>Ga0209164_1000031_pt1 | contig 417174 bp, 357 predicted proteins | sample MTBNYHSulfiMetaG_FD_187458 | JGI IMG/M metagenome (GOLD analysis project Ga0209164, IMG submission 187458) | Enrichment culture microbial communities from rom New York Harbor, USA that are MTBE-degrading - MTBE-NYH (New York Harbor Sulfidogenic)... | ecosystem: Environmental > Aquatic > Marine...
TCGTAAGGGCCACCGGGACCGCCCTCCTTGCCGCCGTCGTCCACGGCCAGAGGGTCGGCATCTTTCGAGTACCTTCTTATCTGAGGCAACGAATCGCTTTGGAGTACTTTCTTTGTGAGGCAATGCGCGGCCTTGACGCATCGCCGCGGCTGGCGTATCGTCCGCACTCCCCGATGGGGGACGACGCCGGGCATCCACGTCCACAAGGAGGCGACATGGTTGGCCCGTGGCCCGCGACATACGGGTGGTACCGCAGCTAGACGAGGCTCGCCGTCTCGCGCTGGCTCATAACGTCGTCCCCCTCACCCACTCCTTCCTCTCCGACCTCGAGACGCCGGTCTCCGCCTTCCTGAAGCTGGGCGCCCCCCCGCGCTCGTTCCTGCTGGAGAGCGCCGAGCGGGGGCAGCACACCGGCCGCTACTCGTTCCTCGGCGTCGGCGCGCGGGCGCTGGTCGAGTACGACGGGCGCGAGCTGCGGGTGGAGGAGGCCGGCACGACGGTGACCATGCCGGCCGACGATCCGTTCGACGCACTCAGCGAGTTCATGGCCGGGTATGTGGCGGCCCCGGTGGCCGACCTGCCGCCGCTCGCCGGCGGCCTGGTCGGCTACTTCGGCTACGACCTCGTCCGCCACCTGGAGCACCTGCCGGACGCGCCGCCCGACGACCTCGGCCTGCCGGAGATGGCCTTCCTGCTGGCCGACACGGTCGTCGTCTTCGACCACCTGACGCACCGGCTGACGATCGTCGCCAACGCCTTCCGCGACGGCCGTGACATCGACGAGCCGTACGAGCGGGCGGTCGAGCGGATCGCGGCGGTGAAACAGGCGCTGCGGGCGCCGCTGCCCGTCACGGATCGGGCCTCGCTGCCGGCCACCCATGCCGACGCGACGGGCCGTGAGCCCGCCCGGACGGCACTGCCGCCGAACGGCGCCGGCGCGGCGGAGCACGAACCCTCGGACTCCACGCCCACCCCGGCCGAGTACGAAGCCGGCGTCGAGCGCATCCGCGACTACATCTTCGCCGGCGACGCCTTCCAGGTCGTCCTCTCGCGCCGCTTCTCGATCCCGCTCGAGGTCGACCCGTTCACCATCTACAGGGCCCTGCGCACGGTGAACCCGTCGCCCTACATGTACTACATCGCCTTCGACGACATGGCGCTGGCCGGCTCCTCGCCGGAGCCTCTCGTCAGTGTCCGGGGACGGACGGCGACCACCCGGCCGATCGCCGGCACCCGGCCGCGCGGCGCGAACCCCGACGAGGACGTCGCGCTCATGGAGGAGCTGCGAGCCGACCCCAAGGAGTGCGCCGAGCACATCATGCTCGTCGACCTGGGCCGCAACGACCTCGGACGCGTCTGCGAACCGGGCAGCGTGCAGGTGGAGGAGCTCATGGGCATGGAGAGCTACTCGCACGTCATCCACATGGTCTCGTCGGTCAGCGGGACCCTCAGCGAACAGCACACGGCCATGGACGCCCTCAAGGCGGCGTTCCCGGCGGGCACCGTCTCGGGGGCGCCGAAGGTCCGCGCGATGGAGATCATCGACGAGCTGGAGCCGGTCCGGCGCGGCCCCTACGCCGGGGCGATCGGCTACCTGGCGTACGGCGGCGACCTCGACACCTGCATCTGCATCCGCACCGTCATCCTCCGTGACGGGGTGGCACACGTGCAGGCCGGCGCCGGCATCGTCGCCGACTCCGTGCCGGCGAACGAAGTGGCAGAGACCGAGGCCAAGGCCGCGGCGCTGCTGCGCGCCATCGACCTGGCCCACACCGAGGAATGGACGTGAGATGCCCAACGAGATACTGACGGCGGCGCTCAAGGTCCTGACCGCCGGCCGCGACCTCAGCGCCGGGACGGCGCAGAACGTCCTCGGCGAGATCATGGACGGCCGGGCGAGCGACGTGCAGACGGCGGCCGTCCTGGCCGCCCTGCACACCAAGGGCGAGACGGCGGCCGAGATCGTCGGCTTCGCGCGGGCGATGACGGAGCGGGCGGCGAAGGTGGACCTCGACGCCGACGTCATCCTCGACACCTGCGGCACCGGCGGCGACGCGGCAGACACGTTCAACATCTCCACGGCGGCCGCCTTCGTCGCCGCCGGGGCCGGCGCCGTGGTGGCCAAGCACGGCAACCGCTCGGCCAGCGGACGGTGCGGCAGCGCCGACGTCCTCGAAGAGCTCGGCGTGACGATCGAGCTGTCGCCCGACAAGGTCGCCGCCTGCATCCGCCGGCTCGGCATCGGCTTCATGTACGCGCCCCTGCACCACCGGGCGATGGCCCGCGTGGCGCCGGTCCGCAGGGAGCTCGGCGTGCGGACCATCTTCAACGTCGTCGGCCCGCTGACCAACCCCGCCGGCGCCCGCCACCAGCTCATCGGCGTCGGTCGGCAGGAACTGCTGCCGACGATGGCGCAGGCCGTCCGCACGCTCGGCTCCGCCCGCAACCTGCTCGTGCACAGCGGCGATGGCATGGATGAGATCGGCATCTCCGGTGCGACGGAGCTCGTCGAGGTCTTCGCGGACCGCGGCTTCGACCGCCACACCGTGCTGACGCCGGAGGGCGCCGGCGTGGAACGCGCCCCGCTCGAGGCGATCCGCGGCGGCGACCGGGCACAGAACGCGGAGATCGTGCGCGAGGTCCTAGCCGGCACGCCGGGCCCGTGCCTCGACGTCGTGCTCCTGAACGCCGGCGCCGCCCTGTTCATCGCCGAGGCCGCCCCGGACATCCCGTCCGGCGTGGAACTCGCGAGGGCGGCCGTCGCGAGCGGCGCCGCGGCCGAGAAGCTCGAGTCGCTGATCGCCACGACCCGGCTGCTCCACGACGAAACGGGGCCGGCGCGGGAAGACGTGCAGAGTCGGGAAGGCGGGCTGCCGTGACCTCGTCCTTCCTTGCGGAGATGCTGGCCGCCTCGCGCGAGCGGGCGGCGGCGGTACGCGCGACCCCAGCCGACAGGCGCCCCGACCCGGCACCGCCCGCTGGCCGCTTCGAGGCCGCCCTCAGAGGTGCGTCGACGGAATGTCGGCCGGCGACCGGCGGCGGACCGACGACGACCGGCGGCGGACGGGCGGTACCCGGCGCGGCACCCTCCGGCGGTCTCGCGGTCATCGCCGAGGTGAAGCGCGCCTCGCCGTCGCGCGGGCCCCTGGCGCCGGGGCTCGACGCCGCCGCCCAGGCGCGTGCCTACGCCGATGGCGGCGCGGCGGCCGTCTCGATCCTCACCGAGCCGTCGCGCTTCGCGGGTTCGCTCGACGATCTGCGCGACGCGGCGAGGGCCGTCGATCTCCCGCTGCTCCGCAAGGACTTCCTCGTCGACCCCTGCCAGGTGCGCGAGGCCGCCTCGTGCGGAGCGGCGGCGGTCCTTCTCATAGTCGCCGCCCTCGACGATGCCGCCCTCGCCGGGATGCTCTCCGAGTGTGCGGCCTGCGGACTCGACGCGCTCGTCGAGTGCCACGACGACGCCGAGGTCCGCCGCGCCGTAGGCGCCGGCGCGAGGATCGTCGGCATCAACAACCGCGACCTCTCGACGCTCGAGGTCGACCTCGGCACGGTGGAGCGGCTGGCCCAGCTCGTCACCGGCGAGGCGCTCCTGGTCGCCGAGAGCGGCGTCCGCACCCCCCGGGACGCCGCCCGCATGCACCGTGCCGGGGCGCATGCCGTCCTCGTCGGCGAGGCGCTTGTCACGGGGGGCGGCGACCTTCGCGAGACGATCGCTGCTTTCTCCTCAGGCGGGACTGCCCCTCGAGCCCAGGCACAGACCGACACCGGTGCCGTCCACGGCCGCCCGGAGACCGACAGACCCGGCCAGCCCGGCGACCGCAGAGCGGAGTCGCGAGCGTGACGGCGGCGGTGCGTGTCAAGATCTGCGGGCTCACCCGCGTTGACGACGTCCGCGCCGCCGTCGACCTCGGCGCCTGGGCGTGCGGCTTCGTCCTCACCGAGAGCCCGCGGCGCGTCGATCCGGGACCCGCGGCCGAGCTTGGCGCCGAGACCGACGACAGCGGCGTCCTCGCCGTCGGCGTGTTCGCCACCGAGACCGCGGAGGACATCGCGGCGGCGGCGGCGATCGCCGGCGTCGGCGCCGTGCAGCTCTCGGCCGGCCGCGACGGGCCCACCGTCGCTGCCGTCCGGGCCGCCCTCCTCAGCGGCCGGTCGGAACGCGCCTCTCAGCCACCCCTCGTCATCGCCGCCGCCGACACTCCCGACGCCGCCGACGCCGATCTCGTCCTCTTCGACTCGCGCTCACCCGGCGCCTACGGCGGCACCGGCCGCACACTCGACTGGAGCGCCGTCGCGGACACCGTCGCCCGGTCTGCCGCCGGGTCCGACGGCGAGCCCGGGCACGAGTCCGACCCCGGGTCCGACCCCGGCTTCGGCGCCGCCTTCCACGGACGCGTCGTGCTGGCCGGCGGCCTCACGCCGCGGAACGTCGCCACAGCCTGCCACACGGTACGACCGTTCGCCGTCGACGTCTCCGGCGGCATCGAGTCGCGCCCGGGCGTCAAGGACCACGGTCTCATGGCGGCGTTCTTCGCCGCCGTCAGGACCGTCGACGCCACGAAGGACGGCCCTCACGGACCCCATTCCTCGCCGTCCGACGGCGGACCACCCCACCCCGACGATCAAGGGCATCATCATGATCAGTGATCACGACGACCAGACCGGCCCGGCTCGCGCTCCCGAGTCCCGCTTCGGCCCCTACGGCGGCCGCTACGTGCCCGAGACACTCATCCCGGCCCTCGACGAGCTGACGGCGGCCTACTCGGAGGCACGCGCGGACCCCGCTTTCGCCGCCGAGCTCGCCGGCCTCCTCAACGACTACGCCGGACGCCCGACCCCCGTCTACCACGCCCGTCGCCTCTCGGAGCTCGTCGGCGCGAGCGTCCTGCTCAAACGCGAGGACCTCTGTCACACCGGTGCCCACAAGATCAACAACGTGCTGGGCCAGGTGCTGCTGGCCCACCGCATGGGCAAGCGGCGCATCATCGCCGAGACCGGCGCCGGGCAGCACGGCGTCGCCACGGCGACCGCCTGCGCGCTGTTCGGGCTCGAGTGCGTCGTCTACATGGGCAGCGAGGACGTGGTCCGCCAGGAGCTCAACGTGGTGCGGATGCAGCTGCTGGGAGCGACGGTCGTGCCGGTCGAGAGCGGCTCCAGGACCCTCAAGGACGCGATGAACGAGGCGCTCCGTGACTGGGTGACGAACGTGCGCACCACCCACTACGTGATCGGCTCGGTGGCGGGACCGGCGCCCTACCCGGCGATGGTCCGCGACTTCCAGACGGTGATCGGCCGGGAGGCGCGAGAACAGGTGCTGCGGCGCTGGGGACGTCTGCCGGACGAGGTCGTCGCCTGCGTCGGCGGCGGGTCGAACGCGATGGGCATCTTCCACGCGTTCCTCGACGACGACGTCCGGCTGACCGGCGTCGAGGCGGCCGGCGAGGGCATCGCCACCGGCCGCCACGGCGCCTCCCTGACGGAGGGAAGGCCCGGCGTCCTGCACGGCTCCCGCTCCTACGTGCTCCAGGACGACGACGGCCAGATCGTCGAGGCGCACTCGGTCTCGGCCGGACTCGACTACCCCGGCGTGGGACCGGAGCACTCGTACCTCAAGGACAGCGGCCGGGTCGTGTACCACACGGCGACCGACGCAGAGGCGCTCGACGCATTCCGGACGCTGGCCGAGCTCGAAGGGCTCATCCCGGCGCTCGAGAGCGCCCACGCGATCGCCTACGTGCTGAGCGCTGCACGGGCGTCCGGCGCGCGCTTCGGAGCTGGCGACCTGGTGCTGGTGAACCTCTCCGGCCGCGGTGACAAGGACGTCCATGTCGCGGCCGACCTGCTCGGCCTCGCGCTCCCGACCGCCGACCCGAAGGAGCAGACATGAGATCCCGGTCTCGCGACGCTGCCGGTCGCGGCGGCGGCGCGGCGCCGGCGCACGAGCGAGCCGGGCTCGCGCCGCGTCTGCGCAGAGCGCTGGCGCCGCGACCCGGGCGTCGCGCCGCGCTCATGCCCTACCTCACCGGCGGCTACCCGGACCTGCCGGCCTGCGAGGCACTGCTCTCGGCGTGCGCCGGAGCCGGCGCCGACGTGCTGGAGATCGGCGTGCCATTCTCCGACCCCGTCGCCGACGGACCGGTCGTGCAGGCCTCTTCGCACGCCGCCCTGGAGCGCGGCACGACAGTCGACGACGTCCTCCGGCTGGCGGCCTCGGTCGGCGACCGCCTGCCGGTGGTCCTGCTCGCCTACGCGAACACCGTCTTCGCCCGCGGCGTGGAGCGCTTCGCGCGCGAGGCGGTGGCGGCCCGTGTAGAGGCCGTCGTGGTGCCCGACCTGCCCGTCGACGAGGCCGGCGACGTCGCTGCCCGCATGGCCGCCGCCGGCCTCAGCCTGGTGCCCATGGCCACGCCGACGGCCACCGAGGACCGCCTCGACATGGTGGCCGCAGCCGTGACCTCGTTCATCTACTGCGTGGCGGTCACCGGCGTCACCGGCGCCCGCACCCGGCTCGGCGACGAGCTGCCGGGCCTGATCGACCGCCTGCGTCGCCGGACCGACGCGCCGCTGGTCGTCGGATTCGGGATCTCGACCCCGGCCCAGGCCGTCGAGGTGGCGGCGCTGGCCGATGGTGTCATAATCGGCAGCGCCCTGATCGCCCGCGTCGCCGCGGCCGTGGAGACTCCGGCCGGCGAGCCGGGGGGCGGGAAGCCGACGCCCGCCGAGGCAGGCGGCCCGGCATCCGCCCCGTGCGGCGCCTGCGAGGCTGCCACGGAGCTCGTCGCCGGCATCCGCGAGGCGCTGACGACCGGTGGGCGCGAGAGCGGTGCGCAAGCGGCGGGCGGCGCCGGGCCGAGGAACACGAAACAGGGGACGGGAACGTCGTGAAGCCCAGGGTCTTCCTCATCGATAACTACGACTCGTTCACCTACAACGTCGTCCAGCTGATGGGCGAGGTCGGCGCCGAGATCCTCGTCGGGCGCAACGACAAGGTCACCATCCCCGAGATAGAAGCGACCGGTCTCACCCACCTCGTCGTCTCCCCCGGTCCCTGCACGCCGAACGAGGCCGGCATCTCGATGGACGCCATCCTCCATTTCGCCGACCGCGTCCCCGTCCTCGGCATCTGTCTGGGACACCAGTGCATCGGCCAGGCCTACGGGGGCAGCGTGCACCGCGGCAGCTACCCCATCCACGGCAAGACCGGCGAAGTCCAGCACGACGGCAGGACCATCTTCGCGGGCCTGCCGCTGCCGTTCACGGCGACCCGCTACCACTCCCTGGTGGTCGATCCGGAGCTCCCGAAGGACCTCGAACTGTCGGCCTGGCTCGACGACGGCGTGGTCATGGGCGTGCGCCACCGGTCGCTGCCGGTGGAGGGAGTCCAGTTCCACCCCGAGAGCGTGCTCACCGAGACCGGTGAGGCGCTGATGCGAAACTTCCTCGGCGTGACGAACGGCGGCTGACGCAGCCACCTGCCGCGTCTTCTCGGGCGCCTCTCCGCTCGCGACGTGACGCCACCGACGGCGGGCGTGCGGCTCAGCGCTTGCGCAGCCTGTCCATCTCCCGCTGCACCTCGTCCTCGGTGACGTCCTTCTGGCCGTAGACGCCCCAGGCGTGCATGCCGAGCCCGACACCCCAGCCCACCAGCGGGAAGACGAACCACGGGAACCAGGCGCCGGACGTGATCGCGACGACCAGCCAGACGACGAAGATGAGGATGTTGACCAGCACGTAGGCGGTGGCGTGGATCTTGAACTCGCGCTTCTCCTTGAGCCGCTTGAGGGCCAGGTCGCGAAGCCCGGTCTCGTCGCTCGGTATCACCCTGAGCTCGTCGTCGTCGCCCATGAGGCCCTCCTCGGTCGCTCAGTCCACTCCCCCGGCCCGCGGACGACTGTGCCATCTCACGGTCGGAGACCGTCGAACGGATCGGGGGGTCACTCTCGCGGTGCTCACCGCGCAGTCTACGCCACAAGGCGGCGCGCGTCGTGAGGAAAGGGAGGATGGTGGGCAGAGGGTGGTGGGCGACGTTGGAATTGAACCAACGACCTCCAGCTTGTCGAGCTGGCGCTCTCCCAACTGAGCTAGTCGCCCACGGGGGGCCGCAGTATAGCAGACGAGGACGGCTGCGGCAGCCGCCGGCTCGGGGTGACGGCGCCGTTGTCGGACGGACCGGGGGCGCGACGGCGGAGGCAGTGAAGAGGCGCCGTCGGAGGCGCGGGTCACACGATGTCCGGAGCGCGGGTCAGCGCGGTATCCGAGACGGGACCGGCACGCCGGGATGGTCAGTCGACGCGGTCTGCCGCCAGCACATCGTGGTCCTCGCCGGCCAGCGCGCCGAGCGCCGTGATGAGGCCGACGAGCAGGCCGCACCGCTCCGGGATCGAGACGACCTCGATGAACTCCTCGGGCGAGTACGCGTTCCCGCCGAGCGGGCCGAGACCGTCGATGGTCGGGACACCGGCGGCGGCGGTCCAGCAGCCGTCGGAGACGGTGCCGACACGCCGGGCGCCGATCGGCGTCTCGACGGCTGCCGCGATCTGCGCGGCGACGTTGTAGATACGGCGCGTGTGGTGGTCCGCCACCATGGCCGGCCACAACGACACCCCGTCGGCCTCGAACGTGACACCATCGTAGGTGCCGGTGCCGCGGACCTGCTCGAGGGCCCAGACGACGTCGGCGGTCGCCCAGGCCCGCAGGTCGATCTCGGCCTCGGCCTCGGCGGCCACCGTGTCGCCGCTCAGGCCGGCGCTGAGCGCCCCCGTGGTGACCACCAGCCCGTCGCGCAGGCCGTTGAGGTCGTCACACCGCAGCACCTCCCGGCAGAGCGCCAGCAGGGCGCTGCGGCGCTGCTCGGGGTGCTCGCCGGCCCGGGCGCCGCGGCCGCGTGCCAGCAACCGCAGCGCGCACTGCGACTTGCGGTCGAGGATGAGGTCGCCGCTGCCACGAGCGTGATCGAGCACCAGCGCGGCGTCGGCGCCGCGCACCCGCTCAAGGGTCACGAAAGGCCCCTCCGGACGGGTCTCCTTGTCGGGAGCGCAGTGCAGCTCGACGGCCGCGAACGGCCGCTCGTCCTCTCTGAGGGCGGCCAGCGCCTCGAGCGCCAGGACGACGCCACCCTTCATGTGCGCGGCGCCCGGGCCGACGCCGATCCGGTCGCGGACCTCGAAGCCGCGCTCCATGGCCACGCCGGCCGAGTAGGCGGTGTCGTAGTGACCGATCAGCGCCAGACGGGCCGTGCCGGCGCCGGGCAGGGTCGCGACGATGCTCGTCCCCCCGGTGCCCGGCATGTACTCCACCTCACAGCCCGCCTCGCCGGCCCACTCGCCGATCAGGTCGGCGACGCGCTCACGGCCGACCGGCGCGTCGGCACCCGAGTCGAGACGGACGAGGGCGCCGATGCGCCGCACGATCGGCGAGAGGTCGCGGTCGACGACCGCGGCGATGGCGGCGGCCCTGCGCGCGGCCGCCGCGACGGCGTCCCTGCTTTCGTCTGCGCTCATGCGCCCCCCACGTCTCCCGATCCGGCCGTGTCGTCCTGATCCTGCTCCACGAACTCGTCGGCGAGGAGGTCCATGAGCAGGCCGTCGCGGTACCGGCCCGGCCCCACCCGCTCGTACGCCCGCATGACCCCCACCGGGCGGAAGCCGACCCTGCGGTAGCAGCCGATCGCCGCCTCGTTCTCGACCGCCGGGTCGATGGTGAAGCGCCGCATCCCGGCGTCGTCGATGAGATGCCGGAGGAGCACCCGCAGCGCCTCGGCGCCGAGGCCGCGTCCCTGCGCCTCCGAGGCCAGGAACAGATCGACCGCCGCGAACCGGTAGTCGGGGTCCTGCTCCTCGCTGAACTGGATGAAACCGACCGTGCGCAGGAGGTGCGGAGCGGACTCCCCCGGGACCTCGATCACGAACTGGGTGCCGGGCGGACCGAGGAGCCGCTCCCACTCCGTCCGCAGCCACCAGCGGACCACCGAGGGCTCCGCCAGGATGTCCATCAACCGGCGCTCGTCCAGCGGCGTCACCGGCCGGAGGAGCAGCCGCGGTCCGCGGAGCACCGGTCCCCCATCCGTGCGTCTGCCGCCCAGGTCGGCTTCGCGGTCCGCCTCTCGCCCGCTGCCCGCGTCACGCTCGCCGCGCGCGCCTCTCCCGTCGGCCGTCGTCGCCTCCATACGAAGAGCATACGCCACCCGACCCGCGTGGTCCCGTGTCGTCGCAAGGGATGACACCTTGAAGCGCGAACTGCTCTACACATCGTCAACCACTGCCGATGAACGACGTGAGAGCCGGCCCGGAACGGGCCCGGTCGAGACAGAGCGATCGCGCCGGCCGGCGTAGCGCCGGCTTCGGAGCGCAAGGAGGAGAGACACGACATGCCACGCGGGACACCGAGCAGACAGACGCAGTTCAGACTGCCCCCGTGGGCCCTGGAGTTCATCGAGACGGCGGCGGCCAGGCGACAGACCACCAAGACGCAGGTCGTCCTCGACGCCCTCGCCTGCCTGCGGGAGAACGAGCTGAACGACCTCATGGCCGAGGGCTACGAGGCGCTGCCCCCGGAGGAGGAGCTGATCGACGCGCCGGAGGGCCGCCACCACGAGGAGCACTCGGCATGGTGACGGAGGCGGGGCGCGGCCGGCCCGGACCCTTCCGCGGGGAGATCTGGTGGATGGCGTCCGACGCCGAGACGGGCCGTCGTCCGGTGGTGATCGTCCAGAACGACGTCGGCAACACCAGGGCCCGCACCGTCATCGTCGCCGCCGTGAGCGCCGGGCGGCCGGAGAAGCGCTACCCGCAGACGGTGCCGCTCGACGAGGCGCTGCTGGGCCGCGCGGCGATCGTCAGGACGGACGTGCTGCAGACGGTCGAGAAGACGCGGCTGCTGGAGCGGGCGGCGGTGCTGCCGCCGGCGACCGTCGAGGAGCTCGACGCGGCCCTGCGCCGCTCCCTGGCGCTCGTCTGAGGACGCGCCGGCGGCGGGGCGGTCAGCCGCCGGACCCCTTGACGCCCTCGCCGCCGTCCGCGGCCCCGGTGCCCGTGGGCTCGGCGCTCTTCCGCTTCTGCCCGCCCGCGGCCGCCGCCCGCTTCGTGCCGCCGTCCGGCGTCGCGGCCTCACCCTCGTCGGGCCGGCGACGGACGCGCAGCCAGCCGACGAGGCCGAGCAGGACGAACGCGACCAGCACGCCGATGGCGGCCAGCTCCTGGCCGGCGGAAGGACCGGTCGCCAGCATCATCTTGCCGGCCCCGACGATGGCTCCGTAGAGCCAGAGCATGAAGCCGGGCACCGCGGCGATCATCGTCAGCCACCAGGCCGCCTTCGGCGGCTTGCCGCGCCGCAGCACGAGCGCGCCGCCGGCCAGCAGCGCACAGCCGCTGACGATGTACGCGAACCAGTACATGCTCGGCCCGATGTCGGGGGCCACGCCGCGCGGGTGACCGGCGAAGCCGAGGATGCCCAGGACGACGACGTAGAAGCCGCCGGCGAAGAAGATCACCGAGAGCAACTGGTCGCGGACCCGCGCCCGCTGCGAGCGCTGCTTCGCGCTCACTTCTCGCCCTTCTCGCCCAGCCGCCGGTCGACGCCGCCGCCGGCCCGCCAGACCAGGTACTCGCGCACGAACGCGTCCAGGTCGCCGTCGAGCACCGCCTGGGTGTTGCCGGTCTCGTGCTCGGTCCGCAGGTCCTTGACCATCTGGTAGGGATGCAGCACGTAGCTGCGGATCTGGCTGCCGAAGTTGATGTCCATCGCCTCGCCGCGCTCTCTGGCCATGTCCTCGGCCCGCTTCTGCTCCTCGAGCTCCACCAGGCGCGACTTGAGGATCCGCATCGCCACGGCCCGATTCTGGATCTGCGAGCGCTCGTTCTGGCACTGCACCACGATGCCGCTGGGCTGATGGGTGATGCGCACCGCGGAGCTCGTCTTGTTGACGTGCTGGCCGCCGGCGCCGCTCGAACGATAGGTGTCGACGCGCAGGTCCTTCTCATCGATCTCGATGTCGATGTCATCGCTGACGAGCGGGCTGACCTCTACGGCGGCGAAGCTGGTGTGGCGCCGGTTGGCGGAGTCGAACGGCGACAGGCGCACCAGGCGGTGGACCCCCTTCTCGGAGGCCAGCAGGCCGTAGACGTTGTCGCCCTCTACGGTGAGCGTGGCGCTCTTGATGCCGGCGTCGTCGCCCTCCTGCACGTCGTTGATCTCGACGCTGAACCCGCGGCGCTCGAACCAGCGCAGGTACATGCGCAGGAGCATCTCCGACCAGTCCTGGCTCTCGGTGCCGCCGGCGCCGGGATGGATGGTGACGATCGCCCCCGACTCGTCGAAGCGGCCGCTGAAGAAGCGCCGCTCCTCGCCGCGCTCGAGCTCCTTCTCGAGCTCGGCGAGCCCGCCGGAGAGCTCCGCCAGCAGGTCCTCGTCGACGAGGTCGTCGGCGAGGCTCTCACGGACGAGCTCGTCGGTCGTCTCGAGGTCGCCGTACCTCTCCTCCAGCTCGGCCAGCTCGGCGAGCCGCTTCTTGAGCCGGGAATACCTGGCGGACGTCTTGCCGGCCTCTTCCTGGTCGTCCCAGAAATCGGCCGCCTGCATGCGCTCTTCGAGCGCGGCGATCTCGGAGGTCAGTTTGGCGGGGTCAAAGATAGCTCCGCAGCATCGCGAGACGATCGGACACGTCCCGCAACTGCTCGCGGAGCGCCTCAAGCAAGACGAGGGCGTCGGCGACGGTGGTCATGGTGGACTCGCTTTCGGTCTGTGGTCGGAGCTGCCTGCTCTGACGGGCGCCCCCACGGTCACTTCAGCTTCTTCAGGATGTGCCTGGCCAGGGTGTCGGCGATCTCTGTGACGAGGGACCGGCTGACTGAGCCCGGTGGCCGGGTTCTGCCACCAGTCGTGGTTGCCGCCATGCCGGATCAGCACGCACCCCATGGACTTCAGTTCACGGACGAGGTCGGTGCGCTTCACACGACGCTCAGCTCACCGACCTTCCGAACGCAGGGGATCTGCCCCGAGGTGAGATCGGCGTAGAGCTCGCGAAGGTTCTCCTCGAGCTCGTCCATGCTCACTGCCTGCGTACGGTAGTCCGGGTAGTCCTCGAGCCATCCCACCAGCAGGTCGCCTTCCTCGTAGTATATGAACCTCTTGGTCTCCACTGCGGCTCTCCCACTGCGCCTGACGCCGCGCGGGCGTCACGCCTTCCATTATAGCCGCCCTGTCGACTCGACAGAGGGCGCAGGTGACGGCCGACACGCGGGCGACCTCGCCGGCCGACACCGCACCTGACACGGTCCGCCGTGATGTGGCACGAAGGCGTGCCCCGCCTGTAGAGTGAGGGCATGACCCTGTACGTCGACACCCGGGGACGGACCGAGCGGCCGCGGCGCTTCAGCGAGGTCATCCTGGAGGGGCTGGCGCCCGGCGGCGGCCTCTACGTGCCACAGGAGCTTCCCTACCTCGACCTCCCCGACGTCCTGGCGCTGCACCGGCTGCCCTATCCGGAGCGCGCGGCCCGCGTCTACGAGGCGTTCGGCCTCGACATGAGACCGGTCCAGGTCGCGACCATCTGTGAGCAGGCCTACGGCTACAACTTCGACCACAACGCCGTCGCGCCGGTGCGGCAGATCGGTGACCGCTTCGTCCTCGAGCTCTGGCACGGCCCCACCCTCGCCTTCAAGGACATGGCCCTGCAGTGCATGCCGCTGTTCTTCAGCGAGGCGCTGGAGATGGCCCACGCGGCGGGGACGACCGAGCTCGACTACCTCATCCTCGTCGCGACCTCCGGCGACACCGGCGTCGCCGCCCTCGACGGCTACGCCGACCGCCCGCACACGCGCATCGTCGTCTACTACCCCGACGCCGGCGTCTCCGCGGTGCAGGAGCGGCAGATGATCACCCAGCCGGGCGACAACCTGAGCGTCTTCCGGCTCGCCGGCGACTTCGACGCCTGCCAGACCGCCGTCAAGGCCGTCTTCGACGACGAGGCGTTCGCCGCGGAGTTGGCCGCCGACCACGGCCTCGCCCTCAGCTCCGCCAACTCGATCAACTGGGGCCGGCTGCTGCCGCAGGTCGTCTACTACCTCAGCGCCTACGCCGACCTGGCCCACGACGGTCACGTCGTCGCCGGCGAGCCGATCGACGTCTGCGTCCCCACCGGCAACTTCGGCAACATCCTCGCCGCCTACTACGCCTGGCGCTGCGGGGCCCCGATCCGCCGCCTGCTGTGCGCCAGCAACACCAACAACGTCCTCACCGACTTCCTCGCCACCGGCGTCTACGACATCTCCTCCCGGGCGCTGGTGAAGACGCCGTCGCCGTCGATGGACATCCTCGTCTCCTCGAACCTCGAGCGACTGCTCTACGACCTGACCGCCGCCGACGACGCGGCGGCGACCGCCGGCGCCGACGAGGCGTGCCTCTCTCAGGAGGAGCGGCCCGAGGACGTCGCCCTGCCCCGCCACGCCTGGACGTCGACGAGACCCCCGCGCTGTCACGACCCCGGCCGCATCCGCTCCTGGATGGACGACCTGAGGCGGACGGGCCGGTTCGAGGTCGACGACGCCGTGAAGCGCCGCCTGCAGGACCAGTTCGTCGGCGCCTGGGTCGACAACGACACCTGCCTGAAGACGATCGGCGAAGTACACACCAAGCACGGCTACCTGCTCGATCCGCACACCGCGGTCGGCTGGAAGGTGGCCGGCGACCTGGCGACCGACGCGCCGGTGCTGGTCGCCAGCACCGCCCACTGGGGCAAGTTCGCCGCCGACACGCTGCGGGCGCTCACCGGCACACCGGCCGGTGAGCCGCTGCCCGGCGACGACGATGCCGACGGCCTGGCGCTCCTCGACCGCGTCGTCGAGCAGGCGCCCGACGCCCGGGTGCCGCGGCAGTTGCGGCTCGTTCGCGACCGCCCCGTGCGCTTCGACGCGCGCGTGGAGGGCACCCGCGAGGCCGTCGAGGAGAGCCTGCGCGACTGGCTCACGTCTTCCTCCTGACGCATCACGCCCCGCGCCACATCCGGCGTGACAGCTGCGATCGGGCGCGTGCAGCACAGCACGCAACGTCAAGACGGGCTCGCGCCGCGGGCTCAGACTGGGCACACCGGCAGACGACACATGAGGTGACCCGGTATGGACCTGGAGGGGCGCATGGACCTCAGACTCGACGAACCGACGCAGACGGACTACGAGCAACGCCTTCTGGCCGGCTTCGATTTCTTCGGCGACCCGATGCGCACCGGCGCCGGCTGGACCGAGGAGAACGAGATCGGCCGGCTCTGGAAGCGCTTCATGGCCTGGATGGAGGCACACCCGGAGACGTCGCGCGAGGCGTGCGCGGGCGGGCACATGTACGAGGTCCACGTCACGCATCCCGAGACCGAGGAGACGGGCGAATGGGAGGTGTTCGTCGGCCTGCCGCTCCTCGGCGTCGACGAGCTGCCCGCAACGCTCGTGGCGAAGGTCCTGCCGGCGGGGCCGTACGCGTGCTTCACCCTCCACGGCGAGGAGATCACCGGCGACTGGCCGCTGGCCGTCTCCGCCTGGCTCGATGAGCACGGCTACCGGCCCCGGACGCCGTTCATCTATGAGCTCTACGACGAGCGCTTCAAGGGCGTCGACGATATCGCCGGGTCGGTGATCGAGGTCCACGTCCCTCTCATGCGGTGAGGAGCGCCAACGACACGCTGGCCGTCATGACCCGCGCGCTGGCGTTCATCGAGGACCGCCTGCAGGCGGATATCACCGTCGCCGACATGGCGGCCGAGGCAGGTTACTCACTCTTCCACTTCAGCCGGGTCTTCGCCGACACGACCGGCTCCACACCGTACGACTACCTGATGAGGCGCCGGGTGCCCGAGGCCGCCGGCGCGCTCCTCGGGAGCGAGTACCGCGTCATCGACGTCGCCTTCGAGTATCGCTTCGGCAGTCCGGAGACGTTCTGCCGCGCTTTCCGGCGCGTGTTCGAGTGCACCCCGACCGAGTACAGAGCACGCGGCACGACCGACTCGGAGCGCGCCACGGCGGCCCTGAGCCCGGCCGACCTGCGACGGCGGGTGGCGGAACGCCGGGAGCGACAGGCGACGCTCAGCCGTGCGGGTGAGCCATCCGCGCCAGGTCGATCAGGCGGTCGAACTCGGCCTCGGTGACGTAGCCACCGCCGACCGCCGCCTCGCGCAGGGAGAGACCCTCCTCGTACGCCTTCTGGGCGATCTCGGCGGCCCTGTCGTAGCCGATGGCCGGCGTCAGCGCCGTGACCAGCATGAGCGACCGCTCCATGTAGCCCTCGATCCGCTCCAGGTCGGGGCGCATCCCCGTCACGAGGTAGTCGGTGAAGCTGCGGCAGGCGTCGGTGAGGAGCCGTGCCTCGTTCATCACGTCGAAGACCATCAGGGGCCGGTACACGTTGAGCTCCAGGTGGCCGGAGGCACAGGCGAAGGCGACCGCCGCGTCGAGCCCCATCACCTGCACGCAGACCATCGCCAGCGCCTCGCACTGCGTGGGGTTGACCTTGCCCGGCATGATGGACGAGCCGGGTTCGTTGGCGGGGATCACGAGCTCGCGCAGCCCCGCCCGCGGCCCGCAGCTCAGCAGCCGCAGGTCGTTGGCGATCTTGAAGAGCGAGACGGCCAGGGTGCGCAGGGCGCCGCTCATCGCCGTCATGGCATCGTGAGCGCCGGTGACGGCGAACTTGTTGGCGGCCGACGTGAACGGCAGGCCGGTCAGCTCGGCGATGCGCGCCGCCACCGCCTCGGCGAAGCGGGGCGGCGCGTTGAGGCCGGTGCCGACGGCGGTGCCGCCGAGCGCCAGCGGGTAGAGGTCGCCACACGTGCGCTCGAGCCGGCGGACGTCCTCCTCGAGCATCGCCACATAGCCGGAGAGCTCCTGGCCGAGGGTCAGCGGGACGGCGTCCTGCAGGTGGGTGCGGCCGATCTTGACGATCTCGGCCCAGTCCTCGGCCTTGTCGTCGAGCGCCGCTCCCAGGTGGCGCACGGCCGGCAGCAGACGGCGCGTGACCGCCTCGGCGACGGCGATGTTCATCGCCGTCGGGAAGGCGTCGTTGGACGACTGCGACCGGTTCACGTCGTCGTTGGGGTGCACCGGCGACTTGCCGCCCATCTCGCCGCCGGCGAGCTCGATGGCGCGGTTGGCCAGCACCTCGTTCACGTTCATGTTCGTCTGGGTGCCGCTGCCGGTCTGCCAGACCGAGAGCGGGAAGTGCGCGTCGAGGAGGCCGGCGATCAGCTCGTCGGCGGCGCGCACGATCAGCTCGGCCCTCTCCGCGGGCAGCACGTCGAGCTCGACGTTGACCTGCGCCGCCGCCTTCTTGAGCACGCCGAAGGCGCGGACGACCTCGAGCGGCATGCGGTCGTCGCCGATGTCGAAGTGGCGCAGGGCCCGCTCCGTCTGGGCGCCCCAGTAGCGGTCGGCCGGCACGTCGACCGCCCCCATGCTGTCGGTCTCGCGGCGGTAGCCGGCATCGTCACGAGGACCGGAGCCCCGAGCTGAGTCCGCCTCACCGCCGGCCTGCCGGTGCGCCGTCCCGTCGTTCATCGTCTCCCCATCCCCGCCGCTTCACGATATCGTCCCTAGTGGCGCGACACTATCAGGGCCCGGAGCCGCATGACACGGCCATGACGGCGGGACGCGCGCCCCGCCGGTCTGCGGCATCGGGAGCGCCCGACGCGGACGCTCCGGCCCAAACGAGCACGACCGAAGGACGCACATGGAATCGTCGCTTCTGCAGCTGGTCCTCGCCCTCGCCTTCGGGGCGGTCCTCCTGTTCTTCGGGATGCAGCTGTTCTGGCTCTACGTGGGCATCGCCGGCTTCGCCCTGGGCTTCGCGATCGGCGCCGTCGCCACCGGCTCGACGGCTTCGTGGGTGACGCTCGTCGTCGCCCTCGGCGGCGGGGTCGTCTTCGCGCTCCTGGCCATCGTCCTGAGGAAGCCGATGGCGGCCATCGCCGGCTTCTTCGCGGCCGGCGGCGGCGCCCTCGCCTTCCTCGACTTCTGGATGGACGCCCCGGCGTGGGCGTCGTGGGCCGTCTTCCTCGTCTTCGCGGTCCCCGGCGCCATCGCCGTCTGGTGGATGTTCGTCCCGGCGATCATCTTCATCACCTCGTTCGCCGGCGCCTCGGGTATTGTCAATGCACTGGAGTCGCGCCTCGACTGGAGCGGCCTCGTCTTCATGGCCATCTGGCTCGTCCTGGTCGCCGCCGGCCTCGTCGTCCAGTTCCGCAGCCGGCGCCGACACCTGGAGAGGAAGAGCGAGATGCGAGTGATGGGCGGCGGATGAGCAAGGCCGCGAACAGCCGGCGGAGCCGGCGCTGGCACCGCTACCGGGAGATCGCCCGCGTCCTGTGGGACGAGCGCCTTTTCACGGTGATCCGGGGCAGCGAGCTGGAGGAGCACGCCCCCGGTCCGGTCGCCGAGCAGCCGGCGGCGGCGCGGGACGAAGAAGGACGGCACGCGCCCCGCGCCGTCCGCATCCGCCACGCCCTGGAGCGGCTCGGCCCCGCCTTCATCAAGCTCGGCCAGCTGCTCTCGACGCGCCGCGACCTCATCGACCCGGCGCTGGCGGCCGAGCTGGCCAAGCTGCAGGACGAGGTGCCCTCGACGCCGTGGCCGGAGATGGCGGTCGTCATCGCCGATGAGCTCGGCGCCCCCGCCCACGAGCTCTACGCCGAGTTCGACGACACACCGATCGCGTCGGCATCGATCGGCCAGGTCTACAGGGCGGTGCTCCACGACGGCCGCAACGTCGCCGTGAAGGTCCAGCGGCCGGGGGTCACCGAGGTCATGGAGACCGACCTCGACATCCTCCTCACCCAGGCCCGGTTCCTCTCGCAGAACACCGAATGGGGACGCGAGAACCATGTGGCCACCATCGCGGCCGAGATCGTCCGCGTGCTGCGCGACGAGCTCGACTACTCGCACGAGGCGCGCAATCTCACCCGCCTCGTGGAGGCGTTCGCCGACGACGACAAGGTCTTCTTCCCCTCGGTCGTCTGGGACCTGACGACCTCGCGGGTCCTCACCACCGACTTCGTCGAGGGCATCGCCGGCTCACGCATCGAGATCGAGGGCCCGCAGGGAGTCGATGTGGAGCGCATGGTGCGGGAGGGGGTCGACTGCTACTTCCGCCAGTTCCTCGACCTCGGCTTCTACCACGCCGATCCGCACGCCGGGAACCTCTTCTCCATGCCCGACGGACGGGTCGGGTTCGTCGACTTCGGCCGCTGCGCCTCGATCTCCAGGCACAACCGCGACTCGGTCTTCGAGCTCCTGCTGGCGATCCTCGACGACGACGCCGTGGACGCGACCGAGGCCCTGGTCGCCATCGCGATGGTCGAGCCGTCGCTCGACATCCACGCCCTGCAGGACGACATGCGCCGCATGCTGAGCCTCCACCGCCAGGGGCAGACGCGGCCGGACGCCCTGCGGCAGGTGGTCAACGAGCTGCTGGCCCTCACCCGGCACCACCGGCTGGCGCTCCCCGGCGAGATCATCGTCTTCATCACCACCATCGGCATCCTCGAGGGAGTCGCCCGTCAGCTCGACCCGCATTTCAACCTGCTGGAGTCGGCGCGGCCGTTCACCGAGCGCTATCTGCTGCGGTCCTACGGACCGCGTTCGTGGCCACGCGGTTTCGGCCGCGCCATCCGCCGCTATCGGCGCCTCTTCGACGAGTTCCCCGTCGGCGTCACCCGTGCCCTGCGGCGCGCGAGCGAGGGTGAGTTCCGGCTGGCGGTACGCCCCGAACACTACGAGGAGCTGGTCCGCGGCCTCGAGGAGGTGGCCAACCGGCTTGCCTTCGCCCTGCTGCTGGCCGCCTTCGTGCTGGCGTTCGCCTATATCTCGGTGCGCGGCGACCTGCCCGACTGGATCCAGTGGCTGGCCGGCATCGTCCTGGCACTGGCGGCGCTGGCGGCGATCGCCCTGCTCGCCTCGCTGCTGTGGTCGATGCTCCGCCGCGTCCGCAGCCGCCGCCGCCGCTGACGGCGCGAGGCGGCGATGAGCGAGAGCTTCAGGATCTTCCCCATCGGCCGCGTGGTGCGGCCGCCGGCCGAGGCGTCGCCGGCGACCGCCGCTCGCGGTGACAGTAAGCAGACCAACGTTGACGGCACCACCCATGCCGACTGGCTGCCGGCTGAGGTCCGAGTGGCCGAAGAGCAGCGCGCCGGCCTCTACGAGCTCGGCCGCTTCAGTCACATCCTGGTGCTGTGGTGGGCCGACCGTCGCGACCGTCCCGACGACCGGGCGCGTCTGCGCGTGCACCCGCGTCCGGCGCCCGAGCACCTCATGGGCGTGTTCGCGACCCGGTCGCCGGCGCGCCCGAACCCGGTCGCCGTGAGCGTCTGCCGGCTGCTGAGCGTCGATGAGGGCGCGGGCGTCCTGAAGGTGGCCGGCATCGACGCCGAGGACGGCACCCCGGTCGTCGACATCAAGCCGTACATCCCCGGCAGCGACCGCGTCCGCGAGGCGCGGCTGCCGCCGTGGTTCTCCCACCTGCCCGACGCGTTCGAGGAGCGCGAGCGCGACGCCGACGGCCGCTCGTCCGCGCGGGACGACCGCTGATCAGGCGCGGCCGGGCCCGGCCTCAGGACCGACGAGGCCGCGCCGGGTGCGCTCCAGGATCTCCTTCAGCGTGGCACGCGGGCAGCCGAAGTTGAGCCGCACGAACCCGGGCCCGCCGAAGGCGGCCCCGTCCGAGAGCGCCACGCCGGCCGCCAGGCAGAGCTCATACGGCGAGGGCACGAGCGGATCTGCGCCAGACGGGTGCTCGCCCCCGCTCCGGCCGCCGGCCGCGGCGAGGACCGCAGGCGCCTCGCGGGCGTCGAGCCAGGCGAGGTACGTCGCCTCCACGTGCGTCGCGGTCACGCCGGGCAGCTCTTCCGAGACGAAGCGCTCGACCAACGCGGCGTTGCCGCGCAGGTAGTCGAGCAGCGCCGCCCGCCACTCTCCGCCGTGGCGGTAGGCGGCCTCCGCGGCGGCCGGCCCGAACGAGTTCGGCAGGTCGAGCTCGACGAGCCCGCCGGCGGCCTCGCGGAAGCGCCGGCGCAGCCGCTCGTCGGGGATCACGCCCCAGGCGAGCTGCAGGCCGGGCAGGTTGTACGTCTTGCTCGGCGAGAGGAAGGCGATCGTCACCTCCTCTGCTCCCTCGAGCGTCAGGCTCGGCACGTGGCGCACCGGATCGAGGAGAAGGTCGCAGTGCACCTCGTCCGAGCAGAGCACCAGCCCATGCCGGCGGCACAGGTCGAGCACCGCCGCCAGCTCGTCGCGGTCGAAGGCGCGGCCGAGCGGGTTGTGGGGGCTGCTGAACAGCAGCACCCGCGTGTCTGGGCGCACTGCCGCTTCCAGATCCTCCAGCGGCAGCCGCCAGCGTCCCTCTTCGAGCACGGCGGACACGCCGTCGACCCGCCGTCCCTGCGCCTCGACGATCTCGAGGAACGGATGGTAGATCGGGGTGACCATCAGCACGCCCTCGCCCCGCCGGGCGAACGCCCGTACCGTCAGCCCGAGGGCCGCCCACACCCCCGGCAGGAAGACGACCCACTCGGGATCGATCCGCCAGCCGTGCTCGCGCTCCGCGTACTCACAGACCGTCTCGACGAGGGAGTCGGTGACGCGCGAGTAGCCGAAGACGCCGTGCGCAGCCCGCCGCCGCAGCGCCTCGACCACCGCCGGCGGCGCCGGGAAGTCCATGTCGGCGACGAACGCCGGCAGCACCTCGCCCGGATAGGCCTCCCACTTGAAGGAGCCGCTGCCGCGACGGTCGACGACCTCATCGAAAGTGAAACTGGACGTCTCGCGCGGGGGAGCTCCGTCCCCCGTCGTTCCTTCGCCACCCGCCATCAGCCCTGCCCGCGCCTCAGTACCGCCAGGGCGATCAGGGGATAGATGAGGACCGACACGATCCCCGCCCCGACCATGGAGACGGCGCTCAGTTCCCCGATAGCGCCGACATCGACCCCGATGGTGGTGATGACCACGATCAGCGGCAGGCCGGTCGCCGAGAAGAACGCCAGTGAGACCTTCTCCCGCAGGTCGAGCTCGCCGCGGTAGAGGAGCACCGGCACGCCCCGCACCAGCAGGAAGAGCGGCAGGACGACGGCCAGCGCGATCAGCGCCCTCGAGTTCGAGAGAAGCTCGACGATGTCGAACCGCAGCCCGGTGACGACGAAGAAGACGGGGACGAAGAACCCGTAGCCGATCGCCTCGATGCGGACGCGGAGCGGTTCCAGGGTCACGCCGGTGGCGAGACTGCGGACGATGAGGCCCGCCGCGAAGGCGCCGAGCAGGACGTCCAGGCCGAGTTCCGAGGCGATGAGCACGAGTACGATCAGCAGCAGCGCGACGACGCGCACCAGGAGCTGCCCACTGGTCTCGAGGGTCTCGTGGAGGAGACGGCCGACCAGGGGCGGCCGCACGCGCGTCGTGATCAGGGCCACCACCGCGACGCACGCAAGGAAGGCGCTCAAGAGGACGATGCTGATGAGCGGCCTGGTGCCGCTGAGCAGCACGGCGACGGCGACGACCGGACCGAACTCGCCCACGGCGCCGACCGCCAGCAGGTGGCGGCCGAAGCCGGTGTCCAGCAGGCCCTCGTCGCGGGCGATCGGCAGCAGCGTGCCCAATGCGGTGGTGGTCAGCGCCAGCCCCACGTACAGGTCCGACCTGATGAGCCCCTCGACCTGCATGATCGCCCCGACGCCGAACGCGAGCGCCAGCGAGATCACCCAGCCACCGGTCGCGAGCTTCAGGGGCCGGCCGCGGATGCGGCCGATCTCGACCTCGAACCCGGCCAGGAACAGGAGGAAGGTGAGACCGAGGTCGGCCAGCGCGCCGACGAACTCGGTCTCCTCCGCCAGCCGCAGCACCTGGGGTCCGATGACGATGCCGAGGACGATCTCGAGCACGACCGCGGAGACGCGGACGCGCCGCAGGAGGCCGGCCAGCAGGACCGAGAGCACCGCCGCGGCGAGGATGACCGCGAGACTGATGAGATCTGACTGGCTCATCGGCGGTCGTTTCTGCGCGCCGGCCGCGTCTCCTCCCCCTCCGCGCGCCTCGCCAGACCACGTCCCTGAACGCCCGCCCTCTTCCCGGGAAGGGAAGGGACGATACGATGATGACGACGCCGAGACCGGCCGGGTCAGGCTCCCGGCCGCCGACGAGGGGGAGGCCGCCGATGACCGACGCGACTGAAGACGCCCGCACGAAGCGCAAGAGCGCCCACACGAAGACGCTGCCGGGCGGGGTCGAGATCCCGGTGCTGGGTCTGGGGCTGTACAAGGCGCCGCCCGGAGAGAAGGCGCGCTACGCGGTCACCTGGGCTCTCGAGGCCGGCTTCCGGCACATCGACACCGCCTCCAGCTACCACAACGAGGCGGACGTGGCCCGCGCCATCGCCGACAGCCGGCTCTCCCGCAAGGACGTCTTCATCGCCACCAAGCTGTGGAAGGACGACATGGGCCACGACTCGGCGCTGCGCGCCTGTGAGAAGAGCCTCGAGGAGCTCCAGACCGACTACATCGACCTGTACCTCATCCACTGGCCGGTCCCCGGCAAGCGCGACGAGAGCTGGCGGGCGCTCGAGGAGTTGCACGCCGACGGCCGGGTGCGCGCCATCGGCGTCTGCAACTACACCATCGACCACCTCCGTCACCTGCTCTCCTGGGCCGACGTCAGTCCGGCCGTCAACCAGGTCGAGTTCTCACCCTTCCTCTTCCAGCACGAGCTGCTGAGCTACTGCCGCGACCACGGCGTCCAGCTCGAGGCGTACAGCCCGCTGACCCGCAAGCGGCGACTCAGGGAAGACCGGGTGAAGGAGATCGCCGCCGCCGCCGACCGCACCCCGGCGCAGGTGCTCCTCCGCTGGGCGATCCAGCACGACCTCGTGGTCCTCGTGAAGTCGCTCAAGCAGGACCACCTGCAGGAGGACGCCGCCGTCTTCGACTTCGAGCTCTCGACGGCCGCCATGCGCGAGCTCGACGCCCTCGACGAGGGCTTCCGCGTCGCCTGGGACCCGACCGGCGTCGAGTGACGGCGGTCTGATCAGGCGGGCGCGCGGCTCGTCTGGAGCTCGCGCCCGTCGCGGTGGCAGATGAGCTGCTGTACCTGACGGGCGGTCATCACGCCGGTCGGCAGGCCGCCGCCGGGCGCCACCCAGTGCCCGGCCATGTAGAAGCCGTCCAGCCCGGGCAGCGTCTTCGGCAGTTCGCCCATGGCGTACTCGGGCGTCGCCAGGAAGCCTTCGAAGCTGCCGTGCCAGTTACCGGTGTAGCGGACGGTGGTCGCCGGCGTGGCGACGTCGACCATCTCCACCCGCTCCGCGAGGCCGGGCCAGCGGCGGTCGAGCGTCGCGATCACGGCGTCGGCGACCCGCTGCTTCTCGGCCGCGTACCGTTCGCGGTCGCCGTCGCGCAGGTCGCACCAGTAGCGCCAGTCGGCCTCGATCATGACGGTGATCGCGGTCTTGCCCTCCGGCGCCATGCGCGGATCGTGCGTGTAGGGGTGGACCGTCAGGCGGCGCGCGGTCTCTTCGCCGACGACGAGCGGCTCGGCGAACGGCAGGTTCACGCCGCTCACCGCCGGCTCGTAGCCCTCGAGCGTGCCGTCGATGCCGACCCCGAGGAAGAGCAGCGCCGGGAACGGCACCCCGGTGTCGTAGAGGCGCTGGAACGTCTCGCCGACGTAGCGGCCGCCGAGCATGTCGAAGATGGTGGCGTGGCCGTCGGCGGCCGACACGACCACGTCGGCCTCCTCCTCGGTCCCGTCGGCCAGGCGGACGCCGACCGCCCGGTCGCCGTCGCTCCCCTTCTCGACGAGGATCTCCTCGACCCTGGCCCCGTAGCAGAGCTCGCCACCGAGATCGATGAACCGGCGCTCCATGTTGCGCGCCATCGGCAGAGAGCCCCCGAGCGGGTAGCCGTCGAGCCGCTCGCTCATCCGGGCGAAGGTGGCCAGCAGGAAGAAGAAGTTCATCTCCGCCGGCCACAGCGTCTCGAACGCCGCCGCCAGCGCCGGGTCCCTGAAGCGGGCGGCCACCTCGCGACCGGTGACCGCGCTCCACTTGCGGAACGGACGGATGAAGCCGAGCATCTTCATCGCCGCCTTCGCCGACTGCCCCACGCTCATCAGCTCGCGCGGCGGCAGGTCCATCGGCAGCTCCTTGCCGACCATCTTGCGGGCGTCGCCGATGAGCTCCCCGACCACCCCGGCGTCCTGCGGCGAGAACGTACAGAGCTCCTCCTCGAGCCTGTCGAGGTCGCACCAGAACACGAGCCGACGACCGTCCTCGGACTCGACCGTGAGAAAGCGGTCGACGTAGACGAACTCAAGCCCGCCGATCAGCCCGACCTCCTCCCACAACGAGCGCATCAGAGAGCCGGGCTTCGACCCGTAGAGCCAGTGGATGCAGTAGTCGAACGTGTAGCCCTTGCGCTTCCAGGCGGTCATGAGGCCGCCGGGGACCGTGTGCATCTCGTAGATACGGGAGGAGTAGCCGTTCATCTGCGCGTAGCAGCCGGCGCTCAGCCCGGCGATGCCGCCGCCGACGACCGCGATGCGTCTCTTCTCACCCATCATGCCTCCCCGACGCCTGCTCCGCCGACGGACGATACACCGGCGGCCGCGCCATCCACCATCCCCACCCGCGTGGAAGCCTCTGTCCCGGGCCGCGCGAGCAGTGCGCCGACCAGGCAACCGGGCTCCTGCGAGAGCCCGACCGGCTGATCCCGCGGAATCCCGACCGGCTCAGAGCTCCGGGTGCGTGAAGACCGGCCGACCCTCGAACAGCGTCATCAGGACCCGCGCCGAGCCGATCGCCGCCGGCTCGATCGTGTACAGGTCGCGGTCCACGACGACCAGATCGGCGCTCTTGCCGACCTCGATCGAGCCGGTCGTACGCTCGAGGCGGTGTGCGTACGCCCCGCCGGCCGTGAACGCGGCGACGAGCTGGTCGACCGTCCCGCGCTCGTCCGGACCCAGCACGGCGTCGCCGTCGCTCGCGTCGGGCAGCCATCGCATGATCCCGGCCTGGATGCCGATCAGCGGGTCGCACGGCTTGGTGACCGGGAAGTCGCTCGCCCCGGCGACGGCGGCGCCCGCCTCGATGAAGCTGCGGAACGGGTACTCGGCGGCGGCCCGCTCCGCGCCCAGGTACGGCACCTCGAGCTCCCGGTAGTCGACACCATGTACGTACCAGAACGGCTGCGCGGCGGCGACCACGCCGAGCTCGGCGAAGCGGGCGATGTCGTCGGAGGCGACGAGCTGGACGTGGGTGATCGCCGCTCGCCTGTCGCGTTCGCCGTTGACCGCCCGCACGTGTTCGAGCGCGTCGAGAGTCTCGGCCGTCGCCGCGTCGCCGATGGCGTGGACGTGCAGCTGCAGCCCCGCCGCGTCGGCCGCCGCGCAGGCCTCCTTGAGCCGCGGAAGCGACCACAGCGGCTCCCCGCGGTCGCCCGGCGCGTCGGCGTAGTCGTCGAGCAGGTAGGCGGTGTGGCCTTCGACGACGCCGTCCTCGAAGAGCTTGACGGCGGTCACGGCCACCGACGGCACAGGCACAGCCGGGTTCCGCCCCGCCTCCCCCACATGCTTGAGGGCGTCCCGCTCGGCCACCGCCGCGGCGATCCACTCCCCGAGGTCGTCCTCGGGCGTGAGCGTCAGTCCGAGCCGCACGCGCAGGGACAGTCCGCCGTCGGCGGCCAGGCCCTCATAGGCGCGCAGCGGGCGACACTCGCCGAGCGTGGACTCCGGGCGGGGCAGCAGCGGGTCGAAGACGAGGGTGATGCCGGCCGGACCGGCCACCTTCCGCTGGTAGTGGAGGATGCCCTCACGGTACTGCTCCTCGGAGTAGTCCGGGACGATGGCGTTGACGAGTTCCATGGCGGTTTCGCGCAGCGTGCCGGCGGGCTCGCCCGTCGGCAGACGCTCGATGACGCCACCCGGTGGATCGGCGGTGTCGGTGGTCACGCCGGCCATCTCGAGCGCCCGGGAGTTGCACCACAGCGAGTGGTAGTCCTCGGACGTGAGGACCACCGGCCGGTCGGCGACCACGGCGTCCAGGTCCTCCCTGCAAGGTCCCCGACCCGGCGCGATGGTGTTGTTCCAGCCCTCGCCGGTGACGAGCGGAAGCTCGGGATGGGCGGCGGACCAGGCTCGAACCGCGTCGAGACACGCCTCCACGCTGGGGAGGTGATGCAGCTGCGCCGAGAAGACCTCGGCCACGGCGGCGCTGGCGTGCGCATGAGCGTCGCAGAAGCCGGGCAGCAGGAGGCGGCCGCGCAGGTCGACGACCTCGGTGCCGGGGCCGCGGTGACCGAGGATGGCGTGGTCGGAGCCGACGGCGGCGACCGTCCCGTCACGGACGGCGACCGCCTCCGCGACCGCCCCGTCGCCGGCCATCGTGCGGACGATGCCGTTCACGAGAATCATCTCCGAAGGCCGCAAAATCTTCTCCTCTCGTACCGTGTCACCCTTGACCGCACCGTATTCGCGTGCTATGCAAGATACCTGTCGGAACGTCGTACGTCGAGGCATCGGCGCGACGCGCGGATCTTCGCGCACCGATCAGGGTTGCACAGGAACGCCCACCGGCCTACTGTGAGAGCGACCGGTCCCGCCTGGGGCGCGACCGGAGCAGATGGGGGAGTATCGATGACCGAGCTGGTGGCGGCCGAGGGGGCCGCCGTCGAACAGCGAGGTATCGACGACAGGGGCGCCGCCGGCGATGTCTCGCCCACGACTGCCGCACTCTGGGCTGTACTGGTCCGGCGTGCTCGCCCACGCGTGTCTGCGCCCTCTCTCTTCCATTTCCAGTTGCCCGGCGACAGCCACCGCCGCGGCACCGGTCCGCGACGCCGCCGGGCGTCGGCTCAGCCATCCACAACGGCCCGTGACGGGGATCTCGGCCGTACCACCATGACGAGGCCGGTCTGACCGGCTCTCACCCTGCGCCGGGACCCCGCCCGACGCGTCACACGACCTGACAAGGGGGTCAGCATGAAGAAGGGTCGATCAGGGAAGCGATGGTGGCTGGGGATCGCCACATGTGCCCTGCTCGCGTCGGTCGCCGTCCTGGCTTTCGGCGGCCTGGCAGCGGCGCAGGACGAGGAGGCCAGCCCGGCGGCCGACGACGGCGAGAAGCAGACGCTGAAGATCGGCTGGATGACGGAGATCGACAACCTCAACCCGCTCATCGGCTGGACCAACAGCGTGTACGAGGTGTGGTCGAACGAGTACCTCCTGATGAACGGGCGGTCCTGGGACGAGCTCAAGCCCGACCCCGCTCAGGGCATCAACAAGTCCTGGGAGGTCTCCGACGACGGGCTGGAGTGGACCTTCACCATCAACGAAGGCATGAAGTGGCACGACGGGACGCCGATCACCGCCAAGGACCAGGTGTTCACGTACAACTTCATGATCGAACACCAGCCGTTCACGTACAGCTCCTTCATGAGCGGTATCGAGAAGGCGGAGCTGGTCGACGAGTACACCTACAAGGTCATCTGCAGCCGTCCAAAGGCCAACATCCTCATGATGTGGATCCCGACGCTCCCCGAGCACGTCTGGGGCGCAATGGATCCGGAGGAGGCGACCACCACCTTCGCCAACGATCCGCCGAACATCGGCAGCGGCCCGTACCAGGTGGTCGAGTGGAAGAAGGACCAGTTCCTGCGGATGGAGTACAACGAGAACTGGTACGGCGAGAAGCCCGAGATCGACGAGGTCATGTACGTCGTCTACAAGAACGGCGACACCATGGTGCAGGACCTCAAGAGCGGAGCCATCGACGCGGCCTACCTCTTCCCGCCGGCGCAGTTCGACGCGCTCACGCAGGAGGAAGACATCGAGGCCATCGAGTACTCGTGGTTCAACTGGGACTACCTCGGCTTCAACTGCTACGAGGGTGAGTCGCTCGGCAACCCGGTGCTCAGAGACGCGAAGTTCCGCGCCGCTCTCGAGTACGGCATCGACCGGGAGAAGATCGTCGAGGTCGCCTACGGCGGCCACGCGTGGACCGGCTACACCTTCCTGCCGCCGGACAACTGGCGCGATCCCGACTACGCATGGGAGCCCGACGAGGGCGTCCGCCGCGACTTCGACCTCGACGAGGCGAAGAAGCAGCTCGAGGCCGCCGGCTACGTCGACAGCGACGGCGACGGCATCCGCGAGGACAAGGACGGCAAGCCGATCAAGCTCCGCCTGTGGGGCAACGCCGAAGTCCCCGAGGCACAGCGCGCCACCAAGCTCATCGCCGGCTGGTGGAAGGAGCTCGGCCTCAACATCGTGCTGAGCGTCCAGGACGAGGGCACCTACTTCGACAAGATCTGGAACTACAAGGGCGACACCTTCGTCCCCGACTTCGACGTCTACTACTGGCAGTGGGACGGCTACATCGACCCCGGCCAGACGCTGCAGTGCTGGACCACCAACGAGATCGAGAACCTCAACGAGAACGCGTGGTCCAACGAGGAGTACGACCGCCTGTGCGACCTGCAGGACCAGGAGCTCGATGCCGACAAGCGGGCCGAGTACATCCATCAGATGCAGGAGGTCATGTACGAGGAGTGTCCGGCGATCACCACCGCCTTCCCGCTCAAGCTGGCGGCCTATCGCACGGATAAGTGGACCGGCTGGTCGCAGTGCAACTTCGGCCAGGGCGCTGCCTTCTGCACCGCCGTGGTGCCGAACGCCTACACCAGGTTGTCGCTGCCGACCGGTGAGGCGGCCGCGGACGACGGCGGCTCCAATGTCGGCCTGTGGGTCGGCATCGGCGTCGGCGCCGCGGTGGTCGTGGCGCTGATCGCGTTCTTCGCGATGCGCTCGCGTCGCGGCGGACCGGTCGAGGAGGAATAACCCACAAGGGCGTCCGGAGACCCGGCCCGCCGTGCCCGCGAGGAGTGGCCGGGGAACTGTGACGAGCAGAACGGGCGGGCGGCCCCTCGGGGCCGCCCGCCCGTTCCATTGCGGCACCGTGTTCGCCCGCCCTCCAGCGGCCGGGCCGCGAGCGTGTCGCGTCAGCCCGAGCCGCCGCCCGGGCCCTCCCAACCGAACAACGCGTCCGCGGAGGCGCCGGCGGCGAACCGGAATCCGGCCGCGAACACGCGCTCGCAGGCGGCGACCACACCGGCGTCGTACCGGCTGCCGGCGCCGGCACGGACCTCGGCCAGAGCGGCGTCGATGCCCAGCGCCTCACGATAGGGCCGGTGACTGGCCATCGCCTCGACCACATCGGCGACCGCGAGCACCCGCGCTTCAACCAGGACCTCGTCACCGGTCAGGCCACGCGGATACCCGGAGCCGTCGAGCCGCTCGTGATGCTGGAAGACGACCTCTGCCACCGGGCCCTCGAACGCGATGTCGCCGAGGATGTCGCGGCCGAGGGTCGGATGGAGGTTGATAAGGTTCCGTTCGACCTCTGTGAGCGTCCCCGGCTTGCTGAGGATCTCCGCCGGGACTCCGATCTTGCCGACGTCGTGCACCTCGCCGGCCAGCCGGATCGTGTCGCGCACATCCTCGTCGAGGCCCATCTCGCCGGCGATGGCGTCGCCGAGCTCCGTGACCCGCCGCTCGTGGCCGCTCGTGTAGGGATCGCGCAGCTCGACGACGGCCCCCATGGCGCGGACCGTCTCGTGCAGCGCCGCACGCAGGCGGATGCTCGACTCCTCCAGAGCACGCTCGACGGCCTTGTGCCGGGTGATGTCCAGCAGGACGCCGATGATGCCGCCGACCTCTCCCTCCGGCCCAGCGAAGGTCGCCTTGTTGAAGACGACGTCGCGCAGCTCCCCGTCCGCCGCCTCGACCCTCCATTCGTAGGTCTGGCGGCCGGGGTTCGCCAGCAGCTCGTCGTCCTTGTCGGCGTACTCGCTGGTGATCTCCTCCGGCCCAGTCGACTGCACGACCGTGCCGACGATCTCCTCGCGCGACTTGCCCAGCAGCTCCTCGAAGGCCCGGTTGCAGCCGAGGTAGACACCCTCGGTGTCCTTGTAGAAGACCGGGCTGGGGATGGTGTCCAGCAGCGTAGCCAGGAACTCGGCCTGACGCCGCAAGTCGACCGTCTTGCCGCGGCTCTCCTCCTCCGCGCGGCGGCGTGCCCGGCGCGACTCCGCGCCCTCGAGCGCCTGTCTCACGGCGATCGGCAGCCGCGCCATGCGGTCTTTGAGGAGGTAGTCGGCGGCCCCGTCCTTGACGATCTGCACCGCCTTGTCCTCGCCGATCGTCCCGGAGACGCAGATGAAAGGAACGTCGTTTCCCTTCTCTCTGAGGATCTCCAGCGCCGCGGGGGCGTCGAAGCCCGGCAGCGTGTAGTCGGCGAGGACCACGTCGTGGTGCTCACGATCGAGCTCGCGCGCGAACTCACTCCTGGTGTCGACGACGTCCATCTCCACCCGGAGCCCGGCCTCTTCGAGCAGCGCCTCCATCAGCTCGGCATCGCCGAGCGAGTCCTCGAGACAGAGGATGCGCAGGACCTCGGACCGCGCTGCGGGCGGCTCGCTCACCGCGATGCCCCGGCCGCCGGCTCCCCGGGCACCCTGTTCAGCAGGGCCCAGAAGACCCCGATCTCGCGGACCGCATCCATGAACGCGTCGAACTGCACCGGCTTCACCACGTACGCGTTCACGCCCAGCTCGTACCCCGTCACGAGGTCCTGTTCCTGGTTCGAGGAGGTGAGGATCACGACCGGCAACTGCTTGAGGCGCTCATCGGCGCGGATCTCGCGCAGCACCTCCAGGCCGTCCATGCGCGGCATCTTGATGTCGAGCAGCAGGACGACGGGGTCGCCGGGCTCCCTGTTCGCATGGGGTCCTTCGCGACGCAGCCACTGCAGCGTCTCGACCCCGTCGCGCACCACGGCCACCCGGTTGGCCAGGTTCTCCCTGCCGAGCGCCTCCAGAGTGAGCTCGACGTCGTCGGCGTCGTCCTCGGCGAGGAGTATCGGCGGCGCGTCCATGGTCAGCCCTCCTACCGTGCGGGGACAGAGAAGTAGAAGGCGGCCCCCTTGTCGGGCTCGCCCTCGGCCCAGGTGCTTCCGCCGAGACGGGCGATCGCCCGGCGCACGTTGGCCAGACCGATGCCCGTCCCTTCGAACTCATCGGCCGAATGCATGCGCTGGAAGACGCCGAACATCTTGCCCGCGTAGCGGGGGTCGAAACCGACCCCGTTGTCGCGGACGGAGAAGACGACCTCTCCCTCGCCCCGGACGGCGGCGACCGCGATGCGGCCGGCCTCACGCGTACGGGTGAACTTGACGGCATTGTCGAGCAGATTGACCCAGACGAGACGGAGCAAACGCTCGTCACCCGTGACGGACGGCAGCTCCCCGACCTCCCAGACGATCTCCCGGTCGCCGACCAGCGGCCGCACCGTCTCCATGGCCGCGTGGAACACGTCGACCATGTCGATGTCCTCGATCTCGAGCTCGACCCGACCGGCTCTGGAGAACTCCAGCAGGTCGTCGATGAGGACGCCCATCTGATCGACGGACGCAGAGATCCGTTCCAGGTAGTGATGCTCGCGGTCGCCGAGGTCGGCGCCGACCTTCTTCTCAAGCAGATCGGTGAACCCGGCGATGTGGCGGACGGGAGCCCGCAGGTCGTGCGACACCGAGTACGTCATCGACTCGAGCTCGGCGTTGACCGCCTCCAGCGCCGCCGTGCGGTCGATCACCCGCTGCTCCAACTCGGCGTTCAGCTCGGCGAGCGCCCGTTCGGCTTGCTTCCTCTCGGTGATGTCGTGCGAGATGATCTGGGCTGCCGGGACGCCACCTTCGGCACCCGTCACCGGGTGGACTGTGGTGATGAGCCAGCGGGTCGCCGTCGGGAACACGACCTCATCCTCGTACTCGGCGACGGTGCCCGAGTCGATGGCGTGTCGTACGCGGCGAACGTACTCCTCGCCCGCCTCGGGGTCCGGATGCAGCTCAGTGAACCGCTTGCCGACGAACTCGGCGGGGTCACCGCCGAAGAGGGCCGCGACCTTGTGGTTCATGAGCCGGCAGACGCCGTCGCGGTCGTAGACGGAGACAAGCACCTCGGCGTGGTCGAACAGGAACCTGTACTTCTCCTCACTCTCACGCAGCGCCTCCTCTGCCCGCCTGCTCTCGGTGATGTCCTGGACGGTCGCGAACACCGTCGGCGCGCCGCACTCGTCGCGCGCCACGACCCCTTCCACGTGGACCCAGAGCGCCTCACCGTCGCTGCGGACGATCCGGTACTCGTTCGGCGCGATCGTCCGCTCTCCAGAGGCGACGCTCTCTCGCAACCACTCAGTGACCCGCTGGAGGTCGTCGGGGTGGTGGATCTCGGCGTTCACCCGTTCGTAGTCGAACGTCTCCGTCCGTTCGTAGCCGGTGAGCTCGTGCATGCCGTCGCTCCACCAGACTTCTCCGGTCTCGACGTTCCACGTCACGTCGCCCATCCGTGCGATGTGCTGGGCCTCGCGCAGACGCCGCTCGCTCTCGCGCAGCGCGCTCTCCCGGCGCTTGCGTTCGGTGATGTCCTCGAACACGACGCAGAACCGGTCGGCCGTGTCCCACGGCCGGTAGACGGTGCAGTCGTACATCTTGTCGGTGGGCTTGTGGAACATCTCGAAGCGACGGGTCTCGCCGCTGACGGCGACGGCACCGTAGTTCTCGACCCAGCTCGGCTCCGTCTCAGGCCATACTTCGTGGACGGTCCTGCCGCGGACCTCGTCAAGCGTGACGCCGGTGATCCGCTCGTAGGCGTCGTTGATGTACTCGAAGCGGTAGCTGACGAAGGCGCCGTCGTCGTCGAACACCGACTCGAAGATGACGAACGCGTTGGTCATGCTGCGCAGCAGATCGGCCTGCTCCCGCAGGTGGGCCAGCCGCTCCTCCTCGGCCCTCTTCTCCTCGGTGATGTCGCGATGGATGCCCACGCACAGCAGCGGATCGCCGCGCTCGTCCCGGCGAAAGACCTGTGCATCCGAGCGGACCCAGATGTAGCCTCCGTCCTTGCTGCGAAGCCGGAACACCTCGCTGTAGTCCTCGGTCCGACCGGCCAGGTAGTCCCCGAACGCCCGTTCGACGCCGGGTCTATCGTCGGGGTGGACCTGGTCCATCCACCAATCCGCGGTCGCTTCGACCTCGCCCGCCGCATACCCCAGCATGCCGAGCGCCAGATCGTCGAACGTCGCCATCCCGGTCGTGAAGTCCCACTCCCAGGTACCCTCGCCGGCGGCCTCCATGGCGAAGCGCAGGCGCTCCCGGCTCTCCCGCAGCGCCGCGTCGGCCCTGTGACGCTCGATCGCTCGGTCGAGCTGGCGGGAGACCGCCTCGAGCAGCTCGCGCTCCTCTTCGAGGAAGGGACCCTCGTCCCGTTCGGGCCGCTCCTCGCGATAGTAGACCTCGATCGAGCCGACCGGCTGCCCGCCGACGCCGATGGGGACACTCAGCCGCCGATCGCTTGCCGCGAAGTCGGCGGAGGAATAGACGGCGCCCTCGAACTCGACCCGTGCGCAGGCGGTGTCCGGGTGAAGCAGAGCCGGCGGCAGCAGGTCGGCGGCTCCTTGCAGCACCTCGTCCAGCCCGACACCTGGACGTCCGATGAGCCTCGACAGCTCGTTGAGACAGGAAAGCTCCTTCACGCGTTCGCTCAGCGCCGCCTCGGCCCTCACGCGGTCGGTGACGTCGACCCACTGGCAGACGACGTTCTGAAGGGAGCCGTCGGCCCCCACGATGGGAAACATCGACGCGTCGATGTCGAGCGCCCGTCCGCCGGAGAAGTCGACGTCGCCGGCCTGCTCGGGCGTCCAGTAGATCGTGAACCTGGCCGGCTCGTGCTGCTTGAAGACCGCTTTCACCTCCGGCATGACACCCTGCCGCTCCAGGTTCCGGTCCTCGAGCGCGTTGTAGCTGCCGACGATCTGGTCCTCGCGCAGCCCGAGCGTGCGCCGCAGGGCGTCGTTCGTCCTGACCACGACCCCGTCGGGACCGGCGACCCACATCGCGAACGGGCTTCTCTTCATGATGGTACTGAGGAACGCCTCGGACTCTCGGAGCGCCTCTTCTGCGGCCTTGCGCTCGGTCACATCTTCGACGAACCCGAGGAGTCGGCCGTCGGAGAGTTTGACGGCCGAGACCGACCACCAGCGACGGTCGCCCGACTTCGTCATGAAGGGGACGTCGCCGACCGACCGGCCCTCCTCGAGCAGCCGCGAGAAGTGCTGCAGCGCCGTTTCCCGGCTGTCCTCGGGGATCAGGTCGGAGATGCTCATTCCGAGCAGTGCCGTCTCGTCGTGACCGGTGATGCGACAGGCCTCCGGATTGACCTGAAGGTAGCGCCCACGCTCGTCGGCGACGAACACGCCGAAGGGCGCGTGCTCCACATAGCTGCGCCACCGCGCCTCACCCTCGCGCAGGGCATCATCCGCCAGCCGGCGCTCGGTGCTGTCCATCACCTGGGCGATGAAGTACTCGGGCCGACCCCGCACATCTCTCACCGACGCCACGGTCAGTTCGGCCCACAAGGTGGATCCATCCTTGTGGACGTATCGCTTCTCGATGGTGTAGCTGGGGATCTCGCCGGCGGCCAGACGTCGGAACTGATCCAGGTCCAGGTCGAGGTCGTCGGGATGAGTCACTTCCTGGAAGGAGATCCCCGCGAACTCCTCCTGCGTGTACCCGAGCGTGTCGGTGAGCCTCTTGTTGGCCCTGACGGCGCGCCCGTCGAGGTCGACCTCGACCATGCCGATGGCACTCTGCTCGAACGAGGCGGCGAGACGCGCCTCGCTGGCACGCAATGCCGCCTGGGCCGCCTTCTGCTCGGTGATGTCGGTGCAGTTGACGACGAGGAGCTCGGCCGGTCCCGCGGAAGCGACCGGGGAAACGCGGTTGAACCAGCTGAACACGAGCCCGTCAGGGTTGGGGATCTCGACCTCGTAGCCCTGGGCCTCTCCGGTCTCCAGGACCGTGGCGAGCGTGCGCTCGAACAGCGCCACCTGTTCGCCCGCGAGGTAGTCGGCGAAGGTCGTGCCGAGCACGTCCTCACGCACATAGCCCGGCGCCACCCTGTTGATGTCGAGGATCGCGCCAGTACTATCGATGAGAGCGATGATGTCGGGCGAGCTCTCGAACAGGCTCTTGAATCTCGCTTCGCTGTCGCGAAGGGCGATCTCGGCCAGCTTCTGCTCGGTGACGTCCTCGTAGACGGCGACGATCTCACCGCTCGGCAGCCGGTAGACGTAGTTGTCGCGCCAGCCGGTCTGCCGCTCGTCCTCGTAGTAGGAGAGGGGGTGGTCCTCCGGCACGCCTGTCGCGTAGACGCGACGGAACACGTCGAGCAGACCGAATTCCTCGACGCCGGGGAACACCTCGGTGACACGCCGCCCGAGCACGTCGGGACGCTCGATGCCCTCTGCCGCCTCCGCGGCCGGGTTGAACTCGCGGAAGACGAAATCCTGTCCGTCGTCGACCGCCTCGTAGACGGCGACACAGTTCCCGATGTGCTCCACCAGGTCACGGTAGCGCCGCTCGATCTCGGTCCGGCGGCACTCTGCCCGGTGGCGTTCGACGGCCTCGCCGATGATGCGTGCCGCCGTCTCGAGCCGTCTCCTGGCGAGCTCGACGATGAAGGGAGGGCGCGACTGATAAGCGTCAGCCAGCCCGCGCAACTCCTCTACCGGAACCCGATACCGATCCGCGATCTCTCGCAGCGTCTGCTCGTCGCTGGGCGGATCGCCATGGCCGACGTTGATGGAGCCGACGACGCTCCCGCCGGCAAAGATGGGCACCCCATAGAGGTGGATGCCGCCCGTGCACTCGATGTCGACCGGACGGCCGCACTCGATGGCCTTTCGCGAACACTCGGTCCAGCACGACTCATGACAGAGCCACGATCCACTCACGAGGGCTTCGGCGTCGTCTTCAGTCTCGCAGAGCGCACGCGATGCCCCATCGAGGAAGCGGCACCACCCGGAAGAGAAGATGCCGAAGGCGTAGTCGCCGTTCTTCTCGTACACGGCGGCGGATGTGCCGAGAAGGTCGAGGAAGTCGCCGGCGATGCGACGCAGGCTGTCTGGGCCGACCGACTCGAGTATCGTCCGCTCGGTGTTCAGCGTGGTCAGGTCGCCGTAGGGCTGCTCCTGGGGTGGCGAGACTGTCGTCTCGGCGTCCGGGGCGGGCGAAAGCATCCACTCGATGTCGCGGAGCGCCCCCTCGGCTTGTCTCTGCGCGGTGATGTCCTCGAACGTCGTGTAGACGCCCGTCGGTGCGTCCGAGCCGGGAGGTACCAACGGCACGGCGTCGATGCTGATCCAGCGGTACGCGTCGTCATCCGGGTTGAAGACGCCCATAGTCACGTCGTTCACCGGTTCGCCGGTGCGCAGGGCGACCATGGACGGATGCTCGTCGCCGGGGAAGTCGCTGCCATCCTCGCGGACGGCCTTCCAGCGCGGGTCGCGCGAGGTACGGCCCTGCATCTGGTCGAGCGAGAGGCCGAGGATGCGCTGGGCGGCCGGGTTGGCGTCGGTGATGTGCCCGTCGGCGTCCTGGAAGACGACGCCCTGTGCCATCGTCTCGAAGAGCGCCCGGTAGTCCCTTCCGCCCTCGTCGACGGTCACGAGCGACCCCTCCCCGCCGTCCTGTCTGGACCGTGCGAACCCCGGCCCCGCACGAGACGGTTCCTACCCTACCTCTTCTCGGCCCTTGCGGGAATGGGCGTCAGGCGCCCACGTACCTGCGGTCGGCCTCCTCGACGATCGAACGGACGCGGGTCGCCACGTCGCCGGGCAGCGGCTCCGGCCGGTGTTCCCGCAGCACGCGGCGCGCCTCGTCCAGCGCGACGGCGTGCGCCTCACGGCCGCCGTCGGCCTCCCAGTCCTCGCGCACCCGCCGGTCGAGGTACACCGGCTGCGACTGCTCCCGCATGCGCCGCAGGGTCGTGTCGAGGGAGAGGAAGTCGTTGTGAGGGCCGACCCGGTGGATGTCGTCGACCGCCAGCGTGTCGTCGCTCACCGGGATGCCGGCCACCGTGTGCTTGATCATCCGGGCCACGTCGTTGTCGATGACGAACTGACCGCAGTCGAAGGTGACGCCCGACTCGATCATCCCGGCTCCGTAGATGAGGTTGGCGCCTGCCAACGCCGCCAGGAGTCCGGTGAGGGTCTTCTCGTGACCCGTCTGGACATCGCACGTCTTGGCGTCCGCCTACAACCCGGCCACGAAGCTGGGGAGACGGTAGCGGCGCGCCATCTGGGCGACCGCGGCGCTGATGAGGGCCAGCTCGGGCGAGCCGACGCAGGCGGCGGCGAAGCGCAGGTCGAGGCCCGTCGTCGAGGAGCCGTAGACGCACGGCGCGCCGCGCTCGGTGAGCTGGGCCAGCGTGATGCCGGCCAGGACCTCGGCGTTGTGGGTCACGAGCGTGCCGGCCAGCGTCACCGGCGACGAGCCGCCGGCCATCGCCATGCTCAGCACCAGGTCGGGCAGACCCAGACGGGCGGCGGCGATCACCACCTCGGTCACGTCGCGCGGCAGCTGCAGCGGGCTCACGGGGCAGACACCGAGGTAGACGACCGGCCGCTCGCGCAGAGCGTACTCGCCCCCCATCACGACGGCGCCGATCTCGGCCATCGCCTCGGCCTCCCACGTCGAGAGCGCCTGGCCGCCGATCGGCTTGGTCGTGTTGAGCAGGCCGGCTTCGACGTTGTGGACGGCCGCCGTCGCCTCGGGCACGTCCTTGGCGCCGACCGCCAGCTCGAACGTGTCCATCTCGTCGAGGTAGTCGTTGAGGCGGGCGATGGCGGCCACGTCCTCCTTCGTCGAGTCACGAAGCTCGCCGCTGAACGGGTCGATGACCTTGATGCCCTCGCTGAAGTTCGTGAAGCACACGCGGCCGGCCTCGAGGACGACGTCGTTCTCAGGCACCCGGCCGCCCAGCACGACCTTCGGCGGCGCCGAGCGGATCGCCTCCTCGACCACGTGCGGCGGGATCCTCACCAGGCGGCCCTCACGGTCGACCCGGCAGCCGCCGTCGGCGAAGACGTCGAAGGCCTCCTCGTCCTCGACGAAGACCCCGGTGCGCTCGAGGACCTCCAGCGTCGCCAGATGGACATCGTCCAGGTCGGCCTCGCTCAGGACGCTGAACGAGAGGCCGACGTTGCGCAGGGAGCCGGCCTGCGGGTTGCGCTTCATGTCACCCTCCGGTGTAAGTCATCCAGATGACTAACGTACGCTGCAGGCTACTCAGCACGACAGGTGATGTCAAGAAATGGATCCGCCTCACCACCACGACGGCATCATCCCGCCTCCCTCCACGCGCTGGCACGAGACGGCGGACGGCGATATTATGGGCATACGCCCGCTACTGTTCCGGAGAGACACGTCTTCCATCTCTTCCGGGGACACGGCCGGGCGCGTCTCACCTCGAGGAGGTCCCGGACCAGGCATGCGCTCCACCCTCGACTGTCTGCCCTGCTTCGTCCGACAGGCGCTCACCTCGGCCCGGGCGGCCGGCGACGACGCGCTCCTGCACGAGGAGGCGGTGCGCGGCGCCCTCGAGCTGCTGCGTGGCCAGGACCTGAGCGCCTCCCCCCCGGCGGTCGCGCAGCTCATGCACCGGCGCATCCGGGAGCTGGCCGGCGATCCCGACCCGTTCGCGGCCATGAAGAAGCACGCCGACGAGGCGATGCTCCGCCTGCTGCCCGCTCTGCGACGCCGTGTCCGCGACGCCGACGACCCCTTCACGACGGCGATGCGACTGGCGATCGCCGGCAACACCATCGACGTCGGCGTGGGAGGCCGCACCGATGGACGGACCGAGGAGCTGCTCGAGACGGCGCTCGACGGCCGTTTCGCCGGCGACATCGAGGAGTTCCGGCGCTCCATCGACGAGGCGGACGACATCCTCTTCCTCACCGACAACGCCGGCGAGATCGTCCTCGACGCCCTGTTCGCCGAGCAGCTGCCGCTCGAGAAGCTCACCTTCGCCGTCCGTGGCGCGCCGGTGCTCAACGACGCCCTCATGGCCGACGCCGAGCTCGCCGGGCTCCCCCACCTGGCGCCGGTCGTCGACAACGGTTCAGACGGGCCGGGCACCATCCTCAGCGACTGCTCTCCGGCCTTCCGCGAGCGGTTCGCCGCCGCCGACCTGATCATCGCGAAGGGCCAGGGCAACTACGAGACCCTCAGCGACGAGCCCGCCCGGATCCGTTTCCTGTTCCTTGTGAAGTGCCCGGTCGTCGCCGGCCACACCGGTCTGCCGGTCGGCACTCACGCCCTGCTGCGATCCGACCGGGGCGAGACGTGAGCGAGCTGCAGTATCTCGAGGAGCTGGCCGGCGGCTCGTGGACGGCGCTGCGCTTCGAGGCGAGCGCCGACGGCGGCGCCTCGGGGCTCACGCGCCTCTGCGAGGCCGTCGGCCGCTCCTTCTACGCCGATACCGTCCTCGACTGCGCCGAGCTGAGCTGCGTGGGCGCGCCGCGCAACCTGGGTCTGGACGGCGACGAAGAGGCGCTGGCCGACCGCATGGCCGAGCACACCGGCCTGCCGCCCGACGCCGCGCGACGCATCATCTCCCGCACGCCGCGGCTCGGCGAGCCGGCGGCCGTCATCCGCCTCGGCCGCCTCGACGATCCCGACGTGCTCGTCGGCTACATCGCCCCGGAGTCGGCGATGAAGCTGCTTCGCCGCTGGCAGCTCGTGCACGGCAGCGTGCTCGAGATGCCGCTCTCGTCGTTCATGTCGGTGTGCTCGTGCGTGGCCGCGGCCGCCGGCGAGGGCCGCGCGGCCATCTCGTTCGGCTGCAAGGACGCACGCACGCACGGGGGGCTGCCCGACGGCCGCCTCGTCGTCGCGCTCCCGGCCGCGCTCGTCCGGACGCTGCGTGACGGAGCGTGAGCCGCAGTCTGTGAGGGGCGGAGTGCGGACGACGACTGCGCGCCGTCTGTCCCCATGCCCTCCGCACACATCTGCGCGGAAGGCGCCGAGGTCCACCCCGCTGACGCTCAGCCGGCCGGCGGCATCCGGCTGCCGCGCTCGATGAACGTCCGCCGCTCGACCTTCTCGGTCCAGCCGCCGCGCGTGCCCAGTCGCATGTCGAAGCCCTCCACGTACGGCTTGATGTCGAGCAGCGGACTGCCGTCGAGGATGTCGACGTCGTCGACGAGCAGCTCCGCGCCCCGGCGCTCGACCAGGCGCACGACGCTGAGGCCGATCGGGTTCGGCCGCATCGGCGCCCGCACGGCGAACACTCCGTGCGGCCGGTCGTCGAGGAACGGCGTCACCTTCAGCGGGCGCCCCGCGGGGTCGTCGTCGGCGATGGAGCCACCGGCGTCGGCGTCTCCCGCCGCGCTCTCCCCCGCCTTCTCCTCCCCCGTCCCCTCCCCGGCCGTCTTCTCCCCCGCCGTCTCCTCCCCGGCCGTACGCCGCCAATCGTGCGTGAGCCGGTGGAACCAGTAGATCAGGTGCAGATGGGAGAACCCCTCGATGTCGGCGAGGCCCTCGGCGTACTCCGGGAACACCTCGACCCGGCCCGGGCACCCCTCCGCGCAGACCGGCTGGATCGGCGTGTGGGCGGGATCGTGATGATCGCTGTGGATGATGCCGATAGGGTGGACCGTGAAGGATCGCATGCGTACCTCATCGTTCACAGTGGCACTCGGCGCAGCCGTCACCGGACCCGTCGGCTCGTCGCCTCAAGGATACACGCCGGGAGCCCCGCGTGAGGCCTGAGAGGGCGGAGCACGACGACACGACGGCGACGGCGAGCGAGCCGGCACGTCGGCGCGCTTCCGCGCCTCCGGCGACGCCCGACCCCGCCGCGAAGACGACCTCCTCGCACCGCCCCCGGGAGGACGATCGCCGGGTCCAGCGGGTCGCCCTCTACGGCATCCTCGTCAGCCTCGTCCTGGTCGCCCTCAAGACCGGTTTGGCCGTCTTCTCCGGCTCTCTCGTCCTCACCGCCACCGCCGTCGACTCGGCCGTCGACGTCGTCGGCGCCCTCGTCCTCTGGGGCGGCCTGCGCCTCTCGGTCCGCAAGAGCTCGCGCTTCCCGTACGGCCTCTACAAGATCGAGAACGTGCTGCAGATCGTGGTCGCCGTCCTCATCTTCGTCGGCGCCTACGAGATCGGCGCCCAGGCGGTCGCGCCGGGCGAAGGGGCGCCGACGATCACCTGGTGGGTGCTCATCGGCGTCGTGCTCACCATCCTGATCACCCTCGGCTACAGCCTCTACGCCACCTCGCGCGGCAAGCGGACGAACTCGCCGGCCCTGGTCGCCGACGGCCGGCACCGGCTCGTCGACGTCTTCAGCGCCTCGCTGGCCCTCGTCGCGGTCGCCTCCACCTTCGTCGGCTTCGACATCGACCGCTACATGGCGTTCCCCATCCTCGCCATCGTCGTCTACTCCGGCTGGGGCCTGCTCAGGGACGGCATGAAGGTCCTGCTCGACGCGTCCGTCGACCCGCGCACCTGGCGGGCGATCGAGGACATGCTCGAGGCCGACCCCCTGGTCACCCAGGTCCGCCGGCTGACGGCCCGCAGCGCCGGCCGCTACGTGTTCGTCGAGGCCACCGTTGCGGTCCGTACGGAGGACCTCGCGAAGGCGCACGCGGCCTCTGACCGGCTCGAGCAGACGGTGCGGGCCGAGCTGCCCAGCGTCGACCACATGACGCTGCACCTGGAGCCGCAGCGGCCCGAGGTGCTCACCGTCTGCGTGCCGCTCGACGGCCACGGCTCGAGCCTGAGCGCCGAGTTCGGCTCCGCGCCGCACTTCCTCTTCGCCCGCGTGCGGAGCGGCGACGGCGAGATCCTCGCGCGGGAGACGCGCGAGAACCCGCACGCCCACGAGGAGCGGCAGAAGGGCATCATGACGGCCGAGTGGCTCGTCGAGTACGCGGTCGACGTGGTGATCGCGCCGCACGACATCAAGAAGGGGCCGGCGTACGTCCTGAGCGACGCCGGCGTCGAGCTCTTCCCCACCCGGCTCATGGACGTCGACGACGCGCTGAAGGAGTTCTGCGACGCGGTCTGCGGCGACAGCGACCGTGGCCGCCGGCCGGTCCCCCGGCAGTCCTGACGGGCGCGGAACCAGTCGCGGAACGGCGCCCCGGGCGCCGCCGGCAGCCTCGTTACGACACCGGCGGCGGCCGCCGGGAAGATGACCCCATCGACTGAGCGTTCGGGCATCGCCCGCGGGCCTCGCATGGCGGACACGCGACGTTCCCGAAAGGGACGCGCAGGCGGAAGGGGAGCGGAGCCGGCAGCGCCACCAGGACATGGTCGTCGTGGCACAGAGCGCCGGTCGCCCGGCCACGAACAGCGACGGGATCGGCCGGCGGCGAGCAGAGAAGATATCGAAGCCCGAGACACAGCGCGGCAGCTCGTCGCCGGCGGCGTCGACGTCGACGTCGACGGCGCCGGAGGAGAGTACCGCCGCGTCGCCCAGCAAGGCTAGAGCCTGCCTCGTGACGGCGGCCGACTCGGCCGGCCTGCCGGCCTTCTGGGCCCGGCTCCTGGCGGGCGCGGCGGCGATAAGTGGCGCAGCCCTGCCGGAGGACTCAGTCGCTGGGACGGAGGAAGCCGACCCGCCATTCGGAGGGACGCCGTCAGAACAGGAGACGCCGAGAGGGTCGCCCGGGCGGTCGAGACCCTTGCCGGTCATGAGCAACGTGCCGACACCCCAAGGACGGAGGCACGATGCCGGAGCACCTCTATCGCGATATCGGAGGACCGGGAGACGCGCCGGGTGGCAGCGGGCGTGACGACCGCGGCTCGACCGGGCGTGACGGCGCCGCACCGCGCGGCCAGCATGACTCGGCGGAACGCGACCGGCGCGGCGCGGCGCGCGCCCGAGCGACCGACGTCTCGACGGTGCTCGCCGTACTCGCCGTCGCAGTGCTCGTCTGGTGCTGCCTTCTCGCCGCCCCGGCCGGCGCCGACGCGGCCACGTACTACGTCTCGCCGGACGGCGACGACGGCGCGGCCGGCACGGAGGCGAGCCCCTGGCGCAGCCCCGGGCTCGCCTCGAAGCGCCTGAACGGCGGCGACACCCTCGTCATCCTCGGCGGCCGCTACGTCCTGCGCACCTTCTGGGACGACATGGTCACGCCGCCCTCGGGCTCGGCCGGGTCGCCCACCCGCATCGTCGGCGAGGCCGGCGACCGCCCGGTGCTGGCCGGCCGCGACAACCTCTTCTCGGCCGTCGACGTCTCCGGCACCAGCTACGTCACCCTCGAGAACCTCGAGATCACCAGCGACGGCGGGGCCCTCTTCCGTACCGGCGTCCAGGCCGCCGGCGACCCCGTCGACCACCTCGTCCTGCGGGACCTCTCCATCCATCACATCGACGAGATGGGCCTCGACATCGGCGACGTCGACGACCTGCTGGTGGAGCGCTGCACCTTCTCCCACTGCGGGTTCGGCTGCATCGGCGGTCCCGCCGGGGCTGCCGGGGGCAACCGCGACATCGTCATCCGCGACTGCTACCTCGGCTACTCCGGCCACTACTACCAGGGCGGACCGGGGCCCGGCCCGTACGACCGCCCCGACGGGTTCGGCATAGAGCCCTCGGCCGGACCGGTCCTCATCGAGCACTCGCTGGCCGAGCACAACCGCGGCGACGGCCTCGACTCCAAGGCGGCCGCGACGACCATCCGCCGCTGCGTCGTCGCCAACAACCGCTGCGACGGGGTGAAGATGTGGGCCGGCGGCCGGGTGGAGAACACGCTCATCTACGGCACCGGCGACGGCAGCGGCGGGGCTTCCCCCTGGGCCGGGATGGTCCTCGGCGGAGAGCCCGACGCCCACTTCGAGATCGTCAACGTCACGGTGCACGACGACCCGTCGCGGCACGCGTATCCCGTCTACATGCAGTACAGCGAGCCCGAGCCGATGACCGTCCTGATGCGGAACGTGGTGGTGGCCAACGGACACGGACCGGTCTTCCTCGGCGACGCGGTGACGGCGCACATCGACCACTGCGACTTCTACCGCCCGGCGGGCGGCGCCCAGGTGTACACCGGGGGTCGCGAGTACACGGCGGCCGAGCTCGAGGCCGGGGCGCTCGGCCCCGGCAACCTCTCGGCCGACCCCGGCTTCGCGGCCCCCGCCTGGGGCAGCGACGGCGACTTCCACCTCACCGCCGGCAGTCCGCTCATCGACGCCGGCGATCCGACCGGGGCGCCGTCCATCGACCTCGAGGGCCTGGCGCGGCCGGCCGGCGCCGCCCCGGACATCGGCGCCCACGAGTACGGCGCGACCGGCACGCCCGACCCCCCCTCCGACCCCGACCCGGCACCCACACCCGGCCCAGCACCCGGCCCAGGGCCGGCGGGTCCGCGCGTCGACGACGCCCTGCCGCGTGCCGTCAAGCCGGGCGGCGTGGTCACGATCTCGGGGTCGGGGTTCGGCGCCCGGCGCGACGGGAGCTGGGTGCGGATCGGCTCACGGCGGGCCCGCGTCTACCGAAGCTGGTCCGACACGCTCATCCGCGTGCAGCTGCCGTCCGGCCAGTCCGGTCGCGCCCACGTGACGGTCGGGACCGCCGCCGGCCGCTCGGAGCGGATCACGATCCGCGTGCGGCCGCGCATCACCGGCATGGCGCCGGGCCGGATCGCGCGCGGCGCGAGCGGCGGCGCACGCGTCCTGACCATCCGCGGGCGCGCCTTCGGGCGCACACGTGGCAGCTCGTTCGTGACCGTCGGCGGCGTACGCGTGACCCGCTGCCTCTCGTGGTCGCAGACGCGCCTGCGGGTGCGCGTGCCGGCAGGGGTCCGGGGCATCATACGGGTCCGCGTCCACACCGCCGGCGGCCCGTCCAACACGCGGCCGCTCAGCGTCCGCTGAAGGGGGCCCCTTCGGGGGGTCGGCAACGGTCCGCGCATCCAGAGCAAGAGCCTCACGTGTCGATGCACGCGCCCGCCCTCAGGGGCCAGACGCTCTGCCCGCTCAGGTCTGCGGGACGACTCAATCGGTGCGATGGTAGATCTCGAGCCGGTTGCCGCTCGGATCCTGGAAGAACACCGCGTAGTAGCTGCGACTGTACTCGGGACACGGCCGGGGACCGCTCTCGATGCGGGCGCCGGCCCGCTCCGCGACGGTCGCGAGGAGGTCGACGTCGGCCGTACCGGCCGCCCAGAAGGCGATGCGGGTCTGGTTCGGGACGTGCCCCGGGTCCTCGGTGACGGCGAAGTACGCCGCGTGCGGCAGGTCGTCGCCGGTCGCCCACACGAGCCATCGGTCCCCGGGGTACATGCGTTCGAAGCCGAGCGCCGGGAGCAGGTCGCCGTAGAAGCGAGCCGCCGCCCGCAGGTCGTCGACCCGCAGGTCGATGTGGCCGAACGGATTCACCGAGACTCCTCCTGCGTTCACGCCGTCACCTTCGCGCCCTGTTCGTCGCGTGCTCTTCGAACGGCCCGCTCGAGACCCCGGCCGTCCTGCGTCCTCAGTAGCGGAACAGAGCGACTGCCGGCTTGCCGTCCGGCATCCGCTCCCGCGGGAGCGTGAAGACGACGCCGCCGGTCGCCACCGTCATGGCCGCCGCCCTGTCGAGCAGGTCGTCGTCGCGCGGCCGCCAGGCGTCGTGCAGCCGGGCGCGCCCCTTGTCCTCGTCGAACCGGCCCCACTGGGCGGTATCGGCCGCGAGCAGGAGCGTGCCCACGCGGGCCTGCAGGGCGCCGACGAGCACGCCTTCGATGTCGCGCCGCGCCTCGCCGCGTCCGTACGCCTCCGCATATCCTTCGACGGCCGAGGTCACCTGCACCTCCGCCATCGGTGCCACGAGCGGCCAGGCCCTGGCGTGCAGCTCGTCGTCGCCAAGACGGTCGGGGTTGCCCTCGATCCCCTGCTCCAGGACGGTGGCGTGAGCGGCGCCGCCTCCACCGTGCATCTCACGGTAGAGCCCGCGCAGGTACTCCACCCCGGCCAATACCAGCGGTTGACCGTCGCTGCGCTCGCCGGCGCGCAGCACCCGGCCGACGCCGGCGGCGACCGCCCGGACGTACTCCACCACCCGCTCGTCATGATCGTCCTTGCCGCCTCCGTGACCATGCGGCATGGCGACGACGCTGGCTCCGCGGCGCTCGCCGCTGTGAAGCTGCCTGGTCTTCTCCCCGACCACGAACCGCGTCACGTCTTCGATGCCATGCGGCACGTCGGGCAGGTCGACCCGTTCGGCCCCGAACCGCCGGCCGCGGAGCAGCCGCACCTCCTGCTGGCTGAGGGCGAGCACGTGGAACTGCTGGTCGGGCCAGAACGAGGGCAGCAGCGGCCGGATCAGGAAGCGCTCGCCGGTGCCTGCGAACTCGGCGACCGGCACGGGAAGGTGCAGCACGTGCCGCTCTCCGGAGGCCAGGTACACGGCAAGACCGGCCGCCTGCTGGTTCCAGAAACGGCTGTCCGGCAGCAGCTCGCGGCCGGGAGCGAGCAGCTCACGAGCATCGGGCGTGCGCATGCCGGCCGCGACGAGCTGTTCCTCGGCGGCGTCGAGCGCGTGCTTGAACCGCAGGGGGTTCTGCTTCACGTCGCGCCCAACGCGTTCCGTCGGGATGAACAGCGAGACACACGGACCCTCGCGTGGCTCCAGAAGCTGATCCAGGTCGCTGCGGCGCAGTCCGGCCATCGGGTTCACCTCCATCGCGCGACCGCCTCGCGGCGGCCGCGCCCTGCCGCGTCACCGGGACCGCCGCACAACGGGGCTCAAGATGCATGTCGCGCAGGCCACGAAGGGCGACGTCCCGGCCGATGCTACGAGGACTCTTCCCTCACCCGGCGGACGTCAACCGGTGATTCTCCAACTATCGCCGGACACGACCGTTCCCAGCTCGGCCCTGCATCCTCACGCGCGCCTCAGCGAAGCACGGAACGCCAGGGCCGCGACGGCCAGTCCGAACGCAGCGAACGTCGCCACACCCAGGCAGCACCAGCCGAGGCCGATGACCTCGGAACCGGCCATCGCCTCGCCGCCCTGCAGCACCGTCTGCCGCACGCCGTCGACGAAGTAGCTCGTCGGATTGAGGCGCGCGCCGATCTCCATCCAGCGCGGCAGCGTGTCCAGCGGATAGAGGGCGTTGCTGAGGAACAGCAGCGGCAGGTTCAGCAGCATGATGACGCTGTGATAGCCGCCCATGTCGTCGATCCGCGAGGCGGCGGCCAGAGCGATCCCGCTGAACCCGATCGCGAAGCCGACGGTGAGCAGCACAGCCAGCAGCCAGCCGACGGCGTCTGTATCGAGCTGTGCTCCGATGAGCACCCCGACGACGACGATGACGATGCCCTGGATGAGACTCTTGGTCACCACGGCGAGGGCATTGCCGAGCAGGATCCCCACCCGGGGGACGGGTGCCGCGACGTACTCCTTCACGACGCCGGACAACCGTTCCTGCAGCCATACCGACCCACCGCCGACGGCGCCGCCCAGCACGCTGAGAGCGACGATGCCCGGCAGCATGAACGTGACGTACACGTCGCCGGCGACCGGCATGGCGGCGCCCAGCAGGCTCTTCATGCCGACGCCGAACAGGACGACCCAGAGGACCGGCTGGATCAGCATGCCCACCGTCTCCTCGGGGTGGACAACGAGTTTGCTCATGTACTTGTTCCAGAGTGTGAGCGTCGCGCTCATGGAACCTCCACGCTCGAGGGACGGCGATCAGCGGTCGCGCAGACGGCGGCCGGTGTGGCGAAGGAAGACGTCGCCAAGGGTCGGCTTGGCGACCGACACCTCGGCGACATCGAAGCCGGCGTCGGCCGCGCGCCGGATGACCTCCACGAGCCTGCGGTCACCTGAGTCGACGCCGAGCTGCACCAGACCGTCATCGCCGCTGGTCGCGCTCTTCTGCACCCAGTCGAGACCGGCCAGTGAGGCCCGGAACGCAGCCACGTCCCCGGACCCCCGGACGTAGAGCGTGTCGGCGCCCATCGCGGCGATCAGCGCGGCCGACGTGTCTTCTACGACGATACGACCGCGGTCGATGATGGCGACCCGGTCGGCCGCCCGCTCCGCCTCATCCAGGTAGTGCGTCGTGAGGATGACCGTAAGGCCCTGCTCCCGCCTGAGCTGCAGGACGTGGTCGATGATGGCGACCCGGTTCTGGGGGTCGACACCGAGGGTCGGCTCGTCGAGGAACAGGACCTGCGGCCGGGTCACGAGGCCACGAGCGAGCTCGAGACGACGCTTCATGCCGCCGGAGTACGTCTTGACGCGCCGGTCGGCCGCCTCCTCAAGCTCGACCAGCTCCAACAGCTCTGAGATACGCCGGCGACGCTCAGCGCGCGCCACACCGTAGAGACGGCCGTGGAAGTCCAGAGCCTGTCGGCCGGTGAGGTCGTCGTCGAGCACCGTCTCCTGGAAGGTCACGCCGATACGCGACCGGACGGCGCCCGGATCGCCGACCACATCACAGCCGGCGACGGTGGCGGAGCCCTCGGTCGGCGGGGTCAGCGTGGTCAGTATGGAGACCGTGGTCGTCTTTCCGGCTCCGTTCGGCCCGAGGAGGGCGAACAGGGTATCCGGCGCGATGTCGAGGTCGATGCCGTCCACCGCCGTCACGCCGCCCGGATAGCGCTTCACCAGCCCGCGGGCCTGGACGGCCCGGTCGGCCGTCGCGGCGGCGCCGTCGGTCGCGCGACCGCTGTCGGCCGCGATGGCAGCGGGCGTCATTGTGAACGCTCCTCGTCACAGCCGGCCTCGAGGCGCGCCACCAGGCCCTTCAGCCACTCGACCTCGGTCTCGAGATGGACGCGGCGATGATCGAGGGCGGCGCTCATGCTCCCCGGATGCCCTCCGGCAGCGACTGCCTGGCCCAGCGTCTCGGCAGCAGACTCGAAGCGACGACGCAGCAACTCGGCCGCCTCTTTCCGCGGCAGCACGTCGAGGAACGCCAGGCCGATCTCTCCCTGCAACGGCAGCGGGCGGAAGGTGGCCACGTCGCGGCGCAGCAGTTCCTGGAAGGTCTCCTCGCCACCGGGGGTGATAGCGAAGACCTGACGGGGAGGACGGTTCCCCTCCCGCTCCTCTCGCGCCACGATGAGACCCCGTTCGTTCATGCGCCGCAGGGCATCGTAGAGGGTCGCCCTCTTTGGCTCTGGGCCGCCGCCGAAGTGAGCAGCGACGGCATCGACCAGCGCGTAGCCGTGCATCTCGTGCATCCGCAGAAGACCCAGCACCAGCAGATCGCGGTCGGCAGTATCGATAGACATAGGTCGACTCCAGACTAGTTGTTCTCGATTAGTCGACGTCGACTTTATGCCTTCCGGTGAGCCACGTCAAGAGCTCTCCGATGTCTCATGTCGTCCACTGTTCTGACGACCTGTGCCGTCACACGCTGAGGACGGCCCCGATTCAGCAGCCGAACAGCCAGCTCGCCAGAGCGATGAGCACGACGATCGCGAAGATGGTGCCGGCGCACGTGAGGCAGGAGCCCAGGGTCTCGTCGACGGCGCGGAAGGCGCTGCGGCGGATGGGGTGCCCGCACTCGGGGCAGGCGGCGGCGTCTCGCGAGACGCGATGACCGCACCGCGGACACTCGATCAGACCGCCCGGCACCGTGGACCTCCCTCGCCAGCCTCCCGGCGATCATCGTAGAGGGCGCCGCGGACGGAACCGGGCGGCGCGGAGCGAGGTCCACCCGGGACCACGACGGAGCCGACACACGCCAGAGGCTGCGAACGTGTCCAGAGACGGGTCACCCGGGGGCGGTCGGGTCGGTGGCCCCGCACACCCCCGGGCGAAGAGGGAATGAGCCAGCATCAGGCACGTTGACGAATCGACGCCGATGAAGTCTCACACGACAGTGTAGTAGCCGGGCTCGCAATCTTCATGTGGGCATCATAGGTGTTTGACACTAGGTCAGACCTCTCATTACGCTGGATCCGGTCTCGTCGGCCGGACGATGGGCGGCGAGAGCCATCGCTCCGCAGGAGCGAGACGCGAGGAGGTCATGATGGGTCCAGCGCCGGTCGAAGCCGGCACCGGCGGCCAGGCGATCCTCCCCGAGGCCGACGCCCGCGCCCAGGGCGACGTGCGGCTGCGGGCGTTCGTCGACGCCGTCTTCGACGCCTACTACGACTGGGACATCCGCACCGACGTCATGCTCGTCTCGGAGCAGATGGGGGCGCTGCTGCACCTCGATCAGGACGAGCTCCCCGACACGTTCGAGGCCTACGCGGAGCGCATCCACCCCGACGACGCCGACCAGACCCTTCGCAACACCCGTCGCGCGGCACGGGAGTGTGCCGTGTACCAGGACGAGTACCGGGTCCTGCGCGGCGACGGCACGTACGTGAGCGTGCGCGAGAGAGGAGTCACGCTGGCCGACGCTACCGGACGGCCCAGCCACATGATCGGAGCGGTCCGCGACATCACCGCCGAGCGCGACGCCGGCCGTGCCCAGCGGGAGGCGGCGCAGCTCTATCAGACGCTGTTCGCCCAGGCGGTCAACCCGGCCCTCCACGTCGCCGAGGACGGCCGCTTCCTCGACGCCAACGGCGCCGCCCTCAACTTCCTGGCGATCACCAAGACGAGCCTGCTGCGCAAGACCGTCCGCTCGCTCTGGGGCGACGAGGCGACGACCGCCGTCCGCACGGCGATCATGCGCGGCCGCATCGGGACGACGCTCGACCTCGAGATCGAGATCGGCGACAGCCCGAGGGCGATGACCGTCACGCTCATCCCCTGCTGGTTCCACGGCGAGCGCACCTGCTTCATGCTCGGCACCGACGTCACCCAGCACCACGACCTGCAGCGGGCCCTGGCCGCCTCCGAGGAGTCGCTGCGCCGCCAGGCGGCCGCCCTCGAAGACGCCAACACCGCCCTGCGCGTCATCCTCGAACAGCGCAACCGCGACCGCGCCGATCTCGAGCGGACGATCGTCGCCAACGTCGAGACGACGATCATCCCCCTCCTCGAGCGCCTCCACCGTCATCTGGCGGACTCGCCGGAGACCATCTACGTGGACGCCATCGGGCAGAACCTGCGTGAGCTGGTGCTCCCCTTCGCGCAGTCGCTCGACGGACTCGCCGGCACGGAGGGCCACCTGACGCAGCGGGAGCGCGAGATCGCCACTCTCATCCGGGCCGGCAAGAGCTCGCAGGAGATCGCCGAGGCCCTCTACATCTCCCCCGCGACGGTCGCCTTCCACCGCAAGAACCTGCGCCGGAAGCTCGGGCTGCCGGTGCGGGGCCCCTCGCTGGCCACGCACCTCGCCCAGCTGCCGATGCGGGACGAGAGAGGCCGCGGCACGCGTGCCATGGTGCCACCGCCGGTCGCCGCGACCGCGGCCGATCCGCCGCCGGACACGGCCGGCGCCGTGCTACCATCCGACCTGCCGACCGACATCGGCTGAGTGGACGAGGAAAGGGGCACGATGGGGATCCGGGAGATCAGCGAGCTGGCCGAGCTCAAGCAGCAGGGCGACGTCGAAGCGCTGATCGAGGTCCTGCTCGACGAGACTCGCAACGGGACGGCGCGGCGTTTCTGCGCCGCGGCGCTCGGCGAGCTCGGTGCCAGGGAGGCCGTCGAGCCGCTCGTGGAGACCATCGACGACCCGGTGGTCTGGGAGCACTCGATGCTGGCTCTGGTCAGCATAGGCGACCCGGTGGCCGCCGCTCCGATCGTCCACCTCATGTACGAGACGACCGACCGGCTCCACAAGAAGAAGGCCGAGAAGGCGCTCAAGCGGCTGCACAAGAAGCACCCCGACGAGGTCGAGGACGTGCTGGCCGCCTATGAGGCGCGCCGCCAGAGGCGCGAGTCGAAGCGCCGCAAGCGGCGCTGACGAGGGCCGATCGGCGCCGGTCGAGCGGGGCCGCACGAACGACTCGCTCCCCTCCTCAGACCAGCCTCTCGCCCTTCAGGCCAGCATCTCGCCGATCTCCCGCAGCATCTCCACCGTCTCCTCCGGCAGCTGCGACGGCTCCGCGCCCAGCGCCCGGCACCCCCACAGCAGGTGCGCCACGTGTTCGATCACCGCTGCCATGTCCGCCGTCCGTCGCAGGCTGCCGCCGGCGACCAGGAGGCCGTGATTGCGAAGCAGGACGGCGGCGCCGTCGCCCAGCGCTTGTGTAGCGGCCTCGGCCAGCTCGCGGCTGCCGGGCATGAGGAACGGCACGCGCGGCAGCTCGCCGAAGAACGCTGCCTCGGTGTCCACCGGCAGGAAGGGCAGGTCGCACATGCCGAGGATGCTCGTGTACGCCGGGTGCGCGTGCACGACCGCGCCCACATCGGGACGGGCACGATACACGGCGCAGTGCAGGTGACGTTCACTCGACGGCGCCGGCGCGTCCGGATCGACGCCCTCGCCCTCGAGATCGACCCGGACCATCAGATCGGCCGAGAGCGCCCCCTTGTACAGCTGGCTGGGCGTGATCCACGCCTCGTCGGTGCCCGGGATGCGGACGCTGGCGTTGCCGCCGGTCGGCGTGATCAGCCCCGTCGCGAACAGCTCCTCGGTGATCGCCGTCAGCTCGACCCGCAGCCGGGCGGCCTCGTCGGCTTCCTCCTCCGCCTCCACCGCCGCGCCGGGGCTCGCGGGAGGCGTGACCGAGAGCCGGCCGGCCGACACGTCAGGCGCCGGGGCGGCAGCGTCGAAGTCCACCGCGCCGACCTCCTCGCTGGCGGCCGAGTACAGGCGGATGAAGTCCTTCTGGACCTTCTGCAACCCCATCGCGGTCCGCAAGTCGCCGCTGAACGAGAGCTTCCCGGTCATCGCCGCCCTGTTGCCCCCGAGGCGGCCGGTGAGGATGGCGTCGAGCACCTCTCCCCTGGCCTTGAGGCGCACGTCGGCGGGATGCTCCGGAGGGCCGAGCCCAGCGGTGACCCGGCCGTCGCCGAACCCGATGTGGAACTCGAGCCCGAGGTCGCTCACCACGTAGTGCGAACCGACCGTCCGCCTGGCGGCGAACCGCAGCAGGGCCTCATCGGCCGCCGCACGCTCGAGGAAGAGGGTGACGACCCGCTCCATCCGGGCCGCGGCGGGCGACGGCGCGCTCTGCGTGGCGCGCGGCGAAGGCGACCGCGGCGCCTCGGGCGGAGCGCCTTCAGCGGAGCCGGTGGGTGCCGCAGTGGTGGCAGCGGAAGGCGCGGCGGCGGCGTGCACATCGCTGACCGCCGGCGCGGACCCGCCGGCAAGACGGCGCAGCTCGGCGGCCTCGAGCCGCCGGCGCTCCCCGCGCCAGGTGAACGTCTCCAGCGTCTCCGGATTGAGGACGTGAAGCGGCGGCAGGCCGGAGACCAGCCGCCGCAGATCGGCGGCCACCATCCGACCCTGATGGGCGGCGACGTCCACGGTGTTGCCGCCGATGTGCGGGGTCGCGATGACGTTCGGAGCGTTCAGGAGCGGATGCTCCGGGCCCGGCGGCTCCTGGGCGAACACGTCGAGCGCCGCGCCGCCGAGGTGGCCTGAACGCAGCGCAGCGGCGAGCGCCTCCTCGTCGAGCAGCGCCGCCCTGGCCGTGTTGACGAGCAACGCCCCCTCCTTCATGCGCGCCAGGCGCGCGGCGTCCATGAGACCGCGCGTCTCGTCGGTCACCGGCGCGTGCAGGCTCACCAGGTCGGCGGTCTCAAGGAGCTCCTCGAGCCCGACGAGGGCGGCGTCGGCCGCGGCGGCCGCCTCGGGCGACACATACGGATCGGTCACCAGGACCCTCGCCCCGAACGCGCCGACGCGGCGGGCGACGGCGCGACCCACGTCCCCGAAGCCGACCAGTCCGACGGTGCGCCGCCCGAGCTCGGCGCCCTGCAGCTCCGAGTGCGCCTGCCCCATCCGCCCCATGTCGCCGGCCTCAGCGCCTGGACTGCGCAGGAACCCGGTCGCGGCCGGCAGCGAGCGCAGCAGCATGAGCATGAACGCCAGCGTGAGGTCGGCCACCGCGTCGGCGTTGCGGCCCGGCGCGGAGAGCACCGGGATACCGAGGGCGGTGCACGCCGCGACGTCGACGTTGACCGCCCGGCCGCGGCAGGCGGCGACCACGCGCAGGTCGTCGCAGGCCGCCAGGGCCTCCGCGTCGAGCAGGTCGACCTCGGTGATGAAGACGTCGACCCCCCGAAGTGCCTCGACCAGCGCCTCGTCGCTGAGCAGACGCAACGCCTCGCGGTAGTCCTCGTGGACGACGTCGCCCAGTTCCTGGAGCTCACGGACGGCCCGCTCGTCGAGACCGGCCGTCGCGAGGATGCGCAGGCGCGGCGGCGCCTCCGGAGACACCTCCGCGGCTCCGCGCGTCTCGGCCAGCCCGGCGTCCGTGGCGCCCCACGCCTCGGCCTGGCCGGCGTCCACGGCGCCGCGCATCTCCCGACGGCCGGCCCCCGTCGCCTGCCTGACGCGCTCCATCTGGTCGCGCAGCGCGATGCCGGCAGCCGACCGCTCGACCGGCTCGCGCAACTCGCTCAGGCGTGCCCAGTCGGCGTAGAGCTCCCGGTAGAGGAACGCCCGGCCGCCATCCGGCTCGAGCCGGCGGGTGCGCGCGAGGGCTGTGGCGCCATCTTCCAGACTCCCGTAGACGCCGGCGCCGACGCCGGCGCAGATCGCCGCGCCGACCACGCTCGACTCGCCGACCCTCGAGACGAGCAGCGGTTCGTCGAGCACGTCGCACACCAGCTGGGTGAAGAACGGGCTCCGGCTCATCCCGCCGGCCATGGAGACCCGCGGCTCTGCGCCGGGTGCGACGCGCTCGCCGCCGGGTGCGGTGTGCTCGGTGCCGACAGCTTCCCGAAGCTGCTCCGCGTTGGCGCGGATCGCGAACGCCATGCCCTCGAGCACCGCCCGGGCGACGTTGCCGCGACGAGTCGCCCCGCGCCGACCGGCGGCTCCTCCCGTCGCGCACCGGGCTCGGCCGCGCTCCGGACGACACTCGCCGGCCCCGTCCAGATGTGTGAGGGCGAGCGTCCCGACCGGCATGCTCATCATGTCCCGGGCGTCCATGACCTGCGCTCCAAGGGACGAGACGGCCCCTCCCGCCCCCGGCGCCGCGGCGGCGGCCTCGGCGACGAGGCGGAGGACCGGATCGGGCGAGTCCGGGGCGAGCACGCCGCCGAACCACTCCAGCGTGTCGCCCATGGCGCCGGCGTTGCTCTCCAGGAGCCGGCGCCCGGCCACGACGTGGCGCCCGCGCCACAGCCGCCCCTCCCGATCGTGTGCCGGACCGGCGGCGACCAGCTGCAACGGCGTCGTGCTCCCGGCCACGATCCCCAGCCGGCCGGGCTCGACGACGCCCATGCCGAGCAGCCCGCACTGGGTGTCGGCCCCGCCGACGGCGACCGGCGTGCCGGGCCGCAGCCCGAGGTGCGCGGCGGCCGCCGGGGTCAAGGGCCCGAGCACCTCGCCGGCGGCGCGGACCTCCGGGAACAGGCGCCGCGGCAGACCGAGGCGTTCGATGAGGTCGGCCGCCCACTCGCCGGCGGTACCGTCGCCGGCGCCGTCGAACAGCAGGCTCTCGCCTGCCTGCGACAGGTCGGTCGCCGTCACCCCGGAGAGACACGCCCCCAGCCAGTCGTTGAGGCTACAGGCCGACTCGGCCCGCTCGAGCACCGTCGGGTCGTGCTCGGCCAGCCACAGCAAACGCGGGGCGGCGAAGATCGGCAGCGGCCAGTGTCCGGCATGCTCGACGAGGACGGGACCGAGCTCGTCCGCCAGCCGGAGCGCCTCCTCGGCTGCCCGAGCATCGTGGTTGGGGGCGCTCCACAGCGCCGCGCCGTCCTCGTCCACCAGCACCAGGCTGAACCGCAGGCCGGCGACGGCCACTCCGGCGACCTCCTCCGGGCCGGCCCCGGCGCTCGCCAGCGCCTCACCGGCCGCCTCGCCGCACAGGCGCCAGCACAGGTCGGTGTCGGTGCGGAAGGCGAAGAAGCCGGTCTGAGGCAGAGGGACGGGGGCCCAGCGGCGCGTCGCCGTCACCAGACGGCCGTCCGCGACATCGACGAGGCCGCAGCGGATGCTGCAGCCCCCGACATCGAAGCCCATGAGGTACGTGCTCACCGGCACCTCCCCGCGACGCTCCCGCGACCGTGGCGTCATGATAGCCCAGGCTGCTAGGCTGCGGGGATGCTGCGGGCGGTCCTCTTCGATCAGGACGGCGTCATCGCCGATACCGAGCGCCACGGCCATCGGGTCGCGTTCAACCGCGCCTTCGCCGAGGCCGGGCTCGACGTGACGTGGGATCCCGAGACCTACCACCGGCTGCTGCAGGTGGGCGGAGGGCGCGAGCGTCTCCGCCACTACGTGGAGACCGAGGGCATCGGACGCCCGGTCGACGACCTCGCCGCCTTCGTCGACCGCGTCTACGCGCGCAAGACCGAGCTGTTCGTCGAGATCGTCGAGCGGGGAGAGCTGGCGTTGCGCCCCGGCGTCCACCGGTTGATGCAGGAGGTCGCAGCCGCCGGACTGGCGCTCGGCGTCTGCACCACGTCGCACGAGCGCTCGGCGGCGGCGATCCGCCGCACGCTGCTGCCGGACGTCCGCTTCGGCCTGGTCCTCGCCGGCGACGTCGTCGCCCGCAAGAAGCCAGACCCCGAGATCTACGACCTGGCCCGGCGGCGGCTCGGCCTGACCGCTGATGAGTGTCTGGTGATCGAGGACTCGCAGGTGGGCCTCAGCGCCGCTCAGGCCGCCGGCATGCGCACCGTCGTGACCGTCACCGACTACACGCGCGACGAGGACACCTCCGCCGCCGACCTGGTCGTCACGTGTCTCGGCGACCCGGAGGGCGAGGCGGCCGAGGTCGTCCGCGGCGACTCGCGGCTCACCGCCGGCGGCGTCGTCCGCCTGGCGGCGCTCCGCGACTGGTTCGCCGGCCGCCTCCCGTGAACCCCGCCCGGTTCCAGCGGCTGCGTCGCAGCCCGACGCTCTACCCGGGCGTCGCGGACGCGCTCGGCCCGGGGTTCCCCTGGCACAGCCGCGCCGACGGCCCCAGGTCGTCCCAGGGGCTCTGTCTGAGCGTGTGGGTCCCGCTTGCGGGGATGGACGCGCGACACGAGCTCATCGAGAAGTTCCTCCAGGGCACCCTTGATGAGCCGTCGCCGGCGGACACGGACGTCGGCGGGGCGATCGCGGAGACGGCCGACACAGCCGATCCGCCCGTCCCACCGCGTACCGGCAGACGCTGGCAGCTCGCGGTCGAGGTCTCCAGGCCCGCGCTCCTCGGCGAGCGACCCGGCGCGGCGAGCGCCGTCGACGTCGTCCTGCTGGCCGACGACGCGGTGGTCTGCGTCGAATCGAAGTACCTGAGCGACGCGGCGACGGGCCTCGAGCGCTGCGGGCAGTTCCCGGCCGCCTGCCGCGGCTTCCACGGCGCCGGCTCGGACCTGGCCACGGGCACCGATGCCCCCTGCCGCCTCAGCACCGAGCCGGCCGGCGAAGCCGATGGCAGACCGGACACACGCGCCCTCCAGGCGCGGCGCGAGGACCGGCTCTCAGAACGCCCCTTCTCCGAGCCCGGGACAGGCATATCCCCGGAGCCCGAGGAGCGCCGCTACTGGGAGGTCGCGGCACGGCTCTTCCGGCCGGAGGCGCTGGCCCACGGCGACGAACCGGCGAGCTGCCCGCTCCTGCCCCACTACCAGCTCGCCCGCACCCTGTTCCTCGCGGCCGAGTGGGCACGCCGTCGGGGGGCGGGCGGCATCGAGCGACCGGAGAGACGCGCCTCACACTTCGCGGCGCTCGTCGTCGCGCCGCGCGCTACGGCGGCGAAGCTCGAGCGGCAGGTGGCCGCCTTCCGGCGAGACGTGCTGCTGCCGCGCTACGCCGATCACCTCCGGCTGGCCTTCTACGACGACCTCGCCGAGCTGCTGACGTCCGGCGGCGATCCGGCGGCGGCGGACGTCGGCCGCTTCCTCGCCGCCCGTCTCCCCGCGCCGCCCGCCGGCCCGCCGCGCACGCGCACAGTGCGCGAGATGAAGGCCGAAGCGCGGCGTCGTGCTATTGCCGCGCATCGGCCGCGCACGCTATCCTGACGGCCAGGATCGCCACTCGCGTGCCGTGCCGCATACCGGCGGCCACTCGCCTCCGGCTCCGCGGCGACGGACACCGCGGCGGCAGCGAAGGGAAGGGGGGCCATGCGCGCACGAACGCTGATCGTCCTCGCGGTCTGCGGCATCGTCATGGCCGGCTCGATCGTCGGACTGGTCGTCACCGCGACGTCCTCCGAGGCCGGCCCGGCCGAACCGGATCTCTCGGTGAACGTCCACGTCGTGCCCGAGGTGATGACCGCCGTCTACAAGGTCTACGGCGGCGACTACCCGGACCGCTGGCTCGCCCGCACCAGCATCACCAACACCGGCGACGCCGCCGTCCACGACCTCCACATCGAGTACAAGGTCCCCGGCTACGTGGAGACCACCTCCGTCGAGGAGTATCCGCTCATCCTGCCGGGGCAGACCGTCCGCGACTACTGCTACCCGGTCTTCGACTCCGACCAGATGGCGGAGATCGACAGTGAGACGACCGCCGAGCTGGTCATCAGCTACGAGTGCGACGGCATGGACCGGCCGGTCAGCACGACCAAGCGTTTCGACTTCCTCGGCCACAACGACTGGATCCGCTCCGAGATCCCGGAGGACGAGCGCCTGGTCTTCGCCGACTGGGGCGACAACGACGAGCTGCTGGCCGCTTTCGTCACGCCCAAGAACGCAGACGTGCAGAAGCTGGCCAAGCAGCTCACCGGCGGCCTCTTCACGACGACCGACGACGCCGCCATGGAAGCCCTTGGGCGCGTCTACTACGGCCTGCGCGACGCGGGCTACAAGTACATCACCGAGCCCGAGTCCTACTGGACCGAGGAGGGCGCCCAGCACGTGCAGTTCCCGCGCGAGACCATCGCCCACAGTAGCGGCAACTGCGTCGACCTCTCGGTGCTCTTCGCCTCTATGCTCGAGGCAGTGGGCGTGAAGACCTACCTCACCCTCAGCCCAGGTCACTGCCAGGTCTGCATCGAGCTGCCCGAGGAGGGCAGCATCATCCCGGTGGAGGCGACCATGGTGGAGGTCCCAGAGAGCACGCTGCAGGACGCCATGGACAGCGCCTACGCGTGGTATGAGCAGCACTCGGCCGACGGCGCCTACACGTTCATGGACGTCCAGCAGGCCTGGCGAGACGGGATGGTGCCGTCATGGTGAGCAGCTCGACTCCCATGACCGCCGAGAGCGCCTCCCGCTCGAGCCTCGCTGTGCGACCCGGCCCGCTCCGGCGGCCACTCCGGCGGTCGTACGCACCCCCGTCCGCGCTCCTGCCCGTCGTCATGGTCGGAGCGCTGCTGCTCCTGCTGGCGCTGGCGCTCATCGGCCCCGCCGCCGCGCTGGCGGACGAGCCGGCCGACGACGCCATCACCACCGACACCTACGACGTCGAGGAGACGTTCGAGATCAGGGTCGACGACGTCGGCAACGTCAAGTACCGCGACGTCCTCCTCTACGACCGCGAGTTCTTCGACGCCCACGCGGCCGACTTCGAGGAGTACCCGTTCCTCCTCTCCCGCCGCTACCGGACGATGGAGGACGTCAACGAGATCCAGGACTTCCAGACCGGCATGAACAAGGAGGCCGGCTCCATCACGCTCTCCTTCGGGGAGAAGGGCCGCGCCTACAACATGGAGGACCACTGGATCATGTACGGCTTCTACACGGAGCCGGTGCAGATCAGCGGCAGCGACGTGACGATCGAGGAGACCAGCACCGTCAACAGCGACTACACCCTCTGGCAGGACCTCGAGTTCAGGACCACGACCCACGTCAGCCTGCCGGCCGGGGCGACGAACGTCCGCTGGGACGAGGGCGAGTACGCGCTCGTCTGGGAGATGCCGGAGCAGCTGGCCGCGCTCACCGCTGGGGGCGGCAACGTCCTCCAGGAGAACAGGGTCGTCTTCGTCACCCTGTTCGCGATCCTGTTCGCCGGCGCCGGCGGCGTCGGACTGGTGGTGCTGCTGCGCAGCCGCCGCGGCCCGGCTGCCGCGGCGACGGCCGGCTCAACCGCGACGGCCGGCACGACCGCGCCGGGCAGCTCGAGCACCGCCACCGCCTCACGCGAACAGGCGGCGCCCACCATCGCCGAATCGGCGGCCGACGCACCCGCCGCCCCGCCCTCCGCAGACGCGGCGACCGCCATGGAGCGGGCGGACGGCGAGGCAAGCGACGCGCCGCGAGCCAGGTTCTGCCGCCACTGCGGCGCCAGGTTCGTCGAGGGTACCGACGAGCGGTTCTGCACGCACTGCGGCAAGGAGATCCACTAGCGGGGTGCCTGAGGCGGGGATAACCCTCAACCTCAAGTCAAGGCTTAGCGAACGACGGCCGCCCGGCATACGGGCGGCCGTCGACGTCCCCAGCCTGGCCTCGCCGCGACCAAGGCGCCGGCCTCAGACCACCTCGTGCGGCGCCCGGCCCCGCGTCAGGACGCCGGCTCGAGCGCCTCCTCGAACTGGCTGGCGTACATGTCGTAGAAGAAGCCCCGAGCCTCCATCAGCTCCTCGTGCGAGCCCTGCTCGACCACGTGGCCGTGGTCGAGCACGAGGATGGTGTCGGCGTTGCGGATCGTCGACAGACGGTGGGCGATCACGAAGCTCGTGCGACCCCTCATCAGCTTCGCCATCGCCTCCTGGATGAGCACCTCTGTGCGCGTGTCGACCGAGCTGGTCGCCTCGTCGAGGATCAGCACGTCGGGGTCGGCGAGGAAGGCGCGGGCGATCGTGAGCAGCTGTTTCTCGCCGGCCGACACGTTGGTCGCGTCGTCGTCGAGCACCGTGTCGTAGCCGTCCGGCAGCGTGTGGACGAAGTGCTCCACGCGCGCCGCCTTCGCCGCCGCACACACCTCGGCCTCGGTCGCATCCTCGCGCCCGTAGGCGACGTTCTCGCGGATCGTCCCCTGGAAGAGCCACGTGTCCTGCAGGACCATGCCGAACAGGCGCCGCAGGCCGCTGCGGGTCATGTGGCGGGCGTCGACGCCGTCGACGGTGATCCGTCCCTCGTCGATCTCGTAGAAGCGCAGCAGCAGGTTCACCAGGGTCGTCTTCCCGGCGCCCGTCGGCCCGACGATGGCGACCGTCTCACCGGGCTTCACGTCAAGCGAGAAGTGCTCGATCAGCGGCGTGTCGGGCAGGTAGCGGAACGAGACGTCGTCGAAGACGATGTGGCCACGGGTGTGGCGAAGGACCTCGGCGTCCTCGGCGTCGGGCTTCTCCTCCGGCTCGTCGAGCAGCTCGAAGACGCGCTCCGCCGAGGCGGCCGTCGACTGCAGCACGTTCATGATGCCGGCCACCTGGGCGATGGGCTGGGTGAACTGGCGCGAGTACTGGATGAAGGCCTGCACATCGCCGAGCGAGATGGCCCCCTGGGCGACCCGCAGGCCGCCGATGACCGCGATCGCCACGTAGTTGAGGTTGGAGAGCATCATCATCACCGGCGGGATCGTGCCGGTGATGAACTGCGCCTTGAAGCTGGCGTCGTAGAGCGCCTCGTTCTGCTCGTCGAAGGTGTCGATGACTTCTTCCTGGCGCCCGAAGACCTTCACCAGCTCGTGACCGGTGAAGACCTCCTCGGTGTGCCCGTTGAGGTCGCCGGTCCGCTTCCACTGAGCCGCGAACTGCCGCTGCGACCGCTTCGCGATGAGGGCGACGACGACGACCGCCAGCGGCACGATCAGCAGCGAGATGCCGGCAAGGAGCGGGCTGATCCAGAACATCATGGCGAGTACCCCGATGATGGTGAGCACCGCAGTGATGATCTGGGTGAAGCTCTGCTGGAGCGTCTGGGCGATGTTGTCGATGTCGTTGGTGATGCGGCTGAGGATGTCGCCTCGCGGGTGGCCGTCGAAGTAGCTCAACGGCATGCGCGCCAGCTTGAGGTCGACCTCCCGCCGCAACCGGTACATCGTCCGCTGGGCGATGCCGGCCATGAGGAACTGCTGCCCCCAGGCGAAAAGCGAGCTGGCGACGTAGACGATGGCGGCGAGGATGACCAGCTCGAGGAGCCGGTCGAGATCGACGCCTTGGCCGGGCGTGAGGTCGATGCCCGAGAGCAGGTCGGCGATCTGGTCCTGACCCCTGTCGCGCAGGCCCTCGACGGCCTGCTCCTTGGTGATCCCCGCGGGCAGCTGGGCGCCGACGATACCCTCGAAGAGGACGTTGGTGGCCTGACCAAGCACCCGCGGGCCGGCGACCATGAAGCCGACGCTGATGGCCCCGAGCACGACGACGATGACGAGCGTGAACGCATCCGGCCGCATCGCCTGCCCGAGCCGCTTGAGGGCGCCCTTGAGGTCCTTCGACTTCTCGGCCGCCAGCGACATGCCCATGGGGCCGTGCCGGCCGTCGCCCGGGCTGCCGCCGGGGCCCGGCGCCCGCGCTGGACCGCCCGAGGGCGGCGGACCGCCGCGACCGCCGGCCGCGGGCGGGCCACCTCGTGCGCCGCCGCCGCTCACGCCACCGCCCCCTCGCCGAGCTGCGAGGTCACGATCTCGCGGTACGTCTCGCTCGTCTCCAGCAGCTCGTCGTGGGTCCCGATGCCGGCCACGGCGCCGTTCTCGAGCACGACGATGCGGTCGGCGTTCATGATGCTGCCGACCCGCTGGGCGACGATGAGCACCGTCGCCTCCCGCGTCTCGCGGCGCAGGGCGGCACGCAGACGCGACTCGGTGGTGAAGTCGAGGGCCGAGAAGCTGTCGTCGAAGACGTAGACCTCGGCATCGCGAGCGAGGGCACGGGCGATCGCCAGCCGCTGCCGCTGCCCACCGGAGACGTTGGCGCCGGCCTGGGTGATGGGCGCCTCGAGCTGCTCCGGCATCTCGCGCACGAAGTCGGCGGCCTGAGCGATCTCCAGGAAGCGCCAGAGCTGCTCGTCCTCCGCCTCGGGGAGGCCGTGACGGAGGTTGTCGGCGACCGTGCCGCTGAACAGGAACGACTTCTGGGGCACGAACCCGATGCGCCGCCAGAGGTCCTGCTGCGGCAGCTCGCGGACGTCGACGCCGTCGATGAGCACGCTCCCCGACGTGACGTCGTAGAAGCGCGGGATGAGGTTCACCAGCGTCGACTTGCCGCTGCCGGTGCTGCCGACGATGGCGGTGGTCTCGCCGGGGCCGGCCGAGAAGCTGATACGGCACAGCACCGGGTCCTCGGCGCCGGGGTAGCGGAACTCGACATCCCGGAACTCGAGATGGCCGCGACCGACGGGCTCCGCAGCCTCGGCCGCCGGGCATGCCCCCGTGACCTCGCCCTCCGGCGCTGCTCCCTCGCCGCGCGTCTCGGCGGCGGCCGCCACCTCAGGGAGCGCGGCGGTGTCGAGCACTGTCGGCTCCTCGGCCAGCACCTCGGCGATACGTTCGCCGGAGGCGGCCGCCCGCGGCACCATGACGAACATCATGGTCGCCATCAGCACGCCCATGAGGATGACGACGATGTAGGTGAGGAACGCCGTCAGGTCGCCGATCGGCATGCGGCCATCGGCCACCAGGCGGCCGCCGAACCACATCACGGCCACCGTGGAGAGGTTCATGATGCCCATCAGGGTCGGCAGCATGAGCGCGAACAGCCGCGTGACCTTCAGCGACACGCCGGTCAGGTCCTTGTTGGCGCCGTCGTAGCGCCGCTCCTCGTAGCCGACCCGGTCGAAGGCGCGGATGACCCGGATGCCGCCGAGCGTCTCGCGGGTCACCTGGTTCACCCGGTCGATGCGCTTCTGCATCTGGCGGAACATCGGGATCGCCTTCCAGCCGACCACCGCGATGAACGCCGTCATCGCCGGCACGATCACGAGGATCAGCCACGAGAGCGAGAGGTTGAGGCGCACGGCCATGATGATGCCGCCGATGCACAGCATCGGGGCCATGAGGACCAGGTTCAGCATCATGAAGACCATCATCTGGACCTGCTGCACGTCGTTGGTGGTCCGGGTGATGAGGGACGGCGTGCCGAAGCGGTTGACCTCCGCCAGCGAGAAGCTCTGGACCTTGCGGAAGAGGTCGTGCCGCAGGTCGCGGCCCAACGACATCGAGGTCCGCGAGCTCAGGAACACCGACACGACGGCGACCCCGGCGACCAGCAGCGTGAGCCCGAGCATGATGCCGCCGATGGTGAGGATGTAGCGGATGTCGCCCTTGACGATGCCGCTGTCGATGATGTCGGCGTTGAGCGTCGGCAGGAAGAGGTTGGCGATCGCCTGGACGAGGACGAGGACGACGACGATGCCGATCTGCAGGCGGTAGGGCCTGAGGTAGTCGAGGAGCAGCCGGGTCATGAGGCGGCTCCCGGACCCGTCTCTTCGCGGCGCGCGATCGCCCGCTCCAGGCCGGCGCTCAGCCGGTCGAGCAGGCGCGTCAGCTCATGCCGCTCGGCCGTCGTCAGCGAGCCGAAGGTCTCCTCGACCAGCGCCGCCGTGACCGACCCGATGGTGGCGGCGAGTCGCCGGCCGGCGCCGGTGAGGAACACCCGGGTGAGCCGCTGGTCGGCGGTGTCGGGCCGGCGCTCGATGAGCCCGCCCTCCTCCATGGTCTTGAGCATGCGGCTCACCGTCGGAGCCGAGAGGAACATCGTCTCGGCCAGCTCCTTCTGCGCCAGGCCGTCCTCGCACGCCAGCCGCCGGAGACAGAGTGCCTGACCGGGGTGCGCGTCGCTGTCGCCGAGGACCTGGATGATGAGACGCCGGTGCAGATGCAGGGCATGCATGAACGACCGGAACGCGTCCGCCGAGGCCCCGTCGACCTCGTGGAGATCGAACGTGCCGCAGCGGCGCTCGTCTCCCCGTGCGTCACTTCCCGATGCCTGCCCGGCGACCATCGACTCCTCTCTCATCGACTCGGCTCCCGGCGCTTGCGCCGTCGGCGAGCCGAGGTACATTAGCATGCTAACGATTAGCATGCCAACCGACTCTCCCGGTGGCCGGCCTCGGCCTCGCGAGAGGCGCCCGCCTGAGGCTCGACGGCGCGTCAGTCCTCAAGCCGGTCCGCCCTTCCGCCGACTCATACGGTGGTGGAGGCACCCACGCGATCGCCGGGAGGACACGCTGTGGAGTCACTCAAGTACTACCGGAAGCATGAGCCGAAGGCGATCAGGCACTTCGAGAAAGAGCTCGATCTCGCCCGGCGGTTCCTCGAGCCGCGGTACGACGCAGAGACGCTCACGGCGATCCACGACGAGGCGGTGGCCGGCATCAAGGCGATCACCCCGCGGATCCCGCCGATCGACCTCAGGTACCGCGAGGGCGTCGCGATGTTGCTCTACTACCCCCGCTTCATCGCCCTCTACAAGGCGCTCAGCGCCCGCGGGATGAGCGTGAGCGACTACGTCCTCATGCAGACCCACGTCATGTACGACCGTCTGAACCGGTTCCCCGACGTGGTCCAGGAGCTGACCGGGTCTCTCGCATCATCCGACTTCCTCATCAGGTATGAGGAGAAGTACGCCGCCGCCTCGCGGGACCCCGCCAGGCGAGCGGAGTACCCGAAGGACTTCGTCTTCCGCCAGGTCGACGACAGCCACGTGCCCGGCGTCAAGTACAAGTACGAGATCACCCAGTGCCCGGTCCAGCTCATGCTCGACGAGCAGGGCGTACCCGAGCTGAAGCCCTACTGCGACTTCCGCGAGGTCCTCATGGCGAAGATGGGCGGGTACGGGTGGATCACCCACCACGGGGGCGAGGGCGAGGAGTTCGTCTGCGCCGTCATGATGCAACACGACGGCGACGCCGAGGTGCCGCAGCACCTCAAGTACGCGTTCGAGGGACTGGCGTTCTGACGCCGGTGGGCACGCCCCGCAGGTAGTGCCGAGGGGCCGCCCTCCCCGTCGAGACGCTCATGGGTTGGTGGGCACATCGGCCGGTGGGCACACCGCGCAAGCAGTGCCGGGGTGCCGTCGTCCCCGTCGAGACGCGAGTGGGCTCAGGCGCCGGGCTGTCGCCCCCAGCCAAGACGCGAGTGGGCTCAGGCGCCGGGCTGTCGCCCCCAGCCAAGACGCGAGTGGGCTCAGGCGCCGGGCTGTCGCCCCCAGCCAAGACGCGAGTGGGGTTCAGGCGCCGGGCCGCAGCGTGTCGTCCAGCCAGTCGAACTTGCGGCCCCAGCTCAGGGCGAAGGCGCCGAGCTGGCAGTGGTAGCCGGCCTCGTACTGATCGGTGAACTCCATGATCGTCCTGGGGCAGGTGAGCGACCGGTAGAGCGCCTTCGCCTGCCGCCCCTTCGGGTCGTACGCATCGTCGTCGCCCCAGCAGACGAGCGTCGGGCAGGTGATGTCCTCCGAGATGCCCCGCAGGCTGAAGTCCATGTACGCGGCCCAGAACAGCGCCGGCGAGTCGACGCCGAAGACGTACATCCCGTGCTCGTTCTGCCAGCGCGCGGCGGTGTCCTCCTTCATCGCCGCGCGGATCCCCTGGTTGAACTCCTTCGGGTCGGTCTTGAGGTACTTCTGGAGTTTCTCGACCGTCATGTCCTCCGGCACCGCTCCCCCACGCTTGAGGTTGGCCAGCAACGTGCTGCCGACGTCGTAGACGGCGCCGTCGGAGAGACAGGCGGCGAGCCGATGGTCGAAAGCGGCTGCCCGGGGAGCCATGTAGCCCCCGAGGCTGATGCCCCACAGCCCGATGCGGTCGGTGTCGACGTCAGGCCGGCCGGCCGCGTAGTCGACGACCTGTTCGACCACGTGCTCCCAGTCGGCCCGGAAGGGGATGCCCTGCACGCGGATGACCTGGCCCTGCCCCGGGCCCTCGAAGGTGAGGACGTCGTAGCCACGCTCCACCGCGGCGACGGCGTACGGGTGGAGCTCCTCCTGGCAACCGTCGAAGCCGGTCTGGATGATGAGCAGCGGCGCGCGGCCGGCGGCGGCCGCATCGGTGCCGTAGAAGTAGCCGGGGAGCGTGGTGTCGTCGTAGGGGATCTTCACCCGCTCGAAGGGGATGTCGTCGAGCTTCGCCGCCGCCACGAAGGAGTCGCGACCCTTCTTCCACGTCTCGACGATCCGCGGGTCGTCGGGGTCGCCGTGCAGGAAGAACTCGGCGGTGCGGTAGTAGGTGGCGGCCCGGTAGTAGGCCTGCCGGGCGGTCACCTCGTGCCCGGCCTTCAGCGCCGTGTCGGCCACCCTGTGGAAGTGCGCCGCCGTCGCGTGCCATTCGCGGTACCAGCTCTCGAAGTCGCCGTCCTTGATGCGGCCGGCGGTGGCGAGGCATTCGCCGAGGTCGGCCTCACCCGCATAGATCGCCGACATCGTGCGGCGCAGCTCGAAGGCGAACTCGGGGTCGCTGAACACGAGCTCAGGGCAGTCTGTCGACGACCCGGCGCTCGCGGACGCCGACGGCGCGGGGCTCGCGGAAGCAGACGGCGCGCGGCTCGCGGAAGCAGACGGCGCCGGGCTCGGCGAGGATCCGCCGGAGGACGATCCGGCGCTGGAGGTCGCGCAGCCGCTGCCGAGCAAGAGGGCAAGCAGCACGGACAGCACGACGAGGGCCATGATCGCGGACGGCGCGGCGACCGTGAGAGGCCGGCCCTGGACACGGACGACACGACGATGCGCGTGCTTCACGACGACCCCCTTCGACCCTCGGCTACGGCCCCCTTCGGCACCCCGAGCGGTTCACCTGAGCATATCGTGCGTGAGAGGATGGGCGGCGAGCCGACTCGCCGGCCGACGAGTGGCGCGCCGGACGGGCGCATGGCGAGCGCAGCGGACGATCCATGACGAGCGCAGCGTAGGGAGCGCGACCGAGCGCAGCGGAGAGCGTGACGAGCGCAGCGGAGGGAGCGTGACGAGCGCAGCGGAGGGAGCGTGACGAGCGCAGCGGAGGGAGCGTGACGAGCGCAGCGGAGGGAGCGTGACGAGCGCAGCGGAGGGAGCGTGACCGAGCGGCAGTGGGCGCCGACGGCGGCGCGGATCTGGTTCGGGTTGACGGCGCTGGCCGTCCTGGCCGGCGTGGCCATCAGCGTGTCCACGGCGGCCGTCACCGGCGGGCAGGCGTGGGCGTCCCCGGTCGCGCGAGCCCTCAACTCGTTCGCCTACTTCACGACCCAGTCGAACCTCATCGTCGGCGTCACGACCCTGCTGCTGGCGCTGCGTCTGGACCGCTCGTCCGCCCTCTTCCGCGTGTTCCGTCTCGACGGCCTGGTCATGATCGCCATCACCGGTGTCGTGTTCCACACCATGCTGGCCGGTCTGCTGGAGCTGCGCGGCTGGTCGAGCGCCGGCAACCAGCTCGTGCACACGGTGGTCCCCCTCCTGGCGATCGGCGGCTGGCTGCTGTTCGGACCGCGCGGGGCCATCACATGGCGGGTCGTCGGACTCTCCCTCATCTACCCCATCAGCTGGGTGGTCTTCACGCTCATCCGCGGCGCCCTCACGGGCTGGTATCCGTACCCCTTCCTCGACTGCGCGCAGCTCGGCTACCCGCGGGTGTCGCTGACCCTGCTGGGCATCACCGCGGCGTTCCTGCTGCTGGCGATCGGGGCGATGTACCTCGACCGGCTGCTGCTGCGGGCGACCGGGGTGGGGGCGAACGACGGGAGGCAGTCGACCGGCGTGCGGTCGCGCGCGGAGGGTGACGCGACGGCGGACAGACCGCTCGCCGACGGTCGGGGGAGCGGTCCCGCCGTGCCCGGCGAGGGACGATGACGCGGGCGGCGGCAAGTCGAAGGAGGAACGATGACGGCGACCGGTGACGAGACGACGCAGAGCCGCGAGGGGCGCCTGCCGTTCCGGGGCTGGGAGACCTGGTACACGATCGTCGACGGCGGCACAGTGGCCGACGGCGGCGACGCGACCGGCGGTGGCACGGCGCTCGAGGGCGGCACCGATGCGCCGAGCGCCGCGGTCGAGGGTGGCGCCGACGGACGGCGCGTACCGCTGCTGGTGCTGCACGGCGGGCCCGGCATCCCGCACGGCTATCTCGACCCGCTCGCGAGCCTCGCCCACGACGGCCGCGACGTCGTCTTCTACGACCAGGTCGGCTGCGGCAAGTCGTCGCGGATCGACGACCCCGGGCTGCTGACCGTCGACCTGTTCATCGACGAGCTCGAGAACCTCCGTCGCCGGCTTGGACTCGACCGCGTGCACCTCCTCGGCCAGTCGTGGGGCGGCTTCCTCGCCCTGGCCTACGCGATCGACCGGCCGGACGGCCTCCAGAGCCTGATCCTCGCCGACACGGCGCCGAGCATGGACCAATGGGTCGCCGAAGCGGGGCGCCTGCGAGACGAGCTGCCGGGCGATGTGAAGGAGGCCCTCGCACGACACGAGTCCGAAGGCACCACCGACAGCCGAGAGTACGAGGCCGCGATGATGGCCTTCTACACCCGCCACGTCTGTCGCCTGCAGCCGATGCCCGACTACGTCCAGCGGGCGTTCGAGGCGATGGAGAAGGAGCCGCAGGTCTACGAGACGATGTGGGGGCCGAACGAGTTCACCTGCGCCGGGACCCTGAGGACGTGGGATGTGCGCGACCGGCTCGGCGACATCGACACCCCGACCCTCGTGCTCTGCGGCAGGTACGACGAAGCGACGCCGACGATCGCCCGGTCGATGGCCGACGCGATCCCCGGCGCCGAGCTCCACATCTTCGAGGGGAGCTCACATCTGCCCCACGCGGAGGAGCCGGAGGCGTTCCGGAGCGTGGTCGAGGAGTTCCTCGCCGGGGCCGACAGGCGCGGCTGACGTCGGCGGGCGGGGCTCACCCGGGGCGGCCCGGCAGACGGAAGACCACCCCCTCCCCTCCGCGCCACGGGAGGCGCGTCAGCGTCCCAGGAGGCGGTAGCGCCACGGGAGGCGTGTCAGCGTCCCAGGAGGCGGTAGCGCCACGGGAGGCGTGTCAGCGTCCCAGGACGACGTCGATGCCGGCCAGCACGAGGTCGAGCGTCGGCTCGGGCAGCACCCCGCGCCGCTCCGTGAGCAGCCGCCGGTCGACGGTGACCAGCTGCGAGACGTTGGCGACCGAGTCCCTGGGAAGGCCGGTGAGCGAGCTCGACAGCGCCACGTTGCCGGGGGCCTCGGCCCAGCGGAGGTTGCCAGTGAGCGGCACGCAGACCACCGTGGCGATGCGGCTGCGGTTGAAGGCATCGCCCTGGACGACGACGACCGGCCGGCGGAGGCCTGGTCCAGAGCCGGTGGGCGCGGGCAGATCCGCCCACCACACCTCGCCCTGCGCGATCGGTGGCTCGCCGGCCGCTCTCCTCGGCGCGCCGTGGGTGTCGGCCGGCGTTCCGCCTGTCGAGGCGCCGGCGGCGGCGCTCACCACTCGGTCTCCTCGAGGACGCGGCGGCCCGACTCGACGGCGAACGCCGTGTCCGGCGCCGTCGCCTCGGTGGTCGATGCGTCGATGTGCTCGAGCGCCCGGTCGAGCGCCTCGGTGACACGTCCGGGAGCGTGCCGGGCGACGTACTCGCGGACCGCCCGGCTGTAGAGGCCGCTGCGTGTCTGCCCGCTCGCGCGGGCCAGCTGCTCCGCCGCCTCGAACACGTCGTCGGGTATCGAGATCGCCGTCTTCATACTCTGAGTATAACCGATGCCCTGCCGCCTGCTCATGGTGCGAGCATGACCGACGGGCCGAGGACCCTCAAGGGTGACGAACGCCCCTCGCGGTGGACGATGTGAGGCGGGCGGAGGCCGCTCAGCAGGCGGGAGCCATCTCGATGACGCGCGCGGGGCCGGCGGCCTGCCCCGCCAGCAGCTCCGCCGTCTCCGGATGACAGGTGAAGAGCAGACACTGGCCGTCGGCGAAGCGTGCGGCCAGCAGTTCCGCCACCGCTGCCCTCCGTTCGGGATCGAAGTTGACGAGACAGTCGTCCATGATCAGCGGCAGCGGCTCGGTGCGCCGCGAGAACTCGTCGACCAGCGCCAGCCGCAGGGCCAGATACAGCTGCTGCTGCGTGCCGGTACTCAGCTGTTCAGGGGTGAGGCGCCCGCCGTCGCGGTCGACCACGACGACCGATTCCAGGTCGCTGCTCTCCTCGTCGAGGTCGATGCGCTGGTAGCGGCCGTGAGTCATGGCGGCGAACGCTTTCGAGCCGCCGGCCAGCACGGCCGGCTGGCGCTCGCGGACGTACCGGGTGAGCGTCGCCGAGATGAGCGTCCGCGCCGTGACGACGACGCGGTACTCGTGCGCCAGCTCCAGCAGCCGGGCACGCAGCGACTCACGCTCCTCCTGCAGGCGCGGTACGTCGGCCGACCGCTCCACGACCAGCCGCTCCGTGCGGGCCGCGGCCGCCTCCTGGAGCGCCTCGTCGCGCTCGCCCTGCAGGCGCTCGAACTGCTCGCCGAGCGCGGCCGACTCGGCCGACCAGGCGGCCGGATCGCCGTCGGCGAGCTCCTCGAGGACGGCAGCGGCCGGCGCGGCGCCATCCTCGCCGGCCTCCGCGCCGACGACTGTCTGACCCGGGACCACGTCGGCGGGCGACACGCCGCAGACGGGGCTGTCGAGGCCGAGACGGACGGTGAGCTGCCTGTCCAGAGCGCCGATGCGCTCGAGGACCGCGCGGCGCCGCTCCAGATCGGCGGCCAGCCTCTCGACCGCGCTGCGGAGCGCCTCGTCCGACAGCCCCTCAACGGACCGGCCGCAGTCCGTCAGCGCTGCCGCGGCCTCATCCCGCCAGGCCTCGGCGCCGCGGCGGATCGCCTCGGCCGCGTCGTGCGCCTCGCGCAGTCGGGCGTCGGCGGCGTGCGCGTCGGCCGCCTCGTCGAACAGCTGCAGCGCCCCGCCGGGCGAAAGGCCGCGCAGGCCGCGCTCGCCGAGCCAGGTGGTCCACCCGGCCGACACCTCGGCCAGCGTCCGCGACGTCTCCTCCGCCCGGCCGGTCGTCTCGGCGACGAGACGCCGGGCATCTGCGAGCTGCCGCGTCGCCTCCCCCAGTCCTCGCTGCGCGTCGTCCCAGGAGGCTCGCGCCCGGCCCTGGCTCTTGAGCTCAGCCTCGACGGCGTCGAGCGCGCCCGCCGGAAGCTCTCCGCCGGCGGCCGTGACGCCGAGGGAGGCGGCCTCCTCGTCGACCCGGGCGGCCAGCTCTTCGACGACTGTGGCGCCGTCGCCGGGCTCCGCGCGGCCTCCACGCCCGCCGGTGCCGAACGCGAGCACGACGTAGGCGACGAGCAGCAGAGCGGCGGCGATGAAGAGCCCGATGCCGAGCTGACCGCCGTCAAGCAGCAGAGCCGCCAGGCCGCCCGCCGCGGCCCCTCCGGCGAGGACGGCCAGCAACCAGAGCCGGCCGAGCCGCGACCCGCCCCGTCCGGCCGCCTGCTCGGCCTGGAGCCGGAGCAGACGGAGCTGGTTGGTGTTCTCACGGACGCTCCTCAGGCCCGCCTCCCGCCGCTCCACCTCGGCGGTGGACAGCGGTTCCCGTGGCGTCAGTGCATCGCTCCTGCGTTTCAGCTCGGCCTCGAGACGTCCGGCCTCGGCCCGAGCGCCGTCCAGTGTCCGCTGCGCCTCGTCGCGTGCTCTCTCGGCCTCGTCGAGCCGCTCGACCCACGTCTGGACGGCATCGGTCAGCGCCACCGTGACGGTGAAGTCACGCACCCTCTCGACGTCCCACCCCTCGCCCAGACGCCCCAGGGCGCCCTCGAGGGCGCCTCGTTCCTGTGCCTGTGTGCTCTCCAGCCCAGGGAGACGCTCTTCGCGAGTCCGTTGTCGCTCGAGCTCCTGGACGAGCCCCGCCACCCGCTGCGGGACCGAGTCGTCGGTCACCGACGGCAGTTCCCCGAGCTCCAGCTGCAGCTGCCGCAGCTCGTCCCAGTCGGGCCGGACGGCGATGAGCGCGTCGAGGTGGCTTCTGCGCTCGCGGACGCCGGCGGCCTCGGTCGCCAGACGTCCGGCCGCCTCCTCCGACGCGCGTTCCCGCCCGAGCAGCTCGCCGTGCCTGTCCGCGACCGCGGCGGCGGCGCGCTCCTCCGCCTCGACCCGCTCCAGCTCACGGACGAGATCGTTGATCTCTGCCTGGCCCCGGCCCGCCTTCAGGAGCTCCTTCGCCCGCCGGTCGAGCCGCGCGACCACCTCCCGTGCCGACCGCCCCGCGCCGCTGATGCCGGCCGAGAAGATGCGGTCGCGGACGCCGGCGCCGCTGAGCGAGTCGAAGTCCTGCAGCTCCTCGAGGCTGAAGGCGAACACCGACTTGAAGAGGCCGGCGTCGGCGCCCCCCAGCAGGCCTCGCAGGTCTGCCTCGTCGCCGGGCTCCCCGTCTGGTCCGGTGACGACCACCTCACGGCGCTTGTCGGCGTAGCGCTCCACGGTCCAGAGAGCGTCGTAACGGTCGCGGAGGAGCAGCCGGCCGCCGTGGCGACCGCCGCGCAGCGGAGGGTACTGACGCTCCTTGGTGCGGCCGTCCGGAAACCCGAACAACATGGCCCGGACGAATCCGAGCAGCGTGCTCTTGCCGGCCTCGTTCTCGCCGAGCAGGACGGTGACGCCGCGGCCGAGGTCGTCGCGGCGGAGGTCCTTGAGGACCCCGAACCCGTCGATACGCCAGCCCTCGAGCCTCACTCGTCGGCCTCCCGTTCGAGGGCGTCGAGCGCCGTCCAGAGCGCCTCGTCGAAGACGTCGTCGGACCCCTCGCCGTGAGCAGACCCGGCCGGAAGGCCGGACCGCGTGGCGACGGTGCCGGGTCCGGCCGCGGCCTCCGCCTCCCGCAACGCCTGTCCGACCTTGCCCGAGCCGGTGAGCGCGCCGCCAGCCTCGTCGACGAACGCGGCGCGCCCGTCGCTCTTCGCCGACATCTCGTCCGCGAGGCGCAGCAGCTCCGCCGAGAAATCGCCCCGGCCGCGGATCGCTTCGAGGTCGAGGGCGGAACGGGCCCGGTCCTTGACCGACTCGACCCACACGAACGGCGAGCGCCCCACGCAGGCGTCCCGCAGCTCGCCGAGCAGGGCGTCGACCGCCCCCTCCCGCCGCAGGTCGGCCGCCACGGCCCCGCGGCCGTCAAGCACCACCCGAGCCAGCAGGGCGCGGCCCGCGTGCTCGCCGCGCAGACGGTCGAGCGCCGCGAGGATCCGCGTCTGCAGCGCCGGCACGTCCGCCGCGTCGGCCACGTCGATCGCACAGGTCACGAAGCGCACGACGTCGACCGGCTCGAACTCCAGCGAGGTCACGGCGTTGCGGACGACCTCGCCGATGAGCACACCCTTCGGCCCCGTCTCGCTGGCCTTCGGACTGCGACCCTGTGTATCGCCGGAGTACGCGATCCACGGTCCTCCGTCGCGCAGCACCCGGCGCTTGTGGATGTGGCCGAGCGCCCAGTAGTCCATGCCGGCCGCCTGCAGATCGGCGAGCGTGCAGGGCGCGTAGTCGCCGTGCTCGGGGCTGCCGCCGACGTTCGTGTGCAGGACGCCGATGTGGAACGCCGAGCGATCCCCCGGCGGCGTGGCGGCCGGTGACGTCGACGACCCCGCGGCCGCCTCGTCGGTCGGCTGGGCGAAGAGCGTCCCGGCGTCGAGCGTCGGCCCAGGTCGCACGCCGGCGCCGCCGACCCCGGCCTCGGCCTCGCCCGAACGCGAGAACCGCCGCGCCAGGTTCTCCGTCGTCTCGCGGGTCGCGTAGCTGATCCCGTGGACGTGCACGACGCCGCCGCTCACCTCGACCGGCACCGTCTCGACGGCCGCCGAGCCGAACACGTGCACTCCCGGCGGCCACTCGCGGATCGCCGACCAGCCGTCGAGCGGATCGTGGTTGCCGTGGACGATGAACGTACGCACGCCGGCCTCCGAGAGCCGCTGCAGCCCGCCGAGGAACCGCAGCTGGGCGCGCAGGCCGCGCTCCGCCCCGTCGTAGACGTCGCCGGCGATGAGCAGCAGTGAGGCGCCGCGCTCGATCGCGACCCGGACCGTGGTGTCCCAGGCCTGCAGCGATGCGTCCTGCAGCGCCTGTGCCACGTCGGGCGCCGGTCCGGCGACACCCTCGAAGGGTGTGTCCAGATGCAGGTCGGCCGCATGCACGAACGTGAACGACGCCGTCAACGAACCCCTCTCGTCGCCTGCAGACGTGCCCCCCGGACGTATCGTCGGCCGAAGGCGTCCGTCACTCGATGGGTAGCCTACTCTAGCGGGCGGCGCGGACGGATGGGGAAGTCGACCTCAGGGGTTGCCCGGCCAGATGAAGGCGGCGGAGATCCGCCCCTCGTCGTCGAAATGGAGCATGAACGCCAGCTCCTGCTCGATCCGTTCGCCGGCCCGCTCGCCGGCGAACTTCACCTGCCAGGCCGCCCGGCGCGCAGTGGTGTCGATCGTCACGCCGCGGACCTCGTACACATGTGTCTCACAGGTGTCGTGGAAATCGCTGAACAGCTCCCGGGCGCCGGCCGGGCCGATGCGGACGATCCTGTCACCCCAGCCCGACGGGTTGCCGGCGGCGCGATACACGGTGAACGTGCCGTCCGGCGCCCAGAGCGCGCACGTCTCGTCGTACCGACGGGCCGGTATCCCGTTCTTCCAAATCTCGATGATCCGCTCGATCTCCGACCGCTCCACGACACGTCCTCCCTCGACCCGACCGCGACGGTACCCTCACCAGCACCCCCATTCGACGGCCGGGCCGGGCATCTTGCCCGGAGGGAGCGGAGCGGCCGCGGACCGGCCTGGCCGAGCGACCCGTCACGGTGACGTATCATCGGCACATGGCCGCCGCCGACATCGAGCGCCCAAGGTCGAGGGCCGTCTACCTGTGCGCCCCCGTGAACGCGCTGGTCGAGGGCATCTACGAGGAGCGCATCCCGCTCGCCGACCTCCGCGAGCACGGCGACTTCGGTCTCGGCACGTTCGACGACCTCGACGGTGAGATGGTCATGCTGGACGGCCGCGTGTACCAGATCGCCGGCGACGGGCACGTCCGCGAGGTGACCGAGCCGGCCTCCACCCCGTTCGCCTGCGTCACCTTCTACGCCCCGCTCAGCCACGACGACCTCGAGCCCGCCGAGGCAGCCGGCCGCGGATCGGATGCGGCGTCCGCCTGTGCGCCGAGCTGGGACGACTTCCAGCGCTGGATCCTCCGCCTGCTGCCGTCGCCGAACCTCTTCTACGCCCTGCGGATCGAGGGGCGCTTCTCCGACGTCCGGGTGCGCTCCGTCCCGAAGCAGGAGAACTACCGCCCCCTGGTCGAGGTCGCCCGGGAACAGGCCGAGTTCACCCTCCCGGACGCCGAGGGCACCCTGGCCGGCTTCTTCACCCCGTCGTTCCTCGGCTCGCTCAACGTCCCCGGACTGCACCTCCACTTCCTCACGACCGACCGTCGCCGCGGGGGACACCTCCTCCACTGCCGGCCGCAGGGCGTGCGGGCCGGCGTGCAGATCATCCGCAGGCTCGAGCTCGGCCTGCCGATGAGCCTCAACTACCTCACCTGGGACTTCCGTCGCGACACCGGAGCCGACCTCGACGAGGCCGAGCGGGAGCGATGAGGCGGACCGGCACCACGCCGTACGCAGATACCGCCGCCGTCGCCCGGCGAGCCGGCGCGACCCGGCCGATCGGCGCCGCGCTCGCCCTGCTTGCGCTGGTCGCGCTGGTCGCAGCGTCGGCTGCCGGCCTCGCGGCGTGCAGCACCGGGCAGGAGCCGCCCGCGGCCGCGCCGAGCGCCGCCGGGAGTCCCGTGAGCGGGGAAGTGATCGTCCTGCCGCCGCCGTCGACGAGCGGCAGCGACGAGGAGTCCCTGTCGGTCGAAGAGGCGATCGCTGAGCGGCGCTCCGTGCGCGAGTTCGCCGACAGGCCCCTCAGCCTCGACAAGCTCTCGCAGCTGCTGTGGTCGGCACAGGGCGTCACCGACCCGGACGCGGGCTACCGGGCCGCGCCCTCCGCCGGAGCGCTGTATCCGCTCACGGTCTACGCGGCCGCCCACCGTGTCGACGGTCTCGACCCGGGTGTCTACCGCTACCTCCCCGAGAGGAACGCCCTGGAGTTGCGCGCCGAGGGCTCGGTGCGAGCGCGGCTCTTCGAAGGAGCCCTCTCGCAGCCGGCCGTCGAGCAGGCGCCGGCCACGCTCGCCTTCGCCGCCGACTTCGGCCGCACCGCCGCCAAGTACGGCGAACGCGGCCGGCGCTACGTGTACATGGAGGTCGGGCACGCGGCGGAGAACGTCTACCTGCAGGCAGCCGCGCTGGGCCTGGGCACGGTCGCCATCGGCGCCTTCGAGGACGAAGCGGTGAAGAGCACTCTGCGCCTGCGCGACGACGAGGAACCGCTGTACCTCATGCCGGTCGGCGAGCCGCGGGGGGAGTGACGCGGCGGCGCCGGGCGCTGCCGCGACGCGCCCTGCGCACCAGCGCCTTGTCGCACCGGATCTCCCGCACCTATCGGCTGAAGGCTGCGGGCCGCCTCCCCTGCGGCTATCCTGTCAGCAGGACCGGACCACTCCTCTTTTCTCGGGAGACATCGGATGCGACGCAGGAGCACGCGCAGATCACGGAAGACGGCGGGGGCGACGTTCACACGCGCTACGGTCGTGCCACTGGCCGCGGTCGCGCTGCTCACTCTGGTCGCCCTGGTCGGCGTCGCCGCAGGCTGCGGCGACGGGGCCTCCGATGAGGCGAACGGTGCCGCGGCGGAGGCGTTCGGCGAGACGCTCGGCGGCTCCTGCGCGGCGCCGCAGCTCCTGCCGGGACCGGGCGCGCAGGCGGACTCGACGGTCGACGGCGGCTCGACTGGCGATGCTACGGACGGACGCGGCGATGACGCAGGCGGACCGGCCGCCGACGCCACAGGGGGCGCGACCGACCTGCAGATCGCCGGCCGGACCGAGATCGCGACGTTCGCCGCCGGCTGCTTCTGGGGCGTCGAGGCGAACTTCGAGGCCGTCCCCGGCGTCGTCGGCGCCGTCTCCGGCTACACCGGCGGCACGACCTCCGACCCCACGTACGAGGACGTCCTCACCCGCACCACCGGCCACGCCGAGGCGGTGCGCGTCGAATACGACCCCGACGTCGTCTCCTACCGGCGGCTCGTCGAGACGTTCTTCGCCATGCACGATCCCACGACGAAGGACCGGCAGGGCCCGGACGTCGGCGACAACTACCGTTCGGCGATCTTCTTCCACACGCCGGAGCAGGAGCGCATCGCGACGACCGTCCGCGACCGGCTCGAGCGTGCCGGCGCCTTCGACGATCCCATCGTCACCGAGATCGAGCCGGCCGGCCCCTTCTGGCGGGCCGAGGACTACCACCAGGACTACTACCGCACCAGCGGCGCGCAGTCCTGAGACGACCGGCGGCGAGCACCGCTCAGCGACCGGCCACCGCTCGCGACGCCGTCGTGCGCGGCGGCGTCGTGCGCGGCGCCGGCCCGGCCGCCCCGCTCACTCGTCGCCGGCGCCGAACCGCGTCCACGGCTCGGCCGGCAGGTCCACAAGGTAGTCGGCGAGGTAGTCCCACTGCGGGTGCGCCTCCAGGTACACGGAGGCGTCGAACTCGATGCCGCTCGAACTGCCGAACCTCGCCTGGAAGCTCAGTTCGTCCGCCAGGGCGCCGTCCATGACCTTGCCGTCGACGGCACCGTGCGGGCTGTACGGCAGCCGGTCGGCCCAGTAGCGCATGTCGTCGAGGTCGTAGCGGCCCTCGATCGTCCGTGAGTTCGGACCGCCCGCCTCCCTCAGGTACGGATCGTAGTGGTCCGCCAGGACCGCCCGCGCCGCCGCCGGGTCGATGGCGCCCTTGTGTTCCTCCATGAGCTGCTCGAGCCGCACGCGGCGGGCGCCCACCGCCGTCCGCGTGTCGAAGAAGTCGGACCCGCCGCTGCACTCGAGGTTGCGGATGCGCGGGTCGACCGCCCCGTTGAAGCCGACGAAGTAGCCGTCGTCCTTCCGCTCGATCCCCTGGTACTCCAGCCCCTGCTCGAAGCGCATGATCTCGCCGCTCTCGCGGTCGGCGAGCAGCCACGAGTTGGCGTAGCCGCCGTTGTTCCCCCGCTGCATGATGCGTACGAAGCCGTCGAGGTCGTCGGCTCCCTGCATCGCCAGCCGCGCCCGGGCGAACTCGGGGACGCCGTCGGGGTCGTACGAGGTGAAGCCGCCGATGGTCGTCTCGGTACCCATGAGCCCCGCGTCGGTGACGAAGAAGTCGGTGCCGCTGTCGATGAAGCCGGGCGCGGACTGCATGACCATGCGATGCCCGTCGTCGGGGACGAGGTCGAGGATGACGTTGTCGAAGCGGCCGGCGTTGTACACGTTCCAGTTGTTGTGGGCGATGACCGGCCTGCCGTCGGCGGTGTAGGAGCCGGTGGCCACGAAGGCGCTGCAACGGTCTCTGCTCTGGGCGGCGAGGTCGGGCAGCTTGCCGGCGACGACGTTGGGCCACCAGTAGCCGGTGAGCTCCTCGTAGGCGTTCCAGGTGAGGACGTCCCGGTAGGTGACGTCCGCTCCGGCCGCCCGCGCGCCGGCGGCGATGCCTTTCATCTCGTCGACCAGCTCCGGAGCGAGCTTGCCCTGGTAGAGCTTCGCCGCCGCGTCGCGCAGCGCCGGCCAGCGGACGCCGTTCTCGATGTACGTGACCCCGGCCAGCATCTCGACCACCTGCTGGAGCTCCTCGGCCATCAGGCGGCCGTGCTGCTCGCCGCGCTCGAACGGCGCTCCCTCGATGTGCAGGTAGATCCAGCCGTTGCAGTCGAACCGGTAGCCGCCCTCGTAGCGGACGACGCCGTCGCCCTCGGCCTCGGACTCCTTGACCGGGCGGGCCGTCTCGGCGGCCCTGCTCGAGGCCTCGGCCTGCGCCTCCCGGGCGACCCGCAGGTCGGCGGCCTCGACGCCGGTCGCCGGCGCGGTCGCGGTCGCGACGACCGCCGGACCGCCTTCCTCCGGCTTCGCCTCGTCGCCGGAGCCGGCGCAACCGGTGAGGAGAGCCGGGGACGCGAGCACGAGCGCGATGAGTGCGAAGAGACACACGCCGATGAACGGGCCACGCCGGCTGCGACGCGCCGGCGAGCCTTGCACCGGGGGGCCCGCGCCCGCCGTGCGCCGCGCCACCCTCTCGCTCCCCGTCTCTGGTCCGGCCTCTGTGCCCGGTCTCACGCGCGCCCCTTCCGTCGTCTCGCCGCCGGCTTCGCCGGCACAGGTGCCATTCCTTGTCCGGCCGGCCCGGCCCGGTGGTATCGTCACCGACGTGGACTCCTCCCTGCAGCCGGCATCCCTCGACCGCGGCGCCTTCGTGCTGCTCATCGCCGTCCTCGGCGGCGTCTGCACCATCGGACCGTTCGCCACCGACCTCTATCTGCCGGCCCTGCCGTCGATCACCGCGGAGCTGCAGGCGAGCACACGGTCGATCCAGCTCACCGTCACCGTGTTCCTGGCGGGGCTCGGCGTCGGCCAGCTCTTCTCGGGCCCGCTGAGCGACACGTTCGGACGACGGCGCCCCCTCCTCGTCGGGCTGGCCGTCTTCACCCTCGCGTCGCTGCTCTGTGCCATCGCGCCGTCGGCCGGCTTCCTGATCGGCGCCCGCGCCGTGCAGGGTCTCGCCGGAGCGGCCGGCATCGCCATCGCGATGGCGGTCGTGACCGACCACTTCCGCGACGCGACCGCCGCCCACTTCCTCTCGCGCCTCGCCCTGGTGAGCGGCATGGCGCCGATCGTGGCGCCCATCGTCGGCGCCCAGCTGCTGCGCGTCACGTCGTGGCGGGGCGTCTACTACGTCCTGACGGCGATCGGCCTCGCGCTCCTGGCCGGCGTCGCCGTCGGCCTGCGCGAGAGCCTGCCGGCCGAGCGCCGGACGCCACGCGGCCTCCCCACCGCGCTGCGCACCATGGTCGCCCTCAGCCACGACCGGCGCTTCATGGGCTACACCTTCACGAGCGCCCTCACCTACGCCGTGTTCTTCGCCTACCTCTCGACGTCGTCGTTCGTGCTGCAGGACTTCTACGGCGCCTCGCCGACGACGTTCAGCCTGCTGTTCGCCGTCAACGCCGTCGGCATGCTGCTGGCGGCGCAGCTCAACGGCTTCCTCCTGGCCCGGTTCAGCCCCCGGGCTCTGCTCGGCGCGAGTCTGGTCATGCTGCTGGCCGCCGGCGCCGCGCTCGTCGTGGTCGCGCTCGTCGGCGGCCTGAGCATCTTCGCCGTCGCCGTGCCCTTCTTCGTGCTGGTCGCGGCGATGGGCATCGCGACGCCCAACGTGACGGCCCTGGCCCTCTCGCTGCACCCGGAGGTCGCCGGCACCGCCTCAGCCGAGTTCGGGACCCTGCGGCTGGCGCTCGGCGCGGCCGCCACGCCGCTGGCGACCATCGGCGGCGAGGTGAGCGACCTGCCGATGGCGCTGCTGATGGCGGGCGGGGCGGCCGGGGCGCTGGCCCTGTTCGTCGCGACGCTGCGGACCGGACGCGCCGCGGCGCCGGTGTCCGCGACCGCCGAGGCCGAGGGCGAGCTGCCGGTCGCGTGACCGGACGCGCCCGCTACGGTGCGGGGACTTCGAGGTCGCGACAGATCTTGCGCGCGAGCATGTCGTCGATCTCCCGGTGACGCGGGACCGTGCTGGCCACGCCCTTCGCCCGGTTCACCAGGACGGAGTGACGGCCGCCCTCCCGGAGCAGCTCGCAGCCGTGGGCCCGCAGATGTCGAAGCAGGTCTCTGCGCTTCACGCGGAGATGCTGAGCGGCTCGCGTATCACGTTCCTGTCTGCGAGACGTTCTTCCGCCATGACCCGGTTCGCCTCGAGGACCTGTTCAACGGCCTCGGCGAGCGTGTCCCGGGCTTCGTCGAGCGTCGCTGCCTGGGTGTTGGCGCCCGGCAGCTCCTCCACGTACCCGATGTAGCCACCGGGCACCTTCTCAAACACGGCGGTGAGTCTCATTTTCACGTGACGCGACCCCATGCGCTCAATCTAGCACGTCCCGAGCAGAGTGCCTTCAAGCCTCGTGCAGCATGCGGGCGATGTCCAGAGGCAGGCGGACTCGCGCGGGTGACATTCGCGAGCCGGACAGGTGGGCATTCCCGGGCCCACGCGTGCCGGGGGTGCGACGGCTCGGCGCTCACGGAGAAGAGCGCCGCTCAGCGGTAATTCACGAACTGCAGCGGCTGGCCGAAGTCCTCTTCCTTGAGCCGGGCGATGACCGCCTGCAGCTCGTCCTTCTTCGCCGACGAGACCCGCAGGCTGTCGCCCTGGATGTTCACCTTGACCTTCTTGAACTCCTTGCGGAGGAGCTTGTTGATCTCGCGCGCCTTCTCCTCGCTGATGCCGACGAGGATGGTGACGCGCTGCCGCACCGTGCCACCGAGCGCGTCTTCGATCTTGCCGTACTGCATCGCCTTGAGCGGGACCTTGCGCCGGGCGAGCTTGTCCTCGAGCACGTCGACGACCTGCCGGAGCTTGCCCTGGTCGTCGCTGATGAGCACGATCGCATCGCCCTCGAGGGCGATGGAGCTGGCGCTTCCCTTGAAGTCGAAGCGGGTGCGGAGCTCCTTCTGCGCCATCTGGACCGCGTTGCGGACCTCGTTCAGGTCGACGCGGCTGACCACGTCGAACGACAGCTGCTTGGCCACGGTCGTCTCCTCTCGTCGGTCTCAGGCGCCGGTGTCGCGCTCGGCGACGGCGCCTTCATCTCCGGCGCCATCGTCATCGTCGCCCGCCTCGTCCTCGCCGGCGCCGGCGTCGGCGTCACGGTCGTCGTCCTCGTCGGCGATGGCGTCACGGTCGTCGTCCTCGTCGGCGATGGCGTCACGGTCGTCGTCCTCATCGCCTTCGCCGCCCTCGCCTTCGCCGCCCTCGTCGTCGTCCTCATCGTGCCCGATCGCCCGCCGCGGCAGCATCCCGGTGAAGAAGAGCGCGATCACACAGACCAGGGCGACGACACCCAGCGCCACCTTGAGGCCGGCGATGCGGGCGGAGCGGTTGATGTCGACGACCTCGGCCGTCACCGCCTCGGACGCTCCGGCCTCCTCCAGCGCCGTCTCGAGCTGCGCGTCGGAGATGAACGGCACCCCCTGGGCCATGTTCACCTCGGCGTCCTTCTTGACCGACTCGGGGACCTCGGACGAGCTCATCACGCCCTCGATGACCGAGCCCGTGAGCACGCCGATGAGCACGGCGCCGACGAGGGCCGTCCCCAGCGACGCGCCGAGGTTGGTGGCGGTGTTCTGCAGGCCGCCGACCTCGGCGCTCTGCTCGTCGGGCACCGCCGAGACGGTCACGGCGCCCAGTTGTGACGCCAGAGCGCCGGCCCCCGCCCCCATGAACAGCAGAGGCACGGCCACGACCGCGGCGCTGGCGTCGAGGTCGATGCCGCCCACCAGCAGCACGACGCCGACGAGCAGCAGGAGCCAGCCGACCCGCGACACGCGCCGCGGCGAGGCCTTCGGCCACAGCTTCGGGATGAGCGCCGAGGCGATCAGCAGCGACACCGACAGCGGGATGAGCCGCAGGCCGGTCTGCAGGGCGTTGAGGCCGAGCACGACGGTGAGGAACAGCGGGATGGTGAAGAAGGTGCCGAGCTGGACCATGTACTGCAGCAGGAACATGATCAGGCCGCCGCGCAGCTGGCCGTTCCGCAGCATCGCGGGGCTGATGAGCGGCTCGCGGTCGCGCTGCTCGAGCCGCGCCTGCCACCTCACGAAGAGCCACATCACCAGCAGGCCGCCGAGCACGAGCCAGAGCGTCGGGGACACACCGAGGATCGCCGTGCCGTCGGGCTTGGGGCGGATCCAGCCCCACTCGCTCGAGCGCAGGACCCCGTAGACCACCGCGCCCAGACCGACGATGGAGAGCACGACACCGACGACATCGAGCCGCGGACGGTGGTCGACCGGCGCGTCCTTGATCATCCGGGCCATCACCATGATCACGATGGCGATGACGACCTCGCCGACGAAGACCCAGCGCCAGGAGGCGAAGGTGGTCACGGCGCCGCCGATGAGCGGGCCGGCTGCGACCGCCATGGCCATGGCCGCCGCCAGCAGGCCGTAGGCCGCGGAGCGGCGAGCCGGCGGGAAGTTGGTCGCCACCAGGGCGACCGTGGCCGGCATGATCAGCGCCGCGCCGACGCCCTCCAGGACCGACCACCCAATGATCAGCCAGCCGAGGCTCGGCGAGAGCGCGGTGATGGCCGAGCCCGTCGCGTACACGACGCAGCCGATCATGTACGTGCGCCGTCGCCCGATGAGGGCGCCGATCTTGCCCCCGGTGATCATGAGCGTGGCCATCACCAGGGTGTAGAAGGTGATCGCCGTCTGCACGCCGGTCACCGTCGTTCCGAGGTCCTCCGCAACGTAGGCGATCGAGACGTTCATCACGGAGCTGTCCAGGGTCATCAGGAACTGCCCCGTGCACAGGACGAGCAGCACCAGCCCGCTGCCCTTCGTCACCGTGCCTGCCCCTGTGTCGGTCGCTCCCACTCACACCCCCACTACGCCTTCGGATGACGGTCAGGATGACGGTCAGTCTCCCCTACATCGCCCTCCGACGCCAGAGCACGCTCCCCTCACCCCGCCTCACCCAACACCACCAGACGGAGCCCCGCCGGATCGGAACACCGGCGGAACAGAGCACTGCTGAGCGGATCATCGCCGCTCCGCCACGGTCCACCGGCGCGACACGCCGGCGCGGAGTGTTCAGTCTTCACCCGGCATCGACAACAGCGGAGTCGGCTGGAGAGGAAGACGGCGGAGTCGGCTGGAGAGGAAGACGGCGGAGTCGGCTGGAGAGGAGACGGCGGAGTCGGCTGGAGAGGAAGACGGCGGAGTCGGCTGGAGAGGAAGACGGCGGAGTCGGCTGGAGAGGAAGACGGAGAAGTCAGTGGAAAGGAGACTGTGGAGTTGGTGGGCACAACGGAGCGGCGGCCGCGACGACCGAGGAGACGGAGACGAGGGTCGTGCGGGGGTCGCTGGGGCGGCGGCCTGTCGTGGCCGCGGGTCGCAGTGCGCCGTCTGCCACGCGGCCCGATCGCCGAACCTCGCGCATGTACCCACCAACTCCAGAGGGTCTCATGCATGTGCCCACCAACTCCAGAGGGTCTCACGCATGTGCCCACCAACTCCAGAGGGTCTCACGCATGTGCCCACCAACTCCACAGCGCCACGTGCATGTGCCCACCAACTCCAGAGGGTCTCATGCATGTGCCCACCAACTCCAGAGGGTCTCACGCATGTGCCCACCAAGTCGGCAGCATCGGAAGAGGGACATCCCAGGTCGTTGAATGTGCGAACGCATCATGTGCTTGATCCGGCGAGACCGCGCTGGGCCGCGGTGAGCGCCCCGCGTGGAGAGCTACGGTGCCGTTTTGAGGCGCTCGCGGCCCTGGGCTACACTCGCAGACCATGACCGATCCCCAGCATCCCCGCGGCGGGGGCGATGGTCGCCCCTCTCCCCGCTATAGGAAATACCGGGTCGAACCCCAGCCGGAGCCTGCCCCGGAGTCCCAGGTAGCCGCCCAGGGCAGTGGCGACGCCGGATCAGGTGAGCGACCGATAGGCTCGGCGCCGACCGGCGGCACGCCGGCGGGTGGCGTGACGGCGGGTGGCGCGGCGGCGGCAAGAGATGCAGGGGCGGCAGGCGGCGCGACGGTCGTATCCGGCGCCGATGCGGCCGGTGGGACCCCCACAGTCGCCGCGTCCGTTCCGCCCCGAGAGGCCTCGGTGCCGGGTGCCGGAGGCCGTCCGAGCGCTGGGGCGCCGGCGCCGGGAGTCGGGCAGCCACGACGCATCACGCCGAAGACGATCCGGTCCGGCACGATCATGCCGGGGACGATGTCGCCGAGCGGCTACGGCTCCAGGGGACGTGGATCCGGGGGCCGCGGCTCCGGTGGGCGCGGCGGCGGCCGCGGGGGCGGACGGCCGCCGCGGAGAGGCGCGTACGGCGGCGGCGGATCGCGCGGGCGGCGCCCGGACAGGAAGACCCTCTGGCGGCGGCGGCTCGTCTTCCTCGCCATCGTGGTCGCCGTCATGACCGCCGGCGCCGTGACGGCGTGGGCGCTGATCGACGGCGGCGACCCCGACCTGAGCGCCATCCAGAACGACCCTCAGCCGGCCGCGGTCGCCTCGCCCGAGGACACCAGCGAGCCCTCGCCGTCGCCCTCCCCATCTCCCCCCAAGGACACGGTCATCGAGATCGGCTGGGTCGGCGACACCACCCCGGGCTCCAAGTACGGACTGCCACCGGACAACGGCCGTGCCCTCTTCACCCAGACGCGCAGCGCGCTGCAGAAGCCCGACCTGATGATCGCCAACATCGAGGGGACCTACTCGACGGCCACGGCCTCCAAATGCGACGGGCTCGACTCGTCGGCCTGCTTCGCCTTCCAGGCGCCTCCCGCCTACGCGAAGGCGCTGGCGTGGGCGGGCGTCGACATGGCCAGCATCGCCAACAACCACGCCTTCGACTACTTCCAGGCCGGCTTCGACCAGACGAAGGAGGCGCTCACGGCCGCCGGCGTGGAGTACACCGGCGTCCCGGACGAGATCCCGGTGGTCGACGTAAAGGGCGTCAGGGTCGCGGTCCTGGCCTTCTCGCCCTACGACTACAACCCCAACGTCAACGACATCCCGGCGGCGGTGCAGCTCGTGAAGGAGGCCGACGAGAAGGCCGACCTCGTGGTGGTCACGATGCACGTCGGAGCCGAGGGTTCCGACAAGATCCACACGCCCACTGGTCCCGAGTCCGCCTACGGCGAGAACCGCGGTGACTCGCGGGCGTTCGCGCACTCGGTCATCGACGCCGGCGCCGACCTGGTGCTGGGCGCCGGGCCGCACGTCATCCGCGGCATCGAGCGCTACAACAAGCGGCTGATCGCGTACTCGCTCGGCAACTTCGGCGGCTGGGACAACTTCGGCGTCGGCGGCAACCTGAGCCTCTCCGGGCTGTTGAAGGTGCGTCTGGCCGCCGACGGCACGATCAAGGGCGGCCGGTGGCTGTCGCTCTACATCGACGATCCCGGCGTGCCGCGCATCGACACCGCGCACACCGCCGCGAACCTCGTCAGGCAGCTCTCGGCCGAGGACTTCGACGCCACCTACGAGCTCAGCGCCGACGGCTCCTTCAAGGGAGACTGACCGGCCGCTCGACGACGGCCCGACCGCTCGACGACGGCCCGGCCGCTCGACGACGGCCCGGCTGCTCAGCGTCCGCCCGATGCCCTCACGATCGCCAGCATCATCTCTCGCCCCATGTCCGGGCCGCCGACGAAGTCCAGCTGCCGGACACGTTCCCGCAGCTGTTGGTCGCTGAGCTCGTCGAGGTCGTCGGCGTGCGGGTAGATCTCGGCGATCTCGCCGGCGTGGAGCTCGTCGCCGTCCTCGCGCCACGCGTCCCAATAGGCGCCCATCCGCTCGGCGAACGCCGACGCCGACTCGGCGTAGAGCCGCGAGCCGAGGCTGAACGCTCGGCGCTGCAGGTCGGCGGCCACGCCGTCGACCAGGCGGACCGCCGCCTCGACCTCCTCCTCGCCGCCGAACTCCTCGGGAGCGTCCCGCAGCTGGCCGCGCAGCACGGCCAGGTCGTGATCGTCGCCGAGCGCATCCGCGAGGTCGTGGAACGAATCGGCCATCGGCGTCGTGATGGTCGGCGCCGTATCCTCGAGCAGCGTCACGTGGTACCAGGTGTACTTGGCGCGTTTGCGCCACTCGTGGAACGCCGCCGGCGAGGGCGCGGCGGCGGCCTTTCTCATCGCCTTGCGCCCGCGGCGGTAGGTCTTCGAGAGGCCTCCCGCGAGAGCGTCCCACCCGCCGTCGCTGAGATCGATCGCGTCGAACCGTGCCCGTACCGCCTTCAGCAGCGCCCGCGCCCGCTCCATGTGCGCGGCGCCGGCGTCGACCGCCTCGCCGGCCCGGTCGGCGCGCTCCTGCAGCGCCGCCCGGACGTCGACAAGCCCGCCGGCGGGGACCTGGTCGGCGGTCGCCGCCAGCAGCTCGTCGAATGTCCCGAGCAGTGCCTGCGCGTCGCGGATCGAGCTCAGCTCGGCCGCCGCGTCGCGGGCGGCGGCGTTGATCTGCGCGTAGCGGTCGCCGATGGCCGGGCGCACAAGGCGTGCCAGCCCCCGCAGTTTCTTGCAGTCCTTGCGGACCTCGTGCACCGCCTCGGCGATCGCATCCGGATCGCTCCCGGGATCCTCCAGCCTGCCGACGGCGTCGTCTGCTTCCTCCAGCCCGATCCGCCGAACGGCGTGCCGGACCGACTCGTCTCTCTCGATGATGTAGCCCATGCCCAGACACATTGCCTTGGCGGCAACGCGGGAAACACCGGTGATCGTTCCGACCCCGACGACGAGATGCGACCGAGTATCTCGGATAGGCTGTCGCCGACGCACAGGGTGCAGGAGGCCGGTCGACATGACAGACGCAAGGAAGCGTAGTACCGGGCGCGCGGCACGGCGAGCCGGTATGGGGCGGTCGTTCGCGTCGGCGATCATCGTGCTGGCGACATTGCTCCTTGCCGCGGTCCTCCTCGCCGGCTGCGGCGGATCGGGCGGCAGCGGCGACGGAACGACCGGGAGTACCGGTGGTAGCGGCGGCGACGGAACGACCGCGAGTACCGCCGGTAGCGGCACCGGCGGTGACGGAGCGTCACTCATCGTCGAGGAGTCGGGGACGATCGAGGCCGGCGATACCCGTGACCCGAATCACGCCGGCCTTCCCTACGACGCCTACGAGTTCGAGGCCGACCTCGGTGACGAGGTCGTCATCGAGGTCTCGGCCGACGGGTTCATTCCGTTGCTCAAGCTGGTGGAGGTCTCGACCGGCGCTCCGCTGGCGGAGTGGGAGGCCGAGTACTCGGACGACGACGCGCTCACGTACACGATCGCCGGCCCCGGGACGTACGAGGCCCGCGTCTACGCGCTCGAGGACGGCACCGGCAGCTACGAGCTCACCATCCGCGTCGTTCCCTGAGGCTTCGCTTCGAGCCTTGAGCCGAGCCGGACGATGGCGTGCCGGCGGCTCCGGACGATGACGTGCGGACCGCCGCGCCGGGGCCGGTCACTGCCCGAAGTAGGCCGCCTTGGCGCGCAGGATCCCCAGCACGCGACGGTCGAGCTCCGCCTCGTCGATCTCGCCCGACCGGACCGCCTTCACGATGGCCTTGGCCGCCTGCTGGGAGTGCGCCGGCTGCACGACCAGCAGCACGTCGACCCCGGCCTTGAACGTCGAGAGCACCACCTTCTCGAGGCCGTAGCGGTCGATCATCGTCTCGGTGTCGAGGGCGTCGGAGATGACCAGGTAGTCGCCGGGGACGCTCTTGCGCAGCAGGTCGATGCCCTTCGGGGTCATCGAGAACGCCAGCTCCTCGTCGATCGGCGTGAAGATCACGTCCACCACCGACATGACGAACTCCGGCTCCGCCTCGGCCGCGATCGTGAACTGCGCGTGCTCGGGGAGCTTCGACTCGACCGCGAGACGCACGGTCTCAGGGTCGTCGACGATGTCACCGTACCCGGGGAAGTGCTTGGCGGTGCTCATGACGCCGCCGTCCTTCTGGCCGGCGATCATGGCCTTGCCCAGCTCGCCGATCCGCTTCGGCCCGCCGGGGAAGCAGCGGTCGTACTTCGTGAGGAAGTCGCCCGCGACGCCGCTGTCGAGGACCGGCGCCAGGTTCAGGTTGATGCCGAGCTCCGTGAGAGCACGCCCCCTTTCGCGGCCGATCGAGTAGGCCTGCTCGGCGCTCTTGACGTCGGCCTCGGCGACGTCGTCGCCGAGCCACGTGACGCGCACGATCTGGCCGCCCTCCTGGTCGACGGCGACGAACAGCCGCTGCCCGGTCGGGGGCGTGGCGAGCTCCTGCAGCCCGGAGGTGAGCTCCTTCAGCTGACCGGCGTCCTCGATGTTGGGGCCGAACAGGATGATGCCCCCCGGCCGGACGGCGTCGATGAGCTGCCCCACCTCTGAGGTCGCCGCCGTGCCGACGAAGCCGATCATGAAGAGCTGGCCGACCTTCGTCTCGAGGCTCATCTCCTCGAGCTCGGCCCTGAGCCGCGCGTCGAGGCTCGCCTCGGGGTCCGGCGTGGTGGCGCTCGTCTCCGGCGACGGCGATCCGCCGCCCGACGAGGCGGCAGCGGAGGAGGGCGTCGCTTCGGGATCCTGCCCGTCGTCCTGCCCCCCGTCGCCCTGCCCGCACCCGACGACGAGCAGCGCCGACGAGACGAGGATGAGCACGACGAGCGTGACGAGGAGAGCCAGGGTGAGACGCCGGGCGTTGGCCGTGCCGGTGGGCGGAGCGTTCCTCTTCCACTTCCGTCGCATCACGTCGTCGTCTCCCTCGGGGGACCGGGTCCGCCACCCATGGTCGATCCTCAGGTGTCCCTGCTCCGCACGATGATATCGACCTCGCAGTCGAGCACCTGCAGCAGCTCAAGCATCCTGTCGACGGACTTGCGGTAGTTCGTCGGATCGAGGAGCCGATAGAACTGTGCCGGAGACGTCCCAAGCCGGCGGATGATCTCGCGCCTGGAGAGAGGGCTCTTCCCAACGCGTTCCTGGGCCTCTACGGTCAGGTTGTGGAGGAGCAGGTCGCGCATGTAGCCCGGTTCTTCGTTGTAGTCGAGCACGTGATCGACGTGGACCGAGCCCTCGGCGCCGGACCTCAGCGTGTAGGTGAACCCCTCGCTGCCGAGCTCCGGGTCGACATACAGGTCGACCACCGGGTCCGATCTCGTCGGAGCCGGCACGGCCTTGCTGTACGGGAACGGCCACCGGCCACGACGCGTCGTGATCTCGAACGCCCGCCTGTGGTTGTTGACGGTGACGGCGTCGATCTTCACAGCAGCCCCTCGTCCTCGAGCCGTCGAATGAGGTCCAGCACCTTTGCCGTTGGACGGCCTCGCATGGATCGACGATCCTCGGATTCACGATCGGATCCTCGGGTCACGATCGATGCACCATCGCGGTGACGACCCTCACCGGCGCGTCTGGTTCGACCGCCGATGCCGTCGTCAGAACAGATCGTGGCCGACGCCGCCGGAGGAACGGCGGGCGTCGGAGGCGGCGGCGGCCGCGCCGGACTCGTCCTCGTCGACGCGGTCCGGGCAGTCCGGGGCGCAGAGGTCGCAGAAGCGGCACTCGCCCGCGCTCGGCACTCGCGGCGGCTCCTCGTCGCCGCCGACGGTCTCGATCATCGCCCGGATCTGACGCTTGAGCTGGCCGGTGAGCTTCACGGCCGGGATCGGCACCGAGAACTCCCGGTACTGGATCTCGCCGGCCACCTCGAGGTCGGACGGGCCGGCGGCCATTCCGGCCGGCGCCACGTCCGATCCCCGCGCAGCGCCCGATCCCGTCGCGCCGGACGACGTCCACGTGGCGCCCGATCCCGTCGCGCCGGACGACGTCCGCGTGGCGCCCGGTCCCGTCGCATCGCGCAGAGCCGGATGGGTCAGCGGCAGCACGAGCATGTAGGTGAGCACCTGGAAGAAGTCCGAGTTGCGCTGCCTCCCCGACTTGCAGTCGACGACCAGCGCCTCTCTTCCGCCGTCCGGGGCATCCTTGAGCGCGACCAGGTCGGGTACGCCGCCGAGGGTCGCCGCCCTGCCTCGCAGGCAGAACTTGTTCTGATCTTCCACGTACACCTCGTAGCCCTCGGCCCGCAGGGCGTCGGCCCGCGTGCGGACCATCTCGGCGTGCGTGGCAGTCCAGGCGGCGAGATCGAAGCTGGTAGGGCGCCGCTCGTAGTCCTTGAAGTGGGCCCGGTACCAGGCCGACCACAGGCAGTGACGGTCGCCGGACAGCAGTCCGGTGATCCACGTGACCCAGATGTACGAGCCGTTGCGCGGCGTGGCCACAGGTCCTCCCCTCGACCAGTCGTCGCTCCCTCGACCGACCGTCCCGCCTTCGACCGACCGTCCCGCCTTCGACCGGGTCCGATTGGCCGGACTCCAGCATACGCCCGCGAACGGACGGAACGAGGTCGGATCCGATGGTCGATATGGTCGGGTCAGACGGTCGGAGGGGGTGGGAGCCGACGGTCGGAGGAAGTCAGATCACGACGGTCGGAGGGGGTGGGATCCGACGGTCGCAGGGGGTGGGAGCCGACGGTCGGAAGGCCGCCGGCGCGGACGACAGACAAGGCCGACGCCGACCAGGGAACGGCGCCACATGAACGTGCCGCGCTCGACTCGACGGCCGCGTTGGTGCAGGATTCGCTTCTGTGCAGGGCGAAAAGGCGCTGTGCCGGAGTCCGGCCGCGCGGCGGTGATCGCCGCGCCGACATGTGAACCGGACCGGCGCTTGAGCCGGCCCGACATCTGCCGATACCGCGAGAGGAGGTGAGAGCGTGAGACACGACAGCGTGAGACACGAGAGCCTGCGACCCGAAGCCGTGCGGGCGAAGGACGACCCGACACCACGTGGCGCGCGACGCGACGCAGGATCCGGCGGGCGCCGGCGCGTCTTCGCGCTCTTCCCCGCCGTCGCGCTGCCTGTCGCCATGACCCTGCTCGCCGCCGTCGCGCTGCTCGCCGTGGCGCTGCTCGTAGCCCTCGCGCAGCCGGACGCGGCGCTCGCCGACCCCTCGATCTCCGATCTGAAGAAGGACAAAGCCCAGGCCAAAGCCGACGCGGAGGCGCTCGTGGCGCAGGTCGCCAGCCTCAACGACGAGCTACGGGCGGCCGAGGGGCGCTACACGCACGTCAAGCAGCAGCTCGAACGGGCGAAGGACCGCGTCGCCGCCAACAAGAAGGAGCTACAGGAGACGACCGCCCTCCTGGCCCTCAGCAGACAGCAGTTGGCCGAACGTATCGTCGCCGTCTACAAGCGCCCGGACCCGACGCTGCTCGGGCTCTTCCTCCAGTCGAACAGCTTCGAGGGCATCGTCGCCAACCTCGAGTTCATGAAGCGGATCGGGGCCGAGGACACGCGGCTCGTGGACGAGGTCGAGGCCGCGAGAGAAGACCTCAAGACCAGGCGGACCCGGCTGGTGAGCGCGCGCACGGCGGCCTCCGACCTGGTCGCCCAGGTGGAGGAGCAGCGGGCCGGCATCGAAGCGACGCTGGCGGCCCGCCAGACGGCGCTCGGCGAGGCGAACGCCGAGGTGAAGCGTCTGGCGCGCAAGATCCAGAAGGAGGAGGCGGAGGCCAGGCGGCGCGAGGCCGAGGCCCAGGCGCTCCTCAACTCGTCGGTCTCGGCCGCGGTAGTGAGCGGCGGCCGCTACACGCAGCAGACCTGGGCGAAGGAGCTGCTCCAGCGGGCCGGGCTGCCGGTGACCGCCTCCAACATCGCCGCCATCGTCGCCTGGGAGGTCGCCGAGGGCGGCCACTGGTACAACACCGCCTACTACAACCCGCTCAACACGACCATGCCGGCGGCCGGCGCGACCCCGATGAACTCGGTCGGCGTCAAGGCCTACACGAGCTGGGAGCAGGGCTTCGCGGCGACCATCGCCACCCTCCGCAACGGCTTCTACGACGGCGTCCTGGCGGCGCTGAGAGCCGGGAACAACCCGCGGGCGGTCGCCGCCGCCGTCGCCGCCTCACCCTGGGGGACCGGCTACTTCAACGTCGGCTGATCCGGGCGCCGCCGTTCGCCGCCGTGCGCCGACCTGCCGGAAGACTTGCCGCTCCTACCGCTCGTGAACGTCAAGGCAGGACTCATAGGCGGTTCTGTCGATCTGGATCCAGTCCGTACGTTCGATCCCGCGACGATTATCGAACCCGAGCCGACCGGATAGGCACTGGCGATCTTGATCCATCGCCGCTCCCGCTTGGCAATGAGACGGATCTCGTCCGCCAGTTCCACGAAATCCTGATCCTGGCTGAAGAGCAGAACGACGTCGCACGAACCGGCGAGGACCAGCCCGATCGCGTCCAGGGCGATGCGCACGTCGATGCCTTTCTCCTCGAGGACGGTGAACGCGACCGTCTCACCGGAGTCGAGACGTGCTCGCCGACGGCGTCGGCGGAGGGGACGAGATGTGACGACCACGCCGTGTGCGCGCATGCGGCGAAGCCTCGACGTCCAATGACGATGCAGCCCGGGGTTGTCCCGTCGCTCGGGAACTCCGGTGTAGAAGCGCACCTGCCTCAGATCCCAGCCATGTGTGTGGCATGCCCAGTGTGCGAGCCGCGAGACGTCGTAGGAGGCGGTCGAGAAGCCGAAGGCGTCGCGCGCGGCCGCGAAGAGGTTCTGGCCGTCGAAGAAGGCGATGCAGCGCTTCGCATCACTCGCACACTTCATCGTCGGCCGACAAGAATAACCCCGCTGGGGGCCCTGGGGCGCTGCCAACGGGGAGCATAGATGGTTAGAGTAACAGACGCAGTCCCGTGGTGAAGGTCGACGCCGATCGATACAACCCGGTGACACTTCAAGGGGGGTCACGAGAGGCTCACGAGGCTCCCAACGGACTGCGGAGTCGAGGTCGCCCGCGCACTCGGGATCATCGCGAGCAGGCCCGCCCGGCAACGTACGCCGCTGACCGTCTCGCCGAACGAGTGAGGATACTATGGCGATGACATCATGTTCCCTACGTGCCGAAGCCCGAGCGAGACGGGAGGTCGCCGGTGAAGAAGGTCCTCTACATCGACATGGACGGGGTGCTGGTCGACTTCGCATCCGGCCTGCGCCGGACGCCGGCGGCCGTGCAGGAGGAGTTCAAGGACCATCCCGACGACATCAGCGGCATCTTCGCCAAGATGGACCCGGTGCCGGGGGCCGTGCTGGCGTTCACCGCGCTGACGGAGCTCTTCGATGTCTACATCCTCTCCACCGCCCCGTGGGACAACCCCTCCGCCTGGAGGGACAAGCTCGAGTGGGTGAAGAAGTTCCTCGGGGAGGCGGCCTACAAGCGGCTGATCCTGACCCATCACAAGGAGCTGATGCGCGGCGAGTTCCTCATCGACGACCGCGACGACAAGAACGGGGTCGACGGGTTCGAAGGCGAGCACTTGCACTTCGGCAGCGACCGCTTCCCCGATTGGGTCGCGGTGTTGGAGTATCTCGAGGAGCGGGTGTGAGACAGCCGGTCGACGCCGCCACCGGCTGAGGCGGCACCCGGCCTGAGCGTCGCCTCAGTTCCGCTTGGCCCCGCAGCTCGCGCAGACGGAAGCGTCGCCGCCGAACGGGGCTCCGCAACGAGGGCAGAAGCGATCCCTGAAGCCCGTCGCCGGAGAGGCCGGCGGCGCGGCTGAGGGAGCCGGGGCCTGAGCCGGCGCCGGGGCCACGGCGGGAGGCCCCGTCGTCGGATCACCCGTGGCCGCAGCTCCCTCCGCCGAGGCCCTCTCCGGGGCCGTAGCCTCAGGGCTCCTCGCAGTCCGAGGCCCCTCCCCCACTCCGGCGCCGCCGGCGATCTCCGTGCCCAGGCTGTCCAGGTCGCCGACCGCCCACGACCGTCCTTCGCGGCGCGACAGGCCGGCCGACTGTCCCTCACCGCGCGGCAGGCCGGCCGACTGTCCCTCGCCGCCCAGCAGGCCGGCCGACTGTCCCTCACCGCCCAGCACGGGGGCCGACTGTCCCTCGCCGCGCAGCAGACCGGCCCGACGGACGAGCAGGGTGCCGTTGCGTCCGACGACGACGGCGGTCGAGAAGTAGACGGTGGCCACACCGAAAGCGACAGCCCCCCAGGACGAGAACAGCGCCAGGAACTGGGTGATGGCGATGGTCGCGACCCAGAGGATGAGATACCAGGTCGAGCGGCGGCTCAGCACGTCGCCGTCGCGGAGCTCAAGACCGACGCTGCGACTCGTGAGGTAGCCGACCGCGAGACCGAGAGCGAAGAGCAACGCCGAGAGCCAGCCCACGGGCGTCACGCCGAGGATCGCCACGTAGACGACGAGGACGACGACGCTCATGCCTACCTCGGTGAGCTGCCGACGAAGCCGCACCGGCAGCGCCTTGCCGAGGCTGCGGACCATGACGACCACCGCCAGCACCAGGCCGCCGATGGCGAGGAAGCCGAGGATCTTGAGGAAGATGTCCATGCCGGGTCTCGCTCGCCTTCCTAGCGCCGTTCCAGCCCGCAGTGCATGCAGAAGCGGGCGTCGTCGGCGAACGGCGCCCCGCAGCGTGCGCAGAAGCGGGCCTCTGGAGAGCGGGCCTTCGGCTGTGACGACGGGGACGCTGGTCGGGCCGCTTCCAGTGGTTCGGGCGCGGGAGCGGACGCAGCCGCTCGCGGCGGGGGTGCGGCCTCGCCCAGCGCCTCGCCCGCGGACCGGGGCGCGGCTTCGCCCAGCGCCTCGCTCGCCGGCCGCCAGCTGGTCGCGGTCGCCGTCCAGACGAGCGCCCCCGGTGGGAGCTCGCCGGCGGCGAAGCGGCCGGCCGCCTCGGCGCGCGGCAGCGGGCCGTCGAGCTCGTCGCCCTGCCGGAGCAGGCACCAGGCGCTCACGTCGCGCGGCTCGCCGGCCGGCAGCAGCTTCTCCCCCAGGACTCGGTCGACGGCGACGAAGAGCGCCTCACCCGGCCCGTGGCCGCTGTCGGCCCACCAGCCGTCGGTGCGCCGGTAGACGTACCAGCGCTTCAGGATCGGATCGAGCCTCAGATGCCAGCTCCCGAGCGGCAACAGCCAGTCGTCGTCGGCGCCGAACGCCTCGGCGACGGTCACGTCCCCTCTCTCGAAGCGACGCCAGCTCTCGGCGAGCTTCGTCTCGAGCGATGCCTGCGTGGGATGCCTACCGGCCACGCTACTTCACCGTCCTCACCGTGGGCGGGCAGTAGTCGGAGCCGAAGTGGTCCTTCCAGTACTTCTCTACGTTCGGCCAGTCCTCGATGACCTTCTGCTTGCCGCGCAGGGCGTTCCAGATCTCGACACCCTTCGGTTTGCCGTCGGGAGGCGTCACCCGCCAGAGGACGTGGTTGTCGTCGTTCTTCCGGTCGAACCAGTTGGCCAGGCCGCTGCTCTGTTCGCGCGTCGTGCGCTCCTCGTAGTAGACCCGTTCGATCTTGGCGTCTTTGCCGTACACCTTCTCGACCAGCGCCTTGACCTCGGCCTCGCCCTCGTCGACGAACCCCTCGCACGTGAGCCCGTACTCCGGCTTCCCGCCGAAGTACTCGCTGAGATTGTTGTAGGTGGCGTCCTTGATGATGCCGCCGAGCTTGTAGAGGCCGTCGCCGACCAGGGTCGGGTCGTCGGCGAGCGAGTTGCGCACGTAGAACTTCTTGTCGAGCCTGCTCTTGAGGTCCTCGATGCCCTTCTGGAAGTCGGCGTCCTTCGCGGCGTCGGTGGCGCCCGGCGCGGCATCCTTCGGCTTCTCGCCCTCGGGCGGCTTCTTCTCCTCCGGTGGGGGTTCCGGCGGCTTCGGCTCTTCCGGTGGGGGCTCCGGTGTCGGAGGAGGAGGCGGCTCAGGCGCGACCGGTGGTGGCGGTACGCTCCCCTCCGCGGACGGCTCACTCCCGGGCTCCGAAGGGGGCGGCGCCAGTTCCTCGTCCGTCGGCGGAGCCGGCGGCGACTCTTCCTCGATAGGTGGCGGGGGAGCCTGCTCCTCATCGGTCGGGGGTGGCGGAGGCTCGTCGTCTGGCGGAAGAGGTGGAGGAGGCGGCTCCTCCTCTGCGGGAAGAGGTGGAGGTGGAGGCGACTCATCCTGCTCCGGAGGTGGTGGTGACTGCTCCTCAGGGGTTGGTGGGCACAAACCATCCTCCGGCGGCAGCGGGGGTGGTTCTTCCCCCGGCGTGGGCGGCGGGGTCTGGTCCTCGCCGGCCGGCGGCGGAGGCGTCTGTTCCTCGTCGATCGGCAGCGGAGGCGGCCGCTCCTCGTCCATCGGAAGTGGCGGAGGCTCTTCTTCCGTCGGAGGTGGTGGTGGTTCGTCGTCTGCCGGAGCTGGGGGCGGCTCTTCGTCAGGTGACGGTGGTGGGGGCGGTCCTTCGTCGGGCGCCGCCGGCGGTACCTCGCCCTCCGGCGTTGGCGGGGCATCGTCGGGGGTCGTTGGCCCAGCGGAGTCGGTCGTAGGCGAAGTCAGTGGGGCGCTCGGTGGCGGGCCGCCGGCCGCGCCGGCGGCGCCGACCAGACTGCCGCCCCAGTGCGACAGGGCGACCCAGATGCCGGCCAGCCCGGCAACCGTCAGGCCGGCGGCGGCGGCTCGTCCGCCCGAGACGCCGCCCGCTCGGGCCAGGTCCTCGGCCGTCTCGCTCGTCAGTCTGACCCCATCGGTGTGGTGCCAGACGGCATCCTGCGCGGTCTTGTCGTAGATCCCCCGCTCGTTGATGGCTTCGAGCGTGTTCTGCAGCGTCCCGCCGGCCGAGCCGGAGGGAGAGAAGACGTCGGCGGGCGACGGCGGATCGTCGGTCGCCTCGCCGCAGAAGCCCTTGATCGGCGTGCTGGTCGTCTCGCCCGGCGGCGCCTCGACCTTCTCGCCGCCGGCGGTGTACATCGTCTGGACCGCCTCGTTCTCCGGCACCAGGCGCGTCCCGATCGGCACGTTGACGGTGACCGCGGCATCGCCGGTGTTGTCGAGGGTGAGGAGGAGCGAATCGCCGTAGTACGGCCCGTTGGTGCCCGAGACCGAGGCGCTGAGGCCCGGCACCTTGCCGTCCATGGCGTCGGGGAGATCGACCGTGTCCTGAGCCAGGGCGGCGGGCGCGAAGACGAGAAGAAGCGTGCCGAACGACAGAAGGGCGACGAGCAGCGGCAAGAGGACGGCGGGGGCCGGGAGGACGACCGAGAGCAACGGGCGGAAGGCCGCGAGCAGCGGGCGGGAGGCCACGAGCAGCAGGCGGAGGACGGCGAGCAGCATGTGAGTCGGCGCCCGGCCCCTCCGACGGGGACGTTGCGCCTCATCAGGCCGGGGCCAGGTTCCAGACACGACCGCCAACCTCTTCCGCCAACCCCCTCTCGCATCCCTGCCGCCTGATCTGCCGGGCTAGGATATCGCTTCGACGACCGCTCTCGCTCCGCGACATGCCACTCTCGGGAGCCGGTACCGGGCCGGATGTCCTCAGTCCCCGTGCTCGGTCCGTTGCGGCAGTCATAACTCTCAAGTTATGATTCGTCTGCGTGTGATCAAGCGACTGAGTGGACGGAGGACCAATGACCTCGAGGTCGCTTCGTGAGACGTGGGAGAAGGCCGAGCGGGACCCCGACATCCAGAAGGAGCTGGCCATCCTCGAGTTCACCGAGGAGCTCACCCACGTGATGCGGGAACAGGGCATCTCGGGTAGCGAGCTCGCACGCCGCGTCGGCACCTCACAGGCCTACATCTCCCGCGTCCTCAACGGAGGCACGAACTTCACGCTCGGCAGCATGACCAAGCTGGCCGCCGGACTGGGGATGGAGCTCAGGACCCACCTGGCGCCCTCCGGTAGCTCGACGGTGTGGCGCGACCGGCCGCGCGACGAGCATAGGACACACCGCACGCGCAGAGCGGTCTGAGGGCCGACCCCGGCCGGCGGCACCCGGCGAACCTGCCGAGATCAGCTCAGAAGATCCCCAGCTGGCACGCTCAGAAGGCCCCCAGCTGGCAGGGCTTGATCTTGAGGCCGAGGAGCTCGCAGGCGGCCGACGCCGCTCTGCGCTCGAGGCCGAGGTCGTCGGCGATCTTCCAGCAGGCGAGGCAGCTGACCCGTCCGTTGACGGCGGCCTCGGCGAGCCGGTCGCGCAGCTCCTGAGGGAGTTCGTCGGCGCTGGCGGGGATCTCCAGCTCGACCGACGACCCGAACAGGCCGAGCTCGCACTCGATGAGACGGTATTCGAGGAGGTCGATGGTCGTGCCGACCTTCGCCGGCGGCACGCCGAGCTCGGTGGCGACCTGGTGGGCGGCGGTGCAGGTGATCCTGCCCTCTGCGGCGGCCTCGGCGGCTCCCGCCGTCCCACCCCTCGCTCCGCTCTCGGCCTTCGCCTCGACCGCGGCGGCCACGGCGGGGTCGGGCGCCGTGCCGGCGGGATGCTTGGCGCGGTAGTGTCCGGCGTCTTCGTGCGTCATGACAGATCCTCCGACCGGGGTGGTGCCCGTTCGCTCTCTGCGCCGGCAGCTCGCGCCGCGCGGCCCGTGCGGTCCAGTCACAAGACTACCGCGCCGGGTCAGACCACGCATCGCCATCCGCTGCCGCGCGGTGTCAGCCCGCGGGCGCTCTCCGCTGCCGCGTGGTGTCAGCCCGCGGAGCGTCGTCTGTTCGGTCGCTCGACGAGGCGGCCACTCACGTACTTGTGCAGGACGCTGGCGATCAGCGTCTGATACGGCATCCCCTCCTGGAGCGCCCGCGCCTGGATGTCGGCGAGGTCGCCGGACGAGAGGCGGATGTTCACCCGCCTGTCCTTGACGGCCGTGGCCCGCGCAGCGTCGCGTACACGAGCAAGCTCGTCCGGCGTCGCGACCGAGACGAGCTCGCCCCGCTCGTACGCCTGGAGGATATCCAGTTCGTCGGCGTCCAGCTCAGGCATCTGTCTGGCGCCGGCCGGCTTCGGATTCGGCATCTCCCCTCCCCGCGCAGAGGTCTTCGGCACTTCCATCGGCCGGGGCATGGACGCCCCGCTCGCGCCACTTCCCCAGGTAGTCCCGCGTCGCCTTGCGGCTCGGGATGATCGTCTTCAGGAACACGTAGTCGCGCTCCTCCACGAACGGCACGAGATGGACGTAGTCGTCGACTGCCACGACCAGGACGCGCTGGCTCGGGTACCGGGCGACATTGGGATGCTCGACCACATCGAGCAGGCCGCCGGCCTCCACGGCCACGACCACCGCCTCGAAGGTCACACCCCGAGACACCTCGAGCGACTCGTTCTTGGCGACGTTCCAGCGCATCATCTTCTCGACGCGATGATACGGGTCTGTGTGCCTTTTGTCATCAGGCTGGCGGTCAGTCCTCCGCCGGCTCCGGCGGATCCACCTCCGCGCCCAGCGGGGCCTCGATCGCCTCGGAGTCCGTCGAGAGCAGCGCGATGCCGCAGATGACCACGGTGCCCCCGACCAGCAGCCGCCAGTCCGGCCAGGAGCCGCTGAGGAGCGTCGTGTAGAGCAGCGTCCAGATGATGTAGCTGCTGAAGAGGGTGAGCGACCGGCATGCCCCCATGATCGCCAGACAGCGGTAGAACGCCAGGTAGGAGACGGTCCAGCAGAGGCTGGCCGCGATGAGCACGAGGAAGACGGGCGAGGTGACGGCCTCGGCCGCCACTCCCGAGGCGCCGATCGCCGGCAACACGACGGCCGCGATAGTCACGAACGACGTGAGCTCGTAGATGTTGAGCGCGACGGTCGGCTTCACGTGCTTGGCGGCCGCGGCCACGAGTACCCCTTCGACGCCCCAGCCCACGGCGGCAAGACAGGCGAACATCGTGCCGAGACCCTGGTGAGCGCCGTCGCCGGCCGGCGGCGCGTAGGCGGCCACCGCCGCGCCGGCGATCGCCAGCATGATGCCGGACCAGCCGAGAGCGCGGAGGCGGTCCTTGAGGAAGATGTGGGCGAGCACCGCCCCGACGGCAGGGAACACGGCGGTCACTGTGACGGCGTAGGCGGGGCCGACCAGCCGGATGGCGGTGATGTAGGAGGCGGTGGCGATCGGGCCCCCGCAGAGCGCGGCGGCGACGAGGAGCAGACCGCCGCGCGACCTGAACGCCTGTGGGAGCTCGCGCAGCCGCCCGAGGAACGCGTTGAGGCCGCCCATCCAGAGGCTGCCGAGTCCGTCGTTGATGACCGTCGCGGCGAGGGGCGCGCCCATGAACGAGGCGGCCACGAACGGTGAGAGCCCGAGGGCGTAGTCGACGATCACCGCGTTGGCGCCCCAGAGCATGGCTCCGAGGACCCCAATGGTGACCCCTCGCGGACTCACCCCCGTATCACCCGTCCGTCGAAGATCGGCACGACGTCCACCTCGTCGAGGCTGAACGAGTACGGGATCACGTCGTCGAGCCCCAGTTTCGCGAGGCGGTGACGGTGGGCGGCCTTCTCAATGTAGGCGAGCACGTCGCCCCGGGCCAGGCCCCAGAGGTCCATCGCGGCGTGGGCCGAGTCGCACTCCGACCGGAACCGGCCGGTCTCGAGAAGGCGCTCGGTGAGCGCCCCGGCAAAGAGGGTGTCCTCGAGGCAGAACTTCTGCTTCCAGCCGGAGCAGAGGACGACGACGTTCTGCCCGCGATCCACGAGCCAGTCGGCCACGGCGGAGAGGTTGATGAAGGCGCCGATGACGACCGTGCGAGCGCCGACGGCAGCGCCGGCGCGGCTTTCGGCACCAGGACTGCCGGCGACGCTGGTGCCGCCGATGTCGCGCTCAACGCCCGAGCGACCGGCGCTGCCCGCAACGCCGTCACCGGTGGCCGCGATGTGCAGCGCCCGGGTGCCGTTGGTGGTGCAGTAGACGAGGGTCTTGCCCTCGATCACGCCTCTGGTGAAGCTGAAGGCGGAGTTGCCGAAGTCGGCGAAGTCGGCCTGGATGCCGTCCCGCTCGGAGGCGACCAGGAACCCCTCGGTCTTGAGCTGCCGCGCCTCTTCGAGCGTCTCGACGGGGACGATGGCCTCCGCCCCGTTCCCCATCGCGGTGCAGATGGTCGTGGTGGCGCGCAGGATGTCGACCAGAACGACGGTGAACTCGCCGGTCGTCACGATGTCCGGGAAGAGCTTCGGGGAGAAGCAGACTTCGACGGTGTTCTCCTGCACCTCCGCACGTCCTTTCCCTTGCTTGGCGTCCGCGGTCCACGAGCCCTGTGGTGGCGGCTCGGACCCGGTGGTCATCTCATGATATTCACAATCGGCGCGACCGTCTTCGCCACGGCCCATCGATACCAGCGGAAACTCGGATGGAGCGTGCCGGCAGGCGGACCTGGCCGCACGTCCTCTTGCAGAGGCAGCGCATCTTTGCAAGTATTGGGCTCATGATTTTCAGAGTCTGGCCGACTTTGAAAGTCACTTCACACGTTCAGGGGTGGAGATGGACCGCAGCCGCTTCCGCAGCAGCGCAGCCGGCCGGATCGTGAGGACTCCGGAGGGCTACGACGCCTTCGTCCCCGCGCCGCTGCCTCCAGAGATCGACTACGGGAAGGACCTCGTCCTGGCGCTCTCGCGGGCAGACGCGGGCCTGAGCGAACTGTCCATCGCCGGAGAGCAGCTGCCGAATCCGCACCTGCTCATCGCGCCCTACTTGAGGCAGGAGGCGGTCCTCTCGTCGCGCATCGAGGGCACACGGACGACGCTCTCCGAGATGCTGATGGACGAGGTCGCAGTGGCGGCGCCCGACCGGGACCAGGACGACCTCCGCGAGGTGCGCAACTACGTCGAGGCCCTCGAACACGGGCTTGCGCGCCTGAGGGAGCTGCCGCTGTCGCTCCGTTTCGTGCGCGAGCTCCATGAACGTCTCATGCGGGGCGTGCGAGGCGGCCATGCGACCCCCGGCGAGTTCCGCCGTTCCCAGAACTGGATCGGCCCTCCCGGATCGAGGCCGGCGACCGCCACCTACGTGCCACCGCCGGTCCCCGAGATGGACAAGGCGCTGGCCGACTGGGAGCTGTTCCTCCAGGAGCGGGAGACCCTGCCGGACCTCGTCCAGTGCGCTCTGATGCACGAGCAGTTCGAGGCGATCCATCCGTTCCTCGACGGCAACGGCCGCGTCGGCAGGCTGCTGATCACGCTGTTCCTCGCCGAGCGTGGACGGCTCTCGCAGCCGCTCCTCTACCTCTCCGCCTACATCGAGGCGCACCGCGGGGACTACTACGACGCGCTGCTCGGTGTCCGGACCGACGGCGACTGGCGCAGCTGGCTGCTCTTCTTCCTGATCGGCGTGCGCGAGACGAGCGTCCGTGCCGCCGGCCAGGCGCGGGAGATCGTGCGCATCCGCGAGGACTTCCGAGGGAGGTTGCAGGGCAAGAGGAAGGCCCTGGCGCTGGTCGATGAGCTCCTCAAGACACCGTTCATCACCGTGGCAGAGGCGGAGCGCCGGCTCGGGGTCAGCAACCCGACCGCCCGCACCGCGGTGAACACGCTGGTCGCGGTCGGCCTGCTGGAGGAAGTCGGGCAGCGGGCCTGGCGGCGGCTCTACGTGGCCCGCCCTGTGCTCGAGGCGATCACCGCGCCTGTGGAGCGACTGTAGGGCGACCCGGCGGTCCGCGGGCGCGAAGCGCCGGCTGGTCGCGGGTGAGAAGCGCCGGCTACTCGACCGTGACGACCGGCCCGTCGGGGCCGTAGCCGGTCAGCTTGAAGCCGTCGGCGGTCAGCTCATAGGTGAACTCGCCGGGGCCCGTGCCGGACTGCATCGGCGCATCGGTGTAGGGGTTCGTGGGCCAGGCGCCGGCGAGGGCCGCGACGCTGCCGTTGGGACCGACCTCCGAAGGCTCGGGGTAGCGAGCGGAGTCCATGACGAAGGTCTGCACGGCGACCTCGATGGCGCGTATGCCCTGCGTGACCGCCGCCTCGCGGGCGCGGTCCAGGTCGCCGGCGAGCGCCTCGGCGTAGCCCTGGTCCTCAGCCGCCGAGCCGCCGCCCTCCGCCTGCCCGGCCACCTCCGCCTGCCCGGTCTGTGCCGACTCGCTCTCGTCGCCCGCCGTGACGCTGTAGGTGATCGCGACGCCGATGCCCAGCGCGGCCACGGCCACGAGCGCGATCAGAAGCAACGGCGAGAGGCCGGCGCGGCGGCCAGTCCGGCCGCGATCGCTGCCACCGCGACCGCCGCCGGAGCCACCAGTGCGACCGCCGCCGTGGGCGCTGCTCCCGATGCTGCCGCTCGCACTGCGGCCGCGCTTGGAACCGCGCCCAGAAGACCGCCCACGACCGGTGTCTCCACCGGAGACCGCCGCCCCGCAGCGGAAGCAGGTCGCGGTCCCGTCCTTGAGCCTGGTGCCGCATCGAGGGCAGATCGTCACGAGGGCCTCCTTCCTCGATGCCGTCGTGTTGCGGCGGCCAGGCCGCATGGTGCGGCGGCCGGCACGAATCACACCTCTTGGAATCGGACGGATGAGATGGAGGCTTGAGCAGCCCTCGGCCGCCACGTTGCATTCGACGCTCGGCCACGTGGCAGCCTAGCGACGCCTGCACAGCGCAGGGCTGAGGGTGCCCATGGACGCTATCTACGAGCGCTGGGCAGAGTGGACCGAGTCAGATGTGCATATCTGCATGTAAGATCCGCCGTCCTTGCGCGTACGGTGTCAACTGCAACGGTCGTGGCCGCTCCGCTCCCCAACGTGGTGCAGATGGTCGTGGTCGCACGCTGGATGTACCAGCACGGCGATGACGTCGCCCGTCGTGACGATGTCCGGGAAGAGCTTCTGGGAGAAGCAGACCTCGATCAAACAAACGCAACGCGGTCTTTCAGCCAGTGTACTCCACGGAGGACCGACCATCCCTTTCTACCGACGGCAAGGCAAGCGGCTCGCGTCCTACGGATACGATATCTTTCGTGATGTCAGACTGATGCAATCCGAACCGAGGACAAGATGCTGTACAAGTGCTTCTCATGTGGTGCGGTTGGCTTCGACCCGCAGTGCAAAGTCTGCGTACTGCCGAATCCCGTCGCCACGGTCCCCTTGGACCCCGAGTACTACGAGGAGTTCGAGTACAAGACTCGGGGCGTCAAGGATCTGTTCGGCAAGAAGAAGGCCAAGCAAGAGCTGGCAACGAAGCTCGATGCCGTTCTCGGCAAGTACAAGGAGTTCGAGAAGCCCTACTTCGTCAACTACGTTCACCTGACCCAGGGTGAGGCTGGCCAGGCACTGTCATCGGACGAGTACACGTGCCTTGAGCTATTCCATACAGTACTGCTTCAACTGGGGTTCAGCGAGCTCGCTGACATGCCCCAACTCACTCACAGGCTCATTCAATCGACAGCACTCCGATTCCAGTACGGCGACTTCGTCCGAAGGACGAGCGGCCACATCCAGGATGACCTTGAGTCTACGCTTCGCTCATGGATAGAAGAGACAGGAATCTCCTTTCGAACCTCACTTCCGATGCTCATCTACTACCTGTGGGAGAACGACCTGCTCAAGGGAGAGATCGACTATCGGGAGGACAAACCACCACTGATAGGACCCGTGGAGCTCAGCCGACTGTCGAAACTCTGCGAGCGGCTGCGATACGAAATCCTCTTGGTTCGGTTCCGCCTCGCCCTGGAGCAATTCGACCCTTCGCGCTACGTGACCATGTACGCATTGGATGCCATGTCGGGGTACGAGTTTGAGGACTTTCTCGGAACCCTTCTCACCACGCTCGGTTTCGAAGTCGAAGTGACACGAAGGTCCGCAGACCAAGGGGCGGACCTGTTTGCCCAGAAGCTGGGCCGCCGCGTAGTCATCCAGGCGAAGAACTACAGCGATAGCGTGGGCAACGCCGCCGTTCAGCAGGCTCTCTCGGCCAAGGCGTTCTTCTCGTGTGACGACGCAATGGTCGTCACAAACAGCCGATTCACCGCGAGCGCGAGAGAACTCGCAGACTCGACTGGTGTGCGCTTGATCGGCCGGGACGAGTTGCAGGCCTACCTCGACGACTACAACCGTGTCCTCATGGAACGGGCCGCTGACCGCCGAGACGTCGGCTAGGTACGTCCACCGTTGAGCTGGCGCGGACTGGCCAGGCTCCTTCACTGGACTCGAATCAGAGTTCCTGCCACGCCTCTGGCCCCAGACGGCTCGCCCCTCAGCTACTGTTATCTTGCTCCCCTGTCGCAGCAAGGCCAGCTCGCCGTCCGAGAGCAAGTATGAGACGAAGAAGAATGGGTAGACGGTGGATCAGTCTGGGACCGCCAGAGGTGGGTCAAGTTGACACCGAATTGAAGCGGAACTCAGTCCTGCTCGTGGACAGAAGCCGGAAGGGGGCTGTTGCGATGTCTACCCGTCCGCGCCGAACGGCTTTCTGGAGCAAGAAGCGGGCTCCTCGATCAGTATCACTTCCCGCTCGTCTCATGACTGTTGGCGGTTCACATTCTGAGGCACGGCAAGGGCATTCCGTGGTCGGATTCTGCCGTCACCATTCCGAACTGCCGTAGTCGTCGGCACCGTCATCTGTCTCTTTGGAATCGAGTCCAAGCTCTCGGAGCTCAGACGGGTCCAAGCCCACTGGTGTCTCTGGAAGCTCAGCATTGTCGAAAGCATGATCGTCGAGGTTCTGATCCAGGGAGGCACCCAAGTACGTATCCTCTCCCAGGTCGTCGAGTAGACTGGTCTGTGACCGATCGCGGCCCAGAAGGTCATTGACGTTCACACGCTCCGATTTCCCGTCACCGCTTGTCTTGGTCGTCCGGCCAGCGTGCTGAGGAGACTTCGTCCGCCTCCCGACCCGCATGCTCCCGGAGCCCTCGCTCGTGCCTGACCTCGTGGCAGGCCGTCGCTGAGTCGATTCGGGTGCGGGACGCCACTCAGCAGTCGGTTCCGGACCCTCGTCGCACTCGGGGAACTCGTTGCGTTGTTGCGCGTCGTTCTCCCCCGCTCCAGACAACGACAGCATGTCGCCTTGCTTCACGAGAAGCTTGTCGCGGACAAGCTTGTTGACCGTACGATTCAGGACAGCACTGACTCGCTGCCCTCGACGTCCCCATCCGAACAGTCGAGCGACCGCAGCAGTCAACTGGTCCCACGAGACTTGGAGCGAATCGGCGACCAGGTAGAGGGCCGCCTGCCTGAGCTCCGATGGAGGCACATCCTCAGGATCACGCTGCGTGTCGGACTCTCCAGCCAACGCGACACGAACCGGGCCGCTGCTCTCTGCATCGACGGCGACAAACCCCTTGTCCACACTGACGATGTCGCCACTACGAACTAGCGAGCCGAGGGCACCGAACACGGTATCCCGAATTCGGGAGCCGGCACGTCCGTAGCCCCACGCCACCCTGATGCGCTGCAAGAGCAACTCTCGAGAAATCGGGCCTTCGTCGGTCACTACCTTGAGAATGGCCCTTTGGAGCGAATCACGGACAAAGTAGTCGTCGATGCCGCGATCCTTGGCCCGGTAGCTGACCTCAACCCTTGCCGGTCTGTACACGCACGTCCACCGCGGTCGCTTGTCCAAGCCGACTGCGACGAACTCAGGCGGCTCTAGTCTCTCTGCTCGCGGTGGAGGTGCCTACGGCCCCTCCTCAGTGGCGCTCTCAATGGCCTCGCGGAGTCTGACTTCCTGATCTTCGCGGTTGCGGTACCAGGCGGTGCCCCAGATGCGATGGATGCGCCATCCAAGTCGCTGCAGCACCTCCTGACGCAGCCGATCACGGTCACGAGCGACCTTGGAGGAGTGATACATGGCGCCGTCGCACTCGATTCCAAGAACGAACTCGCCGGGTCGCGCTGGATTGCGCACCCCGATGTCCACGCGGTACTCAGCAACACCCACTTGCGGCTGGCAGTCGTAGCCCCACGAGCGCACGACGCGGAGTACTTCCTCCTCAAAGGGGCTCTCCGCGTCAAGCTCGGACGGTCCGATATCCAGCGCCAAGGCCTCCACGCCCCGCTTGGCATAGTCGAGATAGCGTTGGAGGTGACGAACACCCTCCGCATTGATCTCGGCGGGGAAATCGGACGAATCGACGGACGACACCACTTCGACCCGACGTCTGGCTCTCGAGATCGCCACGTTCAACCTGCGCTTGCCGCCCTCTCTGTTCAGCGGCCCAAAGTTCATTGTGAACTTGCCGACCTCGTCCCGTCCGTAGCCGATACTGAACAGCATGACGTCGCGCTCGTCACCCTGGACGTTCTCGAGATTCTTGACGAAGAAGCCATCAAGCCGATCCTCTCCGAAGAAACTGTCGAGCTCCGGCAGCTCCCTACGGCGAGTCTCGAGCTCCGTCTCGATAGCGGTGGCCTGCGCCTCCGAGAATGCAACAACGCCGACGGTCAAGTCGAGCTTCCGCTCGATCGAGTAGCGCGCCCAGTGCAGCACTCTTTCCACGACCTTCGCTGCTTCGATGGGATTGTCACGCGTCGTTCCGCGTCGGTAGACGCCATCGGGCACAAGGATGAACTCAACGCCGAGGTCGTCGGCTTCCTGGACGGCACCCGGGAAGGTGACGAGTGGCCGCTGTCTCGACGCGTAGAAGGCCTCATTCGAGTAGGTGATCAGGGACTCGTGCTGGCTGCGGTAGTGCCAGCGCAGCGGAAGCTCGCGCAAACCCGAACCCGCCTTGCACAGGTGCAGGATCGAGTCGAACTCGTCGAACTGGTCCTCCTCCCACTCCTCACCGTCGTCACCTGTCATCACCTCGAAGAACGAGGTAGGCGGCAGCTGCATCTCGTCGCCTGCGACGACCAGACTCTTGCCCCGGTAGATACAGTTCACGGCATCGCTTGGCCGCACCTGTGAGGCCTCGTCGAAGATGACACAGTCGAACCGCATCTCCGGCGGCAGGAACTGGCTGACTGTGAGCGGGCTCATCATGAAGCAGGGTTTGAGCCGCTGAGCGACTTCGGACGTCTCCTCGAGCAGGCGACGGACCGGCATATGGCGCTTCTTCTTCTCTGCCTCTCGCTTGATGGTTCCGGCACCGCCAAGAGCCGTTCGCGGCCTGCGGGCGTTGCAGGCCTCTATGACCTTGGCGGCAGCGTGGCGGACGTACTCACGATCGAGCTCGCGGAACTCCTCGGCCAGAGGGGTGAGCTGGTCGGCTCGCAGGTGCCCCAGCCGCTCGGCATCGTCCTGGAGGTAGTGATCGATCCACCGATGCAGGCAGGCCCGTTCGATGACTCCAGGAACCTCGTCCGCTTCGACCCGCTCCTCCTCGCAGAAGTCCACGACTTCAGCAAGGCCGAACGCCTCCAACTCGGCCCTTCGGCGAGCGTGGTCCAGCCATTCCTCCACGTCCCCGACCGAATCGCGGAGGAGGGCCAGCAGGTCTTCTGCTCCAAGGAATGGACCGGAGAGTCGAGCTCGCACGTCGCCTGCTCGACGACCTTCGAACTGATCTACGATGCCGTCGCGCCGACTGGTCCATTCCTGCAGCCGGCTGCTCAGCTCTCCCGGCGCTGCATCGGTTCCGAGAAGACGACCCGCTGCTTCAATCGTGAACTCCCCAGAGAACTCCGCGTCGGTCGCGTCCCCTTCGTCAACGTCGCGCCGCAATTCCGGAGGGACCTCGCTCCGGATTCGCAACGCCCAAGCGACATCGGCGCGCAGCTCATCCCATGCGGTGTCCGAGCCCTGGTACCCGTCGCCCAGCAGTTCGAGATCCTCGTCTCGGCGTCCGGCGATATCGGCCTCAAGTCGATTCGCACGCGCTCTTTGCTTCAGTAGCGTCAGCGAGCTCTCGATGCCTACCTCCGAGGTGCAGATCCGGCCCATTTCGCACAACACGGCTTCGGTGCTCCGGGCACTGACGGCAAGGTCCCCACAGAGGCGAGCGCCTTGCTCAAGATCGCCGGTCACGATGTCAGCGAGACGGACTCGCTTCGCACCCTCGCACAAGTCTCGCCATTCTCTCCTGGATTCCTTGATGGCCTGGCCTACGACGTGAAGCCTCGGATCTGGCGTACCATCCCGTGCGAGCTGTTCTGCCAGCGTTTCCGGGTCGGCGTCGGGCCCAGCGAGAGCGAGCGATCGTCCCGCACTTTCCAGCGCTCGCTTCGCAGCATCGAAGTCTGTGTCCAGTCCGTCGTAGAAGTCACCCAGCAACGGAGCGAAGGATCGCTCGGCCTTCTGCAAGTCCTCCTCGGCACCCTGCCATTCCACCGCAGCGGGAAGCTGTTCGACGATCGCCTTGTCCACCCGGCCTGTCCGCGTGCACGGCGCCAGGGTGGCCTTGTCGTCTCGGTAGGCTCTCCCCAGCTTTCGAAGACCTTTGTGGACAGCGGTGAACCGTGCGCCGAGCGTCGGCAAGTCGAGCTGGAGAGCGTCCTCGGTGAAGACCTCGAGCATCTCCTCGCGGGCGGCCCGTGTCTTCTCCACGCGACGTCTGAGGACGTCGATCGCTCGCCGCACCTTGTCGGTGCTCCCAAAGGCGAGCCAATCGGCATTCGGCTTGTCTTGAGCGTTGTCGACGCCGCGAGCTTGCCCAGTTCCTTTGCCCGGCTGACGCTGAGCCCATCTGTCGGGAGGGCGAAGCGCTCGGCGACGTACGTCGCGTCGGCAAGAATGCGCTCCAGAATGTCCTTTGCCTCCTCGAGGGTGCCCGCAACCGACGAGCAGTCGGAAGCCGTCGCACTCGCGGGGAGCAGCCACCCGGCACCGACGTCCTCGACCTCTACGAGGGACCTCTCAATCGGCTCGTGCCAGGCCACGTCGATCTTGAGCCAGTCGGGTCCGGCCTCGTCACGCAGCCGTGCCTGCACCTCGCGAAGCTCGCCGTGGAGCCTGGACAGCTCCTCGATCCGATCGGTCAGAGAATCCAGGCCGCGCATCGTCAACCACCACTCCGGCACGGCCCGCCTCTCGGCGACACACTTCAGGACTTTCAGGAGCTCCTCGCACTCCTCCACCGAGGTCGGCGTGATGAGCAGCAGGTCGTCGGCGCACGCCTCTGACACGTCGATGACGTCATGCAGCGACACACGAGCAGTCTCCACCTGCTCTCGGAGTCGAGACGTGGTCTGGGAGTCGAAAGCCCGCTCCTTCATTCCATGCCAATGGAAGTCCGAAGCGCGAGACACAGGGCCCCATGCCCGAGACAACTCCCTGGCCACAGACAAGATCTTGGTGAACTTCTCGTCGCTGAGCGCTCCGTCGATGGCTTCCGGAAGGGGTGCCTGCGGACACGACTGCAGCGCCGATACTCTGCCGATGGCCCAGTGAAGACTCCAGCCGAGGGGTTCGCGGATCTCGTTGAGCGCCTGCGCTCTGGCGTTGAGTTCCTTACGGCGTTCCTTCAGCCGGTGCAGTTCATCCGACGACGTCTTGGACCGCGCCCTCGGGTGAGCCTCGAGTGAGCGGCCCAGCTGCTGCGCCACTTCCTTGCGTCTGGCCTTGTGGCTGTGTACCTCCAGGACGTAGTCGTCCAGACCTGCTTCCTGCAATCTCTTCTGGACGACCTCGAGGGCGGCTGCCTTCTCGCTCACGAAGAGGACGGTTCTGCCAACCAGCAGCAGTTGAGCGATGATGTTGGCGATGGTCTGGCTCTTGCCGGTGCCCGGCGGCCCGTCGAGGACGAAGCTGGCACCAGCCTCGGCGGCGGCGATGCATTGACGCTGACTCGCATCGGCGTCACGGATCATCGCCGTCTCCTCGGCAGGCGCCTCGTCGTCGAGCCTCTCTTCCGGAATCGGCTCGAAGTCGATTGACGACTCCTCCGAGGCACCCAGCACCAGCGCCTCCACCAGCTCGTGGGCGGCAACCTCCTCCTCGTTGTCAAGGAGGTCGCGGTACATCACCTCCTTGTAGAAGGAGAAGTAGCTGAGCACCAGGCGGCGCTCGACCTCCCAACCGTCCCGGTTCCGCACTGCCCGGTCGGCACGCTCCAGGAGAACGTCGAGATCGACATCGCCTGCGTCGTCGTCCACGCCCGGCAGCGTGACGCTGTACTCCTCCATCTTGACCGCAAGAGCGGGGTTGATGACGAGGTCCTCATCTGCCCGCACCAAGCGGTACGGCTCTCGCACGCTCTCCCGGCGAAGTTCCACAGGAATCAAGAGGATGGGGCTCTCGGCCGTCTCCTTGGTCTCGGGGTCCCTCCACTTCAGCATTCCGGCAGCCAGGTAGAGGACCCAAAGACCCTTGTCCATGAACTCCTGGGTCGCCCGTCGATCAAGGGCTCGCAGGGCGGTCATCACACTGCGGCCGTCGGGCTTCTGAGTCAGCAGCTCATCGAACGCGGGAACCGGCGGAGGGCTCACGTCTTCGCTGTCTTCCTCCTCAGGGTCGGGATCCGGCGGGATGAAGAACCGCCACGAACCGCCCTCAAGGAGCTCCCGCACGACCGCGGCAGCTTCGTCGGGTTCGACGGTGATCTCGAGTGTGGAGGACTTCGTGTGGCGGAAGTAGAGGAGCCGGTTTCCGCGGGCGAGGTTGATCAGTTCATCGCGCCATTGGCGGACCTGTTCGATGACCCGGCGTGGATCTGTTCGGTCACGTCCAACGCCATCGGTGCGCTTCGTGGTCTTGGGTCGTTCAGACGCCACAACGCCCCCCGCCAGAAGAGCGATCAGCTGCCTCCCGCAGTCTTCCTGCTAGGCACGTAGCATATCGCACGAAGAAGACGTCGATGGTGACCGCCCGGGCGAGTCCCCTCTGGCCAGGATTGCCCAGCTGTGGCGGAGCACGCAGGTGCTCAAGTACTTGGCTGACCACCGAAGCACATCTGCAGCGCGAATCGCCGCTGGACATCGGCCGAAGCGTCGGTTGGCGGCAGCGCGACGAGCTGGCTGAGCTCGTGCATGTCGACGGGACGTAGGACGACAGTGGCGCGCTCGCGGCCGCGCACCGGGTCGCGGATCTCGATGCGGGCCTCGCGGGCGCCGGCATCCAGCGTCGGATAGAGGATGACGGATGTAGCCGTGCCGCCCACACCGCCGGGCGTCTCCCGGCTGAGCGCGTAGATGGCCAACTGGTAGAGCATCTCACGGGGCAGGTCATGCTCCCAAAGGTCACGGTACTTGGCGTCAAGCAACGCGATGATTCTGCCGCCGCGCCGGACGACGAAATCAGGGCGCGGCTCCGGCGAGCGCTTGCCCCGCGGGTTGTGGGCGGGAGCGTAGCGCATCATGCCGTAGAGACGACCCTCGTCGGTCACGTCGTAGCCGGGAAGCGCGTCTTGGAGGAAGCGCGAGAGCAGGCGCTGGAAGAAGTGGTTCATGTCGAAGAGAAAGCCGGGAAGCGAGGCTCCCTCCTTGCCGTGATCAAGTCCAATGCCGGACGAGTCGGCGAGCAGATGCACTAGGTCCAAGGCGGGACGGTAGGCACGGGTCAGACGGCTTAGCTCCGCAGCGAGCCGCGTGAAGGTCGCGCAATCCAGGTTCACGGGGCTGACGGTCTCCCTTAGCTGCGCCTCGAGGCGGCGGCACGAAACGCCGAGGCCGTCGTCGGTGGCGAGGCGCGCACCCAGGGCCAGGCCGGCGCGGAGGACCTGATTGACAAGGCAGTCCTCCGAGCGCACGTGATATCGACACGGAAGCGTGGCTGTGTGAGTAGTTTTGTGGGCGAGCGCGACGAAGTCGATGCGACCGCGTGGGCTCGAGAGCATCGCGTCACGCGCGCGGTAGGTGCGATGCAGACCGCGTGCAATCAGCTGCGTGGCCTCATCCACGAGACGGGCGATGACGATGTCCTGGAAGGCGTCCGGCTCAGCCTCGTAGCCGGTGTCGTCGTATCGGTGCAGAGCTCGCAGGTCGAAGGCGAAACGCATCAGATTCCACAGAGGCAGGCCCCGCAGCTTGGGTCGAACCGTGATTGTGACGTCGCCCAGAAGGACGCGGCCGACGTGGGAGGCCGCGTCGACCGCCAGCCCATGCCGCGTTTCGACGATCGAGAGACGGCCCTCCCTGGTCAACTGCCGCGCCATCTCCTGCGCCGGACCCTCGTCGCCGAGGAACACCTCCCAGCCGTCGCCGCCGGGCTGCGGCGCCCATGACTCCCACTCGCGCAGGCGCACGTGGACGGTCGGGGGGCACACCTCTCGGACGGGCGCGGCGTCCACAGCGGCGTCAGTCGCGCGATGCAGTGCCCGTGCGGTGGCAGAGCTCACGCGTCGATCTCGCTCGCGGCCGATGGGGTCTCTCCGCTGCTGACGGCGGGTTCTTCCTCCTCGTCCACAGCGTACTCCTCGGAGTCATCTGGCACCTCTGCCTCGGCCTCGACCGCCTCGGCGGACGTAGTCATGTCCGGCGCCATTGCGAGCAGCGCCTGCTTCAGGGCCTCGCGGTTGTCTTCGCCAAACAGCTCGACGTGCATCCGCTGGGTCTCCGCGTCCACGAATTCACGGCCGAGGATGTCGGCGAGCATCCGGTAGTCCTCGTAGCAGTACTCCTGCAGCAGCGGGACTATGTCGTCACGCACGATACGCGCGAGGCCAGCCAGCGTGGCCACCGGACTGCCCTTCTCAAGCAGATACGCGTGTCCGACCTGCAGGTTCCTTCCGTCGGCGCCGCGCTTCTCCACGATCTTGCTGTTGAGCGCCTCTAGCCAGGCAGCGAGCGGGATGCCGTCGACCATGATGCCGCCCAGCAGCTCCGGCTCGGGCATCAGCTCAATGAAGCCAAAGCGCCGCCGCAGTGCCGTATCGAGCAGCGCGATGGAGCGGTCCGCGGTGTTCATGGTGCCGATGACAGCCACGTTGGGCGGAACCGCGAACGGCCTCCCCGAGAGAGGCAGGTGGACCTCGCGCCCACGCTTGTCCTTCTCCAGAATGGTGAGCAGCTCGCCGAAGATTCGCGGCACGTCTCCGCGGTTGATCTCGTCGATGATGAGGACGAACCGCTCCTGTGGGCGCGCCGCGGCCACTTGGCACAGATCCTTGAACACGCCATCGCGCAGGCGGAACACCAGCCGTCCGTCTCGCTCCTCGGGACGGTAGCCTTCGATGAAGTCCTCGTAGCCGTAGGCGGGGTGGAACGTGCAGAGCCGGATATGGCGCACAACGTCGTCCCGCTCCTCCTCCGCGAGGTCCACGGCGGCCTTGCCGTGCAGGTGCCGCGCCAGGATGGCCTCGGCGCCGCGCTGGGCCCAATACGTCTTCCCCGTGCCCGGCGGTCCGTAGAGGATGACTTGCCCCTTGCGATCGAGGACCGATTGGATGTGCCCTTCGCGTCCTGAGAGCGGCGCAGCCGGGTGAGGCTTGATGGACACCGAAGGGATCGGGGGGAACTCCGGGTGCAGCAGCCGCCGCTCGACCACGAGCCGGTCCGAAGGGTTGCTGTAGTAGCTGAGAGCCCGCGCCCACTGCTTCAGCTCCGGGCACTCCCACTCGCCCAAGTCGAGCCAGTTGACCGGCCGCTGGTGGGCCAGCGGCGACTCCGCGTCGTACTGGTAGCCACCGGCGACGGTGCCGATGGCCACGCCCTTGTCGCCCTCGCTCACAACGATAGTGTCGCCCTCGTCCACGTTCAGAGCGAAGCTGAAGACGTCCTGGGTGGCATCGTAGGCGTTGACGCCCTGAAGGTCGATGGCGTCGATGCGGCCTCGCAGCTCCTCCTTGCCGCGCCGATTGAACTTGATTCCGGAGATATCGCCGGTCTCACCCCACGGGAGAGCGACGACATCCGATGAGCGCATGAGGTCGGCAGCTCCAGGGACGGGCAGCTTGGACGCATCAAGGCGCCAGCAGTCCTGCGGATGACCGAAGGCGCCTTGGAGCGCCCAGGCCAGCTGCGCCATGGGACGCCCGAACTCCCGGGCGAGCGCAACGTATCGACCCGCGCACACGTACCGTCCCTGCTGCGCCGGAGGGTCCTGCAGGAGCTTGACCAGGTAGAACCGCTGGAACTCCTCGTTGTGGAAGTCGTCGAGCTTGTGCGGGAACACCAAATGGAAGTACTTGTGGCCCCACGACCAGCCACCGGCTTCCGTGATGTGCTCGTCCATGAACTGCTGGAGCCCAAGGTACTCTTCGTCAGAGGCGTGGTCCTGTAGTTCCGCCAGCGCTTTGCAGCCGGCCACGAGCTGGTCCCGCTGCCGCGTCGCGAACTCGATGGCCGCATCTTCGGGAATAGGAGCGCCGGCGCGTTGCTCTGCAGAGGAACTCATCCATTGGCCCGTCCTCGCGCTCTGGTAGATGCCGAACTTCAGTGCACTGCCGCCGCGGATGCTGCCGAACAGCTCCGGGAAATCGTCGTCGTTCTTGAACTCGAGCCAGTACATGAGACAGTCTTGGTTCTCGCGGCCATGCATGCGCTCGAGGAGCGCGAAACCGTTCAGGCCGTCCAAGACGTCTGGCCCGAAGCGGGCACGGAAGTTGGCGTAGTAGGTGTCGAGCTGCTGCCAGCGTCCGCCCTCATCGCTCTTGTCGAGAGCGAGAAACGCCTGCTCGACGCGCTCTCTGTGCTCCGGCAGAATGCCGGTCTCAACAGGCGTCATGTCGGTCCCCCCTTTGTCGTCAATGCGAGCGTCCTCCTGCGGTGCTAGCCGCTGCCGCGAAGGACGGCGGTGGGAAGTCGGACAGCTTGACTGTCACCCCCGAAACACCTCCTCCGCGTGCCAGGCGAGGAGGGCGGGGTCGGGGTGGTCGGCGGTGGTGCGCGGCAGGTGGATGGGGTGGTCGTGATAGCGCTCGTACTCGCGGCCGTTGGCGAAGTCGCGGAAGAGCCGGCCGCTGACCTGGAAGGTGTACCGCGGCGTTACCGTCACGTAGCCCTTGTCGTAGAGGCGATGGATGTCGGCGCGCAGCAGCATCCCGTTGCGCAGCGAGTGCTGACCGCCGGCGGCGTAGGGCTGGACGTGGGCCGCCTCCAGCGCCGGCAGCGAGTGCTCACCCGAGACCGCGCACGCCCCGTAGGCGTTGGTGATCGCGACGCGGAAGGTGGACTGGCCCATTCGGGGCTCGTGCAGGTACGGAGCCCCGAAGCGCTGCAGGTCGCTGCGCAGCAGGTCGGCCGTGGACTCGACGCCGGCCCCCAGCTCCGCCGCCGAGCGGCTGCGCGCCAGGCAGTCGCTGAAGATGCGCTGGCCGTCGCCATGCAGGATCTCCACCGTCTTGCCGCCCTGGATGCGGTCGCTCCAGCCTCGGTAGTCGTCGATCCACTCATCGGGGGCGAAGAACACCGGCTGCGAAATCATGATGCAGCCGACCTCGAAGTCCTCGGGTCGGTCGTCGGTGGGGATCCGAGCGCGCTTGCGACGGGCCAGAAGGCGGCCGGCCATCTCGTCGAAGCTGGCGGCGCCGTTGAGATCGCCGAAGGCGTCCCAGGCGAGCCACGCCTTGGTCGGTTCGTAGCGGGCGAAGGTGCCGTAGCCGACGATCTTGCGGTCCGGCGCTCCGAGCCGGAAGAAGAACGGCGCGCCGTGCGGGATGGTCTTGAACCCGTGCGCCGACGGCTGCCAGAAGTTGACCTCGTCCGGCGGCTCGCGGCGATGGAGGAAGTACGAGAACCAGTCCCGGTCGGTGTTGGCGATGTAGCCGCTCGCAGCTACTGCGGTCATGGCCTCAGCCCGGTGATCACATGGGGCCACCGTGGCGCACGAGAGGCGACACACTACAGAGCGAAGAGAAGCTCGGAGCCGACCTGCCACACCTGGCACAGCAACCGCGGAGTGGGCAAGTCGTCGAGCACGCTATGGCAACAGGCATCATTGGGACGCGCTCAGCCGCCATATCGCCCGTTCGGTTTGTGATTGAGCACTTGATGGATGTACTGGCCACGCGACTGACCTGGAGCCGTGAACTCGTCCCAAACCGACTTGGGACACGCTGAGTAGTACCATTCGACACCGTCAGGGAAGCGCACAAGAATGGTCTCAGTACTCTCATCGTACGCTTCAGCAACTATACGCCTTGATCCGGCCACCGGTAGCCACTCAATCATTCTCTCTCCTCCGGTTCCACATCATAGGTGCCACGCCACGCAGCCAGCGCCGAGGCGACATCGGGCGCTTTCGGCTTGTCGCGCCACGGCTTCAGCGATGGATCCTGAGCGCTTGGCCACGGAGACGGGATGTCCAGCCTGGCACGAGCGGGCAGGACGAGCGCCTCTCCTGCAATGAGTGCTTCGTGTGTGCGCAACGACGGAAGAACGGTGGCCAGACCCGCGACGGCATCCGGAAGAGCTGCCCTTATCGCCCCTTGGTCCTCTGAGTTTGACAGCCGCAGTGCAACGATCGTCCCGCACTGAGCTAGTGCGGTCTTGGGCAGCTCCGTTGGGCGCTGCGTCACTAGCATCACTCCAACACCGTACTTGCGACCTTCCCTCGCAATGCGATTCGCAGACGCTCGCGTCAGCTCATTGGCGCCTTCTCCAAGGTACTTGTGAGCCTCCTCGAGGACCACGAGCACGGGACTTGGTCTGCCTACGCCAGCGCCATCAGGCTCGCTGCGCATGGCAACCTCGAACAGGAGGTTCAGTACAACTCCGATTGCCACGTCACCCGCCGCAGATGGAACGCCGCTGAAGTCCAGCACGGACACCGGCCCTGTTCCGCCTAGCCACTCCTCGACTACTGACACCAGCGGGTCTGCACCCTTCCGTTGTCCCGTGGGTTCCTGGAAGAAGCGAAGTTGAGGATTCAGCAAACCTAGACGAAGCAGGTCCGGAGTCGTTTGATACGCGCCGTGAAATGGACCCTTGTGGGGCGGCCGGCCACCAGGACCGTACGGCTCGCATTGAGCTGGCTGAAGCTTGGCCGCATTCCCCTCGCGGATTCTGCAGACCGTTGATGGATCATCCCGCTGGTCGCGAGTCTCATGATTCTCGGCATCAAGCTGATGCCATACGGCACGGATATCGAACGGGATTGGCGTGTCCGCCGTAATCGCCGTTGGGTCAATAGCCAGCCATTCGGCGTCCAGGGCGAAATCCCGCCGAGCGTCCGCAACGAGTTCCGCGAAGCGATTCGCGAAGGTTGCTCCCCCGGGGCCACCAGTGAACACCCGGACAATCTCGTTCGCAGGTAGCGCCCAGAAAGGCACGCGGAGTCGCCTTGCGCCCTCCGCAAGCACACTTCGCACAGAGGCACTGTCTTTCATGGCGGCGGCGTATTCGCCATGGGGGTCGACAACAACGACGTTGGCGGCCCCCCACCCACCACGAATCAGGCTCTGCAGGATTGAAGAGACCGCGCTCGTCTTCCCGGATCCCGTGGATCCAACAACCGCAGAATGGCGTACTACTAGACGCGCCGCATCAAGAGACACGGGCACGTCTTCTGCGGCCGCAAGTACGCCGACCGCAACGTGGTTCTCATCGGCAGCAGGGAACACAGAGCCGAGTTCAGTCGGCGTAGCGAAGTGAACGGGATCATCGAGGCCGGGATACGTGCCAACACCCCGCCGAAACTCGCCCGTACCACGCTCAATCTCACCCAAGAGCTCAACCTGCAGCCACCGTTCGTCGCGCTGCACGGCATCAGCTGGGTTGAGCGGGCCCGCGAGTTCCGCAATGCCTACTAGGCCAACGGTGGCAATGAGATCGACGACACCTTGTGGAATGCGTACGAGCGAGCCAATCTGCCCAACACGCTGCAGACGGCCGCGGTAGATGGGAGCCACACCCGCCAAGTCCGGATCCAGCGCGACCGTCACGGTTGCGCCCAACACATGACGCACTCTGCCGATACACGTCGGATCGCGCTCAGCCATCGGGGCTCGCAGAGGTCGAGGAAGGCGAGGACCCGCTGGGAGTCTCTTGGACGAGAGTATCGTTCCTATCGTAGTCTCGGGCAGAACTGCGGGCCAGGTACCCAGCGAGGTGGCGGAAATCGCACAAGGCGAATCCATTCTCATCCCACAGGTCGGACGGCGGATCGTCCGGTGACTGCCACTCACGACTCACGCCACCGAGCACCGCGGAAGAACGACCGACAACCTGAAGATTCGGTGTCGTCGTGGCCCGCTCCAAGAGTTCCGCAGGGACATCACCGTAGCAGAAGGCAACGAACTCAGAGCGCTCGCATCGAGCAGCCGCATCGAAAATCAGTTCGTTCAGATGACTGTCCGAGAAGGAGTAGCCCGTGATCATCATGAGAGTCTCTGGCACATGTGAGGCACGCCTGAGTCGATCCTGCAACACGAGAAACGGCACGCGACGAGACTCCTCGTACTTCGCGTCCGACGGATAGATTGCGGCAGCTCGCCCCTTCTCTGCAGGATAGCCAAGCCGGCACACCTGACCGTCATGGCCCCGTATCCAGTTCACAGAACCGTGCAGCTTCCACAGTCGGACGAACAGGGAGGGAATAGAGAGTTCGTCAGAGTCGGCTCTAGCCTCCACGAGATCGGTGCGCCAGGTTGCGTTTAGGTTGCCGACGAAGCCATCGAAGTACGGAACGCCCTTGGACTCTAGTCCGGTCTCCACCAGCAAGTCGTAGTTGACCGTGAACAGCTCGAGGGGCAGCCTGTATCTAGCGCGAGCCGCCCACGCGCAGAAGTCCTGAATGGGCTTGAGCTTCGACTGGTCCAGGTCGAGCGCCTCGACGATTGCACGGCACACGCCTCTGTCGAGTTCGACAGCTCGGTCTGCCGTGAGACCATCGACCGTCTGGTCGCCGGAAATCAGGGCCGCGATCCGTCGCAGTCGGCTGAGCAGCTCCTCCAGATTGCGCTCCTTCAGCTGCACCTCCAGCACGGCACGATCTTCGACGCCCATCCTTTCGAGCACGAGTTGCTGCAAACCAGCTACGTCGGGAAGACCACATGCACGGCCAACTCCCGCACCGATGAAGACGCACACGTGCCTTGATCTCGTGGCAAGCTTCGCACCAAGCTCTGCAGCGAAGGCAATCGGGTGATGTTCAAGCACGGCATGGACCCCCTGTTGGTCGAATCCGACAGCTACTCTGTCTGACCGCTGTACTCGCAACACGGGAAGACCTTCAACACCTCATCCCCATAGTGGTTGATCACCTTCACCGCGATCTTGCCGGTTGAAGGTGGGTCGAAGGGGCGAGAGACGCTCGAGTAGAGCGAGCCCCAAGCTTCCTCGTCGATCTCGGCACGTAGGGCGCGCTGCAGCTTCTTGTAGGGGTCGTCGGCGCCGGTGAAGTAGGCGTGGCGGACGAAGAAGCTCTCGCCGTTGTAGTCGGTGTCGATGAACCAGCAGGCGATGTCGTCGGTGCTGGAGCTGCGGATCTCTCCCGTGGTGGGGTCGTAGACGTCGAGGCCGCGGATCTCGACCTCCAGCTGGGTCGTCCGCTCGGAGTCGGTGGTTGACGATGCCGTAGAGACCGATGTCGGCGCTTGCACCGTCCGCACCTCGATGTCCGGCTCGCCGAAGACCATGAACAGGTTGCCGGCGCCGGTCTTCTTGAGCAGCTCGTCGCCCATGGCCAGGTCGGGGTTCATGCGCGTGATGAGCACCTGCAGGTCGCCGTAGCGCTTGGACTCCTCGCTGACGTGGGGGTCGAAGGCGAAACCGCAGACGATGAGCACGTCGAAGCCGATGCCTTGCACGGCCTCCTTGACGGCCTCCTTGATCTGGTCGGGGCCGACGGTGCCGTACTCGGCTCCGATGGAGACGGCCACAGAACGGGTGGCGCCGCCGCTGTCGGTGTACTCGCCGGTGGCTTGCAGCCAGGTGCCGGCGTAGGGCTCCAGGCGGTCGAAGACGAGGCGCTCATTGCGGAAGGTGTTCTGCACGCCGGCCTTCTTGAGGTGGTCGAGGATGATGGTCTCGAAGCGACCGTCGGCGGCGGGGTCGGCTGCGTCGCCCGCCTGCTCCGCCCCCTCCCCACTGACCACCCGATGCGGCGAGAGGCTCTCCATCGTGAACGGTCCGGTGACCCGGATGCGTCCCGAGTCCTCGTAGGGTTGGTCGTAGAGCAGCTCGGTGTCGGCGTGGCGAGCGATGGCGGCGTCGATCTCCTCGCGCGTCATGCCCTCGTGGATGTCGGGGTTGTTGGCGATGGACTTGAGGGTGATGTGCGGCACGCGCTTGTAGACGAAGCCCTTGCGCACGTCGTGGTCGTGGCGACCGTCGAACGATGCGATCGAGGCGAGCCCGCTCTGCTCCGCCTCCCTTCGCGCCCCGTCCTCCGAGTCGGCGAGCAGGTAGTACGGGAAGCGGCCGGCCATCAGCCGCGTGCGGGCCAGTGTGAGGGCGACGCGACTCGTGTCGATGGTGATCCAGCGCCGTCCCCACTGCTCCGCAACGTACGCCGTCGTGCCGCTACCACACGTGGGATCGAGGACGAGGTCGCCGGGATCGGTCGTCATGAGCATGCAACGACTGATCATCTTGGTGCCCGTCTGAACCACGAACACCTTCGGGTCTGTGAAGCTGCCAGTTCCCGTGTCCTCCCAGACGGAATCAAGTGAGTACACGGGGAAGTCGTCAACGTACCTGACATAGCCGAGGCTGGAACCCGTCTTGAACAACCGGCCAGCAGAGGCAAGCCGCCCCATGCCCTCGAGGGTAGCTTTCCAGTTAGAGTTCGCGCCCGGGTGGTATGTCTTGCCCTCAAACTCGAATGGCGCCGTTGTGTGGGTGCGAAAGCCCTGAGAAGTGACGACGTCCACCCGGAAGACACGCCATCCTTCGGGAACCAAGCTCGGATCGGCCATCTCCCCAGGCGTCAGCTTCCGCCAGTCCGCTCCGTCCGGCGACATGGCTCGAGAGTACACACCAGCGCCTTCAGACCCGCCCGTCTTCTGCTGGAATAGGCGGCGATACTTCGTTCGCTCTCGACAGCGGCCATACCACAGCAGGTAGTCCACCGGACTCGCCAGAAGCTCCGAGGTCGTTCCTCCCGACTTCCGCGCGACAATCAGCGCGCAGAAGTTCTCGCTCCCGAACACCTCGTCCATCACGCAGCGCACGAGGTGCACATTCTCATCGCCAATCTGCACGAAGATGCTGCCTGTCTCGGAGAGGAGGTCGCGCGCGATCGTGAGGCGGTCGCGCAAGTAGGCGAGGTACGAGTGGATGCCCAGCTCCCAGGTGTCGCGGAACGCCTTGACCTGCTCGGGCTGACGGGTGGCGTCCTCGACCTTGCCGTCCTTCACATCGCGCTTGCGCGTGCTCACCTGCCAGTTGCTGCCGAACTTAATGCCGTAGGGCGGGTCCATGTAGATCATCTGGACCTTGCCCTTGAGGCCCTCCTTCTCGGCCAGCGAGGTCATGACGAGCAGCGAATCGCCCAGGATCATGCGATTGGCCCAGTTCTGCTCATGCTGGTAGAACTCGACGAGCTTGTCGAACGACTCGATGCCGTTGAAGTCGTTGAACAGCGTCAGCTCCGGCTCCGGCTCGCCGGCCCTGGCCGTCTCGCGCAGGTTCTCGATGATCACCCGCGGATGGATCTTCTCCTGGATGTAGATGGGGACCGCGGGCACCGCCAGGTCTTCGCGGTCCTGCTCGTCCTTGCCCTTCCAGACGAGCTGCGGATCGAGCGACTCATCGCGTGGGTAGAGCACCTTCTCCGGCCGCTTCTCCTCGCCGGCCACGAAGTCGCGCAGCTCCTCGGTGGGGATGTTCACCCGCCGGTCGGCGTGTTTGATGACCTCGATGGGAGTCGGCCCGCTGTTCTTCTTGCGCCGTGCCATCAGCCGACCGCCTCCATCACGTCATTCCCTTCTTCTTGAGCCGCGCCTTGACCTCCGGGGTGCCGGCGAGCTCAGCGATCTTGTTCTGCACCTTGTGCTGGAACTCGGCTGCGGTCAACGGTCCACCGCCAAGGTCGCTCACCGTCCCCAGGGCCACGGTCTTGGTTCCGTGCTCCTCCACCGCTGCCTTGCGCAGCAAGTAGAACTCCCACTGGCGCAGATCGAGCCCGTCCCAGGTCTTCGGATCGGGGTTCTTCTGCAGACAGAAGACATACAGGTCGGCGTTGTACGTGAGCTCGTCAGCCAGCTTGGTCTGTGCCTCATCGAGCCAGACCTTCGAGCACAAGGGCCCGAAGACGATCTTGGCGGGTTCCGCCACCGGCTCCTCACCCTTCTCGCCCTTTCCCGACGTCCACTGGTGGACGTAGGCGGAGGTCTTCACCTCGATGCGCACGCCTTCCGGCGTGCTGATATCCCATGGCTGCCACGTGGATTGCGGCTCCGTCAACGGGACCCCCAACAGCTTCGCGACCATCCACTCCGCGAACGTCCCGCGATTCACGTTGTCGAGGAGGTCGCTGTACGCCCATTGCCAGAAGTTGAGGATGCTGGCGTCGACGACATCGACCTCCGCACCAGCCAGAGTCTCCCCGCCGGAGTATCCGGGCGTCGTGTGCTTCACTCAGACTCCTCAACCGAGGTCGCAGCCGATTCCGCGGGACCGCTCATGCCGCGGCATGTCGAGATACTGCCCTTGAAGGTGGCCAGGTGTCCGCGGATCGTGTTCTTCGCGTCCCACGGGTCGCTGATCTCGAGGAAGGACCAGCGGCCGAAGCCGCCGTGGTTGTTGACGGCCGGCACCCACAGCGCGCGGGCGGTCTGGACCTTGACCGCCTTCTCCTTCTTGGCCTCGCCGCTCACCTCGATGATGAGGTTGAGCGGCTCGCTGTCTGATGGGGCGCCCTGCGGACGCACGCGCACGATGAAGTCCGGGATGTAGTTGTGCTCATCGCCGTCGATCGTGTAGGGGATGAAGAAGCCGAGGTTGTGGTTCTTCACGTAGCAGACGACCTCGTCCATATCCTCGAGCGACTGGGCCATCTTCTGTTCCCACGTGTCGGTATCGCAGACCACGTGGCTGATGTGGCACTTCGCCGGGTCGGTCGGCCACACGGGACGGGTGGTGTCGAAGTCGACGTAACGGGTCGAGCCGACCGTGTCATACGGCTGCAGGATCGGCTTGAGCCGCTTCTCGCCGGGCTCGCTCTCGACGATCGCCCGGTAGATCTTGTCGGCGGCGTTGTGGGCGAACTCGACCAGCAACAGGAGCTGAGGGAAGCAGTTGTCCTTGCAGGTCACACACTCCGCCAGCCAGCGTCTGCAGATGCCGAGCAGCTGCGGGAAGAGCCACGGCCGTTCTCCGAGGTCGTCGGCCTCGAGCGTCGAGCCGGCAGAGTCTGCTGAGACCTCGTCCTTGGCCGAAGCCTCGTCCCCCACCGGCGCCTCTTCCCGGACGTCGCCTCCGCTCCCCTGGAAGTACTTCTCGAGCACCAGCTTGGCGAGCAGGAAGGCGACCTCCTGCTCACGGCGCCGCTTGAGGTCGTCGAGCGTCAGGATCACCGACTCACCGATGACCGGCGCGTTCTCGACCTTGGTCGGGATGTCGGTCGTCGAGAGAACGACCCGCGAGTCCTCTGTGAACTGCGCCGTGAGCTGCTGGCTCTGCAGGTCGTAGCGGTAGCCGAGCAGGCGCGGGAAGCTCATCTCACAGTCGAGGCGCTCATCGAGAGCGCGCACGCGGGTCACCGGACGCGGTGGCTTCGGTTTGCCGCCCTCACCGGCACAGGGGATGAACGAGAACGGCACTCCATAGACCTCGGCGTACTGCGGGTCGAACATGCCGTCTTCGTTGGGGACGTAGGTCATGCGGCGCAGGCCGCGACCGACGACCTGCTCGCAGAGTAGCTGGGTGCTGAAGGCGCGCACGCCGAGGATGTGGGTCACGGTGTTGGCGTCCCAACCCTCGGTCAGCATGCTCACACTCACCACGCAGCGGATCTGCTCGCCGAGCTTGCCCGGCTTGCCGATCGTGTTCATCACCTCGCGCAGGAGGTCCTCGTCGGTGAGCGCGTCGGCATCGCGGCCGGGGAAGCGCTCCCGGTACTCGGCCTTGAACTCCTCGACCTCGCGGGCGGCGACCTTCTTGAACTCGGCGCTCATCGCCTCGCCCGATTCGAGCTGAGTCGAGTCGACGAGGATCGTGTTGGGCCGCTCGGTCCAGGCGTTCTGGCCCGCCGCGAGTCGCTCCACGTTGCTGAACAGAGGCAGGTTGCCGGCGGCGATGCGGGGCACAACGACCTCTTCGCCGTTCGCCGAGGTCACCGTCTTCTGTGTCTCCCAGCCGGCGATCCAGTCGTAGACGAGCTTGCTGACGTTGGTGTTGTTGCAGACGACGATGAAGACCGGCGGGGTGAGGTAGGCGGTCGTGCCGGCCGCGGCGGCCGATGCGACGGCGGCATCCCGAGCGGCCCGATCGCCGCCGCTGGCCGCCTCGAGCGCCGCCTCCGCCTCCTGGCGCGCCTCCTCCCAGAGCTTGTACTGCTTCTCGTAGTTGCCGTACAGGCTGTGGAGGGCACCCTCGAGCTCGGCAGGGAGCTTGGGGGCGCCGTCGGCGGAGGCATCGGCCGTCTTGCGCCCCTTCTTGGGCAGCTTGTCGCGGATGTGGAGCCACAGCTCGCGGTAGGTCGGCAGGGTGCCGGTCATCGAGTCGTCGGCGACCGGCACGCGCGGTACCTTGACGATGCCGCACTCGATAGCGTCGATCAGTGAGAAGTCGCTGACCACCCACGGGAACAGCGTGCCCTCCGGGTAGCCCGAGCCGCGCAGGAAGAACGGTGTGGCCGAGAGGTCGTAGACCGCCCGGACGCCGATCTTGCGCTTGACCGCTTCCAGGCCGCTGATCCAGACGCGGGCCTCTTCGTCGCGCCGTTTGGCCTCCTTGCGGTCCTCGCCCTTGAGCTGCTCGGCGGTCGCCGCGGTCGCCTTCTCCTCTTCTTCGACCTCGACGTCGGGCGGCTTGCCGCGGTAGCAGTGGTGCGCCTCGTCGTTGATGACGATGATGTTCTTCTTGTTGCCGAACTCGCGGCAGACGCGGCGGACCATCTGGTTGGGCGTCTCAGTGAAGGCGCTGGGCGCATCCTGAGCGCCGCGGTTGAGCAGCGTCTTGGTCAGCTTGCCGGCCTTGACCTTCTCGCGCGGGATGAAGGTGTGGAAGTTGGTGATGATGACGTTGGCCCGGTTGAGCCGCTCATGCAGTTCGCGCGGCACCACGTCGAGCTTGCGGTAGTAGTTGTCGGGGTCGTTGGGCAGCAGCACCCGGAGGCGGTCGCGGATGGTGATGCCCGGAGTGACGATCAGGAAGCTGTCCGCGAAGCGGGCGTCCTGCGGGTTGGCGATCTTGTTGAGCGCCTGCCAGGCGATGAGCATCGCCATGACCACCGTCTTGCCGCTGCCGGTCGCCATCTTGAACGCGGTGCGCGGCAGACCGGAGTTGGCGTACTCGTTGTGCTCGCGCAGCTCGTTGGCAATCCAGGCGGCGCCGGTCTTGCCGGCGACCTCGGTCAGGAAGATGGCCGTCTCGAGCGCCTCAAGCTGGCAGAAGAACAGCGGCCGCTCGCGCTGCTCACTCGTCCAGTGCTCGAGCAGGCTGCGCGTCGTGCCGGTGACCCCGCCCCGCCCCGCCTTGCGCCACGCATCGACCAGCCCCCGGACGTCGTTGATGAACCGGTTCTCGCGGATGCGGTCCTGGGTCCACTCGGTGTCGAAGACGAGCTGCTTGCCCTTCTTCTTGGGCTTCGCGATGGGGATGAAGTAGGCGCTTGCCCGCCGGCCGCCGACGATCTGATCAGTGATGCCGTCGTCGGTGAACTTGAAGTGCTGGTCGGGCTCGCGGAACGCCGAGTTGATGACCGGATTCTCGATGACGACGTCTGCCACACGCCCCTCCGTGTGCCTGTCATCCGGTGCGCCTCGCCGCCGGACACGCGCTCCCCAGACCACATGCCTCCCGCCAGAAGGGAGGCTGCCATTGTCAACCGCAAACGCCTACTGAGTCTATCGGACGTGAGTGACGGATGGGAGGGCCACCACCTACGCAAGTACCTCCCCCACGCGGCCTCGAATGGAGGCTGAGAACTTCGCCCACGTGAGATCCACAGCCGGTTCGCTCACGGTACCGCTGTCCGGATCACCCAGCACGAACCACGCCGCGTCGTACAGACGCTTCTGGACAAGGCGGCGGCAGAGCAGCATCGCGCGCCTCTGATAGGAGGCTTCCTTGAACTCGGCGTCGACCGAGAAGTGGGACTCGGTCACGGCTACCGGCGAGCGCGACTTCTCGGCATCCTGCATGAGGAACACGTAGCCGAGCCATGGCGGCAGAAGACCGAAGAGCCCCTGCTCGGCTGCCTCCAGCAGATCGGTGGCATTGCCGAGGGCTTCCTCCGCACGGTTGTTCATGTTGTTGCCGAAGGAACCGAGGATGCTCTTGAATTCCACCGCGGCCACAAGCTCGCCGTTGTGGACGACCACGCAATCCCAGCGCTTGTCCGCTCTGTAGAAGCCGGGGAGGTCGACGTCGCGACGGCCACAGTAGACCTCTGCGTCGGGAATGCCGGCGTCGACGAACTGCGCTCTGACCAGGTCGGCAAGGGGATCGAGGTGGGCCCCACCGGTCACGCCGGCCCTGAGGCCCGGGTCCCTGTTCCCTCTGGCTCGGGCCTTGGCGGCAGCCTCTTGCCGCAGGGTCCAGCACTTCAGAACGGCTTCCTCGTGCTCCTGCATGCCACCTCCCACTAGTCTGGGACAGCCTCGATGCCGTAGGCCTCCAGAGCCGCCTCTGTCGCCGCCGCAGCGTCACGGCGCTCGAAGGCATCCGCCAGTCGCTCCTCCACCTCTGCCGACAACGTCGCGGGCTCAGGCACACGGACGAGACGAAGATACTGAGCCTGGAACCGGAGCGTCCCTCCGCGCATCTTCACCCCGTATGCCTCCACGAACATCTGCGCCACGCGGGACAGGAGCAGTCCGCCGAGCACCCGCAGGTCCCAGCCGGTCGACGTGATCCAGTAGAGGTTGTGGTGTGGATACGCCCGTCCAGGCTCCAGCACCGGCTGGATGGTCGCCTTCATGTCCGCCAGCAGGAGCTTCGGGCTGTCAGCCAAACCGGGCTGGATCTTGTCGATCGTCCGATACCAGGCCTCGGGTGCTCTGCTCGCGATGTGGCGCGCCTTGAGAGCTCCGGCGTGTTCGTCCAGGTAGCCCGCCAGCTTGGGATAGTGGGCCAGCTCGACCAGCCGACCGTCCGACTCCCACGGGTTGACCAGCCAGGTATCGCCCCATTCGACCACACCCGACTGGATGTGCTTCGTCTTCACCAGCGGTACGAGCCGCTCGGGCTCAGCGACGGATGAGTCGGACGTGACGAACACCGCATCAGCGCCAGTGGCAATGCCGATGCCCACCTTGGTGCCGGTAGCTGGGTCTTCGAGCGGTCCACACCTCTCGTTGAGGGATTCGAGCAGCGCGAGACGCGCAGGACTCGCGGACGGCCACATCGAGTCCGTGGCGAACCAGCCCGGCAGGCGGGCGGCAACGTAGTCTCGATCTCTCTCCTGGGCGTCAGTACCGCGTGCCCACGAGAGGAGCCGCGTCGCCGCATCCGCGTCGAACCGCTCAGTCGCCTTCGCATACAGGACTTCCCCCTGTCCCGTACGCCGGATCTGCGTGACGGCGGGGTACGCGGAGACCTCCTGGGCGAAGGCGTCCACCCCGTGCATCTCGAACACCGCCTCCACGCAGAAGCAGTCGGCGACGAGACCTCTCAGGCGGCGACCGTAGTTGTTGTGCATCCATCTGTCAGCGACGATGTAGGCGAGCACACCGCCCTTTCGCAGACTCATCAGGCCCCTCTCGATGAAGCCGACGAAGACATCGCTGCCACGGGTCATCGTTTTGCAGACGCTCAGGTAGGCGTCGCGCAGCTGCGGGCCCAGATCGTCGCTACGGATGTACGGCGGATTGCCGATCACGAAGTCGGCGTCGGGCTCGTGCCACGTCAGCAGGTAGTCACCCTGACGAATCCACACCTCGGAACTGGCCGCGGCGTCGGACTGACTCCAGCCGTCCGAGACCAGTGCCTCGCAGACTAGTCGCCGACAACGCTCCACGTGTTGTTGCTGAAGGTCATAGGCGCGCAGGGCATCGACTGCTTCGGAGAGACGACGACCACGACGGCGCAATGAGTCCGAGAGGCGCATGACCATCGGTACGAGAAAGGCGCCGTCTCCGCACGCGGGCTCGACTGCAACACGCGAGGCAAGATTCTCGTCGCTCGTGTACCCGCAGTGGTCGAGGATCAAGTCGACCATCCACCGCTTGGTGAAGACCGCGCCGTAGGATGTGCGCTCGGTGTCAGTCGTCGCTGCCACTGGCTGCGTCATGGAGCGAGTGTCTCACACGACAGGGACACCAAGTGCGCCACCGGCTGCCGGGCCAGCTCATCCCCAGACCTCGACACACTTGGCCTCAGCATCCAGCACGTAGATGAAGCCCTGCGAATCGACTGCCACTGCAGTCGGACGCGGCTGCGCATCAGAACCGCGTTGACTCGGCTGTATCTGCCCCAAGTAGCGGCCGTCTTCGGCAAGAGCCGCAACTCGGCCGTTGAGCGAGTCCGCTATCCAGACGACACCCTGCGCATCGACGGCAATACCAGTCGGACCGGCGAGTTCCGTCTGGCTCCCTCCCCGCTGGCCGAACCATGGATCCGCCTGCCCCCGGGGTCCGCATGTCCAGACTCGACCGTAGTAGGCATCTATGGCGAGCACCATCCCGTTCGGTGCCACTGCGACATCTGCAGGCCGGAAACGACTCTTGGCACGGCTCGACCTTGGCCGCCACACCTGGAGGAACTCGCCAGTGGAGTCGAGCGCCTGTACGCGACCCGCAACATCGGCCACGTAGACAACCCCGGCTGAGTCCGTAGCCACACCTGTCGGCCTGCAGAACGCGCCGAGGCTCTTGGGTCGCACTCGCCAAGTGCTCTGCCGGCCGAAGTCGAAGACCGCCGAGGGCTGGGTGAGACTGGCGAACAGCGACCCATCCGGGGCCACGGCCACATCTGCGAAACCTTCGAGGCGGATCTCTGCTTGCGGAGACGCCTTCACGTACTGTGGATCGCCCCCCCGACGGTCGCATCGGATGAGATCTGGTCTTCCCCATCCGCAGAGGAGAACCCGCCGCTGCGCGTCGACGGCTATGCCCGAAGTGAAGGAAGGGCACAGCGGCGGAAGCGGCCACTCGGCATCGATTCGGAGGTCGTCCGAGTACACGACGACCCGGTGGTTACGATCGTCGAGTACGTACACGTCGCCAACCGCATCGACTGCGATACCGCTTGGGGAGCTCAAAGGACCTACCCGGGCGTCGGCGCCAGACCAGCGGGCTACGACGTGCCCGGCCAGGTCGCGACACTCAATCTCCCCCAGCGATCCCAGCAGTGTGTACGACCTCCCGTCAGGGCCGACCGCGACATCTGTCGGACGCACGATCGCCTGAGGATCAGTGCTCTGAGGGGACCATTCCTGAAGGACCTTGTCACTTGAGTCGAACACGACGACGCGCGAGTTGCCCGAGTCCGCGACGAACAACCGCCCGTGCGGATCGATGTCTAGACCCCGCGGAGACCTAAGGGGCCCATCGATGGAGTCCAGCCGGTGGAGTTCCCGAAGAGGGCGCCCGGTGCGGCTGAACACGAGGACGCGGTCCGCAGTGGAGTCCGCCAGATACACCCGCCTCGCGCCATCCACGGCGATGTGACCGGGAGCACCGGGAGTGGTTCGATACTCTGCACGGCCAAACCCGCCAACGAGCGTGCCGTTCTTCGACAAGTGCTGAAGTGGCGGGGTCTTCTGCGAACTCCCGACGATCCATACGTCACCGTTGCCAGCGACTCCTATGCCCGCGAAACGCATGCTGATGTCAACGCTTGGCGCGGGCGGCCACACTTCGAGAAGTTCACCTGTGGCGGCGAAGACCTGCACCTGCCGACGATACGACCCGTCCGCGACGAGCACACGACCCTGCTGGTCTACGGCAACGCCCTCCGGCTCGTGCAGGCACTCATTACCCGACCCTCGCGAGCCGATCACGCACTGACGTTGGTACACCTTGCCCGCAGATGTCTTCACGCGCCCAACCATACCGTGTAGACGAGTTCGGACCCAGGTCTCTCCTTGATCATGCCCCGGATTGGCCGCGCCATTTCCAGGCACCCTTTCCGTCCCATCGTCCTGCTAGATTCGGACACGTGCCGTCCACCACAGCCGCGGCGGCCAGAGGAGGGAACCAGCATGACGATGATCAGGTGCGCTCACTGCGGTGAAGAGGTCACGGCGGACACGACCGGCTGCCCACGCTGCGGCGCCGACCCGCACACCGGCGAGGTTCCGGAGCGGTACGTCGACCCCGAGGCGGGCACGCGCACTGCAGCTGTCGCGGAGGGGCCCGCGGACGCGGAGGCTCGCCGGCTCGGCAAGACCGGCTTCTGGTGGGTCATCGGCGGGTTCATCATCCAGTTTGTCCCAATCATCCCGTTTCGTGGCTTCATCGCCCTGATCGCTGCCATCGTGGGCGTCGTGTACTGCGTCAGAAGCATGCAGCAGCCGGGCAACGCCCCCGGCCTGGCCATCGCCGGCCTGATCCTCGGGGTGCTCGGCCTGGTCTTCTTCGTCGCCATGCTCATCTACGTCGCGGGCGAGCTCTCGTCGCTGTGACGAACCGACCCTGGATCTCCCTGTTGCGCGACAAGATGGACGCCAGGCCGGCAGAGGACGCAGCGACGCCCGCGCCGCACTAGTTCGCCTCGTGACAAGAAGATCGGGTCTGGATTCCGTCCCGTCGCCCAGCTAGATTCGCACATATGGACCACACCAGAGTCCCACGTTCGAGCTTCTCGCTCGACCGCTTCCTTGCCGCGTCGCGGACGCTGACCGGCGACACCAGGATCGAATTCGGCATCGCGGCGCTCCCCGACTCGGAGCACGACTTCGTGGAGCCTGCCGACAGCAGGCTCGGCTTCGAGGGTCTCCCGGGGCACAGCCGCCGCTTCGTGCCTTTCACCGCCTTCCCGTGGGACGAGCCGGTCCAGTTCGATATCGACGGCGTCGACAGTGGAGACCTCGACCAGGAAGCCCTGCGGGACTCGGCCACGACGTCAGAGCAAGACCAGCGCCCGCCGATCCTCTGCGCAGACGGCCTGGCCTGGAATCCGGACGACGAGACCGGAGTCAGGACGGCTTCGAGCGGCGCTCGTGCCCCTTGGTGGCGGCAGCTCTACCCCGCCCAGCTCGGGTACGTCCTCAAGGTCGACGGCGACGATCTCGTGGTGCAGGCAGGAGTCCTCGTCACCGAGGTGCAGGTGGTCTACAGCGAGGGCAACCCGGTCCCGTACGTCGAATCGCACGGCGCCTGGTGGGAGCCGCTCAAGAGCGACCAGATCGGCTCCTTGCACGACCGCTTCTGGGCCCACCTCACGTCGTTCGTGACTCCTGTCCCGGAGTGAGTTCCTCGCGCTGATCCCTGAGGTCCTCGAGTTGGTCCGCAGGATTCTCAAGGCGGTCCGGGTCGACGCAGTCCGTGTGGACCGGCACGACCTCCTTCGCCCCGATGGCGTCCGTGAGCCGCTCTAGGTCCTCCGGCCACGCGTGCCCGCCGCTGTGGATGAAGTGCGTCTCGACCGGCTCGACGTCGGCGCCGTTCCCGCCCGAACCCTCCTCGCCGACAGGTACTCCACTCGCGGCCTTCCCGCTCGCAGCCGACCCGGCCCGTCCCTCCGCCCACTCCCGCATCGCGCACCGGTCGCGCTTCCAGTAGCCGCTCCACAGCGACCAGACGAGCGTCACGCGGTCGCGGCCGACCTTGTCCAGAAGCCTCGTGGTCTTCCCGCTGCCGCGCATCGACATCAGGAACCGCCCGGGGTGAGCGGCGAGCTCGTCGCTCCCGACCCAGGCCTTCGCGCCCATCTCGTAGACGATGCCCATCTTGCCGGCGTCCTTGAACTTCTCCACCTGATGCGGCGGGAAGCTCACCCGCACCTCGTCCCAAGTGAACTGCGGGATCGACGGCGACAGCGGCGCCAGCTTCCGTAGCACGTACGCCTGATAGACGTCGACGACGAGCTGCCGGCCGCTGCGCTTCGCCGCCCTGAAGCACGAGACGAGCCGGTCGAGGTTCTGACCGGAGGTCGCCACCGCGAGCAGCTTCTCGGGCTCAGACCGCGCCAGCTCGACGAGCCGCTCCTCGACCTCGTCCTCCGTCCGCAGCCCGTGGGTGCCGCCCGAGGAGCCGAGCGTCGTCCCCTCGTGCAGCAGCCAGTCGACGCCGTGGACGCGCTCGTCCGCGATGAGCCGCTCGAACCGGAACCCCGTGCGACCGTGCGCCCGCAGGTCCCCCGTGTACAGCAGTCGCTGTCCGTCGGCCTCCACCAGCAGCGCCCGTGAATCCGGCGCCGAGTGGTCGACCGGGAGCACCGTCACCGTCATCCCCCCGAACCGCATCACCTCGTCCCGCGCCGGCCCCGGCTCGGCGGCGCGGGGCTCGCTCGCCTTCTGCGTGTCACCGCCGTCGGCCACTCCGGCGGCATCGCTTGCCCCGTCGCCGCCGCTCGCCCCATCGCCGCCGCTCGCCCCATCGCTGTCGTTCGCTTCTGCGCCATCGTCAACCCGCTGCTCGGAGAACCGCCGCAGCGTCGCCGGCAGCCTCGCGTCGGGGGAGAACACCCTCCCCACCTCGAGGATCCCGATCGTCCCGTCGCTCCCGTACACCGGGATGTCCGGATGGGCGTGATGCGCCAGCCCGTAGTGGTCGAGATGCGAGTGGCTGAGGATGATCGCCGCCACGCCGGGCGCCGTCGGGTCGTGCGGATAGACACCGGGGATGTCGCGCAGGACCCCCTCCGCAATCAGCTCCTCCGTCGGCCGTTGCGGAGTGCCCCACGGGAACTCATCGCCATCCGGCGTCGTGAGCGGCATGCCCAGGTCGAGCAGCACCCGAGTACCGTCATCGGCCGCCACCTCGATGCACATCCCCCCGATCTCGTCCTTGCCTCTGTGGATGATGTGGCGCACGGCTTGGCCTCACTTCGTCCTAAGGCCTTGCACGACCCCGTCCACGCTCTCAACCCCGTAGCGGAAGGTCTTGATCCAGAGCTCTGGATACTCCTCCTGGATCGCATCGAGATGGGATTCCGCGATGCCAGCGTAGCCCGCCACAGCCAGAAGCGGCTTCGTGTCCTTCACGATCGTCGGCGCCTGCGCCCAGTCGTCGAGGAGGCCCAGTTCGATCTTCTGAGCGACGTTCTGCCGGTAGCAGTCGGCGTAGTCGTCAAAGTTGTCGTCGATGTGCTGCGCGTAGCCCATTACCTGCTCGACCGCATTCCTCTTCCCCTGGCGCTTCTTGGCTCGGATATCGAGCTCAGGGTTGTTGCCGAGCTTCACCTCGATGGCCAGGAAGCGATACTCATCGCCGTCCACCCGTTGCAGGGCCAGGAGGTCCAGCCTCTCTCGGACATGCTGCTGCGCGCTATCGCCCACCTCTCGGTCGATCACGACGACCCCCTTGAGGTTGCCGCGACCGCGATTCATGTTCTCGGCGGCGATGACTTGCGCCACACCGATCTCCTCCCGACGGGTCACCTCTCTGACGCACGACCTCATGGCGAGGATGTGCCGCAACTGCAACAGACGGTGGATCGACTTCGCATCCGCGGAGAACGTCAAGTACTTGCCCGAGCGACTCAAGGCCGGTGTGAACTGCGGTTGTTTCCCCTGGTTGTCAGGCAACAGCGGCGTGCCCTCGACAAACCTCTTGTGAGTCGCCACTCGGTAGCCGCCACGAGGCATCCTGATCTGCGCAAGTCGAAACCCCCGGTCGTAGATGCTCAGCTCCGATGGCCCCCGGAACTCGATTGCCAGGTCTCCCTTGAGCTTGGGGTGGTCCAGATACCCGATCAAGAACCGAAGATCGCTCCGTACGCGCTCGACGTTCCTGTCGGACAAGTGTCGGTTGACAATGGTCATTTGGCCCTCCCAGTTCCGGCTCCGGTCATTGTCACACTATCCGGTGACAGAGAGCATCGCCGGCAATCCGAGGAGCCTGCACCAACCGATGAAGCCTCGGGCGACCCTCGCGGAGGCCGAAGTCAAGCTGCAGGTGCCGTTCGGCGAGTGAGCTTCCTGGATTCTCGTCGTGAGTAGGGGAGTTCGATTGCTGCCAAGGGGCGGGCGAGCAGGCAGAGCCAAGGTCTACTCTCGCAGCGTGCAACGTCAACAACCGAAACCGTTCGTCAACGTGTCAAACGCTCTCGCCGCCCGCGTACGCTGACGTCATGTCAGACCACTGGACACCGGAATCATTCGAGGCCGACGATGGTTCCGTGCCATTCGCTCGCTTCATCGATCGGCTGCCCGACTCGAAGTTCGTCGCTCTTGACGCTGCCATCAAACGAGTGCTCGTCGCGCGCGGCATCGACCTTGCACGCACCGAGTGGCTCAAGCCTCTCGGCGGAGGTCTGCACGAGTTCCGCATCCGGCACGATGCAGACGAGATCGAGCGCATGTTCGCCCACTCTGCCCCGACTGGCCGCCCGACGACAGACCGGATACTGCTCCGTGTCTTCGTCCACTTCCATGGCCAGAAACGGATCCTGCTCCTCTCGGGCTACGACAAGGGCCGAGACCCCACGGACAGGCGTCAGCACCGCGAGATGGCCGCCGCCCGTCGCCTCCTGGCTCAGTTCAAGCGCCGCAGACGCGCGAATCGGACTTGACGGCCTATGGCGAACCCCCCATACTCCCAGTGAGGGAGGCACCATGACGACCCACGACTACGAAGAGACCGTCGCACGAAGAAGAGCCCGCCTGCGACCCGACTCCCGCGCCCAGGCTGAGGTCTTCGAGCGTGCCTACGACATCGCGCTGCAGGTCATCGACCTCCGCGAGAAGCACGGCCTCACCCAGACGCAGCTTGCCGAGCGGTGCGGAATCGATCAAGCGGACATCAGCCGGATCGAGCGCGGGTCCACGAGCCCGACGACCAGGACCCTGCAGCGCATCGCCGAGGCCCTCGACGCCGACGTACGCCTCGTCTCCCGCACAGCCACCGCGGGGCGGACTCGAGCTCAGGCTGCATACACCTCCGTGCCCTCGGCGAGAGCTCGGCGGTAGACGTAGCCCGGCACATCGCCGTGACGCTCGATGTCACCTTCCGTGGCCACGACGATGTCGAACGGCACGCCGACCCCTCGCAGAGCGCCGTATAGGCGCTGCGCAGTGCGCCGACGGTGAACGCCGTCGGCCACGATCACGAGCAGGTCGACGTCGCTGTACGGTCCCAGGTCGCCACGAGCGGCCGACCCGAACACCACGATGCGACGCGGCTGAGCCTCCGCGACGATGCGGCGTACCATCTCCTCGATCGCGCTGTTCAAAGCCGTACTGCTCATCGACTCCACGGCTGCACGCTACACACGTACGGGCCTGGCTGCAGTGACGATTCCATGGCACTGGCCCAGAAAAGCTGAAGCCGCCCGAAGGCGGCTCCGCGCCCCGCGGCAACCGCGGGGACAGTAGCTTGAGTATGACGCCGCGGTCTCGAGAGTCAAGCGCCGAGATGCGCGGCTCACGGCAACTAGAGCTCCGACTCGTCGACCCCTGCGAGCTTCATCAGATGCCTGAGCAAGCCCACCTTGAGGTCGCGGCCCTCGTGCAGACGCTCTTCATATGGCGATGTCCATCACCCTGTCGCCCTCGGCGGCGGTCGCCGGATCCACGTCGACAGAGAGGCAGCCTTCCACCGCCTCGTACAGGTTCTCGAGAAGCTCCTCGAACGAGCTACCCTGCGTCGCGCAGCCCGGGATGGCCGGAACTTCCGCCCAGTAGCCGCCCTCTTCGGCCTGATGCACAACGACCTTCAGCCTCATGCGTCTCCTCCGTGTGCTCCGTCCGAGCATAGCGCCTCTTGCTCACGACAGGCGGCGGCGCCCAACAGACGCCGCCCGTCACCGTTGTCCCACCTGGGCGCTGCGGCTACCGTGGCAACCGTCGACTCCCCGCGCCAACCTGCAGAATTGTATCCCATGAGATACACTTTGACCGAGTTCGAGATACGGCAGACCCTGGACAGAGGAACCTCATGGGCGGCACAGATATCGGTTCGCGGGACGCCGACCGCCGGCATGCCGCGACCCAGCCATGGGGCCCGACCGAGTATCTCCGGTCGGACGACGACATGGCGGACTACCTTCAAGCCGCCCTGGAAGAGGATGATGCCGCCGTGGTCGCCGCGGCGCTCGGCGACATCGCCCGCGCCAGGGGCATGACCCACATCGCCCGGGAGACCGGTCTCGGTCGCGAGAGCCTCTACAAGGCCTTGTCCACCAACGGCAATCCCGAGTTCGCGACCGTGCTGAAGGTCGTGCGTGCCCTCGGCCTCACGCTCCGCGCGACTCCTCGCTGACGCCCCGACAAGTGCCGAGCGCCACCGGGGTTGCGTCTGGTACGACCAAACGCGCATCTGTTGGCGTGTGGTCGCACTCGCCCAGCGTGCGGGGACCCCGAGATCGCACACCCCTGCGGCCTGGAACGTCCACTCGGAACCCTCATCGTGAGCCTTCTCGCCCGAGGGATCCCGCTCTAGCCTGCTCCCGAGTCCGGCGATATGGCGGCGGCGGTCTCCATGATTCGCGCGGCCGGCCCCACACGAGGAGGCAGGACGATGGCACAGCCAGAGCAGCGATCAGCCCCGGAAGAGGAGTGGCGCGGTAGTCCTCCTCCGTGCCTTCTGCTCAGTCGACCGCCCACACACGATCCTGCTCCCGGTCGCATGCGACGGGGTCCGGCAGCGATCGATGCGACACGAGAGCCTGCGGATCGCGCCGGCGCAAAGGCGCCTCAGGCGGAGTCCGAGGAGGCGGCCGCCTGATGACACGTGGTTCGGCCTCACACAGACTGAGCTCGCGGAGCGCGCCGGGCTCGATCAGGACGACGTGAGGCGCATGGGGAACGGCAAGGCGAGCCCGACTCGATGTCGCCCTTGCCGCGGCCGTTGGGTCGCCTCCCGAGAGGCCGTCGACGACGATACGCTATACTGTACGTAATAGCGTATCGAAAGGGAGGACCTCATGGCGCTCTTCCGCCCCTCCACCGACGTCCGGCCGGTCACCGAGTTCCGCGCCCACACCTCAGACGTCATCGACCAGGTCCAGACGACCAAGCGCCCGGTCGTCCTCACCCAGCACGGACGGAGCGCGGCCGTGCTGCTCGACGTCGAGGTCTACGAGCGTCTCATCGAGGAGGTGGCGATCATCCGCGACCTGCGCGCCTCCGAGGCACAGCTCGACGCCGGCATGGGGATCCCGCATGAGGACGTCGAGCGGCGGCTCAGGAGACGCTACCCCGACGTCGAGTAGTCCAAGTGATCCCTCGGGGCGGCGTCTCCAGGTCACGTGGTCGCCGCACGCCGAACAGCAGCTCGACGAAGTGCTCGCCTACATCGCGGCAGACGATCCCCAAGCGGCCCGCCGGTGGCTCGATCGCGTCCTGGACTCCGTTGCGCGCCTCGCCCTGTTCCCCGATTCCGGACGAGCGGTGCCGGAGTATCGTCGACGCGACATCCGGGAGATCGTAGTCGGCCCCTACAGAGTCATGTATCGCCGCCGGGACGACAGGGTCGAGGTCGCGGCGGTTCGGCATGCAGCGCGCCGACCCGCGCCTCGGCCAGACTGACGGGCGGAGTCAAGCGCCGAGAGCGACCGTCAACCGCGCAGCGCATCCTGCTTCGGCTGTTCTTCCACCCGCACGGTCGGCGGCAGATCCTCGTGCTCGGTGGCTACGACAAACGGGCTCGACCCTCACCGCGGTCTCAGTCGAGACAGATCCAGGTCGCGCGCCGGCGTCTCGACGACTACCGGCGTCGCCATCGGTCGTGACGGCGACAGATGCATGACAACGTGCATCACTCAAGTGTCCGGGTGTGCTTGAGTCTCTATGTGTTTTAGCCGATCATCGAACCAGCGGAGAGGAGGCTGAGGTGCGATTCGAAGAGTACGTCCGTCATGTCGAAGCGGAGGCCGCAGATGCCGGTCCCGCCGCCCAGCGGCAGCTCGCGCTCTTCCGCAGCCACTACCGGCTCGCGCGCCAGCTGATCGAACGCCGGCGCGCGCTGGGATTGACGCAGGAGCAGCTCGCCGACGCCGCCGAGGTGCGCCAGAGCGAGATCAGCCGCATCGAGAACGGCCGCGGCAATCCCACCGTGCTCACCCTCGCCCGCCTCGCCGACGCCCTGGGCCTCGAAGTCAGCCTGCAGGTGCCGTCCGGCGGATGAACCCCCGCGCCGCTGACCCCGTTCGGCCGACGCCGAACCACTTCACCGGGCGACCGTCCTGGTACGGTCCTTCGCGGCACCGCCTCGTTTGGTCGCCGCCCTCCCCGGTGCTAGCCTCTCTCAGTCCCCACGGCGATGCAGGTGACCGGCATGGCGTCCCAGACGAGCAAGAAAGCGCAGCCCATCCGACTCAGCCGGGAGCTCATCGCGAGCACCGCCATCGCGCTCGTCGACCGTGAGGGACCCGAGGCGCTCAGCATGCGCCGCCTCGCCGCGGAGGTGGGCTTCGCGACCATGTCGCTCTACACCTACGTGGCGTCGCGGCGGGAGTTGCTCGCCGTCATCGCCGACACCCTCTACCGCGAGGTCGACATGTCGGCGGTGCCGGGCGAACGGTGGGACGACACGATGCGGCGCTCCATCGCCTCCTACCGGGAGGTCGTACTGCGCCATCCCGACGTCTACCTGCTCGTGGCCGGCGACTACCCTCTCTCGCCCGATCTCGCGGAACGCGTCGTCGCCGTCCAGTCGGAGCAGGGCGTCCCGCTCCTGTGGACCCGCCGCATCTCGGCCTTCCTGCACGCGTTCCTGGCCGGGTTCCTCGCGGCGGAGATCCGTCGCGCCAAGCGGGAATCGGCGGACAACGTCGGCGACGAGGCCGTGGAGGCCATGACGAGCTACACGGAGCAGACGTTCCGCGAAGACCTCGAGCTGGTCATCGCCGCCGCCGCGCAGCTGGCGCCGGCGGACGCCGACTGGCGCACGCCGCTCGACCCGCCGGCCGGTACCGGCCCAACGGAAGCGTAGGCGGCGCAGTCGCCTTCAGCGACGCCGACCGACGATCACGCTGCCGGGCGGCGCGTCCGCGCCGAGACGCCGGGGCGGCCGCACGTGCGCCGCGCGGGGTTAGCGCGCGGGTAGCGCGCGGCGGCCGGGCGGCGCCACTCGCCGCCCGGCCGCCCGCCGCTTCTCAATAGTGGCCGTAGCGCTTCGAGGCGTTGACGATCTGATACACGTTGACCGGCGGCGAGTACGCCGGAATGTCGCAGCCCGGAGCCAAGGCGAGCCCCGCGATCTTGCCCTTGCCCTCGTCGATGCGCTCCTTGCCCTGGGCCAGCACTTCCTCCGGCGTGCCCTTGTACATCAGCAGGGGATCGACCGGCGCGCAGATGATGTGATCGGGGAAGTGCTCCGCCACCGTCGTCGCCGACATCTCGATGCCGAACGTGAAGATGCTCCTCGGCCACGGCGCCTGGGCGTAGAGCGGCAGGTTCTTGATCTGGTCGGCGCAGATGTGCAGGTAGCAGTGCGGCGCTCCCACCCCGACGGCCTTCTCGACCACTTCCTTGATGTACGGCAGCGCGAAGGTCTCGAAGTGGTCCGGCGAGATCAGCATGTTGCTCTCCACGGCGTAGCCGCAGAAGGGCATCAGGTTCTCGCCCCCGAACTCCTTCGCCCAGATGTCGCACGACTGCAGGACGAAGTCGGTGACGACCCGGCACACGTGGTGCACGGCCTCGGGGGCCTCAGCCATCCAGTACATGACGTTCTCGACGCCCATCACGCCGGCCGCCATGTCGAGGGGACCGACCGCCTGGAACGTGATGGGATAGCCGTGCTTCTCCTGCAGTTTGGAGAACTCCCAGGCGATGGGCATCGACCCGACCTTCATGATGTCGTCCGGGAGCTCGAGCGCGAGCGCCTCCTCCGGCGTGGTCACCGCGTGGTTCATGACCGTCGGTGCCTCGCCCTCCTCCCGCGGCAGCTTGACCTCGCCGCCGAACTCCCACGCGCCGAAGGCGGCGTAGCCGTAGGAGTTGAGCCGCTCGTACCCGTACATCTCGGCCGCCCGGCTCTGCGCCGCGAAGCTGACCTCGGCGTTCTCGTAGATGTCCGCGATGGAGAGGCCGTTCACGATGCCGACGTGGCCGAAGTGGAAGGGGATCACCGGCACGCGGTCGACGTCGTCTCCCTTCAGCAACGCCTTGAACCGTTCGTCGGATGTCATCTGGTCAAGCACGGTTCCTCCTTCTTGAGGACGCTCGCGTCGCGCCGGAGCCGCCCGGCCGGCCACGGCGACCGGAGACGGCCACCCCACCGCGACTGGGACCCGGACGCCGCACGGCCTGTACGCCGTACGGCGCCGCATGGGCGCGAGCGTACACCGTACGCCACGGCGTTGACAAGGGCCTCCGGCGGGGTTCGCGGCGGGGCTGCCGACGGGGCCCCGGGCGGACCTCCGCCACCCCTTGCCACCGGCGGCCGTACAGTGTACGCTCGCGCCGCTAGCGCCTTTGCAGACCCGCCTTTGCAGGCACCCTCGACGAGGAGGAGTCGTGGCAGCCCAGACGACCGGCGAGACGACGCAGACGGCCCACGAGCCGGGGCAGACCATCTCCGAGACTAAGGTCCCGACGATCTGCCCGCTGTGCGGCCCCGCCGCCGGCTGCGGCATCGACTGCTACGTGCAAGATGGCCGCCTGGTCCGCGTCGAGGGCATGAAAGAGGCGCCGGTCAACAAGGGCACGCTCTGCGCCAAGGCCTATGCCTCCGCCCAGTGGCTCTACTCCCCGCAGCGCCTCACCCACCCGCTGCGGCGCGTCGGCGAGAAGGGCGAGGGCAGGTTCGAGCGCATCTCCTGGGACGAGGCGCTCGACACCGTCGCCGAGAAGCTCGCGGAGCAGAAGGAGCAGTACGGCGCCCGCTCGCTGGCGATGCTCTCCCCGCAGGCGCGCAGCTACAAGGAGTACATGCAGCGCTTCCTGTACTACCACGGCAGCCCCAACTACGCCCACAGCGGCATCTGCTTCATCCAGCGCGCCTTCGGCATGGCCCACACGCTGGGGCGCTTCGACTTCCACACCACCCCGGACTTCGAGCACGCCGATGTGATCGTGGTCTGGGGTGCGAACCCGGTCAACGCCTTCACCGCCATGGGTCTCCTGCGCCGCCTGGTCGCGGCCCGGGAACGCGGCGCCAGGCTCATCGTCATCAAGCCCGAGCTGCAGGCCGACGCCTCCAAGGCCGACGTCTGGCTGCCGGTCCGGCCCGGCACCGACGGCGCCCTCGCCCTCGCCATGCTCAACGTCATCGTCGGTGAGGAGCTCTACGACAAGGAGTTCGTCGCCGACTGGACCTACGGCTTCGACGAGCTGGTCGAGCACGTCCAGGGTCACACGCCCGAGTGGGCGGAGCCCATCACCGGGCTGCCGGCGGAGCAGATCCGCGAGGTCGCCCGCATCTACGCCGGCGCCGACGCCGCCTGCATCCTGCCCGGCAACGGCTTCGACCAGGTGGTCGCCTCCAACCACGCCGTCCGCGCCGTCGCCATCCTCATGGCCATCACCGGCAACATCGACCGCCCCGGCGGCAACCTGGCCAACGCCGGCCCGCCGCCGCCGATCAAGCCGGTCCTCCCCAGAGACATCCTCACCCAGCAGATGGTCGACGACCTCGTCGGGCCGGAGCTGCCGCGGCCGCTGCAGCCGTTCCTTGAGGGCGTCTCGTCCGCCTACTACAAGGTCCTCGACGCGGTCCTCACCGAGGACCCCTACCCCATCAAGGCCGTCATCGCGCCCGGCACCCAGCCGACGGTGATCACCAGGGGTCCGCGCCGGGTCATCGAGGCCCTCGAGAAGCTGGACTTCTTCGTCGTCGTCGACGTGATGGAGACCGCCGCCATGCCGTGGGCCGACATCGTCATCCCGGTGGCGACCATGTACGAGTCCGACGTCCCGTTCGAGGCGCGGCCCACCGGCGAGGGTCTGTGGCTCATGGCCCGCAACAGGGTCGTCGAGCCGCTCGGCGACTACAGGACCGACCACGAGCTGTGGCTCGACCTCGCCTGCCGCATGGGCTACGGCGAGCACTTCTGGAACGGCGACATCGAGGCCTGCATGAACTGGCAGCTCGAAGGCCTCGGCATCACCATGGAGGAGCTGCGGAAGCATCCGCAGGGCATCGTCCTCAAGCCGAAGCCCATCGAGTACGAGAAGTTCGCGCAGACGTTCGGCACGCCCAGCTTCCGCCTCTCGGGGGAGCCGAACCTGCCCCAAGGCAAGGTGGCCGTCTACAACACCACATACGAGGAGCTCGGCCACAGCCCGCTGCCCGAGTGGGTGGAGCCGCCCGAGAGCCCCACGGCCACGCCGGAGCTGCTCGAGCGCTACCCCCTGACGCTCTTCGACACGCACACCACCGCCGTCTACAACCACGGCTGGCTCCACAACGTCCCGGCCCTGCGGGAAGTGCAGCCCGACCCGTGGATCCACCTCCATCCCGACACCGCCCGCGCGCGCGATATCGAGGACGGCGACTGGGTCATCGTCGAGTCGCCCCACGGCTCCATGCGGGTGAAGGCCCTGCACTTCCCGGGCATCCGGCCCGACACGGTCATGGGCGTGCACGGCTGCTGGCAGAGCTGCGAGGAGCTCGGCCTGCCCGGCCAGGAGCTGCTCGACGGCGGCGCCAACATCAACCTGATGTACAACACCGACCGCGACAAGGCCATCGACCCGGTGGTGAGCGCGATGCCCAAGCAGACGCTGGTCGAGGTGCGGCCCGCGCCCGCCGCGGGTGAGGCGACGGCGACCGACCACGACTCCGCGACCGGCTCGGGCCTGGCGCGGCCTTCGTCCGCCATCCCCGCCGCGGCTTCACCGAGCGCCGGCGCCGCGTCGTCTTCGGCCGCAGCATCGTCTGCCGCCGCATCGGCCACCGCCGCATCGCCCGGTCAGGTCGGCTTCCTCATCGACGAGACACGCTGCGTGCAGTGCCGCACCTGCGAGGTCGCCTGCAAGGCTACCCGCGACGTGGAGCCCGGCGTGCACTGGCGTCACGTCAAGGAGGAGTGGACCGGCGAGTACCCGACGCCCGCGGTCAGCTTCTTCTCGCTCTCGTGCCTGCACTGTGCCGAGCCGGAGTGCCTCACGGCGTGCCCCACCGGCGCGATCTGGAAGCGTGACGAGGACGGCGTCGTGCTGGTGGACCGCGAGAAGTGCGACGGCCCCGACGGCTGCCGCGCGTGTCTCACCGCGTGCCCCTACGACGTGCCGCAGTTCGGCTCCGACGCGGTCATGCAGATGTGCGACTACTGCGTCGGCACCGGTCGCGCGCCGGCCTGCGCGCAGTCGTGCCCTGCCGGCGCGATCGCCGCTGGCCCCCTCGACGAGCTGCGCGAGCGGGCGGCCGGCAAGACCACCCGCGAGCTGCGCAGCGCCGGCGGGGCGTCGGTGATCGTCATCACGGACTGACCACGCGCCGCCGACGGAGCGTCGGTGATCGTCATCACGGACTGACTGCACGCCCGCCGACGCCCGTCGATCATCATCGTCACCAGCCGATCGCGTTGGCCGCCATCGCGCGCCAAAGCGCCGGGCTAGTCGGACCCGGCTACTCGGTCGTCGACGACCCCATCTTCTGCCGCTCGGCGTCGATGGCCTGCCTGAGGTCCTCGTACCAGACGGGCATGTCGAGGCCGACGCGTTCCGTCTCGGCCTCGACCGACGTCTGCCAGTCCTTCATGAGCGCCGTGGTGTCGACGTTGTCGGCCGCCGCCGCGGCGACGGCCTCGTCCCACTCCGTCTGGAGCTGCTGGAGCTCCTCCTCGGTCTGCGCGGTGGCGACGCTCGCCAGCAGCGTGGCCATCGTGCCCATCGCCTCGGCGCCCTGACGGTAGTAGGTCGCGAGACCGTCGTTCGCCTCGGCCAGTTCGGCGGGAGGTGCCGCGCCCTCGACGGCCTCGCCGGCCGACGTCAGCTTCTCGGCGGCAACCTCCAGCGACGAGGAGACGTCGCCGAGGTCGGCCGCCCCGGAGAAGGCCCCGCTCACCTCCTGCAGGGCCGTCAGCTCACCCTCGAAGGCCGGGCGGACGGCGGTCAGGTACTCCTCCAGCGCCGTCCGCTCGGCATCCTCTCCGCACCCCGCCGCCCAGACCAGGCCCGACCCACACGCCAGCACCATGAGCAACGCCGTCACCAGTCGCGCCATTCCCCACAGTCGCGCCGGTCGCCCAAGTCGCGCAGCTCGCATCAGTCGCGCCGTTCGCGCCGTTCGCACCGAAGTCCCCCCACCGTCGCCCCCCTGCAGTCCGCATGCAGTCCGCACGAATGGTACTTCACGCCACCGCGCCACCGACGCGAGCCTCGGCCGAGCCCTACCGCCGCAGCCGCCGGCCGAGCGCCCGGCTCATCATGGCCGCTGCGACGCCGTAGAAGCTCGAGTAGCGGCGGCAGATGCGCTCCATCGCATCGCCCACCGCCTCGAGCTGCTCGTCGGAGATGGTCAGCGGCGGCTCCAGGCGGATCACCGTCGGGTTGTTGAGGGTGTAGGCGGTGATGATGTGGTCCTTCTCCAGCAGCAGGCTCGCCACCATCGACGCCATGTACTCCCTGCTCAGGCCCTCGGCGAACCGGGGCTGGGCGAACTCCACCCCGATCAGCAGGCCCCGCCCCCGCACCGCCACCACCAGCTCCGAGTCGCGGGCGATGTCGCGCAGCCGCGAGAGCAGCGCCTCGCCCTTCCTTGCGGCCTCGGCCGGCACGTCGTCCCGCACCAGGATCTCGATGGTCTTGAGCGCGGCGGCACAGGCTCGTGCGTTGCCGCCGAAGGTCGAGGTGTGCAGCAGGCAGTTCTCGGCGCAGCCGTAGGCCGGCGACCACACCTCGTCGGTGGCGAGCACGGCACCCATCGGCATCACCCCGCCGCCGAGGCTCTTGGCGAGCGCCATGATGTCGGGTCGCACGCCCTCGGCCTCACAGGCAAACATCGCGCCGGTACGGCCGAAGCCGGTCTGCACCTCGTCGGCGATGAACAGCGTGCCGGCCTTCCGGCAGGCGCGGGCCGCCTCCTTGAGGTACCGCCGCGGCGGCACGATGACCCCGCCCTCGCCCTGGATCGGCTCCACGATGAACCCCGCGTAGGCCCCCGTCTCCAGCTCGGCCTTGAGCGCCTCGAGGTCGCCGTAGGGCACCGTCCTCGTCCCCGGCAGCAGGGGACCAAAGGGCTTCTGGTACTTCGGGCGCCCCGTCACCGATAGCGCCCCGAAGCTCTTGCCGTGGAACGAGCCGGCCGTCGAGAGCAGGCCGCCGCGGCCGGTGCTGATACGGGCCAGCTTCAGCGCCCCCTCCACCGCCTCGGCGCCGCTGTTGCACAAGAAGACCTTCTTCAGGTCGCCCGGCGTCACCGCCGCCAGCGACTGGCCCAGCGCCCCGACCAGTCCGCTCACCGCCACCTGGAGGAGGTTCGGCATCTGTTCCACGCGCGCGATGGCCGCGAGGAGCTCGGGGTGGTTGTGGCCGAGGTTGACGGCGCCGTAGCCGCCGAGACAGTCGAGGTAGTCGACCCCGTCCGAATCGGTGACGACGGCCCCCTCTGCCCGGACGAACGTGCGGTCGTAGCCGACCAACGCCAGCAGCTTGGCGAGGTCGGGATTCACGTACTCGCGATAGCGCTTCAGCGACCGCGCACGGTCGCTCTCCAGCGCCTCTTCCAGCGTCACGATGTCTGGCCCAGCAGACATGCTCTCCCCTCACCCTCGCTCTCCGGCGCGATCACCCGTCGCTCTCGTGTCGTCGCTCTCGTCTCGTCGCCATCGCGTATTCACGCTCGCGTCGTCGCCATCGCTGGCTCCGATCCTCTCGCCTCTCACCCCGGCGACGATTCGCCTCCCGCCGGATCGCGCCACATCGGATACATCGTGGGGCACCCGCAGGGCGGCTCGACACAGTCCATCTCGCGGTAGCCGTGCCGGCGGTAGAACGGCACCAGGCCCTCATGCGTCGCCTCGAGGTAGGCCGGCATGCTCTCCGCGTCGCAGCGTCTGAGCATGGCGGTCAGCAGCTCCGTCCCGACCCCGCGCCCCTGACGTTCGGGATCTACCCCCATGAAGAAGAGGTAGTAGTGCTGCTCCTGCGGATGATGGCGTTCGATCTCGTTGAACGCCGAGATGCGGGAGCGGACGTTCGCGAGCTTGAACGCCCGCACCGCCTGCCAGAGGAAGCGGGCCTGCGCCGCCGGCCCGACGTCGAAGCTTCCGGGCGGGGTCCACATCGCGACGGCGCCGAGGTCGTCGGTCGCCCACACCTCGCCGAACGGCATCGTGAGCTGCTGCAGGCAGACCGTGAAGAAGCGGCGCATCCCCTCGTCGCGCCGCGCATCCGACCGCACGACCCAGTCCACGAACGGATCGTCAACGAAGGCACGACACAGCACGCCGACCGCGTCGCCGACCTCGCCGGCCCGAAGCTTGTGCGGCTGGAGGCGCGCGCCCTCGGACGCTCGCCCATCATCGGCCGCCTCCATCACAACGCTCCCCGCTCGCTGTGACAGATGAAGAGATACCCCGACTGCGTACCCTGTGCTCTCGGCCGGAAACCTCCTGTGGTCGAGGACCATGCCCGCGGCGGCCGAGGCCCAAAGGGCACGCGATCGCGTCCGGATCACGGGGTCTGCGTCGAGGACGGTGCCGTCGTCTGCGAGGACGTCGGTGTCGGCGAGGGTGTCGGGGAAGCCGTCGGCGTCGGCGAGGGTTTCGGCGTCGTCGGCTTCGGCGTCGGCTTGGGAGTCGTGGGCTTCGGCGTCGGCTTCGGGGTCGGCTTCGGGGTCTTGGGCGGCGGCGCCGAGGTCGGCGCCGGGGTCTCAGGTGCATCGTCCTTCTCTTCGGGAGAAGGCGATGGTGACGATGAGCCAGACGGCGAGGGTGAAGGGGAGGGCGAGGCGGAGCGACCCTTCAGCGGCTTCAGGTCGGGCAGCTTGTCCGGTCGCGTGAAGCCGGGCACGTCGCGATCGCCGAACACCAGCGCGTAGTAGCGTCCCCAGATCGGCACGCAGTAGGTGGAGCCGGCGACCCCCGGCATCGAGATCTCCTTCTTGACGTGACCCATCCAGACGGCCGTCGAGAGGATCGGGTTGTACCCGACGAACCACGCGTCGACCAGCTCCGACGTGGTCCCCGTCTTGCCCGCCGCGACGCCCGAGTAGTAGGCGGGGATGGCGGCGGCCGTCCCGTACTTCGCGTTGCCCTCGAGGATCTTGTTGACGGTGTAGGCGACGCCCTTGTCCAGGACCCGCTTGCCCTTCCGCTTGAACGTCTCCTTGCTCCCGTCGGGGAAGACGATCTTCTTCACCGCCAGCGGCCGCCGGCGGACCCCGCCGTTGGCTAGCGTCGAGTAGGCGGAGGCGACCTCGAGCGGGTTGACCTCCTCGGTGCCGAGCACCAGCGACTTGTACGGACGGAGCTCGCTGCGGATGCCCAGCTTCCTCGCCATCTTCACGATGCGCTTCGGCCCGATGTCGATGCCGAGCTGCGCGTACACCGTGTTGTCCGAGGCCCAGGTGGCCCGCACCAGATCGACGGGCCCTGCATACGAGTGCGAGTAGGTCGCGACGTCCCAGTAGCGTGGGACGGAGCCTTCTCCCAGGTCGATGTGCAGCGGCTTCGACGTGTAGACCGTCTTGGCAGGGTCCGCACCCTGCTCGACCGCGGCCGCGAGCGCGAACGTCTTCATCACCGAGCCGGGCTGTCGCGTCGCCTGCCAGGCGAGGTTGAACTTGGTCTTGCGCCAGTCGGTAGTCGCCACCATCGCGCGGATGTGGCCGTTACGGGCGTCGACCGACACCAGCGCTCCGTCCGGGCCGTCCGGCAGCGTCTGCTTCAGCACCTTCGTCGCTGCCTTCTGCATCCGCAGGTCGAGCGTGGTGTACACGTGCAGGCCACCCTCGAACGTCTGCCGTGCGCCGTACATGCGGGTCAGCTCCCGCACGACGTACTCCACGAAGTAGCCGGCCACCCCCCGTCGCTGGGTCGGACGGGCCTTGTGGACCTTCACCTTGGTCTTGAGCGCCTTCTCGAGCCGTTCCGTGCTGATGTAGTGCTGTGCATGCATCGCCTTCAGCACCAGGTCCCGGCGGCGCTTTGCGACGTCGGGATCGGTCACCGGCGAGTACTGCCCCGGGAACTTCGGCAGCGCCGCGAGCAGAGCGCACTGCGCCAATGAGAGTTTGGAGACCGACTTGTGGAAGTAGGTCCTCGCGGCGGCCTCTACCCCGTACGAGCCTTCGCCGTAGTAGACCGTGTTGAGGTATTCCGTGAGGATGCGGTCCTTGGACCAGCGCTTCTCCAGCTGGAGGGCAAGCCACGCTTCTTCAAGCTTGCGCTGCAGCGTCGCCTCGCCGCCCACATAGGCGTTCTTCACGTACTGCTGGGTCAGGGTGCTGCCGCCCTGCACCACGTGCCCGGCCTGCAGGTTCGCCGCCGCCGCGCGTACGATGGATCCGTAGTCGACACCGTCGTGTTCGTAGAAGCGCTTGTCCTCGATGGCGACCGTGGCCAGCTTGAGCATGTCCGGGATCTTCTCGCTCGGCACGACGACCCGGTGAGTGGCGCCGTGGATACGCGCGATGAGGGCGCCGTGGCGGTCGTAGATGAACGTCGTCCGCGCCAGGGGCCGCTGTTCCACCTCGTCGAGCTCTGGAAGTGACTGGGCGATCGAGGAGGCCAGTCCGAAGGCGACGCCGGCGAGGACGCCCGCCACCAGCGCCGCACACCCCGCCAGCGCTGCCAGCAGGATGAGCCATCGCCCTCCGGAACGGCGCGGTGCACGTGCCGGAAACAGATCCTCCCGGGCCGCGAGCCCGACCTGACGTCTCATGTGCCCCCTTCATCTCCCTCAGCACTCTCCTCTCCAGAGGCTGCCCGAGGCTGAACCCAGCCACACCAGATCACCGTTGGACGTTCTCCGGGCACGGGATCTGCGGATCAGACGTTCGGCTCGGCACGGGTCGCTGCTTCGAGTACCATCCTCGAAAGGGATCGTGAGCGGGGAACCGGACAAGGTCAGAGGGCAACCGGGCAACGGAGGAGGCGGGATGAAGCGGAATCTGCAGGCGGGCGCACGGCGCAACGCCGCCCTGCGCCTGGAGGTCTTCACCGAGACCGACCTCGACGACCTCCACCGCGCCACCCTCCACGTCCTCGAGCACACCGGCATCTGGGTCGAGGGCGACGAGGCGCTCGACCTCTTCGCCGACGGCGGCTGCGCGGTCGACCGCGAGCGGCGCGTCGTCAGGATCCCGCCGCACCTCGTCGAGGACACCATCCGTGATACCCCGTCGAGCATCCGCCTCTGCGGCCGTGATCCCCAGAACGACGTGCTCCTGGAGGGCGGCCGCGTCGGTTTCACCAACTTCAGCGCCGGCATCAAGGTCGTCGACCCGCGCACCGGCGAGCACCGCGACTCCACCACCCAGGACGTCGCCGACCTCGCCCGCATGACCGACGCCCTCGAGCACATCGACACCTTCGAGCACGCCGTCGAGGGACGCGACGCCCCCGAGGCGACCCTGGCCGTCCGCGACGCGGCGCTCGGACTCGCCAACACCACCAAGTGCGTCGGCACCGGCGCCATGTCCACGTACGACGTCGACGCCATCGTCCGCATGGGCGCCGCCGTCGCCGGCGGCGAGGACGAGCTGCGCGAGCGGCCGCTCGTCTACTTCTGCGAGTGCCCCGTCAGCCCGCTCAAGATCACCCGCGACGCCGGCGAGGTCATCATCGGCGCCGCCCGTCACGGCCTGCCCAACACCGTCATCTCGATGGCGATGGCCGGCGCCTCCTCGCCGATCACCCTGGCCGGCACGCTCGTCACCCACAACTGCGAGGTCCTCTCCTGCCTCACCCTGGCCCAGCTCGCCGAGCGCGGCGCGCCGTCGATCTACGGCTCGTCGACCACCGCCATCGACCTCCGTTACGCGGCCGCCTCGGTCGGCTCGCCGGAGCTCGCCCTCATCAACGCCTCCGTCGCCCGTCTCGCCCAGCGCTACGGGCTGCCGAGCTTCGTCGCCGGGGCTTAGGCGGATTCCAAGCTCACCGACGTCCAGGCCGGTCACGAGAAGACCATGACCGCCCTCCTGGCAGCGTTGGCAGGCGCCAACCTGATCTACGGGGCGGGGATGACCGAATCGGGCGTCACCTTCGACTACGCACAGTACGTGCTCGACAACGACATCGCCGGGCTGGTCAAGCAGGCGATCGGCGGCGTGCCGGTCAACGACGAGACCCTGGCGGTGGACGACATCGAGACGGTGGGGCCGTTCGGCGACTTCATGTCGCTGAGCGCGACCCTGCAGCACATGCACGACCTGAGCACCCCGCGGTTCATGGACCGTCGCGTGCGCGAGGAGTGGGAGGCGGCGGGCGCCGAGGACGCCTACACCGTCGCCCGCGAGGCGGCTCAGCGGATCCTCGCCGAGCACCGCCCCGAGCCGCTGCCGGACGAGGTGCAGGCGCAGGTCGACGCCGTCGTCCGCGACGCCGAGCTCCACGCCGGCCTCGCCTGACCGCTCCGACCAGCCCCGCCGAGGTGCACGCCGGCCTCGACCGACCGCTCCGGCCAGCCCCGCCGCGCGAGACCGGCGTGCCGCCGGCCTCGACTGACCGCCGCGCATACGCCGCCGACGTCCACGCCGGCCTCGACTGACCGCTCCGCCGGCCTGGACACCGTCCCGCCCGGTACCTGTCGCAAGGACGCTCATGGGTTGGTGGGCACCGTCCCGACCGGGGCCCGTCGCAAGGGCGCTCATGGGTTGGTGGGCACAAGGCCGCGGGAGAGCGTGCACGACGCTCATGGGTTGGTGGGCGCAAGGCCGCGGGAGAGCGTGCACGACGCTCATGGGTTGGTGGGCACAAGGGCGGCCACAGTGCTCGAGCCCCGTTCGAGCCGCTTGTGCCCACCAACCCGTGAGGGCCCACATGTGCCCACCAACTCGTGAGGGCTCACATGTGCCCACCAACCCGTGAGGGCTGTGGCGACACCCGTGGCGGCCCTCGTTGCGCGGGCCCGCGGCAGGAAGAGACATCGGCGCCGACGAAGGGGTAGACGGTCGCCGGCCCGAGCCCCACGACACTCGACCACCCTTCGCGGGTGAGCCTCTGGGAGCGGCGACGCACGTGCGCGCGGCGGGGCGCACGATGCACAGCACGTCCGGTCGGGAGGCGAGCATGGATGAGAAGAAGCGGGGCTACGAGCGGCCGCAGGTCGTGCACCTCAAAGCGAGCACGAACGCCAGCGGGGATTGCGTGATGTGGGGGAGCCACGACGTGGTGGAGTGCGCCGATGGGAACGTGGCTACCACCTGTGCGTTTCACGGGATGTCTCCCTCGGTCGCATGCGACCCCTCCGGCTCCGGCCCGTGACTCCTGTCGTGCTGGCTCGCGGCGGGAGATCAGCACTCATCTGTGCACTGATCTCCGCGCGGATCCCCGAACCACAAGGCGGCTGAGACCGCCCCATCAAGCGCACTCCGCAGACCTCGGTGCGCTCCCGCACCATGGTCGAAGTCGGTATCCGGGATCCGGCCGACGGCCCCGCCTGTCGAGCCGGACTGCTCCCGAACACAGTCTGCCGACACGCGCGGCACGCGCTCCTCGTGCGAGCGCGTCGCTCGACTGCGCAGGGACTCTGCCCTGCTCGCCGAGCGCGTCGCCTCTCCAAGGGCCGAGCGCGTCGTTCCTCAGGCGCCGCCCCATCCCCGGACGCTGCGCACGCTCAGGACTGCTCACGCCGAACGTCCACCAGGGCCGTCCGCGAACGTCATCGTTCCGCTGCAATCGACACCCTGGTCGCGCTCCTGCCCAAGGGTCAAGATGCCGTCGGTGCTCCTCTCTGTGAGTTGTCACTTGACAACCTCACCTGCTCGTCCTATCGTCAGCTCTCGGAAGGGATCGTGTCCCGCCGCCGTCATCCCGACAGCGCCATCGAAGCCGCACTCACCTATGCCGAATCCCGCGGCTGGCGCGTCGAGTGCGCCGGTCCGCGAGCCCACTGCTGGGGGCGCATGTACTGCCCGTTTCCCGACCCAAACTGCCGCTGCGGCGAGTTCTGCATCACGAGCGTGTGGTCCACGCCGAGGGACCCGGTCAAGCATGCTCGTCAGCTCAGGCGGGTGGTCGATGGGTGCACCGGTGCCGGCACGGGCGCCAGCGTTGGCAGCGTCGGCACAGGCACCAGCGTTGGCGGCGGCGCAAGCCCCGGCGAGGACGACATACGAGCGAGACGAAAGAGGGCAGGGCCGTGAGTGAGTACCGATTCACGCTGCGCTTCGATGTCTCCGGCGTGCAGATGACGACCGACGATATGCTGGATCGGCTGGCGGCCGAAGGCTGCGACGACGCCGCAGTGGGCGTCGGGACGTCCGGGCGCCTGGCGCTCGCTTTCGACCGCGACGCGACCTCCGCGACACAAGCGGCCTCGAGCGCCGCGCGCGACGTTCACTCCGCGCTCCCCGGAGCGAAGCTGCTGGGCGCATCGCCGGATATCGTCGGCCTCTCAGACATCGCCGAGCTGGTCGGCCGTACCCGCCAGAACATGCGCAAGCTGCTCGTCACCGGCGGCGGTGCGCCCGCTCCCCTGCACGAGGGCAGTTCGCTCGTCTGGCACCTAGCGCTGGTCCTCGTCTGGCTGCGTGAGGAGAAGGCCTACGCCATCCCCGACGATCTGATCGAGGTGGCGCGGACGACCATGCAGGTCAACCTCGCCGTCGAGGCGCGGCTCGCCGATCGCGCGGTCCAGAAGGAGCTTCGGACGCTCGTCGGCTGACCACCAGAGGGGAACGCCTGTAAATCTCGGCGGGGCGCAGCCACGACCGACGCAGGGGAACGCCCACAGGTCTCGGCGGGGCGTACGCACCACTGCCGCAGGGGAACGCCGACCCTGGACGAGGACCGTTTCGGCCTGCCATACTCGTGGTATTCCTCTCGAAGGAGAGGGCCGAGGGTGGCAGCATCTTCATCATCAAGCGGCGGTCGCGCACCGGGCGCACCCGGCCCGGGTGGGGAGCGACGCGCCGCCACCCCCGCCGCCTCCCGCTCCGTCACCTGCCCTCGCGCCACCCCGTTCGCGCTTCACTCCGCCTCTCCGCCGCCGCCAGGCGAGCATCGATGCTCAATGGGCGGCGGCGCCCGCAGACCGTTCTTGCTCATCCTCGACGGAGGGAGACCGCATGGCAGGTGAGGGAACGAGGCCGAAGACGACGACGCCGAGGACCCTGCAGTACATGGTGAGGAAGCTGGCTCCGGCTTCCACCTCGACGCTGACCAGGGTCGCCAAGAACCGTCTCGCCCAGGAGCTCGTCCGGCGCAAGGTCCGGCGGCTCCTTCTCGACCTCCTCAAACGCTCCCGCTCGAACCCCGACGCGCTCCCGAGCGTGGAGGACGACCGCATCACCATGGGGATGGCCATCACGAACGCCGTCTACCGTGGCCTGAGAGAGAAGCACTTCTCCGACGACTACGTGCGCGGCATCCTCCAGGTCCTCATCAAAACGCTCTTCATCGACCGCGGCAACGCGGAACAGCAGCAGCAGTTCCAAGAGGCGTTCGGCAAGCTGGCGCCGAGTTTCCTGCTGCTTGCCCCCGGCAAGGCCTGCAACCTCCGCTGTCCGGGCTGCTACTCCGACTCCGACGACCGCAAGGCCTCTCTCGAGTGGAGCCTCATCGACCGTATCGTCGACGAGGCCAAGGAGCTGTGGGGAGAGCGGCTGTTCGTCATCAGCGGCGGCGAGCCCTTCGCCTACCGGTCCGAGGGCAAGGGCATCATGGACTTCTTCGAGAAGCACCAGGACAGCTTCTTCATGGTGTACACCAACGCGACCCTCATCGACGACGAGGTCAGCCGCCGGCTCTCGAAGTCCGGCAACGTGCTGCTCTGCCTCTCGCTCGAGGGCTTCCGCGAGCTCACGGACGCCCGTCGCGGCGACGGGACCTTCGACCGGGTCATGGAGACCATCGACCGGTTGAATCGCGACGGCGTGCCGTTCGGCATCTCGATGACCGCCACCTGCCACAACGTCGAGGAGATCCTCTCCGAGGAGTTCATCGACTTCATCATCGACAAGGGCGCCCTGCTTGCCTTCGTCTTCCACTACATGCCGATCGGGCGCTCGTTCACCCTCGACCTCATGCCCACGCCGGAGCAGCGCGCCTGGATGTGGCGGCAGTCGTGGGAGATGATCCGCACCAGGGACTTCTTCGTGGCCGACTTCTGGAACCACGGCACGTGCGTCGACGGCTGCATCTCGGCCGGTGGGCACGGTCAGGGCGGCTACTTCTACATCGACTGGAACGGGGCCGTGACGCCGTGCGTGTTCATGCCCTACTCGCCGGTCAACATCCGCGACGTCTACGCGCAGGGCAAGACGCTCAACGACGTCTGGCAGGAGCCGTTCTTCCAGGCCGTGCGCCAGTGGCAGTACGACTACGTCGCCGACGGCCGCAGCATGCTTACCCCGTGCCCCAACCGCGACCACCACGACGAGCTCGAGAGGCTGCTGATCGAGTACCAGCCGGAGCCGACCGACGCCAACGCCGCCGAGACGCTCGTCGACCCCGACTACACCCGCGGGCTGGTCGCCTACAACCGGCGCTTCGAGGAACTCACCGACGAGGTCTGGGAGGAGCACTACCTGAAGCGCGAGGCCGGCGAGGACGAGCTGTTCGCGCCGCTGCCCGACCTGCCGACGATCGCGGAGATGGAGGCGAGCGGCGAGCGGGCAGCGGCCAAGGAGCCGGCGGCGGCCGAGGCGCCAGCGATGGCCGGGGCGCCGGACGCCGGCGACGTGGCCGAGGCCCACGCTGTGATGCACGCCGGGTCCGAGGCGCCTGAAGAGCTGGAGACCGGGGCCGAGACGGAGGCCGAGCGACGGCTGGAGGCGAGGAAGCGCGTCTCCGTCTGACCGCGCGGACACGGTCGAACCCGTCGAAGAGGCGACGACCGGATCTTCGGTCGTCGCCTCTTCGATATGTCCCGACGGCGGCCTTGCCCGTGATTCGCGGAGCAGTAGAATGCTCGCGCCGAGACGCACTCGGGAGGTGCGAGACATGGCCGATGTCATTGGACCGTACGAGCCGCCACGGGTCCTCAGCCTGAGTGTTGCTTCGCCGGCGGTGGGCGCGAACTGCGAGCCCGGGAGCAACGCCTCCACCGACTGCAACACGGGCACGAGCGCCGCTGCGGGGTGTGGCTCAGACGGCAACAGCGCTGTCGGCTGCTTCAACGGGTACAGCGCCGGTCCGGGGTCGTGCTCGCCGAACGGCAGCGGCGTGACCACCTGACTGAGAGGGGCGGAAACTCATCGCACTTACGCTGAGAACAGCTGCGAAAGACCGGCGATCCGACCGATGGTCCGGACGGGCCGTGAGGCCGACGCGCAGGTCGGCCGCCCGCGCCGTCGTGGCGCTCGTCGCCGTGCTGGCGTTCGGCCTGCTCCTTGTGGCGACCGGGTGCGGCGGCGACGAGCCGGTCGACCCGTCTCCCTCGCCGTCCGACTCCGCCGCGTCACCGTCGGCGACCGCCTCGCCGGCGTCCGACGTCGAGGCCTTCGAGGCGTACGTGACCGCCATCAACGAGCCGATGAAGTCCACCGAGGTGGCCGACGCGGTCGCCGCCATGAACGACTCCTCCGAGGCTCTCGACGCCGAGAACCCCGCCACCTGGCCCGCCTACACCGACTCGGCGCGCACCTACGCGAAGCTGCAGGAGGACTACCTCAGGGAGCTCGAGGCGATCGACCCGCCGCCGCAGCTCGCGGATGCGCACGACCAGCTCATCGCCAGCACTCAGGCGACGATCAAGGTGCTGAGATTCATCGCCGACCACGTCGAGGAGGGCGACGTCGCCATCCTGCAGGGTGACGAGCCGCCGGCGGAGATCGCCGTGCAGGCGCAGAGCATGTTCACCGACGCGGAGGCGTTCACCAAGGCGCTCACCGCGGAGGCCGAGCGCCTCGGCGTCGAGCTGCCGGACGACCTCCTGTCCAAGCTCCCCGGCTGACCGGCGCGACGCGGGTCGCTCAGACGGTCTGCGAGGGCGCCCCTCCGTCGAGCGTCGGGAAGTCCCCCTCGTCGACCGGGTCGACCGGCACGGCGTCGGACTCGCCCAGGTCGATCGGGCCGAGGCCGATCTCCCAGATGTCGTAGTAGATCATGTCGGCGCTGTAGGTCGTGCTGAAGTCGAGCGGCTCCGAGAAGCTGCCGCGCTCCTTCACGGTCAGGAACCGTTTGAGGCTCGGCGCCCAGTCGCGGCCGACGGTGTAGTAGACCCAGTACGTGCCGTCGGGGATCTGGTCGACCACGGCGGTCGAACCGGCGCGTACGTAGACGGCGATCTTCGTCGTCGGCGCCGACTTCGACGACGCCAGGATCACCATGCCCTCGTCGTCGCCGGAGTTCTCGATGCGCAGCTCGCCGTCGCCCCGGCCGACCTTCCAGCGCAGCTCGTGGCCGTTCGCGTACCGTTTCGTCTGGACGCTGCGGACCACCACCGAGCGGTCGCCGGCCGCGATCGTGTGGTCCTTCTCGCCCCGCAGCTTCGGCTTGAAGAAGACCTCCGCCGTCGACTCGGCCAGTACCGGCACCTCCTTGCGGGAGACGACCCTGCCGTCCACCCGCAGCTTCACGATGTGCGTCCCGTCGACCTCGCCCGTGTTCGCCACGGTGACCGTGATCCGGGCGTGGCCACCGCTCCTGACCGGGCTCGTGGCGCGCTCGACCGACTCGACCTCGAAGGTCGCCGGCCGCAACAGCCGCATGCGCGCGTCCACCCCCGCCACCTCGATGACGTGGTCGCCGGCCAGCAGGTCCGTCGGCACCGGGACCTCGGCCGATGCCTTGCCGGTGGCGGCGACCCGTATGTTCACCATCCCGACGCGCCGGCCGTCGATGAGACAGTCGGCCTCGAACGTGCCGGCCCACGCGCCGAGGTTCTCCGCCGTCACGGTGATCACGCTCTGCTCGCCGGCGACCGGCTCTTCCGGCGCGGTGACCACGACCTCATACGCCGGCCTCAAGTCGGCGACGGAGACCGCGACGACCAGCACGATCGCGGCCAGCCCGAGCCCCCAGAGGACGCGCGGCCGGCTCACGAACGCGAAGCGACGCACGCCGAGCCCCCCGAGGATCGCGACCACGAGGCAGGCCACGGCCAGACCGATGGCGATCCCCGTGAACACGAGCCACATGCGCCGTCACCCCTCCAGGAGCGCGATACCGATGACCAGGAAGACCACCCACAGGACGACGGTCACGCACCCGATGGCCAGCCCGGCGATGGCGAGGCCCGTCGATGCGTTCCGCGCTTTCGCCTGACCCCGCCCTGTGAGCGAGAGGATGATGCCGACGACCCCCAGGACGACGCCGAGGAACGGCACCCAGATGAGGACCAGCCCCAGGACCGAGCAGACGAACCCGCCGACGACCTGACCCGGGGTGCCGCTCTGCGACGCGGCGGCGGCGCCGCCCGCGGGCGTGGGCGCGAGGACCCACTCGCCGTTGACCCGGTGCCGGATGAGACGCGAGTCACAGCGCGTGCAGACCGTCTCGTCCCTGTACGGGAGCACCTTGAGCGACTCGCCGCAGACGGGACAGGCGATTGCCTCGCGCTCCGCGAGCACGTCGGTGTGCTCCCGCCGCCAGCTCTCCCTGGCCGTCTGCGAGCGGAGCTTGAGGTCGGCCGGGAGCACCTCACCGGTCGTCCGATGGCGGAGGATGCGGTTGCCGCAGTGCCCGCAGGTCGTCTCGTCCTCATCCGTCGCGAAGCGCAACAGGTTGAGACAGAGCGGGCAGGTCTCGAGCCCCAGACTCGGCGAGACGAGGTTGGCGTGCTCCCGTCGCCAGCGGCGGATGCCGTCGGCCGAGCGCAGCGCGGGATCGGCAGGTACCCACTTGCCGGTCGCGCGGTGGCGAAGGACGCGGTTGCCGCAGGCGGCGCAGGTCGTCTCGGCAGCTCCTGAGGTCGCGGCCAAGCCACCGCCGCATACGGGGCAGACGTCGTCCGGGTCGGGCGGCCGCTCGCCCTCCGTCCCGACGGCGGGAGCGACCGCCGTGGCCGCCACCGCCGGCTCTGCGGTAGCAGCGGTCTCGTCCGGCTCGACCGCTTCAGCCTCCGCCTCTGCCTCAGCTCCCGCCGTAGCGGCGGTCTCATCCGTCTCGGCATCGGCCGCGGCGATGGTCTCGTCCGCCGCTGCTTCGGCGGCGTCGGCGGTCTCCTCCGCCTCGACCGCGGCCGGCGCGGCCTCCGGCTCCGCGGCGTCGGGCACCTCCTCAGGCGCCTCTGCCGCCACCTCTGCCTCGGCCTTCGACGACGCCGCCGCTTTCGGCGCATTCCCCCAGATGGAGTCGCTCGACGCGCCCTCCCCCGGTGTCGCGGCGTCGGACCCGTTCACCTTCGGCTCGTCGTTCATCAGCGCCCCTCCACTCACGCCACCCCTGCGACACGTCACCTCGCCGGACGGCACGCGCGGCGTGAAGACTCCCTGCCGGAATCATACGTACTCACACGACGTCACGACAGTACCGCGGCATCGGCCGGGTAGACCGACGGCCGCACCAGGCAAGACGCCGACCTTGCCGTGGTCTCCGGCAGTCGAAGCGTCTGTCACCCGCCCTGGCCCTCGAATGCACACCGGGACTCGGGTTCGTCACCCTTTTCGGCGCCGCCCGCCGCGGGCTACCCTGCCACCGCACGGAACTTCCCTTGCGAGGACCGCGCCGTGACCCGCCTTCCGCGACAGGCGTCTGGATGTACAATGTACGTACATCGTCACCGGCCTCGAGGGGATCCGCATGGTTGCGAACAAGTCGACAGGACACCCGGCTCGCGCTCCGAAGGCAGCACGCTTGAACATCAGGACGACCGACGAGGAGAAGGACCTCCTGGAGCGAGCCGCGATCGCGCGGCACACGTCGACCAGCCGTTTCGTGCTCGACGCGGCCCTGCGCTCCGCCGAGGAGGTGCTCGCCACCCAGACGCTGTTCGTCCTGCCCCCGCAACGGTGGGAGGAGTTCATCGAGATGCTCGACAGACCGGCCCGGCCGATCCCCGCCCTCGAGCGTGCGGCCGCGCGGCAGCGCCGGACAGACGGTGGCTGAACCGCCACGCCGCAACCCGATCGGCGGGCCGGAGCCGCTCACCGCACAGCACAAGGTCGCCCGCTTCCGGTGCGGCGTTGCGGCGTTCGACGAGTACCTCCGTCGGCGCGCACTGCACGACCAGCGAGCCGAGCGGAGCCGCATCTACGTCGTTTGTCGGGACGGTTTCGTCGTCGGCTTCTTCACGCTGGCGGCCGTGGCGGTGGCACCTGACGACGCCACGCGACGTCTGGCCGCGGGGCAGGGCGGGCAGCCGATCCCCGCCGTCCTGCTCGCCCGGCTGGCAGTGGACCTCCGCGTACAGGGCGAGGGCCTCGGCGAGACACTGCTCGTCGAGGCCCTCGCCCGAGGCGCCGCGGCGGCCGACACGATCGGCGCCCGAGCCGTCATCGTGAACGCCACGAGTGACGATGCGCGGGGTTTCTACGAGCGCTACGGCTTCGAGCCGTCGCCGACCGACCCACTCCACCTCGTCCTGCTCATGAAGGACATCCGCAGGAGCCTGGCCGGCCGCTGACCCGCGCGTGCCGGCTCACCGCAGACCGGCCCGAGTGGCTCACCACGCGCCGTCAGTCCTTGTCGCCGGCGTCCTTGCCGGCCGCCTTCTTCTGCCGCCGTTTCCGCTCGACCACCACGTTGCGCATGAAGGCCGCCGACGGCTTGGCCGACTCCACCTCCCCGAGGGAGAGGTTGTCACACTCGCAGATCAGCTCGTCCGGCATCGCCATCGACTTCTCCTCGAAGTAGGCGCCGGCGCTCGCCGCGTGTCGCTGCGTCCGCAGCTCGGTGCGCTGCAGGTAGTAGTGGGAGATCATGTGGAAGACGTCGCCCTCGCCCCAGCGGAACCAGACCGCCACCGGCTCCTCGCCGTACTTCTCTCCGAGCTCGCGGCTCGTGATGAGGACCTCGACGCGCTCACGGTCGACGATCCTGATCGGGTACGACGAGCCCTCGAGCCACCACTGCGGGTCGTCCTGGCCGTCCAGCACGCCCTCGAGATAGATGTTGTCGGGGTCGCGGACCTCGATGCGGACGACGTCGTCGGCGGTCGGCCGATCGTTGAACGCGAGCACGCCGGGGAACGCCGGCTCGAGCACGTGCTTGAGCGCCCAGTCGGTGGTGAACAGGCTGCCGCCGGCCTCCACGAAGCGGCGGATACGTTTGACGGCCCGCGGCGAGACCTGGCCGGGGCAGTTGACGATGAGCAGCTGCTCGGGACGGAGTTCGACCCGGTCGACGTCCCGGACGTCGATCGTCGTGTGCGGCACCTCGAGCGCCTGGAGCACCGTCTCGACGTGGTCGTAGCAGCCGCGTACGACGACCACGTCGCTCGCGGTCACCTCGTCGAGGTCGCGAGCCTTGTCCGGCGCGTCGCGCCGGAGCTGCTCGCGGGTCATGTAGGCGGCGGCCCTGTAGGACCTGAGGCGCGTGTCGTTGTCCATGAGTCCTCCCTCCCGCGGCGCGGCCTCCCGGCCGCGGCGCGCATTCGTCTCCGTCCGTCCGGGCGCGGTCCGTGCCGCGCCGCTCGTCGTTCTTCTCACCGGGTCCTGCGGCGGCGGGCCGCCCTGACTCGCGCCCCGTGTGCACGGCTGCCGGCCAGTGTTGCCCGGCCCTGCGGCGGCGGGCCGCCTCACCCGCGCCCCGCGTTGCCGCTGCCGGCCTGCCGTCACCCCGTGCTGCGGCGGCGGGCCCGCTCCCGGGCGTCGGCGATCCGCCAGCCCGGGCGCTCGCGGCGCGGCACCCCGTGCTCGTCCCGGGCGTCTGCCTCGTCGGCCATGCCGCGCACGCCGCCGACGTCGAAGAACGCGGCATGCACCACGGTGCCGCGGTACGTGAGCGCCGAGCCGAGGACGCCGTTGCCCTCGAAGCGCACGTCCCAGCCGAGGCCGGGGCTCTTGAAGCGCCGCCCGAAGAGCCCCCCGATCCGCTTCAGGAACAGGTCGGCGACCGTCCGGTCGCCGGGAGCGCCGCCGCGCACCAGCGCCTCGAAGGCGTAGCTGCGCAGCAGCTTGTCGTGGAGCTCCGCGAACTGCGGCGCCCGCGACACGCAGTCGAGGCCGACGACCCGGGAGCCGTGCAGCACGAGCACGCCTGTCTGCCCGTCGAGGAGCGGGAAGGCGGCCATCATCCCGTCGAGATCGGTCTTCTTCTCGGCGTAGGAGTCGCGCAGGGCATGGGTACGGGAGCTCGTCCGCTGCCTCGAGTGGACCGCGTCCACCTCGTCCCACACGCGCCCCTGGTCGGCCCGCGCCGGCCCGCCGACGCACATCGCGGCGTAGGTGCTCTCCCGCATGGAGTGGCGCACGCGCCGCTCTGCCATCACCTCGCTCTCGGAGAACTGCGGAGAGACGTACGCCCAGCGGCCCTGCTCGGTGCAGCTCACCGGCACGACGAGGTTCGTGTGCTTGTCGACCAGGATGGTGGTACTGAGGACCCGGTTCTGCTTGGCGCCGGCCAGCTCCTCACCGTCGAGGATCAGGACCCGGGCGTCGCCCTTGTTGACCACCTGCAGCTCCGGCACCGACCCGCCCTCGCTCACCTCGGTGATCACGGCCTGCCCGCGAGCGATCGCCTCTCGCAGCGTGATGTACCGCGGCGAGCGGCTCCTGCCCCGCCGGCCGCCGGCCGATCCGTCCTCGCGGCCGCCGTCCGCGCCGTTCCGGTTCCCGAAGATCGGGAACACGGCCAGCGGTCCCCAGCTCTGGACCTCACCGAGACGCATCCCCTCGACGACGTCCGACCCCTGCAGCATCTCCCGCGAGCGATCGTCTTCCCGGCGACCACCGCGGCGACCGTCACTCACTCTGTGTGTCATCTCCCACCTCCGGTGTCGCGCCTCCGGACCCCGTCCGGATCGCCGCTTCCAGGACCGAGACCGGCCGTCAAGCACTCCGCGGCCGGTCAGAGCCCTCCGTCGACGTGATGCGATGCAGATGCCTCGATGGCATAGACGCATCACTGTTTTTCCCATTCATTGATGCTATTATAACATCAGAGTCAAGCCAGGTCGCCTGCTCAAGCAGGATTCCGGGTTCGACATGAAGTAGACTCAACTTGAGAGTAGCGCAAGGAGGTGACGGAACTGATGCGCGATACGCATCGCGCGACCATCGGAGCGGCCATCGCCCGCCTGCGGGAAGAGCAGGGCTGGAGCCAGCGCGAGCTCGCCAGGTGGGTCGGGCTCGATCAGTCGGCGGTGAGCCGGGTCGAGGCCGGCCGGCGCCGTCTCAAGGCGGAGGAGCTGGAGCGCTTCGCCGACGCGTTCGGCGTCTCCGCCGACGAGCTCCTGTCCGCCCGGAGCGGGGCGGCAGGCGACGCGGCCGACCTCGAGGACCTCGCCTCCCTCGCCTCCCCTGGCTTGCGCTCGCCGGCGGGCTTCGGCCCCGCCGACCGCGCCCGGCGCCACCGCGCGCGGTCCAGGCCGCAGGCCCCGCGCCCACGCGACGCGGAAGCGGCCCCGGGGCCCGCCTCACTCTCCCTGAGACCTGCGCCGCCGGATGCCGTGATCGAAGGGGCAGACGACATTGGGCCACCTCGCGACATGCTGATGCCGGAGGAGTGCCTTGCGCCCGAGGGCTTCGCGCAGACGGAGGAGTGCCTGGTGCCCGGGGGCGCCGAACGGCCGGATGACTTCGAGCCACCCGATCACCTGGAGAGGCCCGCGGATGCGTCGATACCCCCCGGTGCCGCGTTCCCCGACGACGTCTGGGCGCTCGACGACGAGGCGCCCATCGCGGGCGCCGGACCCTTCGCCCCCGCGCCGCTCTCGCGCCAGACGCGCCGCCGCAGGGGCACGACGCGGCGGCCGCCCGCCGGCGGCGAGCTCCCCGCCGCGGTGACAGGCGTCGTGCGCGACTGGCTGGAGCTGCGCCGGCTCGGCGGCGGCGAGCGCGAGGTACTGGCCTGGAGCAAGGGCCACTCGGCGGAGGGCCGCGAGGCCCGCCTCCTCCACCCCCTGCACTCGACCGACCGCGGGCCGCTGCGCGGCGACGTGCTCTACGACCGCGTCGCCCGCTTCTGGCGCAGCGAGCTGCACATCGACCCCGACGACGGTCCCGTCCCCGACCTGGTGCCTCTCCTCGAGGATGCCCTCGGCGTGCAGGTGATCGTCGCCCGCGTCGCCGACCCTCGCACCGGCGACCCCCACGGCCGCCTCGCCAGCTCAGAGCACCCCTCCTGCGCAGCCGTCACCGTCGACGACGTCCCCTTCATCTTCGTCAACGCCGCCCGGCCGGTCGTGCTCCAGCGCTTCGCCCTGGCCCACGCCTTCGCGCACACGGTCCTCGGGCACGGCGACGTCGTCGACCACCGCATCGAGTGGAACCGCAACAACCCGCCCGAGGCCGCCGCCAACGACTTCGCCGAAGAGTTCCTCCTGCCGGTCCGGGCGGCGCGCCGCTGGTACGAACGACGCGGCGATCCCGCCCCCGGCCTCGACACGCTGCTCGCGCTCGCCAACACGTTCGGCATCAGCGCCTGGTCGGCGCTCTACCGATCGCGCGCCGCCGGGCGGGTCCACCCCAAGCAGTTCGCAGGGCTGCGGCGCGAGATGCACGCCGCGGAGTGGCAGCTGCTGCCGCGCCAGGCCTTCCTCGGCGGACTGCGCGACACCCTGACCTTCCTCACCGTGCGGGAGTCGCTGCCGCAGGGCCACTACGGCCCCCCGGCCGTGCTGCGCTACCCCACCCGCATGCGCGTCTGGGCCCTCACCGCTCTGGAGCGCGGCTCGCTCACGCTCGGCCGGGCCGCCGAGCTGCTGCATGTGCAGCCGCACGAGCTCGGCGACCAGCTCAGGGAGCTCGGGCTGCAGTAGTCGTCGGGGCGTGCCCGCTTCCCATCTCGACGAGGTCCGTTGCATCAAAGTAGTTGCGGTCGGCCACCGCGAGGCACATACTTGGGTGTGACGAAGGGCTGAGTCGATGTGTCGCACGCTTTCGCTGCCGCATCGAGGGGGTGGGTCATGTCCTGTGTATCGTGCCCGGGGTCTGAGACTTCAGCCCGCCGAGGCCTTCGTCCCGTCCGTCTCGCCACCGCCCTTCTCCTTCTCGCGCTCCTCACGGCACTCGTCGCCCTGGCGGCGGCTTCCGACGCCGGCGCGGCGTCGATCCCGGCCAGGGTGACGGTGACGCCGACCGCCTTCTCGCCGAACGGCGACGGCGTCAAGGACAGGCTCACCGTGCGCGTCCGCCTCACGAAGCGCGTGCGGCTCTTCGTCGGCGTGTACTCCCCCAGCGGGAAGCTGGTCACGACACTGCACAGGTGGAGGACGCGCTCGAAGAGCACGCGCACCTTCCGCTGGAGCGGCCGGGTCAGCGGCCACGCCCGCGCCAACGGCCGCTACACCGTCAAGGTCAAAGTCAAGGTGGCAGGCCGCACCCGGACGATCTCGCGCAAGGTCACCCTTGACACCGTAGCGCCGACCGTCGACATCGGCGACGTCACCTCCGGCCGCGTCTTCGGCGGCGCCACGACCCGCTTCCCGTACGTCGTCACCGGTGAGACGCCGGCCAGCGTCGAACTGCAGGTGTACACGGCCCCCGGCGTACTCGGAGGCGGCGGCCAGCGCAAGGCCCGCGTCACGACCCGCGCGCAGGTCCGCACGGGCACGATCGGCTGGAGCGGCAAGAACAGCTCGGGCTACCTGGAGACCGGCCAGTACAAGTTCCGCTTCATCGCCACCGACAAGGCCGGCAACAGCGGCCGCACCCGCTTCGACCCCGTCACGGTCTGGGCGCCGCGCAAGATCACCGGTACCGTACGGACGGCGACCGGCACGGCGGTCTCCAAGGCGACCGTCAGGGTCGAGGGGACCAGCCTGACGACCACCACCGCCACGAACGGGTCGTTCACCTTCGCGAACTGCCCGATGGGCTTCCGCATCTTCAACGCGAGCAAGAAGGGTCTACCGTCGGCCCGGCGCCGTCTGTCGGTGAATCTCGGCACCGGCACCGTCGACCTCGTGCTGGGCGAGACCAGCCTCCTCAGCCGGACCTACACCCGCGACGACGACTCGGAGGTCACCATCTCCGGCCGCCTGTACTTCAAGGCCGAAGACGGGGTCACCGACATCCCGATGCGCGACGTCCGCGTGCTGCTGCAGGACCACGCCTTCTCGCTCCTGGGCCTCGAGTTCTTCGACGATCTGGAGGAGACCGAGACGCGCACCGATCAGGACGGCGACTTCTCCATCACCTACGACTACGACGAGATCTGGGACAGCTGGGACGAGCCGGACGTGCGCGTCATCGCCTACGCCGAGGACGGCGGCGAGGAGGTCTGCGCCGTCTACTGGGATGAAGCCTCGCCGGCGCTCTGGCCATATCAGTTCAGCGCCACCGGGTGGTGGGACAACAACACGTCGGACCACACCGGCCTCGTCTGCCGCCACACCGGCAGCCAGCGGGTCGCCTGGTTCGTCGTCGACTGCATGCAGCGAGCCCACGACCGCTGGAAGGGGTGGACCGGCTGGGACCGCTCCTCGGTCGACGTCGTGTATCCGGAGGACCTCGGCGAGACGAGCGGCACCTACTCCTGGTTCGCCGACTCCATCGACCTCGCCGGTCACAGCGTGTGGGACGCGCGCACGTCGTACCACGAGTACGGACATGCGCTCCACAACGCCGCCTACGACCTGCCCGGAGTCGGCGTCAACATCTTCGACGCCTACTCGGACTCCACCCGCCTGCATAACACCTGGGTGCCGGCAAAGGGGCGCTGGTACACCTATCAAGGAGGAGGCGACTACCGGTCAGAGGGCGAGGGCGGAAGCTGGATCCAGTTCAAGGAGGGCTTCGCCGAGTACTTCGCCGCCCTCATGAGCGACTGCGACCAGGGCGGCATGGACTCCACACTGGAACGCGACGTCGATCACCCCGACGTCGACGACGCGCGCTGCATGCACTCCGTCTCCCGCGTGCTCTGGGACCTCACCGACGACGCGTCCACCAAGCTCTACAGCATCTGGGAGGCGGAGGTCACAGACAGATCCGCGTGTGGGCCGGTGGACCGTCTTCCCAACCTCTACGGCAGCGGCGACGACGACCGCATGCAGGGCTGGGGCACCGCTCCGCACGGCGCGACGTTCACCAAGGTGTGGAAGGTGCTCCACGAGGACTGGCCGGCGAACGTCAGGGAACTACGAGATGACCTCTACCGCCGCTACGGCAACGACAGCCTCGACAGACGTGGCTTCGACGCCATCCTCTACCGCATGGGCATCGACGCCGACGACATCACGGAGAACATCCCGCACGTGGACGCCGGTACGGTCCTCCTGACCGGCATCCAGAACGCCGACGACTCCTATCGCGGCACCCTGAAGCTGTGGTGCCACGTCACCGACCCGGACGCGCTCTACGGCGATCCCGACATCGACCACGTGAAGGTTCGGTTCGAGGGCCGCTACCAGGTCGGGTCCAGCTTCACGAACTGGGCCCCGATCGGCTGGACCCTGGCGCCTTCCGGCACGCCGCCGCCCGGCCGTTCCGGCGACGACTGGTACTCCGTCCTGCTCGATACGACCCTGCCCAGCCCGGTGGAGCTCATGCCGTGCGTCGACACCGAGACCGGGTTGTTCAAACTCTACGACTTCGACCTCAACAGGATGCGCGACCAGAACGTGATCACCGCCGGGACCACCGGCGGGACCTGCCGGCGGGACCGGATGTGGGTTCGCGCCATCGCCTTCGACGACCTCGCCGAGTCGCCGGTTCTCGGCGACGACGAGGACTGGCAGGCAGACCCGGCGGTCTCGGACGAGTTCGCCGTCGACAACTCACCGGGTGTGTTCGGCGGTCAGGCGCAGAGCGACGACGGCGCCGACGTGATCAGCTGGCCGGGGATGTACACCATCACCTCCACACCCTACACGTACGAGCTCTTCTTCACGCCGCTCTCGACGGAGGGCGGTACGATCGCCCAGTACACCTTCTCGTATCCGAACGCCGGCTGCCGGGCGCCGGTCATGCGCCTCGAGATGACCGCTGATGGCTACGTCTCGTTCTCCATCAACAAGTCGACCGGGGCGGGCCCGGGCGGCGGGCTGTGGTGCGACCCCTACTATCCGAAGGACCGGACCGTGCTCGAGGTCGGACGCCGCTACCACATCGCCGTCCAGGACGGCAGCCAGGGGCTGCGCCTCTACATCAACGGCAGACTGGAGGCGGCGGCGCCGTACTTCGACTACCCGCAACCCGACTGGAGCGACGGCACGCTGGCCGGCGGCTGGTTCAGCATCGGTGACTACGAGACACTGTCGGCCGAGGACACGACGGCGGCCGGCTGCTACGACGAGGTCCGCGTCTCTGACGTGCAGCGGTACGGCGCCGACTTCGAGCCGCCGGCCGGGCCGTTCACGGCCGACGCCCACACCATGCTGCTCGACCACCTCGACGGCAGCACGACGGGCACGAATGAGGGGTTCAGCTTCCTGCCTTGACGCTCAGATCGGGCACATTCCGCACAGCTATGCTTCGCATACCATAACCCTTGACCTGAGAATGAGTGTCTGTAGCACGCTTGGAGGGTTCAGCTCCCGTTCGCAGGCTCCACAGGCGTCGCCTCGAACGTGTCGATGACCTGCCGGAACGCCGTCTCCATCTGGGCCCAGCGGTCCTGCGCGGCCTGGAACGTGATCTGGTACTCAACGTCGCCGTTGATGAGGAAGTAAAGGCGGGCGTTGAACGGCGTCCCGTCGATGTCGTAGACGACGTCGGTGTAGTAGCCGATCAGGTTGTCGTCCTCCACCGACTGCAGCTCGCCGACCAGCGTGCTCGGCCCCATGGAGTCGACCAGCTGGGGCAGGATCGTGTCCTCGAGGTCCTTCTTGAAGGCCGGCATCATCGACTCGTCGAGCACCCCGTTGAGACGGTAGACGTTGAAGAGGAAGCCGTCACGGTACTGGCCGCTCGACTGCGTGCCGCTCTCGTCGAAGAACCCGGCACGGTAGACGCTCTGCGCGCCGGCGGACTCGGACGACAGGCCGTCCTGTTCGGTGAGCACGTCGGGGTCGTACTTGAACGTGAAGCCGTACTCCTCGTTCGAGACGACGACGAGACCCGAGTCGTCCTCGGCGCCGGCGCCGTCCGAGGCGCCGTCCCCGGTGGTCGCCGGCGAGGCCTCGTCTGTGTCCTGGGCGTCGTCCGAGCCCCCGCATCCCACGGACAGGGCCGCGGCACCGAGTACCGCGATCAGCACAGCGACGACCAGGGCCGCAGTCATGAGTGTCCGCGATCGCGTCACGCTTCGCGCCACGCTCTCGGGTCCGGCCGACTCCGTCCTCCGACGATCGATATCCACGAGACCCCCTGCCGTGTGCCGACTGTCCGGGGGAGCATATCGGCCGGCGGCGGACTCGGCCACGCGGGTCGGGCCGGTCCAGTCCGAGCCGATCGGGCCGTCCGATCCGGTCCCGCCCGATCCGGCCTCGGTCAGGAGAACTCGCCCCTCACCTTCGCCAGCTCGGCCTTGATGGCCGCCGCGTCGGCCAGCGTGTCGTCGAGCCAGCGGCGGGCCTGTGGAGCGAGGCCTTCGAGCGACGCCGGGAAGATCATGGCGGTGCCGGAAGCCACGGCGACCGACACCTCGCCGTCGAACACGTCCAGGACGGCCTTGTCGAAGTCGGTGGCGAACACCGCGTAGGCGGTCGTGGTGTCGGCCAGCAGTCCACCGTCCACATCGGTCCGCGCCATCCGCTCCTCGAGCTGGGCGCCGCTGCCGGTCACCGCGCAGCGGAGCAGCACCAGGCCGTTGAGCTGGTCGGCGAGCGCCGAGAGGTCGGCGTCGGTGACCTGACCCGCCGACCCGTCGGTCATCGTATCGAGCTGGCGGGCCACGTTCCGGGCCCCGGCCTGGAAGCGCTCCACCGCCCGTTCGGCCCGCGAGAGGAGGTCGTCGTCGACCAGGACGACCTCGTCGGGCACGCTGGCCACATCGTGCCGCTGCACCGTCTCCGCGCGGATGAGGAGGGCGACGAGAGCGCCCACCGACACGGCGAGGACGACCAGGAGCACGTTCCGCAGGTAGTGAGGGCGCCTGCCGACGCGCGCCTTCCCGGCGTCGGCCGGCACGTCCGGACGGTAATCGGCATCGTTGCCCGGCAGCTCGTCCCTCTTCTCGCCCACGCTCGTCAGCCCCTCTGCTCGCCCTCTGCGCCGCGCGCCGCTCACTTCTCAGAAGGTCGCGGCGGCCCCACGCTCAAGACGGCGGCGGCGATCCGCGACCTCCATCCTCAGCATCGGCACGAGAGGCCTCGCGGTTGAGCACTCACCGCCGGAGATCGCCCGGCGACCGCGGCCGCTGGGCGCGCCGTCGGGACGGCTCGCCGGCCTCACCCGCGGGCGCGACCGAAACCCATGGCGGCCACCGCCGCCACGGCGCGGTCCATCGCCCTGTCGCCCGGCACCGGACGCCGTCCCTCGCGCCAGATCGACTCGCCGAGCTCGACACGGTCTGCGTCGCCGTCGTCTCTCATCGAGATCTCGTCGCCGAGCGCGAGCGAGCGGTAGCGTCCACCATCGCCGCTCCCGCCGCCGGAGGGCTCCCACTCCGGCAGACCCGCCACGTTCGGATCGCCGCGCTCCGCGAACGCGACCCAGTAGCGCTGCATCGCGTCGGTGAGCTCACGGTCGAGAGGGCCGACGTCGCCGCCGTGCGCGTCGAGGTTGCCGAAGACGTAGTCGATCTCGCTGCCGTGACAGCAGCCGAGCTCCCGCCCGAGCGCGGTCGGCGGCACGCGCGAGAAGCGGTACAGGTACGCCGGCCGGCCGGCCCGCTGCACCGCGTCGGCCGCGAACCTCGACGCCGACTCGAAGAACAGGGTGGTGATGAGCTCCTCCAGCGCCTCGTACACGTCCCTCGAGCGCTCGGCGGGGAACATCCGCTCGACCTCGTCGCGGCGGGCGCCGAACGCCTCGTGCAGCAGCAGCCGGTACTCCCACCGCTTCAGGTCGCGGGTCGAGCGCAGGAACAGGGCGCCCTCACGCGCGTTGCTGCCGGTGAGGAGCGGGACGGCGTCCATCCTCCCCTCCTCGAAGAGGGCGACCGGGAAGTCGGGGATCACCCAGCCGTCGACGACCGGCCCGAACACCGCGCCGCCGACGAGCGAGAACGACGGCCGCGTGACCTCCAGCAGGCGCCGCGCCGGGACGCCACGCATGAGCCGCAGCGCCTCCGCCGAGTCCGGACCGGTCCGGGCCGGCGAGCCGCCCTTGCCGGAGCCGGCGCCGCCGTCGGCGTGGCCGAGCCGCGCGACCTCACGCACGGTCGTCTCCCACTCCGCGCGCACGCGATCGAGGGCGGAGACCTTGCCACGGGGCATGAGCCAGTCGCCGCACGGGCCGCCGCTCTCGGCGATCGCCCGATGGAAGAGCCCCTCGGCGAGGGGGCTCACCATCAGCCGCGCGACGCTGAACGCGCCCGCCGACTCCCCGAACACGGTGACCCGCCCGGAGTCGCCGCCGAAGCCGGCGATGTTCTCCCGCACCCAGCGCAACGCCGCGATCTGGTCGAGCAGTCCGTAGTTGCCGGACGCGCCGGCCTCCGCCTCGGCGGCCAGCGGCTCGGAGGCGAAGAACCCCAGCGGACCGAGACGGTAGTTGAGCGTGACGACGACGACGCCGCGCCGCGCCAGCGACGCCCCCCGATAGAGCGGCTGTGAGGCGGCTCCGACGACGAACGCGCCGCCGTGGATCCACACCATCACCGGCAGCCGCTCGTCGGCGCGCTCCGCCGGCGTCCAGACGTTGAGGTAAAGGCAGTCCTCGTCCATCGCAGCCGGATCGAGCGCCCCGGAGGCGCTGTGCTCCAGGACCGGCTGGGGGCACGCCGGGCCGAACGACGTGCAGGAGCGGGTCGAGGTCCACGGCTCGGGCGCCTGAGGAGGGCGCCAGCGTCGGTCGCCCACGGGCGGGGCCGCGAACGGGATGCCCAGGAACTCGCGGACGGGGGCCACGCCCTCCGCCCGCCGGCCGCTCACCGGTCCGCAGGCCGTCTCCACCACGTCAGCCGCCATGACCACCTCCGTCGCGCTCAGCCGCGTCCATGTCCTCGAGAGACGCGGGCACGTCATCCGGACGCCAGTCCGTGCATCGTCACCGGCGGAGCGCTTCTTGAGCGCGGAGGCGCCACGGCCCGCGGATGGAAGACGAGTGGCATGCGGCCGCGTGCGCGGGCGGAGGGTGACAGCATGAGTTCGGCGACGACCGCGCAGTCGCGACGGCGACCTGCCCGACCGGCGGCGGCGCAGAGGACCGGAGAGCAGGCGGATCCGCGATCGCGGGCCGGTCTCGCCGCAGCCGCGCGAGCTCTCGGCGGTCTAGCGGATCCTCATCGTCCCTGAGCCGATCAGCTGCTGCCTGGTGCCGTCGGGGAGCCGGGCGTAGATGTGGTAGCGGTAGGTGCCGCGCTTGAGCCAGCAGCGGCGGATCGAGTACCAGAGAGTCCGGTTGAGCGGCGCGCTGGTCCAGATCTTCGTGTGCCGGGAGCGTCCGTTCGCATCGCGCACCTTCAGCGTGATCCTCGCCCGCGAGTACGGCGCCGCCTCGCCGACGGGCGGGGCGTAGAGCGCCATGAAGCGGAAGACCGCCTTGCGGCCGCGCCGGATGCCGAAATTGCGCGTCGCCTTCGTCACGAACGTCGCCCCGTCGCCCCACTTGACGGGATCGCTCTCCAGCGTCACCCACTGCGTCTCTGTCGTCCGCGAGCCGGCGAGGTCCTTCGCCTCCACGAGGACCTGGTAGCGGCCGTCCGGGGCGGGGATCTTCTGGCCCTTGAACTCGATGGTCCCGTCCCAGTACACGTTCCGGACCCCATCACCGACCCAGCGGTAGTCGCTCACCGTGCGGACCCGGCCGCCGTCCTGGTGGCGGATGGTCACCCGCGTCCGCGAGTACTCGCTGAGCCTGTAGCGGACACGGCAACGCTCCCGCGTACTGTCCGCCTGCCGGCCCACCGTCGAGGGACTCAGACTGAAGTCCTCGATGCGTGGCGGTTCGGTGTCGACGATGACGCTCATGGTCGCCGCGCGGGCGTTGCCCCGCGAGCTGCTCGCGGTCACCTTCACCGTGTAGCTTCCGTCGGGGACGAGCGCTCCGCCGCCGGTCGTCCCGCTGCCGGACGGCTCGCCCGACGACCCCGCCGCGCCGACGGCAAGCCACTCCTCCGACGGCTCGGCCGCCGGCATCGTGCCGTCGACGTTGCGCACGACCATGCGCCCTCGCCCGACGGACTGCTGCGGCGTGCCGTCGGACAGCGTCGCGTAGATGGAGTACGTGTAGTACCCCGGCGCCAGCCAGCAGCGCTGAGCGTAGGTCCGGACTGAGTTCACCGGAACGCCGTCAAGTCTCTTCGTCAGGCGCGAGGCACCGCCGTCGTCTCGCACCTTGAGCACCACGTCCGCCGTCACCCCGGCGTCGGTCTCACCTTCAGGAGGCCCATAGCGAACGGCATACCGGAACACCGCCGTGTCGCCACGATCGAGGCGGAAGTTGCGCAACGCCTCGGTGAAGAGGTCATTCGCCTCGACCGTCGGCTCCGCGGGAGCCGTCGTCGTCCCGCCAGCATCTGCCGTGCCGTCCCACGTCCTCGAGACGCTCGTGCCGTTGCCGCTGTAGCTGCGCACGACGGCGCCGCCCGCGTCGGTGATGCGGACCTGCCAGCCGACCGGCTCGTTCGCTTTGAACGTGACCTTCGTCGTGTCGTCCTGTCCGTCGCCGTTCGGGCTGATGACCGACCGCGACACCCGCGGCGCGTAGATCTTCGGCCTGCCCATGGTGTCGACGGAGCTCCGCACCGCGGGCAGCTTCGCATAGAGGCGCGCGCCCGGACACGAGGTGTAGCAGGCGTCGCGGTGGCCGGCGATCGACGGGAAGGTCGCGTACTGGCCGGCCCTGTACTTGTCGCTCGATCCGCAGTACATCGTCACCGCGGAGGTCGGGTCTACGTGGTGGACGTCGAACTTCCAGGCGAGCAGCTTCTTCAATGAGGTGATGGCTGCCGACGGCGGTGTGGCGCCGCTGAAGTCGCCGATGAGCGAGATGCCGGTGCTGCCGGTGTTGAAGCCGAGCGTCTGGGCGCCGACGACGCCCTTGTCGACGCCGCCGTAGCGGCCCTCATAGATGGTGCCGTAACGGTCGATGAGGAAGTTGTAGCCGATGTCGTTGAAGCCGCAGCTTCGCGCGTGGTAGTAGTAGACCGCCCTCACGACCGCCGGAGCCTCGCTGCGCGAGTAGCTGTTGCCGGTGACCGTGTGGTGGATGAACGCCATCTTCACGTCGGCGTAGCCGGGATCACAGCGCCGCCACGACTCGTTGGCGCCCCAGTTCGCCCGGGTGACGATAGCCGGCTTGCTGGCCATGGCCGCCGCGACCGGAGTCCTCCCGACATCGGCGATCGTCGCGACGGCGCTCTTCAGAGCGCCCTCCAGCCGGTCGGCCAGGGTCGCGTCGCCGAGGCTGTTGATGAACGTGAACTTGAGGTCGGCGACCGGCCCTGTGGTGCGGAACTCGACGTAGCGGGCCTCACCGACCCAGACCGGCTCCGCGACAAGCTCACGGGCCTTCTTCTCGGGCACCGGCTCGGTGGTGTCGGTCGCCGGGTCGGGACCGCCGTCTTCTGACTCCCCGGCGGCCCCGTCCGCGCCCGCCGCCTCCGCGCCCGCACTCTCGTCGAGAGGCCGCTGGTCGATCGGCGCCGCCGCGAGCTCCATCGTCGTCCAGTCGGACCAGGACTCACCGTCGGGGCTGGTCCGCAGCTCGACGGCGCCCCGCTCCTCGACGGCGCCCGGCTCGAACCGGCCGACGGCGCCGAGGAGGTTGAACGTCACGCCGCCGTCGACGACCGCCGTCTCCGGCCACAGCTCGGGAGAGGCGTCACTCGATGCGTCATCGGGCTCGGGGGAGCCCTCTTCTTCGGCCTCAGACCGGCCGGAGGCGTCCTCCGGCGGCGGGAGCTCCACCCCGGGCGGTGCGGCGCCGGGCTCGAGCCCGTCGACATCGACCGTGCGCCCCCGGACCGGCTCCTCGTCGAGCCACTCGGCGGCGGCGGAGCTCACCCTGGGCAGCACCCAGGCGGTGGCGAGCAGACAGAGCGCCACGCCGGCGAGCACGACGGCGACCCGCCGCAGTCGGCGGCTCCGCCTGTGAGCCTCTCGCTGCTTCGCCGATCGCACGTGCACAGCCTCCAGCCATCCCGCGCGGCACCCGCCCACACTTTCGCGAGGACATGCCTCCTACCTGTGTAACGGCGCGATGGGAGAGAACTTGAGCCTCCGTGTCCTCCATGAGCGGCGCTTCACGTGAGCACCTCTGACGACACCGAGGTCAGCACGGGATCCGGAACACCCCGTGCTCACAGTCATCTTTCTCGGAGCACTCACTCACTGGAGCGCTCCGTGCTCACGGTACTCCGTCCCCGAGGGTCCCGTGCCCGATGCGGGCGGCAGGCCGCCGCCACGACCGTCAGCGGATGCGCAGACGGGCCGAGCCGACGATCGTCTGCTTCGTGCCGTCGGGCAGCGTCGCGTAGACGTAGTAGCGATAGTTCCCCTTCGCCAGGAAGAGGCGCTTCGTGAAGTAGTAGCTGCGGTTGAGCGCCCTGCTCGACCAGACCTTGGTGAGCCTGGAGCGGCCCTTCGAGTCGCGCACCTTGAGCACGACACGGGCGCTGGTGTACGTCTCCGCGCCGGCCGCCGGCTTGTAGACGACCCGGTAGCGGAAGCGGGCCTTCGTCCCGCGCCGGATGCCGAAGTTGCGCAGCGCCTCGGTGCGGAACACCCCGGCGCCGTCGACCAGCGCCTCCACCGCCCGGCGGACCGCCGGGATCTTGCCGTAGAACGCCTGGCCGGGGCACGAGGTGTAGCACGCGTCCCTGTGCGCGGAGATGGCGGGGAACGTCACCCACTGGCCGGCGGCGAACTTGTCGCTGGTGCCGCAGTACATGCTCACCGCCGACGTCGGGTCGACGCCGTGGTACGTCAGCTTCCAGGCCAGCAGGTCTTCGAGGGCCAGGAACGCCTTGGGAGGCGGCGCCTCGGTGCCGAACTCACCCATGATCGAGATGCCGGTGCTGCCGGTGTTGAAGCCCAGCGTCTGGGCGCCGATCACCGCCTTCGTCATGCCACCGTAGCGCCCCTCGTAGATGGTGCCGTAGCGGTCGATGAGGAAGTTGTAGCCGATGTCGTTGAAGCCCAGTGTGCGGGCGTGATAGTAGTAGATTGCTCGCACGACCGCCGGCGCCTCTTCGGCGGTGTAGGTGTTGCCGCCGGCCGTGTGATGGATGAACGCCATCTTCACGGTGCTCGCGTAGCTCGGCCCGGCGCGACGCCACGATTCGTTCGCCGCCCACTGGGCGCGCGTGACGATGGCGGGCCTGGCCGGAGAGGCCGCCGCCGGCGGCGCGGCGCCGAGGGAGGCGATCGTCGCCACGGCGCTCTTGAGCGCCCCCTCGATGCGGTCTGCCACGGTCGCGTCGCCGAGGCTGTTGATGAACGAGAGCTCGAGATCGCCGACGGCACCGACGCTGCGGAACTCGACGTAGCGGGCCTCGCCCACCCAGAGCGGGTCGCCGATCAGGCGGCTCGTGCCGATCTCGTCCTCGGCCGGTGTCAGCTCCAGGGTCATCCACTCCGACCACGTCTCGCCGTCGAGGCTGGTGCGCACGACCACGGCGGCCGGCACCTCGTCCGGGACCTCGGCGAGCCCGTCGGTCGCCGCCTCGTCGGCGTCGTCCTGTGCCTCCGCCGACGCCGCGGCCTCGGTCGCCTCGCCGACGTCGGCGTCGCCCGCCGCGTCGGGACGGCCCTCGGCGCCGAGCAGGTTGAACTGCAGGCCGGCATCGACCACGCCTGTGTCGCGCCAGAGGTCCGGACCCTGCCCGTCGGCGTCGTCGAGAGCGGCGCCGTCCGGAAGTTCCACGCCCGGCGGCACCATGTCGGTCTCGAGAGCCTCGACGTCGACCGTCTGCGCCCGGACCGGTTCGTCGGCGAGCCACTGCTCGGCGGCGTCGCTGACCCGCGGCAGCGCCCAGGCGGTGGCGATGAGGGCCACGAGCACGCCGGCCAGCACGATCGGCAGGCGCCACCTGCGCAGGCCAGACCGCGACGCCGAAGGCCGCCGGCCGGGGCCCGATGTCTGGTCGCCGCTCACGGTCCGCGGCCGATCTTCGTTTCGGACTGCCATCTCGCCACTTCCAGTGTCTCGCCGGCCCTGACGGGCGGTCGCACGATGCTATCGCCGTCCGTCGCCGCCGCCAGTGCACGCCGTTGCATGCCTTGCAGCGGCCGTACGCACCTCATCGGCACGTCCGGCACAGCCCATGAGCGATACGGCCGCGCCGCAACGCCCGCTCGGCACCGTGCCCGTCCTCAGTAGGCCACCCGGCGGCCGAAGTCGACGGTGGTCACGATCATGTTGCTCGTGCCCTTGAAGTTCCCCTTGCGCCGCGCGACGCCGATGTCGCGCCATTTCTTCTTCAGGAGGACCGCTCGGTGGGTCTTGCTCTTCATCCACAGCCTCACGGTCATCTCCGGCGTGCCGTAGATGCCCTTCCCCCGGGCCAGGAGCTCGCCGACCGACCAGTAGGAGCAGCCGCGACGGCTGTAGCCGTAGCGCAGGACCCGGCTCGACACGCTGCGCCCGTTCGACGAACGATGGGCGAAGAAGTCGTTGACCAGCATGTCGCCACAATGGCGATCGGCCGCCCGGCAGAGAGACGTCCGCACCTTCAGGGTGCGCAGGCCCCGCTTCTTGCGCTCGGCGTTGATGAGCGAGATGAGCTGCTTCTCGGCCTTGGTCAGGCTGGTCGCCGCGGTGGCCTCACCGGGCTCCCACATCGCCAGCGACAGACCGGCGAGCGTCACCGAGGCGATCAGCGCCGCCCCGATCGTGACCCGCGCCCTCCAGGACGTGAAGCTCATGCTCAGCATATGGCCCTCCCTGCGAAGCCGGCGACTCGCCGCTCCGCCGATGGTTGCCGTCCCCAGAGAAGAGAACGGAGCGGACCGGCGAGCCTTACACCATGCGCACCACGGCAGGTGCCGGGATCCCGTCGGCAGCGGGGTCCCTCATGATTGGACGATGAGGACCGTTCTCCTCCGACTCGCGGCGGCGAAGATCTCGCCGGACACGACCACGGCAGCTGTCCGCGAGGCGAGCGTCGAAGCGAGTCGGGCGATCACAGGTTGCCCCGGACGCGGCGCGCGATATCAGTCCCGGGCGGCCTTCCAGGCGCCCAGCACCCGCTCCTTGAAGGCGCGGCCGTCGTGGTCCTCGGCCAGGCCGATGAAGATGGTCCCCGGCTCCATGGTGGGTCCGATCAGGCCCTTCACGTAGAGCCCGTTGTCGGGCAGGACGCGGTAGTTCGGGCTGCTGACATAGTCGGTGATCTCGACGGCGCCGAGCCGGACGCCGAGGACGGTCGGCGGGCGCTCGTCGGCGGCCACCGCCCAGACCAGCCACTTCTGCGTCAGGACGGCGCCACACCTGGTGCGCTGGGGCATCTTCATCAGACGCAGCATCAGACCTCGCCGGCCCTGAAGCGTGGAGACCGTCTCGCAGCCGGCCACGACGTCGCCCAGCAGCCCGGTCTGCCGCCGGCCCCGCGCCCAGTCCTCGATCGCCGCGGCGAGCTGCGCGTCCATGCCCCGCAGGTCGCACTCCCGCGTGCTGCGCTCGTACCTCGGCTTCTCGGCCACGTCGTCCTCCGCTCCGGTCGCGCACAGTATCTCGTGAGTCACGGCCCTTGTGGAGCCGGCCCCCGTGGAGTCGGCTCTCGCGGGGTCCCGCCGCCCCAGACTGAGACAGGAAGGACTCGTCGCCACATCATCTCCAGCGGGCAGGGCTCTGTGTGAGGAAGCGCCCCCCGGGGAACCATCGTGACGACGGGAGGGGAGCATGACGAAGGCGAACTGCATCCCGCTCACCGCGCTCAGGCTCGACGGCCGGAACGTGACGTTCCAGCATGGGGTCGCCATCGTGCACGAGGACCCCCACAGCATGGAGTGGCACGTGGCGCTGCTCGGGATCTCCACCACCGATCTGGGGACGACCACAGACGGCACGCACCTGCTGTCGGCGCACGGCAGAGGTAGCCGGCACCTGCGGGGCAAGGTCACGGTGGAGGGCATCACCGGCGACGGCACCTACATGTGCCTGCTGGGTACCGGGCCCCTGGTGACGGACTGAGGCGGACGACAGGCCGGTACGGCCGTGGACGCCGGCCCTCCCCGGAGGGCCGGCGGAGAAGACGCCTATGCTCGGACCACTCCCGTCGCCGGGCGCTGCCGGTCGGGGCCGAGTCAGGGCTGCGCGGTGCGCCCCGCCTCCAGGACGGCCTCCAGGAACGCACGTCCGTCGGCGTCGTCGCCCAACCCCAGGAACAGCTGGCCCTCGTGGCCCTCCGCGTCGACGCGCCCGCTGAGCTGCAGGCCGGTGTCGAGCATGCGCTGGTGGTCGGGCGATTCCCGGTAGTCGACGACCGTGACCTCGGACAGACGGACCGCGGTCACCTCCGGCGGCCGGTCGTCGGCGAGCGTCGCCCAGACGAGCCGGCTGCCGGTGAGTACCGCGCCGGTCGCCACCCTCCTCGGCAGCGACGCCATGCGACCGTAGATGCCGGCCGCTCCCCGGCGCACCGATTCCGTCTGGCACGACGCGAGCGGGCCGTCCAGCATCCCGTGGTCACCGCTCTCCGCCGCCCACGCCGCGAGTGCGTCACGCAGGGCCTCTGTCATCTCCGCCGGGTCGCATGACCTCGACGTCCTCTCGAAGACGCTCATCGTCGCTTCTGTCTCCTTCGCTTGCGGTGCCCCGCCGGGGATCGCGCGTAGCCTACACGGTCGCGACCGGCGGTGACGCCACTCCCCGTGGCGCGCTCCTCGATCCGTGACGCCGCCCGTGACGCCGCCCCTTCATCCGCGAGCCCGACGGGAGTAGGGTTCCGCACGGAGGAGCCGGAGTGAGCGACGCGGACAGCAGCGACAGCGCGCCGCGCCCCCGGACCCATGGAGCGGCGACCTGCGCCGCGGAGAGGGAGGGCCGCCATGACGGGCCACACGCCGACGTCGCGGATGCGTCCGCACGGGCACAGGGTGGCGCACCTGACGTCCGCCGAGCGCGCCGCCCGGGGCAAGACGGAGCGGGGACGACTGCCGCGCGGCGCGCTCGGCACCTGGGAGCCGTCACCGTCGCGGGAGGATCCACTCGCCATCCTGGAGCGGCAGGCGACGACGCGCGTCCCGGAGCTGGTCCCCATCCGCTACGGACGCATGATGGTCTCGCCCTTCACGTTCTACCGCGGCGCGGCCGCCGTCATGGCCGCCGACCAGGCCACGACGCCTCGCACGACCCTCCACGTCCAGCTCTGCGGCGACGCCCACCTCTCCAACTTCGGCGTCTTCGCCGCCCCGGACCGCTCGCTCGTCTTCGACATCAACGACTTCGACGAGACGTTGCCCGGCCCCTGGGAGTGGGACGTGATGCGGCTGACCGCCAGTCTCGAGGTCGCCGGACGCGATCGGGGGTTCGAGCCCGGCACCCGCAGAGATGCCGTCCTCGCCTGCGTCCGCCGCTATCGCGACGCCATGCGCGAGTTCGCCGCTATGGGCAACACGGAGGTCTGGTACGCGCGTCTCGATCCCCGCGGGCTGGCCGCCGCGCTCGACGAGATGAGGGTGACGGCCGGCAAGAAGGCGCAGAAGCTGGCCCTCAGCCGAGTGCAGAAGGCACTCAAGAAGGCCGAGGCCAAGAACAACCTGCGCGCGCTGGCCAAGCTGACACGACTGGAGGACGGCGTCCCCCGGATCGTCAGCGACCCTCCGCTCGTCGTGCCGCTGCGGGAGCTGCTCGCGGGCGACGATCTCGAGCGGTTCGAAGAAGGGCTCAGAGAAGTGTTCCGCGCCTATCGGGAGAGCCTGCAGGGCGACCGGCGCCACCTGCTCGAGACCTTCCGCCTGGTCGACGTCGCCCGCAAGGTCGTCGGCGTCGGCAGCGTCGGGATGCGGGCGTGGATCGGTCTCGGCATCGGCCGCGACAGCGCCGACCCGGTGTTCCTGCAGTTCAAGGAGGCGGTGCCGTCGGTCCTGGAACCGCACGCGGGACCCAGCCGGTTCCGGAATCACGGACGACGGGTCGTCGAGGGACAGCGGCTGATGCAGGCGGCGAGCGACATCATGCTCGGCTGGACGCGCGTCGCGGGCATCGACGGCGCCGAACGCGATTTCTACGTCCGCCAGCTGTGGGACGGCAAGGGCTCGATCGACATCGCCGAGATCCTCCCTCCGGGCTTCCTCGCGTACTCGCGCCTGTGCGGCTGGACGCTGGCCCGGGCACACGCCCGTTCCGGCGACCGGATCGCGCTGGCCTCATACTTGGGGCGCGGTGACGCGGTGCCCCGGGCGATGGCCCGCTTCGCGACGGCGTACGCCGACCAGAATGAGCTCGACCACGAGAAGCTGGTCGAGGCGGTGAGGAGCGGCCGCATCGTCGCGGAGGAAGGCGTCTGAGCGCACGACGCGCAGACGAAGGCGCGGGCGCCTCCGCGCCTTACTTGAGCCAGTACTCCGCCTTGCGGGGGAAGATCCAGCGGACGCCGCCGCGGGGGTCGTCGACGTCGTCAAGATAGCGCGGCATCACGTGCAGATGGACGTGAGGCACCGTCTGACCGGCCGCGGGGCCGACGTTGACGCCGAGGTTGAAGCCGTCGGCGCCGAGCTCGTCGCCGAACCGCCGGCAGAGCGACCGCGCCAGGCGCCACATGTCGACGTGCTCCTCGTCGGTGAGGTCGAGCAGATCGGGTACGTGCCGGCGCGGGGCCACCAGCGAGTGGCCGCGGGTGACGGGGACTGCGTCGGGGAACGCCACCGCCGTTCCCTCCGCGTCGAGCAGTTCGCCGGCCTCGATGCGAGCACAGAACGGACAGCGCGTGCGGTCGTCGAACGCCGCATCCATCGACTCGTCACTCCTGTGCACGGAGACTCCTCCCGTCGTTCGCCCGCCGGCCGGCGCGTCGTCACAAGCCTAGCGCATCCTCACTCCGCGCCGACGAGACCCTCGCGCTCCAGATAGGCGACCGAGTCCGCCACGCGGCGTTCCTCGGGCATCTCGATGATGACGGTGGCGTCGTTCTCGCGCGCGCAGCGCAGGACCGCGGCGACGTCGACGACGCCCTCGCCGAGCGCCCGGTGCGGGTCGCCGGCCTCACCCGGTCCGCGGTTGTCGTGCAGGTGCACGTGCGCCAGGTGGCTCGGCGGGTCGGTCAGGAAGTCGTCGAGCGTGTCGCAGAGCGACGCATGCCCGGTATCCAGACAGAACCCGAGCTCGCCGAGCTCCAGGTCGCCCGGCGTCGGCAGGCTGCAGGCGAGATGGCTGCGCAGGGTGAAGTGGGAGTGGCCCGGCGCCGGCATGTTCTCGACGACGATCCGGACGCCGACCTCCCGCTGGAGCTCCTCCAGGTCGCGGAACGACGCGTCGAGCGCCGCCAGCACGCGTTCATCGCGCCCCTTTCGGTACGGCCTCGGGGCGACGTCCGGGTGGATGACGTAGAGCAGCGCACCGACCTCCGCCGCGGCCTCGAGCTGCCGGCGGTGGGCGTCGATCGCGTCTCGGCGCGTGCGCTCCCTGGCACTACCTATGGCGGCGCCACCGTAGGGACCGTGGACGGTCACCCGCAGACCGGAGCCACGCACTGCCTCACGGTTGGCGGCCACGGTCAGATCGTGCCGGCCTCCCGAGTAGACCTCGACAAGGCCCGCGAAGCCGGAGGCCCGGTCCAACGCCTGCGGCAGGAACCACTCCCCCCAGGCCGCCGACGAGACGCCGATGTCCCTCGGGAGTCTGCTCAACGACCCGGGCTCCGCATCCACGCCTCCCACTCGTCCTCTCGTCGCGCCATGGTCGAGCCCGGCCATCGTCCCAGAGGCTCGCGACGGCTGTCAACGCCCGGCGGGCAGCCGCATACCGCAGGGGCTTCAGGAAAGCGCCGCGTCCGCCGATGATGCTCGGGTGAAGTCCTCGGTCCACACGCTCAGCGACGACCCGCGGAGGCGGTCCGGGTGAGGCAAGGCCTCATGGCGATACGACCACACCGACGCACGAATGACCCACGCGAGAAAGGGGAACGGCCTCGCAACGGGTCGCACTCCAGGCTGCGTGCCGACGAGCTGCAGACGATCCTCGACATCGGTATCGCGCTCGGCCGTGCCACCGGCCTCGACGAGACACTGCGGGTGGTCGCGGAGCGCACCGCGCGCGCCCTGGGGTGCCCGGAGGTCGAGATCATCGAGCTCCTCCCCGAGACCGGCGAGCTGCGCCTGTCGGCCTTCTTCGAGCAGGTCCAGACCCAGTACAGGGAAAGACTCGGTCAGACGATCACCGGCGACGAGGCGGAGCTCGAGAAGGAGAGGACGAAGACGCCGGAGATCTCGGTCACCCGCCGCGGTGCCGAGGACCTGCACCCGAGCGATCGGGCGATGTTCGAGCGCTGGGGCGACCAGGTCTACGTCCGGGTGCCCCTGTGGTTCGGCGATCGCCCTCTCGGGGTGATGATCCTGACCGAGACCGATCGCGACCGGCATTTCGACCGGCGCGAGCTGGCGTTCGCGGCGGCCATCGGCGACCAGGCGTCGCTGGCCATCCACACGGCCCGCCAGTACGAACGTGAGCGCCAGCAGAACCGGCGCCTCACCGCGCTCGTCGACGCCGTCCAGGTGCTCGCTTCCGGGCTGGCCATCGACGACGTGATGATCGAGCTGGCGCGGGCGACCGTCGACGCCCTCGACGCCGATCAGTGCGAGGCGTACGAGTACGATCCCGAGACGGAGACCGTCGTCCAGACCGCGGTCTGCCGACGCGGATCGGCCCTCGCGCCCGAAGATGTCGAGCGCCGCTACCGCCTGAGCGGTGAGCTTCCGCTCGCCGCCGACGCCTACCCGCTCGACATCGAGCGGATGACGGCCGGCGAGCTCGTCCTGGACACCCGCTCAGACGTTGACCTCCATCCGGCCACGAAGGCCCGCATGGAACGCTACGACGAGCGGACGACGCTGACCGTCCCGCTCGGCAAGCCCGGCCGCATCGTGGGGTTCTTCGTCGTGGTCCAGCACGAGTCGGAGCGCCGGTTCACGAGCGAGGAGCTGACCGTCGCCCGTGCCCTGGCCAAGCATGCGACGGTGGCCCTCGAGAAGGCGCAGCTCTACCGCCGTCTCGAGATTCTGGCGATCACCGACGGCCTCACCGGCCTGTTCAACCACCGCCACTTCTACGAGCGGCTGGCACAGGAGGTCCGCCGGGCCGACCGGTATGGTTCACCGCTGCCGCTCCTGCTCATCGACATCGACGACTTCAAGGCGTTCAACGACAGTCACGGCCATCAGGCCGGCGACGAGGCGTTGCGGCGCGTCGCGGGGGCGATCTCCGGCCAGCTGCGAGAGGGCATCGACGTCGTCGCCCGCTACGGCGGTGAGGAGTTCGCGGCGCTGCTCCCCGGCTCGCTGGACGCGATCGCGGCCGCCGAACGCATCCGCGCCCGGGTCGCGGCGACCGACCTGCCGACGGTCGCCGGCGTCGGCCACCTGACGGTGAGCGTCGGCGTCGCCGACTACCCGGACTCGGCCGCCGACGCCGAGGAGCTGGTGGCCCGCGCCGACGCCGCCATGTACACCGCCAAACGCCTCGGCCGGGACCGCGTCGAGGTCGCCTTCGGGACGCAGTGACCGGCCGGCCGCGCCGGTCACCTCAGCGGCGGGGTCGGGCGAGCGCTGGAGTCAGGCGAACGGCAACGTCAGCATGCGGATGAAGGCGGCGATGATCCCCCCGCACGCGACGACCAGCAGCGTGGTCCTGATAGTGAACGACGGGAACTTCGACGAGATGCCGGCCGCGAACAGGACCACCGCGAAGAAGACCGTGGCGAGCACGTAGTTGTCGCCGGTCTGGTTGTCCTCCAGCGCCTCCTCGAAGAGCCTCTCGGCCCTGGCCGTCAGGACCCGCGCCTCCTCCTCCTGCTCGTTCTCGTAGTCGGGGAGGTCGAACGGCGTGAGCGGCGCTTCCTTGCGGGCGAACGGGTCGAGCGCCAGCCAGCGCTCCACGTACGGCTGGAACTCGTCGCGGATGAAGCGCTTGCCGAGATCGAGGGCGAGCTCCTCGTCGCCCTCGAGACCGGTGATGGCGAGCTGCAGGAACGTCGAGGCGTCGTAGGCGGTCTCCTGCACGGCCACCGTCTGCGCCTTCGAGGACTCGACCCGGGCCGTGTTGGCCTTGGCGAAGTTGATCGACATCAGCCCGCTCCAGCGCGTGGCCTGATAGGCGCAGAACGCGGAGCCGAGTACCGCCACCGAGAGCAGCACCGCCGTGATGACCTCGAACAGCTTGTGGTGTCGCTCGAGCCGCTCGTCGACGCGACCCGGCCGTGCGCCTTCCTCGTTCGCCTCGTCAATCCGCGCCTTCTCGTCCACCGCGACCCTCCTTGACGCGCGTCCGCGGCCGTCGTGCCGCCACACCCGGAGTCCCGGCCGGCGGAGCGCCGGCCGCGCCCCGATTCTAGCGGACCGCCGCCCGCGCCGGTCCTCGCGGGCACGCTCCCCCTCGGGGCTGCTAGAGTCCTGCGGGCAGGACGACGGCCAGCCGAAGGGAGCGACCGATGGCCGACCAGATGCCGTTCGTCGGGATCGCCAGTTTCGCCGGGGCGCCGCACGTCCCCGAGCCCGCCGCCGACGACGCCGACGTCGCGGTGCTCGGCGTCCCCTTCGACCTCGGTACGACCTCGCGCAGCGGAGCCCGCATGGGACCGCGGGCGCTGCGCGAGACCTCGACGTTGTGGAACTGGGCGGTCGGCGGCGGCGCCATGTGGGACGGCGAGGCCGGCGCCTTCGTCCTCGGCGGCGTGCGCATCGTCGACTGCGGCGACGTGCCGGTCGTGCCGATGATGAGCGCCGAGCGGCTGACCGGGGCGGTCGCGTCGGCGGTGAGCCGGCTCGTCGCCGCCGGCCTCTTCCCGGTCGTGCTGGGCGGCGACCACGCCGTCACTTACCCCGTCCTCCGTGGCGTGGTCGACGGCCGCGACGGCGCCCCCGTCCACCTCGTCCACTTCGACACCCACATGGACTACTGGGAGGACGAGGGAGGCGAGCGCTTCACCCACGCGAGCCCCATCATCCGCTCCCATGAGGACGGCCTGCTCGCCGGCCTCACCCAGATCGGCATCCGCGGCTACCACTCACGCCACGACAACATCGACCTGGCCCGCGAGCGCGGTGCCCACATCATCTGGTGCGAGCAGGCGAAACGCACACCGGCAGACGAGCTCGTCGCACACCTCACGCCGGGCATCGACGTCTTCATCACCTTCGACATCGATGTTCTCGACCCGGCGGTCGCCCCGGGTACGGGGACACCCGAGCCGGGGGGCCTCAGCTACTACGAGGCCAAGGCTCTCCTGCGGGCGGTCTGCGCGCGGACGAACGTGATCGGCATGGACCTCGTCGAGGTCAACCCGCTCTACGACCCCGCCCACCTGACGGCCCTGCACGGCGACAGGCTGATCCTCGACACCATCGGCGCCGCCCTGCCGAGCTCGACCTGGGAGGACTGACCGCGTCCGGTCAGCCGCCGTACTCCCGGGCGGCCCTGATCATCGCCTTCACGTTCTCCGGCTTCGCCTCGTCGAGGAAGGCGGAGAAATCCATCATGAAGCCGCCGCCCGGCGCGCACGCCTCGACGAGCTCGCGACAATACGCCTCGACCTCCTGCACGGAACCGGTGGCCAGCAGCGAGTTCGACACGTTGCCCTCGATGCACTGCGAGCCGCCGAGGACCTCCTTGGCGCGGCGCGCGTCGGTGCCGCTCTCGAGATGGATGAGACAGGAGCCGGCGGGCAGCTCCGTGAAGTAGTGGAGCCGCGAGTCGTACGCGCCCTGCGTGTACACCCAGACCAGCAGGCCCTCCTCGATGAGCCCCAGGAGCAGCCGCTTGAGCGTCGGCCAGTAGAGCTCTTCGAACTGCTGCTCCGACATCAGGGTATCGGCGCCCTTGTAGATGTAGACGGCGACCATCGGGTGACCGTAGGCGCCGGCCCCCTCGACGCCGTAGCGGATCTGCCAGGGCAGCAGCCGCTCGGCCATCTCCACCATCTTGCCGGGCTGCCGGAACATGTCCATCATCGCCGCCCGCGACCCGCGGTAGTAGTTGCTGATGATGTCGAACGGGGCGTGACAGACGGCACCGACGATGTGCGGCAGGCCGAGGCGGCCGCCGAGCTCCCCGTCGAGACGCTCGAGGTACTCATACCAGCGCCGCACCTCGTCGCCGGCCTCCTTGAGCGCCCGCATCGCCTCGAGCACACCCGGGTCGTCCGCCGCCGCCAGCACCAGGTCGGGGAGCCCCTGGTAGTACATGACCACGTCGCGCAGCGGCGGCAGGCCGGCCAGGGGCTCGAGCTTCGGTGAGAGCCGCGGCAGGTACTTCCTCAGGACCCAGTCCGAGGGGTCGTCGAGGAACTCATCGTACTCGTCCTCCTTCATGAACTCGCCCTCGACGAACTGGAACGAGCTCTCTGCCGGCAGGTCGACCCCCGGAAGCCGCATGCGCCGCCACTCCAGCGCCTGGAACATGCCGGCCGGGAAGATGAACTCCGGGCCCGCGTAGGCGTCGAAGCCGGTGTCCTCGTACTGGCGGACGTAGGCGGCGAAGGTGGCGTCGAAGTCGGTCATCGCCTGCGCCCACGTGATGGGGCCGTAGTCGAAGGCGAACCGCTGGACGCCGGCCGGGATGACCGGGATCCGGCCGGTGTCTTCGAGCCTGATGGTGTCGACGATGAGGCGGGCGCGCTCGCGGTAGCGCTCGCGCGCCGCGTCGTCGGCGAACTCAAGATGGGCGCCGTTCACCCACCCGTCGACGAGGCGCTCCCCGAGCGTGCCCTCAGCATCTCTCTCCACCGGCGAGGCCACCCCTCGCGCTCAGCGGCCGCTCTGGGCCGCGGACGTCCCGCCGTCCGCCGGCTCCGCGGGGATCTCGAGGAGCTGCAGGACGCGCTCGTGATCGTCGAGAGATCCGACGACCCTGCGTTCCGGGGCCGGGGTGACCCGCACCAGCGTCGGCGTCGCGATGATGCGCGCCTCGGCGGCCCGCAGCGGATCTCCGAGGACGTCGATGACGCTGACGTCCCACCCGACGTCCGCATGGTCCGCCTGCAGCCGCTCGACGGCTTCGAGAGCGCGCCGTGAGGCGGCCGAGTGGTCGCTCACGTAGAGCGCGAGGGTGTAGTCGCGTCCCATCGTCACTCCTCGCGCTTCTCTTCCGCCGCCCACATCCCTGCGCCGACCCCGTCAGCTGGAGGGTTCGAACGCCCAGATACGCGTACGACCGGTGACCATGATCAGGTGACGGGTCGCCGTCACCGGGGAGTAGCGGCCCGCCTTCCACTTCCAGACCTGCTCGCCGGTGCGGGCGTCGTGCGCGTACGTGCTGCCCAGGTCCGAGAAGTAGACGACGCCGTCGAGCACGGTGGCCGAGCCGAGTACCCGCTCCGCCGTCGGGACCCGCCAGACGACCGCGCCGGTGCCGGCCGAGACGGCCATGAACTGGTTGACGGTGCCGACGTACAGCATGCCGCCCCAGAGCGCGGGCGACCCGTAGACGCTGGTGCCCAACGGCGAGTTCCAGAGCAGACGGCCGTCGGACGTGCTCAGACAGTAGAGCATGCCGTTCGCCTTGTTCCCGATGTAGAGCCTGTCGCCGGCCACCGTCGGCGTGCTGTAGAACTCCCCGCCCAGCCACGACTGCCAGACCATCTCGCCGCTCTTCGCGTCCACCGCGAAGACGGTGCCGTCGTAGGAGGCGATGAAGACCTTGCCGCGAGCGTAGGACGGGCTCGACGTGATCTTGCTCTGCGCCGTACTGCCGAGCTTGCGGAACCAGCGGACGGCGCCGGTACGACGGTCCAGGGCCCACAGGCCGGCCTCGCTGTCGACGTTGTGGTAGCGGGAGGCGACGTAGACCGTCTCGCCGACGACCAGCGGCGACGATTCGAAGCTCTGGAAGACGAGTGTGCGCCCCTCCGTGCCGGGGCCGCGGCCCGAGACACGCCGCCAGACCGGCTCGCCGCTGAAGGCGTCGAGAGCGCCGACCACCCCGTCGAGGTTCGCATAGTAGACCCGGGCCACGCGCCGGCGGTCCGCCCCGCTGCCCTCCATCCACGAGCTCACCGCCACCTGGTTGGCGAACTTGCTGTCGCGGCGCTGGTTGCCGGGGTGGTGCTTCCAGACGAGCTCGCCGTCGCTCTGCCGGTGCGCGTAGACGAAGCCTCTGTACGTGCCGTAGAAGACCATGCCGTAGGCGAGCGAGGGCGGGAACTCGAGGTTGTACTTCGCGTCGTGAGCCCAGAGCGGATCGCCCTTGGGGCGGCCGGCGTCGGGTCCTACGCGCAGCCTGCCGTCGTTGCGCCCCCAGGACGTCCACTGCTGCTTCTCGCGGTAGAGGGGCACGGCCACCGGCTCCTGCGGCGCGCCCAGTTGCAGCTCGCCTCCGCCGGCGGCCGTCTCATCGTCGGCGACGGCCACCTCGGCCATGGCGACGATGGCGTCGACCACCGCCGCCACCTCAGCGCTGCCGCCGCCGGCCGTCGCCACATCGACCTCGACCGGGAACCCGGCGTAGCCGGACGGCGTCCGCGGCGTGACCGTCACGGTCGCCTCGCGGGGGACGCCGTCGAGCACCAGCAGGCCGTCGTCGTCGCTCCGGGCGGCGGTCTGCCGCTCGCCCTCCCACGTCTCTATCGTGACGGCGACGCGCACGCCCGGCATGGCGGCGCCGCTGTCACCGTCGATGGTGCGGAAGCGCAGATCGACCGGCTGCTGGGCGAGCGGCTCCCCGCGCGCGCCGGCCTGCTCGGCGGAGAGGCGGTAGAAGGCGAGCAACGCGGCGGCCACGATACCGACGGCCAGCACGGCGACGGCCGCGACCATCAGGCGACGCCACCACGGAGCTCCGTGGCCGCTCATCTCGCGCCGCCTCGCGCATCGTCGTCGATCGCCCTCATGCTGACTCCGTCGTGGCCGGGAGCGCTCGCTCCCCGCCGTTCATTCGCCGTGGCCGCCCGCCCCTCCCGGGACGCCGGCTCCTCTCTCGTCTCTATCGGCGGGACGGCCCCTCAGCCGTAGCTTGTCGCCGAGGGGTCAGCGTTCGAGGACGTCGCCGATACCCTCGAGCTCGGCGACCCTGTACACGGCGCCGGCGGTGACCACATCGACCGCGCCGACCCCGACGCACGTGAGCACCACGCGACCGTCCGAGCTGCCGCCGAGCGCGGCCGCGACCGCCCGGCCGCTCGAGGCGACGACGGCATCGGGGTCGTCGGGTCCCGCTCCGCCGCCCCGCCCGGAGGCGATCCGTTCGTCCGCGACCAGTGCCCGTCCCAGTGACGCATGAGGACGAGGATACCCGCTGTACCCTCCCGACTCGACATCGCGGACGTTGAGGAACTGGGCGAGATCGTCCACGAGGAACAGCCCGGCGCCGGACGCTACCGGGGCGGTCACCATGATGCCGCGGTCGATCGTCAGCACCAGACAGTGCGGCGTCAGGAGGTCCTCGCTCACCCCGTCCGCGCCGAGCGCCGGCGAGGAGACCGCGGAGACCAGCAGATCGGCACCGTCACAGGCGGCCGCGACCTCCCCGACGACCGTCGCGCCCACGACGCCCGGTCTGCCGGTGGCCTCCTCCACGAAGAGCTCGGCCCTCGCCAGTACGGCGTCGAACACGCGGAGCTCGAGCGATCCGACGATCTCGAGCAGCATGTCGAGATGCATGCGGGCCTGGTTGCCGGCGCCGATGAATCCGAGCCGGTACGGTGGTGGCGCGCGGCGGGAGCCCCCGCCGCCGCCGGGAGGCGGCAGGAACAACCGCACGGCGGCGCCGCTCACAGCCGCCGTCCGGCGGGCGGTGATCTCCGTCCCGTCCATGACGCACAGGGGCAGACCGGTATCGGCATCGTTGACGACGATGAGAGCGGTCACGCCGGGCAGGTCCGCCGACGGGTTGGCCGGGAACGACGACACCCACTTCACACCGACGGTGTCACTGATCCTGACCCAGGCCGGCATGGCGATCAGGGACGACTCGTCGCGCGGGTGGACGGCCGATCTGGCGGGCGCCTCGGCCTGGTCCCTGGCGAGGGCCACGAGAGCTTCCTCCGCCAGGTCGATCTGCCCGCCGATAGGCGGCAGGCAACGCCTGACGTCGGCCCGCGACAGGTACCTGAACATGTGCTCTTCCGCCATCGGCCCCCCTCCAGCGTCGCACGTGCCCCGTGCATGGTACCCCGTATCGGGGGAACCGGCGAGGGCTCAGACGCTCATGCCGGGCGGCAGGCGACCCCCGACCGGGTGCCGAAACGGTCCGGAGCGAACGGTTCCGGGTCGAGCGACGGACGTTCACCGGTCACGAGCTCGGCGACCAGACGCCCGGTCGCCGGCCCCAGCGACAGGCCGAGCATGCAGTGCCCCGAGGCGATCACGAGGTTCTCCTGATGCGGTGCCCGGCCGATGAACGGCAGGCCGTCGGGCGACAGCGGCCGCGGCCCGTGCCACAGCAGCAGCGGCTCCTGCTCGGCGGCCGCCCCGAGCAGGGCGGCGCCGCCGCGGACGATCCCGGCCAGGCGCCGCGGCCGCATGGTCGTCTCGTAGCCCGACAGCTCGAGCGTGCCGGCCATCCGCAGGGTGTCGCCCATCGGCGTGACGCAGACGTGGTGACCGGCGTCGTAGAGCGGCAGCTCCGGGAAGCCGTCCGGCCGCGGCACGGTGACGCTGTACCCCTTGGCCGGCTGTATCGGCAGATCGAAGCCGAGCGGCCGCGTCAGATGGGGCGACCAGGCGCCGGCCGCCAACACCACCGTCTGCGGCTTCAGGTAGCCGCGCGAGGTCACCGCCTCGACGATGCGTCCGTCGCGGACGGCCAGGTGGAGCACCTCGGTGTGCGACCGCAGATCGGCGCCCAGCGCCCGCGCCCGCTCGGCGAGCGCGGCGACGAACCGGTCGGGCCTGACGTGGCCGTCCTCGGGGTAGTACACGCCCCCGGCGGGGTCCCCGACAAGCTGTGGCACACGCTCCTTCAGCGTCGCCGGATCGACGAACTCCGAGCGCACCCCGATCGTCCGGGCGGTCCGCTCGGCCTCCGCCGCCTCGACGTACGCCCGCCGGTCGTCGTAGACGAAGAGCCAGCCGTTGCGGTGGTACGTCGTCGGCGGCCCATCGCTGTCGGTGAGCTCGTCGAACAGCGCCGAGCTGGCCGCTCCCAACTCCCGCAGGGGCCTCATGCCGGCGCGCGCCCGCTCAGCCGTGCACGAGCGCCTGAACCGCCGCAGCCAGCTCCACTGGTGCGGACACAGCCGCGGCCGGATCCAGAAGGGGCTGGAGGGGTCGAGCAGCCAGCGCAGCCCGTTCTGCAGAGCGCCGGGCGTCGCCAGCGGCTCGACGTCGCTCGGCACGACGAGGCCGGCGTTGGCGAATGTGCTGCCCATCCGCGAGCAGATCTCGTCCCGTTCCACCAGCACCGGCCGCACGCCGCGACGGGCGAGGAAGTAGGCGCAGCTCACGCCGATCACGCCGCCGCCGATCACCAGCACGTCGACTCGTTCGCTCACAGCCTCCTCCTCGCACGCACGCGTCGCGGTCCGGTCGTCCGCAGCACGATCGTCCGCCGAGTATCATGCCACGGCCGCCGCGTCTGTGCCCGGACGCGGCGGCCGCTGTCCGTCGACGAGAGTCCCGGAGCCGGGAAGAAGCGCCGCCCGCTACTGCCTCCTGCGGCGCCGCAGGGACTGCCTCAGCGGCGTGGTCAGCCACCAGATCCCGAAGCCTATGGAGACCCAGAGGACGATGCGGCTCGAGACCTGGATCGCCGGATGCACGTCGACCCCGCTCAGGAACGACATGCCGATGATCAGCGCCGCGAGCAGCAGGGCCACGCAGAGGCGGTTGGCGATCGCCTCGATACGGTCGACGAAGTGGTCGTACTTCTCCGGCCGCACCGACAGCCGCACCTCGCCCTCGCCGGCCCGGCGGAGGACCCGGGTCAGCGAGACCGGCAGGTCGTCGAGGAAGCGCCCGTACCTGACCGCCCAGCGCGACAGCCGCTGCTTGAGCGCCGTAGGACCGAATTCCTGCGGCAGGAGCTTGCGGGCGAACGGCTCGACCACCTTGGCCAGCTTGAGCTCGCCGTTCGACAGCTCCTCGGCCACGCCCTCGAGCACTCCGACGACCGTCAGGAGCATGACGACCTCTCCGGGCAGCGCCAGCCGGTACTTGCGCACCGCCTCGAACAGTCCGCGGACCGCCTTGTCCATCGACCCGGTGCCGCTCTGGGCCTCGCCGTAGGCCGAGCAGACGCGGCCCATGTCGTTCTGCAGGGCCGAGACGTCGGGCATCGTCTGGGCGCCCGCCACGCTGATGACCGCCTCGGTGACGCCGACCTCGTCCCCCTCCATCAACGAGACGAGGAACTGGAAGACGAGGTCGCGATTGCGCTGGCTGACGAAGCCGACCCGACCGAAGTCGACGAAGCCGACGCGACCGTCGGGCATCACGAACAGGTTCCCGAGGTGCGGATCTGCGTGGTAGCGCCCCATCTCGAAGATCTGCGTGAAGTAGCAGGAGACACCGTGTCTGGCGACCGCCTCGCGGTCGACCCCCTCCGCGTCGAGCTCGTCGAGGTGCGTCCCCGGGATGCCGGTCATGAGCTCCATCGTGAGCACCCGCGAGGTCGTGTGGTCCCAATAGACCCTGGGGAAGTAGACGTCCGGACTGTCGCCGAAGGAGGTGCGGAAGAACTCGAGGCTCGAGGCCTCGTTCATGTAGTCGAGTTCGGAGCCGAGCGCGTCGACGATCTGCTGCGCGACTTCGACGATGTTGAAGTCGCGGCCGAAGCGGGTGTGCTTGGCCATCGCGTGCGCCTGCGTGAGGATGATGTCGAGGTCGACCTCCATGGTCTCGCTCACGCCCGGACGCTGCACCTTCACGACCACGTCGGTGCCGTCCTTGAGCGTCGCCCGGTAGACCTGGGCGATGGAGGCGGAGGCGATGGGCGTCTCGTCGAACGAGGCGTAGACGTCCTTGATGCGCGCCCCAAGCTCCTCCTCGATGCGCGGCCGCATCTGCTCGAACGGCAGGGTGGGCACGTCGTCCTGCAGTTTGCTCAGCTCATCGGCGAGCGCCGGCGAGATGAGATCGCGGCGGGTGCTCAGCAGCTGTCCCATCTTGATGAACGCCGGCCCGAGCCGCTCCAGGGCCAGACGCACCCGGACGACCTCCGGCAGCTTCTTCGGGTCTTTCGCCTCGACCTCCGCGATCTGCTCGTCGCTCAGGTCGGCGGGCGCGTGTCGGGCGAGGTCGCTCGCCCTCAGGATCCCGAAGACGCGTTCCTCGTAGAGGATCTTCGCGACCTCGCGGTAGCGCGCCCATCGCCGTCCGCGGGTCACCGTCCCGTAGCTGGTGCTCATCGGCCCTCCGTCCGCTTCCCGTCCCCGTGGAGCGCACGCCCGAGTCGGGAGCCGGTCACCTGCCGAACGGACCCGCGGCGCGTCGCACTACCAGACTCGACAGCGGAAGGCGACAGCTTGAGCATCTGGCGAGCCGGCGTCACTGGGCCGGTCGGCGGCGCGGGGGCCTCTCAGTCGCGCAACACGCCGGTGTCGAGCTCCCGGTACGGCACCTCGCACGGGTTCCCGTCCGCCAGCCAGATGCGGCGCTCGGTCACGTCCATGACCACCGACAGGATCGTGCCCTCCTGATGCACGGGGACCGCGCTGAGATCGGGGTGGGCACAGACGCCGTACGGGTGGCCGGCGTGGTCACGCAGCGCCGCCTCGAGGTCGGCGCGCGTGAAGCCGGGCGGGACTCCTGCGCCGAGCTTCGCTCGCAGCCGCTGCAGCCGGAGCGGGCTGTCGGGCATTGAGGCCAGCCCGGTGTCGGCGTGCGGGAACCGGGGCGCGATGAAGTGGTTGGTGTGCAGCAGACGGCCGGCCTCGGGGATGGTGACGGTCATGCAGGTCGCGTCGCCGGGCCAGGTCTCGGCGTCGAACGCGAGCCCCTCGTGCGAGGCGACGAGGTAGTTGGCCGACGAACTGCGCCGGCCCTCCATGAGACCTCCCAGCGCGTCGGCCGGAGTGGGCGCGCTCAGGACCGAGCGGAGGCAGACGTGGTAGGGCACGCCCGGCTCGCCGCGGTCAAGGCCGCTGATGAGGGTGTTGGTCGTCAGGGCGATGCCGGCGGCGCTCATCCCCATCTTGGCGAGCAGGCCGGCCTCCATGACGGCGACGTAGGCAGGCCCGTCGTCCGGCCGCGCCCGCACCACCACCGCCGTCTGGCGGGTGCCCTCGATCCAGTCCCAGTTCTGGGCCAGCAGCGTGTGCCCGTCGGCGGTGACCTCCGGCAGCAGGGCGACCGCCGAACAGCCGTCACGTGGCGGCGTCCCGTCGCCGCGCGCGGCGGCCCCGAACATGACCTCGGTGCGCACGTTGATCGCCAGCAGGTCGATCTCCGGCAGACCGGCGCCTTCGGCGATGCCGCCGATCTCCTCGAGAAAGCGCTCGTCGCGGGCTGCGACCTCCGCGGCGAAGGGTGCACACTCCACCCGTACCCGCTCCCAGCTCCAGCCCACGTAGTCGGCGAACACGTCGCGATAGAGTTCGACCGAGCGGTGGACCCGCTCACGAGCCGCCTCGCCGTACTGCCGCCCCCGCTCGCGCGGCCCGCCGCTCACCTCGAGGGTCGGCGTCTCCTGCCGCTTCCGGGCTGCGTCCACCGACCGGCCGTCGTCCCTCTTCACCGCCGACCCCCCCTTCGCACCGCCCTGTCGTCGACCTCGTGCTCAGACAGCACCTCGGCGGCGTGCCCGGCGATCGCTCCGCAGCCGGCGAGCCACACGTCGGGATGGCTCATGACCTCCTCGAGGAACGCGCCCAGCATGCCGATCCGGCCCGGCCGACCGATGAGCTGCGGATGCACGACCAGCACGCAGAGCCCACCGAGCCGGCGGATCCCCTCGAACTCCGCCTGCCAGATCTCGCGCACCTCACGTGGGGTCGCGATCTTCCTGTCCCAGTCCTGCCCGCTGAACCAGAAGTGCGGCGCGTCGTCGAGACTCCAGTGGACCGGCAGTTCGATCAGCCCGGTGCCCGGGTGCCGATAGGGCCTGATGTCATCCATAAGGTTCGACGTGAACTTTAGACTTTCGTCGTCGAGCAGCTTCAACGTGTGAGAGCTGAGGTCCCAGGAGGGAGACCGGTAGCCCGCCGGCTCCGCGCCCAGATCCCGCAGCACATCGAGCGACGACTCGAGCTCGCGGCGCTCCTCCTCCTCGGTGAGCGACGTCGGCGAGCGGTGCGTGTAGCCGTGGACCGCCACCTCGTGCCCGGCGGCGATGATCGCGGCCACTCGCTCCCGATGCCGCTCCGCCACCCTGCCGGGCACGAAGAACGTGGCCGGCGCCCTGAGTGACTCGACCATCTCGAGCAGCAGCGGGACGCCGACGTTGGCGCCGTAGGTCCCCTGCGACAACACGCCCGGCCGACCGGCGTTGTCCGGGTCGTCGCCGATCCACACCTCTTCAGCGTCGAAGTCGACCGTCAGCGCGAACGCGCACGCCTTGCCCTCGGGCCAGTTCACCGGATCTCGCCCTCCCCGCTTCGGGTGATCCACCGGACGTCCGCGACGCGGCCCCAGCCGGGAATCACCGATCCTCCTCGACCACCTTCGCCGAGGGCGAGCGCCCAGTCAAGAGTCGGGGGGGCGAGGACCGGGGATCACGTCGCGGAGCCGGCGCCCTGTCGACCGGCCGCGGGGCACGGCTGCGATCCGCCGTCAGGCATCGTGCCAGGTCGGGACGGAGGCAGTCGGTCGCGCCACGGTGGTCTGGCCACCTCTGGCGGCCACTACGCCCCGTGGCAGAACGGGACGTAGGCAAGTCGTTCGGTCATGGGGCAGTCATGCAGCTGCCCTCGGCAGCTGCATCATGCGCCGTGTCAGAACTCAGCGAAGCCGAAGTTCGGCCATGGGGAGCCACGCCGCCGCATTCGCGGCGGTCAAGCTCCATGGCACTTCTTGTACTTCTTCCCGCTCCCGCACCAGCACGGGTCGTTGCGACCGATCTTCTTGTCCACGACCCGCTGCTGCACGGCCACGCCGCCGCCGCCGGCCGCCTGCGCCTCCTGGAAGCGCTGCTGCCCGGCGCCGGCCTCCACCGCCGGCGCGGTGCCCGGCGGACTCACGAACTGCTCCCCGCCGGGGACCTCGCCGCCGGCCTTGGCGGCGGCGGCGAAGCTCGTCTGGTAGGCGAGATCGTCGCCGCTGGAGTAGTTGAACGCCTCGACCGGCTGGTCGAAGGTGATGGCCGTGAAGACGGCCAGGTCTTCGGGCCGGTTCTTCATGAGGGTGGTGACGACGTTGCGCCGCACCGACTCGGACATGTCCTGGAAGAGCGAGAAGCCCTCGTTCTTGTACTCGACCAGGGGATCGCGCTGGCCCAGCGCCCGCAGATGGATGCCCTCCTGCACATAGTCCATGTCGAGCAGGTGGTCCTTCCAGCGGGCGTCGACGATCTCGAGCATGACGGCCCGCTCGATGTCGCGGATCTGCTTCTCGCCGAGCAGCTTCTCGCGCTCCTCGTACTGCTCGAGCGCGTCGTCGACGGCCAGCTCGACGACCTCGTCGACGTCGCCGTTCTCGGTGTCGATCTCATCGGGTTCGACGGTGCAGTCGTAGATGGCCCGCAGGCCGGTGAGCAGGGCGTCGACGTCCCACTCCTCGGAGTACTGGGCGTCGCCGAGGTGCTCTCTGACCGTGTCCTCGATCAGCTCCTCGATCATCTCGTGGATCTGCTCACCGAAGTCCTCGCCGTTGAGGATGCGCTCCCGCTGGTCGTAGACGACCCGGCGCTGCTCGTTCATGACCTCGTCGTACTTGAGGACGTTCTTGCGGCGCAGGAAGTTGAGCTCCTCGACCTTCTTCTGCGCCTTCTCGACCACGCTGGAGAGCATGCGGGCCTCGATCGGCACACCCTCCTCCGGACCGAGACGGTCGAGGATCCTGTACATCCGGTCGCCGGCGAACAGCCGGATGAGCTCGTCCTCGGCGGCGAGGTAGAAGCGGCTCTCGCCGGGGTCGCCCTGGCGCCCCGAGCGGCCACGCAGCTGGTTGTCGATGCGGCGGCTCTCATGACGCTCGGTGCCCAGCACGTAGAGGCCGCCGGCGTCCAGCGACTCGGGGTCGAGCTTGATGTCGACGCCGCGGCCGGCCATGTTGGTGGCGATGGTCACGGCGCCGTGCCTGCCGGCGTCCTTGATGATCTCGGCCTCGCGCTCGTGGTACTTGGCGTTGAGCACGTTGTGCGGGACGCCGCGCCGCTCGAGCAGCTTGCTGAGAAGCTCCGAGACCTCGACGGAGACGGTGCCCACGAGCACCGGCTGACCCTTCTCGTACCGCTCGACGATATCGTCGACGACCGCCAGGTGCTTCTCCTTCATCGTCTTGAAGACGAAGTCGTCGTTGTCTTCCCTGACCATCGGGACGTTGGTGGGGATCTGCACCACGTCGAGGCCGTAGATCTGGCGGAACTCGTCTTCCTCGGTCTTGGCAGTCCCCGTCATCCCGGCCAGCACCCCGTACAGGCGGAAGTAGTTCTGCAGGGTGATGGTCGCCAGCGTCTGGTTCTCCTCCTTGATCGGGACGTGCTCCTTGGCCTCGATCGCCTGATGGAGCCCCTCGCTGTAGCGGCGTCCCTCGAGGATGCGGCCGGTGAACTCGTCGACGATCAGCACCTCGCCGTCCTGGACGACGTACTCGACGTCCTTGTGGTACAGCGACTCGGCCCGCAGCGCCTGGTGGAGGTGATTGACGAGCGAGCCGTTGCTGGCGGTGTAGAGGTTGTCGATATCCAGCGCCTTCTCGACCTTGGCCACGCCGCTCTCGGTGACGGCCACCGTGCGATGCTTCTCGTCGACCTCGTAGTCCTCGCCGACGACGAGCCGCGGCGTCACCCGGGCGAACTGACGGTACGTGTCGGCGGCGGTCTCCGGCGCTCCGCTGATGATCAGCGGCGTCCGCGCCTCGTCGATCAGGATGCTGTCGACCTCGTCCACGATGCAGTAGAAGTGGCCGCGCTGGACGCAGTGCGCCCTGCGCATCGTCATATTGTCGCGCAGGTAGTCGAAGCCGAACTCGCTGTTGGTGCCGTAGGTGACGTCGGCGCGGTACTGCACCTGCCGGTCAGTCGGGTCCATCATCGCCTGGATGACCCCGACCTCGAGCCCGAGGAACTGGTAGATGGGACCCATCCACTCCGCGTCGCGCCTGGCCAGGTAGTCGTTGACGGTGACCAGGTGGGCGCCGTTCCCCTGGAGCGCCCGCAGGTACATAGGCATGGTGGCGACGAGCGTCTTCCCCTCGCCGGTCCGCATCTCGGCGATGTCGCCCTCGAAGAGGACGATGCCGCCCATGCACTGCACGTCGAACGGACGCATATCGACGGTGCGCTCGGCGGCCTCGCGAGCGACGGCGAACGCCTCGAAGAGCAGGTCCTCCGGCGGCTCGCCGTTCTCCAGTCGCTGCTTGAACTCGGCGGTCTTCGCCGCCAGCGCCGTGTTCGAGAGCCTGGCCGTCTCCGGCCCCAGCTCGTTGATGCGCGCGACCTGCTGCTCGAGGACTTTCATCCTCTTGCCCTCGCCGGCGCGCAGTACCTTGTCGAGTAGCTTGGCCATGGGATCAGCTCACCACGCTCGTGCTTGTCGTGCCGGGGGCCCGCCACGCGCCCGTTCGGGAGCGCGCAGCGACCCTCGACTCATATTGTCGCACATCCCCCGGCCGGCGCCGCCGACGCGCGGCCGACGGCGCCGTCAGGCGGTCTCCGGGATGATCAGTCCGTAGTGCTGGTCGCGCCGCCGGTAGACCACGTTCGTCGTCTCGGTCTCCGCGTTCTGGAACACGAAGAAGTCGTGACCGACCAGCTCCAGCTGCATGGTGGCCTCTTCGACCGACATCGGCTTGAGCGGGAAGCGCTTCACCTTGACGACCGAGCCGTGCTCCTCGTCGTCCGGCGGCAGCAGCTCGTCGGAGATCCCGGCGGCGCTGTGGGCCGCCACCGCGTGACCGTTCGTGGCGGCGGCCGCCACCGCGGCGACCTCCGCCGCCTCCTCGGGCGGCACCTCGCCCATCGCCGCCGCCGCGGCCGCCTCTTCGGCGGCGACGACCAGACCGGCCTTCTCCGTCGCGTACTTGTGGTGGTTCCGGTGGTGGACCTTGTCGTGGTACTTCTTGACCCGGCGCTGCAGTTTGTCGGTGACGAGGTCGATGGCAGCGTACATGTCGTCCGACGACTCCTTGGCGCGGATGACCGGCCCGCGCGTGAAGATCGTCGCTTCGGCCACGTTGTTGTCGGGGATCGACGGGTTCTTCTCGACCTTCAGTTCGAGCTCGACCCGGCTCACCTCGTCGATGCGCCGCTCGCTGAGCAGCCGCTGGACCCGCCCGAGCTTCTCGTGAGCGTAGTCCTTGAGCGCATCGGTGACCGCGACATTACGGCCCTTGACCTGGATCTTCATCGACGCTGCTCCTTTGTTCGGCTCCGGCCTGGCCCGGCGTCCCCTGGACGCGCGGAGATCGGAGCGGGGACGGACGGGGACGGCGGCCGGCTCCAGCCGGCCGTGTCCCCGGGAAAGAAGACGGGAATCCGAGACGCGAAGCGCCGCGGAGACATGAGAACCTGAGCGATCGGGAGTGGACGCCAGGCGCACGCCCGCACTGTCGACGGGGGCGACGCCGTCACGACCTCTGCCCTCGTACCGTCCGCGCGAACGTGAACGCGTGCACTTCGTAGGCCACTCCTCCAAACGCACGAGCGCACTGATGGAGCGTCTCGCCCGTAGTGTACACATCGTCAATGATGATTACCCGCTTGAGCGTGTCTCGTACCGCCTCCGGCCGCAGTGAGAAGGCGCCGGCGACGTTGGCGGCCCTGGCCGACCGGCCGAGCCTGCTCTGATGGCCGGCGCCGTCGGCGCGCTCCACGAGCGGCACGACCGGGAGGCCGGCCGCCGCACCCAGTTCGCGGGCGAACAGCTCGGCGTGGTCGAAGCCGCGCTCCACGCGACGCCGGGGCGTCGTGGGCGCCCACGTCGCCACGTCGAGCTCGTGCCCGTGGGCAGCCGCGGCCTCGATCGTGTCGCGGAAGCAGGGCGCGGCCAGCTCGGCCATCTCGGCGGCCATCGACCGCAGGCCGCGGAACTTGCAGGCGGTGACCAGGCCGCGCGCCGGCCCCTCGTAGGTGAAGGCCGCCGCGGCCGCGACGAAGGCGAGCCGCCGGCCCTCGCACTCGAGGCAGTGGAGGACCGGCACCGGGACCGGCCGCCCGCAGCGGAAACAGCGGGCGGCGGGCAGCGGCGTGAGCGTCTCGCGACAGGCGGCACAGAGCCACGCGCCCGGCCGGCCACACTCCACGCAGCGCCGCGGCAGGACGAGGTCGACCGCCCCTTCGAGCACCCGGCGCAGCAGCGACGTGCCGGCGGACGCGGACCGCGGGCCGCAGACGGCCTCGCGACTGAGAGGAGAGTGGGGCGATGCGGGCGACACGACGACCGGGACGGACGGCAGAGGGACGGCTGGAACGCGAGCGCCCGGACTCAGTCCGCGCCACTCGGGGAAGCGGCACCGACGTCGGTGCCGGCGGCGAGCCGGGCCCCGTTGCAGACGCGCGCTCCGGACTCGATGTGACAGCCGTCGCCCACGACGGCGTCGGGACCGACGACCGCGCCGTCGCCTAGAAGCACGCGACCGGCGAGGATGGCGTCGCGCACGGTCGCCCGGGAACCTACCGTCGTGCCGGACCAGAGGATCGACCGGTCGACCGACGCGCCCTCGCCCAGCTCGCAGCCATCGCCGAGGACGACCGGTCCCACCACGCGGGCGCCGGCCGCGACACGACAGCCGCGCCCGAGCATCACCGGCGGCACGAGGACCGCATCGGCGGCAACGTCGGCCCCGTCGGCAAGGCGTATGCCGGAAGACATCTCCCGGCCGGCCAGGTCGACGCCGACGATCCCGTTGAGGGCGTCGAAGTTGCCCTGCCGGTAGACGTCGAGACTGCCGATGTCGTTCCAGTAGGAGTCGACCCGCCAGACGTGGAACCGCTCGTCGGCCGCCATGAGCGCCGGGAAGACATCCTTGGCGAAGTCGACGAACTCCCCTTCCGGGATGAAGTCGAAGATCCGCGACTCGAGCGCGTAGATGCCGCAGTTGCAGAGGTTCGAGAGCGCCTCCGAACGGTCGGGCTTCTCCTGGAAACCGGTGACGCGGTCGCGGTCGTCGTGGACCACCACGCCGTAGCGCGACGGGTCGTCGACGCTCTTGACCGCCATCGTGCAGATGCCGCCGCGCTCCCGATGGGCGGCCAGGAAGGCCGTGAGGTCGATGTCGGTGAGCGAGTCGCCGCTCATCACCAGGAACGTCCCGTCGGAGAGGAAGTCGCGGAAACGGCCGACGCCGCCGGCCGTGCCGGAGAGTTCCAGCTCGAACAGGTAGCGAAGGTCGACGCCGAACGCGGAGCCGTCGCCGAAGTGCTCCCGGATCTCGTCGGGATGGTAGTGGAGGTTGGCCGCCAGGTCGGTGACCCCGTGGGCGGCCAGGAGCCGCACGATGTACTCCATGATCGGGTGATTGACGATCGGGACGGTCGGCTTCGAGGTGAGCTCGGTGAGCGGCATGAGCCGCGTCCCGAGGCCGGCCGCCATGATCATCCCTTTCACGGACGTGCCTCGGGCCGATCGTCGTGAGGGCCGCTCCCGGCGCCGCCGGCAGCGGTCCGCGCGGCGGTCTCGAAGGCGGCCGCCAGGGACTCACCGTACGGCGGCCGCAGCACGCCGACCTCGGTGATGATGGCCGTCACCTTGGCGGCCGGCGTGACGTCGAAGGCCGGATGGTACGCGTCGGCCCCCTCCGGGCAGACGCGGCGGCCGGCGACGCACAGCACCTCCTCCGGATCGCGCTCCTCGATGGGGATCCCGGCGCCATCGGCGACGGCCCTGTCGACGGTGCTGAGCGGAGCGGCCACGTAGAACGGGACGTCGTTCTCCGCCGCCAGGACGGCCACGCTGTACGTGCCGATCTTGTTGGCCACATCGCCGTTGGCGGCGATACGGTCGGAGCCGACGACGACCCCGTCGACGACGCCGCGGCTCATGAAGTGGCCCGCCATGTTGTCGCTGATCACGTGATACGGGATGCCCTCCACGCCCAGCTCCCAGGCGGTGAGCCGGGCGCCCTGCAGCCATGGCCGCGTCTCATCGACGAGCACATGGAGGTCGCCGCTGAAGCGCGCCGCGACAGCGCGGACGACCCCCAGCGCCGTCCCGTAGCCGGCGGTGGCCAGCGCCCCCGCGTTGCAGTGGGTGAGGATCGAGTCCCCCGCCGAGAACAGCGCCGCGCCGTGGGCGCCGATGCGCAGACAGCGGTGGATGTCGTCATCGTGGATGGCCTGCGCGCGCCGCAGGAGCCGCATGGCGCAGGCAGGCGGCGCCGCCGCGCACTCCTCCCACTCGCGCCGCATCTCGGCGACCGCCCACGCCAGGTTGACGGCCGTGGGCCGCGTCGCCAGCAGGCCCTCGGCGGCCGTCTCCATCGCCGCCCGGAAGGCCGCGGGGTCGTCACCGTGGACGTCCACCGCCTCCCTCGCGGCCAGCGCCAGGCCGCCGGCCGCCGTGACGCCGATCGCCGGCGCCCCGCGGACCGTCATGTCGGTGATGCGCTCCGCGACCTCACGCCACGTCTCGCAACGGACGTACCGCTCCACGTCGGGCAACGCCAGCTGGTCGATGAGTACGACGGCGTCGGGGAGGATCTCGACGGTCCGCACCCGGAGTCTCGATTCCCCGGTCAAAGTCTCAACCTCAAGTAGATGGTAAGTGTTCCGCTTCGAACGGCCTCAGGTGCCCTGGTCCCACGAGGAGAGGTACTTGACCTGTTCCTCGGTGAGCTCGTCGATGCGGACGTCCCTGGTCTGAAGTTTGAGGCGGGCGATCTCGTCGTCGAGCTGACGTGGTACCACGTAGACCTTGTTCTCGAGCTTCTCGTGGTACTTGGCCATGTACTCGGCGCTCAGCGCCTGGTTGGCGAAGCTCATGTCCATGACGGCCGCCGGGTGACCCTCCGCCGCAGCGAGGTTGACGAGCCGACCCTCGGCCAGCAGGTAGATGCGTCGTCCGTCGTCGAGGGTGAACTCCTCGACGTTCTCGCGCACGGTGCGCCGCTTGGAGGCCATCTCCTCAAGCGCCGGGATGTCGATCTCGACGTTGAAGTGGCCGGTGTTTGCGACGATGGCGCCGTCCCGCATGTTGGCGAAGTGCTCCTTGCGGATGACGTGGATGTCGCCGGTCGCGGTGACGAACAGCCGCGCGACCTTGGCCGCCTCGGCCATCCGCATGACGCGGAAGCCGTCCATGAGCGCCTCAAGGGCCTTGAGCGGGTCGACCTCGGTGACGATGACGTCGGCGCCGTGCCCCTTGAGCCGGTTGGCGAGACCCCGGCCGCACCAGCCGTAGCCGGCCACGACGCAGACCGTACCGGCGATGAGCATGTTGGTCGCCCGCAGGATCCCGTCGAGGGTGCTCTGCCCGGTGCCGTAGCGGTTGTCGAAGAAGTGCTTGGTGCTGGCATCGTTGACCGCGATGACCGGGAACAGGAGGCGTTCCTCCTTCTCCAGAGCCTTGAGACGGATGACGCCGGTGGTCGTCTCCTCCGTCCCGCCGTAGATCCCCTCGGCGAGCTCCGGCTGCTCACTGTGGATGACGCTGATGACGTCCGCTCCATCGTCCATCGTGATCTGCGGCTTGCGGCCGACGACCGACGAGATGTGCTGGTAGTACGTGTCGTTGTCCTCGCCGCGGATGGCGTACACGCTGATGCCGTACTCCTGGACGAGCGCCGCGGCCGTGTCGTCCTGGGTGCTCAGCGGGTTGGAGGCGCACAGCGCCACGTCGGCGCCGCCGGCCTTGAGCGTCCGCATGAGGTTGGCGGTCTCGGTGGTGACGTGCAGGCAGCAGCCACAGCGGACACCATCGAGGGGCTTCTCCTTCTCGAAGCGCCGGCGTATGGCGCCGAGCACCGGCATCTGCATGTCGGCCCACTCGACGCGCAGCACGCCTTGAGGAGCCAGGGCGATGTCCTTGATGTGATTGTCCGGTGTGGGGCTCACTGCTCTCCCTCGCTCGTGCTCCATCTCGTGCGCCGGCCTGTGCCGGCGACCCGGCACCCGACACGATGACTAGCGCGGGGGACCGGACGACACGCCTACCGCGACGACCGGGAGGCCGTAGTACGCGGCGACGACCGCCGCCGCCACGAGGCTCCCCGACGCCCAGTCGAGGCCGGCGGCACGCGCCTGCCGGCGCTCCCACGTACTCAATCGGCGTACGTCGACCACGCCGGCCACGACGGAAGGAGAGTATACCGCAGCCCCTTCCGCCCCCGTAGCCGGCTCGGGATGACGTTCGCGCTCGCCCGGGGGTGACGACGGCGTGCTCCCGGCGATCGGGTCCGACGGGCGGACGAAGGCTTGCAGAAGCTCCTCCGCGAACGCCGGGACGTACAGACCGGACATGCTCGGGAACGTGCGCCGGCGGCCGGCGGGCCAGCGGCCGAACAGAGGGCCGCGCAGGGCGAGATCGACGTGGTCGGCGATCGGCACGAGCGCGTCCTCCGGCACGAGCGGGTCCTCCGGCTCGTCCGAGGCGCCGAGCGGCGCGACCTCGACGACCACGCCGACCGTGCGACGCTCGCCGGCGGCCGCAAGGGCGAACGTCTCGAGCGTCGTGAACAGCGGCCCTGAGAACGGGGCACGCGGCCGGAACTCGCAGGCCGGCAGCGCCACCGCACCCCCGGGCGCCGCCTCATCCCCGAACGACCGTCGCGGCACCCGGTCCCTCCTCGGCACCGCCCCGAGGAGCCGGGCCGCGACCGCGGCGCACGACGGCGTGTCGACGTGCAGGACGCCGATCAGCGATGGCGGGTCGGGCGTCCCGGGCGCCGTCATTGCGTCTCGAGGTGCGACGGGCAAGAGGTCGTCCGAGCCCTCAGGACGGCGCCTCGGCGAGGCGCCGCTTGAGGTCGTCGATGGCCGCCACGGGGGTCGGGTCGACCCCGTAGTCGAGCGCCAGATAGTACGAGGTCCAGTCCCCGAGACAGACGGCGGAGAGGCAACGGGCCAGCGGCAGACGTCCCCGCACCTCCACGATGTCGACCGAGGCGACACGTCCCCGCAGCCCCTCCGCGACCGCCTCGAGGCGTCTGGTCAGGCGCTCGTCGCCGGCCCTGTCCAGCAGCACGACGACGGCCGACGTCTCGTTGACCGCGGGCGCCGACGACCACCCGCAGACCTCGTTGTGCAGGAGCTCCGGCGCCTCGACGAAGCTCGCCGGCGCCTTGGCGTTCTCGTTCATCTGCGTCTTCCAGCGCCGGGCCGCCGGCGCCAGCACGCCGCCGCCGTAGACGACCACGTGGCGGCCGCGCAAGCGGGCGGCCAGCGCCCGCGCCGGGTTCCCCGACTCGTCGGCACCCGGCCCCAGGCGCCCACACTCGCCGCGCAGCAGTTCCACCGCCTCGGGCAGCTGCGAGCGGAGGTCGGCGCCCAGACCGGCAGCCTGGAAGACGGCCGCGACGGCGGCCAGCAGAGAGCCGAGCGCGGCGCGCGGCTGCAGCCCGCCGGGCACGGTCACCAGCGGCCACCCTTCGGCCGCGGCCAGCGCCGCCAGCTCGCCGCCGCCGGTCACGCAGACCGGCGGGCAGCCCCTCCCGGCCGCCTCCCGCGCGCAGGCCAGCGTCTCGGCGGTGGCGCCGGAGTAGCTCGTGGCGATCACCACGCTCCCCCGCCCCACCCAGCTCGGCAGGTCGAAGCCGCGGTAGACCTCCAGCGGCACCGGCAGGCGCGGCAGCGTGACGCGGACGATGTCGGCGCCGATCGCCGAGCCGCCCATCCCGCAGGCGGCGACGCCGGCGGCCGCGGCCGCCGGGCAGGAGGCCTCGGGCGCGGCAGGCGGGCCCCGCCAGCCGGCCTCCCTGAGCGCCGCGAGAGCCGCCGTCCAGCCCCGCTCGAGCTGGTCGGGCAGCGCCGAGACGGCGGCCGCCATCCCCCCCGGGTCGCGGCCGTGGGCCGGGCTCACATCGTCCCCCTCATCCCCCGCGGATGACCGCCAGGACCCGGTCGCGCTTCTCCTCCATGAGCCCCTGGTCGTCGGCGCCGACGTTGAGCCGCACCAGCGGCTCCGTGTTCGACGGGCGCACGTTGAAGTGCCAGTGCTCGTAGTCGACGGACACGCCGTCGAGGGTGCTCGTCTCGCCGTCGGAGAACTGCTTGCGCAGCCGCTCCAGCACCGCCTGCACGTCCTCGACCTCCGAGTTGATCTCGCCGGAGATGAAGTAGTTGCCGCGCAGCGGCTCCAGCAGCTCGGCCAGCGTGGCCTTCTTGCGGGCCAGCAGGTCGAGCACCAGCAGCGCCGGGATGAAGCCCGAGTCGGCGTTGTAGTTGTCGCGGAAGTAGTAGTGACCGCTCACCTCGCCCCCGAAGAGGACCGGCTCGCGTCGCATGCGCTGCTTGAAGAAGGCGTGTCCGACACGGTTGACGAGCGGCACGCCGCCGTTCGCCCGGATGGTGTCGGGCACCGCCCGGCTGGCCCGCAGGTCGTAGAGGATGGCGGCCCCGGAATGCTTGCTCAGCAGCACCTCGGCCAGCAGCGCGGTGATGAAGTCCCCGGGCACGAACTCGCCGTGCTCGTCGACGAAGAAGCAGCGGTCGGCGTCGCCGTCCCAGGCGATGCCCATGGCGGCCTTGTCGGCGACGACGCGTGCGCTCAGCTCGCGCCGGTTCTCCTCGAGCAGCGGGTTCGGCTGGTGGTTCGGGAAGGTCCCGTCGACCTCGAAGTACATCTCGTCGCGCCACAGGGGCGTCCGGTCGAAGACGAGCGGCGCCAGCTTGCCGGCTGCGCCGTTGGCGGCGTCCATGACGACCTGCCAGTCGTCCCACGTCCGCGGCTCGCAGAAGGTCATCAGATGGTCGACATAGGCGTCGTAGAGGTCGACCGTCGCCGCCCCGGTGCTCTTGCTCGTGAGGTAGGGCTGCGAGACGACACCGGTGTCCATCTCGCAGACGCCCCGCTTCAGCTCCGGGATGCCAGCCTCGCCGCTGAGCGGCATGGCGCCCTCGCCGACGAGCTTGAACCCGTTGTACTCGGGGGGATTGTGAGAGGCGGTGATCATGACCCCGCCGTCGAGCCTTCGCGAGGCCACGCCCCAGTAGAGCATCTCGGTGGCGACCATGCCGAAGTCCTCGACGCTCGCGCCGACGTCCTCGGCCCCGACCGCGAACGCGGCCGCCAGCTCCGGCGACGTGGGCCGCGGGTCCATGCCGATGCCGAGCGTCCGGGCGCCGAGCTGCTCCGTGAGCGCCCGGCCGAGCAGGTCGGCCACCCGCTCGTCGATCTGCCCGGGGCAGGTGCCGCGCACGTCGTACGCCTTGAAGATGCTCTCATCGATGCTCATCGTCACCGGCCTTCCTCTCCGTCGACCACGTCCCGGAACGTGAGAGTCTCGGACTCGAGGTACGTCTCGGGCGCCAGGCACACTCCCCGGGCGAGCTCGTTGCCGGCGCCGACCACACACGCCTCCCCGACGATGGCCTCCTCGACCTGGACACGTGCGCCGATCTCGGTCCCGCGCGCCAGGACGGCCCGGCGGACCTGGGTGTCGGCGCCGACCCTGACGCCGTCGTGGAGGACCGACTCCTGGACGAGGGCACCCTGGTGGATCGTCGAACCCGCGCCGACCGCCACCAGCGGACCGACGCGAGCGCCTCTGGAGACGCGGACGTCGTCGTCGATGTAGACGGGCGGCACGATCCGGGCGCCGGGGTCGATCCTCGCCCTCGGCGAGACGAACACGAACGCCGGCCCCAGCGCCCCCCCGACCGACGTCTCGAGCGCGCCTGCGAGGACGTCGAAATTGGCAGTCAGGTAGCTGGCCGGCGTGCCGATGTCGAGCCAGTAGCGCTCGGAGGAGTAGCCGAACAGTCTGCCGTCGGCGGCCAGCTGCGGGAACACGCCTCGCTCGATGCTGAAGAACCTGCCGTCCGGGATCATGTCCAAGACCTGTGGCTCGAGCACGTAGACGCCGGCGTTGATGAGCGCCCGGCCGACGTGCTCGGGCCCCGGCTTCTCAAGGAACTCCTCCACGCCGCCGCCGTCGTCGAGACGGACGAGGCCATAGCGGCGCGGATCGTCCACCGGCGTCAGGTAGATGGTGCCCCAGCCGCCCTTCTCGCGGTGGAAGGCGCTCAGCTCACCGACGTCGACGTCGCTGAGCACGTCGCCGTTGAGCGCCAGCAGCGGCTCGTCGGCGAGGTGGTCGACCGCGTTGCGGATCGCCCCCGCCGTGCCGAGCGGCTCGTCCTCGACGGCGTAGTCGACCACCAGACCGTACTCGGAGCCGTCGCCGACGACTGCGCGGAGCGACTCGGCGAGGTAGCCGGCCGAGAACACGACGTGTTCGACGCCGTGGCGGACGAGGTTCTCGAGCAGATAGCCGATGAACGGGCGGCACGCCACTGGTACGACCGGCTTGGGCAGGCGCGAGGTGATCGGACGCAGACGTCGGCCTTCGCCTCCGACGAGGACGACGGCCTGACGGCAGGCGGCGCCGCTCATGACCTCAGCGCGGCCCGCCGGCCCGGTCCGGAAGCTCGCCGGACCCGGAGACCGACCTGAGGCCCTCGCCGTCGGCGCCGGCGCCGGCCTCGGCCGTGCCCACGCCCTCGTACTCGAACCCGGCGGCGGTCAGCGCCGCGCCGTCCAGGGCGTTGCGGCCGTCGATGAGCAGCGGCCGGGACATGAGCTCGCGGAACGCCGGCCAGTCGAGACGCTCGAACTCCGGCCACTCGGTGACCAGGATGGCCGCGTCGACGTCGCGGAGCGCATCCTCGGCCGAGGCGCAGAGAGTGACGCCCGGGAACTGCGAGTGGGTCCCCGCGGCGACCATCGGGTCGTAGGCGGTCACCGTGGCGCCCTCGCCCTGCAGACGGGCGGCCAGCACGATCGAGGCCGCCTCGCGCAGGTCGTCGGTGTTGGGCTTGAAGGTGAGCCCGAGGAGGCCGACCCTGAGACCGTGGAGCGACCCCAGGCGCTGCTTGAGCTTGGCGACGACACGCCGCTTCTGCAGCTGGTTCACCTCGATGACGGCGTTGAGCAGCTGGAAATGATAGCCGGAGTTGCCGGCCAGCTGCTTGAGGGCCTGGACGTCCTTGGGGAAGCACGAGCCGCCGTAGCCGATCCCGGCCTGGAGAAAGTACGGCCCGATGCGATGGTCGAGGCCCATCCCCGCGGCGACGGTCTGGACGTCGGCGCCGACGCCCTCGCACACGTTGGCGATCTCGTTGATGAAACTGATCTTGGTCGCCAGGAAGGCGTTGGAAGCGTACTTGATCATCTCCGCCGTCGGGACCGTGGTCCGCACGACCGGCGCGTCGACGCCGCGGTACAGCGCCTCGACGCGGTCGCCGTCGCGCGGGTCGTCGGCCCCGATGACCACCCGATCGGGCTCGAGGAAGTCCTGGATGGCGGCCCCCTCGCGAAGGAACTCCGGGTTGGAGACGTAGTGGACCTCGTCCGCGCCCCGGGACCGCAGCTGATGCAGCACGTGCGCGCCGGTGCCGACCGGGACGGTGCTCTTCATCACGAGGACCCGTTCTCCCCCGCGCGCGGCCACTTCGTCGACCACCCGCTGCACGCGGCTGAGATCGGCGTCGCCGGAGGGCGAGGGCGGGGTGTCGACGGCCACGAACAGGACCCGGCAGGACGCGAGCAGGTCGTCGTACGACGTGGTGAACCGTACTCGCTCGCGGGTATCGTCGAGGAGCTTCTCGAGACCCGGCTCGTAGATGGGGACGACGCCGGCGGAGAGGGTCTCGACCCGGGCCTCGTCGACGTCGAGACAGACGACCTGGTGACCGAGGTGGGCGAAGCAGACGGCGCTGACGAGGCCCACGTAGCCGACGCCGACCACGCCGATCGGTTGCTGTCCCTCTCCCATCCCCGACGACCTCCAGCACTCGCGGAGCAGCGGTCACGATCCCCGTGTGACGCGCGCGGAAGCATACCACGCGGGTGGGAGCGACCGTCCTCAGGCGCCCCCGAGCAGCTCCAGCTGTCGCCGGCTGGGCGCGTGCCGCGGATTGAGCTCGAGAGCGCGGCGGAACTCCGCCGCCGCCTGCTTCTCACGGCCGAGCGCGTTGGCGAGCAGCAGGCCGAGCCGGTAGTGGGCAAGGTAGTTCTCCGGCTGCAGCCGCGTCGCCGCCTCGAGCGTGGACAGGGCCTCGAGCGGCCGTCCCAGACGCTCCTGGGCGGAGGCGAGCGTGATCAGCGGTCCGGCCGCCAGCGGATCGAGCGTAGTGGCTCGCTCCGCCTCGCGGAAGGCGACGGCCGCCTGATCCCTGCCGAGCGCGGCGAGGGCCCGGCGCTCGGCGCTCAACGAAAGGCTCGGCAGCAACCAGGAGACGACCAGGAGAACGAGCAGGCCGCTCCACAGGGCGACCAGCGGCCAGCCGAGGCGGCGCGACGTCGCTTCCGGGCCGGCCGGCGACGCGGCCGGCGCTTCCGCCGGCAGCGCGCGATCGTCGTCCGCCGGACCCGTCGACCGCCGTCGGCGGCGGCGCGACGTGCCTCGGTAGCAGGCGGCGGTCACCGCCAGCAGGAGGAACGCCACCGTCCCGGCGGCCACATCCCAGTCCCAGTCGCCGCTCATGTGGAACACGTACGCGCCGGCGGCGGCCAGGGAGGCGGCGAGCAGGCCCCGCTCGACATCGCGGCGACGGCGCACGAGCGCCGTCACGAGGGCGGCTGCGAGCGCCACCACGAATGCCGCCAGGAGAATCAGTCCGACGATACCGAGCTCGCTCAGGGTGTTGAACCACTGGCTGTGGGCGTGACGGACGAACAGGCCCGTCTCACGGTAGCGGTAGTTCGAGAACGAGAACGTGCCGGCGCCGGTGCCGATCGCCGGTGTCTCACGGTACTGCTCGAGGCCGATGCGGTAGAGGTCCACGCGTCCGTTCGAGCTCACGACGAGGACCCGCCCGGCGGTGTCGCCGCCCTCGGTCTCGGGACCCTCGATGAAGTTGCGGTACTGCGTCCGCGTCCACTCGACGACGCCTCCTCGACGTTGCAGGTAGGCGAGAGGAGCGCCGACGACCGTCGCCAGCACCAGCACCAGCACGGCGACGCCGACCCAGCGCACCACCAGCGGCCGTACGTCGAGCCGGCGGTGGAGGTAGGCCACGCCGAGCTGGACGACGAAGGGGGCCCAGATCGCCACCAGCGTCCAGCGGGCCAGGGTCGACCCCTCGGCGGCACGCAGCACCGCATCGTCGGTCGGCCCGAACAGCGTCGTCAGATCGCGCAGATGCCACAGGACGAACCCGACCGGCGCCGCGGTGACGAGGAGGCTCACCAGCGACGAGATCCGCTCGCGAGCCGCCGCGAAGTAGAGGACGAGGGCCACGCCCGCGGCGAGGAAGCCGCCGCGCGAGAACGTGAAGAACAGCGTGAGCATGAGGAGGGCCGTCACGGCGCCCGCGGCCGCCCGCCACAGCGGATGCAGGTCGCGGCGGGCGGCGAGCGCCAGCCCGATGGGCAGGCCCATCACCAGCATCACGGCGAGCACGTTCCAGTAGCCGATGGGAGCGGCCAGGCGCGCGTACTCGTTGGCGTGCGTGACGACGTCGGGCACGACCTTGCCCAGGTACGCGTACACGGCGACGGCGGTGACACAGAGGAGCAAGCCCACCGTCGCTACCCGGAGCTGTGCCCGTGACGTCCCGCCCCACCCGAGCGCCACCGCCACCGCGACGTACAGGGCCGCGTAGTCGAAGGCGACCCACGAGAGATCCGGGCCGACCGACCAGAGCACCGAGAGCCCGGTCCACGCCGCCAGCGCCGCCAGCGCCGCCAGGCTCACAAGCAGCGCCGCCGGACGCCTTCCCGACGGGCGGGCGAGCACGACCCACGCCGTGACGACGACCAGCCAGGCGACCACCCAGGGCGTCGCCGACGTGACGATGTAGCCACCGGCGGTGAAAGAGAGGGCCGCGACCAGCACCAGGACGGCGACGGCCGGAACGTACGCGGCCGCCCGCCGGAGCGTGTCGCCCGGTGCGTCGCGGAGAGACGTGAGCATGTCGTGGGTCACCGGCACGGCGGCATTGTACACGCCGGCGGCCGCCCACAGAGAGGACACCGCAGCCGGAGGCGGGTCGCCAGGGCCCACGGCCCGACCGAGAATGCGGGCGGGCCGGCGCTCCCCAGGGGAGCGCCGGCCCGCCGTTCCTCTACTGCCGCCGCCTTGTGCGCGCGGTGTGGTCTGCGATCACCTGCTCCGGCGTCGGAGCAGCAGCCCGCCGCCGATGAGGCCGCCGCCGGCCGTCAGGGCGATGAGCAGGTCGGCGCCGGTGAACGCCAGGTTACCGCCGCTCGCCGTCCCGGCGCCGGGGTCGCCCGCCGAACCGCCGGCGAGATAGGCCTCGAGCACCGCCTCGACGTCGCTGTACTGCTTCGCGAGCGGGTCGCTCTCGAGATAGGCGAGGGCGGCCTCGACGTCGGCCTTGCTCCAGTTGCCGTCCAGCGTCCCGCTGCCGGCGTCGGCGATGATCTCGTCGATGGTCGCCTGCGACGTCGCAAGCGCCACACCCGCGAAGACCAGCGACATGATGATCGTCACCGCGGCGACGATCACGATGGTCCGCTTCATGGTCAAGACTCCCTCCGGACGTCTGTGGTGGCTCCTCAGTGGACGTTCATAGTGTACAACGCATGTCAGACGCCGAACTGCAGCGTCGTCGCCTCTTATCGTTCCCGATGGGGAGCAGGCGCAATCCGGTCCCGCCACGACGACGGCAGGCGGCCCCACCGGCCGTCCGCCGCCTACTCGACCTTGACGCAGGAGGTCGCCAGGGTGAGGAGCACCTTGTTGGCGATCTCGTCGTCGAGTGTGTTGGTGATCCAGTAGACGGTACCGTCGGCGCGCCAGGCGACCCGGTGGAGGCGCGCGTTCTGGTAGTAGAGCTGGTACTTCGTCCCGTCGATCGTCCGCGACTCGCTGGGATCCTGGAGGATCGGCGGGTCGTCCCAGGAGGTCGCCTGGACGTGCCAGTAGCCGGTCCCGGCCGTCTTGCCGACCGCGACGAACGCCGCCCGCTTCCCGTCTGGCGTGGGGATCGTGTAGGAGCGCCACTGATCGAGCTGGTAGGTCATGCCCGACGACCAGGCCGTCGGCATCATCAGCGGGATGTTCACCTGGGCGGCCCAGGTCTGCCACTCTGCCTGGTTCATGTTCACGTTCTGCTGCGCCTGCTGCTGGACGGTGTTGCCCGACTGGTCGGGGGCGGTGATCTGGCCGCTGTAGTCGCCACCGACGACCACCGTCATCCCGTCGAGGGTGCCCGGAAGGTGGTTGACGATCTTGACGGTGCACGGCTTGAGCAGGCGGGCGACGGCCTGCGCCGGCGACTTGAGCCCGCTCGTGGCGTAGACGACCGAGCCGTCGTAGTCGTAGGTGTCGGCGTTGCCGTCCTCGACCGCCCGGAACCCCTGGTCGGTCAGGTCGGCCGCGACCTTGCCGGCGATGCCCTCCGCGCCGCTCCCGTTGAGCACCCGCACGGCGTAGCTGTCGCGGGGGACGGTGATCTTGTCATCCTGCTTGGACGGGTTCATGGCCGGGTTCTTGAACTGGGCCACCGCCGACTCGATCTCCGCCTGGTTCGGCAGCAGGACCGACTTCTCGTCGACCATGGTCGGCGTGCCGATGACGTGCGCCTGGTAGACCTGCGAGGTGTCGAGCGAGACGAGCATCCTGGCCAGATTGATGAGATCCCCGGCGCTGTCGATGTTGGAGGTCGTGTCCTCGGCGACCTTCTTGACGATCCGCGGCAGGCGGGAGTCCCATCGTCCTACCTGGCGCTCGATCTCGTGCAGGAAGACCTGCTGGCGCACCATGCGCCCGAAGTCGCCCAGCTCGTCGTGGCGGAAGCGCACGAACTGCAGGGCAGGCCGCCCCTTGAGCAGCTGGTACCCGGCCTCGATGTCGATGGCCGCGTAGCCGGTGCCGGGAGGGTTGTAGTAGCGGCGGTCGACGTCGATGTAGACGCCGCGCAGGTAGTCGACGACGTGGACGAAGCCGAGGAAGTCGATGTCCATGAAGTAGTGGATGTCGAGCCCGGTGAGCTGCTTGAACGCCCGGATGGCCCCCTTGGGACCGTCGACCGTGTAGGCCACGTTGATGCGGTCGCTGCCGTAGCCGGGGATCTCGACGTACAGGTCACGGGGGACGCTCAGCAGCGAGATCATGCCGGTGTTCGGATCGAGCCGCATGAGCATCATCGTGTCTGAGCGGCCGGGGTCTGCCTCGTCGCCGCGCCGCCTGTCGCTGCCCATGAGCAGGATGTTGACGGCCTCGCCGGAGTCGGCCTCCGCCAGGTACTGTCGAGCCGGGTCGACGACCTTCGCCTTCTCATCGGTGTTCATCTCGGCGGCCACCGACTGCAGCCAGCCGAAGGCGTAGCCGCCGATGCCGCAGGTGGCGGCGACCAGGGCCAGGGCGACGTAGCGCAGCACGGTCACCCAGCGCCGGCGCGGCCGGGCGTAGACCTGCCGCGGACCGAGGTCGTCGCCGCCGGCCCCGCCGGGAGGAGCGGCCGCCCGGCCGTTGCCGCCGGACCGGCCGCCAGAACGGCCGTTGCCGCCGGACCGCCCGCCCGACCCGGAGCGGCGAGACCGGCGCCGGTCGTCCGGCGGACCCTCTTCGCACTGGTAGACGGTGTAGCGACGCTCGCTCACGGCGCACCAGCATAATCGAGTGGGCCGCCGTCCGCAGCCGGCCCGGCCGGTACACGCAGCTCGCCGGTCGGCGCCCAGTCGTCGGCGAGCGCCGGCGGCCCATCGTCGGCCCGTTCGACGCTGGCGCCCACGGCGCGCAGCTTCTCCACCATCGCCTCGTAGCCGCGGTCGATGTGGTGCACGCCGCGCACCTCGGTGGTGCCCTCGGCGGCCAGGCCGGCGATGACCAGGGCCGCGCCGCCGCGCAGATCGGGCGCCTCGACGATCGTGCCGCTGAGCGCCCGTGGTCCGGCGACGATGGCGTGGTGGCCGTTCACGGTGACGCCGGCGCCGAGCCGGTTGAGCTCATCGACGACGACGAAACGGTTCTCGAACACGTTCTCGGTGATGATCGACGTGCCCTCGGCGAGCGACAGGAGGACCATCGTCTGAGCCTGGAGGTCGGTCGGGAAGCCGGGGAACGGCAGGGTGGAGATGTCGACCGGCAGGAGCGGGCCGCCGCAGCGGGCGCGGATCCGTTCGTCGTCTTCCTCCACCGCGACGCCCATGGCCCGCAGCTTCGTCAGGAACAGGCCCAGGCACTCGGGCCGCAGCCCCGTCACCGTGACGTCGCCGCCGCTGGCCACGCCGGCGAGCAGGTAGGTCCCCGCCTCGATCCGGTCGGCCACCACGGTGTGGTCGGTGCCGTGCAGCGGGCCGCCGCCCTCGATCCGGATAGTGCTGCTGCCGGCGCCCTCGATATGGGCGCCCATGCCGGAGAGGAAGGAGGCGAGGTCGACGATCTCCGGCTCCCGGGCGGCGTTCTCGATGACGGTGAGGCCGTCGGCGGCCGTGGCGGCCATCAGGAGGTTCTCGGTGGCCCCGACGCTGGGGTAGTCGAGCGGTACGCGGGTACCGCGCAGGCGATCGGCCGACACCCTGATGAACCCGTGGTCGATCTCGATCCGGGCTCCCAGGCGCTCGAGGCCGCGCAGGTGGAAGTCGATACGGCGCGGACCGATGTTGCAGCCGCCGGGCATGGCGATGCAGGCGCGGCCGAGGCGGGCCACCATCGGCCCCATCACGATGATGCTGGCCCGCATGGTGCGCACCAGCTCGTACGGGGCACACTCGTTGAGGTCGCCACCGGGGTCGATGCGCATCTCGCCGTCGTGCCAGACGACGCTCGCGCCCAGCGCACGCAGCATCTCGCCCATGGTCCCGACGTCCGCGATCCGCGGCATGCGCCGTAGCGTGGTCGTCGAGTCGGCGAGCAGGCTCGCCGCCATGAGCTTGAGTGCGGAGTTCTTGGCGCCGGAGAGCGGGATCTCGCCGTTCAAACGGCGCCCACCCTGCACGATCAGGCGCCCGGCGTGTTCCTGGCTACCGTTCATCGGTCTAGAGCAGTATACCGCGCCGTGAAGGAAGAACCTGCCCGGCGCTGATGCGACTCACGCCGCCGGCACGCGCCCCCGTGACGGGGCACCCTTCGTCCACGACGAGGTCAGGACTGGGCCTTGGGACCGCCGGCCCGGCTGTGGGCGACCTTGAGCCGGTTCGTCGCCCGACGAAGCGCCTGCTCGGCGCGGTAGAAGTCGACCTCGGCCCGGGCGCCGGGGTCGTCGCGCAGCGCGAGACGCTCGGCGGCCCGCTCCTGCGCGTGCTCGGCGCGGTCGACGTCGATGGCGCCCGCCTCCTCGGCGTGGTCGCAGACGATCCTGACCTTGTCGAAGAGGACCTCGACGTAGCCGAGCCCGGTCGCGATGTGCTCGTAGAGGCCCTCCGGGTTGCGGACGCGGGTGTCGCCGATGGCCAGCAGGGAGATCAGCGGCTCGTGGCCGGCCATGATCCCCAGCTCGCCGTCGAGGCCGGGGGCGACGACGATCTCGGCCTCGCCCTCGTAGATCACGCCGTTGGGCGTGACCACCTCGAGGCTCACAAGATGCTGCTCGTCGGGCACGTCAGCCGCCTCAGCCGGCCCTGGCGCCGGCCTTCTCGGCCTCGGCCTGGGCCTTGAGGACCGCGTCGCGGCCCTTGTCGACGGCCTCCTCGATGCCGCCCACGAACAGGAACGCCTGCTCCGGCAGGTCGTCGTGCTTGCCCTGCACGATCTCCCTGAAGCCGCGGATGGTCTCGGAGAGCGGCACGTACTTGCCGGCCTGCCCGGTGAACTGCTCGGCGACGAAGAACGGCTGGCTGAGGAAGCGCTCGATCTTGCGGGCCCGCTGCACGGCGACCTTGTCCTCGTCGCTCAGCTCGTCCATGCCGAGGATGGCGATGATGTCCTGCAGGTCCTTGTAGTGCTGGAGGATCTCCTGCACCTGGCGGGCGACGTCGTAGTGCTCCTCGCCGACCGCCTCCTTGGTCAGGATCCGCGACGTGCTGTCGAGGGGGTCGACGGCGGGGTAGATCCCCTTCTCGCTGATCGCCCGGCTGAGGACGGTGGTGGCGTCGAGGTGGGCGAAGGTGGCCGCCGGCGCGGGGTCGGTGAGGTCGTCGGCCGGGACGTACACCGCCTGGACCGAGGTGATCGAACCGCGGCTCGTCGACGTGATGCGCTCCTGGAGCTCGCCCATCTCGCTGGCCAGCGTCGGCTGGTAGCCGACCGCGCTCGGCATGCGGCCGAGCAGCGCCGAGACTTCGGAGCCGGCCTGCACGAAGCGGAAGATGTTGTCGATGAAGAGCAGCACGTCCTGGCCGCTCTTCTCGCGGAAGTACTCGGAGATGGTGAGGCCGACCAGGCCGACGCGCAGACGGGCGCCGGGCGGCTCGTTCATCTGCCCGAACACGAGCGCCGTCTTGTCGATGACGCCGCTGCTCTGCATGTCGAGCCAGAGGTCGTTGCCCTCCCTCGTGCGCTCGCCGATACCGCAGAAGACCGACGTCCCGCCGTGCTCGGCGGCGATGTTGTGGATGAGCTCCATGATGATGACTGTCTTGCCGACGCCGGCGCCGCCGAACAGGCCCGTCTTGCCGCCGCGGACGTACGGCGCCAGCAGGTCGACGACCTTGATGCCGGTCTCGAACTGCTGGTCGGTCGGGTCGAGCTCGTCGAAGCCGGGAGCGGGACGGTGGATCGGCCACCGCTCCGCGCCGGTCAGCGGCGGCTGCTCGTCGGTCGTCTCGCCGAGGACGTTGATGAGCCGCCCCAGGGTCTCGTTGCCGACCGGAGCCGTCATGGGGGCGCCGGTGTCGTAGGCCACGTCGCCCCGCGAGAGGCCGTCGGTGGAGTCCATGGCGACGGCGCGGACGCGGTCGTCGCCGAGCTCCTGCTGCACTTCGCAGATGAGCTCCCTCGACTGTCCGTCCTCGCCCTCCATCGGGATCTTGAGGGCGTTGTAGATGGCCGGCAGCGCGTCCGGGAAGTGGACGTCGACCACCGCGCCGATGACCTGCACCACGCGTCCTTCGTTCATCTCGTCTGCTCCACCCTCTCTTCGCACGCCGTCGTTGCGGCGGTCAGGCTCATCTCACCTCACGCGGCCGGCCGCGCCGCGGCGTTCCCGCCGCGCCACCGGCTACCTCAGCGCATCGGCCCCGGCGACCACCTCGAGGATCTCCTGGGTGATGGCCGACTGGCGGGCCCGGTTGAGGTCCAGCGTGAGCGTGTCGATCATCTCCTCGGCGTTGTCGCTGGCGTTCTTCATCGCGGTCATCCGGGCGCCCTGCTCGCTGGCGCTGCTCTCCAGCAGCGCCTTGAAGACCACCGTCTCGACGTACACGGGCAGCAGGCGGCCGAAGATCGTGGCGGCGTCGGGCTCGTAGATGTACAGCCCCGACGCCATACCCTCGCCGGCCCCGTAGGTCTCAGGCGCGATCGGCAGCCGCACGCGGTCCGACACGGTCTGCTCGATCGGCGACCGGTAGCGGTTGTAGATGAGCCGCACCTGGTCGACCCACTCGCTCACATAGAGGTCGATGATGTGGTGGGCGATCTGCCGGGCGTCGAGGTAGTCGGGCCTGTCGCTCAGGCCGGTCCACGTCCTCTGCAGCTCGTACCCGTGGAACTTGAGCGTGCCGACACCCTTCTTGCCGACGACCATCCAGTGCGTCTGCCGCCCGGCCGCCAGGTTCTCGTGGTGCGCGTCGAACGCCCGCCTCAGGACGTTGGCGTTGAACGCGCCGGCCAGCCCTCGGTCGCCGGTGAACACGAGCAGCGCCACGGTGCGGATGGCCGGGTGCTTGCGCAGCAGCGGGTACGACTGGCGGTCCTCGGCGTGCACCGCCAGGTCCTGCATCATGTCGATCATGCTCAGCGCATAGGGGCGCAGCGCCTCGATGCGCTGCTGGGCACGCCGCAGCTTGACGGTGGCCACGGCCTCCATGGCCTTGGTGATCTTCTCGGTGTTCTCGACCGAGCCGATCCGGCGGCGGATGTCCTGGAGGGTCGCCACTGCGCGCTCAGCCCTTCTTCCCCGCGTCTGGTCCGGCGCCGGCAGGCTCGTCGGCGCCGCTCTCGCCGGCGACCCCGGGCTCCGCGGCCGACCCGCCGGCATCGGCGGCAGGCGCCTCGCCGGTCGACGGCTCGTCGCCGGCGACCGGAGCGTCAGGCGCCACGTCCTCGGACCCCGCCACCATACGGTGATAGTTGTGGATGGCCTCCCTGAGCGCCTCGATCAGGTCGTCGCTGAGCTCCTTCTCGGTCTCGATCCGCTTCAGGACGTCGGCACACTGGCCGCGCAGGTACCCGCGCAGACCGTCGAGGAACCCGGCGACCTTGTCGACGGCGATGTCGTCGAGGAACCCCTCGTTGCCGGCGAAGATGGTCGCCACCTGCTCGCCCACGGGCATGGGGTCGAAACGCGGCTGGTTGAGCGCCTCGACCATCCGGTCGCCGCGGGCGAGCGTGCGCCGCGTGCTCTCGTCGAGCTCGGAGCCGAACTGCGCGAACGCCTCCAGCTCACGGTACTGCGCGAGGTCGAGCCGCAGTTTCCCGGCCACCTGCTTCATGGCCTTGATCTGGGCGTCGCCGCCGACCCGGCTGACGCTGATGCCGACGTTGATCGCCGGCCGGACGCCGCTGTAGAAGAGGTCGCTCTGCAGGTAGATCTGGCCGTCGGTGATGGAGATGACGTTGGTCGGGATGTAGGCGGACACGTCGCCGGCCTGCGTCTCGACGACCGGGATGGCGGTCAGCGAGCCGCCGCCGAGCTCGTCGCTGAGCTTGACGGCGCGCTCGAGCAGGCGCGAATGGAGGTAGAAGACGTCGCCCGGATAGGCCTCGCGGCCGGGCGGACGGCGCAGCAGGAGGCTCATCTGCCGGTACGCGTCGGCATGCTTGGAGAGGTCGTCGTAGAAGCAGGCCGCATGCTTGCCGTTGTACAGGAAGTGCTCACCCATGGCGCAGCCACAGTACGGCGCCAGGTACTTCAGGGTCGCCGGCGCGGACGCGGTGGCCGCCACGACGATCGTGAAGTCCATGGCGCCGTGCTGCTCGAGCTGCTCGACGATCTGGACGACGGTCGACGCCTTCTGCCCGATGGCCACGTAGACGCAGACCTCGTCCTCGCCCTTCTGATTGATGATGGCGTCGATGATGATGCTCGTCTTGCCGGTCTGACGGTCACCGATGATCAGCTCGCGCTGACCGCGTCCGATGGGGATCATGGCGTCGATGGCGGTGATGCCGGTCTGCAGCGGCCGCTTGACCGGCTGCCGGGCGACCACGCCGGGCGCCTTGAACTCCACCGGGCGGAACGAGTCGGTGTCGATGGGCCCCTTGTCGTCGAGCGGCTGTCCGAGCGGGTCGACGACGCGACCGACGAGCGCCTCGCCGACGGGCACCTGCAGCACCCGTCCGGTGCGGCGCACCTGGTCGCCTTCCTTGATGAGCGTGTCCTCGCCGAGCAGCACGGCGCCGACGTTCTCCTCCTCGAGGTTGAGCGCCAGCCCGGTGACGCCGTGCGGAAGATCGAGCATCTCCATCGACATGGCGTTGCGCAGGCCGTACATGCGGGCGATGCCGTCGCCCACCTGGAGGACGGTCCCGACCTCGTCGACCTCGGCCTCGGTCTCGTAGGCCTCGATCTGCTGCTTGAGGACGGACGTGATCTCTTCCGGTCTGAGCTTCACTGTGACGCACCTTTCGTACTGGCGCCCGAGAGCCGGTCGCGCAGCTGTTCGATTCGGGTCTGGACGGTGGCGTCGATCTCGATGTCGTCGCCCACACGCAGGGAGAGTCCGCCGACGATCGACGGGTCGACGCAGTCGATCACCCGGACGTCGCGGCCGGTCATCTTCTCGAGGCGCGCGCGCAGCTCGTCCTGGGTCGCCGCCGGCAGCGGCACCGCGCTCTTGACCCGTACCTCGACGAGGTCGGCGACCCGCTCGGCGAGCTGCTCATAGCGCACGGCGATCTCCGGCACCAGCGCCAGCCGGCCCTTCTCGAGGAGCAGACTGAGCACGTTGCCGAGCAATGGGCTGGCGTCCTCGATGACCCCCATGAGAACGGCCCGCCTGGCCGCCTTCGCAATCTGCGGGTCGAGCAAGGCGTGGCGCAGTTCCGGCGTCGCCGCGAACACCTGGGCGAAGTCGTAGACCTCGCGGCGCAGACGGCCGACCTGCTTCGCGTCGCGAGCCGCGGCGAAGAGCGCGTTCGCGTAGACGGCGGCAGCGTGTTCTTCGCTCACGGCGCCGCCCTCACAGTCGCGTCCGTCCCGTTGCTCGTGCTTCCGTCCAGGGTGGCCTCACGAGCGTTCGCCGAACTGCACGTCGGCGCTCTCGATCTCCTCGAGCGCCTCGTCGATGAGGCGCTTGTGCTCCTCGTCGGTGAGGCTCCTGCCGATCACCTTGCCGGCGGCCAGCATGGTCAGGTCGGCGACCTCGCCGCGCAACCTGGCCACGGCCGCCTGCGTGTCGCGCTCGATCTCCTCGTGGGCGCGTTCGATCGCCCGCGTGGCCTGATCGTGGGCCTCCTGCATGAGCTCGGCCTTGGCCTGCTCGCCGGCCGTGTGGGCACGTTCGAGGATCTGATCGGCTTCCGTGCGGACAGACGCCAGGGTCTTCTTGTACTCGTTCAGGAGCCTGAACGCCTCGTCGCGCGCCTCCTCGGAGGCCTCGATACTGTCCTGCACCTTGCGCCGCCGCTCGTCGATGGCCTTCTGCAGCGGCCCGAAGGCGTACTTCCACAGGATGAACATGGCGAGGCCGAACGTGATGAGCGTCCAGACCATCAGGCCCCAGTCGAGATTCAGCATACGACCACCGCTCTCGTCTGGTCTCTGCGATCGGTACCCGCCGCCGTCACGCGACGAAGATGAGGATGAGGGCGACGACGAAGGCGTACAGCGCCACGGCCTCGGTGACACCGATGCCGATGAACATGTTCGTCCGGATGTCGCCCGCAACCTCCGGCTGACGGGCGATCCCCTCGATCGCCTTGCCGATCAGCGTCCCCAGACCGATGCCCGGGCCGATGGCGCCCAGGCCCATGGCCAATCCGGCGCCGAGTGCCTTTGCGGCTTCAGGATCCATTCAACGACCTCCCTGGTCCTTGCGTGACACGACGTGTGCGCTCTCCATCACTCGCCCTCGATGGCGCCGCCGATGTAGACGGCGGACAGGATCGCGAAGATGAACGCCTGGATACCGGCGATGAAGACCTCGAACAGGTAGATGACGACCGACCCCCCCTGCAGGACGACGGCGATGGCGTAGTTCTGGAAGATCAGGGCCATGGCGAAGAAGACCGCCAGGATGGCGTGCCCGGCGAGCATGTTGGCGAAGAGACGGACGGAGAGCGAGACCAGACGGAAGACCTCGCTGACCAGGTGGATGCCCCAGATGAACTGCTTGAGTACCGGAGGCGCGGTCTTCGGGGCCCACTCCCCCATGTAGCGGAAGAGGCCGTGCGACCTGATGCCCGCGTAGTGGGTGAAGATGAACGTCAGCAGGGCGAGCATCGCCGTGACGTTGATGTTGGACGTCGCCACGTAGAAGGCCTCCTGCCAGCCCTCTCCGACCGGCAGCGGGATGAGGCCGATGAGGTTGCTGATGAGGATGAAGAAGAAGATGGCGCCGATGTACGGGAACCACTTGTCGGCGCCCTTCTTCATCACGCTCCGGGTGATGCCCTCGCGGGCCAGCTCGTAGACCGACTCCAGGGCCGTCTGGAACCGGCCGGGAATCGGCTTGACGACACGCGAGACGACGACGGCGATGACGACGATGACGCCGACCGCGATCCACAGATACGCGACCGACGTGGTGATCGACATGTCGAGCGGTCCGATCGACGGCAGCTCGATGAGGACGTGCCGCTCGAACTCCTCGACGATGTCGAACTCCAGCTTCTCCCCGCCGGGGATGAAGAGCAGGCCGACGAGCACGGCCAGCACAACGAGCACCACGAGAAGACAGCCGCCGCAGCCCCGCTTCTTCGCCACCGGCACCTCTTCGCGGACCGGCCGCTTCGGCGCCGGCGGCGCCACCACCGGTGACTCGCCCGACGCCGGGGGCCGAGCCGCGTCGTGCTCCGACGACGGCGCCGGCCGACCCATGGCCGGTGCGCCCGAGACGTCCTCTGGCGACGTCCCACCGGAGTCCGGCGACGCCTGCTCTTCCGGTGGGACAGGGGTGCTCTCGGGCGTCACGCCGACATCGACCTCCCTACCGCCGCGTCCGTTCCGGCGGGATCAGCGGGGCGGCCGCTCCGGCGGCGCGCCCCGACGGGTCGGACCCGCCGTGGAGCAGCGACGGCGTCGTCGCGAGGCGGACGGCCAGCGACACCGTGAAGGTGCCGACGAACGCCACGATGGCCGCCAGCGTCTGTTCCCTGGTGGTGACGAGACCGATGACGGCGAGCGCGGCGAGGATGACGAGCATCCGCACCGCCATGCCGCCGACGCCGACCGCGACAGAGCGGTTGAACGACCCTCGCGTGGCCAGCACGTGCGTGCCGACCTCGAGGAGCGCGTAAACGAGTCCGAGACCGGCGCCGACCGCCGCCATCGGCACGTCGGCGCCCAGCAGCCAGGCGATGAGAGCGGCAAGAGGAACACAGACAGCAGCGCTCAGCGGCGCCAGGGCCAGTCTCACTGCGCTACCACCCCTCCCCGTTCTGCTGCATCTCCCACAGGGCACGCTAGCGCGTCTCGATGAACACCGCGTACAACGCGATGCCGAACCCCACGAACACACCGACGAGCATCAACGCGGGGAACGTGCCGATCAGACGGTCGAGGCCGTATCCGATACCGGCACCGAGCCCGATGCCCGCCAGCAGCATGAAGGCCACCTGATGGCCTCTGTCGAGCCGACGGCCTAGGGACGTCTCGCCGCGTCGCTCGGGGCGCTTCCGCGCAGTATAGCCGACGGGTTTTCCGGCCGACAAGCCGTCGTCGGGCCCCTCCCTCGACTCGTCGACGGCGCGGCCGGGACCGCCCCAGTCGTCGTCGTCCCAGTCGTCCCGGTCCCAGGAGCCGCGGTCCCAGTCGTCGTCCCACGCGCCGCGCGAGCGCGCCCGATCGGCGCCCTCGTCCGCTCGCGCGCCGGCTTCGCCGCCGTCGTCGGGGCGCGTCGTCCTGTCAGAGTGCGGAGGGTCCGCCATGCCGGTCCTCGCCGCCGGCCGGAGTGTCGGGACACGCGCCGCACGTCGTCCCGGCCGCCTTCGGCCCGCACGCTCGCCTCGTCCACAGGGTATCGCAGCGATGGGCGTCGCGGCACATCCGGGCGTGGCCCCGGTCCGCGACGTGGACCATCAGCGGTCGTCGCCCGGAGCCGGGACCGCGGCGCGCAGCACCTCGGCGACGTCGACGACGGAGGCCGCCGCGTCCGGCCGGTTGCCGGCCGCGTCGCGCAGCATCGTGAGGCAGAAGGGGCAGCTGACGACGATGCGCCCGGTGCCCGTCTCCAGCAGCTCGTCGAGGCGCAGACCGCTGATGCGACGCTCCTCCTGCTCCACCTGGTAGAAGCTGTTGGCGCCGCCGCCGCCGCAGCAGAACGTCCGCTTGCCCCGACGCGGCGGCAGACGTACCTCGCCGTCCCCGGCGGCCGTGCAGAGCAGGTCGAGGGCGTCCGGCGGCCGGCCGGCGCGAGCCAGGTTGCAGGGTTCGTGGTAGACGAGCGGGCCGTCGCCGGCAGGGGTGGCAGCGGCCGGCGTCTCCGCGTCGACGAGCGGCACGTCGGCGGGTTGCAGGCGTCCCTCACGCACCAGGCGGAGCAGCAGCTCGCTGTGGTGCTCGGCCGGCATCTCCAGGCCGAGCGCCGGGTACTCGTGCAGGAAGGTGTTGAGGCCGTGCGGACACTGGGTGACGATCCGCCGCGCCCCGGTCTCCCTGATCATCTCCATCGCCGTCAGGGCGAGCATCTGGAAGCGGCCCTCCTCGCCCAGCCGCTTGGCAGGCTCGCCGCAGCACGGCTCGGCCGGCCCGAGCGTGACGAACGAGACGCCGGCCTGATGGAGGAGGTCCATCGTCGCCCTGGCGACCTCGGCGGCGCGCTCGTCGTAGGCGCCGCTGCAGCCGATCCAGAAGAGGTACTCCGGGGGCTCCTCGAACTCGGCCACGCCGAAGACGACCTCGTCGGCGTAAGGCACGTCGGCGAGCCACGCCGCCCGCTCGTGCGACGGCAGCCGGTACGGGTTCTGATTGCGATCGAGGGCGGCGAGGACGGCCAGCTTCTGCTCGTCGAGCCGGTTCTGGTCCACGAGGGCCCGGCGGAAGTCGAGCACGGCGTCGACGTGCCGGATGCGGGCCGGACAGGCCTGCTCGCACGCGTAGCAGTTGGTGCAGGACCAGACCGCGTCCTCGAACTCCGCCGCCTCGGCGGTGCGCGCCGTGGCGCCGAGGTCCGTCCCCAGCGTCGCTCTGATCTCCTGCATGAGGTCGCGCGGCGAGAGCGGCCGGCCGGCGGCCACCGCCGGGCACTCCTGGTGGCAGCGGCCGCAGGCCACGCAGGCGTCGGCGGCCAGACGATCGGCAGGCACGAGGTCGGCGGTCGTGGCCGTGCCGCAGACGAGCTCCACGTCTTCCTCGGACTCCATCGCCTCGGCCAGGTTGAACGGCGTCGTGAGCTTCGTGCGAGGACGACGCGGGTCGTGCGAGGCGACATTGGCCGGTACGACCCAGAGGTGACTCAGGCCGGTCCAGGCGGCCGCTCCGAGGAGCACGAACGCCGCCACGGCGTGCAGCCACCAGAAGACGGCGTACACCACCGTCGGTGAGCCGGTCGGCTCCGCCACGCCGGTGAGCAGGTGGGAGAGCGACCAGCCGACGAACGCCGCCGCCGCCCACTCGTTCGGCTCGGCCGCGATCCGGTAGGCCTCCAGGCCGAACCCCGACAGGCCCATGAACAGCAGGCCGAAGAGTACCAGCAGGGTCGACATCTTCGGCGTCAGGTGCTCCGGCCGGGTCACCAGCCGGCGCCACAGCGCGATGCAGACGCCGACGACCAGCGCCAGCCCGGCCGCGTCGAGGACCGCCTCGAACAGCACGTAGAAGAGGCCGCGAAGGCGGAAGTCACCGAACCAGTGCAGGATGTCGGCGTAGACGAAGACGACGACCGTGCCGAGGAACAGCAGCACCGTGCCGTAGAAGATGCCGAAGTGCAGCGTCGCCGGCAGGCGCCGCTCGCGGACCTTCGACTGGGCGAAGACGTCGCGCAGCATCCGCGCCAGGCGCGGACCCCACGGCAGCAGGCCGTCGTTGACGGCCGCCCAGAGCGACCGTCCCCCCGACCGATAGGCACGTACACGGCGCGCCGCGCCCCACACGAACAGCCCGACCAGCACGGCCACGCACGAGTACATGACGACCAGCGTGACCGTCGGCGACAGGAACGGCAGGTACTCCCTCGCGTAGTCGATGTCCATCCTCTGAGTACCCTCCTCAGCCCGTATCCGTGGCGTTCACGACGCCGTGTCCATGCTCAGTCACCACGGCTCAGACGTCGCCCCCCAGGGCGGCGACCAGCGCAGGCACGACCTTGTACAGGTCGCCCTGGACCACGTAGTCGGCGTTGCGGACGATCGGCGCCCGCGGGTCGTTGTTGATGGCCGCCACGATCCGCGCCCCCTTGATGCCGGTGAGGTGCTGCACCTGGCCGGAGATGCCGACCGCCACGTACAGATCGGCAGTCACCGACGTGCCGGTGAGCCCGACCAGCCGCTCCTTGGGCAGCCACTTGAAGTCCTCGGCGATCGGCCGCGAGCAGCCGAGCTCGGCGCCCAGGGCGGCGCGCAGCGACTCGACGACGGCGACATCGTCGGCGGCCGCGAGCCCGCGGCCGACCGAGACGACGATCCTCGCGCCGGCGAGGTCGACCGTCTTCTCGACCGGCTCGTCGCCTACGACCTCGACGGCCGGCGTCGTGGCCTCGACCGGACCACGCTGTTCGACCGGCGCCGGCGCTCCGCCGGCGGCCTCGACCTTGGCGGCGGTGAGGAGACAGACCGCCGGCCGCTTGTCGATGACGAGCTTCCCGTTGGCGACGCCGCCGTACACCGCCCGCTCGGCGGTCAGGCGCCCGTCGGCGTCGAGGCCGACCACGTCGCACATCGACGCGGCGGCCGCGTCGAGCGTCACCGCCGCCCTGCCGGCGGCCTCGCGGGCCTCCGGCGAGTCGACGAGGAACACGGCGTCGGCGGAGCCGTCGGCGCCCTGCCCGGCCGCCGCCACCAGCGCGGCCGCCCAGACGTCGCCGCCCAGCGGGCCGTCGCCGGCCTCGTACTCCAGTACCGCGTCGGCGAGGCCGCCGACCGCGGCGGCCACGTCGGCGACATCCGCCGCGCGCGGCGCCAGGACCGCTCCGCCGCCCGAGAGGGCCACGGCCTCGACTCGCACGTCGCCGGTCACCCCGCGGGCCGCCTCGGCGGCGCGCCGCAGGTCGTCGGCGCCGGCGGCACTCACCACGATCCGCATCGCCATCACAGCACCCCCTCGTCGCGCAGACCGGCGAGCAGGGCGGCGGCACACTCCTCCGGCGTCCCCTCGATCACCGTGCCCTTGCGCTGCACCGCCCCCGATGCCGTCTCGCTCAGCCCCACGCCGGCGACGCTCTCCTGCAGCGCCGCCGCGCTGAGGCCGAGGTCGCTCAGCCCGAGCTTGACGATCCGGTCGGACTTCACCTTCATCACCTGCAGCACCGTCGGCAGCCGCGGCACGTTCATGCTCGAGTCCACGGCCACGACACACGGGAGCGGGGCCCGCACCGTCCGCAGCACGTCGCCGAGGTCGAGGACCGCTTCGAGCGAGTCGTCGGCCGGCGAGAGCTGTACCGCCGGAGCGACCAGCGGCAGCTCCAGCAGCTCGGCCAGGGCCGCCGGGGTGAGCCCGTTGTACCCGTCCTCGGACACGAGGCCGCACATGATGAGGTCGGCCGGCTCGAGCTCCTCGACCGCCCGGGCCAGGACGCGGGCCGTGCGGACCGGGTCGAAGGGATCCTCCCAGCCGCCCTCCACGAGGTAGCCGGTGTCGGCCCCCATGGCGACCGCTTCCTTGAGCGTCTTGAGCTGCGGCTCGCCGCCGACCATCAGCACGTCGATCTCGACGTCGTCGGCGGCCTCTTTGAGGACGACCGCCGCCTCGAGGGCGTTGCGCTCGTAGTCGCTGATCTTGGTCGGCAGACCGCGCAGCTCGATCTCCCGCTTCTCCTCGTCGTACCTCACTTCGGTGGAATCCGCCACGTGCTTGGCGCAGACGATGATCCTCATTCGTGCCTCCGAGTCGAGATGGGCGGTGCGAGGGCCGGCGACAGGGTCGCGGCGCCGTCAGCGGCGGCCCCACTGACCCGCCGCGGACACCGCCCGCCGGGCCGCAGTCGGCCGCGGCGCCGGACGATCCGGCACGCCGGCGCCGCGGACGGCGCCGGCGTGCCCGGTGCTCACAGGCCCTCTTCGCCCTCCGGCGGCGGCAGGACCTCGTAGGCGAAGTGGCGGTGGTACCAGTCGAGGTGCATGTCGCGCGCCTTGGCGATGCGCCGCCGCTCGGCCTCGTTCATCTCCTGCTGCCTGATGTACTCCTGCATCCTGGTGGGCAGGATCTCGAAGTGGCCGTACTTCATGTACACGTTCTCAGCCATTCCGGCTCTCCTCCTGGACGTTCCCGAGGTCGTGTCGTCCGTCCGCTCCCGGCCTCAGCCGACGGTCGGCGACGTGGTCTCCCACTCGATGCCCATCGACTTCGCCAGGACCTCGAGCACGTGGACGGGCTCCACCCGGATGCCCGACTTCGTCTTGACCTCGGTGAACTGGTCCTTGCAGTGCGGGCAGGCGACGAGGACGGTGTCGACCCCGAGGTCGGCCGCCGCCCGCAGGCGCTTCTGGCCGATCCGGTAGGCGATGTCCTCGTGCAGCTTCCGGTACGGGCCGTTGCCGTTGCCGCAGCAGTACCGCCACTGGTTGCCCGGCGGCACGTCGACGATCTCCGCCTCGGGCACGAGGTCGATGAGCTCGCGCGGCGACTCCGCCTCGACGACCAGCGTGTTGAGCGTGCACGGGTCGTGGTAGGCGAACCGGCCCGGCACCGCGGTCTTCGGGGTGACGCCCTTCTCTTTCATCTTGCGCACGATGAAGTCGGTGACGAAGACCGTCTCGATGCCGTCCATGTCGAACCACTTCGGGTACTCGCGGACGAAGAGCGCGTAGTCGTGCGGGTTGGTCACGACGAGCGTCTCGACGCCCAGCTCGCGGAAGCTCTCGACGTTCGCGGCGGCGTACTCCTTCCACTCGTCCTCGTTCTCGCTGAGGAGCTCCGGCGCGGTGACGCCGGGCGTGGTGTAGACGCCGAACTTGACCCGCAGCTTGCCGAGGATCTGGGCGACCAGACGGGGGATCTCTGTCCCCTGGGTGGCCGTGAAGAAGTCGACGAAGAGGGCCGTCTTCATGTCGCCGGCGACCTTGATGCCCTCCGCCCACTTCGTGACCAGCTCGTCCTGGGTGGCCACGAAGCCGCGGTGCTCGTCGAGGTAGTCCTTCACCGCCTGCCAGTTGGTGATCTCGCCGCCGTCGGCCATGTGGTCGCGGCGCACCTTGCGGACCAGGTCGACGGTCGTCGTGGAGCGCAGGTAGAAGTCGCCGCCCATCGACGTGTTGGGGCAGCGCAGCTCGCAGGCGCCGCACTCGAGACAGTAGGTGAAGTTGTCCATCAGCTTGTCGAACTCGCCGACGCCGCGGCTGATGGCCAGGATCGAGGTGTGGAAGCCGTACGAGGTGTGGGCCTCGTTACGGGTGATGTCGAAGCTCGGGCAGATGTCGCGACAGAACTTGTGCCGGCAGGCGAAGACCAGGTACGCCTCCTTCACGAACTCGTCGGGGATGGCCTTGTTCTTCGACAGCGGCTCAGCGTAGAACTCCTTCTTGCTGAGTTGGTACGTCATGAGTGTCGACCCACCTTTCCCATCAGTCCTCGTACGCCTCATCGAGGCAGTACTTGCCGGGGTTCATGATGTTGTTCGGGTCGATCAGCCGCTTGATCTTCTTCATGATGTCGAACGACCCGTGCGCCATCTCGCCGTGCATGGCGATGTCGTCGTCGCCCTCGCGACAGGAGCCGTGGCAGATGGAGACCGAGCACTCCACATCGACGGCCGCCTGGGCGATCTCGCGCTTCATGCGGATCCAGGCGTCCCAGGTCTCCTTGTCGAACTGCAGCTCGGCGATGCCGACGTCGATCTCGATGAGATAGTCGCCCCAGCCCTTGAAGGGATTGCTGGTGTAGATGAAGATGCCCCAGTCGTCGAAGACGCCCGGGTACTCTTCCATGTAGCGGTCGGCGATCTCGTGGAACTTCTCGCGCAGGGCGGGGATGGCAGTGTGGTAGGCGGCGGTGTCCTCGCAGTGCCAGGACATCAGCGTCGCCTGCCCGTCGGGCGTGCGGCCGTGGTACGAGAGGTGGTAGCGGTCGTGCCGTGAGGCCCAGTCGCCCTCGCCCTGCTCGCGGCCGAGGTACCTGCCGCCGTGGGACTTCATGATCTCGAAGCCCTTCTTGACGGCCGGCTCGACCTCGCACTTGCGACCGTAGAAGGTCATCAGGGTCACGAACCTGACGTCGTCGGGCAGCGGGATGAACGCCTCGTCGTCGCGGCGCAGGAAGTCGATCTTGCGGTCGTCGAAGATCATCGCCGACGAGATGGTCCCGAAGCCGTACGTGGTGATGTCGTAGAGCGCCTCGTACGCGTCGTCCCAGTTGTCGTGGCCGAAGTAGGCGGCGAACTCCACCTCGGACTTCGGGTACAGCTCGACGACCGCCCTGGTCACGATGCAGAGCGTGCCCTGATGCTGCATGAACAGGTCCTTGAGACGGTAGCCGGACGAGCTCTTGCGGATCTTCTTCGTCCCGCCGCCGCCGACCCAGATCACCTGGCCGTCGGGCAGCACGCACTCCATGCTGATGACGTTGTCGGGGATGTGTCCGAAGCGGCCGCCCACGAGCGTCCAGCCGCCGCAGCCGATGCGGCCGCCGAGCATCGCGTTCGCGTAGCCGGCCAGGTCGTCGGGGAAGATCTTGCCGAGCGGCTCGAGGACCTCGTTGAGCTTCAGCATGTTGATGCCGGTGCCCACCGTGCAGCACATGTTCTCTTCGTCGATCTCGAAGATCTCGTTCATGCGCTTGATGTCGACGCAGATGCCCTTGCGCAGGGGCATGGCGCCGTCGGCCAGGCCCGATCCGCCGCCCCGCGGCGTGATGGGGATGCGCTTCTCGTTGGCGAGCTTGAGGATGCCGACGACGTCCTCGGTGCTGCCGGGGAGCGCGACCACATCGGGGATGTGGTCCTCCCAGGCGTGCAGGGGGAACGGCGCACAGTTGGCGGCCCGCATGGCGCGCTCGTGCATGTCGGTGAGCACGTTCTCCTCACCGAGCAACCGCCTGAGGTCGTCGATGACCTCGTCAGTCACCGCCCCATAGCTCATCGCTGCGGTAGTCATGAATGCATCGGCTCCTCTCTCACGCTCCGCCGTTCTCGGAAGGAAGACCGGCACCGTATGCGGGGCCCGGCGTACGAGGCGTCGGCGCGAGGCGCCGGCGAGTCCGGGCATGTCGGCGTCAGGCTAGGCCGGTCGCGGCTCCGGCGGTACCTACAGGAGGACGGACCTCGGACGCCGGATGGGGGAGACGCGCCTCCCCCATCCGGCCGAACGGCGTCAGCAGGCGGGCGGGCGCCGCGGAGCGGATGGGCGCCGCGGGGTGGACGCACCCCGAGGACCGGGCGGCCGCTCGTCGGCGAGCGGCCGATACACGACCTCCAGCTCGAGCCCCTCGCGGCCGCGGCGGGACCGCCGCACGACCTGGGAGACGAGCAGAGAGACGACGTAGACGCCGGCCACGAACGAGAGCAGCACCCAGCGCGGCAGCCCCAGCGCCAGGGCGTCGTCGACGGCGAAGCGCCAGACGAGGAACAGCGTGAAGAGGACGAAGGCGCCGCCGCACCAGGTGAGCAGCGGGACTCTCAGGAGCTCGAACCGGGCGGCCGTGCTCTCCCGGTAGAGCTCGCGGTCGGCGAACGGCAGCGCCGCGGCGGCGCCGCACGTCACGGCGAAGGCGAGCACGTTGACCAGGGTCACCGACAGGGTCAGGCGCCAGGCGTCGGTGAAGGCGAACAGGGCCCCCGGCACGAGGCAGACGCAGCTGAAGAAGAAGACCGCCAGGAGCGGCGTGCGCCGCCGACCGCGCGCCTTCCCAAGCCAGCGCGGCAGCGAGCGGTCGGACGACATGGTCGCCAGCACCCGCGACGCCGCCAGGGTGATGTCCGGCACCCACATCCAGAACCAGGCGTTGAAGAGAAGACACAGGCAGAGGACCACGACCCCGCTCGGCCACAGCCCGCCGTCGAGGAACCAGAAGAAGGGGAGCGTCGGCTCGGGCATCGCGTGAGGGGCGGCGAAGAAGAGCCAGGCGGCGGCGGCCAGAGCCTCGCGGTCGACCACCGCCAGCAGCACCGCGAACACGACCGCCGCCAGGACGGCGGCCACCGCCTCGGCGCCGACGATGACGACCGTCTGGGCGCGCAGGCTGTCGGCCCGGCGGATCTCGCCGGCCTGCTGGACGCTCCAGGCGGGGTAGATCAGCGAGAACGCCGCCACCGGGACGAGCCCCAGGGTGGCGGCGACCGCGCCGGGCCCGCCGTCGGCCCGGAAGCCGAGCGCGGCGGCCGTGTCGGCGGCCGCCCGGTAGGGCGCCCCCTCCCCGACCGCGTCCAGCCCGAGCGCGGCCGCGACGATGACCAGCGTCAGCAGGGCGACGCCGCCGACGACCCACCCTATCCGCTGCAGCCATGCGTAGACCCGCAGGCCCCACACGGTGACCAGCCCCGACCAGACGATCACCGCGACGCACATGACCATCACCCCGGGCCCCGACTGCACGAACGCCGACGCCTCCAGCAGCGCCGGCGAGCCCAGGAGGTTCCCGAGGACCCAGAGGAGCGGCCCGACCGCCACCCAGGCCGCGAACCAGCCGGCGATCGCCATCCACAGGGCGCCGCCGAGCACGACCGCCGTGAACGCGAACACTGTGCCCACGGCCGGAGAGATGAGACGGCTCTGGAAGACGTAGTCGCCGCCGCTGCGCGGCATCGACGAGGCCAGGAACGCGTAGACGGCCGCCTCAGCGCAGCAGAACAGACCCGCGATCAGCACGGCCAACGCCAGGCTGCCGCGCGGGAAGAACGCCAGGGCCGCGAGGAACGGGACGGTGAACATCACCGCCAGGTTCATCGTCATCAGGTTGTAGAGGAAGGCGTCGGAGACCGCCCACTCGCGCGCCACCGTCGGCGCCTGGCGGAGGATGACGACGGGTGTCCGGCCGGTCGCAGCCAAGGGGTGGCTTACTCGAGCAGCCCCGTCCGCAGCGCCACGGCGACCGCGTGTGCGCGGTCCGAGACGCCGAGCTTGCGGTAGACGTCGTCGAGGTGCGTCTTCACGGTGCTCACGCCGACGTACAGGTGGACGGCGATCTCCTTGTTCGAGAAGCCGGCCGCGACGAGCCGCAGGACGTCCAGCTCCCGTTCGGTCAGCACCGGCTCCGTCTCCTGCCGGCCCTCATCGGCCAGCAGCGCCCGCACCACGACCTCGTCGAACCGCTGACCGCCGGCGGCGACGTGGCGGATGGCCCCGATCAGCTCCTCACGGGAGGCGCTCTTGAGCACGTACCCCTGCGCCCCGCCGCGGACCGCGTCGAGCACCAGCTCGTCGTCGTCGTGGACCGTCAGGACGATGACGGCCGGCGACGGGCGGTCGCCGGCGCCGAGGCGCCGCAGGACCTCCAGCCCGTGCATCCTCGGCATCTGCATGTCGAGCAGCACGACGTCGGGGGCGAGGCCTGTCACCATCTCGAGCCCCTCCTCGCCGCCGGCCGCGAGACCGACGACCTCGAGGTCGGACTCCCGCGCCAGGATGGAAGCGAGACCCTCACGCACGACGGCGTGATCGTCCACGACCAGCACGCGTATCGGTGCCACCGGTCTCATCCCCCCCGCTTCGCCGTCCCGGTCTCGCCGAACGGCAGCAGCGCCTCGACCACCGTCCCGCGACCCGGCTCGGACCGCAGCCGGAAGGTCCCGCCGGCGAAGGTCGCCTGTTCTTCCATCATGGCCAGCCCGTAGTGCCGGTCGACCGTGTCCTCGCCCACCGCGAAGCCGGCCCCGTCGTCGGCCACGCGCAGCAGCAGCGCCCGCCCGCGCTCACCCGACACGGGCCGAGCCTCCTCGCCGCCGACGACGCGAAGCCGCAGCCGGACGTGCGCGGCACCGGCGTGACGCTGCGCGTTCACGAGCGCCTCCCGGGCGATCTTGTAGAGCGCGGTCGCGGTGCCGGCACCGACGTCGAGCCCGTCGTCGAGCTCCACCTCCACCGCCGCCGGCCCGAGCCCGGCGGCCCTGGTCGCCGCCGCTCTCAATGCCGCCGAGAGGCCGAGCCCCTCGAGCGCCGGCGGCCGCAGGTCGGAGATCACTTCGCGCGCCTCCTCGACCGCCGACCGCAGGGCCGCGATCGCCTCCTCGAGCTGCGGGCGCGCCCCCGGCGGCAGGTCGTCCACCGACGCCTCCAGCTTGTAGACCGCGCCCACGACGCTCTGCAGGATGTCGTCGTGCACGATGGTCGCGAGGCTGCGCCGCTCGTGCTCGCGCACCCGCGTGACCCTCTCCAGCAGCGCCTCGATGCGCTCCTGCGTCCCGGCCAGGTCGCGGTACAGGCGGGCGTTGTGGATGGCGATCGCCGCCTGCTCGGCGACCTCCTCGGCCAGCGCCACGTCCTCCGGCCGGAACCGGTGGGCGTGGCGGGGAGAGAACAGCACGAGCGAGCCGATGAGCTCGTTCTGGGCCAGCATGGGCAGGAACAACGCCGTGCGCATGGCCAGAGCGTCCCGTAGCTCCGGCCCCATGCCGGCCCCCCAGACGAGGTCCTCGACGGCGATCTCGAGGTGTCGGCCGGCCAGCCCGGCCCGCGCCGACTGGCCGTCGAACCGCAGCCGCAGGCCGAGCAGCGCCCGGTCGTCGTCCTCGGAGGAGGCGACGGCGACGAGGTCGCCGGAGGCGGCGTCCAGCTCGAGCAGCAGACAGCGGGTACCGCGGACCAGACGAGCGGCGTTCACGGCGATCACCCGGAACGTCCGCTCCAGATCGAGGCTGCGCGAGATCGCCCGCGATACCGCGTATGCCGACTCCAGCACCGTCGCGCTGCGTTCGCTGGCGGTCGAGAGGAGCTGGTTCTGGGCGGTCAGCGCGAGTACGCGTCCGGCGGCCACCAGCGACCGGCGTGCATCGTCGTCGAGTGGCGCCCGGTCGCGACGGCTGAGCTGCACCAGCCCGCCGGCCACGCCGCCGGCGACCGCCGGTACGAGGACGACCTGCGACGCCCGCGGGCAGGCGACGGCCTGCAGGCCCTCCGGGAGCGGCGCGGCGCTCTCGAGCTCCTCCACGGTCTCGACGCCGCGCAGCAGCGGCGCCACGCCGCCCTCGCGACCGTCGACCGGCGGGTACGGGTAGCCCCGTCGCCGCGTGCGGCCGAAGGCCGAGAGCAGCTCGACGACCCCGTCGTCGCGGCGCACGAGGAAGGCGCCGGCGTCCATGCGGAGACGTTCGACGAGCAGCTGCAGCACCGCGTGCGCCGCCTCGCGTGGCGTCGGGTCGCCCGCGACGGCGGCGACCACGTCGGTCACCAGGCCGGCACCCCCGCCGACCGGCGGGAGCGACCGCGCGGACGATGCCGCGGAGCCGGCGACGCTCCCCTCCGCGGCATCGGTGCTCATCCTCCTCACGACCGGGGACCCCACGACGGCGTTCCCCCCTTCATGGCGTGACGTCGGCGTCCTCCCGGGCAGCATCGTGGAGGCGGCCCGCCGCGTCAAGAGCGGCGTCGTCGGCCATGCGGAGGGCCGGCGCCGCGCCCGGAAGGCGCGACACCGGCCCGTGTCACAGTGCGGTCGCCATTCCCCCGTCCGCCCGGCCGGCACTCTCCGTCCGGCGGCCGGCGACGGGGCGACGCTCGGTCGCCGGCCGCTCAGATCGGCAGGCCCATCCCCCGCATCTTCTCCTTCTGGTCCTCCCACTCGGCCACGTACGCCTCCTTCGGCGTCACCAGGTCGTCCTCGTAGCACTCGGGGAAGATCTTGCCGAGCGGCAGCGCATCGGCCTTGAGCTCATCCTCGTACTCGGCCAGCAGCTTGTTGCCGATCTCGTTGGCCGTCTCGAGGTCCATGCCGGCGGCCGCCCGCGACGTCTCGACGAGCATCCGCGCCTCGATGCCGGTGCAGTAGTCGATGTTGGACATCTTGGCACCGCAGGCTCCGTACAGACCGGAGAACCCGACGGCCGACGCGGTGACCGCCTGCGCCGCCACCTCGAAGCCGATCTTCGGCGTCCAGGGCCCGGAGGCCGGTCCGACGTAGGCGTCGAGCAGCAGTTCCTGGCCGGCCGCCCGGAAGCCCATCACCATCATGTTGTGGATCCAGATGGCCTCGCGGCTGGTGGTGGACCCGGTGAACAGGCTCTGGTGGTACCAGCTGAAGTTCTCCGGCTCGCAGACGATGTAGCCGAGCAGGACCTCGGCCATGCCGCAGATCGCGGTGGTCTCGCAGCCGCCGGAGTAGCCGCCGTGGATGGGGCAGGAGCACGCCTCCACGAGCACACCCTCGGACTTGTCGTGCATCACCTTGTTGAGCAGGTCGAAGTCGAACTTGACCTCGTTGAGGAACACGGCGAGATGACGGTCGGTGGGCCGCAGGCCGCCGGGGAAGTCGCCGGCGTCCTGGGTCTCGGCCGTGGCGCCGGACATGATGCCGAGGACGCACATCCCCGGCTTGCCGGCCTGCTCTACCGCCGCCCGAGCCGCCAGCGCCTCCTTCTTGCAGGCGAGCAGCTCGACCGGGGTCCGCGTGCGGTTCTCGTAGCCGAGCGCGTCCTGCAGGGCGCCGGTATGGACCCCGTCGACGTCCTCGTTGGCGACGCTGCGCAGGATCGGCAGCTGCCACTGCTCGGTGACCGGGGAGCCGTTCAGCCCGCCGGTCACCGTCATGCGCCGCTCGTCGCCGATCTTGCGGCCGTACGCCTGCACGGCCTCGGCGCCGGTGCCGATGGTCTCGGTCGAGGGCGCCTTGGCGAGCGCCTCTTCGATCTCCTCGCGCGAGAAGCCGACCACGCGCTCCGTGTTGATGCAGTACGCACCTACCTCGGTGAGCAGCTCGACGGCCGCCTCGAACGCCCGCTTCCCCATGTCGATGTCGCGCGGCACGCACTCGTCCGGCTGCATCCTGATGTCGTACTTCTCGGCCTTCTCCCGCAACGCCCTCGGCAGGACGCGGGCGTCGAACTTCTTCTCGGCGAGCTCCGGCCCCTCAAGCGCCCGGCCGTAGAACTCCATGACCCGGTCGAAACGATCGGTGTTCACATCGTGGGCAGTCAACGTCTGACCTCCTCGCATCCATCAGTGACTGGCTGGCACGGCTCCGCCCCGCGCCTCGCGCGCCCATGACCCCGGGCGTCGCACCTGGACGCGGACGCGGCTCACCGCGCCCGCTCAGTCGGGCCGCAGTCCCGCCTGTTCCGTCCGCTTGGCGTCCACCAGCTCACGGCACATCTTGGCCGCCCCGGGGGCGTCCTTGGCCGTACCGTCGGCACCGATCGACTCCGCCCACGCCTCGGTGACGGGCGCCCCGCCGACCATCACGACGTGCTCGTGCCGGATGTCCTTCTTCTTGAGCAGCTCGACGATGTCGCGCCCGGCCGGCATAGTGCTCGTCAGCAGCGACGACGCCGCGATCACGTCGGCGCCGAGCTCCTGGGCCTTGGCGACCATCTCCTTGGTCGGGATATCGCGCCCCAGGTCGACGACGTCGAAACCGCTGACCGAGAGGAAGGCGCCGACGATCGTCTTGCCGATGTCGTGGATGTCGCCCTCGACGGTGCCGATGACGACCTTCCCGGCCGCCTCCTGGGCGCCGCCGCCCGCCTGCAGAGCCGGCTTGAGGACGTCGATCGCGGCCTGCATCGCCTCGGCCGCCAGCATCAGCTCCGGCAGGAACACCTGGCCGTTCTCGAACTGATCGCCGATCACCCTGATACCGTCGGTCAGCTCGTCGATGATGGCATTGGGGTCGACGCCCTCTCCGAGGCGCTTCTTGACCAGCGCCACAAGCTCCTCGTCCTCGCCCTGGACCACCAGATCGCTGTACTCCCCCATCTCTCCTCCTCCTCGACGGGTGCGCGACGGACCGGCACAGCGCCGACGGGAGCCGGGGCCGCGCCGGGAGCGCCGCTTTGATGGGCATGTCTGGAGCCTAGGGCCGCGCCGCGCGGCGCGGTACTGCCGCCGGGCCATTCCTGGGCGATCCGGTCGGCGGGGAGTGGCCCCCGCCGTTCGGGGGGTCGGGAAGCGCTCAGGATCTGCCCGCGGAGCGGCGGACGGTGATCTCTATCTGCAGCCGGCGGCGACGGCGCTGCAGACGCCGGTGCAGCTCGACGGCGGCCCACGAGACCACGGCCACCATGGGCACGGACGCCAGCAGCCACCCGTGCCCGCCCCCGAGCGCGAGGCGCCCGTCGACGACGAAGCGCCAGACCACGAACGCCGTGAAGGCGACGAACGCCGCCCCGCAGAGCGAGACGACCGGGACGCGCAGCACCTCGAACGGCGCCGCGCTCGACTCGCGGTAGAGCTCGCGGCGCGCGAACGGCATCGCCGCGGCGGCGGCGCACGTCACGGCGAACACCAGGATGCTGATCAGCGTCGCCGCGAACGCCAGACGCCAGGCACCCTGCCACGCGAAGAGCGCCACGGGCACCAGGCAGACGGCGTGGAACACCAGCACGGCGTTCAGCGGCGCGCCGCTGCTCCCGCGTACGTCGGCCAGCCAGCCCGGGAGCGCACGGTCGGCGGCGATCCCCGCCAGTATCCGCGACGCCGCCATCGTGATGTCGGGCACCCACATCCAGAACCAGGCGTTGAAGACCACGACCAGGCAGAGCGCCGCGGCGACGCTGGGTGGCGTTCCGTCGAAGAACCAGAAGAACGGCACGGTCGGATACGGCATCTCCCCGGGAGCGAGGAAGAACAGTCGCGCCCCGGCGGCCAGATCCGGTCCGCCGAGCACGTCGAGCACGACCACCGCCGCGGCCACCGACAGCGCGATCGTGATGCCCTCGGCGGCCAGGATGGCGAGGAGCTGCGCCCGCAGGCTGGTCGGCTCTCGCAGCTGGCCCCCCTGCTGCACGCTCCAGCCGGGGTAGATGAGCGAGAAGGCCGCGACCGGAAGCAGGGCGACGGTCGCCGCCAGCGGGCCGGTCCGGGCCCCGCCGGCGCCGGCGTCCTCCAGGGCGACGGCGGCCCCGGAGTACAGCTCCCCGCTGCCCAGCCCCTCCGCGCCGAAGACCGCCAGCAGGACGACGAGCGCCAGGATGGCGACCCCGCCGACCAGCCAGCAGAGCCGCTGCAGGACCACGTAGACGTTGAGGCCCCAGACGTTCACGACCGTCGACCAGGCGACCACGACGAGGCCGAGGACGAGCATGCCCGTGCCGGACTGTACGGCGACGCCGGCGTCCCACAGCAGCTCGCTGCCGGAGAGGTCGCCGAGCAGCACGAGCAGCGGCCCGACGGCGAGGACGGCCGCCGCCCAGACCGCGATCGCCATCCACACCGCCTCGCCGAGCACCAGTCCGGCGAGCGCGATGACGGCGGCGGCCGGGCGCGACACCAGACGCCGCTGGAAGTAGTAGTCGCCGCCGCTGCGCGGGAACGAGGAGGCGAGGAACGCGTAGACGACCGCCTCGAGGCAGCAGAACACCCCGGCGATCACGAGCGCCCAGACGATGCTCCCCCGCGGGTAGAAGGCCGCCGCCGCCAGCAGCGGGAGGGGCAGCATCACCGCGACGTTCATCGCCATGAGGTTGTAGAGCAGGGTGTCGACCCGCCCCCAGAGCCGCACCTCCCGGGGGGCCGGACGGAGGACGACGAGCGGCGGAGAAGGGGGCCCGGACACGCGGCCTTCAGTCCAGCAGACCCATCCGCAGCGCCGTCGCGACCGCGTGGGCGCGGTCCGAGACCTCGAGCTTGCGGTAGATGTCGTCGAGGTAGGACTTCACCGTCCCGGCGCTGAGATGCAGCTCCCGGGCGACCTCCTTGTTGCTGTGGCCGGTCGACACGAGGCGGAGCACGTCCAGCTCCCGCGCCGTGAGCGCGGCGGCGGCCGCGTCACGCTCCTTCTCACGCGCCTCGAGCAGGGCCGAGACGACCACCTCGTCGAAGCGCCGGCCGCCGGCGGCGACATGCCGGACGGCGGCCACGAGCTCCTCGAGCGACGCCTGCTTGAGCACGTAGCCGTCGGCGCCGCCCTGGACGGCGCGCAGCACCAGGTCGTCGTCGTCGTGGACGGTGAGCACGATCACCCGGGGCGCCTCCTCGCCGGACTTGAGCCGCGTGAGCACCTCCAGCCCGTGCAGACCCGGCAGCTGAAGGTCGAGCAGCACGACCTGGGGCCGCAGCATGTCGGCCTGCCGGAGCGCCTCCTCGCCGCTGCCCGCGGTGCCGACGACGGTCACGTCGTCGTACGTGCCCAGCATGCCCACCAGCCCGTCGCGCACGACCGGGTGGTCGTCCACCACCAGGACGGAGATGGGATCATCCGCCATCCGCGCTTCCCCCTCTCGTCTCCTGCCTCACCGGCACCACCGTCTCCACCGTCGTCCCCACGTCGGGGAGCGACACGATCTTCGTCACCCCTCCCACCAGCGCCGCCTGCTCCTCCATCATCGACCAGCCATAGTGGTCGCTGCTCCGGGCGCTCTCCTGGTCGCATCCGGCGCCGTCGTCCCACACCATCATCCACGCCTGACGGCCGTGAGCGCCGAGCCGTCCCTCCAGGGTCAGGTAGATGACGTCCGCGTCCGAGTGACGGACCGCGTTGGTGAGCGCCTCCCGCGCGATCCTGTACAGGGCGACCGCGGCCGCGTCGTCGAGCCCCGGGACCTCCTCGAGGATCGTCCCGACCCGGCCCGGGTCCTCACGGTCGAGGCTCTGTGCCAGCGCCTTCAACGAGCCGACCAGACCCACGTCGTCGAGGACCGGCGGGCGCAGGTCCGAGATGACCGCCCGCGCCTCGCCGATGGCCGAGCGCAACACCTCGATGGCCCCCTCCACCTTCGCGGTCGAGTCCTCGGGCAGCGTCCGCCGCGCGATCTCGAGCTGGTAGAGGGCTCCGACGACCGACTGGATGACGTCGTCGTGCACCACCCGCGCCAGCCGCTGTCGCTCCAGTTCGCGCACACGCGCCATGCCGGCGAGCAGCGACTCGATGCGCGCCCGGCTACGCGCCAGATCGCCGTACAGTCTCGCGTTCTGGATGGCGACCGACGCCTGGTCGACCATCTCCTCGGCGAGCTCGATGTCGCGGTCGGTGAACGCCGGCCGCCGCGGCCCGCCGAAGAGAGCCAACGCGCCGATCGGCTCGTTCTCCACGAACATCGGCAGGAAGAGCAGCGTGTGGGTGTCGAACCGGCGCGCGACAGCGTCGTCGACCGACGCGTCCCACACCACGTCGTCCACCGGCAGGACGGCATGACGCTCGAGCAGCGCCGCCTCCGGGCTCATGCCACGGAACGTGAACCTGGCGCCGACGAGCCCGGCGTCGTCGCTGCCGGACGACGCCACCGCGACCAGGTCGCGGCTCCGTTCGTCGAGCTCGAGCACCAGCGCCCGTGCCCCCGGCACCAGACGGGCCGCGTTGGCGGCGATCACTCTGAAGGTCTCCTGCACGTCGAGGTGGCGCGAGATGGCGCGCGACACCGTGTAGGCGGTCTCGAGCATGGTGGAGCTCAGCGCCGTGACGAGCGAGAGCGCGTCGTTCCGTGCCAGGAGTGCGAGAAGGCGACGCGCCAGCAGCAGCAGCCGGAGGCCGCCGGCGTCGAGCGTCGCGCGTCGCCGCCGACTCAGCACGAGCAGCGCGCCGAGGCCGGTCTCGCCGGGGATGGGCACGACGACGATCTGCCGGGCACCCGGACACACCACCGGCCGGACGACCTCGTCGACGCCCGCGCCGAAGCCCGGCTCCAGGACCGTGGCGTCGACCGGCAAGCAGCGGAAGGCGCGCTCCGAGAGGTCGACCGGCGGATACGGGAACCCCCGGCGACGGGTCCGTCCGAATGCAGCGACGACCTCGGCCCTGCCGGCCTCGCCGTTCACGTAGAGGCCAGCCGCCTCCATCTCGAGCGCTGCGCACAGCTCCTCGAGAAGCGCCGCCGCCGACCGTCGCAGCGGCCGGTCCTCGGAGGCAGCCTCCAGCAGCCGGCCGGCCGTGACGGCCGTCGCCTCGAGGTCGGCGGCGTGTACGGCGACCGGCGACCACGAGGGCGAGCCCGGCAGAAGCTCGATATCGACCGTCCGGCCGTCGTCCAGTCTGGGGCCGCAGGAGAAGCGCAGGAGGCCGGCGGGGCCGGTCCCCGGCGAGGTCGACCAGGTCCCGCTCACCGCCGGGACGCAGTCGAGACACCAGCGGACCGCGTCCCCCAGCCCCGGCGTCACACGATCGAGGCTGGCGACGACGTCGTCGCCGGGCGCGAGCCCGAGGTGAGGGGCGTCGGCCCCCGACGACGTCTTGGCGACGAGCCCGTCCGCGCCGACGTGGACTCGGACGACGCCGGGCGACGGAGCGCCCGCGTCGTCGGGCCGGCCGCCGGCCGGCGGCCGGCCACCCTCCGCGACCGCCGCCTCAGGCTCACGCCGGCGACCGTCCCCTCCGCGCAGCGCCGCCAGCCATCGACGGCGCAAAGACGTCTCAGTCTCGCTCTGTCGTTGCCCCACCGCGACCCCGCGCCGCTCGGACCACCGGTCGCACGGCGACGGCGGAAGACCTCGCCCGCGCCGCGCGCCCCCTCCCGGCCTCAGTATCTCGCCGCCCCGAGTGCGGTGTCCAGAGTCACCGGGACCCGATGCGCGTAGTCGCGGCGCGGGGGCGCGTCCCGCTCAGCCGGGCGCCGAGCCTCCCCGTGTGTGGCCTGCGGCGCTCGCCTGGGCAGCCCCTCCGCTCGCATCGGATCCGGACGTCTCCCCATCGTCGTCCGGCACCCTGCCGCGGAGCCGGCGCGAGCGCACGAGCAGGACGACCAGCAGGAGGGTCGCCGCCGCCGCGAGGATGCCGAGGACCGCGGCCGCGATGAACCAGTCCTGGCTCATGCAGAGCGCGACCCCGTTGAGGAGGATGCACCACCCGTAGAGCAGCAGCACGCTCTTGCGCTGCGAGAACCCCGCGACCAGCACAAGCTCGTGGTGCACGTGGTCCTGTCCGGGCCGGTAGAACGGCACCCGGCGCCACAGGCGCCGCAGGACGATCAGGAAGAGGTCGAAGAACGGCACGGCCAGCACCAGCAGAGGCAGGATGAGGGCCACGGTGGCGGTGCTCTTCATGACCCCCTGCAGGCTCACCACCCCGAGGACGAACCCGAGGAACATCGCCCCCGCATCGCCCATGAAGATGGCCGCCGGATGGAAGTTGAAGCGCAGGAAAGCGAGGGTGGCGCCGGCGAGCGCGAAGCTGATCAGCGCCGTGTCGGTCCGGTAGAGCGAGAAGGCGATGACCCCGAAGGTGATCGCCGAGATGGTGCACACGCCGGCCGCCAGGCCGTCGAGCCCGTCGATGAAGTTGACGATGTTGACGATAGCCGAGAGCCACACGATGGTGATGACGAACGACGCCCAGAGCGGCAGCGTGAGCTGGCCGTCGACGAAGGGGATGCTGATGGTCTCCATCCGCACGTCGAAGGCCAGCGCGCCGCCGATCGCCGCCAGCTGCCCGAGGAACTTCACGAGTGGCCTGATCTGGACGTAGTCGTCGATGAGGCCGACGGCGACGATCACGGTGCCGCCCACGAGCACCGCCTTGACCGTCGGACCCCAGGGAGCCACGAGGACGGCGGTGATCACGACCGCGAGGTAGATGCCGAGACCGCCGAGCATCGGCATGGCGTCGACGTGCATCCGGCGCTTGTCGAGCGGCACGCTGACCACGCCCATCCGCCGCGCCAGGGCGCCCATGACCGGCGTCAGCACGTACACGACGAAGGCCGCCAGCACGAACGCCAGCACCGCCATGAGCTCGCTGAAGCTGAGGTCGTAGAGCATCGGCGCCGGCCTACGGGAGGTCCATGCGGACCAGCCGGACGCCGGCTTCCTCGCACATGTCCACCGCGAACCGGTCCGGATAGCCGTGCGCGAAGTAGATCTCGCGCACGCCCGCGTTGATCAGCGTCTTGGCGCACATCACGCACGGCTGATGCGTGCAGTAGAGGGTGGCGCCCTCCACGGCGACGCCGTGCACGGCCGCCTGGATCACCGCGTTCTGCTCGGCGTGGATGGCCCGGCAGAGCTCGTGCCGCTCGCCGGAAGGCACGCCGAGCTCGTCGCGCAGACAGCCGACGTCGAGGCAGTGGGCGACGCCGCGGGGGGCGCCGTTGTAGCCGGTCGCCAGCACCCGGTGTCCACGAACCAGGACGGCCCCGACCTGGCGCCGCAGGCACGTCGACCGCGTCGCCGCCTGAGCGGCCAGCTGCAGGAAGTACTCGTTCCAGGTGGGGCGGTCGGCGGGCCGGCGGACCGGCCGTTCGGCGGACTCCTCCTGGCCGGACGTGCTCGTCACTCAAGCTCCCCGGTCTCGTTCACGTCGCGGCAGATTCTACAAGCTGCCGCGGGGCCACGGGCGGCGGCGGAAGCTACGCCTCCGGCAGCTCGTCCAGAGCCCTGGCGCGGCGCTCGTAGCGGCCGCCGTCGAACGGCGTGGCGAGCCACACCTCGAGGATCGGCCACGCCTCTTCCGGCGTCAGGATGCGTCCCGGGAGGCAGATGACGTTGGCGTCGTTGTGACGCCGCGACATCTCCGCCAGGTACTCGGTGAGGCAGTCAGCGGCCCTGATGCCCCTGTAGCGGTTGGCAGCCATGCACATGCCGAGACCGCTGCCGCACACGAGCAGACCCCGCTCGGCGTCGCCCGACAGCACCGCCCGGGCAACCAGGCCGGCGTACTCCGGATAGTCGACGCGCGGCTCCGGCGCCGTCGCGCCCAAGTCGTCGACATCGTGACCTTCTTCTCGCAGGCGACGGACGAGCGCGTCCTTGACCTCGAACCCTGCGTGGTCGGATGCGGCGGCGATCTTCACGGCTCCACCCCCAGGTGACCTGTGCGGCAGCCCGGCCGTCGCGCCTCGCGGCGCCGGGCGCAAGGCCCCCGGCCGGCTCTCCTCCGATTGTACGGCATCGGCGCGCCGATGAGCGCCGCCGCCGGCCGTCGGCGGCTCAGAGCCTGAGCTCGCCCTCGATCACAAGGCTGACGCCACCGCCGACGAGCACGTCGGTGAACCGCGGGCACTCGCCGGCGACCGAGACGGCCAGCCTGCTCGGACGGCCGACGTGCCTCCCCTGCAGGACGACGCGCGTCTCGCCCGGCGCCAGCAGCCCGGCCAGGGCGAGGTGGGCGGCGAGCGGTCCGGCGGCGCTCCCCGTGGCGGGGTCCTCCGGGATGCCCTCGAGCGGGAACAGGCCTCGCGCCTCGACCCAAGGGTCGTCGTCGCCGGTGAAGGCGAACGCGTACACCTGCCCGTACTCCTCTTCGAAGACAGACAGACGGTCGATCGCCAGCCGGACCCGGGCCAGCGCGTCGATGTCGGCCACCGGGATCACCGCGTACTCCAGGCCGGTGCCGACCACCGCGGCTGCGACCGGGACCGATCCGCCGGCGACCTCCACCGTGACGCCGACCTCACCGGCGGCAAGGCCCAGCACCTCGGCCGCGGGCTCCGCCGGCACGGCCCTTACCACCCGCGGCGGGCCCTGGTGGACCGTCCCCGCCACCGGCACGCCGTCCCGGACCTCGACGTCGACCACCGTCGGGCCGACACCGAGCTCCAGCACGACCGGCGTCGTCGGCCCGCTCGCCGGCACCAACCCGAGGCGGACCAGCTCACAGGCCGTCCCGACGCTCGGGTGGCCGGCGAACGGCAGCTCCGAGACCGGCGTGAAGATCCGCACCCGCGCGTCGCCGCCGCTCCGGGGAACCGTCACGAAGGTGGTCTCGGACAGGTTCATCTCCCCGGCGATGGCCTGCATCTCGTCGGCGTCGAGCCCCTCCGCGTCCGGGAACACCGCCAGCGGGTTGCCCCGCAGCGGGCCTTCGGCGAAGACGTCGACCTGGGTGAATCGATAGGCGCGCATCCGTCCTCCCGCGACTCTTCCGCCCACGCGGCTCTTCCGCTCAGCCGAGCCGCGACCGGCCGTTCTCGGGTGGCCGGCCGAGCGCCGCCGCGACGGCCTCGATGCCGAGGGCGCCTTCCCGAAGGACCGTCCAGCCGCCGTCGTCGGCGTAGTGGCTCATGTCGATCACCGTCGACGCGGTCCCCGCCACCTCGCCGCCGTCGAGCAGCAGGTCGCAGGCGCCGGCGACGTCCGGATCCACGTCGCCGAGCCGCCGCGGCGGGCGACCGCCGCTGGGATTGGCGCTCGACGCGACCAGCGGCGCGCCGATCCAGCTCATCGCGACCGCCGTCCGCGGCCACCGCGGCACGCGGACGCCGAGGGTCGGCGAGCCGTCGGCGGCGCGGCCGGGCGTCGGCCCCCGGAAGCCGTCAGGGTAGGGGACGACCACCGTGACGGGACCGGGCAGCAGCCGGAGGAGAGCCTCGGACAGCCGGGGCGGCGGCCCCAGCGTCGTCAGCAGGGCCGGCAGCGTCGGGAAGAGCACCTGCAGCGGCTTGTCCGCATCGCGCCCCTTGGCGGCGCGCAGCGTCTCCTCGATGCCGGGCCTGCACAGCCCGCCGACGCCGTACACCGTGTCGGTCGGGAAGCAGGCCAGCCGCGACGCGCCCAGCGCGGACGTGAGCCGAGAGGCGCCGCGGACGCGGGTCCGGGAGCAGGCCGCCGCGGCTCCGTCGCCGACCAGGTCGCGGGTGGCACACGCACCGGCCAGCGCCGCGAGGTCGATGACCGTCGGCGCGGCGCTCACGCGACGTCGGCGGCGAGGACCGGCCGCATCGGGATGCCGCGTCCGGTCAGGTAGTCCTTGGCCTCGGCGATCGTGTGCGTCCCGTAGTGGAAGATGGAGGCGGCCAGCACCGCGTCGGCCTCGCCCTCGAGGATGCCGGCCGCCAGATGCTCGAGCGTCCCGGCGCCGCCCGAGGCGATCACCGGCACGTCCACGGCCCGGGCGACCGCCCGGGTCAGCTCGCAGTCGTACCCGTCCAGCGTCCCGTCGCGGTCCATGCTGGTAAGCATGAACTCACCGGCGCCGAGCTCGGCGGCCCGTTCCGCCCACCCGACGGCGTCGATGCCGGTGGGCGTGCGACCCCCGTGGACGTACACCTCCCAGGAGTCCGGCCGGCTCGTCCCGTCGCCGGCCCCGCCTGCCGTCCCGGATACGCGTTTAGCGTCGATGGCGACGACGATGCATTGCGCGCCGAACCGTTCGCTGCATCTGCGGATCAGCTCGGGTGACTCCACCGCCGCCGTGTTCACGGTGATCTTGTCGGCGCCGGCGGCGAGGATGGTCCGCACGTCTTCCTCCGACGCGAGACCGCCGCCGATGGTGAACGGGATGAACACGTGTTCCGCGCAGCGGGCGGCCAGGTCGGCGATGATCCGCCGCCGCTCATGCGAGGCCGTGATGTCGAGGAAGATCATCTCGTCGGCGCCCTCGGCGTCGTAGCGGGCGGCCAGCTCGACGGGGTCACCGGCGTCGCGGAGCCCCACGAAGTTGACGCCCTTGACGACCCTGCCCTCGCGCACGTCGAGACAGGGGATGATGCGGCGGGTGAGCATCAGGGCCGTCCGCCGGGGGTGGCCTCCCCGGGCGTGCCGGCGCCCGGAGCGAGCGCCTCGAGGGCCTCCGGCAGCGTGAACGCCCCTTCGTAGAGCGCTCGCCCGACGATGGCTCCGATGACGTTCGACGGAGCGTCGGCGGCCAGCCGGCGCAGGTCGTCGAGCACAGTGATGCCGCCCGACTGGACGATCTCCATCCCGGTCCTGCCGGCGAGCTCGAACAGCGCCGGCAGGTTCGGCCCGCGCATCATGCCGTCGGTGGCGATGTCGGTGAAGACGATGCGCCGCACGCCGGACTCCTCGAGACGGCCCAAGAACCGCGCCGCCGGCATCTCGCTGCGTTCGTGCCAGCCGTGCGTGGCGACCATCCCGTCGGAGCAGTCGACCCCGACGACCAGACGGTCGCCCAGCTCGGCGAGGGCCCGCTCGAGCAGGTCGGTCTGGGTGACGGCGGCCGTCCCCATGACGATCCAGCGCACGTCGCCGGCGGCCACCTGGGCCAGCGACGCCGGTGACCTCACCCCGCCGCCGTACTGGACGGGCACGGTGACCTCATGCGCGATGGCCTGCACGATCGCGAAGTTGACCGGCGAGCCGGTGCGGGCGGCGTCGAGATCGACCACGTGGAGCGCCGTCGCGCCGAGCGCCTCCCAGCGCCGCGCCATCTCGAGCGGGTCGTCGTCGAACACGGTGCTCTGGGCGAAGTCGCCCCGCCGCAGCCGCACGACGCGGCCTTCCTGGATATCGATGGCTGGATAGAGGATCACCGGATCGACCTCCGAGAGACACCGGGGCCCCGCAGCGTGACGCGTACGGGAACACCGCGCCTTCAGGATATCAACTGCCGACATCGTGCCGACTCGGCCGTCCGTGGAGACGACGGGATCAGCGGTCCCCGGAGGCGACGGGGCGGATGGCCCGCGGAGGCGACGGGACGGATCGTCCCTGCGGGCGACGCGGTCAGCGGCTCGCGAAGGCGATGAAGCCGGCCAGCAGACGGAGACCGACGGACGAACTCTTCTCCGGGTGGAACTGCATCGCCCAGATGTTCTCCCTGGCTACCGCGGCCACGACCTCGCCGCCGTAGTCGGTCACGGCGGCGACGACACCGGGGTCGGCCGGCCGAGCGGCGTACGAGTGCACGAAGTAGACGTAAGCGGGCACCGGCAGGCCGGCCGCCATGAGGGCACCGGCCGGCCGCCACTCCAGTTCGTTCCAGCCGATCTGGGGGACCTTGAGGTCGGTCGGCAGCCGCTCGACCGTGCCGGCGAGCACGCCCAGACCCGGCCAGCGACCGCCTTCGCCGCTGCTCTCGAACAGTAGCTGGAGACCCAGGCAGACGCCGAGGAAGGGTACGCCCCCGGCGAGGCGGTCGAGCAGCGCGTCGGCGAGGCCGGTCGTCCGCAGGCGGGAGGCCGCGTCTCGGAACGCTCCCACGCCCGGCAGGACGATCGCTCCGGCCCGCCGCACGACCTCCGGCTCGCCGGTCACCGTCACCCGTCCGCCGACCCGCTCGAGCCCCTTCGCGACGCTCGCCAGATTGCCCATGCCGTAGTCGACGAGGGCGATCTGCGGGGACTGGTTCAGAGCGTTCCCTTGGTCGACGGGACCTCGCCGCCCGGTTGTTCCACGGCGCACGCCGACGCGAGCGCCCTGGCGACCCCCTTGAACACGGCCTCCACCATGTGGTGAGGATCGTCGCCCGAGAGCAGACGGACGTGGAGCGTGAGACCGGCGCGGGTGGCCAGCGAGCGGAGGAAGTGCCCGGTGAGATCGGCCTCGAAGGCGCCGACCCGCACGCCGGCGAGGTCCGCGTCGTAGACGAGGTAGGGCCGGCCGGAGACGTCGACCGCGACCAGGGCGAGGGCCTCGTCCATCGGCAGGGCGCACCAGGCGTAGCGACGGATGCCGCGCTTGTCCCCGAGCGCCTCGGCGAAGGCCTGGCCGAGCACCAGGCCGACGTCCTCCACCGTGTGGTGACCGTCGACGTCGAGGTCGCCGGTCGCCCGCAGGGCCAGGTCGAAGCGCCCGTGGTGGGCGAAGAGCTCCAGCATATGGTCGAAGAACCCGATGCCCGTGGTCACGCTGACGGTGCCGCTGCCCTCGAGCGTGAGGTCGAGCTCGATGTCGGTCTCTTTCGTCTTTCGGGCGACGTGAGCCGTCCGCGTGTCCGTCCTCATGGCCGACCAGCTCCTCCCGGGCGTCCGCTGGCTGCGAAGCACTGTCTCGATTCGACCCGGGCGGCGCCGTACCTGCGCGTCGCCGGGGTCGCGCCTCCCCGCTGCTGTGGGGACTACACCGCGCCGGCCCGGAGGCGCGCCGACAGGGCGTGCGCGGTAAGCCCCTCCTCCTCGGCGATCGTCGCCGCCGCGGGAGCCAGCCTGGTCGCCGAGGAGGCGTCGAGCGCCATCACCGACATCCGGCGCTGGAAGTGCCCCACCGACAGGCCCTGGCTGTGGCGGGCGGCTCCGCCGGTGGGAAGGACGTGGTTGGTCCCCGCGACGTAGTCGGCGAACGCGGTCGCCGAGCGTCGGCCGAGGAAGACGGCGCCCGCAGTGCGGATCTCCGACAACAGCTCATCCGCGTCGTCGACGTGGAGCTCGAGGTGCTCGGGGGCGAAGCGGTCGATCAGCGCCAGCGCGGCGTCACGGTCCGGGCAGTCCACGATGGCCACGTTGTCGGAGACGATCGCGAGGCGGGCGGCAAGGTCGGCGACCGCGGCAGCGACCGGAGCGGCGAGCTCACCGCCGACGTCCAGCAGCGCCCCCATGGCGCCGGCGCCGTGCTCGGCCTGGGCCAGCAGGTCGGCCGCCAGCCACTCCGCGTCGGCGCCGGCGTCCGCCAGAATCATGACCTCGCTGGGGCCGGCCAGTCCGTCGATGGCGACCCGCCCGATCAACTGCCGCTTGGCCTCGGTCACGTAGGCGTTGCCGGGGCCGGCGATGACGTCACACCGGGGGACGCAGTCCGTGCCGCGCGCCATGGCGGCCACCGCCTGAGCGCCCCCGACGGGATAGACGGAGTCGATGCCGAGCAGCGCGCAGGCCGCCGCGACCCCGGGGGCGACGCTCCCGTCGCGACGCGGCGGCGAGCAGACGACGATCCGCTCGACGCCGGCCACCTGCGCCGGCACCGCCGTCATCAGCACCGATGACGGGTAGTCGGCTCGGCCGCCGGGGACGTACAGGCCGGCGACCCGCAGCGGCACGACCTCCTGGCCGACCACCTGACCCTGCGGCAGCGTCTCCCGCCACGAGACTCCCGCCTCTCGCTCGTGGAACGCACGGAGGTTGGCCGCCGCCAGCTCGAGGGCAGCCCGCAGTTCGGCATCCAGGGCCGCCAGCGCCGACGAGAGCGCCGCCGGTGGCCGGCGATAGTCCCCGGGCAGGTCGACCCGGTCGAGACGGTGCGTCACCCCACGGACCGCCTCGTCACCCCCGCGTTCCACCATGTCGAGGATATCGCTGACGACCCGGCGGACGTCGCCGGCCGCAGGAGCGAGCGAACGCAGCCGCGACACGGTCGTCTCGAGGCCGTCGCGAAGATCGAGGTCCAGCATCGTCACACCACCTCCGATCGGTCGACGCGGTCGTCGTCCGCGGCGCCGGCCGGGGGCGGCGCGTCCGGCGCCGGGCGTCCCGGGCCGACCGCCTCGCGGTGGTCGCCCCTCACGACCAGCCTCAGCCGGTCGACCAGCACGCCGAGCTCGACCGCGCGGATCACCCGGGCCGAGCGGTTGACGATGACCCTGGAGCTGCTCCTCATGATCGTCTCTCCCGCCACGAGCCCGCCCGGCGCGCGCTCATCGTCGCCGGACAGCGTCACGACAGCCGCATCGGCGGCCCCGGCCAGCACGGCGGCCTCCGCCGCCCGTCGCAGGACGAGCGTCTCGACCTGGACGCCGCGGGCCGAGAAGTAGGCGCAGCACAGCCGGGGATGGGTCGTCGCGACCCGCGGCCGGCGACGCGAGGAGGTCCAGTGCGCGTCGGCGGCCGTCGCCACGACCAGTCGCTCGAACCCGGTCCGCAGGTCGAGCACCTCGTAGACATCCGGCCGCGACTCCGCCACGACGTGTTTCGCCACGACACCGGCCTCGGTCACGCCGCGTTCGACGAGCAGAGGGACGTCCCACGGGTCGCACAGCAGGGCCCGTGTCCCGTCGGCCAGCTCGACAGGCTCGGAGCGCGGACGCAGGTCCGGCGCGCCGCGCACGCCCAGCAGGTCGAGGACCGCCGGGAGCGACCCGTCGACGGCCAGTGCGAAGCGCAGGTCCACGTGCGGTCCCGCCGTCTCAGCCGACGCCGAGCGCCCGGCGCACGTCGCGCAGCGAGCCGCGAGTGGTCTGCCCGTCGCCCTGCTCCAGCACCCACTCACCGTCTTCACGGTGCAGCGCCGGCGGACGGAGCGGCCGCTCATCGGGCGGCACGGCCATGACCGCCATGCCGGCCCGTCGCAGTTCGGCGCAGAGCTCCGGCTCGTCGAACCCACCGGCGACCACCAGCGGCCGCGACGGACGCGGCGGCTCCGCGCCCGCCTCCTCGAGCGCTTCGTTGAGCCGGTCGAGGGAGATCGCGAAACCGGCCGCCGGGAGGTCCCACCCGTAGAGCTCGAGCAGCCCGTCGTAGCGTCCGCCGGCCGCCAGCGGCAGGCCGACGTCGGGAGCGTACGCCTCTACGATGAGCCCGGTCATGTACGCGAACTCCGGCTCGAGGCCGAAGTCGATGTCGACGATGTCGTCGAAACCGGCCGCTTCGACGCGACCGCGGATCTCCTCGAGGCGGTCGACCGAGTCGGCCCGGCCGGCGGCACCCGCCAGCTTGCGGGCCTGATGAAGGGCCTCGTCACCGCTCGCCAGGCCGAGGGCCGTCTGCAGCGCCCTCACACCGTCGGGGTCGGCCCCGGAGTTGTTCAGGATCGACTCCATCAGCGGGTAGTCGCGTTCCGCCAGCGCTTCCATGACGTCCTCTTCCTGCTCCCCGGTGAGGCCGAGCGCCTCCACCAGGGTCGCGTGGAACCCGACGGTGCCGATGGCGACGCGGAACGACGGCAGGCCGGCGGCCCGCAGGCAGTCGCACAACATGGTGACGCACTCCGCGTCGGCCGCCGCCGAGCCGTCGCCGATGAGCTCGGCGCCGGCCTGGGCGAACTCGCCGTCGAGGCCGCGCGAGACGATCTGCAGGCGGAACGAGTCGGCGACGTAGCACAGGCGCAACGGCAGCCCGCGATCGCGGTAGCGGGTGCAGGCCAGACGGGCGATCGGCACCGTCATGTCCGTGCGCAGCAACAGTGCCCTGCCCTCTTCGTCGAAGACCCGGAACCCGGCCCGCAGGACGTCGTCCTCGACCCGTTCGAACGTCTCCGCCAGCTCCAGTACCGGGGTGCTCACCTGACCGTAGCCGTAGGCGGCGAACCGGCTCCGCACAGCCTCGGCCACATCGTGCAGCGCGGCCACCTCGGCCGGCAGCAGATCGCGCATGCCCTCCGGGATCATCCCTGACCTACCTCGATACAGCTCTCACCCAGGAGCGCCTTGAGCTCGGCGTACAGGCCGCCCGCCGGTGCCACGCGCAGCTTGTCGCCGACCCTCACCCTGGCCGTCCCGTCGTTGGTCACCATCGTCAGCACCACCGGCACCGGGCCGGGGAAGTCGACCAGGATGCGGCGGAGCTCGTCGAACAGGTCCGCCCGCGCCCGCTCGGCGTCGACGACCACGTTCAGCGGCCGCGTCTCGCCGACCCCGGTGAACCGCCGGATCTCGACGGCGATCATCTTCACATCGTCGTCGCCCTTGTGGTCGACCCGGCCGCGGACGCGGACGATCTCGTCCTCGACGAGGAGGGCGCGGTTCTTCTCGTGGACGTCGTTGAACGCCAGCACCTCGCAGCCGCCGTCGACGTCCTCGAGCCGGAAGATGGCCATGACGCCGCCGTTCTTGGTGGCTTTGCGGTGCAGCCCGGCGATCAGACCGCCGCTCCACACGACGGCGCCGTCGCGGACCTCGCCGAGACGGGCCACCGGCGTCTCGATCCCCTCGTGGAGCTGCTCGCGCAGGCCCTCGAGCGGATGCGAGGAGACGTAGAGGCCGAGCACCTCCTTCTCGAGTGCGAGCAGGCGCTCGCGGTCGTACTCCTCCTCAGGCACGGGAGGATGCGGCACCACCGCGTCGCCCCCGGCGGCGTCGCCGTTGCCGCCCGGCTCGTCGAACGCGCCGAACAGGTCGGTCTGGCCGATGGCGCGCGCCTTGCGCCGGCGCTCGCCCTCGGCCATCGCCTGCGGCAGCGCCGTGAGCATCCCTTTGCGGGAGTCGCCGGTGCTGTCCATCGCGCCGCACTTCACCAGCGCCTCGACGGCCCGCTTGTTGACCTTCGCCGTGTCGACGCGGGCGCAGAAGTCGTAGATCGAGCTGAACCGCCCCGACGAGCGGGCGGCGATGATCGCGTTGATGGCAGACTCGCCGATGCCCTTGACGGCATTGAGGCCGAAACGGATCTGGTCGCCGACGACCAGGAAGGTGACGTCGCTCTCGTTGACGTCGGGCGGCAGCACCGCGATGCCCATCTCGCGGCACTTGTTGACGTAGAACGGCACCTTGTCCTTGGTGCTCATGACGCTGCTGATGAGCGCCGCCATGTACTCGACCGGATAATTGGCCTTCAGCCAGGCGGTGCGGTAGGCGATCACCGCGTAGCAGGCGGCGTGACTCTTGTTGAACGAGTAGTCGCCGGTGGCCTCGAAGTCGCTCCAGAGCTTCCTGGCCACCCGATCGGGGATGCCGCTCTTCCGCAAGCCGTCCATCATCGGACCCCTCAGGCTCTCCATGAGGTCCTTCTTCTTCTTGCCGATGGCCTTGCGGAGGTCGTCTGCCTGAGCCGGCGTGAACCCGCCCAGCTGGCGGGCGATCGCCATGTACTGCTCCTGGTAGATCGTCACCCCGTAGGTGGGCTCCAGGATCGGCCTGAGCCGCTCGTCGTCGTACTTGATGGAGGCCGGGTCACGCTTGTTCCTGGCGTAGGTGGGGATGTAGGAGGCCGGGCCGGGGCGGAAGAGGGCGACGATGGCGATGAGGTCCTCGAACTCGGTCGGCCCGACCTCGCGCAGGGCCCCCTGCATGCCGCCGCTCTCGAACTGGAAGACGCCCTCGCTGTCGCCCTTGCGCAGCATGGCGTAGGTCTTCGCGTCGTCGAGCGGTATCTCGCTGAGATCGATCTCCTCGCCCCTGCTGCCCCTGATGAGCTTCAGAGCGTCCTTCATGACGTCGAGGTTGCGCAGTCCGAGGAAATCCATCTTGAGCAGACCGATGGACTCGCAGTCGCTCATGCCGAACTGGGTGACGACCTCGGCCTCGCCCTTCTGCTGCAACGGGACGAACTCGGTGAGCGGCCGGTCGGAGATCACGACCCCGGCCGCGTGGATGCTGTCGTTGCGGATGATGCCCTCGAGCGCGCGGGCGAGGTCGACGACCTCCTTGACCTGCTCGTCGGCCTCGTACGCCTTCTGCAGCTCGCCGCCGGCGACCATCGCCTCCTCGAACGTCGCCGGCGGAGCCTTCTCGGGGATCATCTTGGCGATCCGGTCGCCGACGGCGTACGGCAGGCTGAGGACGCGGGCGGCGTCGCGGACCGCCGCCCGCGCCGCCATCGTGCCGAACGTGATGATCTGCGCCACCCGGTCGCGGCCGTACTTGCCGGCGACGTAGTCGATCACCTCGTTGCGGTGACGGACCTCGAAGTCCATGTCGATGTCGGGCATGCTCTTGCGGCCGGGATTGAGGAAGCGCTCGAACAGCAGGCCGTACTTGAGCGGGTCGATGTCGGTGATGCCGAGCGAGTAGGCGACGATGCTGCCGGCCGCCGAGCCGCGGCCCGGACCGACGGCGATGTCCTCGTCCCTGGCGAACTTCACGAAATCCCAGACGATGAGGAAGTAGGCGTCGAAGCCCATCTCGTTGATGACCCCGAGCTCGTAGTCAAGACGCTCGGTGACCTCCGGAGGGAGGTCCGCCCCATACCGCTCCCGGACCCCCGCTTCACACAGCTCGCGCAGGTAGCTCTGCTCCGTGTGGCCCTCCGGCACCGGGTAGGCGGGCAACAGCGACTGGCCGAGCTTGAGCTCGACGCTGCAGCGCTCGGCGATCTCAAGCGTGGCGTCGCAGGCCTCCGGATACTCGGCGAAGCGCTCCCGCATCTCCTCGGCGGTCTTCAGGTAGAACTCGTCGGTCGAGAAGCTCATGCGCTTCGACTTGTCCTCCGCCAGGAACGCCTGCGTCTGGATGCACAGCAGGGCGTCGTGGGCGTGGGCGTCGTCGTGACGCAGGTAGTGGACGTCGTTGGTCGCCACCGTGCGCAGGCCGAGCTCGCCGGCGATCTCGACGAGGGCGGGGATGAGGGCACGCTGCTCCGGCATCCCGGCGTCCTGCAGCTCCACGAACGTGTTCTGCGGCCCGAACAGGGCGGCGAGCCTGCCGATCTCCTCCCCGGCGCCCGAACGGTCGCCCTCGCGGAGCAGTCGCGAGGCCTTGCCGGTCATGCAGCCGCTCAGACAGATGATGCCCTCGTGGTACTGCTCGAGCAGCTCCCAGTCGGCCCGCGGCTTGAAGAAGTAGCCGTCGACGTAGGCCGCCGTCGAGAGCTTCATCAGGTTCTTCCAGCCGGTCTCGTTCTCGGCCAGCAGCGTGAGGTGGGTGCGCTCCTCGCCACGCGGCTTGCTGCGGTCGTGGCGGTCGGCGACCATGTAGAGCTCGAGGCCGAGGATGGGCTTGACGCCCTCGGCCGTCGCCTCACGGTAGAACTGCACGGCGTTGGCCAGCGACCCGTGGTCGGTGATGGCGACGGCCGGCATGCCGAGCTCTTTGGCGCGCGCGACGAGATCCCGCACGCGGCAGGCACCGTCGAGCAGCGAGTACTCGGAGTGGACGTGAAGGTGGACGAAACCGGGCTCCATGAGCGACCCGATTCTATCGTCCCGGCCCGCTCCGGTCATCACTCACGGGCGTTCCCCGGCGGAAGACCCGGCGTTCCCCCTGCTCCCACCGTGGGACTCCGCGACGTGAGAGAATGCCCCCACACTCACACCGACCGGTACAAGGGAGGACGCATGCGGAAGTACCTGATCCTGATGGTGGTCGTTCTACTGGCGTTCGGTGCGGCGCTCGTCGTGGGCTGCGGCGGCGACGACAGCCCGGTCGGGAAGTACAAGTGGAAGTCCGGCGAAGAGACGCTGAAGGACCTCACGGTCACCCTGAAGGACGACGGCACGTTCTCGATCGTCGGCGAGAACCCGGACACCGGCGAGGAGGCGAGCCTCGAGGGTACGTGGGCGCAGGACGGCTCCGAGGTGACGCTCACGCTCGGCGAGGGCGACGAGGCCGAGAGCGAGGTCGGGCAGTACAAGGACGGCGAGCTCGACTTCGACGAGGTGGTCTGGACGAAGCAGGAGTAGCACAGAACGGGCCCGGAAATGGGAGAAGCCCCGAGGGGGGCGGGGCTTCTCTCGCGGGCGCTCGGTGCGCCCAGAAAGGGCCGTCGTAGGTCGGCCCTCAGCAAAGGGGGCATGGTCAGTATCACCCCGCCATGTTGAGTTCATGTTGAGTCCGGCGAAAGCCTCGATTACGCGTACGGGCGCCGGACGACGACGGTCTCCGCCCCGTATGCCACCATCCGTGCGAGAATGACCACGACAGGCGGGCTGCCGTCTGGACTGAGAGGGCGTGCACGCCCGCCGCGGGGAAGCTCCCACGGCGAAGGAGTGAGCATGCGCGCCGACGACACTGCCATGACCGTCCTCGGCCCCGTGGCGGCCGACGACCTGGGCGTCACCCTCACCCACGAGCACATCCTCAGCGACCTCTCGTGCTTCCACCGGCCGCCCGCCTCGGAGGAGGAAGAGGACTTCGCGGAGCGGCCGGTCGACATCACGATGCTCGGCAGGATCCGCCGCGACCCCACCCTCAACCGCGACAACTGCGTGCTCGCCGACCTGTCCCTGGCGATCGACGAGCTGACCGAGTTCCGCGACCTGGGCGGGAGGACCATCGTCGACGTCACCCTGCCCGACATCGGCCGGGACGCCACCGGCCTGGCGCAGATCGCCCGCGCCACCGACCTCAACATCGTCTGCGGCTGCGGCCATCTGCTGCACTTCACCCAGCCGCCCGGCGTCGAGGTCGAGTCCGAGGAGACCGTCGCGGAGCGGTTGGTCGCGGAGCTCACCGACGGCATCGCCGACACCGGCATCCTGCCCGGCATCATCGGCGAGATCGGGGTCAGCGACCCCCCGCACCCGCTCGAGGAGAAGGTGCTCAGGGCGGCCGTGCGGGCCCAGAAGGAGACCGGCCGCCCGCTCTCGGTCCACACGAACCTCGGTACCCGCAACGGCCACCAGGCGATGCAGATCCTCGAAGAGGCCGACGCCGACATGAGTCGTGTCGTACTGGGCCACCTCGACTTCGCCCTCGGGCATCCGGGCGTGACCTTCGAGCAGGCGCTCGACTACCACCTCTCGCTGGCCCGCAGCGGCTGCTTCATCGAGTACGACACGGTGGGCGCCGACACGTACTTCCGGGCGACCGAGAGGGAGCCCGCGTTCTGGTGTCCGTCCGACAGGGAGCGCGCGGCGGCGGTCGCGAGGTTGTACGAGGCCGGTGCCGCCGACCAGCTCCTGCTCTCGCAGGACATCTGCCTCAAGCACTACCTCAAGCGCTACGGGGGCTTCGGGTACGGCCACATCCTGCGCGAGTTCCAGACGAACCTGCGCGACGCGGGCCTCGATCAGGAGGCGATCGACCGGCTCCTGATCGCCAACCCGCGGCGGATGCTCACCGGGGCCGACGACTGAGGCGACCCGGACACCGTCACTCGTGTTTGCAGCGACGATCCGGCGGGCAAGGCAGAGATGAATGGTGACCGATGCCATTCAGCCCCCGAAGGTCGCTCGGTGCGAGGTGGAACTGTGACGCCGGGCGGCCTTCCCTGACACTCCCCGCCCCCGGTCGGGGCGTCGCGCGCGCCGGCCCGGAAGGGTTCGGCCCGGCGGCGACGAAGACCGGAGCGGTACCCCCCAACAGGCCGCCCACCCCCGGGGCGGCCTTCCTCTTTCCGCCGACTGACGAGAGCGGTCAGCCGGACATGTCCGCGCCGACCACCGGGTTGTTCAGCATTCCGATGCCGTCGACGGCGACCGTCACCCGCTGCCCCGCCCGCATCGGCCCGATGCCGGCCGGCGTGCCGGTCATGATCGCGTCGCCCGGCTCCAGGGTCATGATGCCGCTCACGAAGGCGAGCAGCTCGAGCGGCGGGACGACCATGTCGCCGACGGCGCCCTTCTGGACCGTCCTTCCGTCCAGGCGTGTCGAGACGGACGCCCCGGCCTGCGGCAGGTCGCGGACCATCCACGGGCCGAGCGGGCAGAACGTGTCGAAGCTCTTGGCCCGCGTCCACTGACCGTCGAGCTTCTGCAGGTCGCGAGCGGTCACGTCGTTGCCGCAGGTGTAGCCGGCGACCGCCGACGCGGCCGTCTCGGGCGTGAGGTCGCGGCAGCGCCGGCCGACGACGAGCACCAGCTCGGCCTCGTAGTCGACCCGCTCCGACCGGTCCGGCAGCACGATGTCGTCGCCCGGTCCGATCACCGCCGACGGCGGCTTGAGGAAGAGGATCGGCTCTTTCTTCGCCTCACTGTGGGTGTGCTCGCGCACCTCCTCGACATGGGCCTGGTAGTTGAGTCCGACCGCGACGACCTTCGTCGGCTCCACGGGGCAGACGATGGTCACGTTCGGCAAGGGGACGCTGCGCGTCACCTCGGCCTCCGGGTCCCAGGCCGGACGGTCCAGCAGACGGACGGTGCGTCCGGCGAAGATGCAGTAGTACAGCTCGTCGCCAAGACGACAGCGGCCGAAGGGCAGGCCGGCGAGCGCGTCGATCGTCTCCGTCACGTCGTCTCCTCCGTCGTGCCGGAGTCCGCTCTTGCGACGCCCGGCTGTGTCCGCGCGCCGGACACGTCGTCATCGCCCGTTCCGCCGCCCGGCTCGACGGCGGTCCCGTTCTCGACGCTGCGGACCATCCCGTACTCGATGGAGTCGACCAGGGCCTCCCAGCTCGCCTCGATGATGTTCTCCGAGACGCCGGTGGCGCCCCAGACCCCTTCGCCGTCGCTGGCGTCGAGCAGCACCCGCGTGACGGCGCCGGTGCCCTTGACCTCGTCGAGGATGCGGACCTTGTAGTTGACAAGGTCGATATCGGCCAGATGCGGGTACTTGCGGGTGATCGCCTGCCGGAGGGCCGCGTCGAGCGCGTTGACCGGGCCGTTCCCCTCGGCGGTGCTGATGATCCGCTCTCCGCCGACGTGCACCTTGATGGTCGCCTCGACGACCGCCCGCCCATCCTCGCGCTTCTCGACCAGCACCCGGAAGCTCTCCAGACGGAACAGCGGCTCGCGCTGCGCCAGCTCGCCGCGCAGGAACAGGTCGAACGACCCGTCGGCGGCCTCGTACTGATAGCCGGCGTGCTCACGGTCCTTGAGATGGCGCACGATGCGACCGACGCGGTCGTCGTCGGCCGCCAGCTCGATGCCCAGCTCCTGGGCCTTGCGGACGACGGCACCCTTGCCGGCCAGCTCGCTGATGACGATGCGCTGCTCGTTGCCGACGCTGGCCGGGTCGACGTGCTCGAACGTCTGCGGGGCGGCCTCCACGGCGGCGACGTGCAGGCCGCCCTTGTGCGCGAAGGCGGCCCGGCCCACGTACGGCTGGTGGGCGCCGATCTCCATGTTGCAGACGTCGCCGACGAAGTACGCCGTCTCGGTGAGCCGTGAGAGCTGTTCGTCGGAGACGACCTGGCGGCCCATCTTGAGCTGCAGGGCCGGGATGATGGAGACGAGGTCGGCGTTGCCGCAGCGCTCGCCGTAGCCGTTGATGGTCCCCTGTACCTGCTCGCAACCGGCCTCCACGGCCACAAGGCTGCAGGCGACGGCGCAGCCGCTGTCGTTGTGCACGTGGACGCCGAGCCGCACCCCGACGGCGGCTCTCACCTCGCGGACGATGCGCTCCGTCTCCGTCGGCAGCGTGGCGCCGTTGGTGTCGCACAGGCAGACGAGGGCCGCACCGGCGTCGGCGGCGGTGCGCACGCACGCCAGCGCGTAGTCGGGGTCGTCCCTGTACGCGTCGAAGAAGTGCTCGGCGTCGTAGAAGACACGCTTGCCCTGCCCCACCAGGAACGCGACCGAGTCGCTCACGATGTCGAGGTTCTCGTCCGCGCCGACACGCAGCACCTCCCGCAGGTGCAGGCTCCAGGTCTTGCCCACCAGCGCCACGGTCTCCGTGAACGTGTCGGCCAGCACACGCAGCCCCGGATCGTCCTCCGCCTTCACTCCCCGTCGCCGCGTCATCCCGAAGGCGACCAGCTCCGAGCAGCCGAGGACCTCACGCTCCATCGCCTCGAAGAAGGCGACCTCCTTCGGGTTGCTGGCCGGGAACCCGCCCTCGATGAAGTGGACGCCGAGCTCGTCGAGCTTGAGGGCGATGCGCACCTTCTCGTCGACCGAGACGCTCATGCCCTCCTGCTGCATGCCGTCGCGCAGCGTCGTGTCGTAGACCGTCACCGGGGCGCGGCGCCCGCCTGTGTCCGGCGCCGCGTTCACGGCGCTCGCTCCACCCAGTGGGCGAACTCCTCGTCGCGGCCCTCCACGATCTCGCGGAAACGGTCCTGGATGCGGCGCGTGATGGGACCGGGTTCGCTGACGAAGCGGTCGTCGACCTCGCGGATGGGCACTATCTCGGCGGCACTGCCGGTGAGGAACAGCTCGTCGGCGACGATCAGCTCGCTGCGGGCCATCGTCTGCTCGGCGACCGGGATGTCCATCGCCCGGGCCATCTGCAGGACCGAGTCGCGGGTGATGCCCTCCAGGACGCCGTCGCTGATCGGCGGCGTCATGATGCCGCCGTTGCGCACCACGAAGATGTTCTCGCCGGAACCCTCGGCGACGTGGCCGTGCTCGTTCAGCATGATCGCCTCGTCGTAGCCGGCGTTCGTCACCTCGACCTTCGCGAGGATGCTGTTGAGGTACTGCCCCGTAGCTTTGGAGGCTCGGGCCAGCGACGTGTGGTCGAGCGAGTGGATGCTCGAGACCTTGGCGCGGATGCCGTGCCGGATGCCCTCCTCGCCCAGGTAGGCGCCCCACGGCCAGGCCGCGACGGCCACGTCGACCGGCGCGTTCATCGGGTAGAGGCCCATCTCGCCGTAGCCGCGGAACGCGACCGGCCTGATGTAGCACGCCGACAGCTCGTTGGCGGCGAGCACCTCGAAGGTCGCCTCCCGGAGCCGCTCCGCCGAATAGGGGATGGTCATGTAGTAGAGCTTCGCCGAGCGCTCCATGCGCTCCAGGTGGTCGGTGAGGCGGAAGACGCCGGGCCCGTCGTCGGTCTTGTACGCCCGGATGCCCTCGAAGACGCCGGAGCCGTAGTGCAGGGCGTGCGAGAGGACGTGCACGCGGGCCTCGTGCCACGGCACCAGCTCGCCGTTGAACCAGATCTTCTCGACTTCCGGGATGGGCATCGGTCTTCTCCTGTCCGCCGCCTTCGACTCGGACGATACTCTCAACCTCTACTTAAAGGTAAGCCTTTTGTCTTCCGTCCCTCTTCGTGTCGCCCCGCTCGTCCGCGGTCACACCCGCTCGGCCACGAGATCGCCGACCTCGGACGTGGAGTAGCCCATCTGACCGGACGCCATGCCTTTCATCTTCGTCCCGGTGACCTCGGCCACCGCGTTCTCGACGTCCTCGGCCGCCTGGCCCTCCCCGATGTCGTCGAGCAGCATCGCGCCGGCCACGATGGCGGCGATGGGGTTGATCACGCCCAGACCGGTGTACTTCGGCGCCGACCCTCCGATGGGCTCGAACATGCTGACGCCCTCGGGGTTGATGTTGCCGCCGGCCGCGACGCCCATGCCACCCTGAGTGATGGCCCCCAGGTCGGTGATGATGTCGCCGAACATGTTGCCGGTCACGAGCACGTCGAACCACTCGGGGCTCTTGACCATCCACATGCAGGCAGCGTCGACGTGGTAGTACTCGCGCTTGATCTCCGGGTACTCCTCGTCGCCGATCTCGTTGAAGCGCCGCTCCCACAGGTCGTAGACGTGGGTCAGCACATTGGTCTTGCCGACCAGGCCGAGGGTGTTGTCCTCACCGATGCCGCGGGTCTTCTTGCCGTGCTGGCGTGTGTAGTCGAACGCCCAGCGCAGGCAGCGGTCGACCTGGGCGCAGCTGTACAGCATGTTCTGGACGGCGACCTCATGCGGCGTCCCCTTCATCATGTTGCCGCCGCCGCCGGCGTACATGTCGCCGGAGTTCTCGCGGACCACCGCGTAGTCGATCTCCTTCGGCCCCTTGTCCTTCAGCGGCGTCTCGACGCCGGGATACAGGCGCACGGGGCGCAGATTGATGTACTGGTCGAGCTCGAAGCGCAGACGGAGGAGCAGCCCCTTCTCCAGGATGCCGGGCTCGACGTCCGGGTGCCCCACGGCGCCCAGGTAGATCGCGTCGAAGCCCTTGAGCTCCTCGACCGCCGAGTCCGGCAGGATCTCGCCGCTCGCCAGGTAGCGGTCGCCGCCGAAGTCGTAGCTCTCCATCTCGAGCCCGAACTTGTGCTTGGCGGCCGCCGCCTGCAGCACCTTCACGCCCTCGTCGACCACCTCGGGGCCCGTGCCGTCGCCGGGCAGCACCGCGATCCTGTACGTCTTCGCCATGGTTCCTCTCCGCGTCTCGGTCATGTCCACTGTCGTGTCTCTCTCAGTTCGCGGCGCTCGGCGGCGTTCCGCCGGGCCGCCGCTCGAGCGCATGGGCGCTCAGCCGCCTCCCTGCTTCGCCACGCGCTCCTTCACGTAGGGGATCAGGCCGCCTGCCTCGATGAGCTCCTGCATGAAGGGCGGGAACGGCTCGACCGGGTAGGTCTCGCCGCGGGTGACGTCCTCCACCACACCCGCCTCCAGATCGACGCGCACGGCGTCGCCGGACTCGACCGACGCCGCCGCCCGCGGGCAGACGACGATCGGCAGGCCGACGTTGATGGCGTTGCGGAAGAAGATGCGCGCGAAGCTGGCCGCGACCACGCACGAGACGCCGGCCTCTCGGATGGCGACCGGGGCGTGCTCGCGGCTGCTGCCGCAGCCGAAGTTCTCGCCGGCCACGATGACATCGCCGGGCCGCACCCGGTCGACGAACTCCGCGTCGATGTCCTCCATGCAGTGGCTGCCGAGGTGGGCCGGGTCGCTGCTGTGCAGGTGTCGCGCCGGGATGATGACGTCGGTGTCGACGTCGCGCCCGTAGACGTGGGCCGTGCCCTCCAGGATCATCGCGAGCCTCCCTTCGCGGCGCCGTGGACGCCGGCGCCGGACGCGCTCCCGGCGACCATCTCCGGCGTGGCGATATGACCGGCGATCGCCGAGGCGGCCGCCACGTACGGGCTCGCGAGGTAGACCTCGCTGCTCACGTCGCCCATGCGGCCGACGAAGTTGCGGTTGGTGGTGCTGACCGCCCGCTCGCCGGCGGCCAGGATGCCCATGTGACCGCCCAGGCAGGGGCCGCAGGTCGGCGTGCTGAACGCCGCTCCGGCCTCGATCAGTGCCTGCATGGTGCCGTCGGCGGCCGCCTCCAGGACCACCTGCTGCGTGCCGGGCAGGACGATCAGCCGCACATCGGGATGGACCCTGCGGCCGCCGAGCACCTCCACGGCCTGGTGGAGGTCCTCCAGGCGGCCGTTGGTGCAGCTGCCGATGACGACCTGGTCGATCGTCAGGTCGGCCAGCTCCTCGGCCGGGGCAGTGTTGGACGGCAAGTGCGGCTTGCTGACCGTCGGCGGCACGGCGGCGGCGTCGATCTCGACGATCGCCGCGTACTCTGCCTCGGGGTCGCTGGCGAACACCTCGCCGGCCGTCCGCGCGTGGCTGCCCTCCGGCCGGGCCGCCAGGTAGGCCTTCGTCGTCTCGTCGCAGGCGACGATGCCGCTCTTGCCGCCGGCCTCGATGGCCATGTTGCACATGGTGAACCGCTCGTCGATGCTCAGCGAGGCGATGGCCTCGCCGGTGAACTCCATCGCCCTGTACAGCGCGCCGTCGACGCCGATCATGCCGATCGTGTGCAGGATCAGGTCCTTGCCGGTCACGTGTGGCGCCGGGCGGCCGTTGTAGACGAACTTCATCGACTCGGGAATCCGCAGCCAGACGTGGCCCCAGGCCATGGCGGCGGCGAAGTCGGTGGAGCCGACGCCGGTGCTGAAGGCGCCCAGGGCACCGTAGGTGCAGGTGTGGGAGTCGGCGCCGATGATCACATCGCCCGGCGCCACCAGCCCCTGCTCGGGCAGCAGCACGTGCTCGATGCCCATGCTGCCGACCTCGAAGTAGTTGACGATCCCGTGCTTGCGGGCGAAGTCGCGCACGGTCTTGGCCTGCGTCGCCGACTGCACGTCCTTGTTGGGCGTGAAGTGGTCGGGGACCAGGGCGATCCGGGCGGGGTCGAAGACCCGATCGAACCCCGCCTTCTCGAACTCGGCGATGGCGAGCGGCGCCGTGATGTCGTTGGCCAGCGCCAGGCTGAGCGGCGCCTCGACGATCTGCTCGGGCTTCACCTCGTCCAGCCCCGCCGCGCGGGCGAGGATCTTCTCGGTGATGGTGCTCGCCATCAGCTCTCCTTCGGGTCCCTGTAGCTCACCTTGCGGCGCGGCCGCCCGGCGCCCGCCGCGCCGCGCCCGCTCTTCCCGTTCGCGCCTCCGCCGGACTCCTCGCCGGCGTGGGCGGCGTTGTTCAGCGCCCTGACGTAGGCCTTGGCGGACGCCTCCATCACATCGAAGCTCACCGCCTGGCCGTTGTACGAACCGCCGTTGACCTCGACGGTGATGTGGACCTCCGCCAGCGCGTCCTTGCCGGCCGAGATGGCCCGCACCTGGTAGTCGGCCAGCAGGCCCTTCATGCCGACCGCCTTGTCGATCGCCTTGAAGACGCTCTCGACCGTGCCGTTGCTGAAGCTGCGGCCCTTCTTCGTCCTGCCGCGGACGTCCACCTCGACCTGGGTCGTCGGCACGATCGACGAGCCGCTCTGGGTGACGAACGTGCGCAGCGTGAAGTGGTCGGTGCGCTCGCGGATCTCCTCCCCGACGAGCGCCTCCAGGTCGAGCACGGTGACGTGCTTCTTCTTGTCGGCCACCTGCTTGAACCTGGCGAACGCCTCGGCCAGCTCCTCGTCGCTCAGCTGGTAGCCCATCTCGGCCAGCTTGGCGCGGAGCGCGTGGCGGCCGCTGTGCTTGCCGAGCACCAGGTCGCTCTCGCCGACGCCGACGTCTTCCGGCCGCATGATCTCGAAGCAGGACGCCTCCTTGAGGACGCCGTCCTGGTGGATGCCGCTCTCGTGGGCGAACGCGTTCTGGCCCACGATCGCCTTGTTGCGCTGGATGACGTAGCCGGTGATGGTGCTCACCAGCCGGCTCGTGCGGGCGATCTCGGTCGTGTCGATCTGCGTCTCGCAGTCGAAGAAGTCGCCTCGCGTGCGGATGGCCATGACGACCTCTTCCAGCGAGGCGTTCCCGGCCCGCTCTCCGATGCCGTTGACGGCGCACTCGACCTGGGTGGCGCCGGCCCGCACGGCGGCCAGCGAGTTGGCGGTCGCCAGGCCGAGGTCGTTATGGCAGTGCACGCTCACGCACACGTCGTCGAGCGCCGGACACGCCCTGAAGAGGGCGCGGATGAAGTCGCCCCACTCGGCCGGGATGGCGTAGCCGACGGTGTCGGGCACGTTGATGGTGGTGGCGCCGCTCTCGACGGCCGCCTTGAACACCTCGGCCAGGAAGCCGACCTCGCTGCGGCTGGCGTCCATGGCGCTGAACTCCACGTCGGCGTCGCGGTGCTCGCCGGTGAGGTCGCGCGCCAGAGACACCATCGCCCGCGTCGACTCCAGCACCTGCTCCGGGGTCATGCGGATCTGGTGCTCCATGTGCACCGGGCTGGTGCTGATGAACGTGTGGATCCGCGGCCGGGCGGCGACCCTGACGGCGTCCCACGCCGTCCGGATGTCCTTCTCGAGGGCGCGGGCCAGACCGCAGATGCGCGGCCCCTCGATCTCCTGGGCGATGGTGCGCACAGCGTTGAAGTCGTCGGGGCTGGCGATCGGGAAGCCGGCCTCGATGATGTCGACGTTGAGCTTGGCCAGCTGGCGGCCGACCTCGAGCTTCTCGGGGGTGTTCATGCTGGCGCCCGGCGCCTGTTCGCCGTCGCGCAGCGATGTGTCGAAGATCCTGATGTGGCGCGTGCTCATCGGAGACCGCACCTCCTCCTGCAGGGCGTCATGGTGCAGCGGGACACGAGTGGGGTCGTGCGCTGCGGGTCTCGTCGTAGAGTGGCCGAACGGCCAGAGACGGTGTTACGCATCCCCCCGCAGGGGGAGCAGGAGGAGCAGGCCGGACTGGAGGGCGCGTACCTCAATCGGGCCCTCCTGCGGTCGGTCTGCTGTCACGCGGCGACGCATGGTCTGCGAATCATACGTTCGGGTCCCCCCTCACGCAAGCAGGCTTCGTGCGTGCAGCGCAGGGAGATCTCCGACGCGGGCCGCCACTCAGGGCGAGAACGGGAACTTGTAGAGCCTGGAGATCTGCTCGAGCACCTCGGCCGCGACCAGGTCCCCGCCCGCGCGGCTCCAGTGGATGCCGTCCTCCTGGCGGACACGCTCGGTCTTACCGCCCAGCGCCGGCAGGTAGTCGGTGTAGGCGCCGTCGGCGTCGCCGAACATCCCGTACGTGTCGACGTAGGTGACGTTATCGCGCTTGGCCGCCTCCTCCTTGTAGACGCTGTTGAGGATGCGGATGTTCTTGTTGTAGTCCGCCAGACGGGTGATGGGCATTCCGACCCACCACACCGGCCGCTTCTGCTCCCCGCTCAGGATGTCCATCGCCTCGCCGACGCGCTCATGGTAGAGCGCCAGCCACTCGTCGCTGCCGAAGTAGAGGACCTTGCCCTCGTAGTCGACGTCCTGGGCGTCGTTGGCGCCGAACAGCGCGACCGGGACGTCCGGCTGGAAGCTCTCCATCTCCTTCTTCAGCCGCTTGGGCCAGTCGAAGAAGTCCGGCCGGCTGAGGCCGGAGGAGATGTGGTAGTCGAGAGCGGTGTCGATGACGCCGGTCTGGTCGGCCATCGCCACCAGGCTCTGCCCGAAGACCATGGCCATGGAGTCGCCTCCGACCCAGATGGCCAGCTTGCGATCGGGGGTAGGTTCGAAGATCTCCGCCTTCGGCACGTCGGGCTGCTTCACGTCGCGCGTGTGCACGTCGGCATGCTCCTGCTCGCCGCGCCCCATCGCCGTCTCGATCGCCGACCGCGGAGCGTCGAGGTGCAGGAACGAGCTGACCGCCACCACCGGCTTCACCAGACCCATCATCAGCGACCGGGCCGGACCGATCTCCATCGCCTCCGCCTGCGTCTGCAGGCTCTGCGCGTTCAGGAGCGCCGCCAGGAGGAGCCCGATCACGAGGGCGAGCAGGACCTTGCCTGCCGGCTCAAGACGGCGGCCCTCCTGGCCGTCGGCGAAGTGGCCGTGCCGCCGGTAAGGACGCCGCGGCGGCGGGCCCGACCCGCCGCCGCCGACGTGATCGTCGTCTGCGTCGCGGCGGACGGCGCGGTCCGCAGGCCGGCCGGTAGCGCGATCGTCGCCCCCGGCGCGACGAGCGGCGGCGCGGTCGTCGCCCGCGCCAAGGCCGTCGCTCGAGGGCCGCCGGCGGGGCGCCGGGCCGGCGCCGTCCGAAGGCCACGTTCGTTCACCGCCGGGCGGCATGCCGGTAGCCGCTGCTCCCCGAGTCGCCGCGCCGCCGCCTCGGGCGACCGGCGACGGGGCGACGAGGGTCTCGTCGACGGGGCGCCGGCGCGGTGTGGCGAGGCGCCCCGAGGCACCGACACGTCGCCGTTCCGGACTCGGCGGCGACGCGTCGTCCCGAGCCGGCGCGGCGCGCGTCTCGGGCCGTGGCGGACGAGCGGCAGACGGATCGTCGCCGGCCGCGGAGGGATCCGCCGGTCGCTCAGGAGGGGCCGGCGGGCGGCGCCTCACCAGACGCCTCTGCTCCTGCGGCGGGTCCGGCTCCGGCTCAGGGTCGGTCGGTACGACGAACCCGGGAGGCACGTCGGCCATCCAGCCGCGCTGCTCGTGCCGCGAGCCTCCGGCGGCCCGCCCGGCGGGATCGTCAATCTCACCGTCACGCGACGGCATCTCCACCCAGCCCTCGAAGGTCGCGTCGGGCGGCGGGCCGGGAGGACGTCCGCCGCGGCGGGGCGTCCCGTCGCGGGAGGCGGGCGTCCCGCCACCGGGGTCGCGCTCACCGGCGCCCCCCCAGTTGCCGGGGTCGTCCATCCGCTTGCGTCGCTTCTTCGCCATCTCGTCAGCCCCGCCGCGGCGGCGGTCCGCCCGGCGAGGCGTCCCGCAGGCCGGTCGCGGTGCGCACCCCGGCGCCCGCCTCGTGTGGCCGTCTCGGTCCCGCGCTCGCCATCAGAACCTGAAGTACAGGAACAGCGCCGGCCCCTGCGGTCCGAGCGCCCCGATGAGGAACAGCATGAGAGCAACGGCGAGTCCCTGCAAGACGGGCCGTAGCCGCGAGAAACCTGCCTCGATGCCGGCCGTGATCCGCCGCGGCACGTACTGGATCGCCACCCCGAGGAAGATGAGAGTGAGCAGCTGCCAGGTGACCGCCGGCGACGGCGTCCCCCAGCCGGTGAACAGCCGCACGATGACGTCCCACGCCGAGCCGATCGTGTCGGCCCTGAAGAAGATCCACGCGAAGGTGACGAACGCGAAGACCCAGGTGCGTTTCAGGATCCGGCGGCCGAGCGTCGGCGCCGGTTCCTCGATCCCCAGCGCCTTGCGGCGGTCGGCGGCCATGTGCTCCCCGACCAGGCCGGCGCCGTGCAGACCGCCCCAGAACACGAACGTCCAACCGGCGCCGTGCCAGAGCCCGCCGAGGAGCATGGTGATCATCAGATTCACGTAGGTCCGCAGGCGCCCCTTGCGGTTGCCGCCGAGCGGGATGTACAGGTAGTCGCGCAGCCAGCTGCTGAGGGTGATGTGCCAGCGCCGCCAGAAGTCGCGGATGCTGAGCGCCGTGTACGGGGCGTTGAAGTTGTCCGGGAAGCGGAAGCCGAGCAGCAGGGCGAAGCCGATCGCCATGTCACTGTAGGCGCTGAAGTCGGCGTAGATCTGCACCGAGTAGCCGAGGACGGCGACCAGCACCTCGAACGACGAGAAGTCTCCCGGGGAGGCGAAGGCGTCGTTGACGATCGACCCGGCGAGGTAGTCGGCGATGATGATCTTCTTGATGAGGCCGGCGAAGATGAGGAAGGCGGCGCGACCCACGTCGATCCGTCGCGGGTCGCGCGGCGACTCCAGCTGAGGCAGGAACTCGCCGGCGCGCACGATCGGCCCCGCCAGCAGGTACGGGAAGAAGGCGACGTAGAGCGCCACGTCGACGGTCGGCGCCGGCGCCACCTGGTCGCGGTACACGCCCACCACGTAGGTGATGATGCGGAACGTCAGGAACGAGATCCCGACCGGGAAGACGACCTGGAGCAGAGGCAACGGCGCCCCGAGACCGATGCTCTCGAGCAGGTTGTCCGCCTGAACCGCGAAGAAGTCGTAGTACTTGAAGAAACCGAGGATGACGAGGTCGGCCGCCACCGTGAGCGCCATCCAGCGCTTGCGCGCCCCGTGCGTGCGGCCACGGACGACCATCTGGGCGCCGAACTGGTTGATGACCGTCGCGGCGACGAGCAGGAAGCAGAAGCGCCAGTCCCAGGTGGCGTAGAAGAAGTAGCTGGCCGCGATCATGAACAGCTTCCAGAGGCGGAAGCGCGGCATGAGCAGCCAGCTCAGGATGAAGACGACGAGGAAGAACGCCGCGAAACTGACGGTCGGGAAGAGCACGGGCGACCCCGGGCGATGGTCGGACACTGCCTGCAGACGAACGGTTCATAGTACCGCAGCGACCGCCGTGCTCCTCCCGCGGCCGATGACGCGATCCCGGGTCCCGAGCCTGCGACGACGTCCCGGGCAGCCGTCGACTACGACAGTGCGGCGAACGGGATGGCGGCGTCCGAAGCCCGTCGGCCAGCGCGGCTGCAGGCGAGCGGCGCCCCCGCCGGAGCCGCACGGCGACGGGTACGCGCCGACCCGCCGCACAGAGCCGGGGCCGCGACGACCCGTCGCTCAGGGGCTCGGGACGACGTCTGGGGGTCCGTCCGGCCTCGATCAGACGGCGAGCGGCCCGGCGGGCACCTGCTGCGTGATGCAGCCGAGGCCACCGCCGCCGAACGCCGACCAGTCGGTCGGAAGGCCGACGACCTCGCGGTCGGGGAAGAGGCCGCCGATGAGCTCGTACGCCTCGTCCTCACCGTCGGCGCCGAGCCGCGGGAGCAGCACGGCGCCGTTCACGAAGACCATGTTGACGTACGGCGCCGGCATGCGCGTCCCGGCGCCCGGCACGCGCAGCTCCTCACCGAACCCGATCCCCTGCGTGTACGGCAACTGCTCCAGCTCGACGACCTCCAGCTTCCGCCCCCGGGCATCGGTCGTCGCCCTCAGGACCTCGAGATTCTCCTCGAAGCGAGAGCGGTTCGGGTTGTCGGGCGCGCACGACTGGGCCAGCACCACCCCCGGGGCGACGAACTGCGCCACATCGTCGAGGTGTCCATCGGTCGACAGCGGCCCGGAGTCCTCCAACAGGCCGAAGGGGAGCCAGACGATCCTCTCGACGCCCAGCCACTCGTGGAAGGCCCGCTCGTAGTCGCGGCGAGCCATCCCCAGGTTGCGGTTGTGCAACAGACACTGCTCGGTCGTCAGGATCGTGCCCTCGCCGTCGGTGTTGAAGGCGCCGCCCTCGAGCACGAACGGCGCCTCGTAGAGCCGGCATCCCCACGCCGCGGCGATCCGCGCCGGCACCTCGGCGTCGTTGTCCCACGGCGGGTACTTCTCACCCCACGCGTCGAAGCGGAAGCGCACCGGCGCGACCCGGCCTTCGTCGTCGCGGACGAAGATGGGCCCGTTGTCGCGGATCCAGGAGTCGTCGAGCGGCACCTCCAGCACCTCGACCTCGGTGCCGCAGGCATCTCTCGCCGCCCCGGCGGCCCCAGGATCGGCAAGCATGGTGACCGGTTCGAAGCGGGCGATCGTCCGCGCCACCTCCGCCCACTCAGTGCAGGCCTCTTCGAGGTGGGGACCCCACAGGTCGTCCCTCGCCGGCCACGACATCAGCGTGCGCTGATGCTCGCAGTAGCGCGCCGGCAGGCGGAAGCCGTCTGCCAGCGGCGTCGCCGCCTTCCTCATGTGCTCGGCGCCCACCATCGTTCCGCCCCCCGCTCTCCAGTCTCGTTGAGCTTCGCGGCCCCGGTCGCGGACTGCCGGCGACCACTCGCGACATCGCCACGGTCCGGACGGGTCCACGAGTTCTAGAGTGCCGCTCTAGATTGACCGCACGATACGTCGACCTCGCCGGCCCGTCAAGCCGCGGCGCTCAGGCCCGCGAGCGCGCGGCCCCGTTCTCGGCGGCGGCCGTTCCCACGTGGAGCAGCTGCGTCACCATGTCGCGCCACAGCGCGAACGCGCGCTCGTGCTCGACGCCGTCGGCGTCCAGCACCAGCTGGACGCCGAGACCCTCGACGACGGCGACGGTCAGTACCGCCAGCGCCCGTACCGTCGCCTCGTCCATCTCCGGCGCCGCGCACTGCAGACAGGCGCCGTCGAAATCACGGTACCTGGCGTAGAGCAGCGCCGCCCAGCGGCGCAGGTCGCCATCGCGCATCATGTGCGGCAGCAGCTCGAGCAGGAGCCTCATCGTGTCGTCGTCGTCGACGATCCGGCTCTGCCAGGCGAGCAGCGCCTCGGCCCTTGCCGGCCCCTCCGCCGTCCGGGCCACGTCGTCGCTGAACCCGAAGGCCGGGTCCTCGAACAGGCTCACGACGACGGCCTCCAGCAGCCCGGCCTTGCTCCCGAAGTGGTAGTGCACGAGGGCGCGGTTGACGCCCGCCTCCTCCTCGATCGCCGCCAGTGTCAGCGATCCGTAGCCGTCGCGGACGAGGATCCGCCGAGCGGCCCGCAGCATCTTCTCCGCGGTCTCAGGGAGGTCCCGGCGGCCGACCGGTCTGGCGGCGCCCTCGACGCCGGCATCGACCGCGTCGGAGACCGGCCACTCGGCCATCGGCCTGGCATCGGGGCCCGGCCCGCCGGCCATCACGCCTCCCCGCCGCCCGAGGGGAGCGGCACCTGCTGTGTGATGCAGTGGATGCCGCCTCCGCCGTAGGCGAGGACCGGCGTCGGCACGCCGACCACCTCCCGCTCCGGGAAGATCTCCGCGATCCGTTCGAGCGCATGCTGATCGAAGCCGCTGCCGGCGGTCGGGACGATCAGTCCTCCGTTCGCCTGGTAGGAGTTGATGTACGTGACGCTGAGGTGCTTGCCGCCGATGTCGACCGTCGTCCGGCGGTCCATCTCCTCGACGTTCAGACGGCGCCCCCGGGCGTCGGTGGCCTCCTCAAGCCGGCGGCGGTTCTCCTGGAAGTTCTCGTAGTCCGGATGGTCCTTCTCGCGGACCATGTGGAGGATCACCCGGCCCGGCGCCACATAGTGGCAGACGCCGTCCACGTGCCCGTCGGTGTCGATGGCCTCGGCGCGTCCCGACTTCAGCCAGATGATCGTCTCGACGCCGAGGTAGTCGCGCAGCACCTCCTCCTGCGCCTCGCGGCCCATCCCCGGATTGCGGGACGGATGGAGAAGGCAGCTCTCGGTGGTGATCAGGGTCCCCTCCCCGTCGACCGTGAACGCGCCGCCCTCGAGGATCATGGCAGTCGCATAGCGCGGCACGTCGAAGTGCTCGCAGAGCAGAGCGGTGACCGCAGCGTCCTTGTCGTAGGGCAGATACTTCTCGCCCCAGGAGTTGAACGCGAAGTCGGCGACGGCCCGCGAGCCGCCGGAGCCGAGGAGGAAGAACGGACCGTTGTCACGGATCCACGAATCGTCGATCGGCAACTCGACGACGTCCACGTCGGAGCCGCAGTAGCTGCGAGCGTTGCCTCCCTCGCCGGGAGCGGCGACCACCAGCACCGGCTCGAACCGGGCGACGGCCCGCGCCACCGCGGCGTGCGTGGCCTGGGCGAGATGGTAGAGGTCGCCCCAGTACTCCCTCGAGGCCGTCGGCCACTGCATGAGGCAGCACTCGTGAGGCGCCCACTCGGCCGGCATCGCGTAGCCGGCGGCGGCGGGTGCGCCCTCCCTGGACGGCTCGGCGGCACTCATGACATCTCCCTCCCCGGGTGACTCGGTCGCGGTCCGGCGGTCCTCAGCCGCGCCACCATCCCCCGCTGACGTTCAGCACGCTGCCGCTGACCCAGTCGCCGCTCTTACCGGCGAGGTACAGGCAGGCGTGAGCGACGGGCTCCGGCCCGCCGAGACCGAGCGGGTACCGTGCCTCGTACGCCTCGATCTCCTCCCGGCTCATCGGCGTGCCCGTCCCGGTGTAGCCCGGCGCGACCGCGTTCACGCGGATGCCGTACGGCTCCAGATGGGCGGCGAGGCCGATCGTGAGGCCGATGAGGCCGGCCTTGGCGGCGTTGTACGCCACCGAGATCTCCGGCTCGCCGATGCGAGCGCTGCCGGAACTGATGAAGATGATGCGTCCGGAGCCGCGCTCCTTCATGAGGGGCAGGACGGCCCGCGTGCACCACCAGGCGCCGGAGAGGTCGGTGTCGATGACCGTCCGCCAGTGAGCCTCGTCGACGGCCCACGGCTCGCCGGGCATGGCGTCGAGTCCGGCGTTGTTGACCAGGACGTCGACGGTACCGAACCGTTCGACGGTCCGCTCGACGAGGTCGCCGGCCGACCCTGGGTCGCGGATGTCGAGCGCGGTCGCATCGACGTCATGTCCGTCCGCGACGAGGCCCTCCGCGACGGTGCGCGCCTTCTCCGCCTGGAGGTCGCCGATCATCACGGCGGCGCCGGCGCGGGCGAAGAACGTCGCGATGCTCTCGCCGATGCCCTGGGCTGCCCCGGTCACGACGACGACCGTGTCGCTGAGCCCGGAGTGCGTCACGTGTCCCGCTCCGAGCGGTCGGCCATGCTCCCCGGCACCAGCCGGGCCTTCCGCCGGCTCCCGAACAGCGCCTCCTTCATCGAACGGCCGTAGGGCGGCGGCTCGTCGGCCTCGGGGCGTCCGCCTTCGCCGGAGGAGCGCTGTTGCGGCTCCCGTGAGGCAGCCCCTTCATCGCCCTCCGGACGCACGATCGGCGGGAAGGCGAAGTCGTCGGCCAGATGGCAGGCCAGGCGACGACCGCCCGAGGTCTCCCGCAGTTCCGGCTGCTCCTTCGGGCAGATGTCCATCACGAAGGGACAGCGGGGATGGAAGCGACAGCCCGACGGCGGCCGCACCGCCGAGGGGACCTCGCCCTTGATGATGCCCAGCTCGCTGCGCAGCTCGGGGTCGGGCGAGGGGACGCTGGCCAGCAGAGCCCGGGTGTAGGGGTGGCGGGGGTCCCTGAGCACCAGCTCGGTGGGCCCCGACTCGACGATCTGGCCGAGGTAGAGGACGGCCACCGTATCGGCGACCGCCTCGACCACCGCCAGGTCGTGGGCGATGAACAGATAGGCGAAGCCGAGCTTGCGCTGCAGCTCCTTGAGCAGCACCAGGATGCGCGCCTGGACCGAGACGTCGAGGGCCGAGGTCGGCTCATCGAGCACGATCAGCTTCGGCTCCAGGGCCAGAGCGCGGGCGACGGCGATCCGCTGGCACTGCCCGCCGGAGAACTCGTGCGGACGGCGCCAGAGGTGCTGGGTCCCCAGGCCGACCATCTCCAGCAGCTCCAGCACGCGGTCGTTGAGCTCGGCGCCGCTGAGCTTCGTCTGGGCCCGCAGCGGCTCGGCGATCACGTCGCGCACGGTCAGCCGCGGGGAGAGCGAGGAGTAGGGGTCCTGGAAGACCACCTGGGCCTCGCGCATCGCCGCCCGGCGCTCCCTGCGCTTCAGCGCGGCGAGGTCCCGCCCCTCGAAGACGATCCTGCCGGCGGTCGGCTTGTTGAGGCCGAGGATGGCCCGGGCGATGGTCGTCTTGCCGGAGCCCGACTCACCGACCAGGGCCAGCGTCTCGCCGGCCTCGATCTGCAGGCTGACGTCGTCGACGGCGTGCACCACGTCGACCGACTTTCGCGACAGGCCGCGTCGTATCTTGAAGTGGACGGTGAGGTCCTCGATCGACAGCAGCGGGCTCACGCGACACCCTCCTGCTGGGCGACCCAGTGGCAGGCCGCCCAGTGCTCGTCGGAGAGCGGGGTCGGCTCCGGCTTGACGTCTTTGCAGACCTCCATCGCATGGGCGCAGCGGGGGTGGAAGCGACAGCCGGAGGGCGGGTCGATCAGATCGGGCACCGAGCCGGGGATGGTGGTCAGCTCCTCGGCCTTCTTGTCCTGGGGCAGGCATTCGTAGAGGGCGGTCGTGTAGGGGTGACGGGAGGCCTTGAGGACCTCGGCGGTGCGGCCCTGCTCGACGACGCTGCCGGCGTACATGACCGCCACCCGGTCGCAGGCCTGGGCGGCCACCCCGACGTTGTGGGTGATGAGGATCTGGGCGATGCCGAGCCGCTCGCGCAGGTCGAGCAGCAACCGCAGGATCTGCGCCTGGATGGTCACGTCGAGAGCGGTGGTCGGCTCGTCGGCGATCAGCAGCGGCGAGTCGCAGGAGAGGGCCATCGCCATGCAGGCCCGCTGGCGCATGCCGCCCGAGAGCTGGTGCGGGTAACTTCCGAGGATCGTCTCGCTGCCCGGCAGACCGACCCGCTCGAGGGCGGCGACGGCCGCCTCGCGGGCCTCCTTCTTGCCCAGGCCGCGGTGCAGCCGCACGACCCGAGCGATCTGCTCACCGACGCGGAAGACCGGGTTGAGCGAGGCCAGCGGGTCCTGGAAGACCATCGAGACCAGGCCGCCACGGATCTCCTCCATCTCGGCCTCGCTCTTGACCAGGAAGTCGTCGCCGCGGAAGAGGATCTCGCCGCCGGTGTACTCGGCCTGCGGCCGGGGCAGCAGGCCGAGCACCGAGAGGCCGGTGATCGTCTTGCCGCAGCCCGACTCGCCGACCAGGCCGATGATCTCGTGCTCGCGCACGGTCAGGTTGACCCCGTCGAGCGCCTTGACGGTGCCGCGCAGGCTGTTGAACTGCAGCCGCAGGTCGCGGATCTCGAGCAGGTCGGCCATCGGCTAGCGCTTCATCCGCGGGTCGAGCACGTCGCGCAGCCCGTCGCCGATGACGTTGAAGGCCAGCACCAGCAGGAAGATGGCGATGCCGGGGAAGATGGAGATCCACCAGGCCTCGAGCACGTACTCGACCCCCTCGCTGACCATCAGCCCCCACTCCGGGGTCGGCGGCTTGACGCCCAGGCCGAGGAACGAGAGGCCGGCGACCTCGAGGATCACCGTGCCGAGGTCGAGGGTGATGGCCACGATCACCGGCCCGAAGGCGTTGGGCAGGATGTGGCGGGTCACGATGGTGCCGTTGCGCACCCCCATCGTCTTCGCCGCCTCCACGTAGGGTCGTTGCCGCAGGGAGACCGCCTGGCCGCGCACCAGCCGCGTGTACCACGGCCACCAGGTGATGACGATCGCCAGGGCAAGGTTCTGCAGGCTCGGTCCGAGGATGGCCACGAAGGCCATCGCCAGGATCAGGGCCGGGAAGGCTAAGAAGATGTCGGTGATGCGCATGATCGTCTCGTCGAGCAGGCCGCCGTAGTAGCCGGCAAGGCCGCCGAGGATGGGGCCGATGATCAGCACCGAGCCGGCCACCAGGGCCGAGATGAGCAGCGGGATGCGGGCCCCGAAGATGACCCTGGAAAGCACGTCGCGGCCGAGGTTGTCGGTCCCGAACCAGTGCTTGGAGGAGGGCGCCTCGAAGCGCTCGCTCAGGTTGCTCTTGCCGCGCCCCTGCTCGGGGTAGGGGGCGATGACCGGCGCCCCGATCGCCAGCACCAGCATGAAGAGCACCCAGGCGATGCCCAGCACGGCCAGCTTGTCGCGCAGGAAGACGCGCAGGTTGTGGCGCGCCTCGGAGAGGCCCGAGGCGTGGCGCAAGCGCCACTCGCCCAGCACGCCGGCGGCATCGGTGCGTGTCGCTCCCGACATCAGACTCCCTCTAGCTGAGCACGACCCGCGGGTCGAGCTTCGCGATGATCAGATCGACGATGAGGTTGATGAACACATAGAAGAGCGCCATCAGCACGGTGATGCCCATGATCGCCGGGTAGTCGAGCGACAGCATCGAGGTGGTGGCGTAGGTGCCAAGGCCCGGCAAAGCGAAGATGCGCTCCACGAAGAAGGTACCGACCAGCAGGAAGGCGACCTCCAGGCCGGCGATCGTCAGCACCGGGGCCATCGCGTTCTTGAGCGCGTAGCGCAGCACGATCGTCCGCTTCGGGACGCCCATCGCCTTGGCCATGCGGATGTAGTCCTGGCCGAGCGACTCGAGCATCGCCGAGCGGGTCATTCGGGTGATCACACCGGTCGAGAAGGCGGCCAGCGTGAGCACCGGCAGGATCAGGTGCTCCATCGCCGAGCCGAAGGCGGTGAAGTTGCCGGTGATCAGGGCGTCGAACGCCGTCGCCCCGGTGATCTCGGTGATCGGGTGCGTCTGGGAGATGGTGATGTCGATGTCGTTGGAGACCGGCAGCACCCCGAGTATTCGGAAGAAGAGGATCTGCAGCAGGATGGCCAGTACGAACGAGGGCATCGAGACGCCCCCGATGGCCAGCACCCTGGTGCCGTTGTCGATCCACCCGCCCTTCTTGTAGGCGGTCAGCGCCCCCAGACTCACGCCGACGATGATCGAGACGAGCAGCGAGAGGAAGACCAGCTGCAGCGAGTAGGGCAGGAACGCGAGGAGGTCGTCGAGGACCGGCCGGCGGGTGCGCAGCGACGTGCCCCAGTCGCCCTGCACGAGGTCGCTGATGTAGATGCCGTACTGGACGTAGAGCGGCCGGTCGAGGCCGAGGATGCGCCGCGCCTCCTGGATCTGCTCGGGGCGGGCGCGGGGGCCGGCGTAGATGGCCGCCGGATCGTTGGGCACCACCCGCACCAGCAGGAACGTGACCACGGTCACCCCGAAGAGGACCAGCACCATCAGCGCCAGGCGGCGGATCAGATACCTGCGGACGGTCATCCGGCGGCGGTCTCCTCAGAGGTCGGCTGGACGGGAACGGCAGTCGGATCTGCGGCGCGGCGGGCGATGAGGCCCGCCGCGCCGCAGACCGGCGACGTCACTTCGAGGTCTGGTAGAAGTTGAGGACCGAGGTGTAGTTCGGGTTCAGGGCCATGTCGGTCAGCTTCAGCGTCGGCAGCGCGCCGTAGATGCTGTCCTGGTCGAAGAGGTACAACGAGAGCGCCTCGTCGACGACCATTTTCTGTGCCTCGCTGTACAGCTCCTGCGCCTTCTCCGGGTCGACCGGCTCTTCGCTGAAGGCCGTGTCGATGATGTCGTCATACTCCGGGTTCGACCAGTAGCTCATGTTCCACAGCGGCTCCTCCTCGGAGTGGAAGAGCGAGTAGAGCGTGTCGTACCCGTCCGGGAACCCCGGCCACCAGATCAGCTCGAACAGATCCTGGCGGTCCTTGGCCGGACCTTTCGCCTTGGCCCACTGCTGCTCGAACAGCAGCGGCTGCAGGTCGAGCGTGACCCCGACGTCGGCGAAGTTCTCCTTGAGCACCGGCGCCAGCTTCGAGCCGAACGCATCGTCGGAGGCGTACGTCATCGTGAGCGTGAAGCCGTCACCGTGGCCGGCGTCGGCCAGCATCTGCCGGGCCTTCTCGGGATCGTAGGTGTACTGCGGGGTGTCCGGGTCGTACGGGTAGAGCGTGTACGGGATGGGCCCGCGCGCGACCTTGCCGTAGCCGTTGGTCGCGACCGCCAGGATGTCCTCGTAGTTGGTCGCGTACGAGAGCGCCTGCCGCACGTTCACGTCGTCGAGCGGCGGGTTCTTCGTGTTGAACAGGACGACCATGTTCTGCACGCTCGGGATGTCGAGGATCTTGACGTTCTCGTTCTTCTCCATCGACGGGACGGCGTCGCGCGAGATGGCGTCGGCGAAGTCGACCTCGCCGGCCTCGAGCATCTGGCGCTGGGTCGCCGGCTCGTCGACGTACTGCATGACGACCTTCTCGGCCTGACCTGCGTCCCAGCCGCCCCAGTAGTCTTCGTAGGCCTCGAAGACCGTCTCGTCGTTCGGCGTGTAGGACACGAGCTTGTACGGACCGGTCCCGGCCGTGTTCGGCTCGTTCCACCAGTCCTCGCTCTGGCCCTTCGTCGCTGGGCTGAACATCCAGGCGCCGTACATCGAAGTGGCCACGCGGTCGAGGGCGGCCGGATAGCTGCACACCATCTCGACCGTGTACTCGTCGACGACGTTGATCTGCTCGACCGGGTACCAGATGTAGGCCGCGCCGAGGTCCATCTCCTGGGTCGCCTCCACCGAGTACTTGACGGCCTCCGCGTTGAACGGCTCACCGTCGTGGAAGGTCACACCCTCGCGGAGGTTGAAGGTCCAGGTCATGCCGTCGTCGGAGACCTCCCAGGACTCCGCCAGACACGGCGTGAAGTCCTCCTCGCTACCCGGTGGGTTGGCGTAGAGCAGCGGCTCGTAGATGTTCGCCAGGAACATCGGCTCGTCCGCCGCACTGGCCCGGGGGTCCCACGTCGTCACCGTGAGCCACGACGCGATTCGCAAGAGACCGCTGTCGGCCGCGGTGGTCGACGTGCCATCGTCGTCTCCGCCCCCGCACGCGGCGAGCGTCGAGCCGAGCGCCGCCATCGCGAGGACGAGGACGACCCCGAACGCGATCAGGCTCCTGCGGCGGTGTTTCCTGGTGCCGTGGACCGACCTTCTCATCTTTCCCCCTTGCTCGAGAGGTCCTTCGGACCGACGCGTTCTAGAGCGTCACTCTAGATGGGAGGCAGGATACCCGGTCGGACTCGGCGCCGTCCACTACGCTCCTGGCGCCCCCCCGGGCGCGTACCCCCACCGCTCTTGACTGCTCGGTCAGTTAGCACCCAGACCATAGCATCGTGCGCCTCCCTGTCAAGGCACCGACGGAGCGGCGCACCTCCTCACAGCTCGCCCGTCCCGCCGTCGACGGCGTCGACCGGAGCCCGCCCGGGGAAGGGATCGCCGGCGCCGTCCGGACCGTCGGCCGCGTCCGCGCCAAGCCACGACGCGGCCAGCGCTCGACACATCCCCACGGCCCGCTCGCGGTCGACATCGAGCTGGTGGCAGAGGAGCTGAGTGCTCAGCCCGTCCATCAGCGACAGGAACCACTCCGCGAAGTAGCGGGGGTCGACCGGCCTGAAGATGCCGGCGGCGACGCCGTCGCGCACGATGCGTTCGAGGTCGCGCTGCCAGTCGCGGGTGATCGCCGCGGCCAGCCCGGCGATCTCGCGATCCCGGACGGCGCTGGTCATCACGTCGAGCCAGAGCGTCCACGCCGGATCGCCGGGGCGCGCCGCGACGTACATGTCGATGAAGTGCTCGAGGCGAGCCGGAGCGCCGGGGAGGGAGGCGAGCTCGGCGGACCGCCGCTCGGCCAGCTCGGCCTCGCTCCACTTCAGGACCTCCGCCAGGATCCGCTCCCGGGTCCCGAAGTAGTAGAGGACGTGACCGGTGCTCATGCCTGCGCGGTCGGCGACGTGCGTGAGCCTCAGGTCGGCCAGGCCCACCTCGGCGATGGCCTGCCGCGCCGCCACGAGGACCTGGCGGCGGCGCTCCTCTCGCGGACGTCTGTCGAGCTTCGGCGGCCGGCCGCTCGCCTCTCCGCCGGACGACGGTCCCCTGTCAGTGTCTGCGGTCACCCCGGCCATCCCCGTCCGTCCCCGCCTGCCCGACGCCTCGACGGCGCTCGATGCGGGGCTGGCATTGTCCCAGAGGCGCCGCGGCGGCGCCAGTCCCGCGCCTCACCTGCTAGACTCTGCGGCTGTCCCGGTCACCCCGATCCCCGGAGACGCGTCTCATGATCCTGAAGCTCGGCATCCCGAAGGGGAGCCTCGAGGAGGCGACCGTCGACCTCTTCCGCCGCGCCGGCTACCACATCACGACCAGCAGCCGCTCGTACTACCCGTCGATCGACGACCCGGAGCTCGAGTGCATGCTCATCCGGGCTCAGGAGATGGCGCGTTACGTGGAGGACGGCATCCTCGACGCCGGCCTCACCGGCGCCGACTGGATCAACGAGACCGGGGCCGAGGTGGCGGAGGTCGCCGAGCTCGTGTACGCGAAGCAGAGCTACGGGAAGGTCCGCTGGGTCCTCGCCGTGCCCGACGGCTCCCCGATCGAATCGGTCGGCGACCTCGAGGGGCGCATCGTGGCGACCGAGCTCGTCGGCACGACGGAGCGCTACCTGGCCGCCCGCGGGGTCTCGGCCAAGGTCGAGTTCAGCTGGGGCGCCACCGAGGTCAAGCCGCCCGACCTGGCGGACGCGATCGTCGAGGCGACCGAGACCGGCGCCTCGCTACGGGCGAACAAGCTGCGCATCGTCGACGTGGTGCTCGAGTCGACCACCCGTCTCATCGCCAACCACGACGCATGGCGCGACGAGCAGAAGCGACAGAAGCTCGAGGACGTCCGGCTGCTTCTCGAGGGGGCCATGAACGCCCTCGACAAGGTCGGTCTGATGATGAACGTCCGCCGCGACGACCTCCAGCGCGTCCTCGACACCCTGCCGGCACTCCGCCGGCCGACCATCTCGCACCTGAGCGACGAGGAGTGGGTCGCCGTCAACACCATCATCGACGAGTCCGTCGTCCGCCACATCATCCCGGCCCTCAAGAAGGCCGGCGCCGAGGGGCTCGTCGAGTATCCCCTCAACAAGATCGTCATGTGAGGCAGGTCGCGCCCGGGCGCCGCCCGGGCGCGACGCCTCTCGGAAGGACCGATGCGCAGACTCCGTTCGTGGATCCGTGGACACCGGGCCGTCACGAGCATCGCCGTGGCGCTCTTCGCCGCCCTGCTCGCCGGCGGCGTCTGGTACGGCGTCCACAGCTCACGGCCGGACCCGCTCCCGCTCGAGCGGCTCTTCAAGGACTACCAGTCGTACCTGCTCGGCCTGCCGGGGGTGACGAGCGTCGGCATCGGTGAGCGCGACGGCAGACGGTTCATCCAGATCTACGTGCACGAGCTGACGCCGAAGGTGGCGGCCGGCATCCCCGAGACGTTCGGCGGCTGGCAGGTGCGGGTCAAGGAGGTCCCGGTGAAGAGCCCCTCGCCGGAGAGTCCCGGACCCTCGCCGACACCGACCGAGCTGCCCGACCCCGAGAACGTCGCCGTCGACGTGCGCGGCATCATCAACGGGGTCACGGCCATCGCAGAGCCGCAGGGCCGGGTGCTCGGCTGGATCCTCGTCGAGGGCTACCCGGAGCCGGGCACCATCGCGGAACGTGCATCGGTCGCCATCACCGACGAGACCACGTTCTATCGCCTCAGCGGGGAGGAGCTCGACCCGGTCGACACGCCGTTCACAGACTCCGACCTGCGCGGCAAGGCCGTCGAAGTCGAGTTCGCGGGGGAGCTGAGCGGCCGGGACCCGATCCAGGCGACCGCTGCCGTCGTGGTCTTCGTGACGCCCGAGAGCTAACGGTGGACGACGGCTCCGCGGATCACCCAGCTGCCGGTCCGCTCGTCGAGCCAGACGACCGTGTCGCCGGAGACCTGCGGGGACTCCTGTGCGGCCTTGTGGGTACAGACCGGCAGCTCGTCGCCGGTCGAGAGGTCCAGCGCGTAGATGTCGCCCCGGACCTTGCCGCGATCGTCGCCGGTCTCGCTGGAGGCCGACGCACGGGTGTCTCGCCACACCACCAGGTCACCGTCGATGCGGGCATCCGACTGACGGCCCGGAGCCGAGCAGACCTTGAAGCGATCGCGCACGCGCAGGTCGTAGCCGTAGACGTCGCCGCCTTCGGTGCACCACACCACACGACCGCCGGAGATGTCGACTGACGTGGCGGCGTTGCCGATGGGCGGCAGGGTCTGTCCGGTAGCCATGTCGTGCACCCAGACGCCGGCCTCGCTCTCCGCGTCGAGCTCGGCGACCGACCAGGCCACCAGGCCCTCACTCACTGCGATGCCGGTCTTGGTACCGGCGGCCGCGCGGACGCGTTCTGTCTCGCCGGTGGCGAGCCGGTGCACCCAGACCTGGTCGTCGACGCCGTCCGGCGCCTTGTCGCTCTCGACCCTGCGAAGCCAGACCAGCAGTTCGCTCGACACGCCGAGTGAGCGGACCTCCATCGCGTCGCCGATCTGCCGGGAGGGGCCGTCCGCGGGCTGGGCGACCCACAGACGGACGAGCTCCTCTGCCTCGCCGTCGAGGTGCTCGGTCCAGGCCAGCACGCCGGGCGCCAGGACCGGCGCGCGCTCGTAGACGCCCTTGGCCGCCCCGCGGACCGGAAACCGTTCATGGACGCGGACGTCGGCGGCGAACAGCCGGGAACGATCCTTCGTCTCCTCGTCCCAGACCACCAGCTGACCGACGAACGACAGCGTCCCCGCCGTCCCCTCGGCCCACTTGGGAGTGCAGACCGGGAACTCGGTGACGTCGGCCGCCCGGCGCGCGGGCAGGGTCTGGCTGGATGACTCCGGCGGCTGCTCGCGCGGCCACAGAGCCCACGTGACCGCGAGCGTGACGGCGACCGCCGCCACCCCAATCGCGGCGATCATCGGGAAACGCGACTTCAGTTGGAGACCCCCTTGCGTGAACCCTGATTATCGTCGACCTCGAACGCTCGCACAAGCGACGGCGGAGGCTGAGGCGACCCTCACCGCCCCAGCGGCTCGAGGGGAGTCTCCCCACTGTCGAGGTAGTCCGGGCTGGCCACCACCCGCCCTTCGAGGCCGGACGTGCTCACGCTCCGGATGATGATGGTGACCTGACCACCGGGATCGCCCTCGAACCAGTCGAGGACGCCGTACTCGCCGCCCCCGGCGTCGGCCAGCATGAGCCGGTCGCCGTCTTCACTGAACCGGGGGCGGACCGTCGCCGAGTCGTCGGGGGCGAGGTCCGGGATCGGCGTGCGCACGCCCGACCCGGAGACCAACGCGAGACCGTCGAGACGGTCCGGCGTCCCGTTCACGACCGTCACCTCGAGCGGTCCGCCGGGGGCGAGCATCCGCCACGCGAGGAACGCCGCGAGGCCGAGTATGGCCACCGCGGCGACGGTCCAGGGGTTGAAGCTCCTCGCGGCGACTCTCACCGATCCGCCTCCACGACGTCGAGCGCCTCGCCGGCGCATCGGGCACCGACGAGTCTACCTCCCGGCACCTCGACCCATGGAGGTGCCGCCCCGTCGACCGGCAGATGCACCGTGAACCTCGCGTCGCGGCGCCGCGTCCCCCATAATGGCGTGCGCCGAGAGTCGTCGCGAGCCCGGCGCCGGAGGACGCCCGCATGAGAGGACCCGTACGCATCGTCGCCGTGAGTGTGATCGGGATAGCGCTGTTCGCCGCCTTCCTGTGGATCACCTTCAGCGTGATCGACGACTCCGAGCCGTCCGCGCCCGTCACCGCGCTCCCGGACGATCACGCCGCCTCCCCGGCTCGGCCGTCCGGCGCCGGCGACCTCGTGGGCAGGGTCACAAGGGTGGCCGTCTACGACCTCACCGACGATGAGCAGACGTCGGTCGCGGGGATGGACGTGAAGGGCGACCCGGCCGGCGACGGCGCGTACGATGCGGCCGCGGTGACCATCACGAGAGACACCGCCTTCTTCCGCAGGGTCGACGGCGAGCTGCAGCCCACCAGGGTCGAACTGCTGCAGCTCGAAGGGGCGACCGTCGAGGTCTGGTTCACGGGGCCGGTGGCCGAGTCATACCCGGTGCAGGCGACGGCCGGCGCGGTCGCGATCCTCGACTGACCCTGCCCTCGACCGACCTTCTCGCGCCGCGTGCCGGACCGGCGTCCAGGCTCGCCCTCAACATACAGTGACCCTCTAGTTGAGGTTAAGACTTATAGCCGTCCCTCGTCGTCAGGCTCGGGAGGCGGACCCGCTTGCCGTCCAGGAGCCCCGCGTACTCCACGACCTGGGCGATCTGCTCGTCGTCGATCGGGCCGTCGAGGGCGAGCCCCATCACCTCGTGCTCGCCGGGACCGGTCACGCCGACGGAGACCTGACCGATGTTGATGCCGAACTCGCCGATCTTGGTACCGATGCGCCCGAAGGTGCCGGGGACCTGCGCCCGGGCGCGCACGAAAAGCATGTCCGGGGTCGGCTCGAGGTCGACGTCGCGCCCGTACGCGCTGACGATGCGGGGGCGGTGGCGGACCCCGACGGCCGTCCCGGCCACGGCCAGGATGCCGGGGCCGGCGGCGCACGCCGGCCCGGCCCCGGCGACGGTGATCAGGCTCAGGTAGTCCACGACGGCCGGCTGCTTCGACTCGCGCACGCTGAGTCCGCGCTCCTCGGCGACGGCGGCCACGTTGACGAAGTTGACCGCCTCCTCGACCTTGCCGGCCAGCGCCCCCTGGAGCACGGCCATGCTGAGGACCCGCGTGTCGTGACGGGCGATGGCGCCCTCGTAGGCGATCTCGAACTCCTCCAGCGGCTCGTCGGAGAGCTGGGTGATCAACGTGCCGAGCAGCTCGGCGACGGCGACGAACGGCATCACCTCTTCGGCCTCCTCGCCGAGCGAGAACGGCACGTTGACGGCGTTGGGCGCGAACCGTCCGTCGAGCGCCAGGACGACCTGCTCGGCGGTCTGGACACCCGCCCGGAGCTGGGCCTCGACGGTGCTCGCCCCGAGGTGCGGCGTGGTCACGACCTCGTCGTAGCCGAACAGGACGTCGTCGGTGACCGGCTCGGTCGGGTACACGTCGACCGCCGCCCCGGCCACCTTGCCGGCGTCGATGGCCCTGGCCAGCGCCTCCTCGTCGACGATCCCGCCGCGGGCGACGTTGATGATCCGTACGCCGTCCTTCATCCGGGCGAAGGCCTCGTCGTCGACGAAGCCGATCGTCTCCGGCTGCTTCGGGAGATGGACGGAGATGAACTCCGCCTCCCGGTAGACCTGCTCGGCGGTGTCGGCCCGGTCGAGCCCCAGCTCGCGGAAGCGCTCCGCCGGTACGTAGGGGTCGAAGGCGAGGACCTCCATCTTGAGACCGCGGGCACGTTCGGCGACCAGGGCGCCGATGCGCCCCAGGCCGATGATGCCGAGCGTCTTGCCCTGCAGCTCCACACCTCCGTACCTGCCGCGCTCCCAGCGCCCCGCCTTGAGGGCGCTGTGCGCCTGCGGGATGTTCCGCGCGCAGGCCATCATCATGGCGATCGTGTGCTCGGCGGCCGTGAGGACGTTGCTGGTCGGCGCGTTCACCACGATGATGCCACGCTTGGTCGCCGCCTCGAGGTCGACGTTGTCGACCCCGACGCCGGCCCTGCCGATGACCTTCAGCCGCGGCGCGGCGGCGATGACCTGGGCGGTGACCTTCGTCGCCGACCGCACCACGAGGGCGTCGTAGTCGGCGATCCGCGCCATGAACTCCTCGGCGGTCCATTCCACGCCGAGGTCGACGTCGAACTCCTCGCGCAGCAGGTCGATCCCCGCCGGTGCGAGATTCTCCTTCACCAGCACCTTCATGCGGTCAGACATCTCCCGCCGCCCCTCACAGCTCGACCGTGCTCTGCGCGAACACCTGCTCGGCGGCGCCGCACGAGGCGCCCCAGCGGACCGGGTAGCCGAGCTGGTCGAGCACCAGCTCCATCACGGCGAGGCCCATGACGATGTCGCCGGCGCCGAAGTAGCCGCAGTGGCCGAAGCGGAAGATCCGGCCCTTGAGCTTCCCCTGGCCGCCGGCCAGCCAGACGCCGTAGCGGTCGCGGGCCAGCTTGACGATGCGCCCGCCGTCGATGCCCTCCGGCACCCTCACGGCCGTGACCGCATTGGCCTCCGGGTCCTCGCCGGCGAACAGCTCCAGACCCTGGGCTGCGACGCCCGCCCGGCAGGCGCGGCCGAGGACGCGATGCCGCTCGAAGACGTTCTCGAGGCCCTCCTCGCGGATGAGCCGGATGGCGGCGTCCTGCGCCACCAGCAGGTTCACCGCCGGGGTGTACGGCGTCTGGGCGGCGCTGTTCGCGAGCTTGTCGCGAGCCGCCGTCCAGTCGAAGTAGTACCGCGGGTTGTCGGTGACCTCGATCCTCGCCCACGCCTTGCGACCGACGGCGGCGTAGGCCAGCCCCGGCGGCACCATGAGCGCCTTCTGCGAGCCCGCCACGCAGACGTCGACGTGCCACTCGTCGGTCCTGAGGTCGACCGCCGCCAGTCCGCTCGTGGCGTCGACCACGAACACCGCCGGCGTACGGGCGACGACCTCGCCGATGGCGCGGACGTCGTTGACGACGCCGGTGCTGGTCTCGCTCGACTGCACGAACACCGCGGCCGCGTCCGGATGCTCCGCCAGTGCCCGCTCGACGTCGGCCGGATCGACGGTCGTCCCCCACTCGTACTCGAGGGCGACGACCTCGGCCCCCCATCGTCGGTTCAGCTCGATCCAGCGCTCACCGAACTTGCCGCACGAGGCCACGACGACGGTCTCGCCGGGAGCGATCAGGTTGACCACGGCGCCCTCCATGGCGCCGGTACCTGACGAGGCGAAGACGAGGACGTCGTGCTCGGTCTGGAACACGTACTTCATGCCCTCGACGACATCTTCGAGGATCTGCGTGAAGCGCGGCGCCCGATGATGGACGACCGGCTCGGCCAGGCCGGCCAGCACCTCCGGCGGCACCGGGGTGGGGCCTGGGGTCAGGAGGAGGCGTTTCTGCATCGTGAGGTCCTTTCTCGCCGCCGGGCGGCGCTGCCGGCCGCGGCCGCGGCGATCGATCGCTGGGCGGATGGGTCGCTGCTCCATACCGGCCAGAACGATCGTGCCATGGTGAGGCGGGGAAGGAGACGGGCGAGACGAAGCCCGCGAGGCAGTGTGATCGAGGATGCGAGCGCCGGCCGGGCCCGGTCGGGCGCCCTGAGCGCCGTTCCCGGCCCAGCCATCACGACGGGCGATGCAGCGGACCTCGCATGGCGCACAGGCTACCCGACGGCGTGCCGCCGGTCCAGCCACGCCATAGACCCGGCCCGGTCACCCGGCGGCCGCACCGCACGTCGCGCGGCATCGACCGCCCGCCGTCGCGACGGTCACCCGGCGGCGAGGCGGCGCAGGGTCCTGGCGATCAGCGTCTGGGCGACCGTGACCTTGTAGGCGTTGCGGGTGAGCGGCAGAGCGCCCTCCAGCGCGCTCACCGCGACCCGTGGAGCGCCGCCCCCGTCGAGCAGCTCATCGATCGTCATCCCCACGAGAGCCTCTTCCGCCGCCTGCATCCGCAGCGGCACCGGAGCGGCCGCCCCGAGCACGATCCGAGCTTCGGCGACCGCGTCGCCGTCGAGACGGACGGCGACGGCCGCCGACAGGATCGGGAAGTCGATCGAGCGTCGCAGGCGGAACTTCTCGTAGGCGGCCCGCCACCCGTCGCCTCGCGCGGGCAGGCGCACGGAACGGATCAGCTCGCCGGGCCCGAGCACGGTCGAGCCACCCGAGGAGGCGGCGAAGAACGCCTCCGCGGGCACCTCGCGCGCGGTGGTCTCGACGACCGCGTCGAGCGCCACCAGCATCGGCGCCAGGTCCGACGGACATGCCGCCACGCAGCCGCAGTCGAAGCAGCGGGCCGCCTCGCAGGCCGCCTCACGCGCCTCGACCGTCACGCCGTCCTCTCCATCCAGCCGGCGGTCCTCGGGCGGCACCGGAGCCACACGACAGCTCGGCGACCTGTCGAGGCACGACGGGTCGAAGCGCTGGAGCCCTGCCCGGCCGTCGACGGACTCGCCCATCCCGGCCGGGACACCCGGCTCGGTGCCCTCCGGCGCTCCCCTGGCGTCGTCGTCTCCGGCGCCGGCTTCATCGCCCTCGAGCTCGTTCATGATCGTCTCGGCCGCCCTGCGGCCGGCGGCCAGCGCGGCGATCACGGTCGCCGGCCCGGTCACCGCGTCGCCGCCGGCCAGCACACCGTCGAGCGGGGTCCGCTGCGTCTGCTGGTCGGCCGCCAGTCGTCCTCCGTCGAGCTCGAGCCCCGCGGAAGCCAGCGCATCCGCCTGGAGGCGCTGACCGACGGCCAGGATGACCTCGTCCGCCTCGATGACCGACCGGTCGGCCTCGTCGAAGGTCGGAGCGAAGCAGGCCTGGTCGTCGAAGACCGATGTGCAGCGGACCATCTCGAGCCCCGTGACGCGCTCGCCCTCCAGGAGCAGCCGCGAGGGGCCGCACGACGGCACCAGCTCGATACCCTCCGCCAGCGCCTCGTCGACCTCGTCCGGCAGGGCCGGCATCTCCTCGCAGCTCTCGAGGCAGGCGACCGTGACCTTGTCGGCGCCGAGGCGGCGGGCGGTCACCGCTACGTCGACGGCCACGTTGCCGCCGCCGATCACCAGCAGGCGCGGCCCCGGGGCGCGCCGCTCGCCGGCCGCCACCGAGGTGAGGAACTCAAGGCCGGAGCGCAGCAGCTCCTCGTTCTCCAGACCGATCGGCGGCGTGTCCCAGGCGCCGGTCGCCACGAACACCGCGTCGTACTCGCGACGCAGCTCGTCGAGCGTGACCGACTCTCCCGCAGGATCGCGGGAGCCGCCGTACGCATCCCCGTCGTCTCCCAGCGTCACGCCGCAACGGAGCTCCACGCCGAGACCTTCCAGGACCGCCAGCTGCCGGTCGAGGACGTCCTTGGGGAGACGGTACTCCGGGATGCCGTAGCGCAGCATGCCGCCGGCCTTCTCCCGGCGCTCGAGGACGACGACCCGATGGCCGCGGCGCCGCAGATAGTAGGCCGCCGCCAGACCCGCCGGGCCGGAGCCGACGATCGCCACGCTGCCGGTCGCCTGCGCCGCCCGGCCGGCGGCGGACGGCGCACCGGCCAGCCCGGGATGGGCCAGCACGTGATCGCCCAGGAAGCGCTCGACGTCGCGCACCGCGACCGCCTCGTCGTACGTGCCCCGGTTGCAGGCGTCCATGCAGGTGTGCGGGCAGACCCGGCCGGTGACGGCCGGCAGCGGGTTCCGTTCCAGCAGCCGCCGCGCGGCGCCGTCGACCTCGCCGGCGCGCAGCAGCTCCATGTACTCGGGGATCTCGACGCTCCCCGGACAGGCGTCGGTGCACGGACGCACGTCGACCTTCATCGACCCGAAGATCGAGTGGTAGCGGTTCTCGCCGGTGAGTGCGTTGCAGTACGCCCCGCCCTTGCGGGTGCAGTCGAAGGCGTTGCCGGGCGACCGGTAGTACCAGCAGCGCGGCTCCTGGCAGAGGTTGCCGCCCACCGTCCCCATCGTCCGCAGCTGCGGTGAGGCGACGGCGTGCGCCGCCTCGGCGAGGGCCGGGCAGCGCTCACGGACGAGCGGGTCCCGCTCGAGCTCGGCGATGGACGTCAGGGCGCCGACCACCAGCTCGCCGTCGTCCTCCGCCACCCCGTCCCCGCCGGCCGTCTTGATATCGATCAGCGCCGTGGGCGCTTCCCGGCGCACGCGGTCCTTGACGATGCCGAGCAGGTCGGTGCCGCCGGCCAGGGCCCGCGCTCCGCCGTCGCCATCGGCCAGCAGCGCGACCGCCTCGTCGAACGAGGCGGCGCGACGGTACGAAGGAGGCGGGACGAGGGGGGCGTGGCCGGCCCCACCGTCAAGGTCGGCCGGCGCCGACGACGCAGCCGTATGGTCGGCCGGCGCGGGTGTGACCCCGGCCGCCGCCGGACCGGCCGCATCGTCGCCACGTGCCCGTGCGCCGGCGAGCTCGCCGGCGCCGTCCTGCGTCTCGGCCGGCGCCTCGGCGCCGGCGGCCTTCCGCTCGGCCGCCACCTGCGACCTCGCCATCGCGGTGTCGAGACATCGCGAGATCTCCTCGTGCAGCTCAGCGTCGAGCCCCGGCCGGCCGGCCTCCTTGCGGGCCAGCGCCTCGAGCACGGTCTGCGGTTTGACCGGGATGTGGTTTATGCGCACGTCGACGGCGTTGTGGATCGCGTTCAGGATCGCGCGCGGCGTGCAGCAGAGCGCGGACTCGCCGACCCCGCAGGCCCCATACTCGCCGGCCCCGCGCCACACTTCGAGCAGCACCGGGTCGACCTGCGGCATGTCGAGCATCGTCGGGACCGTGTAGTCGATCCAGTCGAAGGAGAGCGGGGTGCCGGTGTCGCGGTCGTACACGACCTCCTCGTAGAGCGCCTCGCCGATCCCCTGCACCTGGCCGCCGATCTGCTGGGCTTCGGCCCCCGACGGGAACATGACCGTGCCGGCGTCGTGCACGATCGCCAGCTTCAGCACGTCGACCCTGCCGGTCTCCGTGTCGACCTCGACCTCCGCGAACGCCGCCAGATAGGGGGCGCCGGTCTTCTCCGCCGGCATCTCCCCGGTGACCGTCGCCTGCAGCGGCACCATGTCGCCGGCCTGCATGACCTCGCGGACGCTCGTGCCGGTGTCCTCCCCCTTGACGAGATACCTCCCGCCGGCGATCTCCACGTCCTCTTCGGCGACCTCGAGATGCCGCGCACCCATCGTCCGCAGCTGCCGCCTGAGGTCGTCCGCCGCCGGCCTCATGATCTCGGCCTGCAGGTACGAGACCGAGCTGTCGGTCTGCACCATGTCCTTGAGCCCGGTCTGGGTGTCGGCCGGGTTGATCCACTCGATGTCGGCCGGCGTCACCTCGAGGAAGTCGAGGACCTCGGCGCAGCCCAGCACGGCGCACGTGTTGGAGCCCACACCGGTCTCGGCCTGCGGCGCCTGCAGGATGACCGACATGTCGGGGTTGAGACGGATACCCACCTGCACCCGCCCGCGGATGAGCTCCTGCCAGCCGGCGTGCCAGGAGTGATGGAACGAGAAGCCGATGCCGCGCCTCTTCGCCGGCGCGACGCCGCAGCCCCCGGCAGCGACGGCGGCGTCCTCCACCGCGTCGCCGCGGCCGGCGGCCTCAGGAGCCGCGCCCTTACCCGCCGGACGCCGGCGCTCCCAGCCGACGCGCTCGGCGCCGGCCCGCAGCACCGCCGACAGGCTCCTGTTCGGCGGCTCCTCCCACTCGTGGCTGAAGTTCTTCACGGCCACGTCGATGGGGTCGAGGCCGAGCTCCTCGGCCAGAGCGTCGACGACGAGCCCGAGCGCCATGTTCAGCTGGCTGTTGCCGATGCCGCGCATGCAGCCGCCGGGGATGGTGTTGGTGTAGACGGAGTGGCCGATCATGCGGATGGCCGGGATGTGCGGCAGCAGCACCTCCATCGCGTCGAGCTCGAGGACCATTTTGACCGCCGCCATCGTGTGCTCGGCGTAGCCGCCGGCGTCGCCGATGGAGTGGGTCTCCATCGCGGTGATGCGGCCGTCCTTCGTCGCCCCCACGCGCACCCGGTAGTCGATGGCGTTGCGGGTGTCGTGGAAGTCCTCGCGGCGCGTGTACTTGAAGCGCACCGCGCGCCCCGTCCGCTTCGCCAGGAGGGCGGTGAAGATGTAGAAGGTCTGGTCGCCGACGTTGCTGCGTCCGAACGAGCCGCCGATGTACGGACAGAGCACCCGGACCTTGTTGAGCGGCAGGTCCAGCATCTCGGCGATGTGCATGCGCGTCTGGTCCGCCTGGTAGACGTTGGTCCAGCAGGTGAGCCTGTCGCCCGGCCACGTGACGAGGCAGCCGCGCGTGTCGAGGGCGCTGTGGTCGGCGCGATGGTGACGCGAGCTGAGGTCGAGTATCACGTCGGCCTTCGCGAAACCGGCCTCCACGTCGCCGACCTCGTGGAAGACGTCCTCCTGCGTATCCTCGGCATTCGGGAACAGGTTGTTCTCGGCGTTGATCTCGGGGTGGATGAGCGGCGCCTCGTCGGCCAGCGCGTCTTCCCTGCCGAGGGCGAACGGCAGCGCCTCCCACTCGACCTCGATGAGCCGCAGCGCCTCCTCGGCGATGGCCTCCGTCTCGGCGGCCACGACGGCCCCGGCCTCGTCGCCGATCCAGGTCACGTGGTCGGAGAGGACCCTGCGGTCGCGCAGGCTCGGCCAGTACATCTGCTCGTAGCCGGCGGTGTTCATGCTCGTCCAGGCGTTCGTCGTCGGCTTCAGCGCCCTGACCTCCGGGTCGTCGTAGGTCAGCACGCAGTGGACGCCGGGCAGCGCCTCGGCTCGCGACGTGTCCATGCGGATGATGCGGGCGTGCGGGAAGGGGCTGCGCAGCACGCGCGCATGGAGCATGCCCGGGAAGCGGGCGCCGAGGGCGATGTCGTCGAGGTACTCGGCCCGTCCCGACGCCTTCTCGGGGCCGTCGATGCGGGGCTGGTAGCGGCCGACGAAGCGCCGCGGCTCGCGAGGCTCGAAGGGCTCGCTCACGCCTCTGCCCTCCTCCGCCGGAGCTCGGCCGCGGCGGCCAGTACCGCCTGCACGATCCCCTGATAGCAGCCGCACCGGCACAGGTTGCCGGCCAGCGCCTCGCGGACCTCCTCGGCGCTCGGATCGGGGTTCTCGTCGAGGAACGCCCGCGTCGTCATCACCGCCCCGGGCGTGCAGAAGCCGCACTGCAGAGCCGTGCCGTCGCCGGGTTCGCACTGGCACGCGAACGCGCCGACCACCGGATCGTCGTCCGCCAGGCCCTCGATGGTCGTCACCTGGTGGCCGTCGGCCTCGACCACCAGGACCATGCAGGAGAGGACCGCCCTGCCGTCCATGATCACCGTGCAGGCACCGCAGGCGCCCTGGTCGCAGGCCACCTTGAGGCCGGTGAGGCCGAGACGCTCGCGCAGCACCTCGGCGAGCGTCTCCGACCCCGTCAGGTCGTGCCCCAGGAGGAAGCTCTGCGGACGGCCGTTGACCGTCATCCGGATCAGCGTGCTCAATCCCTCAGCGGTGCCCACGTCAGACTCCCTTCACAAACGGCGGATGGTCCATGGCCGACGACGAACGGTCCCTCGGGTTCCCGGATGTCGTGCCGGCCCCGTCGGGTCCCTCTCAGCTCTCGCAGACCGGAGCGCTCGACCCCATGTACTGGGCGCACAGGTCTTCGCGCTCCAGCAGCTCCGCACCGGTGCCCTCGTCCACGACGGCACCGTTGCGCAACAGGTACGCGCGATCGGCGAACTCCAGCACCTGGTAGGCGTTCTGCTCGACGATGAAGATGGTGAGACCTTCGTCGCGTAGCGTCCGCACGAGCTCGAAGACCCTGTCGACCAGCAGCGGCGCGAGGCCCAGCGACGGCTCGTCGAGCAGCAGCAGCCGTGGCCCCGACATGAGCGCCCGCGCGATCGCCAGCTGCTGCGCTTCGCCGCCGGAGAGCAGGCCGGCCTCCTGGTCGAGACGCTCCCGGAGCACCGGGAACAGGCCCATGACCCGCTCCTGGTCCTTCCTGACGGCCACCTTGTCCTTGCGCGAGGCGCCGCCGAGCAGCAGGTTCTCGCGCACGCTCAGATGCCCGAAGAGACGGCGTCGCTCGGGCACCAGGCTCAAGCCGCCGCGGACGATGTTCTCCGTGCCGCGGCCGACGATCTCTGCGCCCTCGAATCGGACGCTCCCGGCGGCCGGCTTGACGAGCCCCATGATGCCGGCCAGCGTCGAGGACTTGCCGGCCCCGTTGGGACCGAGGAGGCCGACGATCTCGCCGGCTTCTACGCGCAGCGTGACGCCGTGCAGCGCTTCGATGCCGCCGTAGCTCACGACGAGACCGTCGACCTCCAGCATGTCCTCTCCTTCAGCTCCGGTGGGCGGGCCGCGGCGACCGCGACCCGCCCGCACCCGGAGCGGTCACATGGTCCGAGTCGCTCCCGTCCCTCACGGCTCCGGGATGTAGCTCGGCATGAACTGGTCCTTGAAGACGAACTGGCCGTCCTCGACCTCGACGATGGCGACCGTCTTGGCGGGGACGCCGTTCGTACCCTTGTACGTGATCGTGCCGTTGACCACCTCGATGCCCTCGAGCTCGGCCAGAGCGTCGCCGATCGCCTTCGGGTCGGTCGAGCCGGCCTTCTCCACGGCCGCCTTGATGACCTCGATCACGTCGCCGCCGGTCGTCGCGAGAGCGGGAGCCTCAGGAGGCTTGCCCTGGAACTCCTCGAGCCCGGTGACGAACTCCTCGAACCGGCTGCCCGGCGTCGGGTACCCGTGCGTGGTGAACACGATGCCGTTGGCGTCCTTGCCGGCCTGGTCGATCAGCGGCTGCTGGTCGCAGCCGTCGGCGCCGTAGAGGGCCGACTCGACCCCGGCCGCCCGCAGCTGACGGACGAAGACGGCCGTGTCCGGCGGGAACATGCCGGTGTAGACCACATCGGGAGCCGGGTCGAGCGCCGCGATCTTGGTGACCTGAGCGGCGAAGTCCTGCTGACCGATGGTGAAGGTGTCGTTGCCGACGACCGTGCCGCCGCCGTTCTCGAACGCGTCCTTGAAGAACTCGGGCAGACGCTCGGTGTACGAGAGGTCCGGCGACGTCAGCGTGTACGCCGTCTTCATGCCCTGCTCGAGCGCGTACTCGGCGGCGGCGGCGGCTTGCACGTTGTCGCCGAAGGCGACCAGATAGGCCTTCGAGCCGCCGACGACCGTGTACTCCGGCTGCGTCGAGCAGGCGCTCAGGACGGTCACGCCGTCCTTGGATGCCGTCTGGACGACGCCGGCGCCCATGCCGGGGAACGCCGGGCCGACGATGACGTGCGCGCCGGCGTCGAGCAGCTCCTGCGTGACCGTGCTGGCCAGGGCCGGGTCGCTCTTCATGTCCTTGATGATGAGCTCGACCTGCTTGCCGTCGATACCGCCGGCCGCATTGATCTGCTCGACCGCGTACTCCATGGCCTCGGAGGCCGGCACGTCGCCCGGAGCGGCGTCGCCGGTCATGCCGAGCGCCGCGCCGATGATGACCGTCTCGCCGCCGCCGTCGCCGTCACCGCCATCGCCGGTGTCGCCGTCGTCGCCGCAGCCGGTGACCGCGAGCATCGCCAGGGCCAGCAGGCCCAGCAGCGCGACGAGCGCGAACACTCCCTTCCGTGATCTCATCACTTCCCCCTTCTCCTTCCTTCCGCCCCCGCTTCCGCGCGAGAGAGCCGTGGACCGTACGTCGAACGGGATGGTGTTCCCGTGGTGTGGACCAGGGTGGACATGTCAGACCTCCGCCGGCGACGGAGCCGAGGGACCCGGAGCCGGCCCCTCGCCGCCGCTCTGCTGGACGCCGCGGGACCCGAGATAGGCCTCCACGACCACCGGGTCGCGCTGCACCTCGCCGGGTGTCCCCGCCGAGATGATGCGGCCGGCGTCGAGCACGTAGATGCGCTCGCAGAGCGCCATGACGAAGTGGAGGTCGTGGTCGATGAGCAGGATGCCGCACCCCTCGCGGTCGCGGATGCGGCGGATGGCCGTGACCAGCTCCATCGACTCCGCATCGTTGAGACCGGCGGCCGGCTCGTCGAGCAGCAGGATCGAGGGCGCCAGGGCGACCGCCCGCGCGATCTCGACCTCACGCTGCCGGCCGTACGGCAGCGTCCCGGCCTTGAGCTCCGCGATCTCGCGGAACTCGAACTGGTCGAGGATCTGCCCGGCCGACCGCGCCGCTTCCGGCCGCTGGTGGCGCGCCACTGAGGCGGCGACCTCCAGGTTCTGCCGTACCGTGAGCTCGCGGAACAGCCGCGTCGTCTGGAAGGTCCGCGCGATGCCGAGCCGGGCGATGCGGTGGGCGGGCAGGCCGTCGAGGGACACCCCGTCGAGCGTCATCGTGCCGGCGCTCGCCTCGTACATCCCCGAGACGACGTTCAGCAGCGTCGTCTTGCCGGCCCCGTTCGGCCCGATGAGCCCGACGACCTCGCCGGCCCGGACCTCGAGCGAGGCGCCGTCGAGCGCCGTGAGCCCCTCGAAGTGCTTCGAGGCGCCCTCGACGACCAGCGTCGCCGTCGGCGCGGCGGCGGCCGGAAGCGCATCCGCCGCTCCGCTCGCACCCGCGACATCGGCGCGCTGCTCCGCTGCGACGGGGCCCCCACCGGCCTCCCGCAGGTCGGCGCGCGCCAGGAGACGCGTGGAGAGCAGTCCGTCGATCTCGCGGTCGCCCAGCAGCCCGGAGGGCCGCCAGATCATGACCGCGATGATGATGGCGCCCTGCACCAGCTGCGAAAGGCCGGCCAGCGGCGGCACATCGACGCCGAACACCACCGGGCCGTCGCCGAGCCAGCGCGTCGCCTCGGAGACGACGGTGATGAGGAAGACCCCGACCACTGCCCCGGTGACGCTGTACTCACCCCCGAGCACCAGCATGGCCAGCGTCAGGAAGAGGAGGGTGAAGTAGAACCCCGTCGGGCTGATCGCCCCGAGGTAGTGGCCGAGCAGGACGCCGGAGAGCCCGCATACCGCGCTGCTGAGCACCCACGACCAGTAGCGCGAGCGGACCACCTGGACGCCGCTCGACGAGGCGGCGACCTCGTCTTCGCGGGTCGCCTGCGCGCGCAGTCCGAGCCGCGACGCCTTGTACAGACGCGCCACGACCAGCGCCACGAACACCGCCGCCAGCGCCCACCAGATGTTGGTCGTCGTCGGGATGCCGTAGAACGCCTCGGCACCGCCGGTGAGGCTCTTCCAGTTCGTCAGCACGGCGAACACGACGATCACGAGCGCCAGGGTCACGATGGTCGCGCTGATGCCGGAGAGCCGCGCGAGGGCCAGCCCGATCAGCGCCGCCAGCAGGGTCGTCACCGCGACCGCGATCAGCATCGCCAGCGGGGCCGACAGCTCCACGCCGGCCAGACCCCACGGCGCGTCGGGGATGGTGGTCCCCTTCACCAGCGCCGGCGTGCTGAGGATGGCCGAGACGTACGCGCCGATGCCGGCGAACGACACGTGCGCCAGCGAGAGCACGCCGGTGTTGCCGGAGAAGATCTGCAGACCGATCACCAGCACCATGTTCATGAGCAGCACGGTGGCGGTGTTCTCCTCCGACCCGCCGAGCGCCGCGTAGCTGAGAGAGATCGCGGCGACGATGGCGAACAGCGCGACCGCGCCGCCGAAGGCCAGGCCCATCTCGCGCCGGTACATGCTCGTGCGGGACCAGCCCGCCGACCCCTTCGGCGCGCTCCGCCGCCGTTCTCGACTCAGCTTCTCAGACACGTTCCTGAGCCTTCTTCACGAACAGGCCGCTCGGGCGGATGACGAGAACGATGGCCACGAAGAGGAAGACGAACCCGGTGGTGAAGCCCGAGAGATCGACCGGCAGCCAGGCGCGCAGCGCGACCTCGACGAACCCGAGCACGAAACCGCCGGCGAGCGCGCCCCACAGATTGCCGAGACCGCCGATCACGTTGGCGACGAAGGCGTTGATGCCGAGGAAGATGCCCATGTGGGGATTGACGGCGCTGCGGCGGGCGAGGATCAGGACCGCTGCCAGCCCGGCGAGCAGCCCGGAGATGGCGAACGCGGTGACGATGACGGCGTTCGCCTTGATCCCCATCAGCCGCACGGCGTTGAAGTCCTCGGCCGCGGCACGCATCGCCACACCGATGACAGTCTTCTTGAGCAGGAGCATGAGCAGGAGCACGGCCACGGCCGTGACCCCGATGGTGAGGATGTGCTCGGCCTGGATGCGCAGACCGCCGATATGCACCGCGGACGAGATCCAGTCCGGCGCCGGCACGGCTTTCACCCGCGGCGAGACGAACGTCTCGAAGGCGGCCGCGATCATGATGCTGACCCCGAGCGACGTCAGCATCATCGTCAGCGGGCTGGCGTTGCGCACCGGACGGAAGGCGAGCCGCTCCATGAGCAGCGCCGTGACCACCGTCCCGACGATGCCGATGGGCGCGTAGACGACCCACGGGAGCCCGACCGAGTAGCCGAGGAACATCACGTAGCCGCAGGCGGTGATCAGCTCGCCGTGGGCGAAGTTCACCAGGCCGATGATGCTGAACACGATCGCCAGCCCGAGCGCCAGCAGCGCATACGTACTGCCGAGACTGATGCCGTTGAGGACCTGCTGGAGGAAGTCGATCACAGGCGGCCTTCGGGCGACGCGATGCATACTTCGTGTGTATTGATGACTCGCGAACCCCCTCTGCGAGCGCGGGTCGGCATAGTGTACACATTCAGACCGATTCGCGACCGCCTCGTCCCGCAGTGCGGACGCCGATGCCGGACACGAGCGCCGTCGTCGCCGAGTCGCCGGGAAGAGTACCCTCGGCGAGCGCCCCGACGCCGTCGCCGCTCAGAGGCTCCCGGAGGTCGCCGCGCCCCGTCGACCGGGATGCCGGCCGGCCGCGCGGAACGCCAGCCACATGGCCACCGTCCAGGCGACGGCCAGGAGCCATCCCGCGACGATGTCGGACGGGTAGTGGACGCCGAGATACACGCGCGAGAACGAGACGAGGAGCACGAACGCGACGCCGCCGACGACCGCCCACGGCCACCAGCGCGTACCGCGGCACACCAGGGCGAGAGCGAGGGCGAACGCCGCGCTCGAGAGCGCGTGACCGCTCGGGTACGAGTAGGTGGCGACGTGCGCGAGCGGCTCGAACACGTCCGGACGAGGCCGCTCGAAGAGCAGCTTGGTGACCCACTGGAGCAGCCCGGCGCCGGCCATCACGGTGACCAGGAAGGCTGCATCATGCACTCGTCGGGGGCGACAGACGACCACGAGTACCACCAGGGCCGCGAACGTCAGCGCCGTCATCCCCCAGTCGGCGCCGAGGAAGGTGATACCCCGCATGAGCGCGGTCACGGCCTCACCGTGGACGGCCTCGACCGCCCGGAGCGCTCCTTCGTCGAAGCCGCGGAGGAGACCCTCCGCGACTATCTTCGCCAAGAGCAGGAAGAGGCCGACCGGCAGGACGACCTCGCCGACCCACAGGGCGACCGATCGGCGAGCCCCGCCCCCGGGACCGGTCCGTCGCGAGCGAGGGCGCCTCACAGCCTGCTCGTCTCCCCCGCCCAGCGCCCCGTCACCCGGCCGTCGGCGGACCGTGCGCCACCTCTCAGCGCTCCCGCTCGGGCGCCACGAACGCAGCCCCCAGTGCGAGTGATCTTCGAACGGCCGTGATACAACGGCGCCATGCAGGGCGCCGATGACGACATCCGGGAGGACCGGTCAAGGTCAGCACGATGGCACGGCATCGCGCTGTGGCTCGTCGTGGTCACGATGGTGTACAACGTCGTGGAGGCCGGCATCGCGGTCGCGTCCGGGATCGCCGCCGGCAGCATCGCCCTCGTCGGCTTCGGCCTCGACAGCGTGATAGAGCTCGCCGCCGCCGGCGTCCTTCTCTGGCGTCTCCGGCTGGAGATGCGCGACGCAGATGCCGTCCGCGTCGAACGGTCGGAGCGCCGGGCCCGGCGCTTCATCGGTCTCACCTTCCTCCTCCTGGCCACCTACGTCGTCGTCGTGGCGCTGGTGACACTGACCGGCGACGATCCTCCCGAGGAGAGCCTGATCGGCATCGTCCTGGCGGCCGCCTCGCTGGCCGTCATGCCGCTCATCGCCTGGGGAAAGCTGCGGGCAGCGGCCGCGATCGGCAGCAGGGCTCTCGCAGCCGAGGCGAAGGAGACGCTGGCCTGCGCGTACCTCTCTCTGACCCTGCTGGTCGGACTGCTCGCCAACCTGATCGCCGGCTGGTGGTGGGCCGACCCCGCGGCAGCGCTGCTCATGGTGCCGTGGCTCATGAAGGAGGGCCTGGAGGGCCTGCGGGGCGACGACTGAACCGGCCGCGCCTTACGCCGGCTGCGCGGCGGCCATCCGGTGCAGCGTCACCCTGTCGAGCTTGCCGAGGTCGTTACGCGGCAGTTCAGGCAGGAACGTCCAGTGGTCGGGGACCTTGTAGGCGGCCAGCCTCTCGGCCGCGAACACGCGCAGGTCCTCCTCGCCGAACCCGTCCGGCGCGTCGTCTTCGAGCTCGACGAACGCGTGGATCACCTCGCCGAGACGGGCGTCCGGGGCACCCACGACGGCGCTGTTCTCGACCGCCGGATGCTCGTCGAGCACCTGCTCGACCTCACCCGGCGAGACGTTCGAGCCGCCCTTCACGATCATCTCCTTGATCCGGCCGCTGAACGACAGGACGCCGTCTTCGCTCTCCACCATCAGATCCCCGGTCCTGAGCCACCCGTCGACCAGCGTCTGCTGTGTGTGCTCGGGATCCTGCCAGTAGCCCACCGTCGCGGAATCGCTGCGCAGCCACAGCTCTCCCGCCTCGCCGGTCTCCACGTCCTCGCCGTCCAGGTCGACGAGCCGGATCTCGACGCCGACCCGCGGCCGGCCTACGGTCCCCGGCACGACCTTCTCGTAGTAGCGCGGCAGACAGGCGCCCTCACACTCGGTGAGGCCGTAACCCTCCATCAGGTCGCCGACGTTCAACTCGCGGAACAGGCGGTGCAGGTCGTGGGACACGACGCCCCCCGCGACCATGATCTCCCGGAACGAAGAGAGGTCCGCCGACCGCCCTCGTTCATGTTCCAGCACGTCGAGGAGTTGCGGAGGCAGCATGACGGTGCGCGTCGGTCGGTGGTCGGCGACCGCCGCCAGCCAGTCTCCCGCGTCGAAGTCCTCGAGGAGCACCACGCTGGCGCCCACGCCGAGGTGGGGATAGGCCACCCCGAGCGAGCCGGCGCAATGGCAGATGTGCGTGCAGATGAGACCCACGTCTTCCTCGGTGAGACGCTGGGTCCCGATCCGGCTCTCGGCGGTCGCCAGGATCGACCGGTGGGTGTGGACGACGCCCTTCGGCCTGCCGGTGCTGCCCGACGTGAACATGATCAGCGCCGGGTGGTCGGGATCGTCCGGCACGGACGTGGCACCGCGCCCGGGCGCGGCGGTCACCGCCTCGGACCATCGCCGGCCGTCCCGTGACCCGTCCTGCGCGCCGGCGGCCTCCTCGCCCTCGTCCAGGACGAACAGGTGTCTCACCGCCGCGACCCTCCGGTCGAGGCCGGCGACCAGGCCCCAGCGAGGGCCGTCGGCGATCAGCACCTTCGGCGTGCTCTTCTCGCAGGCGTGGACCACCTCGTCGGTCTGGAACCGGGAGTTGAGCGGCACGCACACGGCGCCCAACTCGAAACAGGCCATCTCCAGGGCGAAGAACTCGGGACGGTTGCCCATGAACAGCGCCACCCGGTCGCCGAGGCCGACATCGGCGGCAGTCAGGGCGTCCGCGTACCGCGCCACCTCGTCGTCGAGCTGCGCGTACGTCAGCCGGCGCTCCTTGAAGACGATCGCCGCCTTCTCCGGTGTCTCGGCAAGCGCCTTCCCGTACAGATCGGCCAGCATCATCGCGCACACCCCCGGACGGCCCACGCCGTCCCCGCCGGATCCCCATTGCCGTCAACGTCTCCTGCCAGATTCAACACCTGTGATCGTCGACCTGCGCGATCGAGACGACCCGCGCGCCGCTTCCGTTCCGCCTCACCGATCATGGACTCCGCGGGTCCTCCGATGGACTCCCCTGGTCCTCCGCCTGGCGCGCATTCCCACGGGCCTCCTGGAGCAGCTGGGAGACGCTGAGGACCCGCGTCCGCAGACCGCGACGCCTCACTCCCAGCGAGAGCTGCATCATGCACGCAGGGCACTCGGTCACGATGACATCCGCCCCCGACTCTTCGATGTTCCCGGTTTTCCGGTCGAGGATCTTCATGGAGATGTCACTGTGCATGACGTTGTAGGAGCCTGCGGCCCCACAGCACCAGTCGGCCTCGCGGAGCTCCCGATAGTCGACGCCGGGGATGGACCTGACGAGCTCCCGCGGCTCGGAGACGATCCCCTGATACCGCGCTCCCAGATGACAGGGATCGTGGTACGTGACCGTGACGGCGAGCTCCCCTGCTGGAGCGTCGCGGCCCGCGGTCACCATGAGCTCGCTGAAGCTCCGCACTCTGGCGACGAGCGCCTCGGCGCGCCCGGCGTACTCGGGGTCGTCCCCGAGGAGGCGAGCGTACTCCCTGAGATGACCCGAGCAACTGCCGCAATCGGACACGATGTAGTCGTAGCGATCGAGATCGCCGAGCTTGTCCAGGTTACGCCTGGCGAGCAGGCGAGCTCCTTCGACGTCCCCGTAGCTGTACACCGGCGTGCCGCAACACGCATTCGGCAAAGGCGTCACCCTGAAGCCGGCCTGCTCGAGCGTGTCCACCGTCGCCTCGCCCGCCTCCGGCAGCATGTAGTTGAAGCCACACGAGATCCAGTACCCGACCTCCGCACCCGGGACCGCGAGCCCGGTCTGCGCCCGCTTCTTCAGGACACTCCGGAGGGACCTCGCCGGCACCTCCTCCCTGATCTCCATCGCTCTCTCGAGCTTGGGGTTGATCATCGCCAGCAGACCGAGGCGTCTCGCGACCCCCGCCACGCCGAGCCGACGTCCGATCCAGGCCGTCCTGATCACCAGCGACACCAGACGCGGAGAGGGAAGCAGCTTTCGGAACAGCAGTCGCTGCACTGCCGGTCGTCCGAGTCGCCGTCCGTACACGTCCCGCAGGGCGACGACCAGGCGGTCGGTCTCGACCGCCGAGAAGCAGCTTGCGGTGCACGCGCGACAGAGCAGGCAGTTCTCGAAGGCTTCCCGGAGCTCGGGGGTCAAGGGCGTCTCGCCCTCGATGAGGTTCCGGAACAGCACGTTCTTGCCGCGCGCCACATGGGCTTCGACGCCTGTGGCCACATAGACGGGGCACGTCGGCTGACAGAACCCGCACCTCCCGCACCTGGCGACCTCATCGTAGAGATCGAGGAGCTCCGCCGGGCCGCCCATGCCTACAGCCTCCCCACCTGGCGCCCGGGGTTCATGACTCCCCTGGGGTCGAACTTCTGCTTCAGCGCGCGGATGAGCCGCAGTTCGGGGCTGTTCCCCCAGGCGTCGAACCCGTCGCCGAGCACCGGCCAGCCATCGAGCACGGTCGCCGTACCCCCCTGCTGCTCAGTGTCTGTCCGCACTCCTTCGACGAACGCGCGCACCTCTTCGACGGCGCCGGAGACATAGACCTCGACCTGCCCCGTCCCGAAGCTCATCGCCCAGGATGCCGCCACAGCGCCTGCCGCGGAGCGGCCTTCCACGGCGGCGGCCACGTCCCAGACAAGCCCGAGCGGTACGGCACACCGCACTCCGACGCCGTCCTCAGCACCGAGCGCCTCCTCGCGGAGTCTCGAGAACGTCCGCCACCCTTCGGCGGGAGCGAGCCCGGCCTCGGAGGCGCGGCGCGCCCGGGCCCCCTCAGTCTCGCCTTCGACCTCGGCGCTCAGCTCGTCGCACATCGACAGGATGTCGCGCGCCTGACGGTCGACGGCGGCAGGGTGTCCCTCGAGGGCGATGAGCATCAGGTAGCGGCCGCCCGGGGCAGGGGCGTAGCGGTCGAGGCCGAGCAGTACGCCGCACGTCGGCGACAGAAGCTCCATCGCCGACGGGACCAGCGTGGAGCGGAGGAGCCCGACCGCGAGCCGCCGGCTCATCTCAAGGCCGGGGAGCGCGACCAGCACGAGCTCCTCGCACGCGGGTGACGGCAGGAGCCGGAGGGAGACCTCCGCGATGACTCCGAGCGTCCCCAGCGAGCCGATGAAGAGCGTGCCGACATCGTACCCGGCGACGTTCTTGAGGGTCCGGCCGCCGAAGCTCGCCACGGCGCCGTCGGGAAGGACGACCTTCAGCCCCAGGACGAGGCCGCGAAGACCACCGTAGAGTCGCCGCCGCGGACCGTGGTCAGCACAGGCGACCACTCCGCCCAGGGTCGCCCGTTCGCTGGACGGTGGATCGAGCGGCAGCACCAGGGAGTCCTCCCTCACCAGCGACTGGAGCTGCCCGATGGTCGCGCCGGCCTCGGCCGTCATGACGAGATCGTCGGCATCGTAGTCGACGACCGCATCCAGGGCACTCATGTCGAGCATCAGGTCCAGGCGCGACGGCGGGTTGCCGATCCCCAGCCTGGTCCCGCTCCCCACCGCGGCCATCGCCATGTCCCGCCCGGACGCCCACGCCACGGTCTCCGCCAGCTCACGGACCGTCGCCGGACGTACGCGCGCGGCCGGTTCGACACCCGCGACACTCGTCTGCGGGTGATCGCCCGCGGCCGCGAAGGCCGGCGGAGGATCAGGTTCGGCCACGACCTCCCCGGTACCGGCCGGGATGGCCGCCGCAGCCACCTCCTCAGGCGGCGGCAGGACCTTGCCCGGATTGCACAGACCGAGCGGGTCGAACACCTCCTTCAGCCACCGCTGGGCCCGGAGGTCGTTGGCGGAGAAGAGGGACGTCATCGCCTCGATCTTCTCCAGGCCGACCCCATGCTCCCCGCTTATCGTCCCGCCCAGCTCCACGCAGGCGGCGAGGATCTCGCTGCAGGCCTGGACGGCCCTCTGTCGCTCGGCCCCTCTCCGGCTGTCGAACAGCACGACGGGGTGGAGGTTCCCATCCCCGGCATGGGCCACCACGGGGATCCTGAGATCATGTCGTTCTCCGACGTCACGCACCCTGCGCAACGCGTCGGGAAGCCTCACGCGGGGCACTGTGCCGTCGACGAGCAGGTAGTTCGGCGCCAGGCGCGCGATGGCGCCGAGGGCGCCTCTTCGCCCTTTCCAGAGGGCCTCCCGCTCGTCCTCGGTGGCCGCCACACGCACCTCTCGTGCGTTGTCGTGTCCGCACATCGAGCATACGTCCGCGGCCATGTCGTCCATGCCGTCTCGAAGGCCGTCCAGCTCGATGAGGAGCACCGCTCCCGCTCCTCGGGGAAGCCCCGACCCCTCCGACGCCTCGATCGCCTCGACCACGAGCCCGTCCATCATCTCGAGCGCCGCCGGCACCATGCCGGCCGCCACCAGGGACGAGACGGTCCTCGCGGCATCATCGACGGTGTCGTAGATCGCAAGCAGCGTCGTGCGGGCCTCCGGCTTCCGCATGATCCGCAGCTCGGCCCTGGTGCAGATCCCGAAGGTGCCCTCGCTCCCGACGAAACCGCCCAGGAGGTCGATCCCGGGCGGGTCGAGGGTCCCTCCCCCCAGCCAGACCACCTCGCCGTCGGGCAGCACGACCTCCGCGCCGAGCACATGATCGGACGTCACCCCGTACTTGAAGCAGTGGGGACCGCCGGCGTTCTCCGCGATGTTGCCCCCGATGGACGACACCTTCTGGCTCGCCGGATCAGGAGCGAAGTAGTAGCCGAGAGGATCGAGGACGGCCGACACCTCGAGGTTGCGGAGGCCGCACTCCACGACGATCCGCTCGCCGGCCGTGTCTATCTCCACGACTCGCCGCATGCGCGCCGTCTCGATCACGAGCCCGCCCCTCACCGGCACCGTCCCCCCCGTCAGGTTGGTGGCAGAGCCTCTGGGCAGGAAGGGCATGCCGGCGCGAGCGGCGTATCGCACGACCGCGGCGACTTCCTCCGTCGACTCGACGAAAACGACCGCCTCGGGAAGCGACCGCTCCACCCACGCGTCGTAGGCGTACGTCTGGAGGTCGGCCTTCCTCCACAGCACGTTCTCCGTGCCGACGATTGCCCGCAACCCATCGAATACCGCGTCTGGACGCATCCGCGCTCCCCGGACGGTCTTCACTCGCCTGGTGCTCCACTCCCGACCCGCGCGGCGCGTCCGCGGGCAGGCCCGGAGATCGATCCCGGGAGTGGTGCCACGCCGCATGCTATCCGACGGTCGGGCTCGGCCTCCGTTCGGCCGGACGCAGGACCGTGAGCGAGGGCTCCCGGACCGAGGAGCCGGACGCAGAGGCCCGCAGCATCTTCTGCGGCCCGTGGATCGGGCGAAAGCGAGGTACCCCGTCCAGTCGGGCCACCGGCGCGGCCGTGGAACGACCCCGCGCGGCCGTGGAACGACCGGGGGCGGGCGCCGGATGATCCGGCGCCCGCCCCCGGGACGTCGTCTGTCGGGGTGGTGCGGCCGGTCTCGACGGCCGCCCCCGCGAACGTCACTCGTCGATGTCGAGCGCGTCCTTGTCGATGAACGGCATCATGTCGCGCAGCTCCTTGCCGACCTGCTCGATCAGGCTCTCCTTGCCCTGCCGCTGCAGCGCGTTGAAGACGGGGCGGCCGGCCTGATTCTCGAGGATCCACTCGCGGGCGAACTCGCCGCTCTGGATCTCGGCCAGCAGCTCGCGCATGGTCTCGCGCACGTCGTAATCGACGACCCGGGGACCGCGCGAGAGATCGCCGTACTCGGCCGTGTCGCTGATCGAGTAGCGCATGCCGCTGATGCCCTTCTCCCACATCAGGTCGACGATCAGCTTGAGCTCGTGGAGGCACTCGAAGTAGGCGATCTCCGGCTGGTAGCCGGCCTCGACGAGTGTCTCGAAGCCGGCGGTCACCAGAGCGGTGCACCCACCGCAGAGCACCGCCTGCTCGCCGAAGAGGTCGGTCTCGGTCTCTTCCTTGAACGTCGTCTCGATGACGCCGGCGCGGGTGGCGCCGAGGCCTTTCGCGTAGGCGAGCGCCGTACCTTTGGCCTGCCCGCTGGCGTCCTGGAAGACGGCGATGAGGCTGGGCACGCCCTTGCCCTCTTCGTACTGGCGCCGCACCAGATGGCCCGGCCCCTTGGGGGCGACCATCGTCACGTCGATGTCCTTCGGCGGCACGATCTGGTTGAAGTGGATGTTGAAGCCGTGCGCGAACATCAGCGTCATACCGGCGCGCAGGTTCGGCGCCACATCGCTCTTGTAGAGGCGGGCCTGCACGTCGTCGGGGACCAGCATGATCACGATGTCGGCCTTCTTCGTGGCGTCGGCGGCGCTGAGGACCTCGAAGCCGGCCTTCTCGGCCCGCTCCGCGTTCGGCGTGCCGGGCACGTCGCTGACCACGACGGCGACGCCGCTGTCGCGAAGGTTCTGGGCGTGGGCGTGACCCTGGCTGCCGAACCCGACGACGGCCACGGTCTTGCCGGTGATGAGGCTGAGGTCGGCGTCATTGTCGTAGTACATGCGCGTCTCCTTCTCCGGACGAGCTCGTGCTGCGGATGGAGCCCGAGTGGCTCCGGCCGGAGCCATGAACTCTACTGCCAACGCAGGTGTCGCGCCAACGCGGCGCCGGCCGGTCAGGGCTCGCTGGTGACGAACTGCCGGCCGTCGCGCCTGCAGAGGAGCTGGGTCACGTTCCGTCCCGACATGAGGACCGTGGGCAGCCCGCCGCCGGGCTCGACCCACTGGCCGGCCATGTAGAAGCGATCGAGATCCGGCAGGGTCTTCCCGATGCGGGCGCCGAACGTGTCCGCAGTCGAGCGCCAGCCCATGTAGCTGCCGCGCCAGTTGCCGGTGAAGCGCTCGAAGCTCACCGGCGTCGCCACGTCGACCATCTCGACCCGCCCCGCCAGCCCCGGGAAGCGCGTGTCCAGCGCCGCGATGACGGTCTCGGCGACCCAGTCCTTCGCCGCCCGGTACTCCTCGGGCCGCTCCCAGAGCGCCCGCCAGTGATCGTAGTCGGCGTTCAGGATGACCTTCACGGACGTCTTGCCCTCGGGCGCCAGGCCCGGGTCGAAGCTGTACGGCTGCACCGTCAGCCACTTCCACGGCCGGCCGCCGATCTCCGTCGACCGCTCCAGCGCGAACGTGAGTCCCGCGACGCTCGGCGGCACGTCCTCGAAACGGCGGTCGACGCCGACCGCCACCTGCAGCAGCGGGCTCACGAGCCGCCGTTGTCTGTAGCGCCGGACCACGTCCTCACTGACATACCGGCCGCCGAGCAGTCCGAAGATGGTGGTGTGCCCGTCGGCGGCCGAGATCACCGTGTCGGCCTCGTGCTCGGTGCCGTCCGCCAAACGGATGCCCACTGCACGTCCGTCCTTCACCAGGACGCGCTCGACGGCGCTCCCGTAGTGCACCTCGCCGCCCAGGTCGAGGTACCGCCGCTCCATGGCCTCCGTGACCGGCAGTGATCCGCCGAGCGGGTAGCCGGCGGTCTTGCGGTGCAGCATCGACAGCGTCATCGCGACGGCCAGCATCGGTAGCTCCAGGTTGTCGCCGAACGCGACCCGCAGGGCGCCGAAGCTCTCCCGCAGGAACGGGTTCTTCAGCTCGCCCACGAACCGCGCGAACGTGAGCTTCTTCCAGCGGGACAGGAACGGCATGAGCGGAACCATGGTGGCCATCATCTTGAGCCCGTCACCGAGGCCCATGAGCTCCGGGGGCCTGTCGACGATCATCGGGAGACGGCCGCAGGTGCGCACCGCCTTCACGAGGGCGTCGATCGAGCCGGCGTCTTCCGGCGCCAGCGCCGTAAGATGCTCTCGGAGCCGCTCGATGTCGGCCCAGAGGACGAGCTCGCGGCCGTCGCTCGCCTCGACCCGCGCGTAGGCGTCGTGGTCGACGATGGTGAGGTCCTGCAGCACGCCGACCTCGCGCCAGAGGCGTGAGAACGGGCTGTCGGCCCCCGAACCGATGAGCCAGTGGACGCACGCGTCGACCGTGTAGCCGTGGCGCCGCCACGCGGTGCAGCAGCCGCCGGCGTGCTCCCCCATCTCGAAGACGCGCGTCCGGTAGCCGTTCATCTGCCCGTAGCAGCCGGCCGACAGCCCGGCGATACCGGCCCCGATCACGATCGTCGTGGTCGTCATGCGACGTCACCTCCCATCGCTGTTCTCCTGCTTTCGCGCTTCGCGACGTCCTCTTCCCCTCTTCGTCCGCCCGCCCCTCACGGGGCCGCCGGGCGGCGCGCCGGCCGGACCGCGCTCCTTCGCGTCGGCGTCGCCAGGGCGGTCACCGATCAATCCGGCGAGGTCCGTCGGCACATAGGCCGTCCGCTCCTCGTTCAGCCACCAGCGTGTCCAGTGGTCCGGCGAGAGCTCGAACGGGAGACGCCGCTGGAGCTCCGCGACGTAGTCCAGCAGATCATCCGTGACGTCGCGGAACGGCAGCGAGAGGACGAGGTTGCAGGTCGGCAGGCGGGAGAGACGGGCGAACAGCCGCGAGTCGCCCAGGGCCATCAGTCCCCGGCCGTCGAGGTCCTGATCGCCGTAGAAGCGGCCGCCCTGGTGCGGGAACGGAGCGCCGTTACCCGGATCGAGCAGGCGGAAGCGGGCCTCGAACGCCAGCGCGAGCGCCGGCGTACGATACACGTCCGGCAACCGCTCGACGCGCGACAGACGCCGGAGCGTCTCCTCGACCCGGGCGGGATCGCTCGGCCACTGTGACTCCCTCAGGCGCCCGGGGCCCAGCCCGACCGCGGAGCGGCGCGGCCGCCCGAACGTCTCTGACAGCCCGGCTCGGACGCGGCGCGACTCCCTCGTCGGGAGCCAGCCCATCTCCTGCAGCGACACGGTCGCCGAACTCCCGTCGACGACGGTGCAGTCACGCAGGAAGGCCTCGAGCCGCCGCCACACCACGAGCGGATCGCGCCTGCCGAGCTCGTGGGCGCCGCCGTCCATCAGCGGCAGGCCCTCGTACACGATGACGGCGTCCCGTGCCTGCGACATCAGCCGCGGATCGCCGACCGGCGTCGGCACCGGCACCACTCGTGCCCGCTGATATCGCGGCGCCCGACGAGCCACCGTCAGCCTAGCCCGGTCAGTCGCCTTCGGCGCGCTGCGCCATGCGGCGAGCCAGCCCGGCGCCCCACTCGCGAGCCCGGTCGAGCTCGCCGTCGAGCAGCATCCCGTCGCCGGACGGCACGACCTTGCGGCCGGCGACGTGGAAGCTCTCCGGCGGCACGAGAGGCTCGTAGCCGGCGCGGCGCAGGCCGCGGTCGATGCGCTTGCCGGCACCGCGGCCGTACCAGGCGTCGACCGACGTATCGAAAGCCGCCCCAGCGCCGTCACCCCGCGGCAGACCGGCCAGCCACGCCCGCAGCGGCGGGTGGGAGAGATCGGGGGGCGTGCCACCGGGGCCGCCGGCGCCCCTCTTCGCCTGTTCGCGACTCTTCTCGGACGGCATGCTCATCGAGTGTACGGGGCAGCCGGCGACGACGAGATCCGCGCCGGCCACCGCCTCGGCCGACGCCTCGGCCGTCGACATCGCTTCCGCCCTTTCGCCGAGGCCTTCGGCGATCGCCCGCGCGACGGCCGCCGTGTTGCCCCACAGCGATTCGTAGACGACCACTGCTCTCATGCCATCCGCTCCTTGACTTCAGTCGGACCGATCGTCGGCCAGCAGGAAAGCTGCCAGATCCGCGGCGAACCGCTTTCCAGCGGCGGGGTGACCCATGCCTTCGTAGAGGACGAGCTTCCCGCCGGGGATGCCCTCAGCCGTGTCGCGGAACAGCGCCGGCGAGTAGCCCGGGTCGTCGGCGCCGGCGATCACCAGGGTCGGAGCCGTGATCTCGCCGAGCCGGCTGCGGAGGTCGAACGCGTCCTCTGCTTCCACAGTCACGACGAAGTCGGATGCGTCCCTGGGCGCCGTGAGAGGCGCGGCGACGGCCGCCAGGCACTGCAGCGGCCGGAAGAGCGCCCGCTTGAATCCCCGCCGCGGCATCACCCACACCATCATCTGCGAGGAGGCGGCGCCCCACCTGCCCAGCGCCGCCAGTTCGGCGGCCTTCTTCTGCGCCCGCCTCGCGGCCGGCCCGAGCGTGCAGGCCGCAGAGTGGACGACCAGCCGGCACACGAGCTCCGGGTGGTCGGCCCCGAACTGGAGGGCGATCGAGCCCCCGGTCGACGTCCCCATCACATCGACCGGTCCTCCGAATTCCTGCGAGATCATGACCGCGTAGTCGTCGGCCATGTCCGCCAGTGTCGTCCCCGGCGCCAGGCCGGGCCGCCGGGTGACGACGTACACCGTGAACTCGTCGACGAGCGTCCGGAACATGCCGAGCACGTAACGGGCGGTGAACCCACTCATCGTCGCGTTCTCGTAGGTCAGGCCGGCGAAGGCCACGAGTGTGCGTGGCCCACGCCCGATCCGGTCGTACGGAAGACCGGACGCGAAGGTGCCGGTCTCGGACCGTACGCTGGCCACGATGCTGCTCCCGAGTACCGGCCGCGCCCCGCCTCAGACAGCCAGCTCGATATCCCGCTCAACGCAGAAGGTGCCGAACAGCTGGTCGACCGTCTCGATGTGGTCGAGGAGCCACGTCCCGAGCAGCGTCTCCACGGCGTCCTGCAAAGCCGGCGTCGGCCCCTCCTCCTCGAAGTCGGCGACCAGATGCGAGACGGCCTCGCGCAACCCGGCGTGCTTCTCCTTGTGTTCCTCGAGACGCGGGTACTGCGAAGCGGTCATCCAACCTTCTTCAGTGGCGAAGTGATAGTCGGTGTAGTCGAGCAGGAAGCTCAGCGTGGTCACCACCGGCGCGGTCCCCCCGTGGGACACGATGGCACCGACCACACTGTTGTAATGCTCGATCCATCGCTTGTGCTGCTCGTCGATCGCATCCACGCCGACCGACAGACGGTCGTCCCACTGCATCTTCTGCATCGTCGCCCCTTTCTTGCTGTCGCCCTAGTCTATGCGAGCCGGGGCTTGGGGTCGCCGACGACAACGCGCCCCGGGTGGGGCCGGGTCAGGCGCCTCGGGAGCCGGCCTCGTCGATCGCGGCCTCCAGCGTCCTCAACCCCTCCGCGAGCTCGCGGCGCTCGATCGTCAGCGCCGGGAACACGCGGATCGCGTCGCCCTGGGTCTGGCGGACGAACACCCGCCGCTCCAGACAGGTCGCCGCCACGCGAGCCGCCGTCGCCTCGTCGCGCAGCTGCACCAGAAGCAGCAGACCTTTGCCTCGTACCGCCCGCACGGTGTCGGGGTAGCGGTCCGCCCAGGCGGCCATCTCGGCCAGCGCCCAGGCGCCCAGCTCGGTCACGTGGGTCTCGATGTCGTTGTCGAGGAGGTGTCGGAGCACGGCGTGGGCGACCGCGCACCCGAGCGGATTGCCGCAGTAGGTGCCGCCGTGGTCGCCTCGCTCCAGCCTGTCCGAAACGGCGTCAGTGACGGCGAAAGCGCCGAGCGGGAACCCGCCGGCGATCCCCTTTGCCATGGTCAGGACGTCGACCCGGGCGCCGCTGGCGGCGCTGGCGAACATCGGTCCGGTGCGGCAGAAGCCGGTCTGCACCTCGTCGACGACAAGGAGCGCTCCGTGGCGCCGGCACGACCGGGACAGCTCGCGGAGGTAGTCGTCGCGGGGGATCCTCACGCCGCCCTCGCCCTGAAGGGGCTCGACGATCACCGCTGCCACGTCGCCGTCGAGGTTGCGTTCGACGGCGGCCGGATCGTCGAACGGGACGAAACGGAAGCCGGGAACGAGCGGGTCGAACTTCGCCCTGTGGGCCGCCTGTCCGGTCGCCGAGACCGTGCCGATCGTCCTGCCGTGGAAGCTGCCCTCCGTCGCGATCACCGCCCTCCGCCCGGTGATCTTGCGCGCCAGCTTCAGCGCCGCGTCGTTGGCCTCGGCGCCGCTGTTGCTGAAGAAGACGCGCGAGAGCCCCCGCGGCAGCACCCCTGCGAGCAGGGAGAGCAGGCGGGCACGGGCGGGCGAGTACGTGAGGCCGGAATCGGGGTTCTGCAGGATCAGGCCGGCCTGCTCTTCCAGCGCCGCCCGGATCGCCGGGTGGGCGTGACCGATGGAGGTGACACCCCAGCCGGCGGTCAGGTCGAGGTACTCGTTGCCCTCCTCGTCCCAGACGCGCACGCCTTCCCCCCGCTCGATCGAGATTGGGAGCTTGGCGAAGAACGGCGGCGTGTGGGCGTCCTCGAGGGCGATCGTCTGCTCAGTGCTCATGCTCTCCTCGACGGTCGGTCGGCATCCCGGGGCGCGAGGGGCCGGGCGGCGTCTGCGCACCCCTGCGGCGACCGTCCTCCCGTATCAGTGACAGGCGTCCGCCGGCGTCTCCGGCATGCCCTCGTACTCGACCACCTCGTCGGGCATCCCGGCGGCGATGAAGCTGCGGTTCATGTGGTCACGCTCGTCGAGGGCGATCCGCCGCACGACGTCGCCCCACGTCGCCAGCTCGGACCCCGTCTCGCGCGCGTAGATCTCGACGGCGGCTCCGTTCACCGGCTGCTCGTCCCATTCCGGGTGGTCGGCCGCGAAGCGGGCGTACGTGTGCTCGGCGTGGTCCTCGAACTCGGCGTTGAACAGGAAGGCGCGCCGGATGTCGGTCCTCGCCAGCGTCGTCGCGAACAACACGTAGAACGCCTTGGCCCCCTGCCGGAAGGGAGACCGGAGGTACCACGGGTCCGCCTCGCCGACCTCGCGCATCCGGTCTGCCAGCACGTCCAGATGCAGGTTCTCGTTGGCCCGCGCGGCACGAGCCCAGCGGATGAACCCGCGACAGGCGTCGAGAGCGCCCCCCTCGCGGCGGGACAGGCGCGACTCCTCCCGGCGCTCCCAGGCGCGGTAGGGGATGCCGGCCAGCACCTCGAGCATCCTGGCCTTGGCCAGCGAGGTCTCGCGCCCCGCGACCAGGTCCATCGACATGACGAACAGCCGTGCCAGGGTCGAGTAGTCGTAGGCCGGTCTGTCCAGGGATGCCTGTTGTTCTCTCTTCAGATCGATGGGCATGAGGTCTCCCGTTCCGTGGTCGTCCCCGTCAGTCTCCCCAGGAGGTCGCCCGACGGAACCGTTCGGCGACGATCGGCCGGCTCACGACGGTACCGGGCCCCAGCCGACCGCCCAGACGATGACGCCGAGGTCGATGAGCACCGCGAAGACGAACGACCTGATCCAGGTGAGCGCGAGCAGGTCGAGCGACACGGCCGCAGCGACGACCGCCAGCGGCACGAACCACTCCTGCGGCACGCCGAGGTCCCAGAAGCTGAACGCCAGGAGGACGAAGCCCGCCGCGCCGGCGACGGCCAGCGTCCGGACCAGCGGCACGACCACTTTCAGCGACACTCCCGCCCGCCGGACCAGCCAGGACTTGTCCGGCGTCATCGGGAAGTCGGGGCTCGGCGGGACGAAGTAGAGGAGGTGGACCAGGCCGTGCGCCACCAGGAACAGACCGATGATGACCTGGATGGCGACCACGCCGGGTCAGCCTTCCTTCTGGTACGTCCCGACCAGCTCGGTGCTGGCGATCACGTGCCCGCGCATCGCCGCCTCGACCTCCGCCTTCGTCGGCGCCTGCAGCCCGGCGAGCACGGTGTCGAGCGCGTAGAGCTTGAAGAAGTACCGGTGCCGGCCGATGGGCGGACACGGACCGCCGTACCCGGTCCGCTTCCAGTCGTTGAGACCTTCTTCGGTCATGCCCGGCAGCCCGTCGGCCGGCACGGCCTCGGCCAGCCCGCCGGCGTCGGGCGGGATGTTGTAGAGGACCCAGTGCACGTACGTCATCTTCGGCGCCGCCGGGTCCGGCGCATCGGGATCGTCGACGATGAGCGCCAGACTCTGAACGTCGCCCGGCACGCCGTCCCACCGCAGCGGCGGAGAGACGTCGTCGCCCTCGCAGGTGTACTTCCTCGGGATGGAGCCGCCGTCCTCGAACGCGGCGGACGTGATGGTGAGCGCCATGATCCCTCCCGCTGTCGGATGTCGACGGAGACGCGGCGTCTGCTCAGACTACCATCGGCGGTGGTCTCTTCGGAGCGGGCGGATCGGCGGCCGCCGATCCGCCCGGCCGCCGTCGGTCACGTCGTGAGCCGCTTGCCGGCCTCCCATGCCTTGCCGGTTTCCGCGCCGAGCGACCAGTAGCGGTTGTCCGGCATGGTGAGCGTGAAGGGCCGGACCTTCTCGATGTCCGGGGTGCCGTCCGTGAGACAACCCTCATCGGCCCGGACCGAGACGATCTCCCCGATGAACAGCTCCTCGTTCGGCAGGTCCACGACCCGCTCGAGCCGGCACTCCATCACGACCGGGCACTCGGCGATCAGCGGTGCGCCCGTCGCCGCCCCCGTCTCGATCGTGAACACCTCCGACTTGTCGACGGTCCGGCCGGAGACGAGACCGCAGTAGTCGACCTTCTCTAGGAGGTCCACACCGGGGATGTTGACGCTGAACGCTTTCGTCTCGTGGATGCCCACGTTGGTGTAGTGCCGCTTCCCCATCGCGACGGCGATCATCGGCGGACGCGGCTCCACCCGGCTCACCCAGGCGACCGCCATGAGATTCGGCCTGCCTTCGACCATCGCCCCCACCACCACGACCGGCATCGGGAACGGGTACGCGTTGTTCGCGATCTCGACGTGTGCCATCCGGGACTCCTTCCTGGCGCTGCTTCCACCGTCACGACAAGCCTACATCGGCCGGGGATACCCGACCTTGCGCAGGGAATGACCGGCGATCCCCCGGACGAGAGGGCGCACTACCAGACAGGGGGCCCGTGCGCAGCCATGTTCACCTGTCCGTCTGCCGGACCTCGCTTCCGCTGGCGGTGGCGGCGCTCGCCGCGGCCCCGACGTCGTCGCCGGCGTCCGCCCGGTCGGCGTCGCCGGCCCGGCCTCCGTTGCCGGCGTCACCGTTGCCGGCGACCGACTTGAGGTAGGCGATGAGGTCGTCGCTGATGAGCGGTACCACGTCGCCGATCATGTGCGGCATCAGGTTCTCCATGACCTTCGGCATCAGGTCGGGCATCTGCTCGGCCATGTACTCCGGCATGGGCACCCGCTCCTTCACCAGCTCCAGCATCCTCGGCATCACCTTGGGCATCATCCCGGGCAGGAGCTTGGGGAACAGGACCGGGAACATCGGCTTCATCGTCTCGAGCGAGCCCGGCACCTTGGCCATGCTCTTCATCATGGACCCCATGCTCATCGGCATCGCCGCGACGAGCTCGGGGAACATGCCGCGCAGCACGTCGGCGAAGCCCTCCGGCGTCATCAGCTTGATCATGGCGTCGAAGACCGCCCATTGCGCGCTGACCTCGGGGTTCGGGTCGGGCAGGTCGTAGCCGAGAGCCTCGGCGGTGTATCGGGCCAGGTCGACGACCTCGATCTCGCTGTCCTTGGCGTTGCCGGATACCCGCAACTGGAACTCGCAGCACGGGCAGAGGGCGAGGATCTTCTCGGCCTCGACGCTGCGGGCCTCCTCGTGCTTCTCGCCGCCGATCTCAGCCGCCACGTCGGGCTCCTTGATGAGCGTCAGCACGCTGCCGCAGCAGTGGCCCTCTTCCCGGTTGAACGGCAGCTCACGGAAGTCGGCGTTGGGGTTCGCCTTGATCAGGTCGCGCGGCGGCTCGTACACACCGCTCACACGACCGATATGGCAGCTGTCGTGCCAGGCGACCTTGTCCTTCTCCCCGCCGTTCACACGTGCCTTGCGACCCTTCGTCGGATCGGCCTCGACCCGCTCCGGGATCTCGAACTCGCCGTTCGCTATCTTCTCCGAGAGCACCTCGCTGTAGTGACGGGACGTGATCCCGTAGTCGATGCCGAGCTTCTCGCACCAGTCCGGGTAGACCTGGCGCCACATCATGTCGCACGCGGGACAGCTGGTGATCACCGTATCGGCGCCGGTCGCCTTCACGTTGGCGACGTTGGTGCGCATGACCTCGACGAACTGGTCCCACTTGCCGGCCACCAGCATCGGCGTCGCGCAGCAGAGCTCCTTGGTGCCAAGATAGGTGAAGTCGACGCCGGCCTCGTCGAGGATGCGGACCGAGGCCATGCCGATGTCGTTCTCGACGAAGCTCGCCGTGCAGCCGGCGAAGTAGACGTTGGGCGCCTCCACGCCGGGGCCGTGCGCCTCCCGGAGGTCCTCCGGGAACCAGGCGTCACGATCCTTGCGATAGCCGGCCCAGATGTCGCCCTGCGCGCCAAGTGCGGCCGACATCATCTCGAACGGCGGGAAGGTCATGTACCCGTCGTCCTCGATGAGCTTGCCGCGGAGCTTCATCCAGCTCGGCTCGATCGGCAGCGCCGCCGAGCAGCGGACGTTGCAGAGCTCGCAGGTCGTGCAGACCAGGAAGGTGTCGACCATCTTCTGGTCCCAGTCCTCGCGACCGGCCATGTACTCTCGCAGCCAGTACCACTTGCCCCGTGGGCTCTGGCTCTCCCAGCCGCGACCGTAGTACTGGTCGCACTGATCGATGCAGTAGCCGCACTGCGAGCAGGAATACGCGTACCAGGCGACGTCTCCGGGGATACCCTTGACCTGATCGCCGATGCGCTCGCCGACCTCGATGGTCACCCGGTTGCCGAGCGCCCGCGCCTGGCTCTCGAAACGGCTCGCCCACTCCATCATCGTCCCTGTGATGCCGTTGTCGAGCACCTTGCGTGGATTCAGGATGCCCTTCGGATCGACCTTCTGCTTGAACTCGCGGATGCGACGGACGTTCTCGGCGCCCATCACGCCGTCGGCCTTGCCGGCGAAGTACAGACCGGTCGAGTACGCGCGTCCGCCGTGCGCCTCCGCGATCTTGATGACACTCAGCGCCAGGCCGAAGACGAGGTTGTAGTTGAACTTGCGCTCATCGGCCGGGATGAATCCGAGGATCACCGCTTCGGACTCGCCACTCGGCCCCTTGCGGACGATCACACCTTCCTTGACGATCGGCTGCTCGATCACCGACTCGATCTCGTGCATGGTCTCGCCGAGCTCGCGGAGCGGAACGACGACCTCGCTCGGCACCAACGACGGGCCGAGCCGCTTGACGACCATGAACTTGAAGCGGTGCTCGTACTCGTGCTCGGCGATCTCGTCGCTCAGACGGGTCCCACCGTGCGCGGCGAGGATGGCCGGCAGCTTCTCCTCGACGACGCCCTTGTCCTCTCGGTCGAGGTACATCGTCGCGACGTAGGACTTCGGGAGGGTGACCTTCTGCTCGGCAGGATGCCCGGCGTGCATGCGCACGGGAGCCTCGTTCTTCAGTTCAGCCATGCGCGGGTTGATGAAGCTGAGCGACCAGACGGGCAGATCCTCCGCTTCGATGGCCTCGACAAGGCCCTGCAGCGCCTCGGAGGTCTCGACGCCGACGGCCACCACGTACGGCGCGAAGACCGGTGTCACCCGGACGGTGACCTCGCTGAGGAATCCCGTGATGCCCTCGGCGCCGGCCACCAGGGCCAGATCGTCCCCGTAGAACTCGCGGACCTCGCCGCTCGGCAGCACCGCCCTGGCGCCGGCCACGTTGTCGGCGATGTACCCGTGCTCATAGGAGCCGATGCCGGCGCCTCCCTGACTCAGCCAGCCGCCGACGGTGGAGCTGGGGTAGCTCGTCGGGTACAGCCGCAACGTGAGACCGTGGGGCTTGAGCGCACGGTCGAGTTGCTCCCACGTGATCCCCGGCTGCACGGTGACGGTCTGCGCCTCCTCGTCGACCGCGATGACGTCCTTGAGGAAGTAGTAGTCGACGACGACGCCGTTCTTCACCGGGATCACGCCGCCGTAGCCGGAGCTGGCCTTGCCGCGAGGTGTCAGCGGCACGCCGTTCCCGTTCGCCCACTTGAGGAGCTCGACGAGCTGGTCCTCGCTGGTCGGCTGGACCACCGCGTCGGGCGTCGTGTCGCCGATGGCCGGCTTCACCATGCTCGGCATGGCGGCGATGTCGTGTCCATAGAGCCTGCGCTCGGTCCTGTCGAACGTCACGCGCTCACCGAACATCTCGGTCAACTGTCGCTTCTTCGTACTGTCCAGGCTTGCCATCTCTGTGCGGTCCTTTCTCGACCCGATGTCAGGCCGACGACGAGGTGCCGGTCCGGATGGGCAGGGCCTCCATGGCGTCATCAGGCGCGGGAGTCGTGGAGGAGATCGTCTCGGCGAGGCGTCCGCGTTCACGCAGCACTCTCATGACCATGTCCCGCATGAGGTCGAGGGCCTCGATGATGCGGGAGTCACGCAATGAGTAGACGACCTGTGTGCCCTCTCGTGACCCGGTCACCAGCGACCGTTCGCGCAGGATCCTGAGGTGCCGGGAGGCGGTCGGCTGCGGCACCTCCAGCACCTCTGCGATCTCAGTGACGTTATGAGGGTGGTCGGCGAGCGCGTACAGGATGACGATCCGCTTTGGATCGGCCAGGGCCTGGCAGACGTTCTCGTGCAGGAGGCCCGCCTCGAGTTTGATCGATTCGTCCATACGTCTCCCTCGGACGATGTCGCCGGCCGGTCGGGTCATCCAGGGAGCCGACGCAGCGACCCTCTTACGATTCATTCGCATGTATGCATGCTCATATACTACCGTGCTTGTCTGGATTCACGGCGGTGCCGCCGTTGAAAGCCCCTCTCGAGGATCGCGACCACCCCGCGTCAGCGGCGGCGGAACACGTAGTCGGCGACGGTCCGGGTGAACGCGGGGCCGCGCATCGTGTGCTCGAGCTCCCGCCGCGTCGGCGGCGGGCCCTTCCTCGGGATCATGTACGTGTCGAGCTCTTCGTCGGAGAAGGTGAAGCGGTCGCCTCTTCGCCGACAGACGGCGACGAGCTCGTACGCCGGGTCCAGCGCCGCCATGCTCGCGTCGCCGTGGCTGTTGTTGACGACCAGCACTCCCCCGGCCCGGAGGTAGCGGACACACTCCCTGGAGACGAATCCGTCGTACTGGGAGATGAGCAGGTCGAAAGCGTCCTCGTCCTCAGGAAGGCCGTTCGCGTAGTCGCCGAGATGGAAACGGATCGTCGGTTCGGCCTCATACTCGCGGCGCCGGGCCACCTCCTGGAGCACGACGCCGTCGGAGAAGAAGCGGGCCGCCCTGCGGTCCGAATCCGCGTAGACGACCTCCGGGATCACGAACGACGGGGTCACATGGACGAAGCTGCCGGGATAGAGCGCCGAACGGACGCCGTAGCGCTCGACGAGACCGCGGAAGAGCCCGAGCCGCTCATCACCTCTGTCGGCGTGATACTTGCCATACCACTTCCAGGCGCTCGACCGTCTTCCACTCCCCGCCGGCTCTCCAGACATCACGCCCGCACGGCACCTGGCGGCTTCACAGCGACGGCCCTGAAGAACGTGTAGCAGAAGGTGCCGTCCTCCGCCGCCGTCCGGTAGAGGTCCTCGACCCCCCTGTCGAAGGTGGCCTCGTCGGTCAACCCGGCCCGCAGCGCCGGCTCCCGCACCCCCTCGATCATGGCCGCGAACGTCTTCTTCGTGAATCCCTCGACCAGCTCGGGCCTGCTCGAGTCCACGTAGACCATCCGCGGCGACACCCTTACCGACTCGTACCCCGCCCGCCGCAGCAGCGGATACAGTTCCCTGCCGATCAGCGAATCCCCGCCGGCCCGCCGTTGCAGCTCGATCAGACAGCGGATGGCAGCGTCGGCCGCGTCGCTGCGGGGAGAGAAGTAGGCTGAGCCGTGGTCGCCCTCGATCACCGTGATCGTGCCGCCCGGCGTCAGACAGCGGCCGAGCGCCTCCAGCATGTCGACCGGCCTGGACAGATGCTCGAGCACGAAGCAGACGAAGACGTGATCGAACGCGCCGTCGTCGAACGGCAGGTCGTGGAGGTCGGCCCGCCGGAAGACGACGTTGTCCAGGCCCGCCTCCCGGACCCGGCGCCGTGCCTCCGCCAGGGAACCTTCCGAGAGGTCGACGGCCGTGAAAGAGGTGCCGGGGCTGTTCCTCGCCAACGGGACGGTCTGCGCGCCGACGCCGCACCCCGCCTCGAGCACCCGGGTCCCGGCCGGATACCGGGTGTCGCCGTGCAGAAGGTCCTCCAGTGTGGCGGCCTGATCACACAGGCGCGTGTTCTCCCGCGGGTCGTAGCCGTGGACATAAGCCGATATCGTCATCACCCGCCCGTCGACGGACCCGGAGCGGCGCTCATGTGCCGACGTCCGCCTGAGGACGGAAACGGACCGCCGACCATTTCTCGTCCACGGCGATCTGCCGGACCGGCGCCCATCCCATCTCGACCACCGCGGCCCACAGCGTGTCGCGATCGACGTCGGTCTTCGTTCCGGAGCTCTTCCTGGGGTAGGCGATCCAGACCGGGCCGCCGGCCGCGATCCGTTCCAGGACCGGCGGCACACGCTCGCGGACCTCGCCGAGGTCGTTGAGGAAGAGGAGCGCCGCCTCTGAGTCCCCGTCCTGCTCCATCACGCGACGGCCGAGCTCGGTCCGCAGCCGTTCTGCGACGCCGTCCGGCGCGTTGAGCACCGACAGGGCCACCCCTGGCCGCAGCTGCAGCTTCCGCTCCAGGCTCGTCGCCATGCGCGACCTCCTCATTCAGCCGGTGAGTCGGCCTGCCCCGCTCGATCCGTCGTCCCCGGCTGCGGGCCCGGCCTGAAGGCGCCGGCGGCCCCGCGCCGCCTCGCCGTCCTTCGTCGTCCGCTCACGAGGATCGGGCGCTGAGGACAGCGAGCGCAGCCCGAAGCGCGCCACGAGGATCGCGACGGCGTCTTCGCACAACGCCACCCCCAGGTCGGGAAGACCGGCCCGACGGGTGAGGTACCGGCGCGTCCAGAACGAGATGTACGTGCTCCCCAGGGCGCCGAGGGCGCCCGCCGCAGCACCCGCTGCCGCCGATCCGTCGCCGAGCCGGCCGAGCGCTCCCGCCGCCGCCGCGCCGGCGCAGGTCCGGGCGATCACCCCGCCGGACTCGGTCCGGCTCGGGACCCCGGGCAGCTTGTCCACGACCATCTCGACGGCGGCCGCCGCCGGTAGTAGCACGCGCAGAAGCGGCCCTCCGCGCCTGAGCGCGAGCTGCGACGGCGCCGCCATGGTCCGCATGCCCGACGACGCGCCCAGCGCCGCGCATTCGATCAGACGCATGCCGCCCCTCCTCTCAGCCGGCGTCATCATCCTGCTCCCCAGGTGCCCGGATCGAGGCCGTCACGGCATCGCGGACGAGTCGACCCACCAGCTCGCCGAAGACCACGTGTTTGCCCGCGTAGCGTACCGCCTGCGACCCCCGGCCGCCGACCATCGCGATGGCGTCGGTACCGGTGCCGGTCGCGAGACCACCGGAGACCGGGCTGCGCACGCCGGCCTCTTCGAGCGCCGCCGACTTCCCCTCGGTCCCCACGACGAGACACTCGATCAGCGCCGCCGGCGTCATCGCGGCCGACGTGACGATGACGATGTTGATGGTCCCCGGGGGCCCCAGGCGCCTGTACTCGGCGCGGTCGCCCGCCCGCCGCGGGTTCGAGAGTCCACAGGTGACGAGGACGACCACCTCGGCTCCCGACGCCGACGCCCTCGTCACTCGGAGCGAAGACATGGGGGCGGCGGTCATCATGCCGACGCACGTCCCGCGCCAGCCGGCCCGGGCGCAGAGCTCGGCCAGCGCCGTGTCGGGCTCGCCAGGGTCTTCTCCGTTCTCGGCGACGCGCAGGTTCACGAGGTGGTCGGCCGGCACCAGCCCGCCGTTCAGCACCGCCGAGCTCGCGACCGGGAGCGGCGACGAGAACGCGAGATGCACGAAGCGCTCGTTCGCCTCGAACGCCACATCCGCGGTGAGGGGTACCATGTCAGCCTGCGCGCGCGCCGCTGCCGCGAGCTCGGGTCACCCGCCCGCCTTCGTGCCGCGGGGCGGCAGCGGGATGAGCACTGAGGTCCGTCGCTTGTACGCCTCGTAGTCGTCCTGGCCGCCCCACTTCGCGTCGGCCTTCTGTTCAAGCTTCGGGATGCCGCTGACGCGAGTGATCAGAAACGCGACGAACACCGGTGAGATGAGCGTCGCGTACTGCCAGCCGCTGAGCACGGGGAACGCGATGATCGCGATCCCGACCCAGAGGACGATCTCGCCGAAGTAGTTCGGGTGCCGCGACCATGACCACAGTCCGGTGTGGATGAACCCGCCCCGGTTGGCCGGGTCGGCGCGGAAACGGCTCTTCTGATGGTCGGCGAGCGCCTCGATGCCGAACCCGAACGCCCACACGACGGCCCCGACGACGGCGAAGACCCCCAGGCTCCGGCGTTCGACGGCGGTGATGGCGGCCAGCGCCGCCGCCAGCGTGAGCGTGACCCAGAGCCCCTGCAGCGTCCACGTCATCAGAAAACGCAGGAACGACGGCTTGATGTCGTCGAACCGGTCGTCCTTGCCGGCCTTGCGGATGCGCCGGACGAGGAAGGTGCCGAGACGACCGGCCCACACGACCACCAGCACGAGCAGCAGGATCGAGCGCCCGTCGACCGCCGGGCCGAGCGCGACGGCGACGGCCGCGACGGTGATGTAGGTGACGCTGCCGGTCAGGTCGTAGAACCGCTCGCTCTGCAGCAGGTAGGCCGGGACGAAGGCGACCCACTGGAAGCCGAACGCGAGGATGACGCCAAGCGCGAAGAGCGGAAGCCCGCCGATGCAGGCTCCCCCCCAGCTGCCGGCGAGTGCCATGCCGGCGCCGATCGCCAGGACGAGCACGACGGCGACGGCCGCGTTGCGCTCCTGCTTCTCCACCGCTCCCCCGATCGTCGACGTGCGCGGACAACGATACCACCGGGCCCATGCGCGCGACCACGTCCTCGTCGCGGCCGCCGGAAGCGGCCACTCAGCCGGTCGGCTCGCGGACCATCTCCCACATCGGCAGCCCGAGGATGGGCAGTCGCACGCGCTTGATGAGACGGAAGCCCAGCGACCGGTACATGCTCACGTTACCCTCGGTCTCCGTCTCCAGGTAGAGGGGGACGCCTCTGCGGTCGCACTCCGCGAAGAGCCGCCGGACGAGCCGCCCGCCGTGACCGCGCCCCTGATGCTTCGGCGCCACGCCGAGGACGAGCAGATACACGTACGCCCGTCCGTCCATGAAAGACCGCCGATCCCTGAGGACGGGGTCGAAGACCTCCTGCATCCTCCTCCCGACGGTGACGCCGATGTGCAACGCCGGGCCGAGCGCGCCGCTGCGCAGAAGACGCCAGGTCGTCATGTCGGCCCGCTCGCCGGGGACCCAGGCGGCGACCCCCTCCATCGCGGGGCCGGTCGTGTACACGTGTCCGTAGCGGCGACAGTACCTGAGCGGCGCCTCGAACACGCGGGCCAGCTTGCACCCCGGATCGTCCGCCCCGTCGATGACCGCCCTCCAGAGCGGGTCGTCACGGAAGGCGTCGGCGAGCATCGAGGTCGCCCGCGGGACGTCACGCCGCGAGAGCTCGTCCGCGCCTGCCGGGCGGGCGCTCACTCCGGCGCCTCGAGGAACTCCACCAGGCCGCTCTCGAGCGAGTACACGGCGCCGACGACGAGCAGACCGTCTGTCTCCCTCAAGGCCCGCAGCACCGGCGAGTCGTCGCGCAGCCGCGCCACCGACGCGTCGATGTTGGCGCGTTCGGCGGCCCGCGAGCGCGCCTCAACGCCGGCGCCGGAGGCCGGGAGCGTCTCCACCACCGGCAGGATCCGTCCTATGATCGGCCCGGGCTCGGACGTGTGGGCGTCGCCGCCCCGGTCGAGCGCCTCGAGGGCGGCCGCGACCGCTCCGCACCGGGTGTGACCCAGGACCACGATCACCCTGGTCCCGAAGCGCTCGGCGGCGAACTCGACGCTGGCGACCTGCGTGGGGCCGGCGATGTTGCCGGCGACCCGCACGACGAACAGGTCGCCCAGGCCCTGATCGAAGACGACCTCCGCCGGCACCCGCGAGTCCGAGCAGCCGAGAACGACCGCGAACGGCGATTGGCCCGCCACCAGGCCGCGGCGACGCCACTCGTCGCACGACCCGTGTTCGCATCTGCCGGCCGCGAAGCGGCGGTTCCCCTCCCGCAGGCGCTCCAGCGCCTCCGAGGGCGTCACCTCAGCCACGGCGCAGCGGGCCGGTCGCTTCGGGGTGCACCGCGCAGCGGTCGTTCGCGCATCCGGGGCACACGAAGCGCCGGATCTCGGCGACGGCGGCGATGACCAGCGTCAGGAACGAGACGCCCAGCGCCGGGATCCGCCACAGCCAGAGTTGCGGCACCCCGATCAGGGCGACGAACGAGACGGCGGCGGCGACGTGGTCGCCCCGCGTGTAGCTCCCGCTCCGGCGCCGCGGCAGCAGCGCCGACAGGCGGCCGGGCACCACGTGGCCGCAGGCGTGATCGCGACACGCGCACTTGCCGCAGTACGCGTACACCACCGTCACGAGTGCGACGACCGTCGCCGCGACGTAGGCGACCCCTGCGGCGGTCGACCGCAGAAACGCCCCGACGACCCCCACCGCCAGCCCGCCGAGCAGGAGCGACAGGCTGACCACGCCGTGAGTCGTCCGCGCCATATCGTCGGCCTCAGCCCCGTCAGCCGCGTCCGCGACCGATCGCGATCGGCCCGGTGCGGACGATCTCGACGATCCCCAGCGGCTGCAGCAGCGCCAGCAGCGCCTCCGCCTTCTCCGTGGTGCCGACGACCCGCAGTGTCAGCGTGTTCCTGTCCACGTCGACGATCTTGGCGTGGAAGATCTCGGCGATCTGCAGAGCGTCGGAGCGCTTCTCACCCTCGGCCCGCACCTTCACGAGCATGAGCTCGGCCGAGATGGTCTTCTCCGGATCGAGATCGCGGATCTTGATGACGTTGATGAGCTTGTGGAGCTGCTTGGTGACCTGGTCGATCGGGTGCTCCGCGCCGTTGATCGTGATGGTCATGCGGCTGAGGCCCGGCTTCTCGCTCTCGCCGACGGCGAGGCTGTCGATGTTGAAGCCGCGCCGGGCGAACAGGCCGGCGATGCGCGTCAGCACGCCGGGCTTGTTCTCCACCAGCACCGACAAGACGTGCTTCACGACGCACCTCCTCCGTCGTCTGCGGCGCTCGGCTTGCCGCGCCGCTTCTTCGGCGCGTGGCCGCCGATCATCTCGTCGAGCGACTGCCCGCTGGGCACCATCGGGAAGACGTTCTCCTCCGGACGCACCCGGAAGTCGATGACCGTCGGCCGCCCGGCGGCGATCGCCTCACTGAGCGCGCCGGCGACCTCCTCTTCCTTCGTGACCCGGAGGCCGAAGGCGCCGAACGCCTCGGCGAGCTTCACGAAGTCCGGCTGCACCCGGATATCGGTGTGCGAGTAGCGCTTGTTCCAGAACAGGTCCTGCCACTGGCGGACCATGCCGAGGTAGCCGTTGTTGAGGATCGCGACCACGACCGGGATGTCGTAGCAGACCGCCGTCGTGAGCTCCTGCATCGTCATCTGGAAACCGCCGTCGCCGCTGATGTCGACGACGGTCTTGTCGGGACGGCCGACCTTGGCGCCGATGGAGCTCGGCAGGCCGAACCCCATGGTGCCGAGCCCGCCGGAGCTGATGAACTGCCGCGGGAACCGGTACTTGAAGTACTGGGTCGCCCACATCTGGTGCTGACCGACATCGGTGCAGATGATCGCGTCGCCCTTCGTGACCTCGTCGATCTGTTCGATCACGTACTGCGGCGCCAGCTCGCCGGCGGTCATCTCCTCGTCGTAGTGGAAGGGGAAGTCCTCCCTGCGCTTCTGCGTGCGCGCGAGCCAGTCGGCCGTCCGCTCGGGTTCGGGACCCCGGGCACGGACCTCCTCGACCAGCCGCGCCAGCACCCGCTTCGCGTCGCCCACGATGGGGATCAGCGGCGGCACGTTCTTGCCGATCTCGGCCGGGTCGACGTCGATGTGGACGACCCTGGCGTGCGGCGCGAAGGCGCTCAGCTTGCCGGTCACCCGGTCGTCGAACCGCGCCCCCACGGCGCACAGCAGGTCGCACTCATGCACGGCGTAGTTGGACGCCACCGATCCGTGCATGCCGAGCATGCCGAGGAACAGCGGATGCGTGCCGGGGAAGCCGCCGAGGCCCATGAGGGTGCAGGCGACCGGTGCCTGCAACAGCTCAGCCAGGTCGAGCAGCTCGGGCGAGGCGCCCGACGAGACCACCCCGCCGCCGGTGTAGATGACCGGTCGCTCGGCCTCGACCAGCGCCTTCGCGGCGGCGCGGATCTGCTTGGCGTGACCCTCGAGCGTCGGCTTGTAGCCGGGCAGGTCCGGCCGCTCGGGATGCGAGTAGGTGAGCTCCCCGAGGGCGCAGTTGACCGGCATGTCGATGACCACCGGTCCGGGCCTGCCGGTGCCGGCGATGTGGAAGGCCTCGTTGATGACCTGCGGGATCTCGGACGGATCCTGCACCAGGTAGGAGTGCTTCACGATCGGCAGCGTGATGCCGGTGGTGTCGGCCTCCTGGAAGGCGTCGGTCCCGATCAGGTCGCCCCGCACCTGCCCGGTGAGGGCGACGATCGGCACCGAGTCGAGATAGGCGTTGGCGATACCGGTGATCAGGTTCGTGGCGCCGGGGCCGCTCGTGGCCATGCACAGCCCGACCTTGCCGGTCGCCCGGGCGTAGCCGTCGGCGGCGTGCACCGCGCCCTGCTCGTGCCTCACGAGTATGTGACGCAGCTTCTTCGCGTCCATGAGGGCGTCGTAGAGCGGGATCATCACGCCGCCCGGGAAGCCGAAGGCCACTTCGCAGCCCTCGTCCTCCAGCGAGGCGATGATGGCTTCTGCACCTTTCATCTTCATGAGAACGCGGCTCCTTCCGCGTGTGGGAGTCGAGGTTCGTGCGGTCGGCCGGCGCCGGCGACGGGACGAGCGGCGGCCGGAGAACGGCCGGCGCTCTCGGCGGGACCGCGACACCCGCCGCGAGCCTCCGCCCGGCGCCGGACGCGCGCCCGCGCGGCCGGCGCCCCGTCTCCGGCTACTGCAGTACGGCTCCCTGTTCGGCGCCGCTCACCAGCCGCCGGTAGCGGGCGAGGTAGCCACCTACGCCGTCGCGCGGCGTCCACGGCGGCTTCGCCGCCTTCCGCCGCGCCAGCACCTCCTCCTCCACCTCGAGAGTCAGGCTGCGTCCGGGTATGTCGATGGTGATCGTATCGCCCTCTTCGATGAGGCCGATGGGACCTCCTGCCGCGGCCTCAGGCGCCACGTGACCGATCGCCGACCCGCGGGTGGCGCCGCTGAAGCGCCCGTCGGTGATGAGGGCGACTTTCTCGCCGAGCCCCCGGCCGACGATGGCCGACGTCGGCGTGAGCATCTCCGGCATGCCGGGGGCGCCCTTCGGGCCGCAGTTGCGGATGACGACGACCGAACCCTCACGGATCGTGCCGGCGCCGATGGCCTCGACCGCGTCGGCCTCGCTCTCGAAGACCTGCGCCGGGCCGCTGTGCCGCAGCATCGCCGGCGCCACGGCGCTCTCCTTCACCACGCTGCCGCGCGGCGCCAGGTTGCCGAACAGCACCGCCAGGCCGCCGGTCTCGTGATACGGCCGGTCGAGCGGCCGCACGACCTCGTCGTCGCGCACGCGGGCGCCGGCCACGGCATCGCCCATCGTCGGCGCCGCGACGCTCTTCGCCGAGCCGTCGAACAGCCCGCCGTCGATGAGCCGCTTGAGCAGCGCCTGGATGCCGCCGGCGAAGTACAGGTCTTCCATGTGGTGGCTGCCGCCGGGCGCCAGCGCGCAGAGGTGCGGCACCCGGGCGGCGATCTCGTTGATGCGCTCGAGCGGGAATTCCCGGCCCGCCTCATGGGCGATCGCCGCCAGGTGGAGCACCGTGTTGGTGGAGCAGCCCAGGCTTGCGTCGGCGACGAGGGCGTTGTCGATGGCCGCGTCGGTGATGACCTGCCGCGGCGTGAGGCCCTCGGCCAGCACCCGCATGACCGCCTCGCCGCTCTCCTTGGCGAGCCGCAGCCGCTCGGAGTACGGTGCCGGCACGGTACCGTTGCCGGGCAGCGCCAGGCCGATCACCTCGCTGAGGCAGTTCATCGAGTTGGCCGTGAACAGGCCCGAGCACGAGCCACAGCTTGGCAGTGCCGCGCACTCGACCTCCTTGAGGCCCTCGTCGTCCAGGGTGCCCGCCATATGACAGCCGACGGCCTCGAACACGCTGCCCACGTCGAGCGCCTTGTCGCCCAGCCGGCCGGCCAGCATCGGCCCCCCGCTGACCATCACCGCAGGGATGTCGAGACGGGCCGCCGCCATCAGCATGCCCGGGACGATCTTGTCGCAGCACGGCACCAGGACGAGCGCATCGAACGCGTGGGCGATCGCCATCGACTCGACGGTGTCGGCCACCAGCTCGCGGCTGGGCAGTGAGTAGTTCATGCCGGCGTGGTTCATCGCGATGCCGTCGCAGATGCCCATCACACCGAACTCGAGCGGCACGCCGCCGCCCGACCGGACGCCGCCCTTGACGGCATCGACGACCGAGCGCAGGTGCATGTGACCGGGGACGACCTCGCTGAACGCGTTCGCGACCCCGACGAACGGCCGCTCCATCTCGGCGTCGGTGATCGCCAGCGCTCTCAGCAGCGAGCGATGCGGCGCCCTCGCGGGGCCTTTCTTCACCTGGTCGCTTCTCATCTCACGATCCAATCCCGGTCGGCGTTCGGCACGTCGGACAATCATAGCCGACTCGCGACGGAGGCGACGGCGGGTCGCGCCACAGGCCACGAGGCACGCCGCCGGCGCCGCGTTGACTGAGAAGATACCCCTTGGGGTATACTCCGGCCGTTCACTCTCGGCAGATGCGCAGCCGCGCGGCGGCCGCTCTCTCGCCGAGCGGATCGAGGTTCGGCTGACGCAGTGGAGGTGCGCGATGGCGACCGGCGGCTACGGCTTCGGGCGGTCCATTGACCGTCCGTTCGAGACGGTGGTAGACGATGTCAGAGCGGCGCTCGCCGGTCAGGGCTTCGGTGTCGTGACCGAGATCGACCTTCGGCGGACGCTGAAGGAGAAGCTCGACCTCGACAGGTCGCCGTACGTGATCCTCGGCGCCTGCAATCCCGGGTATGCGGCGGAGGTCCTCGACACCGAACCGGAGCTCGGCCTCTTCCTGCCGTGCAACGTCATCGTCTACGAGCACGGCGGGAAGACGCGCGTGAGCATCGTCGATCCATCGGCGATGCTGGAGATGGCCGGCACCGCCGGGATCGGCGAGATCGCCACACAGGTCCGTGACAAGCTGCAGGCGGCGCTCGAGGCGATCTGAGACGACGCCGAAACAGACGGACACACGCATTCCGCGACGACCCGGGCACGACGAGTGGCCATGATTGCCACATGGGCCGCAGCGGGTAGGAAGAGGTCTGTGCGCGGCCGGCGACGAGACTCCCACGCGTACGACCGCAAGTTCCAGGTGGGGTCGGGCGCCGCCCGCTCGGCGTAGAGACCTCGAAAGGAGTAGACCGTGAGCGAAGTCAAGACACTGTCCGATGCCACGTTCGACGCCGAGGTCGCAGGCGACAAGCCGGTCATCGTCGATTTCTGGGCGCCGTGGTGCGGCCCCTGCCGCATGGTCGGTCCCGTGATCGAGCAGATCGCCGCCGAGCATGCCGACAAGGTCGCCGTCGGCAAGCTCAATGTGGACGAGAACCCCGGCACGGCCAGCAAGTACGGGATCATGAGCATCCCGACGATCATGCTGTTCAAGGACGGCGAGGTCGCCAAGAAGGTCGTCGGCGCCCGCCCCAAGGGCGACCTGGAGAAGGAGTTCGACCTCGCCTGAGCGCCGACGGCGCGAAGCGGTCTCTCTGACGACGACAGGGCCCGGGTGACGGTCGACCGTCACCCGGGCCCTGCGCGCCCCAGCCCCGGAGCGGTGGTCTACTTGATCGCGTCGCGGCCGCGCTCGCCGGTCCGCGTCCGCACGGCATCCTCGACCGGCGAGATGAAGATCTTGCCCTCACCGATCTGGCCGCTGCGCAGCGACGAGCGGATCAGCTCGACGATCTTCTCGACGTCGTCGGCCATGACGACCATCTCCACCTTCATCTTGGGGTGGAAGATGTACTCCTTGGCGCCGACCTTCTCACCGCGCGTGTAGCCGCGCTCTACACCGAAGCCCTTGACCTCGGTGACGCTCATGCCCTTGACGCCCTCGACGCACAGCGCCTCGGCGATCGCGTCGAGGTTGTACGGCTGGATGTAGCACTCGATCTTCTTCATCGGGTCTCCCCTCTCATCTCATACGTGCGACGGCTCGTCTCCGTCCTCAAGGGTACTGCCGCCACGACGGCACGCCTAGACCCCGGCGCCGTCAGACGACCCCCTGGGCCATCATCGCCCGGGCGACCTTGAGGAAGCCGGCGATGTTGGCGCCGTTGACGTAGTTGCCCGGCGTGCCGTAGGCCTCGGCGGCCTCGACGCACTGCTTGTGGATGGCCTTCATGATGCCGTGCAGGCGGGCGTCGACCTCCTCCCGGGTCCACGAGAGACGGAGGCTGTTCTGCGACTGCTCGAGGCCGGAGGTCGCCACGCCGCCGGCGTTGGCCGCCTTGCCCGGCCCGTAGAGGATACGCTCCTCGACGAACATGTCCACGCCCTCCGGCACCGTCGGCATGTTGGCGCCCTCGGAGACGACGTAGACGCCGTTGCCGAGCAGGTGCTCGGCGTCCTTGACGTTGATCTCGTTCTGCGTGGCGCTCGGGAAGGCGCAGTCGGCCGCATGGTCCCAGAGCGGGTTGTAGTTCTTCTTCGGGTCGACCGGCGTGTAGACGGCGCCCGGGAACTGCTCCGGGTACTCGCTGATGCGGCCGCGGCGCACGTTCTTGAGGTCCATGACCCAGGCCAGCTTGTCGCGGTCGACGCCGGCCTCATCGTAGATGTAGCCGCCGGAGTCGGAGAGGGTGAGCACCTTGCCGCCGAGGTCGAGGATCTTCTCGACCGTGTACTGGGCGACGTTGCCGGAGCCTGAGACGAGACAGGCCTTGTCCTGCAGGGTCTCGTCGCGGGTGGCGAGCATCTCGGCGGCGAAGTACACGGCGCCGTAGCCTGTCGCCTCGGGGCGAATCAGCGAGCCGCCCCACTCCATGCCCTTGCCGGTCAGCACGCCGACGAACTCGTTCCTGACCTTCTTGTACTGCCCGAACATGAAGCCGATCTCGCGGCCCCCGACACCGATGTCGCCGGCGGGGACGTCGGTGAACTGGCCGATGTGGCGCTGCAGCTCGGTCATGAACGCCTGGCAGAAGCGCATGACCTCGAGGTCGCTCTTGCCCTTGGGGTCGAAGTTCGAGCCGCCCTTGCCGCCGCCCATCGGCAGGGTCGTGAGAGCGTTCTTGAAGACCTGCTCGAAGGCGAGGAACTTCAGCATGCCGACATAGACCGTCGGATGGAAGCGCAGGCCACCCTTGTAGGGGCCGATGGCGCTGTTCATCTCGACCCGGAAGCCGCGGTTGATCTGGATCTCGCCCTTGTCATCGACCCAGGGAACGCGGAACATGATGACCCGCTCTGGCTCGGCGATACGCTCAAGGATCTTCATCTGCCGGTACTCGGGGTGACGGTCCAGGACGAGCGTGAGGGAGTCGACGACCTCGCGGGCCGCCTGGTGGAACTCCGGCTCACAGACGTTCTTGGCCTCCAGGTCGGCCATGAACTCGCCGGCATACGCGTTGCTCATGAGTCCTCCGGTGGACGTTGGTGGATGACTGCGGTCGACGGACAAGGCACCACGACGAGGCTGCTCGCGGCGCGGACACCGGCTCTTCGAGCGCGGCGTGGGCGCCGGCCGGACCGACCCGGCGACCCTGCCGGCGCGAGTATACGGCGACCGCCTCGCGGGGCGACAGGTCACAAGCGGCCCAACCTTGGCCCCGCGGTTGGCCAAGGTGCACAACCGACGCGTTTTCCCAGCCGTTGGACACCTTCGCGTACTGTCCGAGCTCGCCACGAATCCAATCCCTTGTACATCATGTCCATCGGCTCGCCCCCACTTGGCACCTGCAGCCGACGCCCGCAGCGGCCACACGGGCGTGCCGGTGCACTACGATGGACACGGTGGCCTGCACACCCGCGCGCGGGAGCCTCGCGGCCCGGCCGGCGCGGAGAAGGGAAGAGGACGATGGCCCTCAAGACGCCCGACCAGTACATCCAGAGCATCGCCGACCTGAGGCTGCGGATCTATCTGTTCGGCGAGCCGGTCGAGGACTACACGACGCATCCGATCATCAGGCCCAGTCTCGACTGCATGGCCATGACCTACGAGCTGGCCCGCCTGCCGGAGTACGAGAGCCTGATGCTCGCCACCAGCCACCTCACCGGCGAGAAGGTCAATCGCTTCACCCACATCCACCAGTCGGTCGAGGACCTGGTCCGCAAGGTGAAGATGCAGCGCCTGCTCGGCCAGCGGACGGGGTCCTGCTTCCAGCGTTGCGTGGGCATGGACGCCCTGAACGCCGTCTACTCGGTGACCTACGAGACCGACCAGGCCGAAGGCACCGGGTATCACGAGCGGTTCCGCTCCTTCGTCCGCGACGTGCAGGAGCGCGACCTCACCGTCGACGGCGCCATGACCGACCCCAAGGGCGACCGCGGCCTGCCGCCGCACAGGCAGCCGGACCCCGACATGTACGTGCACGTCGTCGAGCGCCGCGACGACGGCATCGTGGTGCGCGGCGCCAAGGCTCACCAGACCGGAGCCTGCAACTCGCACGAGGTCCTCGTCATGCCCACCATCGCCATGCGCGAGGGCGACGAGGACTACGCGGTCTGCTTCAGCACGCCGGCCAACGCCGAGGGCATCCTCTACATCTACGGACGCCAGAGCTGCGACACGCGCAAGATCGAGCGCAGCGAGCTCGACGTCGGCAACCGGCGGTTCGGCGGCCAGGAAGCGCTGATGGTCTTCGACGACGTCTTCGTGCCGTGGGAGCGCGTCTACCTCGACGGCGAGCTCGCCTTCACCGGCCCGCTGGTCGAGCGCTTCGCCGGCTACCACCGCCAGAGCTACGGCGGCTGCAAGGTCGGCGTCGGCGACGTGCTGATCGGCGCCTCGGCGCTGGCCGCCGAGTACAACGGCGTCGCCGGAGCCAGTCACATCAAGGACAAACTGGTCGAGATGAACCAGCTCAACGAGACGCTGTTCTCCTGCGGCATCGCCTGCTCCGCCGAAGGACACCGGACGGCGGCCGGCAACTACCAGAGCGACCTCCTGCTCAGCAACGTCTGCAAACAGAACGTCACCCGCTACCCGTACGAGATCGCCCGGCTCGCGGAGGACATCGCCGGCGGGCTCATGGTCACCATGCCGAGCGAGGCCGACTTCTCCGACGAGGAGGTGGGCCCGATCGTCCGCAAGTACTTCGCCGGCGGCTGTGACGCGCCGACGATGGACCGCATGCGGGTGCTGCGGCTCATCGAGAACCTCACTCTCGGCTCGGCCGCCGTCGGCTACCGCACGGAGAGCATGCACGGTGCCGGGTCGCCGCAGGCGCAGCGCATCATGATCGCGCGGCAGAGCAATCTCGACCACAAGAAGGAGCTGGCGAAGGTCCTGGCCGGGGTCGGCGAGGAGCTCCCGACGACCTGCCCCGGCCAGCACGAGGTCGCCGCCGTGGCCGACTGAAGGCCCGGCGGCAGAGGAGCGCGGGAAGCGTGGCCGGTGAGCGCACAGACGGCCAGCGGCGCCGGACTGACGAGCCGAGCGCCGAAGTGAACGGCTCCGGCCGTGGCCCCCTCGTCGTCCGCTACTGCGGCGGCTGCGATCCGCGCATCGACCGGGTGGAGGTCGCCGCCTCCGTCCGGGCGGCGTTCGCGGACCAGCCGGTCCCGCCAGTCACCGGCGCCACACAGACGGCAGACGGCGGCGTATCGGCAAGTGGTCCCGGGCGCGCGGCGAGCGGCGTGGACGGCTCACCCGCGCCGCCTACACTCCTGGTGTCCGGCTGCCAGCGAGCCTGCGCCTCCGATCACCGGCTGGCGCTCGCCGGCGACGACGCCGCAGTGGTCGTCGCCGGCGAGCATGTGGACGGCGTCGCGACGCCGGAGCGGCGCCTCGCGGAGACGGCGGCGCGGCGGCTCCGCGACGGCACGGCGGCAGGACCGCGCGGTCGCCGCGGGAGCCCCGGGCGGCAGACGGACGAAGCGACCGGCGAGGAGCAACGGGATGGACTGGCAGGCTGACTATCGGCGCAAGCTGCGCAGCGCGGAAGAGGCGCTGCGGGTCGTGCAGTCCGGTGACCGCGTCGTGTTCGCCCACGCCAGCGGCGAGCCGCTCGACCTGGTCGACGCCCTCGTTGCGCGAGCGCCGGAACTGCGCGACGTCGAGATCGTCCACATGGTCGCCATGGGCAAAGGCGAGTACGCGCGGCCCGAGTACGCGGAGAGCTTCTTCCACAACTCGGTCTTCGTAGGTGCCAGTACCCGGGACGCCGTCCACGCCGGCCGCGGCGACTACATCCCCACCTTCTTCAGCCAGATCCCCGACCTGTTCCTCAAGGGCTACCTGCCGCCCGACGTCGTCCTCATCCATCTCTCCCCTCCCGACAGGCACGGGTTCTGTTCGTTCGGCATCTCGGTCGATTACACGAAGCCGGCCGCCTCCGTCGCCCGCGCGGTCATCGCCCAGGTGAACCCGAACATGCCGCGCACCCACGGTGACTCGTTCATCCACGTGAGCAAGCTCGACCTCATCGTCGAGAGCGAGCAGCCGATCATCGAGCTGCAGCCTCCGAAGGTGGGAGCCGTCGAGGAGGCCATCGGCCGGCACATCGCCGGCCTGGTCGACGACGGCGCCTGCCTGCAGCTCGGCATCGGCGCGATCCCCGACGCCGTGCTCATGTTCCTGCACGGCAAGAACGACCTCGGTATCCACACGGAGATGTTCAGCGAGGGCGTCGTCGACCTCTACAACGAGGGAGTCGTCACCAACGCCCGCAAGCGCCTCCATCGCGACAAGATGGTTGCCACGTTCCTCATGGGGACGCGGCGTCTCTACGACTTCGTCGACGACAACCCGATGGTCAACATGTTCCCGGTCGACTACACCAACGACCCGTACGTCATCGGCCAGCTCGACGACGTCGTGTCCATCAACTCCGCCATCCAGGTGGACCTCATGGGCCAGGTGGCGGCGGACACGATGGGGCCGGTGCAGTACACCGGCATCGGCGGCCAGGTCGACTTCGTGCGCGGCGCCGCCCGCAGCAAGGGTGGCAAGGCGATCATCGCCCTGCCGTCCACCGCCCGGAAGGGCACCGTGAGCCGCATCGTCGCCAAGCTCACCGACGGCGCCGCCGTGACGACCATGCGCGCCGACGTCGACTACATCGTCACCGAGTACGGCGTCGCCCACCTCAAGGGCCGGAACCTGCAGGAGCGGGCCCGCGCCCTCATCGACATCGCCCATCCCGAGTTCCGCGAGCAGATCATCGACGAGTGTACGAGGCTGCGCGGCGACGGGTGGTTCTGCGGCACGCGCGGCAGACCGCTGCCCATCGCCGACTGAGAGGAGGTCCCCATGGACACGAAGCCACGAACGTTCCTGGCTCCCAGGACCATCGTGACCGGCGTCGGCTGCGTCGGGCAGCTCGGCGCGCAGATCAGGCATCTCGGCGGCAGCAGGGCGCTGATCGTCACCGACGCCGGCGTCTGCGCGGCCGGCATGCTGGAGCGGGTCGAGACGCCGCTGGCCGAGGCCGGCATCGAGACCGGCGTCTTCGAGGGCAGCGTCCCGGAGCCGCCGATGAGCAGCGTCCTCGAGGCCGCGACGATGGCCGAGGACGGCGGCTACGACTGCATCGTCGCGTTCGGCGGCGGCTCGGCCATGGATACGGCCAAGATGGTCGCCGTCCTCCCGGGCACCGGCAAGACGGTCGAGGACTACGTCGGGGTCGACGTGCTCGACCATCCCGGGCTGCCGGTCGTCGCCATCCCCACGACCGCCGGCACCGGCTCCGAGGTGACCAAGGTCGCCATCTTCGCCAACGAGAAGCTCAACGTGAAGCAGGGCGTCAGCAGCGCCCATCTGGTGCCCGAGGTGGCGCTCATCGACCCGGAGTTCACCGTCAGCTGTCCGCCGCACGTCTCCGCGGCCAGCGGCATCGACGCCCTCATCCACAACATCGAGGCCTTCACCTCGGTGAACGCCACACCGATCACCGACATGTACGCGCTCAAGGGCGTCGAGCTGATCAGCCGCAGCATCCGCACGGCGGTGTTCCAGGGCGACAACCTGGAGGCGCGCTACGACATGGCGCTCGGCGCGCTGTACGGCGGCCTGTCGTTCGGCAACGCCGGGGTGACCGCCGTGCACGCCCTCTCCTACCCGATCGGCGGCCGTTTCCACGTGCCCCACGGCGACGCGAACACCCTCATGCTCCCCTGGGTCATGCAGCACAACATGCTCGGCTGCCTGGACCGGTTCGGCGCCATCGCCGCCGCCATGGGGCTGACCCGCAACGGCGCCACCCAGCGCGAAGCGGCCCAGCGGGCCGTGGACGAGATGAAGCTGCTGGCGGCCGACCTCGACCTGCCGATGTACCTCAGCGACGTCGGCATCCCGGCCAACGCGATCGAGGACCTGGCCGACGGCGCCATGGGACAGACCCGCCTGCTGGTGAACAACCCGCGGACGCTCACCCGCGACGACGTGGTGGCCATCTACAACGCCTGCGCCCGGCGGCCGGTCGAGCGCTCCTGACACGACCGCTGCCCACGACGCGACCGCGCGCACGGCTACGGCCGCGCGCACCGGCGGCGCCTGCCGCCGTCAGACCCAGTCCGGGACCGTGAGGACGGTGGCGCGCCCGTCGCTGCGCCACCACGTCCCGATCACCCAGATGCGCCCACGATGCGTCCCCCGCCGGGCCTCGCGGAACCAGTCCTGCGGGGCGCCGAACCACACGGATTCGCGTGAGACGGCACGGAACCCGAACGCCCGCCGCCAGCGCTCCACCACCAGCTCCGTCGCCCGCAGGCTGTCGCCGGTGTACTTCAGGTAGTCGGCGCCGACGCCGGGGTCGGGCGCGCCGCCCGGCAGCCGGGCGGCCCAGCGTACACGCTCACCCTGCGCCCTCATCAGCTCGTTGACGTCGAGGTGACAGGTCCCGGCGGCCCACGACCCGTACTCCTCGTCGCGGAACGAGCGCTGCGCGGGAGCGTAGACGCGCACGTGGAGCGAGCTCTGGAGGTTCGCCGCGTCGAGCCGCCGCTTGAGCCCCTTCGTCCGCGTGGTCGGCGCGAAAGGATCGGGCGGCCCGCCGACGCCGACCGCCAGGCCGCCGACGCTGCCCCGCCCGAAGGCCTGTACGAGGTCGAAGATCCAGCTCCGCAGACCGGCGCGGCGCAACGCCCTCTCCACCCGCGGGACCAGCGCCGGACCGGCGGCATCCACCATGCCTGCTGCGGGACACCGGAAGATCAGGCTCACTGGCTGGTCGAGCCACCAGCGGTCGTGAGAACGGAAGCGCCACCACTCACAGGTGGCCAGCCAGTTGCTGGAGCCGGGAGGATGCTCCACGACCCGCAGCCCGGGCCAGTTCCGCTCCCAGGTCTTCTCTGGACCGACCGCGCCGGCGGCATCGACCGACCGGAAGGCGACGCGCGAGACGACGCCCCGGCGCCGCACCTCGACCCTGTCGCCGCGTCGCCAGCGCCCGTCGCCGAGCCGGTATTCCGTGAAGGCGACCGGGGTCCCGGCCGGCCCCGGCCGGGCGCTGAACGTCAGGACCACCCGGCCCTCGTCCGGGAACTCGGCCGTCTCAAGCTCCGTCGCAGGACCGTGGACCTCTTCCGCCGCCCGGGCCCCGTCCATCACACGGACCTCGTCCATCACTCGGACCTCGTCCGCGCTTCGGCGCCCCCGCCGGACGACCAATCAGCCGGCCAGCCGTTCGACGGTCGCCGCCATCAGCTCGCCTGCCTCTTCCACGTCGGCGTCGTCGACGTCGAGGTGGGTCACCAGGCGGATGCTCCAGGGGCCTTCGTCGAGGCACCGCAGACCGGCGCCCTCGAGCTCGCCGACGATGTCGGCTGCCGGCAGGCCGGTCTCGCGCGTCCCGGCGTAGACCATGTTCGTCTGCACCCTGGCGAGGTCGACGGAGAGGCCGGGGACGCGCGCCAGCCGCTCCGCCAGCGCGCGAGCCCGCCGGTGGTCGTCGGCCATCCGCTCGATGTTGTGCCGCAGCGCGTAGAGGCCGGCGGCCGCGACGATGCCGGCCTGCCGCATGCCGCCGCCCAGCAGCTTGCGCGCCCGCTCGAGCTGAGGCACCAGCGCGTTCCGGCACAGCACCAGAGAGCCGATCGGGGCGCCGAGCCCCTTCGAGAGACACACGCTGACCGTGTCGGCCGGCGCCGCCAGCTCCGCCAGTGAGAGGCCGCTCGCCACGTGCGCATTCCAGATCCGCGCCCCGTCGAGGTGCAGCAGCAGCCCGTTGCGGTCGCAGAAGTCGCGCGCCTGCAGGACCTTCTCCTGAGGATAGACCAGGCCGCCGCAGTGGTTGTGGGTGTTCTCGAGGGCGACGATGCGGGTCGGGGCCCAGTGCGGATCGGCGTCGGTGTGGACCCGTTCCTGCATGAGGTCGCAGTCGAGGGTGCCGTCGGGGGATTCGAAGGTCCGCAGCTGCAGGTTGCTGATGACCGCCGCCCCGCCCTGCTCGTAGTAGCAGATGTGCGCCTCGGCATGCAGGAACACCTCATCGCCGCGCCGCGTCTGCGCCAGCAGCGCCGCCTGGTTGGCCTGCGTGCCGGACGGGAAGTAGAGCGCCGCCTCTTTGGCGAACAGCTCGGCGACGGACCGCTCGAGCTCCCACACCGTCGGGTCGTGGCCGAGGACGTTGTCGTCGACCTCCGCCTCGGCCATGGCTCGCCGCATCTCCGCTCCCGGCCGCGTCACCGTGTCGCTGCGCATGTCGATCGGGGATCTCGTCACCGTGTTCCTTCCTTCGTCCCGGTCTTCTCCCGGCTCATCCGCCGTCTCGCGTGCGGCCGCTCCGTCACCTCGGAGCTCGGCGGACCCGCCCTCCCGGCTCCCGGTCCGTCGCTCATACCATCAGTCGTCCGGCCACCATGAGCGACCGGCCGTCGACCTCCACGGTCGGCTCGGTGATCAGCAGATCCCAGTGCAGACTGCTGTCGTTGACCCCGCCGAGCATCCGGTTGTCTCCCACCGCGATGTGGACCGTGCCGAGGATCTTCTCGTCGGTGAGCATATAGCCGCACGGCTCGCCGACCTCGGGGTTGAGGCCGATGCCGAGCTCTCCGATCACGTCCCCGGCCCCGGTCGCGCCGGCCAGCGTGGCGGTGAACGTCTCGAATCCGGCGGCCGCGCCCACGCCGCGGGCGCGGCCGCCCTCGAACGCGACCTCCAGGTCCTCGATGCGGACGCCGTTCCAGAACGCGAGGTCGAAAACGACCGTGCCGTCGGCGGCATCCTCGAACGGGGCGAGGCAGACCTCGCCGGCCGGCAGGTTGCTCAACTTGGCGTCGTCGGTCACGACGCCGACATCCTTGTCGAGCGGCCGCCCGTCGATGCGCAGACGCACATCGGTGCCCTTCGGCGAGGTGATGTGGACCTCGCTGCCCCCCTCCAGGAACGACGCTACGACGTCGGCGCGGCGCGAGAGCTCGCGGTAGTCGATCAGCAGCGAGCGCCAGAACATGTCGCTGAAGGCGGCGAAGTCGAGGCCGAACGCCGCCGCCTGCTGGGGCGTCGGCAGGTCGGTCCCGATCCAGCGGCGGGAACCGTCGTAGATGACGTCGGCGAGCAGCTTGCGGCCCCTCAGGACGGCGCCGAACCGCTCGTCCGGGATGTCGCGGAACAGCTCCGGCTGCCCATCCTCGAGACGCACCGTGAAGACGATGTCGGCGGCCCGCGCCGCCGCGATCCAGCCGTCGTTGACGGTGGCCAGCTGCGCCTCCGGCAGCTCCACGAGGCGGCGGCGCCGGTACTCGTCGCTGGGCGCCACCACCATCGCGCGGGCGCCCACCGCCTCGCACTCGAAAGCGATCAGCTCCAGGTAGGGGAGCGAGTCGGCCCGGCCCTCGATGTAGACGTTCTCGCCGCTCCGGACGTCGCCGCAGTCGCGGACGATGGTGCGCGCGACCGCCGCCAGACGGTCCATGTCATGGCCGGGAAGCTCGAGGATGTCCGACACGCCCACCTCACAGGTCCGTGGTCCAGCGACCACCCGCCACGGTATACCGACGGCGGCTCGCGAGGCCAGCCGCCCTCACGCCCGGTCAGCCCGGCCGGGCGCCCGGCACCAGCCCCGGCCGGCGACCGCTGCGCCGGCGCCTGCGTACCTGCACACGCAGAGCGGGCGGCGGCAGGAGACCGATACCGGCGCCGTAGCGGCGCGCCAGCGCGTTCCAGCCGAGCGCCAGCAGGCAGCCGGCGAAGAGCAGGAGCTTGCGCGCCGGCGGCATCGGCTCCCAGAGGATGCCGACCTGGTCGACGAACTCCTCCCAGGGGTCGAAGTCGGCCGGCCAGTGGAAGACGAACCGTCCGTCGCGCTCCTCGGCGATCGCGACCGCGTCGTTCTCGATCGCCGTCGCCTGCTTGCCCGGGTAGTCGACCCAGATGTGGTCGAGCGAGAGCCGTAGCTCGTACGGGATGCCCTTCGCGTCCAGGACGCTGGCCAGCACCATCGCCCGGCTCTCACAGTCGCCGCGGCCGGCGACAAGCACCTCACGGGTCGTCGGGAAGTACCACGGCACGCCGCTCACCTCCCAGTCGTAGCCGTACGGCACGACCCGGTCGAGGACCAGCCGCTCGATCAGGGCCGGATCGTCGGGCAGCCGTCGAGCCAGCGCCTCGACCGCGACGGGGTCGACCGCCCTCGTCCGGTAGTTCTCGACGCTGCGCGCCAGCACCCAGGGCTGCGGATACAGCACCAGGAACGCCCAGACGAGCGCCAGGACGAGGCGGGCGAAGAGCGGCAGGAGTGTGGGAGGACGAGGCGACATGCCTCGATTGTAGCCCCGGAGGGAACGGCGTCCTCCCCCGGGCCGTGACCGATGCCGGCGACAGAGGAGCGCAGTCGAGGCCGAAGGGCCCGCGGCGCCGGCCGGCTCAGAAGGCCGGCGTGAAGACCGCCCGCGGGTCGGCGGCGCGGAGGAACGCGTCGGCCAGGGCGTCGCGCCCCGTGTCCCAGATCCGCCACAGGCGGTAGCGCAACCGCGAGCGCCAGTCGGCGACGGGGATCTCGCGGTCGGCGACCAGGGCCCGCTCGTCGGTCGGGTCGCCGTCGACGGCATACGAGACCCGACCCAGCGTCTCGTTCCGCGCGACTGGCGGCGACACGGTGCGCGGCGTGTCGATCTCCTCGCGCACCTCGGCCCCCGGCGGGATCGACACGCTGAACCGCTTCGACTGGACGATGTCGAGCGAGAGACGGCTGTACGGCACGGTCGCCGTGGCGACCAACGCGCCGGCGGCCGGCGACTTCCATGTCTGGTACAGACTGGCTCCGTACTTGAAGAGCTTGACGACGTCGCGATTGCGGGTCTCCGGATCGGGCGCGCCCAGCACGGTGACGATCATCTCGTGGCCGTCGTACGTGCCAGAGGCCACCAGGCAGTACCCGGCGCCGCTCGTATAGCCTGTCTTGCCCCCGGTCACCCAGTTGTTGCGCAACATGAGCTTGTTGGTGTTGTCGACCTTGAGCGCGGGGGCATCCTGCTGAGGGACGGAGACCTGGCGCGTCGCGACGTAGGCCGCGAAGCGCTCGTCCTCCATCTCGACACGGGTGAGCTCCGTGAGATCCCGAGCCGTCGTGTAATGCCCGCCGGCGTCGAGTCCGTGGGAGTTGGCGTAGTGGGTGTCGTCGAGGCCGAGCTCCTCGGCCTCCTGGTTCATGAGCTCGACGAAGGCCTGCTCGCTGCCGGCGACCTCCGCCGCCAGCGTCTTGGCCGCGTCGCCGCCGCTCGCCACGAGCAACGCCTCGAGCAGGAGATCGACGCTGAGCCTCTGACCGGGCTTGAGCCCCACGTCCATCTCGTCCCAGCGGATCTCAAGCTGGGGCACCGTCACCTGCTCCTGGAGGTCGATGCCGCTCTCGAGCACGACGCGAGCCGTCATCACCTTGGTCGTGGACGCCATCGGGACCCGCTTGTCGGCGTTCAGCTCGTAGACGAAGCGGCCGGTCGGCACGTCCATGACGGCGGCGCTGGTCGCCTGGATCTGTGGCGCCTCCTCATCGGCGGCCAGGGCCACCCCCGGCACGGACGCGCCCAGCGCGACGGCGACGACCGCGGCGGCGAGAACGGCGAGCGCGGTCGTGAGCAGAGGCCGCCGCCCCCGCCGGCCGACGACGGAACGGCCGGAACGCAGGTCGATGCGACGGACGGCAGATCGGCCGGAACGCCGGTCGCAGCGAAGGACGGCGGTGCGCCCGGCAGCGGGTGTGCGCGAGGAGCTCACGATGAGCGCCAGTGTATACTCCCGCGGCGATGGAGATGAACGGGCAGAGTGTGGTCGGCCGCATCGCCCACACGCTCCACGCGAAGCAGTTCCTCGTCTTCTACGCGATCGGCCTCTTCGCCATCGACTTCATGGCTCCGCTGATCGCGGCGTGGCTGGGCGACCCACGACCGCTCTCGGAGGTCTTCGCGGAGAGCGGCGCCGGGCTCGATGCCCTGGTCAGGGACCCCACCGCCGCCGGCATCGGCCTGGTCGCCGGCGGCCTCCTGCTCCTCTCCTGGCTGCGCTGCGGCTACATCCGCTCGATCGCCGGGCATCTCCACTTCTCGCCGGCCGGCCCGCGGCAGTTCCTCGGCATGCTGGGCATCCTCCTCATCACCCAGCTCGTGCAACTGGGGCTCCTCAGCCTCCAGCGCGCCATCGTCGGCGCCGACTGGGCCGCCGTCCTCATCTCACTCCTGCAGCTGGGGGTCTACCTCTTCCTCCTGTACGCCGACTACGCGGTCGTCCTCAGCGGGCTCGACCCGTTCACGGCGCTCTACCGCTCATGGCAGACCGTACGGGCCAACCTGACGGCGTCGCTGCTGGTCCTCGTGGCCGGCACCCTTCTGACCCTGCTGATCGCGCTGCTGATCGACCCAGCGCTCGACGGCGGCCTGCGCGACATCGTGGGGCTGCTGGTGGTGCGCATCGTGGCGATCGGCGCCGTCGCCTTCATCACCGACGTGGCGCTCATCGTCGTGTTCGTCGACAGCGTGGAGCGCGGCGCGATCCCGCGTGGGCGACGCCGCTGACGCTACTCCCACTCGATGGTGCTCGGCGGCTTGCTGCTGATGTCGAGCACCACCCGGTTGACCTCCGGCACCTCGTTGATGATGCGGTTGGAGATGCGCTCGAGCAGATCGTAGGGGAGCTTGGCCCAGTCGGCGGTCATGGCGTCCTTGCTCTCGACGGCGCGGATGACGATCGGGTAGCCGTACGTGCGCTCGTCGCCCTGCACGCCGACGCTGCGGACCACCGGCAGGACGGCGAAGCTCTGCCACAGCTTGCGGTAGAGGCCGGCGGCGCGGATCTCCTCGAGCAGGATGGCGTCGGCACGCTGGAGGATGTCGACCCTGTCGCGGGTGACCTCGCCGACGATGCGGATGCCCAGACCGGGGCCGGGGAACGGCTGCCGCCAGACGATCCTCTCCGGCAGGCCCAGTTCCTCGCCGACTGCTCTCACCTCGTCCTTGAACAGCTCGCGCAGCGGCTCGACCAGCTCGAAGCCCATCTTCTCCGGCAGCCCGCCGACGTTGTGGTGGCTCTTGATCTTGGCCGCCTGCCGGGTGCCGCTCTCGATCACGTCGCTGTAGAGGGTCCCCTGCACCAGGAAACGGGCGTCCTCGATCTTCGCCGCCTCCTCCTCGAAGCAGCGGATGAACTCGGTGCCGATGACCTTGCGCTTGCGCTCGGGATCGAGGATGTGGCGCAGCTTCTCGAGGAACCGGTCGGAGGCGTCGACGGCGATCAGCGGCACGTCGAAGTGTTCGCCGAACATCTCGACGACCTGCTCCGCCTCGTTGAGCCGCATCATGCCCTGGTCGATGAAGACGCAGGTGAGCTGGTCGCCGATCGCCTTGTGGACGAGCAGGGCGGCGACCGAGGAGTCGACGCCGCCCGAGAGGCCGAGGATCGCTCGCCCGTCGCCGACCTGGTCGCGGATGCGGCGCACCTGCTCGTCGATGATGCTGGCCGGCGTCCACGTCGGCGCGCAGCCGCAGACCTTGAACAGGAAGTTGCCGAGCACGTCCATGCCCCGCGGCGTGTGGACGACCTCGGGGTGGAACTGGACGCCGCAGAAGCCGCGCTCCGCCGACTCCATGGCCGCCACCGGCGCGCCGTCGCTCGACGCCAGGACCTCGAAGCCCTCCGGCGCCACGGTGACGCAGTCGCGGTGGCTCATCCAGCACTGCTCCTCCGGCTCGAGGCCGGCCAGCAGCCGGCCCTCGCGGGCGATGGCCACGGCCGTCTTGCCGAACTCGCTCGTGCCGGTATGGCTGACGGTACCGCCCAGCTCCCGGGCGAGGTACTGATGGCCGTAGCAGATGCCGAGCACCGGCACGCCGAGCTCGAACAGCCCCGGGTCGACCCGCGGCGCGTCGTCGACGTAGACGCTGGCCGGCCCGCCGCTGAGGATGATGCCGGCCGGCCGGCGCTCGCGGAGCTCCTCGACCGGCGTGTCGTGGGCGATGAGCTCCGAGTAGACGTGGAGCTCGCGCACCCGGCGGGCGATCAGCTGCCCGTACTGGGCTCCGAAGTCGATGACCAGGACGGTGCCCATCTCACCCCATGCCAACGTCCTGCTCCTTCTGGAGCTTCTTGCCCTCGGTCATGAGCGCGGGGGCGACCATGACCTCGGCCTTCTGGAACGCGTTGATGCTCTCGAAGCCGCAGGTCGCCATGCTGGTACGCAGCGCCCCGAAGAGGTTGAGCGTGCCGTCGTTCTCGTGCGCCGGACCGACGAGGATCTCCTCGATGGTGCCCTTGACGCCGGCCTTCACGCGCGTACCTCGCGGCAGCTCGGGATGGAAGGTCGCCATACCCCAGTGATAGCCGTGGCCGGGCGCCTCGCTGGCGGCCGCCAGCGGCGAGCCGATCATCACGCCGTCGGCGCCCAGGGCGATCGCCTTGGCGACGTCGCCGCCGGTGCGCATGCCCCCGTCGGCGATCACGTTGCAGTGGATGCCGGTCTCGAGCAGGTGCTGCACGCGGGCGGCGGCGGCGTCGGCGATGGCCGTCGCCTGCGGCACGCCGATGCCCAGCACGCCGCGCGTGGTGCACGCGTGCCCCGGGCCGACGCCGACGAGCACTCCGACCGCGCCGGTCCGCATGAGATGCAGCGCCGTGGCGTACGAGGCACAGCCGCCGACGACGACCGGGACGGGGACGGCGCCGATGAACTCCTTGAGGTTCAGCGGCGTGACCGAAGAGGAGATGTGCTCCGCGGAGACGACCGTCCCCTGGATCACCAGGACGTCGAGCCCGGCGTCGAGCGCCACCCGGTAGTACTCCTCGACGCGCTGCGGCGTGAGCGACGCGGCGGCGGCCACCCCGCCGTCCTTGATCTCCTGCACCCGCCGGCCGACCAGCTCCTTCTTGATCGGCTCCGCGTAGATCTCCTGCATGCGCCGGGTCGCCGACTCGCGCGGCAGCGAGGCGATCTCCCGAAGCACCGACTCGGCGTCTTCGTACCTCGTCTGCACGCCCTCGAGGTTCAGGACCCCCAGGCCGCCCAGTCTGCCGATGCGGACGGCCATCTGCGGGTCGACCACGCCGTCCATGGCGCTGGCCAGCAGCGGCAGGTCGAACGTCAGGTCGCCGAGCCTGAACGTGATGTCGACGTCGTCGACGTCGCGCGTGCGGCGGCTGGGGACGATGGCGATATCGTCGAAGCCGTAGGCCCGACGACCTTTCTTGCCACGACCGATCTCGACTTCCATGACCACCTCCCGGCCGGCCGGCGCCGGTCCGCTCACCTCGCCTGCCGCCCGACGTTCGACGCCGGAGCGGCAGACGCGGGTCTCACCACGTCATGCAGATCCGCCGTCGCGGAACAGCTCCAAAGGCCCGACCTCCGGTCTGCGACCCATCAGCCATACAAAAACGACCCCGGCACACGAGTGCCCGGGCCGCCTGATGATGCCGGTGCCTTCTCTGGACGATGCTGTTCCTCCGCGACGTTGACCGATGCTAGCAGAGGGTCGGCGGACGGAGCAACAGAGGCCGTGTGCCGTCTGTGGACCGGCGGGGGTCGTGTCCGCGGCCCCGTCTGCCGATATGCCTACCGATGGAGGCAGATGTGACATGACAGGCACCGCCCTGCTCGTGGTGGTCCTCCTCGTCGTCGGCCTCGCGGTCGCGCTCCTGACGCTCGCCGCTCTCATCGGGCGGCGCACCGTGAGAGGCCGCACACGCGAGCGGGCCCTTGAGCCGCGCTGCCGGCGCCAGGCCGAAGACCTCGTCTTCGAGCGGCTCGTCCCGCATCCCCGGACGGCCGCCGAGCGGCGGCTCCTGCGCGACATGCTGCTCCACCACCTGGCGCTGCTGAGAGGGCCCGAGGCCGACGTCATCGTGCGCTATCTCGAAGAGGCCGGGCACATCGACGAACTCGCTGAGCAGCTGCGGACCGGGTCCGCCGATCGGCGAGCCGCGGCCGCCGACCGGCTCGGGCGCAGCCGGTCGTCGCAGGCCGTCGCGGCGCTCTCCGCGGCGCTCACCGACGAGCGGGAGGACGTCCGTGTCTTCGCGGCCCGCGGTCTCGCTCATATCGGCGACGAGGCGGCCATCGGGGCGCTGGCGGCGGCGCTGACCGCTCCCACACGGTGGGCACTCGCCATGGTCGCCGACGACCTCGTCCGTCTGGGTGGGGCGGCGGTCCCGGCGCTCCTCGGGATCGCGCGGCGCGGCGATCCGCGGTCACGCGCCGCCGCAGCGCGTGTCCTCGGCGAGATCGGCGACGGACGCGCGACCGATGTCCTCATCGACCTGCTGCGCTGCGCCGACGAGGTCGACAGCCGCACCCAGGCGGCCGCCGCCCTCGGGAAGACGGGCGGCGAGTCCGCCGCCGACGCGCTCCGCCATGCGCTCCGTGATCCCGCCTGGGAAGTCAGAGCGCAGGCCGCCAAGGCCCTCGGCCGCCTCGGCGACCGCCGGTCGGTGCGCGCCCTGGAGCACGCCATGCCGGACCCGAACTGGTGGGTACGCGTCAACTGCGGCGAGGCCCTCGCCCGGCTCGGAGAGCCGGGGCTGACCGCGCTGCGGCGTCTCACACACTCGAACGACCGCTACGCAGCCGATCAGGCGTGGGCGGCGCTCACCATCGCTCAGCGGCAGCACGCCCGGGGCGGACCGCCCGCGCAGACGACACATGCGCGGCCCCCACACCCGGTCGGCGACACCGCCGCGCTCTCCCCGCGCACGTCCGCGACCCCCAGGCCTGCCCTCCCGTGACGACGCTGCTCCACATCCTCGCCTGGATCGCCCTGGTGTATTTCCTGACCGTCGATGCCGCATACCTCGCTATGGCAGCGCGGACGCTCTGGAAGGCCCGTCATGACCCCGAGGACGTCCTGTACGACGGCTACGACGTCCTTTACCGGTCGCCCTTCACGCCGCCGGTCTCCGTACTCGCGGTCGCCGATCGTCCGGCGAGCGAGATGCTCGCGCTCATCAGGGACCTGCGCGTGCTCGACTACGGTGAGTACGAGGTCGTGCTGGTGGACGACGGCTCCTTCCCCGAGACGTTCCCGGCGCTCTACGCCGAGTCCGGCCTCGGTGCGGTCCCGGGGCCGGTCCGTCGCCAGGTGTCCGGCGCTGCGGTCACCGGCATCTACAGTCCGCCCTCCTGGCCCGGTCTCAAGGTGGTCCGCACCGAGTCCGGCGAGCGGACGGCGCTCCTCAACGCCGGGGTCAACGTCGCCCGCTATCCGATCGTGTGCGTCCTCGCGAGTGACGCGGTCCTCGAGAAGGGGTCGCTCCTGCGACTCGTGAGACCATTCATGGACCACCCGGCCGAGACGGCAGCGACGGCCGGGGTCATCGGGGCCCCGGCGGAGGACCTCGCGGCATCGCTCGCCGGCGACGCCTTCTGGTACCGTCCGGCGGAGCTCTCGCTGCTCGCCGGCGCGTGCTGGACGGTCCGCCGCGACATGGTAGTCGAGGTCGGTGGCTGGCGGCCCGGCGCCGCCGACGGACATGCCGACCTCGTCTTCCGGCTCCACCGGAGCCTGCGCTGGAGCAGACGTCCCTACCGGGTCGAGCTCGTCGACGAGGCGGTCGTTGCCAGGCGCGAGCCGGGGGACCTGCGCTCGTCGCTGCGGCGGGACGGGCGACGCGAGCGGGACATCGTCGCGGCGCTCACCGGCGCCCGGTCGTCCACAGGGAACCCCCGCTACGGCGTCTTCGGGCTCGTGTGGCTGCCATTCTCCTGGCTCGCCGACGTCGTCGGGCCCTTCGTCGAGACCGTCGGCTACGTCGCGGTCGTCGCGGGCGCCGTCACCGGTCTCATCGAGCCGTCGTTCCTCGTCCTCTTCCTCCTGGCGGCGCTCGGCTGCCGTCTCGCCCTGGCGCTGGCCGCGATCGCCCTGCGTCAGCCGCGGCTCGAGAGCGCCGCTTCGGCGCCGCCGCTGGGCCCCATGCTCGGCGCCGCCGCCGTGCGGGAGCTCGGCTACCGGCAGCTGGCCAACCTCTGGCGCCTTCGGCCGGCCGTCGCCGCGCTCGGCGCAGGGCCGCCTCGTCCGCGACGGGCGGAACAGCGTCCGCGGCCCGGGGCGGGCTGAGCCGTCCTGAGGGTCACCGGTTCGGCCCGAGGACCTCCCGCACGCGAGCGCGCACGTCGCGCAGCCGGAACGGCTTGGTCAGATAGCTGGCCGCGCCCAGCCGCCGGCAGTCGGCGACGTCCTGTTCGTCGGTCCGCGCCGAGAGGACCAGCACCGGTGGCCGCCGTCCGGCACGCCGCCGCAGCTCTCGCAGCACGTCCAGCCCGCTCATCGACGGCATCATGAGATCGAGGATGAGCAGGTCGACGTCGTGGGCCGCGGTCAGGTCGAGGGCACGCCGCCCGTCTTCGGCGGCCAGTACGTCGCACCCCTCGGCCTCAAGCGCCGCCGCGACCAGGCCCTGCACATCCCGGTCGTCTTCCGCGACGAGCACCAGGGGCCGCGACCGCGGCGAGTCGTCAGGCGGCGCCGTCGGCATCGAGCTGTTCCACGCCGGTCGTCTCGAAGAACCGCTCCACATCGGAGCGGTCGAGGACGCCGGCGCCGGAGCGCTGCGTGTTGGCGGCCGCGCAGGCAAGCCCCCAGCGCAGACACTGGGCCGGCTCGGCCCGCTGGAACCGCTGGGCGATGAACCCTCCGAGGAACGCGTCGCCCGAGCCCACGGTGCTGACGATGGACGTGAGCTGGGGCACGGTCGCCTTGTAGACGTGGACGCTCTTGCCGCGCTGCAGACGTGCGTAACACCCCTCGCGCGACTTGATGATCGCGTTCGTCGCCCCCAGCTCGCAGATCAGAGCGGTCGCCTCCACGATGTCGTCCTCGCCGTTGAATTCGTGCCCGACGAGGTCCTCCGCCTCGCGGATGTTCGGCGAGACGAGCCACGGCTTGGCCTTCACCCCGCGTCTGAGGGGCTCTCCATCGGTGTCGAGGGCGACGTAGCAGCGCCGCTTGGCGATGAGCCGGATCACCTGCGCGTAGTAGTCCTCGGGGACCTTGCGCGGAAGAGACCCCGCCAGCACGACGTAGCGGGCCCCCTTGGCGAGGTGATCGATCTCTTCGGTGAGCGCCGCCAGTTCCTCCTCGGCGACGAGCGGGCCGTACTCGATGACCTCGGTCTGACTCATCGTGGTCGGGTCGATGACCGCCGTCGAGGTACGGGACTCGTCGGCGATGCGGACGAAGTCGTTGAGGATGTTCTCCCGTCCGAGCCCCTCGAGGATCTGCTGGCCGGTGCGGCCGCCGACCAGACCCGTCACGACGACCGGCTGTCCGAGCGCCTTCACCGTGCGGGCCACGTTGACGCCCTTGCCGCCCGGCAGGGCGAGGCTCTCGCTGGCGCGATGCCGGAAACCGGTCTGGAAGTTGGGGACCGTGAGCGTCTTGTCGATGGCGGCGTTGGGGGTCACCGTGATGATCATGAAGTCATCTTATGCCGCCGCAAGTCCGCCTGTCATGCGTGCTCCGTCCCGCCTTGACAGTGCCCCGAAGTCGGGAGTAGGTTGCCCTTTGGTCAACGGCTTCAATCCTCGTTAGGTGAGGCTCCAGCGTATTCAGAGGCCGCTGCCCGGAAACGTCCAGAGACGCCAACGGGTAGAACAGGCATTGCCGGTCCAAGGTCTTGCCCAAAGCGGCTGAGGAACGACGACCGCCTCCGCGGTCGTCGGGACCTCTACGGTGCGCTGTGCTAAAGCTCGGACGAGAGAGGATCGTTCAGCTGCTGCGCGTGCTCATGCTGGCCTCTCGCGACGGGGGAGGCCGTTTTCGTGAGACGGAAGTCCCCGGATGACGCACGGAAAGGGGTGACGCGCATGTTCTTCGTCAGCAAGCTGCTCGGACAGCCGGTCCGCGACGCGGCGAACGCTCAGGCCGGCACCCTCGACGACTTCGTCGTGCGCGTCGAACAGACCTACCCGCGGGTCACTGCCCTGGTCCTCAAGCGGCGCGGCCGCCGGGTCATGGCCGAGTGGTCCGACGTGGCCAGCGTCGAGGAGTCCGGGTGCATCCTGGCCGTCGCCGGCGCCGAGCTCGAGGACCGTTCGCTGGTCGCCGGCGAGATGCTGCTGAGCCGCGGCTTCCTCGACAAGCAGCTCATCGACCGCGACGGCCACAAGGTGATCCGCGTCAACGACATCCAGCTCGCCCGGACCGGCGACCAGCTCTACGTGGTCGGCGTCGACATCTCCAGCGGCGCCCTGCTGCGCCGTCTCGGCCTGGCGAGGGTCGGCGAGCGGCTCGCCAAGCGGCCGCGCGCCCGCCTCATCGACTGGCGCAACGTCGACCTCGGCGAAAGCGACGACGCCGGCGTGCGGCTGACCGTGCCGCGCGGAGACCTCTCGCTGCTCCACCCGGCGGACATCGCCGACGTGGTCCACGAGTTGAGCCCCGAGGAGCGGACCGCCGTCCTCGAGGCGCTGGAGGACGAGGTGGCGGCCGACGCGGTGGAGGAGATGCACCCGTCGTTCCAGGCGGCGGTGATTCTCGACCTGCCAGACGACGAGGCGGCCCGTCTCCTCTCGAACATGTCGCCCGACGACGCCGCCGACCTGCTGGCCGACCTTCCCGACGACCGGCGGGAGGCGCTGCTCAAGCTGATGGAGGCCGACGACGCCGAGGAGGTCAGCGAGCTGCTGACCTACCCCGAACACTCGGCCGGCGGCATCATGACGCCCGACTTCGCCTCCGTCACGCCGGGCCTCACCGCCGACCGGGCGCTCGAGCGTCTCAGAGAGCAGTCCCCCGAGGTCGAGACCGTCTACTACATCTACGTCCTCTCGCAGGACAGGCGTCTGCGCGGCGTCTTCAGCCTCCGCGACCTCCTCTGCGTGCCGCCCGACAGGAAGGTCGGGGAGTTCATGACCACCGACCTCGTCAGCGTGCATCCCGACGCTGGTGAGGAAGAGGTCGCCGAGCTGATCGCCAAGTACAACCTGCTGGCGCTGCCGGTCATCGACGAGGACGATGTCCTGCTCGGCATCATCACCGTCGACGACGCCATCGATCTCGTGCTGCCGTTAGCGTGGAAGAAGCGGCTGCCGCGCATCTTCCACTGAGGTGACGGATGCGCATGACGGCCGCCAGACGGGGTGTCGGAGCGGCCGTCCGCAGGCTCGGCCGCACGCGACTGATGCTCTTCCTGGCCGTCATGGGCCCGGGGATCATCGCCGCCAACGCCGGGAACGACGCCGGCGGCGTCACCACATGGTCGGTCATCGGCTCCAGTTACGGCTACAGCCTCACCTGGCTGCTCATCGTCATCACGCCGATGCTCTTCATCGCCCAGGAGATGAACGCGAGGATCGGTATCGTGACCGGCAAGGGGCTGGCGGCCCTCATCCGCGAGCGCTTCAGCCTCAAGGTCACCGCGTTCGCGATGCTGACCACGATGGTGGCCAACTTCGGCACCACGCTGTCGGAGTTCGCCGGCGTGGCCGCCGCCTCGCGCCTGCTCCACGTGCCGCCGTGGATCGGCGTCCCCGCCGTCGCGATCGGCCTCTGGTTCCTGGTCACGAAGGGCTCCTATCGCAAGGTCGAGCGGGTCTTCCTCGCCCTCAGCCTCATCTACCTCACCTACATCGTCTCCGGCCTCATCGCCGGACCTGACTGGGGAGCCGCCGCCCGCGGCGCCGTCCCCTCCTTCCAGTTCTCCGAGACCTGGCTGGTCATCGTCATCGCCGCCATCGGGACCACCATCACCCCGTGGGGCCAGTTCTACATCCAGGCGGCGGTCGTCGATAAGCGTCTCTCTATGAACAGCCTGCGGATGAACCGCCTCGAGGTCATGATCGGCGCCTTTCTCACGACCCTGGTCGACTTCTTCATCGTCGTCGCCTGCGCCGAGACGCTGTTCAAGGAGGGCATCGTCGTCCAGACCGCCGCCGAGGCGGCACGGGCGCTGGAGCCGCTGCTCGGGGCCGGCGCCAAGTACCTGTTCGCGGTCGGCCTGCTCAACGTCTGCATCCTGGCCGGCGCCATCCTGCCGCTGGCCACCGCCTACGTCGTCTGCGAGGCGTTCGGGTTCGAGTCCGGGCTCGACAACTCCTTCTCGGAGGCGCCGGTCTTCAACGGGCTGCTGACCGCCTTCATCGTGCTCCCGGCGGCGGTGACCCTCATCCCGTCGCTCCCCCTCGTCGACATCATCGTGCTCACCCAGATGGTGAACGGGGTGCTGCTGCCGGTGATCCTCATCTTCGTGCTGAAGATCATCAACACGCCGGAGGTGATGGGCGAGCACGTCAACAGCCGCGGCTACAACATCATCGCCTGGACGTTCTCGCTGCTGCTGATCGGCCTCAGCCTGATCCTCGTCGTGACGAGCCTGCCGTTGCCGTTCTTCGACTGACGCGGCCGGTCCGCCACCGTCACCTGCGGCGGTGCCGCGCAGCGCCGTGACTCAGAGCTTGCTCAGAAGCGAGAGCAGGGTGTGACGGTAGCGCGGCGCCCTGACCGGCTCCCAGGCCTCCGGGAAGGTCTCGACCAGACGCGCCAGCTCCTGCTGCTTGAAGGCCATGTAGTTGGCGACGCCGGGCGCGATGATCAGGTCGCTGCCCTGCGCCTTCGCCTTCCTGCTCGCCTCGCGTCCCCAGCCGCGGCCGGCGAGGAAGTCGCGCAGGATGCTGCTCGTGACGACGGCATCCTGCAGGTCGCCGAGGTGGTCCTGCAGGCTCTTGACGTTGTGGACGACGAGCTTGCTGCCCGACCCGAGGACCTCAGAGAAGAACTCGAGCGTGTAGCGGAGGTACTTGCCGGCGATGCGCAGCTGGTGCAGACGCGTCAGCGGCACGCTCGGACCCGTCACCCACTCGTCGTAGGCGAGGACGGTGGCCAGCTCGCCGAGCACGATCGGCGGCAGGACGATGAGGACGCGCCGCCCGCGCGGGGCGCCGTCGGCGTCGAAGTCGGGCAGCGCCCCGGCGCCCGGCCGGTCAAGGAACTCTCCGAACGACTCGACGAAGCCCCGGTAGCCGGGGCCGTCGAGCCACCCGAGCATCTTCTCCCGGCGCTCCTTGCGCTCGACCTCCCACGCCTCGAAGAGTGGATCGAGCTCGTCGCGCCGTTCTTCGGGCAGCTCGTCGAGGTAGTGCCCCGCCTTCTCGTGGAACACGTCGAGGTCCCGCACCCTGCCCAGAAGCCGCCCGGTACGACGGAGATCCTTCAGGTATGGCTTGTACGCCTTGTGGTCGATGTACGGCTCGAAGACGGCCAGCGCCGCCCGCATGCGCCGGGTGGCGACCCGCATGTCGTGCAGCTCCTCGATGTCCTCGCCCGCCTTCGTGCCGTCCTCGTGCGCCAGCATGCGCTCGAAGTGGAAGGTCAGGGTCTTGCGGGCGGCCTCCGACATGAGGTCGTCGGCCTTGACGCCCGGCGCCTTGCGCTTCTTCCTGGGCTTCGCGTCGCCGGCATCCTTCGACGGGGCGCCTGCGACGGTGGCTCCCCCGGGGGGCCCCTCCGCCTGCGCCTCCTCCTTCGCCTCCTCCGGCGGAGAAGCCGCCTGACCTTCGGCGGCCTCGGGAGACCCCCCGGCCGCCGCGACGGCCGCTCTGGCGCGGGCGTACTTGGAGCGCGTCTCCGGCGACAGCCGGTGCTCGTCGCGCAGACAGCCCGACAACGCCTCCAGGTCGTCGTCGGTCCCCTGCGGCCGCAGTTCGACCTCGATCTCGTACGCCGGCGGCACACCGGAGGCCGCCTCGACGCGGACCTCGTCGAAGCTCACCTCGGCGACGAGACGGTCGCCGTCGAAGGCGTCACGGGCGACCCGGCGCTGCGCCAGCGAGACGACCGTCCGCAGCGTCGCGCTCCCCAGCATCGCCGACAGGCGGCGGCGGAGCGGTCCGGGCGGCAGTCCCTTCACGGCCAGCCCGCCGGTGAGCAGCGTGACGGCGGCCTGACCGCCGTCGCCGGCCGCGGCCAGGTCGTCGGTGGCCAGCGTCACCTCGAGCTCGTCGCGGCGCAGCGCCGCGCTCCTCTTCCGCGAGCCGCCGCCTGCAGAGCCATCGCCGTCGGTCTCGGGTCCGGGCGCCGCCTGCTTGAGCGTCACGGTGACGACGTCGCCCCAGTCGCGGCGGCGCAACGTGTAGCCGGCCGCGGCGATCCTGCCGTCGGCGCTGTCGAGGTAGACGTCCCGGACCTCCCGCTCCACGCCGGGCATCAGCCGGTAGCCGGCGAGTCGCTCCTCCCGCGTGAGGCGCCCGAACAGCTCCTCGTCGTCCACCACGAACTTGGCCTCGACCTCCATCACCCCTCCGTTCGAGTCGGCCGCCGGGTCTCCCGGCCGGCCCTCCGGCGACCCCCTCAGCCGGCCAACGGCCCGGAGGGGATCAGCCAGACGAGGCTGCCGCGCCGGACCGAGTGATCGGGCAGGTCGACCCGCGCCAGGGCGCCCTTCTTGCAGACGATGTCGCTGCCGCCGGTGATCTCGCTGATCGTGGCGCTGAAGTCCGGCTCGTGGCCGACCAGGAGGATCGACGCCGCGTGCTCGTTCTCGGCGAGGATCTCCTCGGCCTGCTCGAGCCCGAAGCCCGGAGCGAGCCGCTCGTCGTGCAGGAGCCGGCCGCGCATGTCGAGGTGCTCGGCGACGATGTCGGCGGTCTGGGCGGCGCGCACGTACGGGCTCGTGATGATGAGTGTCGGATCGAAGTCGAGCCGTCGCAGACCCTGCGCCTCGGCGCGCATCAGCTCCACACCCTCCTCGGTCAGAGGACGGTCGGGGTCAGGGCCGGACCACTCGTGCCGAGCCACCGCCCGACCGTGCCGAAGGAAGTAGAGTCGCATGCTCGCCGCCTCCTGGTCAGTCGTTCCCGTGCCGCCCCTCGACGGCCTTCCTGCGGTGATACGCGAGGAACCACTCCTGGGCGTCGAGCGGTTCCTCACCGTCCGCCGGCACGCGACGGACGTAGGTGCCGTCCGGCTGCATCTCGCGGGCCTGGACGTTGTCGTTCCAGTACGTCTCCAGGATCTCGTCCCGCAGCCGCGTCGCGATGGTCCTGTCCATCACCGGGAACACGATCTCCACCCGCCGGTTGAGATTCCGTGGCATCAGGTCGGCGCTCCCCAGGTAGACCTCCGGCTCGCCGCCGTTGTTGAACCAGAAGATGCGGCTGTGCTCGAGGAAGCGCCCGACGATGCTGACCACCCTGATGTTCTCGCTCACCCCCGGCAGGCCGGGACGCAGGCAGCAGATGCCGCGCACCAGCAGGTCGCAGCGCACTCCGGCCATCGACGCCTCGTACAGCAGCTTGATCATCTTCCTGTCGACGAGCGCGTTCATCTTGAACCGCAGGTGGCCGCTGCCGTCCCGGCGAGCGTGCTCGATCTCACGCCGGATGAGCTCCTCCATGCGCGGCCGGAGCACCCGGGGCGCGACCAGGAACCGCCGGTAGCGATCGATGGTCGCGTAGCCGGTCAGCCCGTTGAACGCCTCGCTCGCGTCGGCCCCGAAATCCTCGTTGCAGGTGAGGTAGTCGAGGTCGGTGTACAGCTTGGCGGTGGTCGCGTTGTAATTGCCCGTGCCGACGTGCAGGTAGCGCCGGATACGCCCCTCCTCGCGGCGCACGACCATGGCGATCTTCGAGTGTGTCTTGAGACCGACCAGGCCGTAGACGACGTGGACCCCCTCCGCCTCGAGCGCCTTGGCCCACTCGATATTCGGCTCTTCGTCGAACCTCGCCTTCAGCTCGACGAGGACGGCGACCTCCTTCCCGTTGCGGGCCGCGGCCAGCAGCGCCTTGACCACTGGGGAGTTGCGGCCGACCCGGTACAGGGTCGACTTGATGGCCACCACCTTCGGGTCGCGGGCCGCCTGCCGGAACAGCTGGAGCACCGGGGTGAACGACTCATACGGCCGGTGCAGCAGCGTGTCGTGCTTGCGGATCTCCGAGAAGATGTCGACGTCGTCGTCGAACTCCGCCGGCAGCACCGGCGAGAACGGCCGGTCCTTGAGGTCCGGCCGGTCGATGTCGGCGAGGTCCCACAGGCGACTGGTGCCGAGCGGACGCTCGAGCTCGATCATGTCGGCGGGGTCGAGCTCCAGGTTCTCGATCAGCGTGTCGCAGACGAAATCCGGGGTGCCCTTCACGATCGAGCAGCGGACGGTGTGGCCGAAGCGCCGCCGGTGGACGCCCTCGGCCATCGTCTCGAGCAGGTCGTAGGCCTCGAGCTCCTGGATCTCCATCTCGGCGTCCCTGGTGATGCGGAACGGCCAGGCGCCGAGCACCTCGAAGCCGGGGAAGAGCCGGCCCATGTGGGCGACGATGATCTGCTCCGTCCAGACCAGGTCGTAGCGGCGCGGGCCTCCGTCCGTCTCGATGGCGTCCGGCGGCCCGACCGGGACGAACCGCGGCAGGGTCGCCGGCACCTTGACACGGGCGAAGGAGTTCTTGCCCTCCTCCTCACGAGGGTCGTGGATGACCACCGCCAGGTTCAGGCTCAGGTTCGAGATGAACGGGAACGGCCTGCCCGGGTCGAAGGCGAGCGGCGTGAGCACCGGGAAGACGTGTTCCTCGAAGTAGTCGGCGGCCGCGATCCGCTGCGCCTCGTCCAGCTCCTCGTAGCTGTAGACGTGCACGCCGGCCTCCGCGAGCCGCGGCAACAGCTCGCCGAGGCAGCGGCGAGCCTCCCGCATCAGCTCGAAGCCCCGCTCCCGCGCCGCGGCGAGCGTCTCGGCCGGCGTCCGCCCGTCCGCGGAACGGTCCGAGACGCCGGCGGCGACCTGCTGCTTGAGGCCGGCGATCCGGACCATGAAGAACTCGGAGATGTTCGAGGCCAGGATGGCCAGGAACTTGACGCGTTCCAGCAACGGGTTCGTCTCGTCCCATGCCTCTTCGAGCACCCGCTCCTGGAAGTCGAGCATACCGAGCTCGCGGTTGAGGAAGAGCGCCGGATCGTCGAAGTCGACGCTCTCGGGGCCCTTTCCCGGGGCCGTGGGCCGGGCGTCGGCGCTCGCGCTCGCCGGCCCGGGTGTCGGCTCTGCTCGAACGTCGCTCACGGTCCCTCCTGACCTCGGACTGCCGATCGTTGGGCGCCTCGCCGTGGGCCTCCCGGCCGGCGCCGGCGCCCATCGTCCCATCGGCAGGTTCTCTGCAGCCGTCCAGTCTACATCCGCAACGTGAGCCCGGCGATGTCGGCCGCGCTCAGCGTGCGCCGTCGACCTCCCGCTCACGATGCGGCTCGGTGTGCACCAGGACGTCAACGTTCTGCAGACACTCCCGCACGTCCGCCGCGATGTGGTGCGCGATGTCGTGGGCCTCGGCGACCGTCAGGTGCTCGTCGACCTGGATGTGCAGGTCGATGTAGCGGTGGCTGCCGGCGCGACGGGCGCGCAGACGATGGTAGTCGACGATGATGTCGCCGCGGTGCGACTCGACACAGCGCCGGACGAGCTCCATCTCCGTCTGCGGCAGTGCCTCGTCGAGGAGCACCCGGGTCGATCGCATGATGAGGCGGTAGGCGGTCACCGTGATGAGGAGGGCGATCAGGATGGCGAAGACCGGGTCGAGCCACGTCATCCCGGTGAGTCGGACGAGGATGAGACCGACGACGACCCCGACCGACGTGTAGACGTCGGTGCGCAGGTGGGCGGCGTCGGCCTCCAGGGCGGCCGACTCGGTCTTGCGGGCCGTCGGGTAGAGCACCCCTTCGGAGACGACGAAGTTGAGGATCGCGGAGCCGGCCATCACGCCGACCGCCAGCCACAGACGCTCGATGGTCTGCCCGTGGACGAGCTTGTCGACGCTCTCGACGATGATCCAGACGGCGGCCGCGAAGATGAGCAGGGCCTCGATGACGCCGGAGACGTTCTCGATCTTGCTGTGTCCGTAGTGGTGGTCCTCATCAGGAGGCCGCGCGGCGGCGCGCACCGAGAAGAAGGCGATCAGCGCCGCCACCAGGTCGGAGGCGGAGTGGGCCGCTTCAGAGAGGATACTGATCGACCCGGTCAGGACACCGACGACGAGCTTGCCTGCCACGAGCAGGCTGTTCGACGCGATCGACAGGCCGGCCGCCCGGACCTTGGCCCTGTCGGCGGCGGCGCGCGCAGGGCCTGCCCGGCACGGCCGCCCGGCGTCGCGCCGGGGTGCGTCCCCGGCCGGCTCGCCGGTCGTTCCGGGCCGCGCGGACCCGGGATGAGGTCCGGACGGAGGTCCGGGAGTGCTCATCACGTCGGGCTCATCGGAGCGCCCTCAGAGCTCGCCGGCGACCCGGCCGAGGAGCCGCAGCAGTTCAAGGCCGGCGAGCGCGCGGTGGCTTCGCCGGTCCTTCTCGGCGGCCGGCAACTGCGCGACGCTGCGCCGGTCGCCGTCGGGGACGAACAGCGGGTCGTAGCCGAACCCGCCGTCACCGCTCGGCACGGTGGCGATCGTGCCCCACCACTCGCCGCGGGCGACGAGCGGCGCCGCGGTCGTCGCGCTTCCCGGTCCCCGCTCGGGCGCAACGGCCACGAGCACACACACGAAGCGGGCGCGCCGCTGTTCCGGCGTATGGGCGCCGGCCGCCTCCAGCTCACCGAGCAGACGCCGGTTGTTGTCGGCGTCGGTCGCCCGCGGCCCCGCGTAGCGCGAGGATCGCACCCCCGGCGCCCAGCCGAGCGCCTCGACCTCCAGCCCGGAGTCGTCGCCGAGGACGAGCTCTGGCGGACCGCCGGCGTCCCGCCCGGCGTCCGCGGCAGCCGCCGACCCCTCGCGCAGCCAGGCGGCGAGCGCGAGCGCCTTGCCGGCGGCGTTCTCCTCGAACGACGTGCTGCCCTCGGGCGGCAGCACGACCTCAGCCGGCATCGGCGCGACCGGGTCGGGCGCCAGGATGCCGCGGAACTCCCTGAGCTTGTGCGCGTTGCCGCTGGCGAGCATGAACCGCACGCTCAGCCTCCCCATGACGACGCCTGGCACGCCACCCTGCCGGCGGCTCAGACGGCCCCGGCTTCGAGGGCCGCCATGACGACCTCGGTCTGCACGCGGGTGACCTGGGCGGCGCCGTCGAGTGCCAGGTCGACCAGCCGGTCGAAGCTCTCACGCGCGAAGGGCTCGCCCTCGGCGGTCGCCTGGACCTCGATCAACCTGCCGGTGCCGCTCGCGACCACGTTCATGTCGACGGTCGCCGCCATGTCCTCTTCGTAGTCGAGGTCGAGGCGCGGCTCCCCGTCGACCACCCCGACGGCGACCGCCGCCACGGAGTCGAACAGCGGCAGCTCCTTGAGCCGCTCGGCGTCCCTCACCTTCGCCAGCGCCAGATGGAGGGCGACGTAGCCGCCGCTGATGGCGGCCACCCGGGTGCCGCCGTCGGCCTGCAGCACGTCGCAGTCGAGGTACGCGGTCCGGTCGCCGAGCATCCCCAGGTCGGTCACCGAGCGCAGGCTGCGGCCGATGAGGCGCTGGATCTCCATGCTGCGGCCGCTCTGCCGGCCCTTCACCGACTCGCGCGGGCTGCGCGTCGTCGTGGCCGCCGGCAGCATGCTGTACTCGGCCGTCAGCCAGCCCCGCCCGGACCCCCGCAGCCACCCCGGCACCCCGGCGACCAGCTTGGCCGTGCACAGCACGTGGGTGTCGCCGAGCTCGATCAGGGCAGACCCGTCGGCGTGCTTGCTCACGCCACACGTCACACGCAGCGGCCGGATCTCGCCGGCAGACCGTCCCTTCCTCATGCGTCCCTCCCTTGCCACCCCCGGCGCGGCCGCAGGCCGAGCGCGGGGCCGTAGCGTCTCGCGATCACGAGCATCACCGCTCCGAAGGTGGCCATGACGGCCGCCTCGCCCAGCGCGACGAACGCGACACTGGGCCAGTATGGCAGATGCGCGACCAGGGCGAGCTCGACCGGCACGCCGAGACCGTTCACGACGACCGGCAGGCCCAGCGACCACCACCGTGGCCCGATGCGCCACATCGCGACCGCCGCGACCAGCGTCAGGAGCGCCCCGTAGACGATGTCGAGAGGCCCCAGCGGACTGCCGATGTTGGCGACCGCCGTCCCGATCGCCAGACCGGGGATCGCCGCGACGTCGGCGGCGGCAAAGGCCATCAGACCCTCGGAGACACGGAACTGGACCTGGCCGTAGGCGAAGCCGCTCAGACCGGGCGCCAGCGTCAGCGCCGCGTAAAGGGCGGCGTAGATCGCCGCCCGGGCGAGCGTGCGGGCGCTCACGTCCGGCGCCTACGCGCGGTCGGCGGCGTCGACCGCCCGCCCCTGCGCCTCGGACGCGCTCGCTTCGGGCCCGCGCTCCAGCGCGTCGAGCGGCACCTGCTCCACTCGCTCCAGCGGCATCTGCAGGAAACGGGCGCCGACCGAGCGGAACGTCTCCACATCGCCGGTGCACGAGAAACGGTAGTCGCCCTCGACCGCCTCCTCGCGGGCGACCCCCTGTCTGGCCAGCGTCTCCTCGACCTCGAGGGCGATCTCCGCCGCCGGGCTCACGAGGGTGACGCCGCGCCCCATCGCGCGTTGCAGCATCGGCGCCACATGCGGATAGTGGGTGGAGCCCATGATGACCACGTCGACGTCGCGCTCCTTGAGCGGCGCGGTGTACCGGCGTACCGCGTCGAGGACCTCGCGCGACGCGACCTCGCCCTCCTGGATGAAGGTCGCCAGATCCGGGCAGGCCTGCTGGAACACCTCGACGCCGAGGTCGAGGCTGTGCACCGCCGCCTCGTAGCTGCGGCTGGCGACCGTGGCCGGCGTCGCCAGGACCCCGATGCGCCGCGAACGCGAGCTCTGGACCGCCGCCCGGGCGCCCGGCATCACGGCGCCGATCATCGGCGTCGCGAACTCCTCCTGGAGTGCCGGCAGCGCGGCCGCCGTCGCCGAGTTGCACGCCACCACGATCAGCTTGACCCCCATCCCATCGAGATACGTCGCGATCTGGGCCGCGAACCGGCGCAGCTCGTCGGGGTTCTTGCTGCCGTACGGGAAGCGGGCCGTGTCGCCGAAGTAGACGAAGTCCTCCGCCGGCATCGTCACGAGGCACTCGTGGAGCACGGTCAGCCCGCCGATCCCCGAATCGAACATGCCGATGGGGAGCGCGGTGACGTCGTCCGATGATGGCCGAAGACGGGTCATGGGCGGCCGCCGGATCGCTGGTGGGGCACAGGGACGGTGCCCGACAGTATCCCGCGCCGACCGCGCGGGTGTCCAGACGCCATCCGCAGCACGCCGTTCAACGGCGAAACTCAAGTCCGTGGGCGTTGCGCCCGATACCTCTCTCTGCAGTGGCCAGGAGCGACACATCGGGAAGAGCCGTGGAGGAGCACGTGCATATCGAGGTGTTCTCGTTCAGCGACGAGTGCGCGATCGAGACACTCGTGTTCGGCGAGGCGGCGCGACAGGCGCGGAAGGCGGCCATCGCGCCGGCCGTCGAGCTGTGCTGCCGCGACTGCGGGTCCGACCTCGTCACGCCCCTCCGCTGGGAGCAGACCGACGAGGAGACCTGGTACCTCGCCCTGCGCTGCCCGGAGTGCGAGTCCGTCGATGATATCGTCCTCGGACGCTCGACCATGGAGCGGTTCATCGCCCAGCTCCACGCCCAGAAGCGGGCCCTGATCGCCGACCTGCGGCACTGGGAGAGAGCCCGCTTCCGCGAAGACGTCGAGCGGCTGCTCGCGCTCGTCGACGCCGACCTGGTGGTCGCCGACGACTTCTGATCCGTCCCCCTCGAGGTCCGGCTCCCCCCGGTCGGGCCTCACCGCGAACGGCCTCCGCAGCGTCTCACCCCCGCGCTGCGGAGGCCGCTCCTTTTCCACGACCGGCGTGGACGTGAACGTCGACCGGCCGCCGGAGCGAGCATGGCGAGGCGTGCGAAGCGGTCGCGAAGGAAGGTGGTGCCCCCGGAAGGATTCGAACCTTCGACCTCGCGCTCCGGAGGCGCGCGCTCTGATCCCCTGAGCTACGAGGGCACGTGGAGGCGCAATCCTAGCACGCCGGGGGCCGCCCCGGCGCGCCCGGGCCGTCCGCCGGGTCAGTGGGCCCGGTGATCCGCTTCCCTGGCCAGGTCGAAGTCGTTGCGGGTCAGGCCGCCGGCCTGGTGCGTCGAGAGCGTCAGCGTGACCTTGTTGTAGCGGATGTCGATGTCGGGATGGTGCTGCATGCCCTCGGCCGCCTCGGCGACCGCGTTGACGAAATCGACCGACCCGACGAAGTCGTGGAACCGATAGGTCTTCGTGATCGCGTCGCCCTCGAGCTGCCAGTCCTCGAGATCGGCCAGCGCCTGCGTCACCGCGTCCTGCTCGAGCCTCTCCACGGCCACCTCCCCGTCGGCCGGCCGCCCCCACGCGGCCGGTGTCCCCTCCGATTGTAGTCGGTCGGGGGCCAGTCCGTAAGGGCTTCGGCGGCCCGACGTGCGCGCTCGCCGGCCGACGATCAGCAGACGGGCGCGTCCGACCCCAGCACGCGGGCGACCTCGTCGACCGCGAACACCGGCCACGGAGCAGACGCACACTTGGCGGCGGCCGCCTCCGAGGGCGCCGAGCACCCGTGCCAGGCGAAGACCTCCGGCGCGTCGGTCCTCTCGAGCGCCGTCCCGATGCGGGTCGCCTCGACCCCGGCCTGCGCCAGGCCGCCCAGCAGCTCGTCCACACGATCGTCGGCGACGCTGATGAGCAGGCTGCCGGAGCCGATGAGCCCGAGCGGGTCCACGCCCAGCGCCTCGCAGATCCGCCGTGTCTCGTCGTACACGGGGACGGTGTCCAGGTCGATACCGATGGAGTGCTCGCCGGCGGCGGCCAGCTCGGCGACGGCGGTCGCCAGCCCGCCCTCGGTCACGTCGTGCATGGCGTGCACGCCGGGGACGCCGGCGGCGACCCGGGCCTCGGCCATCACGTCGAGCCGCCGCCGCAGCTCGAGGGCCCGCGAGAGCTCCTCGGCGGTCACCCCCGCCTCGCGCAGACCGGCTCCACACTCGCCGGCCAGCAGCGCCGTCCCCTCGACCGCGATCCGCTTGGTGAGCACGATCGCGTCGCCGATCTCCATGTCGCGCTTGTCGATCAGCCCACGATCGCCGAAGGTCCCCAGCATCGTCCCGCTCACGACCACCCGGTTCACGGCCCCGGTGACCTCGGTGTGCCCTCCGCAGAGTGTGACCCCGAGGTCCAGACACGCCTGGGCCAGGCCCTCCAGGAGGGTGATGACCTGCGACGCGGTGGTGCCCACCGGCAGAAGGACGGTCGCCAGGAACCAGCGGGGGTCGGCGCCGCACACCGCGATGTCGTTCGCGTTGACGACGAGCGCCCAGGCGCCCGGCGACTCGGCCGAGAACGTGATCGGATCGGCTCCCAACGAGATGAGCCGGCCGGGGGACGTGTCGACGACGGTCACGTCCTCGCCCACCCGGGGCGGCACCCGCACCGACACGTCGTCGTGCGGGAGCTCCTCGAGGAACGCCTCGAGGAGCTCCGACGGGACCTTGCCCGCCGGCAGAGGACGCCCGAGCGACACGATATCGCGCACCTCGGCGATGTCGTGGAGCGTGAAGTCGCAGAGGTCCGCCGACGCCATCGAGTCGCCGTTGTCGAGCAGCGCGGTCACGGCGCCGGCGCTGCGACCGGCCTGCATGTCGAAGACGTAGTCCCCGACGACCAGCACCTCCGAGGGGTCGACGCCCATCGTCGCGGCGGCCTGGAGCACTCCGTCGGGCGCCGGCTTGTTGGCGACCTCGTCGTCGCGGGTGATCAGGACGCGGAAGTCCGCCGCCGAGAGGTGCTCGAAGTTGGCGAAGGCGCGTTCCACCGAGGCCCGGCTGTTGCGGGTCTGGATGGCGAGCGGCAGACCCTGCTCCTGGAGCCAGCGCACCAGACCCTCGGCGCCGGGATTGGGACCCGAGCCCGCGGCCGCCGCCATCTCGACGTCGTGGACGGCCTCGAGCGCCCGCCGTCGCTCCTCCCCGTCGCCGAGCGCGTCGATGAACTCGAGGATCGGCCGGTCGTCGGGACAGCCGATGCGGCGGCGGATCAGGGCGAAGTCGATGGCGCCAGGCGCGGTGAGCGTCTCGTCGAAGTCGAACAGGACGCCCCGGATGTGGAACCCGCGGGGCGGACGACCCCGCGGGGGAACCATGTGGTCGGTCACGAGCGTAGCCCCCTCGTCGATCTGGGACCCGCCCTCATCTTCCCACGTCGCCGTCACGAGCGTCGACCGCGGCCGCGGACCGTTTCACTCCCGCACTCGCAAGCGTCGGTCCAGACGCGACCGGTCATCCCGTCGCCGACACGGCGCGACCCACTCAACGTTCACGAGTCGTACAGGTTCTCGTATAGGATCGAGTAGTACCGATGATCACCCGCTGATGGAGGCGAGAGACTCATGGCGAAGTATGAGCTGATTCCTGAACCGGTACCTCCACCGGGCCGTGGTACTGCCGGACAGGTCTATACGAGCATGCTCGACGACTTTCTGGCGATGAAGGACGAGAGCGTCAGGGTGGAATTCAACCGTAAGCCCAACACCATCTACATATCTCTCAAACGTGCTGCCAAGAGCGATGCCAAGTACGACGGCATCAAGGTGTCAAAGCGCGGCGATCACATCTATCTGATCAGGACCTGACCCGCGGACGCTCACTCCACCGTGCGCATCCGCTCCTTCATCTCGCGCTCCATGTCGCGGTCGGCGTCGCGCTTGGCGATGTCGGCCCGCTTGTCGTAGAGCTTCTTACCCTTGGCCAGCCCGATCTCCACCTTGGCCCGGCCGTCCTTGAAGTACACCTTCGTCGGGACGACCGAGTAGCCCCGTTCCTCCGTCCTGCCGCGCAGACGGTCGATCTCGCGCCGGTGGAGGAGGAGCTTGCGGTCCCGCTCGGGATCGTGGTTCCAGATGTTGCCCGGCGCGTAGCGGCTGATGCTGGCACCGACCAGCCAGGCCTCTCCGTGGCGGACCTCGACGTAGCTGTCCTTGAGGCTCATCCGGCCCTCGCGCAGGCTCTTGACCTCGGTCCCGACGAGCACGAGGCCGGCCTCGAGGGTCTCCTCGATGAAGTAGTCGTGGTACGCCTTGCGATTGGTGGCGACCGTCTTGCGTCCGTGTTCACGTGCCATCGTCGTCAGGGGTGTCGGGGGAGTCGGGTCAGGCCGGTGCCCGCCGGGCGGGCGCCGGAGGACGGAAGGATAGCACGCCGTCAGCGGCGGCGGCGCGCGCCGCGGCGACCGCCGGACCGGCCGCCGCCGCGCGACTTGCGGCCGCGCGTCCTGGCGCCGCCCGGTTTCGGCGTCGCGGCCGCCCGGTCTCGTTCGGCTTCGACCCCCGCCTTGCCGCCGAGCTCGAGCGTCACCCGTCCCCTCGTCTTCTCGATCCGCTCTACCCGCACCCGCAGCGGGTCGCCGAGCCGGTAGCGGGCGCCGGTCGAGCCGCCGGACATCGTCACGCCGGCCGGGGAGACGGAGAAACGCTCGTCGCCGAGCCGGCTCACCGGCAGGAAGCCCTGGTAGGTGCCGCCGAAGTGGACGAAGAGCCCGCCGCCGATCATGCCGACGATCTCGCCGTCGAACACCGTCTCCCAGCCGAGCTCGCCGAGCCGGCTCTCGAGCAGGAACGCGAGGGCCACGTCGTCGGCCTTGAGCTCGAGGCGGGCGATGGTGCGCTCCTCCGTCGAGCACTCCTCGGCCACCGCCCCGAGCACGCCGTCGTCGAGCTCGTGGCCGTCGAGTCCCAGGTGGGCGCACAGGGCGCGGTGCACGACCAGGTCCGGATAGCGACGGATCGGCGAGGTGAAGTGGAGGTAGCCCTCGCTGGCGAGCCCGAAATGGCCGAGGTTGCGGGGCTCGTAGCGGGCCTGCTTCAGAGAGCGCAGGAGCAGCTGCGGGAAGGCGAGGTGACCGCGCCGCTCGCGGGCGCAGAACGCCGGCAGCATCTCGCTGAGCCGTCGCAGCGCCTCGGCGACCTGCTCCGGAGTGGCGACCTCGCCCTCCGGGAAGGGCGGGGTGGGCACGTCCAGTTCCTCCAGTGCCACCATGAGCCCCTCCGCGGCGCTCGCGTCGGGCGGCTCGTGGACGCGGTAGATGGCCTTCGCGCCGCGCCGGACCAGGAACTCGGCGACCGCCTCGTTGGCGGCCAGCATGAACTCCTCCACCAGCGCGTGCGACGGCGTCTCCGGCCGCGAGGAAGCGCCGATCAGCCGTCCCTCGGCGTCGAACCGGTACTCCGGCTCGAACGAGCCGATGCGCAGCGCGCCGCGCCGGAACCTCCGGCGCCTGAGCAGCGCCGCCAGCTCCCAGGCCAGCAGCAGGTGGTCGGTCAGCGTCTCGTCGGCGCTGAACGTAGCGCCCTCCACCTGGGCGGTCGCCGCGTCGGCGGTGCCACTGTCCCGCATGCCGGCGTCTTCCGCTCCGTCGTCGGCCGCGACGCGTGCCGCGGCCCGGCCGCTCGCCGGAGCCGCCTTCGGCGGCGCGTCACCCGTCGTGCCGGCCGCGGCGCTCAGGGCGCCGCCGTCCTGCGCCGACCGCGGCGGCTCGCCGGGAAGGTGCTCCGGCGGCAGGGAGATGCCCCGCGCCGTGAGCAGGCCGTCGACGAACCCGTACGTGAGCCTGTGATCGCTGCGGATGAGGGAACGCGCGAAGCGCCTCGACGTCACTTCCCCCTCGCGGTCGATGACGAACTCCACCGTCACGCACTTGCGTTCCTCGCGAGGCCGCAGGCTGCACACTCCTGAGCTGAGCTCGCGCGGCAGCATCGGCTCGGCCCACAGCGGCAGGTAGACGCTGCTGGTGCGGAGGCGAGCCTCGCGGTCGATCGCCCCGTCGACGTCGACGAAGTAGCTCACGTCGGCGATGTGGACCCAGGCGCGGTAGCCGTCGCCCTCCCGCCGGACCGACACGGCGTCGTCGAAGTCGCGAGCCGTGTCGGGGTCGATGGTGAACGTCGGCAGATCGGTGAGGTCGTGGCGGCCGTCGTCCTCGCGTTCTGCCCGGGCGAGGACCGCCTCGGCCTCGTCGACGATCTCGTCGTCGAAGCCCTGACGGATGCTCCGGGAGTACATCAGGGCCAGCAGCACCGCCCGCAGGTCGCCGCCCGGCCCCAGGACCCGGACCACACGCAGCCTGTCGCCGCGGAACGGCTCGGCCAGCACCAGGTCGCCGAGGTTCACCGTGGGGCCGTCCTTGGCCATGAGGTACTGACGCTCATCGGCGAACAACGGCTCGAGGGCCCAGTACTTGCCCCACCGGACCACCTCGAACGGCATCGCCGTGTCCCAGTCGGGGCTCGAAGTGCGTTTGACCGGTGTCACTGTCGCCTCCTTACCCCTGCGGTCGCGTCGGTCGACGCGTGCGGTGCGTCCGGGCCCTCGCGGCACACGGTCCGCTCCCTCTGCCGCTCACTCCTGCCCGGCGATGTACTCGAGCGCCGCGTCAAGCTGCTCGTCGCCTTTCTGCTTCGGCTTGTCCTTGACGGTGATGTCAGGTTTGATCCCAAGATCGTTGATGTCGCGGCCGTCCGGCGTGAGGTAGACGGCCGTGGTCAGCTTGAGCACCGCTCCTTCCGGCATCGAGACGATGCTCTGGACGAGCCCCTTGCCGAACGTCCTGGTGCCGATCAGGGTGCCCCGCTCGTAATCCTGGATGGCGCCGGCGGTGATCTCGCTGGCACTGGCGGTGAAGCCGTCGACCAGCACGACGAGCGGCAGGTCGGTCGCCACGTCGCCGGTCGCGTCGTAGACCTCTTTCGGCGAGTGCAGCCCCTCCGTGGAGACGATGGCGCCCTTCTCGATGAACAGGCTCGAGACGTCGACCGCCTGGTCGAGCAGCCCGCCGCCGTTGGAGCGCAGGTCGAACACGATCCAGCGCGCCTTGCGGGTCTCCGACCACTCGATGGCCTCGCGGACCTTGTCGGCCGCCTTCTCCGCGTAGTCGGTCAGCCAGATGTAGCCGACCTTCGTGTCGTCCGGAGCCGTCAGCATCTTCTTCTCGGTGATCGGGATGGTGATCTCGCGGCGCGTGACGGTGAAGGTCTTCTTCTGCCCGTTCTCGCGCTCGATGCGCAACTTCACGTCGGTACCTTCTTCGCCCTTGATGTGGGCGATGTTCTCCTCCAGCGACCGTTCGGTGGTGGAGACGCCGTCCACGGCGAGGATCACGTCGCCGGCCAGCAGGCCGGCCTGCTTCGCCGGCGAGCCTGCGAAGACCCCCGTGATCAGGAGCGTGCCGTCGTCGTTCTTCTGCAGCGAGGCGCCGATGCCCGTGTAGCGGCCCTCGGTCTGCTCGCGCAGCGCCTGGGCCTCCTGCGGGTCGAGGTAGACGGTGTAGGGGTCCTCGAGCGAGTCGAGGACCCCGTCCACCCCGGCGGTGCCGAGCTCCCCGGCGTCGACCTCCCTGTAATACCGGCCCTGGAGCTCCTCGATCACGCGACGCTGCAGGTCGGCGGCCTTGTCGGCCTGTTCGCGTTCGTCGGCGGAGATATCCAGGCCGAAGTTGTCGAAGAGGATCCCAACGCCGAGGCCGGCGCCGAAGCCCACGACGAGCAGGACGGCGATGAAGAGCGCCTTGAGGGCGGTGCGCACGCCGGCGGCTCTCAGAGGTAGCTCATCGGGTTCACCGGGTTGCCGCCCACCCGGACCTCGAAGTGGAGGTGCGGCCCGGTGGAGTAGCCGGTGCTCCCGACGTAGCCGATGACGTCACCCTTGCTCACCGGGCCGCTCGTGATGCGGAAGTTGGACTGGTGCGCGTAGAGGGTCGAGATACCACCGCCGTGGTCGACGATGGTGGTGTTGCCGTAGCCGCTCATCCACGTCGCGTAGATCACCCTGCCGCCGTCGGCGGCCTTGATCGGCGTGCCGTAGCCGGCCCCGATGTCGATGCCGGTGTGCATCTTGCTGACGCCGAAGATCGGGTGGATGCGCCAGCCGAACGGTGATGTGAGGGAGCCGGCGCACGGCCACATCATGCTGCCGCTGGAGCGCCCGTCCCCGCTGCCGGAGAGACCGGTGATGACGCCTGCGAGGCCCTGGCTCTCTGCGGCGAGCTGGGCCTCCTGCGCCTCCCAGGCCCGGATGTCGCTCTCCACCTTGGAGAGCGCCTTGTTCTTCTCCTTGCGGTCGGCCTCGGCGGTCGACTGGGCGGCCAGCTGCTCGGCCTCGAGGGCGACCAGCTCGTCGTTCTTCTGCTTGAGGTCGTCGCGGAGGTCCCGCGCCTCACGCGTCTTGACCAGGACCTCGTGCTTCTGGGTCTTGACGACGTTGCGCGTCTCGGTGAGCTCGCCGACCAGCTGGTCGTCGCTCTCCACCAGCCGCTTCAGGAAGTCGACCCGCGTGACGAAGTCGTCGAACCCGTTCGACTGGACGAGGACGTCGAGGTAGTTCACCTCGCCCATCTTGTAGGCCTCGACCATCCGCTGGTCGAAGACCTTCTGCTGCCAGGCGAGCTGCAGCTCCGCCTGCTTGAGCTCCCGCTGCTTCTGCTTGAGCTCGGCGTTGAGCTTCTCGTAGAGCGCCTGCTGCTTGTCGAGCTTGGCCGAGACGTCGTCGATCTTCTCGCCGAGCGAGTCCAGCTTCGACTCGATCCTGTTGAGGCGCTTGTCGAGCTCGGCGATCTTCCTGGAGAGGCCCGACTTCTCCTGCTCGGCCTCGTCGATGAGCTTCTCGAGCTCCTCCAGGGTCCTGGCGCCGTACGCCGGCTCGGAGTCGACGACGACGAGCAGGCCGAACACGGCGGTCGCGACGACGATCACCGCCAGCAGCGGCGTCAGGTAGCGGATCGCCCTTCTGCCCAGTCGGCCCATGCCCTGCGACTCCCCGGGAGCTCTCTCCGGCCCTCGCTCAGACCCTCAGATAGCGGCGCATGGCGATAGCGCTGCCCAGTGCGCCGAGCAGCGCCCCGAAGAGCACCAGCGTCGGCAGCAGGCCCAGCGGCCACACGCCGCTCTGGAACCATACCGGATAGACCTCGACGGTGAGGAACCGCAGCGACGATCCCTCGATCCAGTCGAAGACGACGTAGTTGACGCCCCAGATGGCGACTGCCGCGATCACCGCTCCGATGAAGCCGGTGATGAAGCCCTCGAGCATGAACGGCCAGCGGATGAACCAGTTGGTCGCACCCACGAGCCGCATGATCTCGATCTCGTTGCGGCGCGCGAAGATCGACAGCCGCACCGTGGTCATGATGAGAAGGATGCCGGCGACGGCGAACAGGCCGGTGGCTCCCCACATGGCCTTCGTCACCAGACTGATGGTCCCGAGCATCTTGCGGACGGTCTCCTTGGCGTAGCTCACGCCGTCGGTCTTGCCGGGAGCCGAGTTGTCGACGATCGGGTCGTCGAAGAACCGTTTGGCCACCTTGTCGACGTCGGCGGCGTCCTTCACGTAGATGCGGAAGGAGGCCGGCAACGGGTTGGTCGTCAGGTTCGCGAGCAGCTGCTCGGAGTTCTCGCCGATCCGCTTCTCGAACTCCTTGAGCGCCTGCTCCTCGGAGATGTACTTGTAGTTCTTGACCTCCGACATGGCGGCGATCTTGTCTTCCATCGTCTTGGTCTCTTCGGGACCGGTGCCCTTCTTGATGAAGACCTCGATCATCACCCGGTTCTCGAGACTGGTCGCGCCGCTGTTGATGTTCTTGTTGAGCACCAGCACGAGGCCGAGGATGGCCATGCTGATGAGTACCGTCAGGACGGCGGCCAGACTCATGACCCAGTTGCGGCGCAGCGACCCCAGCGCCTCACGGAAGAAGAAGCCCAGCCTCATCGCCGTGCCTCCTCAGGCTGCGAGCCGGCGCCGGACGAGCGCCGGGTGGCCTCGTCCTCCGACTCCGCACCGGACCCGTTCTGTCCCGCCGAAGTGGCGCCGGGCTGCGGCGTGGCCTGCCCTTGCGGGGCGGCCGGGGCCGTGGGCGGCGTCTGACGCGGGAGCTGACCCGTCTGGGCGGCCTGCGGCGCCTGCTGAGGACGCGGCACGGGCTGACCGGCGGGGGCCTGCGGCTGGGGTGCGGTGACGCCCGGAGCGGGCGCGCCTGCGCCCATCTGGCCGGACGGCACGCCCGGCGCGGCCTGTGGAGCGGTCTGGGGAACGGCCTGCGGCGGCCGGTTCTGAGCGCCCGGCGGCGCGGCGGCCTGGCCCGGCGGCGCGGCGGCCGGGGCCTGCGTCTGCGCCGACCTCATCGCCGGCTGGGCGCCGGTCTGGCCCGGACCGGCCGGCATCTGGGCGCCGGTCTGGCCGGGAGCGGAGGCGGAGGCGGGTATCGGGGCCGTCTGGCCCGGACCGGTCGGCGGTACCGCGGTCGGCGGCGCCGGCACCGGGATGGTACCTGTCTGCCCCGCCGGCTGCGGCGCGCCCTGGGGCGGCGCGGCGCCGGCCGGAGCCGCTACAGGGACCGGCGGCACCCGCAGCTCGCCGGTCGTGTCGGCCGCGCCCAGCGGCCGCTCATAGGAGCCCTGGCGCTCGTCGCGGATGAGACGTCCACGATCGAGCGCGAAGACGCGCTTGCGCATGCGGTTCACCATGTCGCGGTCGTGGGTGGCGATGACCACGGTCGTGCCCGTTCGGTTGATCCGCTCGAGCAGCTGCATGATGCCGATCGACGTCTCCGGGTCGAGGTTGCCGGTCGGCTCGTCGGCGAGCAGCAGCGGGGGCTTGTTCACGAACGCGCGGGCGATGCTGACCCGCTGCTCCTCGCCGCCCGAGATCTCGCTGGGCAGGTTGTTCATCTTCTCGAACAGGCCGACCAGCTTGAGGATCTCGGGCACTTTGCGACGGATGTTCTTGCGCGGCTCCCCTACGACCTGCAGCGCGTAGGCGACGTTCTCGTAGACGGTCTTGTTCGGGAGCAGCTTGAAGTCCTGGAAGACGCAGCCGATGTTGCGGCGCAGATGGGGGATCTTGCGGCGCTTGAGGGTCCCGATATTGCGCCCGGAGACGATCACCCGGCCCTTGTCGGGACGCAGCTCCCGCAGTACCAGTCTGATGAGCGTCGACTTGCCGGAGCCAGAGGGTCCGACGAGGAAGACGAACTCCCCTTTGGGGATGTGGAACGAGACGTCGTCCAGGCCGACGACATTCCCGTCGTACGTCTTGGTCACGCCTTCGAAAATGATCATGGGATGTGTGCTCCGCAGTCGGGGACGGGGAGGTCCGCGCTACCGCGGGCCCAGGAGTATCGCTCGACGCTCCCGGCGCCTCCCCACAGTACGCTGGTCGAACTCCTCCGGCGGCGACGGACGGCCGCACGCCGTCCTGGTCTCGTCGCCCGGGAGCTCCTGATCGGTCACATGCGCCACCTTGTGGTCGCCGATCGCGGGTACCTGGCTTCAGCCCATACGAGTTCTACACCCGGACGAGCCTTCCTCGTGAGCGATCGGTCTCGCCTTCTCGTCCTGCTGCCCCTTCGCTGCAAGTCCGAGTGGCGAACGGCCCGCGGCACACCGCGCGCCCTGGAGAAGCCGCGCGGCGCACCTTCGGCGCGCCAGCGGCCATGATGGCACGGGCCTCGCCCCGTGTAAAGCCGCCGCCGAAGGGCGTCCGGAGCGGCGCGGGGACGGGAGATGCGTCTCAAGACGTCGTTCACGCCCAGCGTTCCGGACAGATCCCCGGCCCGTCGACGCGGCCCGCGGCGGCAGGCGCCGGGCCGGACCACGCGACGGCAGGCGCCGGTCGTCCGGACACGAGGAAGGGGCCGCCGATACCTGAGACAGACCAGTTGAGCGAGCCTTGAGGAGCACTGGCGAGGTCGGCGGCCCCGCCCTTCCTTCGCCGTCACCGGCGGGGAATCCTTCGCGACGCCGCGCACATCGTTGCGGCTATCATTGCGGCATGGCCGTCGCCGCCCGCGGCGACGAGATCGACCGCCGCCCGGCCGCCCAGGGCCTTCCGCCCGCCGGCCCGCGCGGAGAGGAGCGCAGCCTGCAGACCGACGACCCGCAGAATCCGGCCGCCGAGAGGATGCGGCCGCCGGTCGACCCCCACGCGATCGACCTGCTGCTCGCCCTCGGGTTCACCTCGGCGTCGCTGGTCGTCTTCCTCGCCGGCGACACGCCGGCGGGCTTTCGGGACCCCGACGCGCTGGGCATAGGTCTGGTGCTGCTGGCCACGCTGCCGCTGGCGGCGATGCGCTTCCAGGCGCTCGCCGCCTACGGCGCGATGCTCGCCGGCGACCTCCTGCTGCCGGCCCTGGACTACGAGGCCGGCCTCCCGGTCACGGCTGCCCTCGTCGTCGGCCTGTTCATCATCGCCCTCACCGCCCCCTACTGGCAGGCCATCGTCGCCGGGGTGAGCACCGGCCTCCTGAGCCTGGTGGTGATCGTCGTCTTCCCGCCGGAAGGCTCCGGCATCGCCCAGACGGTCGTGTACTGGCTCGCCTTCTCGGGCACCTGGCTGCTCGGCCTCATCCTCAAGCTCTCGCGGGAGAGCGCCGCCCGCGCCACCAGACGGGCGACGCTCTTCGCGCAGGACCGTGAGCTGCGCGCCGCGGAGGCGGTCGCCCAGGAACGGGCCAGACTGGCCCGCGAGCTCCACGACGGGGTGGGCCACGCGCTCAACGTCGTCGTCCTGCACGCGCAGGGAGCCCGCCGCCTGCTCGCGTCCAAGCCGGCGCTCGCCGAGGAGGCACTTGTCTCGATCGAGACGGCCGGCCGGCAGGCGCTGGCCGACGTGGAGCGCATGCTCGGCGTCCTGCACGCGGAGGAGGACGACGCGTTCGCCGCCCGTCCGGGGCTCGACCGGCTGCCGACGCTCGCCGAACGGGTCGGTGAGGCGGGCCTGCCGGTCACGCTCGACGTCCAGTGGCCGGCGACCCCCCTGCCGTCCTCGGTCGATCTCACCGCCTACCGGATCGTCCAGGAGGCGCTGACGAACTCGCTCAAGCACGCCGGCAACGCCGAGGCGAGCGTCGTGGTACGTCGCCGCGACGGAGGGCTCGAGCTCGAGATCCTCGACACCGGCCGGGGCGCCGCGGCGGCGGCCACGACACCGGCTGAAGGAGGCAGGGGTATCCCCGGCATGCGCGAACGGGTCGCCGTGTTCGGCGGCCGTCTGGAGACCGGGCCGCGAGCGGAGGGCGGCTTCCGCGTCTGGGCGTGGCTGCCGCTGGCCGACGACCAGGGCGGGGACGAACCACCGGCGGCGACGGGCGAGCCGCGATGACGAGGAGAGGGGCGCCGTGAGCATCAACGTGGTGATCGTCGACGACGAGCAGCTTGTGCGGGCCGGCCTGCGCATGATCCTGGACGCCGAACCCGACATCGAGGTCGTGGCGGAGGCCGGCGACGGCAACGAGGCCGTCGGGCTGGTCGAGCGACTCGACCCTCACGTCGTGCTCATGGACATCCAGATGCCCGTCATGAACGGGATCGAGGCGACCGAGCGGATCGTGGCGCTCGGTCGCGAGGAGAGCTCCCGGGTGCTCATCCTCACGACCTTCGACCTCGACGAGTACGTGTACCAGTCGCTGCAGGCCGGCGCCTCGGGGTTCCTTCTCAAGCGGACCCCGGCCGACGAGCTCGTCCACGGCATCCGGGTCGTGGCCGAGGGCGACGCCCTGCTCGAGCCGTCGATCACCAGACGCCTCCTGGAGGCATTCGCGACCGGGGGACCCGCCAGCGCCGACGACACCAAAGCGCTCGCGGAGCTCACCGACCGTGAGCGCGAGGTGCTGGGGCTCATCGCCCGGGGCATGTCGAACGGCGAGATCGCGGCGGAGCTCTATCTCTCCGAGGGGACCGTCAAGACGCACGTCAAGCGGATCTTCTCCAAGCTCGGGGTACGCGACCGCGCCCAGGCGGTGGTCTTCGCTTACGAGGTCGGCCTCGTGGAGCCGCAGCGGGGATGAGCGACCCTCGAGACAAGCCCGGACTCGACGACGGTGGATCGGATGACCGCCGCCTCCACGATCGCCGACTCGACGGTCGCCGACCCGATGATGACGGGCCCGACGGTGGCCGACTCGACCACGTGGTCCGCAACCGGGCGGCCTGGAACGACTGGGCGTCCGACTTCGTCGCGCCGGGCGAGCGAGCCTGGGCGGCCGAGCAGCCGTACTGGGGGATCTGGGCGATCCCGGAACGCGAGGTGGGGCTGCTGCCCGAGGAGCTCTCCGGCCTCGACACCGTCGAGCTCGGCTGCGGGACGGCCTACGTGTCGGCCTGGCTGAGCAGACGCGGCGCCCGGCCGGTCGGGATCGACCCCTCGACGGAGCAGCTGGCGACGGCCCGCCGGTTGCAGCTCGAGCACGGCCTCGACTTCCCCCTCATCGAGGGCATCGCCGAAGAGCTGCCGTTCCCGGACGCCAGCTTCGACCTCGCCGTGTCCGAGTACGGCGCCTGCCTGTGGGCCGATCCGTACCGGTGGGTCCCGGAGGCGGCGCGCGTCCTGCGACCGGGCGGTCTGCTCGTCTTCCTGACCAACGGCGCCCTGATGATGTGCTGCACCGCCGAGGACGACGCCGATGAGCTCCCCGGCGCCGCGCTGGTGCGGGACTACTTCGGCATGTGCCGCTTCGAGTGGCCCGGCGAGGCCGACGTCGAGTTCCACCTCGGCCACGCCGCGTGGGTCCGCCTCCTCCGCGACAACGGCTTCATGGTCGAGGACCTGCTCGAGCTGCGGCCTCCGGCCGACGCCACGACCGAGTTCCACGACATCGTCGGCCTCGACTGGGCGCGCCGCTGGCCCTGCGAAGAGGTCTGGAAGGCGCGCGTACCCCTCAGGGGGTAGTCCCCCCGGCCGACGAATCCCCCCGCCGGAGCGCGGAGACTCCCGCCCCGGGGCGACGACGCGCCGTTTGACAGCCGATACCGTTCCGCATGACGCCGGTCCACGGGCCGAAGCAGGCCCGTCATCGGCCGACCGGAAGACACGCCGGCTGGCGGACCAGGAGACGCGCGCACCGCGCCGCTCGCCACCCGCCGGTAGACGATGAAGGAGACGACGATGCCGGAAGCGACGACTGGATCCGACGCGCGCCGTGAGACCCCACAGACGCCGGCCGCAGCCGACCCGCCCGGCGGCGACATGGTGGTCACCGCCCGCGGCCTGACCAAGGTCTACGGCAGCGGCGACGCCGCCGTCCGGGCGCTGCGCGGCATCGACGTCGCCATCGGCCGCGGCGAGCTGACCGCCATCATGGGGCCGAGCGGCTCCGGCAAGTCGACGCTCATGCACATCCTCGCCGGCCTCGACAGGCCGACGGCGGGCTCCGTCACCGTCGACGGCGTCGAGATCACCGGGCTGAAGGAGCGCGACCTCACGCAGCTGCGGCGCGACAGGATCGGGTTCATCTTCCAGTCGTTCAACCTCCTCCCCATGCTCACCGCCCGGGAGAACATCGTCCTCCCGCTGACGATCGCCTCGAAGCCGGTCGACCAGAGCTGGTTCGACCGCCTGATCGGCATCGTGCGCCTCGAGGACCGGCTCACTCACAAGCCGAGCGAGCTCTCCGGCGGCCAGCAGCAGCGCGTCGCCGTCGCCCGGTCGCTGGTCGGCCAGCCGGCCGTCCTGTTCGCCGACGAGCCCACCGGCAACCTCGACTCCCGCCGCGGCGAGGAGGTACTGCAGCTGCTGCGGCACTCCGTCGATGAGTTCGGACAGACCATCATCATGGTCACCCACGACGCGCACGCGGCCTCGATCTCCGACCGGGTGCTGTTCCTCAAGGACGGGGTCATCGTCCACGACGCGGGCTCGATGGCCAGCGAGGACATCTACGACGTCATCCGCTCGCTGGAGGGCATCTGCCCGGCGAACGGTAACGGCGATGGTGACGGCGGCCTGGCCGCCGAACTCTGCGCCGCGCCGGTGACGACCGGCGACGCCGCCGGCGTCGTCGACGGCGACGGCGACGGAGAGGGCGGGGCCGAGCGATGATGCGCGTCGCTCTGCGCAACCTCTGGGCGCACAAGCTGCGCACGTCGCTCACCATCCTGGCCGTGCTGCTCGGCGTGGCCATGATCAGCGGCACCTACGTCCTCACCGACCAGCTGCGCTCCGGGTTCGAGGACATCTACCAGAGCGCCTACAAGAACATCGACGTCGTCGTCACGCCGAAGCCGGCGTTCGGCGAGGAGGGCATGCAGTCCGGCCTCGAGACGCTGCCCGAGTCGCTCGTCGCGAAGGTCGAGAAGGTCGAGGGCGTCACCACCGTCAACCCGTCGCTGGCGGCGCTCGGCGTCCTGGTGATCGACGGCGAGGCGCTCCAGTCGACCGGATCGCCGACGCTCTTCTTCAGCGCCGCTCCCCCTGAGCTCGACAGCGTGACCTATTACGAGGGCACGCGGCCGGCCGAGAGCGGCGAGATCGCCGTCAACCGCGAGACCGCGGACTCCCAGGGTCTGAAGGTCGGCGACGAGCTGGCCGTCGGCACCCAGGAGGGCGCCGAGCCGGTCCGCATCAGCGGCCTGTTCGACTTCGGCAGCGAGGGAGCCTCGCTGGGTGGTTCGATCCTCGTGGTGGGGACGGCCGACGACATGAGCCGCTGGTTCGGCCTCGAGGGCGTCGTCTCCAGCATCGAGGTCAAGGGAGAAGACACCGACGCGGCCGCGCTGGCGGCGCGCATCCGCGACGCCATCGACGACCCGCAGGTCATCGTTCAGACCGGAGAAGTGAGCGCCGCCGAGCAGACCGAGGCGGTGGGCGACGCCCTCGACTCGGTCCTCACCCCGGCGCTGCTCGCCTTCGGCGGCGTGGCCGTCCTGGTCGGCGCCTTCATCATCTTCAACACGTTCTCGATCACGGTCGCCCAGCGGCAGCGCGAGTTCGCCATGCTGCGCACGCTCGGGGCGACGCGCCGGCAGGTGCTCGGCACCGTCGTGGCCGAAGCGCTGGTCATCGGCGTCGGCGCCTCGGTCGCCGGCCTTTTCGCCGGTCTCGGCGTCGCGGTGGGCATGAACGGGCTGTTCAAGGCCATCGGCGCCGACATCCCGACCGGCGGCCTCGAGATGGCCCCCCGGACCATCGCCATCGCCCTCGCCATCGGCATCGGCATCACGCTCGTCTCGGCACTGATACCGGCGATCCGCGCCACGCGCGTGCCGCCGGTCGCCGCTCTGCAGGAAGGCGCGGTGCTGCCGCCGTCGCCGCTGGCCCGCTTCGTCCCCTACTTCGGCGGCCTCCTGGCGGCCTCGGGCGCCGGCCTGCTCGTCCTCGGTCTCATGAGCGAGGGCTCGGTGACCAACAGGCTGCTCCAGATGGCCGTCGGCGGGGTGCTGATCTTCTTCGCCGTCGCGACGGTGGCCAGGTACGTCGTCCGGCCGGTCGCCCGGGCGCTCGGCTGGCCGATCGACAAGGCCGACTCCTCGTCGGGACGCCTGGCCCGCGAGAACTCGATGCGCAACCCCTCGCGCACCGCCGCCACCGCGGCGGCCCTCATGATCGGCCTCGCCGTGGTCGTGTTCGTGGCGGTCTTCACGGCCGGCTTCAAGAGCTCGTTCGTCGACGCCGTCGACGAGATGGCCCGCGGCGACCTGATCGTGCGCACCCAGTCGGCCGGCATGATGTCGACGCTGCCGGCGGCGACCGGCGTCGCCATCCGGAGTGTGTCCGACGTCGATGCGGTCTCCGGGATCGCGTTCCAGCAGGTGGAGGTCGACGGTGGCGACGTGGGCACGATCATCGGCATAGAGCCCGACGAGATGCAGAAGCAGTGGGACTACCGCTGGCTGCAGGGGGGCACCAACGCGCTCCTCGGTGGACTCGGTCCCGATGAAGCCATCGTCGAGGAGCAGTTCGCGCTCACCCATGACCTCGAGATCGGCGACACCGTCTCGGTCAAGGCTCGATCCGGCAAGACGGCCGACTTCGAGATCATCGGCGAGTACCGCGATCCGAACCTCTTCGCCGGCCTCACGGTCGCGAACGAGGGCTGGGACCGGCTCTTCCCCGACCGGGACGCGGCGTTCTTCCTGGTCGACGTCGAACCCGACGCCTCCGTGTCCGCCACGAAGAAGGACATAGAGACGGCGCTGGCCGACTTCCCCCAGGCTACGGTAGAGACGAAGGAGGAGTACATCGACTCCATCGTCCAGCAGCTCAACCAGTTCCTCTACATGCTGTACGCGCTGCTGGCGGTGAGCGTGATCATCTCCCTCTTCGGCATCGTCAACACGCTCATCCTCACCGTCTACGAGCGGACGCGGGAGATCGGCATGCTGCGCGCCATCGGCGCCAGCCGCAGCCAGATCCGCCGCATGATCCGCTACGAGAGCGTCATCACGGCGATCATGGGCGGCGTGCTGGGGATCGTCCTCGGCACCATCTTCGCCTACATCGTCACCACCCAGCTCGGCGCCCAGGGGATCAGCTTCACCGTCCCGGCGGTCCAGCTCGTGATCTGCCTGGCCGTGGCGATCGTGGTCGGCGTGCTGGCGGCGGTGCTGCCGGCGCGCAAGGCAGCCAGGACCGACATCCTGGCCGCCATCCACTACGAGTGAGTCCGAAGAGCCCATGTCCAGCGACGCGACGACAGACGGGCAGCACGCCCGGGAGAAGATGACGACGGAGCCCGCGAAGACGCACTCGACACCTCCGCCGGCCGTGCCGACCGGCGTCACGCCGCAGCCGGCGGCGCGCCCCACCATGGGTGCGCCGTCCGGCCACGCGGCGCCCGGCACGAACGCGACCGCATCATCCTCGGCGACCGCCGCCGCGCCGCGGCCGCAGACCGGCCGCGGCGCGGCGGCGGCCTTCTTCGGCGTCATCGCGCAGCGCCAGACGTGGCTCAACGTCGCCTACCTGGCGCTGTCGTTCCCGCTGGGGCTGCTGTACTTCCTGTTCCTGGTCACCGGCACGGCCCTCGGCCTCGGACTGGCCATCCTCTGGGTCGGCATCCCGATCCTGCTCATCGTGATGGGCGCCTGGTGGGCGTTCGCCGCCTTCGAGCGCGGCCTGAGCCGTCTCCTGCTCGGCGTGGACTGCGGACCAAGTCCGCGCCCGTGGGAGCAGGAGCGCGGTCTGCTCAGCCGGCTGCGGGCTCACGTCACCGACCCGTCGACGTGGCGGAGCCTCGGCTTCGTGCTCATCAAGTTCCCGCTCGGCATCGTCTCGTTCGCGCTGCTGGTCGCCGTCGGCGGTCTGTTCGACGTGCTCGTGCTGGCCCCGACGATCGAGCTCAGCGCCCAGAGCGACGCCGCTTTCTCCCTGCTCGGCTGGGAGATCGACACGTGGTGGGAGACCCTGCCGCTGATCCCTCTCGGCGTCCTCGTCCTCTTCGTCGGGCTGCACGCGGTCAACCTGCTGGCGGCGCTCTGGCGACTGCTCGCCGAGGCGCTGCTGAGCGAGCCGCACGCGGCCGCCCGGGGAGCCGCGCGCGCGCCTGTCTCCCCCGCCGCCCACCCCGCGGCGACCACCGTCACCCACGACTTCACCACCTACGCCGGCGACCCGTGGGGGACGCCGGGCCCGGCCGCACAGCCGACGCCCGGCCGACCCCCGTCGGAAGAGCCGGCGTCTCTCGACAAGGAGGCAGACTCATGAGATCCCTCATCCCCTCCCGGCCCGGGCCGGCGCGACGGCGGCTGACGGCGGCGGCGGTCGCGCTGACGCTCGCCCTCGTCCTGCTCCTCGGGCTCACACCCCTGGCCGCGGCGGCCTCCGGCGACGGCGAGGGCCGCGACGGCTGGTCCGACACGGTCGCTGCCGCGATGGTCGACAAGGAAGGCGTCGACTTCAAGTTCGGCAAGGACGCGGTCGTCGATCTCGACGAGACCGAGAACGCGGTGGTCGCCGTGGGCGGCGACGTCAGGGTCGACGGCGCCGTGAATGTCGCGGTGGCCGTCGGCGGCGACGTGATCGTCACCGGGACCGTCGAAGACACCGTCGTCGCCGTGGGCGGCGACGTCAAGCTCCGCTCCACGGCCGTCGTGGGAACGGTCGGCAACGACAACGACGCCTCCGTGGTCCTCGTGGGCGGCAACCTCTCGCGCGAGGACGGCTCACGACTCATCGGCGGGACCACGTCCGTCCGCGGCGAGTGGTTCGCCGACGCCGCCAAGTGGGGCTTCTGGGATCCCGTCGTCGAGCCCTTCGGCATCGGCTCGGTCGTGGGCTGGATCGTCCAGACCGTCATCCTGATCGTCCTGGCCATCATCGTCGTGGCGATCGCCCCGCGTCAGGTGACGGCGATCGGCGAGAAGCTCCGCTCAAAGCCGCTGCCCTCGCTCGGCTGGGGAGCCCTCACCTTCTTCATCATCGTGCCGGTGAGCATCGTCATCCTCGCGATCACCATCATCGGCCTGCTGATCGTCGTGCCGGGCGTGATCATCGGCCTGCCACTCACGTTCCTTTTCGCGCTGCTCACGTTGTGCGCGTTCATCGGGACGCTGGTGCTCCGCAGGACGACCTCCCGCGCCAACCTCATCCTGGCGGCCGTGGTCGGCGCGGTCATCGTCAACGTCGTCAGGCTCATCCCCATCGCCGGCAGCATCCTCGTCCTCGCCGGCGCCATCGTCACCATCGGCGCCCTGGTCCTGGCCATCGCCGACTGGCGACGCAAGCGACGCGAGGAGAGGCAGCTCGTCGCGGCGGCCGTCGCCGCCGGAGCCGGTACACAGGTCGCCGGCCCCGCGACGGCGGCCGGCGGACCGCCGGAGCCTCCGGCCCAGCCCGTCCCCGGCGCGCCCCAGCCGCCGGCCGGCCCCGTCCCGCCCTCGGCCGGCATCGTGCCGGCGCCGGGCGGTGACTCCCCGGCTGCCGCCGAAGGCCCGCCGACATCGGAAGGCCCGGGCGCGCCGTCGGGCGACGCCGTCGCCCCCGGCGCGACGCTGCCACCGGTCTCACCCGCCCCGCCGGCGCCCGACGCTCCGCCCGGCGCACCCGAGCCCGGCGCGCCTGCGGCACCCGCGGAGGAGCCCCCGTCCGATGCCGACACCACGGACGTCTTCGACACGACGGCCGTCTCCACCGACGAACCGCTCGACGACGCCGGACCGGCCGACGCCGAACAGGCCGGCGGCGAGACCTCCTCGCTCGACGAGTCGGCCGGGCCGGAGGGCGACGAGCCGGCGATCGACGACACCCCCGACGGGACGGACCGACCGCGCTGACCCCCCGGCCGCGTCGGTTCTCCGTACCCGTCACGACACGGTGGGCGGGCGCCTCCCCGGCGCCCGCCCACCGTCTTCGCCGGCCACTCTTCGGCGCGCCTCGATCCGCCCGGGACACGAGACCCTGAACGGCTGGACTCCTCCGCGGCCGGGGGTGCGCCAGTCTGGCTCACCGCGGCCCCCAGCTCCCACAGTTGGGACAGCGACCAGGGGTGCCCGGGCGTGTGGCCATCGGCTAGACTGCGGCAAGGTCGTGCCGCCGACCTGCCTCACTGCCTGGCATCGTCGGCACCGGCGAAGGAGGACCGGTTGTTCAAGGTCGTCGCCAACGACGAGATCGCGCCCCAGCTGCACCGCATGGTCGTCGAGGCTCCGCGCATCGCCAGGTCGAGGCGCGCGGGCCAGTTCGTGATCGTCTACAGCTCGAAGGGCGCCGAGCGGATCCCCCTCACCATCGCCGACTACGACGAGAGCGCCGGCACCATCACCCTCATCATCCAGTGCGTCGGCGTCGGCACCCGCAAGATCTGCGCCGTGCCGGCCGGCGGAGAGCTGCACAGCGTCGCCGGACCGCTCGGGCGGCCGACGGAGATCGAGTACTGGGGAAAGGTCGCCTGCGTCGGAGGGGGGGCCGGGACGGCGGTCCTCTACCCGCTCGCGAAGGCCCTCGCCGAGGAGGGGAACGAGCTGACCACCATCATCGGCGGGCGCAGTGAGGAGTACGTCATCCTGCGCGACGAGCTCGACGCCATCTCGTCGCGGCTCGTGGTCACCACCGAGGACGGCTCGCTCGGCGAGAAGGGGTTCGTGACGGTGCCCCTCAAGCGGATGCTCGACGACCCCGGGACCAAGCCCGACGCCGTGTACGCGGTCGGCCCCGTCCCGATGATGAGAGCCGTGGCCGATCTCACCCGTCCCTACCTCGTGAAGACCATCGTCTCGCTCAACCCGATCATGGTCGACGGCACCGGCATGTGCGGCGGGTGCCGGGTCACGGTCGGGGACGAGGTCAAGTTCGCCTGTGTCGACGGCCCCGAGTTCGACGGCCACGAGGTCGACTTCGAGGAGCTCAGCCAGCGGCAGCAGATGTACAACGAGCTCGACGCTCATGGCTGCCGTCTCGACTCCCAGGCGGCCCGGCTCGGCGCCGCGGAGGCCGACCGATGACGGCGAAGGAGCTCACCTCCAAGGAGCGGCTGCAGATCGACCGCGTCTCGATGCCCGAGCAGGACGCCGAGGCCCGCAGCCACAACTTCGAGGAGGTCAACCAGGGGCTCACGGCGGAGCTCGCCCGCAAGGAGGCCTCGCGCTGCCTGCGGTGCAAGAACGTGCCCTGCGCGTCCGGCTGCCCGGTCGCCGTCCGCATCCCCGAGTTCGTGACGGCCATCGCCGAGGGCGACTTCCAGACGGCCGCCGAGGTCATGCGGACCGACAACGCGCTGCCTGCCACGACGGGGCGCGTCTGCCCCCAGGAGGTCCAGTGCGAGGGCGCCTGCGTGCGCGGCAAGAAGGGCGACCCGGTCGCCATCGGCTGGCTCGAGCGCTTCATCGCCGACTGGGCGGCCGAGCACCTGCCGCCGCCGGAGCCGCCGGAGCACCAGACCGGCTTCCACGTCGCCGTCGTCGGCTCCGGGCCGGGAGGCCTCACGGCCGCCGGCGAGCTCGCTCGTCTGGGCCACTCCGTGCACGTCTTCGAGGCCCTCCACGACACCGGCGGCGTCCTGCGGTACGGGATCCCGGAGTTCCGTCTCCCGAAGGGGATCGTCGACCGCGAGGTCGAGAACCTGCGCGCCCTCGGCGTCGAGATCGAGTGCGACGTCGTGGTCGGCCGTACCCTCACCGTCGACGAGATCGCCGAGGCCTACGACGCAGTGTTCATCGCCAACGGCGCCGGGCTGCCGATGTTCCTCCACGTCCCCGGGGAGAACCTCAAAGGCGTCTACTCCGCCAACGAGTACCTCACTCGGGTGAACCTCATGGGAGCCTGGAAGGACGACCCCGAGGGGACCCCCGTCGCGCGCGGCCACACGGTCATCGTCTTCGGCGGCGGCAACGTCGCCATGGACTCGGTGCGCACCGCCAAGCGGCTCGGCGCCGAGCGGGCCATCTGCGCCTATCGCCGCACGCGCGCCGAGATGCCGGCCCGGGTCGAGGAGATCGCTCACGCCGAGGAGGAGGGCGTCGAGTTCCACTTCCTCGTCGCCCCGGTCGAGATCCTCGGCGACGAGCGTCACTGGGTCGAGGGAGTCAGCCTGCAGCGCATGGAGCTCGGCGAGCCCGACGCCAGCGGACGCCGCCGGCCGGTCCCCATCGAGGGCGACCAGTACGTCGAGCGTTGCGACGTCGTGGTCGTCGCTCTTGGCACGGTCGCCAACCCGCTGCTCACCGAGGCGACGCCGGAGCTGCAGCTCAACAAGTGGAAGAACATCGTCGTCGACGACGCCCAGGCGACGACCATGGAGGGCGTCTTCGCCGGCGGCGACATCGTCCGTGGCGGGGCTACGGTGATCCTCGCGATGGGCGACGGCAAACGCGCCGCCCACGCCATCGACGACTACCTGCGGGACAGGTCACCCAAGCGGACGCCGTCGATCTGACGCCGCCCCGGCGCCGACACCTTCAGCCGTCGAGGTACTCGATCTCCGCCAGCGTGTCGGTGGGAAACGTCCACACGAGCGTGAACGGATCGGCACCCCGGTTGCGCAGACCATGCGTGGCGCCGCCGGGGATGTAGACGGCATCGCCCTTCTCCAGCGGGCGCCAGCGGCCGTCGAGGAACACCTCGGCTTTCCCCTCCGCCACGTAGTAGACCTCCTGAGGGGCATGATGGTGCGGGGCCAGCTCCCCGCCCGGAGGCACCACACAGATGCCGGTCGTGAGGCCGCGGCTGGGCGTCCTGTCGGCCGAGACCAGTGTCCGCCAGCGTACGATCGGTCCGTCCCGCGGCCCCTTGTCGTACTCCCAGTCGCACTCGCCTTCGTGCACGCGCGCGCAACGCTCGTCCATCTTGACCCTCCCGTGTGACTCGTCACCCGCGGGTATACTCGCACACCTCGCGCGGTCATCTCGACAGCCGGCCGACGGGCCGCCGTGCGCAGGGCGGCTCGTATATACTCTCCCCCCTTCAGTCGGGCGGGGGGACGCCCATGAGCGGCAGCCGCACCACAGCCATCGACATCCTGCTGGCCGGCACCGTCCTGCTCCTTGCCGTCGCGACAGTCCTCCTCTGTGTCCTCCCCGGCATCCCGGGCTGGGCTCCACTCCTGCCTCTCATCGGGCTCGCGGGCGTCGGCGTCCTCGCCGTGACGTTGCGCTGGATCTCGCGTCCCGACCACCTGCAGGCGCTGCAGTCGCACCGCATCCTCGAGATCGCCGACGAGAGCCTGGCGCATCTGTCGTGCGGCCTCACGCAGGAGACGGCTCAGGCGGTGTGCCGCATCGTGCTCTCGCGGTCGTCGGCTGCGGCGGTGGCGATCACCGACACGAGTGTCATCCTCGGATTCGCCGGCCTCGGCGAGGACCACCACCAGACCGGCCAGCCGATCCTCACCGAGGCGACCAGACGGGCCCTCGACGACAACGAGATGCGGGTGCTCCGGCACCGGCACGAGATCAACTGCCCGAACCGTCGCTGCCCGCTGGCGGCCGCCATCGTCGTCCCCCTCCAGGTCCGCGGCGAACCCGTCGGCACGCTGAAGTTCTACTACACTTCGCCGCGCTCTCTCACCGAGACCCAGCTGGCCATGGCCGACGGGCTCGCCCAACTGCTCTCCACGCAGCTCGAGCTCTCCGAGCTCGAACGCCAGACCGAGCTCGCCTGCCGCATGGAGCTCAAGGCGCTGCAGGCGCAGATCAACCCTCACTTCCTGTTCAACACGCTCAACACCATCGCCAGCCTCGTACGCACCGACCCGACCCGCGCCCGCATCCTGCTGCGCGAGTTCGCCGCCTTCTATCGCGACACGCTGGAGAGCAGTGACGATCTCATCACCCTCGAGCACGAACTCCTCTACGTCCGCGCCTACTTCAGGTTCGAGGAGGCGCGATTCGCGGAGCGCGTGCGCCTCACCGACGACGTCACCACCGCACAACGCCGGCTGCTCGTGCCGGCGTTCATCCTCCAGCCCATCGTCGAGAACGCGATCCAGCACGCGATGCGACCGGAGGGGACTCTGACGATCCGCCTGTCGGCGGAGGTCGACAGCCGCCGGGCGATCCTCCACGTCACCGACGACGGCGTCGGTATGGACGAGGAGACGATCCGCCACGTCCTCGACCCCGGCTACGGGAGCGGCCTGGGGATCGCCCTCAAGAACGTCGACGACCGGCTCCGGGGGCACTTCGGCCCGGGCTCGGGGGTGCAGGTGAAGAGCCACGAGGGCGTCGGGACGACCGTCTCGCTGGCGATCGCCCGTGGCCTGGGACGCCGCGAGCGAGCCGGTGAGCGCGACGCGCCGGGCGTCCCTCCTTCGGGCCGGTGAGGGGCGTTCCGACACGACCGGCCGGCGCAGGAATCGCCGCGGCGCGAGGAGAAGTGTGACGCGGCGGCCGAGCGAGGACCACCCATGGACGAACGGACAGACGCGCTGAAAGCCCTGATCGTCGACGACGAGGCGCCGGCCCGCTCGGAGCTGCGCTTCGTGCTCGAGGAGGTCGACGGCGTCGAGGTCGTGGGCGAGGCGACGATGGCAGCCGAGGCGCTGCAGCTCATCGCCGCCATCCCCTACGACGTCGTCTTCCTCGACATCGAGATGCCCGGGCTGTCGGGCCTCGAACTGGCCGAGTCGCTGGCCAGGGCCGAGCGGCCGCCGGCGGTCGTCTTCGTCACCGCGTACAGCCAGCACGCGGTCAAGGCGTTCGACGTGGCCGCCGCCGACTACCTCGTCAAGCCGGTCGAGGTCGAACGCCTCAAGCTCACGATCGAACGGCTGCGCCGGGGGGCGATCGCCGGAGAGGCCGGAGAGGCCGTGGAGGCCGGCGAAGGCACGCCTGCCGCGCCGGACGAGGCGTCGGAGCCCACTCCGGCCGAGAGCGACGCCGCGCGCGTCGATCGCATCCCCGTCGACAAGAGCGGGCGCACCCTCCTCATCGCCGGCGACGAGATCCTCTTCATCTCCGCCTATGATGACTACACCTACGTGCACACGGCGGAGGGGAGGTACCTCTCGACGCTCTCCATGACGGCTCTGGAGCAACGTCTCGCGGCGCTCGGCTTCTTCCGCGCCCACCGCAGCTACCTCGTCAACCTCTCGCGTGTCCGCGAGGTCGTGCCGATGTACGGCGGCACCCTGATGCTCACCCTCACCGACCCCGACGGCACCCAGATCCCGGTCTCCCGCCGCCGGGCCTCGGCGCTCAAGCGGGCGCTCGGCATGTGACGCCCGGCGGGCGAGCCCTCCGCCCGCCCGCGCACCGACGCCGCTCACCGGCGCGAGACGACCGCTCGCGGACCAGTGCATCGCCGATGCCCGTCGCGGCCGTACCATTCCCTTTGCGCGGACCGGCTTCCGCGTCGTGCGGCTGGACCGCGATCGAGGGGGTGACGAGCATGGCAGGGTACTCAGCGCAGGGGGCGCAGGCCCATCTCAGGCTGGTGGCGACGGATCCCACGTCCGCGGCGCCTCGCCGACGCGGCACACGCCGCCGGCGCCCCGAGCTCACCGTCATCCCCGGCGCCCTGGCGGACGGGACCCGTACCTCGACCCGCCGCCGGCCTCCCGCACGGGACCTTCGGCCTCAGGAGACGCGGGCCCGCGGCTCGCAGCCGACCCGCGGCCGCGCACTTCGCGCCATACGACCCGTCACGGTCGCTTTCGCCGCGTTCACGCTGCTGCTGACGACCCTGTGGATCGTCGGCCCCGCCTGGTGGACCTCAGCGGTCGCCGGCAACCTGGCGCCGGTGCACCTGGCGCTCATCGCCTACGTCGTCGTGCTGCTCGGACTGGCCTTCGGGTACATCCGCCGGACCGAGCGCGAGGTACTGCCGACCCCGATTGTGGAAGCGGACGATGAGCAGGAGCGCAGGCTGGCCCTCAACAGCTGCTTCTGAGCGACCCGCCGGAGCCGCGAGGCGCGGCCGGCGGCAGCGACGTCTCAGTCGAGGAGCTCCTTGAGACACTGGGCGTCGCGGTACGACTTGAGCTTGGCCAGCGTCTTGGCCTCGATCTGACGGATCCGCTCGCGAGTGAGGCCGAACTCGTGGCCGATCTCCTCGAGCGTCCGCGGCCGGCCGCCCTCGAACCCGAAGCGGAGCGCCAGGACGGTCCGCTCGCGGCGGGTGAGCAGCTCGAGCACCCGGCGCAGCTGCTCCTTGCCGACGGTCTCGTCGACCTCCTCGACCGGCGACGGCGCTTCCTTGTCCTCGATGAAGTCGGCGAGCAGCGTGTCGCCGTCTTCTCCGACCGGAGCGTGCAGGCTCGCCGGCTGCTGACTGATCTTCACGATCTCGCGCACCTTCTCCGGCGTGACGCCGAGCTCCTCGGCGATCTCCTCCGGCGTCGGCTCGCGGCCGTGCTCCTGGAGCAGCTGCCGCTGGACGCGGATGAACTTGTTGATCATCTCGACCATGTGCACGGGGACGCGGATCGTCCGTGCCTGGTCGGCGAGCGCCCTGGTGATCGCCTGACGGATCCACCAGGTCGCGTACGTGGAGAACTTGAAGCCGCGCCGGTAGTCGAACTTCTCGACGGCACGCATGAGCCCCAGATTGCCCTCCTGGATGAGGTCGAGGAAGGGCATGCCGCGTCCCATGTGGCGCCGCGCCACCGAGACGACAAGGCGGAGGTTCGCCTCGATGAGCTTCGCCTTGGCGCCCATGTCCTTCCGCTCGATGCGCTTGGCCAGCGCGACCTCTTCGTCGGCGGTGAGGAGCGGCACCTTGCCCATCTCGGCGAAGTACACCCGCAGCGAGTCGCTGCTCGGCGTCTTGACGGAGAGATCGAGCCGCGACTCCGACTGGGCGCCGCCGTTCGACCCCGCAGGGCCGGCGTCGGCGGCAGAAACGTCGCCGTCGATGACGTCGATACCGAGCTCGACGAGCGCCTCGTGGATCTCTTCGATCTGCTCCGACGACAGCTCGAGGTCGGCCAGCCCGGTCGCGATCTGCTCGCCGGTGAGGTAGCCCTGGGCGTGACCCTCGTCGATGAGCGCGCGCATCTCCTCGGCCGCCATGTCGGCCGGGCTCGGCTCGTGAGAGTGGTGCGCGACGTCGCCGCTGCCGTTGCCCCCGGGCCCATCGTGATCTGCCGCCGATCCCATCTCGTGGGATGGCATACGGTCTTCAGGTGGTTCGATCTCTCGGCCCTCGTGTCGGTCGCGGCACCCCGGCCGCGCGTGCGAGCGCAGGCGGATCGCGCCGTGTGCTGAAGGTGTCCATCCGACAGACGCCCCTCGGGCCCCCGAGCAGACAGAAACTGCAGCTTATCAGCCTTTCGGTGCGCTCACAACGCAGCCGTTGTCCCCGCCGCCCGTGTCGGCCGCCCGTGTCCCTAGAGCCGGCGCCGGAACTCGCGGACGCTCTCGGCCGACCAGTCGCCGTGGGTGTTGTGCCACCCCTGCAGATCGACGAAGAGCCGATGGTCGTTGGCCATCGCGTGGCCGATGACGTCCTTCTTCGCGATGCCGTACTTCGTCATCAGGTAGCGGACCAGCGCCAGTCCGGCGTCGCACTGCTTCCTGCGGGCGAGGATCTGCCGGTCACCCCAGTCGGGGGTGGAGCCGGCGTCCTGGACGAACTCGATGCCGATGGCCCGGTGGTTGAGGCCGACGACGTGACGCCCGCGAGTGTCGGTCGGGAGCAGCTGGTAGATGGTCCCGTCCTGGTCGACGATGAAGTGGGCGACCGGGCCGGGCAGCTCACCGTACTCGCCGTCGGCGACGTCCCGGGAGAAGTAAGCCCAGACGCTCTCGGCCGTCCCGCCGGCGGTGTAGTGCAGCAGGATGACCTTCGGCGTCAGGGCGACCGTGTGCTCGCCGTAGTGGCGCTGCGAGTAGTCGGCCATCTCGGCTCGCCGGGCGTCGCCGAACGGGATCGGCGTCGCGACGACGGCGGGCTTCCCGGCGGAGGAGTCGGCGGACGACGCGGCGGAGACGGTCGATGAGGGGGACGCCGATGGAGAAGGTGACGGTGACGCCGAGGGCGTGACGGTCACCTCCGCCCGCGACGGCGACGGAGGTGACGCGACGGCCGCCGGATCGTCACCGGACGTCCCGCGATCGCCGTCGGGGAGAGGATCGGCACCGCCGCCCCCGATCGCCGGGAGGGCGACGAACACGACGACACACGCTGCGACGGCCAGCCCGGCGATCGCCGTCGCGGCGATCCTCCGGCGCCGTCGGCGCCGCCTGGCCGCCGCCCGGCGCTCCACGCGCGTCTCGCGCGCGTCGTCGCGGGCGTGCTCATCCTGTGGTGACCCGGACGTGTCGATCTTCCGCCTCCCACGGTGCCGTCACCGACCACCCTGCTTCTGGGGATGGTAGCCGACTCCTCGCGCGGGAGCGCGAGGCGACCGTCACCAGACGTTGCCGTCGGAGCCGTTCACCTCGGAGACGTACCGCGAGTCACCTGAGAGGGAGATGCCGTCGAAGCGGTTGCGGTCGCAATCGCTCAGATAGGCGGCGGCCGCCCCCGGCCTCGCGTTGCGGAAGTCGCAGTCGACCCAGACCGTGGAGTCGACGTTGTGGGCACAGATCACGTTCGCGTGCGCGTTCCTCGTCACGCCCCCGAGCTGGTCGACCGTGTTGTCGATGAGGGTGTTCCGGAACGTCCAGTCCTGGTCGGCGCTGTTGTTGCCGTTGAGGTTCCAGTTGGAGTCGCGGGTGCGGAACATCACCACGTCTTCCACCAGGAAGCCCTTGGGCCCGTTGATCTCGAAGCCCTGGCCCCACGAGAACCTGTCCGGCCGCGTCCCACTGCCCTTGATGAGGACATCCTCGACGGTGCAGCCGACCGGGATGGACGGCCCGTCGAAGCTCACCGCCTCTGAGCCCTGCGGCTCGAAGGTGACCCGCCGCATGACGACGTTGGAGTAGCACCTGGAGCTCGACCCGCGCGACGTGCACTCGAACCCCATGCGCTCCGCCGAGCGTACGTAGCAGTCGATGAAGGTGATGTCGTGCACCGTGGCGCCGAAGTCGTTGATGGTGATGTTGTTCCAGGCGCTGCCGTCGAAGACGCACTCGCGGAAGACGATGTGGTGCGCGTTGGTGATGGTCACGGTCGCCTGCTGGTAGCTGCGCGAGCTGGCGAAGCGGACGTTCTCGTAGGTGATCCCCGACTGGCCGGCCTTGAGCTCGAGATCGGTGATCGTCCTGGTCGTCGTGGGCGGGACCTGCGGTGCGTCGAGCCAGGCCGGGAGCGCGGTCTCGCCGCCGCCCGACGACTCCCCGGTGTCCCCGCGGGTCGTGTTCTCCAGCGCGCTGAGCTGACGGCTGTAGCCTGCCAGCCTGCTGCGCAGTTTGATCATCTTGCGGCCGTACCACCGCCAGTGCGCGGGGCGCAGACGGCGGTTCGTACGCGCGGTCGAGGTGTCCAGACTGCGGACGCGCCGGTTGAGGCGAAGGAGCCGGCGCACCGCGTCGTCCTCGGCGTCGTACTCGCCGGCGAGGACGATCTTGTTCAGCACGATGACGGCCCGGTTGAGTCGGTACACGCCACGATCGCGTTTGAGCATCGCCCTGCGATAGCTGGGCCGGCGACCGTATCGCCTGGCCTTCCTCTCCAGCCGTGCGACCTGCTTCTTGCGATAGGTGGTCGCGCTGTCGAGGGTGGTGATGCGGTCCTGCACCCACGCCTCGGACCTCGTCGCGGTGGCGGCGGTCGCGGGATCGGCCGTGAGGGCGAAGCAGGTGAGCGAGAGGATCGCGGCAGCCAGGAACGCGCCGGCGAGGGTGGCAAGTGTCGTCTTCTTCCTCGACACGATGACCTCCGTGTCTTCCGGAAGAAGCAAGAGACGCCCGCCGAACCAGGGCCCTTGGAGTGTCGCACCGGCGCGACTCGCTTCGTTTCCGTCCGCTTGTGGGCTTCGTTCACTGTCCTTTTCGGCAGGAGGTCGGCCGGCACAAGGGGGGTGCGAGCGACAGGTGTCTACCGCTTTGTCAACGACCGCCGGGGCGGCGGTCGGGCGGAGGGAGATGACAAGCCGTGCGCGACTCGCCGGAGCCGGCGCGAGCGCTCAGACGAGGACGCGCCGTGAGGCCAGAGGAGGGTGCCCGGAAGAGGGGCGCGGGACGCCGAGAGGAGGGATGCGGCAGAGAGGGATGCCGCCGGCCCTCGCCCGGGTCGCGGCCGTCATGCGGATCGATGGTCGTCGATCAAGGCGCCGGCCGGCGTTCAGGCCCGCGGTCGTCGCTCAGGGCGACGGCAAGTCTCTCTTCAGCGGTACCCGCGCGGCCCGCCGTAGCGCCCGTCGACCGCCGGCCAGCGGCCAAAGGCCAGCCAGGCCACCAGGGCGATCTGACCGACGAACGGGATGAAGATGAGCAGCGCCGCCCATCCGGGCAGCCCCAGCCTCGAGAGGATGCGCCAGTAGCAGAAGGCCAGGAACGCGGCGAGCACAACGCCGCCGAGGATCGCCGGGGTCATCGTCAGCCCCCTTTGGTCGGCCACACCTCTTGGCCGTCTCACTCACGGGTCGTCACGCGACCCGCAGGACTAACCTCAGTAGCCGCCGTCGCAGGCCGCCAGCGCCACCGTCGCCAGCAGCAGGAGCGCGACGAGGATGATGGGGATGAAGCGCTTCACGCGCATGGAGACCTCCTGTCGTCTTCTCGCCCGGCCGCGCGGACGGCGCTGCCCGGCCGAAGAGAGCCACTTTTCTGACCATTCTGATGCACAGAACGGCCTGTGGCAACGTGACCCATGGTGATCAGACGACCGCTCGTTCCGGCCTGGTCACCGGCCGGGCACGCCGGCGAGCCGGTCCGTCCACGAGTCCGGCAGACTCCAGGTGGATCACCGGTAGATCACCAGTAGACGTAGACCCGCTCGCCCACGTAGGTCATCCGGTAGAGCGTCGGCGCGATCCAGCGGGGCACGCGGACGCAGCCGTGACTCGCCGGCCACGGCGGCACGATCGGATACGCGTGGATGGCGAAGCTCGGGTAGAACTCCATGTCCCAGTAGAGGAGGCCGCCGTACGGGGTCGGCGCGGAGTACGCCTTCCAGCGGATGTAGTGCGCACCGACGGGGGTGTTCCCCGTCGCCCCGGTCGATACGTGGATGATCCGGTACGGTGACCCGTTCTTCACCACCGTCAGCGTCTGCTTGCGCTTGCTTATCTCGATGTGGAGGCGCGGGGAGCGGTAGCGGGGAGTGACCTTGCGGGCCCGGTCGAGCTTGCTCCAGTCGTCGGAGTTGAAGACGAAGTCGCGGCGCAGACCGTACGTCTTCTGGAACGCCAGGACGGCGTCGGCGACCTTGTACGAGTAGTAGTTGGTGATGCCGGGCGTGAAGAAGCCCAGACGCCGCAACTGGGTGACGAGACCCCTCACGCGCAGCCCGCGCGAGCCCCGCTTGAGTGTCTTCGTCTTGAGGGTGAACCCCTTGGAGAACTTGCGCTCCGCCAGGCCGTTCCAGGACTTCAGGGTGATGTAGGCGCGGCAGTAGCCGAGCGCTCTCACCGGCACCTTGAACGTCTGCGACGCCTTGGTCATGCGGAACGTCTTCTTGCCGACGACCCTGTTGCGGCGCACGATCTCGATGACGACCGTGCCCCGATAGGTGCTGGGGTTCGGCGCGACGGTGAACTTCGCCCACAGGAACGGATAGCCGCCGGCGAAGCGGATGTTCGCCTTGGGCTTGATCGTGAGCGGCAGCTCGGGGCCGGTCGTGTCGTCGGCCACGATGCGTGCCTTCACCTTGGACGTCGGCTGCACGGTGGAGGTCGACGGGGCCGAGCCGGACGGCATCCGTCCGTCGCGATACTTGACCGTCATCCGCCCCTCGCCGACACGCTGCTGCGTCGTGCCGTCGGGCAGCTTCGCGTAGATCTCGTAGGTGTAGTACCCGGGCGCCAGCCAGCAGCGGGTCGAGTAGTTCTGAGTGGTGTTGACGGGGACGCCGCTGAACTCGCGGGTCATCCGCGAGGCGCCGGAGGCGTCGCGTACTTTGAGGGTCACGGCAGCAGTGACGCCGTCGTCGGTCTCGCCCTCCGGCGGGCCGTACAGGACCTGGTAGCGGAACTCCGCGGTCTGGCCACGGCGGATGCCGAAGTTGCGCGTGGCGCGTGTGTAGAAGTCGCCGGGCTCGAGCGAAGGCGCCGCGGTCACCGTGCCGGCGCTGCCGGCGGCGAAGGAGGCCGTGAAGGCCCCGCTGGCGTCGGTCGTCGCAGTGGCGACGTCCTTGCCGTCGCACGAGACGGCGACCTCGGTACCCGCCACTCCCGGCGAGACGGTACCGTCGACGAAGACGTCGTTGCCGTAGAGGACCGACGAGCTGCGCAGCGTGTAGTCGATGCTGGAGGTCGCCCACGGCACGTTGATCTCCGGGCCGGTGGCGCCGTCGGCGACCCTGGCCGTGAGCGTGCCGGCGCTGTCGGGCACGAACGTCGCCGAGAAGGCCCCGTTCACGTCGGTGGTCGTCGTCGCGACGTCGACGCCGTCGAACGCCACGACGATCCCGACGTCGGCGGCGGCCGGCGAGATCGTGCCGACGACGGCCAGCTCCCGGTTGAACCACGCCTCGAGCGGGTCGACGGTGTAGTCGATGGTGAACGGCCCGGTGGCCGTCGGCAGGGTCCCGCCGTCCGGGTCCCCGCCGGACGCCCCGTTGACCGTCAGCGACAGCGCGGGACCGGTGACCCCCTCGGCGACGATGCTCGCCGTCACAGTACCGCTCACGGTGGCCTCGAAGGTCGCGGAGAAGCCGCCGGCGGCGTCGGTCGTGGTGGTGGCGACCGTCGCGTCGTCGAGCGCCACGGTGACCTCGACGCCGGCGGCCGCCGGGTCGACGGTGCCCTCGACGGTCACGTCGTCACCGGCGGTGACGGTGGCGGAGACCAGCGAGTAGTCGAGCACGGACGCCGCAAGGGCGACCGAGCAGACGAGCAGCACGACCGCGTACACGGCGACGACGCCGCCCACGAGCACCGACGCGCGGCGAGCGCCGCCGTTCCCCATGATCCGCCTGACGCCACCCTCCATGGTCCCCCCTCGCTGCCGGTCGGACGTCGCGGCGGCCGGCGCGAGTGCCGTTCGCCGCGTCCCCTTCGCCGTTCACTCGGCCCCTAGTCTACCTAACGGACCGCGCATCCCACTTCTTCCGTGTTCGGGCCGCCGCGCACCCCCGCCACCGCTCCGACGATCACGTGGTCGCCCGTCCGGACGGCATCATCCCGCCGGCGACTCCGCCTCCGTCACGACCTCGGTCTTGATGAGCCCCACCAGTCTCTGCAGGCCGCCGAAGACGTGCTCGCGGATGTCGCCGGCCACGAGGACGGCCATGATGTCGTCGCCGATCGGCAGCCATCCCTCGTTCACCCACGCCCGGACCGCGACGATACCGTCCCACGAACGAGCCTCTTCCAGCACCTCGTCGAGCCGGACACGGTCGACGGAGAGATCCATGCCGACGACCGGATCGCCCGACCGCGATGTGCCGCGGACCACGCCGCGGTGGACCAGGATCATGCCGATCCGCTCCGCCCCCGGCCGCGTCTTGACCTCCTCGACCCACCGGTCGGTGTCGGGTACACCCATGCTCGGCTCCCCCTCTCTGCGTGTCGCTCAGACCCGCTCCGAGCGACCGTACCGCTCGAAGCTCACCTTGTCGTGCTGGAGCGACGACGCGGGATGGCCCTCCTTCGACTCGGCCGGGTGGCCTACCGCCACAAGACAGTCGACCTCCAGCCCCTCGCGCAGGCCGAGCAGTTCCGCCACGTAGTCGCTCGAGCTCCGGCCGGGCGCATGTTCACGGCCGCGGAGTTGGACCCAGCAGCTCCCGAGACCGAGGTCGAAGGCCGTCAGATGGAGCAGCGTGGCGGCGATGGACGCATCCTCGACCCACACATCCGACGTGCCGGGATCGGCGCACACGACGAAGACCGCCCCCGCCCCTTTCACGAACGCGGCGCCGTGCGGCTTGGCGACCGAGAGCTTCTCGAGCCTGTCGCGGTCGGTGACGACCACGAACTCCCACGGCGTGCTGTTCTTCGACGAGGGTGCGCGCAGGGCCGCCTCGACGAGCAGGTCCAGCGCTTCCCGCTCCACGGGACGGTCCTCGAACTTGCGGACCATCCTCCTGGAGCGCAACAGGTCGATGAACATGGGCCACCTCCGTCGTCCTCGTCTCTTGCGCCGGCTCGGCGACGCCGCCGCACGCGCCGACTCGACGATGCTGCCGCCACACGCGTCCTGCGTCACGGCAACACACCGTCACCGCATCACAGCGTCACGTCTCGGCTTCACGTCTTCACGGCTTCACGTCTTCACGGCTTTGCGGCTTTGCGGCTTTGCGGCTTTGCGGCCAGTCTCGCGGAGTGGCGCGAGGCTGTCCACAGCCCCCCGTCGTCGTTCTACTCCTTCAGCAGACGCTTCGCGACGCCCTCGAGCGTCTTCATACCGTATGCCGTGCCGGGCACTCCGTCCATGAGGATGGCCACCGAGAAGACGGTGTCGTCCCGCTCGAGCCGGGCCGCCTGGTGCAGGAGGCGGCCGCCGCGCAGGCCGGTGCGCCAGCCGCCCTTGAAGTAGACCTTCCACTCGGGGCGGGCGACCGCCGGAACGCCGTAGCTCTGCCACTCGACGACGCCCGACAGCAGCCGGCGGGCGAGACGGCGATGCCGCTTCGGGATCAGCTTCTCCATCGAGAAGAAGAACCGCGCCTGGTCGGCGGCTGCGATGGTCGCGTAGCCCCAGTACCCGCGGTCGGCCACGAAGCGACGCATCCCGGCTCTGGCCGCCACGTCCCGCAGGCCCGCGTCGCCGCCGACGGCGAAGAAGACGGTGTCGCCGGCGTCGTTGTCGGACTCGCGGATCATCTTGCCGAGCACCGCCTCCATACCGGGCTCGATCTCGCCGTGCGTCCGCAGGTACTCGACCAGCAGCATCGCCTTCGTCACGCTGCCCGAGATGAAGTCCCTGTCGGCGTGCCAGCCGTGGAGCTTCCCCTCGCTGTCGACGACGGCGAGGGCGAGGTATCCCTGCCGGCCGGCGATCCAGCGCTTCGCCGCCCGGATGCTCTCGGGGGACGGGAACGGCGGCGGCTCGATCAGCTCGATACGCCACCGCCGTTCTCTGCTCAGGGTGCCGTCGTCCTCGCTCGCGACGGCGTCCGGAGTGCCCGGCGAGTAGCCGAAGAAGCGAGCAACGGAGTCCAGGAAGGAGACGCCGGTCTCCGTCGCGTCGGACTCCGCGTCCGCGCCGGCCGCGACGGGCGGGCCGCCCCCGCTGCCCTGCGACCCGAGCGACCGTGCCGCGGCCGTGTCCACCAGCCCGGCGGTCAGGACGGTGGCGCCCGCAAGCCCGACGACCAGGGCGACGGCGCCCAGGACGGCGACGATCATGAGGCGCGGCGAGAGTGAGTGTCCCGGCCCTGCGTCCGTCTGCGACCTCCGAAGTGATCCCTCCTGCTGCTCGAGTCTACTCGACCGGCCGCCTCACGAAGAGCCCGGCCGGCCTCCGGGGAACGGCGTCCTTGCCCAGAGGCGACGACGGGCGCCCCGCGCGTCGGTATGCAGGAGACGGGCCTCCGTGCGGGAAGAGGTGACAGCCGAGCAACCGAGGCAGGAGGACCGTCCATGCCCGACCAGCGCCAGCCAGCCAGGCCCTCCACCGGGAGCGTCGTACCCGCGGAGGAGATGCCCGACCTCGCACCGGGCATCCGCCGCCAACGCCTCGTGATCGAGGGCACCACCGACGCGCATATCTCCGACTGGGAGATCCGCAGCTACCTCACGAAGCTGACGGAAGTCTGCGAGATGGTCCTGCTGCTCGACCCCGTCACGCACCGTTCGGACACGTACGGCTGGGCCGGCTGGGTGCACTGGGAGGCGTCGGGCGCCCACTTCTACGCGTGGGACCAGCCGATGCTCTTTTTCACCGTCGACATCTTCGCCTGCAAGTCGTTCGACGCCGAGCGCGTCGTCGAGTTCACGAAGGACTACTTCAGCGCCCCCGAGGTGGTGGCGAAGGAAGTCTGAGCCGTGACGCCGACCGACGACCTGCGCGACGCCGAGCTGCGGCGCCTTACCCGGGACATCCTCGCCCCCGGTGCCCGGGAGCCGTTCGGCGCCTACCTGTTCCGCCGCGACGACGCCGGGGCGGAGCTCGGCCGGTACGTCGAACGCATGGTGTTCCTCGAGGCGTTCGGCAACACCGCGGAGACGCTCGAGCGGGAGTACGGCCCGTACGACGAGGCCAGCGTCTTCATCTGCGTGGTCGATCAGATGCGTCGCCTTCCCGCCGGCATGATGAGGGTCCTGCTGCCCTCGCCCACGGGCTTCAAGAGTCTCAACGACATCGAACCGGTCTGGGGCGTGCCGGTCGAGACGCTCATGGACCGGACCGGGATCGCCGTCGATCCCGAGAAGACCTGGGACATCGCCACCCTGGCCGTCGCCTCGGACTATCGCAGCAAGGCCGCGCGAGGCCTCGTCAGCATGGGCCTCTACCAGACCCTGACACTCGCCGCCCGCCACAACGACGTGGAGTGGTTCGTGGCGATCCTCGACATGCCGGTGTTCCGCCTGCTGCGCTGGAAGCTGCGCATGATCTTCGCCGGCTACAAGAGCATCGCCCCGCTGCCCTATCTCGGCTCCGCCGCCAGCATCCCGGCCTGGTGCGACGTCGTCGCAGCCGAGAAGCGCCTGGCGACGACCGACCGCGACCTGCACGCCGTCCTCGTCCAGGGTATAGGGCTGGAGCATGCCCTGCGTCCGGTCGACCTGCGACAGATCGAGCGGCTCGTGCCCGAGCAGCCGGAAGAGGCGACGGGCTGAACCCGGATGGGCGGGAGGCGCCCGCCCTCGTCCTCAGCTCTTGACGAGCTGGAGCTCGTGGGTCCCCAGGGATGAGACGATCTCCGGCAGGCGGTCGGCCCCAACCGGACGTGAGTACAGGTAGCCCTGCACCGCGTCGCATCCGAGCTCGACGAGACGGTCGTTCTGGGCCGAGGTCTCGACCCCCTCCGCGACGGTGCCGATGCCCAGACCCCGGGCCATGGAGACGATGCTCGCGACGAGGGTCGTGTCGGCGCTGTCTTCCCTGGCAACGTTGTCGACGAAGGACTTGTCGATCTTCAGTGTCGTGGCGGGGAAGCGTTTCAGGTAGGCGAGCGACGAGTACTCCGACCCGAAGTCGTCGATCGCGACCTGCACGCCGAGCTTCCGCAGCCGCCGGAGGACCACCGCGGCGGCGTCCGGGTCGTCCATGACCACCGACTCGGTGAGCTCGAGACACAGACAGGAGCCGGGGAGCCCGTGGACCGTGAGCGCGTCGGCGACCCGCTGCACGATCTGGTCGTCGTAGAGCTGCATGCCCGAGAGGTTCACCGAGACGTAGAGGTTGCGCATCTCGGCGTGCCGTCGGCGCCACGCGGCCAGCTGGCCGACCGCCTCCTCGAGGACCCATTCGCCGATCTCTGCGATCAGGCCGTCCTCTTCCGCCAGCGGGATGAACTTGGCGGGACCGACGACGCCGTGCTTGGGGTGCGCCCAGCGGACGAGCGCCTCCATGCCCATCGTCGCGCCCTGCGGCAGCCGGACGATCGGCTGGTACACGAGATGGAGCTGATTGAGGGCGACGGCGTCGTGGAGGTCGTTCTCGATCTCCACCCGCTGCTCCACCTTGGCGCGCATCGACTCGTCGAAGACGGCGACGGCGTCGCGGCCGGCGTCCTTGGCCTGGTACATGGCGGTGTCGGCGTCGCGCACCAGCGTCTCGACCGTGGCGTGCGGGTCGTCGCCCGAGGCGTAGGCGAGTCCGACGCTCGCAGAGACGTAGAACGTCATGCCGCTGGCCGCGAACGGCACCTTGAGGCAGGTGCGCAGCCGGTTCGCGAGGTCGAGCGCGTGCGAGATGCTCACCACGTCGCCGAGCAGGATCATGAACTCGTCGCCGCCGATACGCGTGACCAGGTCGGTCGGGCGCACGTTCTCGCGCAGGCGGCGGGCGACCTCGACGAGCAGCTCGTCGCCGTGCCGATGGCCCAGCGTGTCGTTGACGAGCTTGAAGCGGTCGAGGTCGATGTACAGGAGGGCGACGTGCGTATCGTCGATGCGCGCCCGTTCGAGCAGCCGCGAGAGGTGCCGCTCCATCAGGCGGCGGTTGGGGAGCTCCGTCAGGCTGTCGTGATGCGCCTGGAACACCATGCGCGCTTCCGACGACTGGGCGATGTGGAGCGCCTGGATGATGCGCAGTACGGCCGCGACCGACATCGCCAGCATCATGAGGCTGAGGACGATGCGGTCGGTCACGCTGGCCCCGATGCCCTGGAGGATCAGCAGGGCCGGCACGATAAGGGCGATGCCGACGAGCGCGATCCGGCCGCGCGAAGACGTCATGCGGGTCAGGCGACCGGGCTCGGTCAGCTTGCGCATCGAGTAGTGGAGCGCCGTCGCTCCGGCCCCCAGCAGCGCGAGCATGTACGGCAGGTCGAGCAGCCGTCCGGGGATGGACGCGATGCGCGCGTCGGCCGCCATGTAGACCACGTCGCCGACGAAGAGAAGGGTCATCCCCAGCAGCAGGAACCAGTAGGCCGGCACGCGCTCCTGCTCGGGGTTGAACGCGATGCGCAGCGTGACCACGACCCCGAAGATCGACATCGACGGGTACAGGATCAGGACCATCGTCACCGGCAGCGGAGCGCCCTGGTCGAGCACCGCGCGGATGGCGAACACCCAGGCGATGGCGGCGGCGGCCATCGCCGCGATGAAACCGTCGAGGGCGATGCTCCAGCGCCGGTGCGGCTCCCGCGAGGAGTTGCGGGAGAACCCCAGCAGTCCGGCCGCCAGCAGGGCGTAGCCGGGCAGGATGATCAGGTCCGGCAGCAGCGAGCGGCTCGCGGTCAGGTTACCGAGCGTCGCCAGCTCGACGCGGGCGATCCCGCCGACGAGGAACAGCACGAACGCCATCGCGATCGCCGCCCACGGCCAGATGTGGGAGGGACGGCGGACCCAGACCGACCCGGCGAGAGCGGCGATCGTCGCCAGCGCGATGGCGAAGAAGGCCAGCGGCTCGTAGGCGCCCAGGAACCCGAGGGCGGCGGCGGCGGCGAGTGCGAGTCCGGCCCCGAGGTAGGCCAGCAGCGGCCATGATCTGGACATGCGGACGCCCGCCATGGAAAGACCCCCACGACCCCTCTGCAAGGACGCTGCGTCAGCTTGCGATACCTGCATAGTCGCTGCTATCGGCAGCTTTAGCGATTTCCATTAGCGATTCTGGCAACACGTGTCGTTCGACATGCTCGAAGCGCGAAGGCCATGTCGCCGGCCGCCCGGGGCGTCGCCCCCTCGGCGTCGGCCCGCTGGTTCCGAAGGACTCCGCAGAAATCGCTCTGAGCAGGAGAAACGAGAACAAGGGGGGCGGTGTCGAGCGCCTGTGACGGCGGCCCACCGATCACCGGCCCCCCGGTCCACCCCCTCCCGTCAGTCCAGCGCCGCGGTGAGCTGCATGCGCAGGTCGGCGATCCACGTCACCGCGGCGGTCGCCACATGGCGCATCAGCTGCACGCCGAGCCGAGGATCGCGTTCCGCGACCTCCTCGAGCACGGCGGCCGGCACCTCGACGAGCGCCGTCTCGCGCAGACAGCGGGCCGTGGCCACGTAGCGCCTCGACGCAGTGAGGCTCGTCCAGCCGAACGGGTCGGTGGGGCCTTCGTCGAGCACCTTGATCTCGTGCCCGTTCGGCAGGGTGATCATGAGGCCGACGCGCCCCGTCTCGACCACGTACAGATCGCGCGCCTCGTGTCCCTCCTCGAAGACCATCTCCCCCGCGTCGAAGAACCGCTCCGTGGCCCGGGAGGTGATCTCCGCGAGCACCTCGTCGTCGAACTCCCGGAAGAACTCGCAACGGCTGAGGACGTCGCCGGCGAGCCCTGCTTCCAGCTCTTCCATGGCGGACCTCCCTCCTCTCTCCCCCTGCCTGCAAGGTACCCGTTCCGGCGTCCGGGGAAATGCGCCCGGCGTCGCCGCGGATGTGAAGAGTGCGTCCCTGCCGCAACGGACCACCCGTCACGGGAGACCAGAGCCCGGGTCGCCGGGATGAGAGCCGGCCGCGCGCCGGCGCGATGCCCAGGGCCGAAGCCCGGTCCCATGTCAGTGCGCGGGACCGAGCCTGTCGCGGTAGAGATCGGCGTCGCGGGGCTCGAAGCAGCAGAAGATGACCTGCCGCGGGAGCTCGTGAGCGGCCAGCCAGTCGGAGACGGCGGCCACGGCGATGTCGCACGCATCCGCCTTCGGGTAGCCGTAGACACCGGTGGAGATCGCCGGGAACGCGACGCTCTCGAGGCCGGCCTCGGATGCCAGCCGCAACGACTCCGTGTAGCACGAACGCAGCAGCTCCGGCTCGCCGGAGCGGCCGCCGTGCCAGACCGGCCCGACGGTGTGGATGACGTGCCGGGCCGGGAGCCGGTACCCACCCGTAATGCGCGCTTCTCCCGTCGGGCACCCGCCGAGCCCGCGGCACTCCTCGAGCAGCTCCGGCCCGGCCGCCCGGTGGATGGCGCCGTCGACGCCGCCGCCGCCGAGGAGCGAGCTGTTGGCCGCGTTGACGATCGCGTCGACGTCCAGACGCGTGATGTCGCCCTCGACGACCGTCATGCGCGATCGCACCTCGTCAGCCATCTGCCCGTCCTCTCACCCGCGGTCGCCGGCTAGTCCGTCTTCTCGTACGTGCCCATCAGCTCCGCCGCGGCGACGATGTGGTCCTGCATGGCGGCTTCCACCTCCGCCTTGGCCGGGCCCACCAGGCCTTCGAGCTCGACGTCGAGCGCGTAGAGCTTGAAGAAGTAGCGATGGCTTCCTTCCGGCGGACAGGGGCCGCCGTAGCCCGCCTCGCCCCAGCTGTTGAGCCCTTCCATCGCCCCCGCCGGCAACCCGTCGGGCGACGCCGCCTCGGGCAGCTCGGCGGTGGCGGCGGGGATGTTGTAGACGACCCAGTGGACCCAGACGTCGCCGGGAGCGTCGGGGTCGTCGACGATGAGGGCCAGGCTGACGGCCTCGGACGGGACGCCCTCCCAGCTCAGCGGCGGCGAGATGTCGTCGCCGTCGCAGGTGTAGGTGCTCGGGATGGCGTCTCCGCCGCCGAACGCCGACGACGTGAGGGTCAGCGCGGCCTGCTCCCCGTCACCGTCATCGGCCGGCTCCAGGGTCGGCTCCTCCGTCGCCTGCGTCGGTTCGTCCTGCGCCGGCTCGTCGCCGCCGCACGCGGCGGACCCGAGCACGAGCGCGAAGACCAGGACGACGGCCACCACCCCCGTCAGCAGTCTCTTCGACATTGCCTCCTCCTTTCGCGAGTCCCGACCGTGCTCTGGAGGATGACGAAGCCGCGGCCGCCCCTCCCGTCGACGACCCGGCTCGTTCGATGCGCCCGCCGGTCTGATTGTCCCAAACGAGGTCCTGCGACGACAGGGGGTCTCCGTTGGGGCGCCGCCTCAGAGGTACTCGACGCCGGTCAGCTCCTCGGAGAGCCGCCACAGCCGCCGGGCGGCGTCGGGATCGCGGGAGGCGTCGCTCGAACCCACCCGCACCGGGCGGCCACCCCACTCGCGGAAGCCGCGAGGCCCGAAGTAGTCGCCCCCACTCGCGTCGGGATCGGTGGCCGCGCGCAGCAGCGGCAGAGCACCCATGGCGGGGCTCTGCAGGATCGGCCTCAGACAGGCGAACGAGACCCTGTACGCGAGCGAGTCCTCGAGATGGCGGCCCAGGCCGGTGCGGGTGTGGCCGGGATGGGCGGCGGTCGCGATCGTCGGCGTCCCCGCCCGCTCGAGGCGCCGCTGCAGCTCGCGGGTGAACAGCAGGTTGGCCAGCTTGGACCGCGCATACGCCCGCCGCCGCGTGTAGCCCTGCCCGTCGGCGAACAACAGGTCATCGAAGTCGATCTCGCCGCGACGATGGACCGTGCTGGCGACGGTCACCACGCGGGAGCCGGGAGTGGCGGTCAGCGGCTCGATCAGCAGTCCCGTCAAGGCGAAATGTCCGAGGTGGTTGACCGCGAACTGGCGCTCGTAGCCGTCCGCAGTCACGCCGTAGGCGACAAGGATGAGCCCGGCGTTGTTGAGCAGCAGGTCGAGCCGGTCGTGCTTGGCCAGGAATCTCGCGCCGAAGCGGCGCACCGAGGCGAGGTCGGCCAGGTCGAGCGTCATGACCTCGACCTCGGCGGTCGGGAACTCGTCCTCCAGGCGCCGCCGCGCCTGTGAGGCCCTCGTCTCGTCGCGACAGGCGAAAACGACCCGCGCTCCCTTGCCGGCGAGCCCTCTGGCCGCCTCGAAGCCGACGCCGCTGTTGGCGCCGGTGACGACGGCCGTGCGGCCGCTCAGGTCGGGTATCTGCCCTGTCGTCCAGAGATCGCCGATGATCGCCTCCGCAGACGTCGTCCGCCCATGCCGGCTGCGTATCCTATCGCCGGGGCGGGGAGCCGGCACGAGAGGTGTCGACCGGCTGTCAGACCGGGGCTCGCACAGGCCCGTGAGCGCTTCCCGGGCTTCACTCCTCGCCCCAGATTGCATAGTCTGCGTACTCAACGCGCTCCGACGACGTCCTGCACCGACGATGGACGTCACGTGCCGAGGGCAGCTCTGATGCGGATCTGGATCGACATGACGGCCCCTGCGCACCCGCTCGTGTTCCGTCCCCTCATCGAGCGGCTGCGGGAGCGTGGGCACCACGTGGAGGTGACCGCGCGCGACTACGCCCAGACCCTGGAACTGCTGCGCCGCCTGGGCATCGACCACGTGGCCTTCGGCGAGCACGCGGGCGCCAGCCGGACGCGCAAGATGGCGGCCCTCGCCAGCCGCTCGCGGGCGGCCGCCCGCTGGGCGCGCGGGCGCGGCTTCGACCTCGCCGCGGCGCACGGCTCCAACGACCTCGCCCTCGCCGCCCGCTTCCTGCGCATCCCCGCGTTCAACACCTTCGACTACGAGTGGGCGACGCAGCAGCACAACATCGGCTGCCGCCTGGCCCGCCGGGTGATGACGCCGGAGTGGATCCCGCCGTCGCGCCTCACGCGATATGGCGTCACCTCCCGCAAGCTGGTCCAGTACCCGGGCCTGAAGGAGGAGTATTACCTCGCCGACTTCGAGCCCGACGAGAGCGTGCGTGACGAGCTCGGGCTCGACCGCGAGCGGATCACGGTCATCGTCCGGCCTCCGCCGGACGTGTCGCTCTACCACCGCAAGGCCAACCGGCTGTTCCTCGACGTGCTCGTGTATCTGGGCCGGCGGACCGAGCTGCAGGCGGTCGTCGTCCCGCGTACGTCAGCACAGCGGGAGTACGTGCGCTCGCTCGGACTGCCTTCCGTGGTCCTGGCCGAGGGCGCCGTCGACGCCCAGAGCCTGATCGCCCTCGCCGATCTCGTCGTGTCGGCCGGCGGCACCATGAACCGCGAGGCAGTCGCCCTCGGCGTCCCCGTCTACACGACGTTCGGCGGCCGGCTGGGCGGCGTCGACGAAGAGCTCATCCGCGCCGGCCGCCTGCGCCCGCTCACCGACCCGCGGGCGATCGACCTGCGGCGCTGCGAGACCCACGACGCTCGCACGCGCCGCGACCCCGACCTGCTCGTCGACCTGCTGCTGGGCACGCCGGACCGGTGAGCCGCATGGCATCGCGGAGCCCGCTGCCGTGGGACGAGAGCCTGCTGGACCGCTACGAGTGGCTGGGCGAGGAGACGTTCGAGAGCCGCCGGACCGACCGTCATCTGCGCTGGCTCGACCTCACCGTCTCCGTGACGGCGCTGGTCGTGACCTCGCCGCTCTCCCTCGGCGCCGCGGCGCTCATCCTGGTCACCTCGGGGCGACCGGTCCTCTACCGGGGGCGGCGCATCGGCCGCGCCGGCCACGACTTCACCATGCTGAAGTTCAGGACGCTGAAAGCCGACGCCCAGTCCCGCCTCGAGCCGTACTCCGGCGGTGAGTTGTCGCGGAGGACAAGGGAGGAACAGACCTCCGTCGGTCGCGTGCTGCGCGCCGTCCACCTCGACGAGGTGCCCCAGTTCGTCAACGTGCTCCGCGGCCAGATGAGCGTCGTCGGACCGCGGCCGATCCGTCCGGCGTTCTTCGCGGAGCTCTGCGAGGAGATCCCCCAGTACTGGCAGCGGCTCGTCGTGCCACCCGGCATGACCGGCCTCGCCCAGCTGCGGATGACGCGCGACATGTCGTGGGCGGAGAAGCTCTCCCACGACCTCGAGTACATCGCCGACCGCTCGGTCGGCCTCTACCTCTCCATCGTGGCCAAGACCGTGTGGGCGGTCATCACCCGGCACCAGGTCACCGGCCGCGACACGGACGGAGCCTCCCGCTAAGTGTGCGGGATCTGCGGCCTCCTCTCGCTCGACGGCGAGACCCCTCCCGACCGCGCCGTCCTGGAGGCGATGAACGCGGCCCTGACCCATCGCGGTCCGGACAGCGCCGGGCTGGTCGTGCGCGGCGCCGGCGGTCTTGCGGCTCGGCGCCTCTCCATCATCGACCTCGAGGGCGGCGACCAGCCGATCGGCAACGAGGACGACACCGTCCACGTGGCGCAGAACGGCGAGATCTACAACTTCCAGGAGCTGCGGGACCGACTCGAGCGGGCCGGACACGTGTTCCGCACCCGCTGCGATACCGAGGTCCTCGTCCATCTGTATGAAGAGGAGGGCGACGGGTTCGCGCAGGCGCTGCGCGGGATGTTCGCGGTCTCCGTCTGGGACGCCCGCCGCCGCAGACTCGTCCTGGCGCGTGACCGGTTCGGCATCAAGCCCCTGTACTGGCGGGCCGACGACGGCGTGCTGGCCTTCGCCTCGGAGCTGAAGTCGCTGGTCCTCTCGCCGGGCTTCTCCCGTGACCTCGATCCTCACGCCCTGGAGTCGTTCCTGGCGTTCAACTCGATCCCGGCCCCGCTGACCATGTTCGCCGCCGCGCGCACCCTGCCGCCGGGCCACCTGCTCACGTGGGAGCCGGGGCGCGAGCCCGACGTGCGAGCCTACGCGGCAGTGCGGCCCGTGGACGCCGACGACGTGCACCGCGAGCCCGAGGAAGAGCTCGCCCGCGAGCTCGACCGGCGCCTGCGCGACTCCGTGCGCGCCCACCTCATCGCCGACGTGCCGGTCGGCGTGCTGCTCTCGGGCGGCGTCGACTCCGGCACGCTCTGCGCGCTCGCCGCGCAGGAGAGCGGCACGCGCATCAGCACCTTCTCGGTGGGCTTCGAGGAGCGTTCGTTCGACGAGCTCGAGCGCGCCCGCGCCGTCGCCGAGCGGTACGGCACCGACCACCACGAAGTGGTCGTGCGTCCCGACGCCGCCGAGCTGCTGATCCGCCTCTCCGAGGTCTTCGACGAGCCACTCGGCGACTCGTCGGCGCTGCCCACGTACCTCGTCGCCGAGCTCGCCGCCGGCCATGTCAAGGTGGCCCTGTCTGGCGAGGGCGGCGACGAGCTGTTCGGCGGCTACCACACCTACGTCGCCGATCTTCTGGCCGCGCGCATCGGCCGCCCCGCGCGACTGATGGCGCCGCTCGTGGGCCGCCTGCCCAGCTCGTCGCGCCGGGTGAGCCTCGACTACATGGCCAAACGCTTCGTCCGCGCCGCCCATCTCCCGCCGCTCGAGGCGCACCACGGCTGGAAGGAGATCTTCTCGGATGAGGCCCGCGCCGGCTTGCTGCGCCCGGCGGCCGACGTTCCGGACGCGGCTTCGGCGGCCTCACCCGGCCAGACTCCCGGAGTCTCACCGGGCGCGGCCTCCGACGCCTTCGACCCGCTCGGCGCCTACCGCGAGCGGTGGGAGCACACGGCACGCGCGGAGCCGCTCGCCCGCCTCCAGGACCTCGACCTTGGCGTCTACCTCCCCTCAGACCTGCTGGTCAAGACCGACAGGGCGAGCATGGCGCACTCGCTGGAGGCGCGCGTGCCGTTCCTCGACCCGGTCGTCGCCGAGCTGGCCATGGCGCTGCCGACGAAGGCCAAGGTGCGCGGCTGGAGCAAGAAGCGGCTGCTGAAGAGGGCCGCCGCCCCGCTGCTCCCGGCCGAGACGATCCGCGGCCGCAAGCGCGGCTTCTCGATCCCCGCCGCCGCCTGGCTGCGCGGAGAGCTGGCGCCGTTCGCCCGCGAGGTGCTCTCGCCGGCCCACCTGCGCGAACAGGACGTCCTGCGTCCCGAGGCGGTCACGCGCGTGCTCGACCGCCACGTCGCCGGCACCGAGGACCTGAGCCGTCAGATCTGGGGCCTGCTGACCTTCACCCTGTGGTACGACCGCTGGGGGCGGGCGGCCCGGTAGCGGCGGACACCCTCCGCTCCGGCAGAGCACGGTCAAAGAACGTGAGCAGGTTGCCGCCCAGGACGGCCGCGAGCTCCTCCTCGCTGAGCCGCTCGCGCAGATGCCCGACGAGCGTCGGGTAGTCCTCCGGCCCCCCCATATCGACCGAGGCGAGAGGCTCCTCCGGGTCCCAGCCGAAGACCACGTCCAGCGGTGACGGCCCCGGCAGGAGCCGCTCCAGCTGGGCGGAGAAATCACCGCCGAGGCCCACATGACCGGGTCCGACGACGTCGATGGCGTGCATGACATGAGCGCAGGCGACCTCGAAGAAGGATCCCTCTCCCAGAGCGAACGGAAGCAGCATGACGCAGAACACGCCGCCACGAGCGGCCAGGGCTCGAAGCTGATCGTCATCGAGATTCCGCGGGATGTCGTGCAGAGCACGACAACCGGAGTGGCTGACGATGACGTCCGCCTCCGGCACTTCCTCGAGCACATCCCAGAACGTCTGACGGGACGTGTGCGCGAGGTCGATGATGATCTCCAGTTCCGCCATCCGTCTTGCCAGGATTCGACCGAGCCCGCTGAGGCCGCCGCCGTCCCGCTCGCTGCATCCGTCCGCGAAGAAGTTGCGGTACTCCCACGTCAGCGATGCCATGCGTACCCCGAGGTCGCGGTAGACCTCGATGAGCCACGGGTCGCGACCCAGCGCCTCCATCCCCTCCATCGAGATCATGACGCCGAGCCGGTCGCCGTCGCGCACCTCGTCGAGATCGTCCCGGTACTCGACGGGCGCGACCTGGCCGGGGTTCCTCACTATGGCGTGGCGTAGTGAGAGCACCTGGTTGAGCGTCTCGCGCAGCGCGCCGTCCGGGACGAGACCGGAGGCGGGGTAGACGGGACAGACCTGCAACCCGACGCCGCCCGCCCGCAACGGCGGCAGCCAGTGCTCGCGAAACGGGTTCGTCTCCCCCAGCATCAGTTCGCGGTGCACGAGTTCCAGGACCAGGTCGTTATGGCAGTCCACGATGGATGCGGCCACCTCTCACCCCTTCGTGTAGTCGGCGGGCCGGGGACCCGCGGGCATTCCGGCCCCGGCCCGCCTCGCAGGAGCCCGACGCGAGCCGGGCGCGCGCCATGGAGCGGTCGGCGCACCCGGCAGTCTGCGGGCGCGGTGAACGGCCGTCAATGACTTCCTCACAGGGTACGGAGGAGCCGTTGCCGTCTGGACATCGATGTCCGCGCTGCAGCCCGCCGCTTCCTGCGAGCGCGACTCCGGGATCCGGCTACCCGGAGCACTCGAGCCCGAGTTCCGGCAGCGAGGGCCGTACGGCCTCCAGGGCCAGCATGAGACTGCCGGGCGCAAGACCCAGCATCTGCTCGCAGTAGAGGTGCAGGACCTCCCGCGAACGGGCGATGCTCGCGTTCCAGAAATCTTCGACCACACTGTAGGCGAGTCCGTCGGCGAGCGCGATGACGCCGTCGACGATCACCTCACACGAGGCCACCGGCACGAAGACCCCCTGGTCTCTTCCGGACCGCACGGTCCGCAGGATCATTTCGTGCCCACCGAAGAACGCCTCGTCGTCCGTCAGCTGGTTGATCCCTTCGCGCTCCCGCGCCCAGGCTTCAAGCCATAGACGATAGTCGATGCGACACAGCTCACTGGTGGGCAGGGCGACCGTCTCCAGGATCCCGGAGAGCCGTCGGACGGGGTCGACCTCCGCGACCAGGAACGGCTGGAGAAGCGTCTGCAGCTGCTGCTCGCTCCACAGGAGGGTCGCGTGGAGGAGGGCGCGTCCGCCACGATAGCGGCGACGGACGACCTCTTCCGGAAGCCCGGCCACCTCTGCGACGTGTGAGAGCTTCACGGCCGGCAGGCCGCGCTCGGCGATGAGGCGCGAGGCCGCAGCCAGGATCGCCTCGCGCTCGCTCCGCTCCCGCTCGCTCTCCTCGGCATGCCCGCCCGGTCGCGGGAAGGGCAGCATCTCCGGGCCGTACCACTCGCCGGCCGCCTCGAGCAATCTCGCGTCGTCCGGGTCGGCGAAGGCGCCGAGCAGGCGCTTGCGCATGCGCAGGGCCGTGCGGTACTTGAGCCCGAGTCGCTCCGCCAGTTCCAGGGCGGTCGGCGGCGGTTCGAGGGTCTTCAGAAGATGTGCCGCCGCGAACCAGGCGGCAAGTAGGGTGCTGGAGCCGGCCAGAGGCGTACCGGCCGTCGGGTGGATCTGGCGACCACAGACGGTGCACGCATAGGCGCGCCGCGTGCGCATCCGGTAGAAGCGGGTCGGGCGTCCACATGTCGGACAGGCGGCAGACGCTCCGTCCGCAGAGAAGCGCTGCCGCCAGACCCAGGCGAGGCAGCGATCGTCGTCTGGCGCCCTCGCCTCGTTCGCGGTCGCCGCCGGCCTCGTCGCCTCAGACGGCGCGGTCCGCCCGGCATCGGCCTCCCCGAGATGCGAGTCATCGTTCACTTGCACAAGAATAGCGGCGAGAACCTCGACCCTGTCAAGCTGTCATTGACCTCGGCACGCCCTGCTGCCATACAAGGGAAAGCCCTGCGGCGCCGGCCGCAAGCGGCTCTGCAGGCAGCAGCGATCACAGGGGGTCAGACATGTCACTTCGTTCCTCACGAGCCGACTCACCTACCGCTCGACGGATCTGTGCGAGACCCCGATTCCTCGCCCCTCTGGTCCTCGCCGCCTCACTGCTGTTCTGCGCCTTCCCGGCGTTCGCCACCGCCGAGTCGGCCTCGCCGGAGGCGGCGGCCTCGCCGGCCGAGGAGCTCATCTTCCGCGTCGGCATCACCGAGGACGTCGACGGCATGAACCCGTTCACCAACTGGTCGTCGATCACCTG